>Ga0233431_1000018_pt1 | contig 465477 bp, 473 predicted proteins | sample SI_118_April2016_FD_179867 | JGI IMG/M metagenome (GOLD analysis project Ga0233431, IMG submission 179867) | Seawater microbial communities from Saanich Inlet, British Columbia, Canada - SI_118_April2016_200_MG | ecosystem: Environmental > Aquatic > Marine > Inlet | place: Canada: British... | reverse complement strand
TATTGTTTGATTTTTGACAAATACATCAGAATATATCATTAGTTTTAAACACCCCTCTTTTTATACTGTCCCATTTGTCTCATTTCTCATATAATCACCTCTAGAAAGGTCTTGTGGCTATGGGACATACTGGTTCCAGACCCACATGCTCCGCATGTGCAATTTTCCTCAAGTAGTAGTGTGATATTTTGTGATAGAATGGGCCTAAGTTAGAACCCAAAGGACTGTATATGAAGCCTAAAAAATGGAAATTACTTTCAAAAAAAGATGTATCGCCAAGCAAATGGTTCCCAATTGAGGAAAGAATTTATGAATTACCTAATGGGAAAATAGTAGATGATTTTACTGTTTCAACACTCTCCGATGTTTCATTAATTATTCCAGTTACAAAAGACAAAAAAATAATTTTAGTAAATCAGTATAAGCCTGGTGTAGATGAAGTTATTCTGCAATTTCCAGGAGGAAGACTTGAAGAGAATCATAAAAATTTTGACGAATTAGCACAACATGAGCTTGAAGAGGAAGTTGGTGTTAAAGTTGAACTCAATCAGTTAACTCAGTTTGCAAAATTTTCTGGTTTTTCAACAAAAGCATCTGAAATAGTTTATTTTTATATCGCAAAAGATTGTGAATTTAATTCAAAACAACATTTTGATCCAACAGAAGAAATTGAAGTAATAACAGTTACTCCAAAAGAAATGGACAGATTAGTTGAATCAAATCAAATATGGTGTGCTCAAACAGTAGCTGGCTGGGAGCTAGCTAAAAAGAAATTTGCTGATTATTTAGGTTATTAGAAATAAAATAGGTTCTAACTTGGTACACACACCTCCGCACTGGCCAGCAACACTGACGAAGTTAGTGGTTGATGGACAGTATGAGTGGGATGAGAAGTAAGATGCCCGATCAAGCACGTAGTGCGTGACTAGGGTAAATCCCACCACCTCCGCATTTTTTCCCAAAACTCCCAAAACACTGTAGACTTGATTTACTATGTCTAAAGATTGGTGTGTCTATATGGTTAAGTGTTCAGATAGCACTTACTATACGGGAGTGAGTAATGATCTCAAAAATAGAGTGGAACAGCACAATTTAGGCAAAGGAGCTAAGTATACTCGAGCACGTTTGCCAGTGATATTGGTTTATAGTGAAGGATGTGAAAGTCACTCGACAGCTCTCAAACGCGAGTGTGCCATAAAAAAATTAACTCGGAATCAGAAAAAAGACCTCATTAAGACTTGACAAAGTCTATATTTAGACCTAAAATAGGCCTTAATATAAATTTATTACAATTATGCAAACAGTTCAACTTAAAGTCACTCTTCCAGTTCAACTTCAAGATTTTTTGAGAAGTAGGGCTCAAAAATATGGTTTAACCATGTCTTCTTATGTCAAAAATTTAATCGTAGATGACATAAAAGCTATGGACGCTCCTATTTATCAAGCTTCTAATAAAACAGAAGAAGCTTATCAACAGGCCAAAGAAGATGAAAAAAATGGGAAGTTAATCCAAGTCGGAGACCTAGATGCATTTTTCAGTTAAAGCTGAAAAGCAACTACTGCTTATTAAAAGAAAAAATCCTAAATTATTTACTAAAATTCATAAACAATTAAAACTATTTATCAAAAATCCTCAACATCCGTCATTGCGCCTCCACAAATTGGAGGGAAAACTACGCAGTTCTTGGAGTATTTCTGTGGGAACTGATTATCGTATTTTGTTTTACTATTCTGATAGAAAAAATGGAGAAGTTGTGGTCTATATACTTGGCACACACAAAGAAGTTTATAAATAAATTTCTCTATCTCTTTTCCACCTCAATCCAACTCTGATCACCCAAATCACTCAGAGAATAAGGTCCAAACTTAGTTCTAATCAGCCTGATCGCTTCATAACCAACCCGCTCCATCATTCTCCTCACCTGTCTATTTTTCCCCTCTTTAATAGTTATCGTCAGCCAAACCTCTTCATCAGTACTAGGCTCGATTTCCACCTCTGCTGGCTGTGTCATACCTTCCCTGAGTAATACCCCTCTACGGAGGTGTTCTAGAGCCTTGTCGGTAGGTTCTCTATCTATCTGCACTCGATATGTTTTAGTAATTAAGTGCTTAGGATGGGTGAGTAAGTGAGTAAAAGTGCCGTCATTAGTCAGAACTAATAAGCCCTCACTGTCTTTATCTAATCTCCCTACTGGGTACAAGCGAAAATCTTGAGTAATAGTTTCTGGCAACAAAGATAAGACTGTTTCTCTGCCCAACTCATCGGCGGTAGTAGTTAGTATTCCAGCCGGTTTGTTTACTAGATAATATTTCAACTGTGTATTTGAGAGAATTCGTCCTTCATGAGAAACCTCATCTTGGTCAGGATCAATTCTTTGTCCTATGGTGGCAATTTTTCCATTGACCAAGATTTTGTCATCAGCAATTATTTTTTCTGCCGCTCTTCTAGAAGAGACACCGCTACTGGCTAGAAATTTTTGAATTTTGATTGTGTCCATAATTTATTGTTTGGGGGCGTTTCTGCGCCGCTCAATTTTTTTCAAAGAGTACATTAATCTTTCATGAAGATCTATTTTTTTGACTCGTGCAAAACGCAAGATGGTGACCAAAATATCTCCCAGCTCCTGTTCATAGCTCTCATCTTGTTGAGCGGCTAGATTGCTTTTTTTACGACCGTGTTCAGCCAAATAGGCTCGGGCCATTTCACCCACTTCTTCTAGGATCGATAGAATCATGATGGAGCCATACTCTTTAGAGAAGCGTTTACCTCGATCAATTTTGTCTAGATATCGAAAGTATTGTCCAAAAGGAGTTACAAATTTATTGCTTTGAGACTGATCGTCTGATTGTTTTTTCATAATTTCATTATACTCTGAGAGAGAAAAGACTACCAAACTATATAAAAACAGCTACATAAAGTAAAATAGATCCACATGTCCCAAGTTCAACAAATTAAGGATACGATTGATATCGTCGAAATCATTAACGAACGAGTTGAGCTTAAGCGTGGGGGACGTAATTGGCGGGGGCTATGTCCCTTTCACGGCGAGAAAACCCCTTCATTTTTTGTGAGTGAAGAACTCCAGCGCTATCGATGCTTTGGCTGTAGCGAAAGTGGTGATGTTTTTAATTTTTTAGAAAAATATGAGGGCATGACTTTTAATGAAGCGCTGCGTTATTTAGCTGACAGAGCTGGGATCACTCTTAAAGAATATAAACCGACAGCGGCCGATGAAAAACGAGATCGACTTTTGGAAGTTCTAAGTCTAGCCAAAGAATACTATCACTACCTCTTAACAGAACATCAAGCTGGTCAAGCAGCGCGTCTTTACCTTAAACAAAGAGGCACAACTCAAGATTCAATCAAACTTTTTGAGATGGGATACTCTCTTGGAGGTTGGGATGGATTGATTAAATATTTACATCATAAGAAAAAATATAGTCTGAATTATTTGGAGGAAGCCGGTCTAGTCATCCAGAATAAAGGTCGTTACTATGATCGTTTCCGCGATCGAATTATGTTTCCCCTTAAAAATCATCGTGGTCAGGTGGTGGGTTTTTCTGGTAGATTACTTGAGGCAGATGCCAAGCAAGCTAAATATATTAATTCTCCAGAAACTCGTCTTTATCACAAGGCTGAGTTACTTTATGGTTATCATGAATTACTTCAGTCTATTCGCAAGAAAGATGAAGTCATCGTCACTGAAGGTGAATTTGATGTCATCTCTTCTACTCAGGCTCATGTGAATCACATCGTGGCGATTAAAGGCTCAGCTTTTACCGCTGCCCATGCAAAATTGATCAAGCGTGTGGCAGGAAAGGTTTTATTTGCGCTCGATATGGATAGTGCTGGAGTAGAAGCAACTAAGCGCTCAATCCCTATTGCTCAAGAAGTAGAACTGGAGTTGCGAGTGATTAAGTTAGCTGATTTTGATCAGGAAGAAAAAAAAGATGTTGACGACGTAGCCAGAGAAGACTCTAAGCTCTGGCGACAGCTAATTAAGAATTCTGTTTCTGCCTATCAATTCTTAATCGAAGCATCTTTATCAGAGCATGATGCCGATACCCCCGAAGGGAAAAGATCGGTCATCAATCAGTTGGCGGTGATTATTGATGGGATTGATCATGAAGTAGAAAAAGACTATTACCAGAAGGAATTAGCTAAGTCTTTAAATGTTAAGCAGAGCGTAGTCGATCAAGATATCAAAAAAGAAGCTTTTAAGCAGCAAAATAAAGTCAGAAGGAAGAAGGTTGTAGATAAACCCAAAGTTGAGACCAAATTAACTCGCGTGCAAAAATTAGAAAGATATATTTGGTTTCTATTGCTCAGAAGTAAATCTGATCAAGTTAAGAAGCGAGTTGCGCAATTAAAATCAATTAATTTTGCAGATAAGAATCTCCAGTTATTATTAGTCAAACTTGTGGAATTTAAACCAGAGTTCTCTTTAGAATCATTCGGAAAATTTTTAGCAGAAGATCTGCAGCAGTTAGTATTTGATCTTTATCTTCAGCCTCAATATGCACAAAACTATGAAGAAAAAGATTCCAATGATGAATGGCTGAAGGTTCTTCCTAATCTCCAAAGATCTGCTGTTAAAAGTCAGATTAGCGAGATTACTCATGAGTTAGATAAATTAGATCAAAAACAAACTAAGACTAATCAGGAAGAAGAAAGACAATCAGAGCTACTGGAAAAAATTGTGGACTTGAGGTCAAAAACTAAATAAAGTTGTCTATTAAGTTACTTCTTGACATACCCCCCAGGGGTATACTACAATGACCAACACTATGACTAAAGATCCGGTTTTAGCTCAACTCAAACGCATTCGCGGTCAGCTTGATGGCGTCATTAAGATGTATGATGATAAAAGAACTTGTGTGGATATTGTGCGCCAGGTAATAGCCACTCGTAACTCTTTAGGTCGAGTTGCTAGAGATTTATTAACTAATAAAGCAGCCAGTTGTTCCCGTGAGAGAAAGTTGGCGGAATTGGATGAAATATTAAATGAATTATTTAAGTATTAATTAGAAAGGAATTAAATGTCAAATGATGATCAAAAAAAAGGTGCAGTACATTTAGATGCCAAGAGTTTTGCAACTACTCTAAACAATGATAAGAAGTTGCCAGTATTTGTAGATTTTTATGCGGCTTGGTGTGGACCATGCAAGATGGCAGCTCCAGTTGTAGATAAATTTGCTGATGAATATGAAGGAAAAATGAAGATTGTAAAGCTTGATGTCGATGAGAATAATGAAATTGCGGCAAAGTATGGAGTCATGAGTATTCCTACCGCAATTATTTTCAAAGAAGGCGAGGAAGTTGATCGCACCATTGGTTTTCCAGGTGAAGATGGCTTTCGTCAAATGATTGAAAAAAATCTAAAGGAGTAAATTATGGAGCAGGCAAAGGTAGTCATTATTGGATCTGGTCCAGCTGGTTACACGGCTGCCCTATACAATTCACGCGCTCAACTTAAACCCGTTGTTTTTGCTGGAGAAAAAAGTGGTGGGCAGTTAATGTGGACGACAGATGTCGAGAACTTTCCTGGTTTTCCTGAAGGTAAGCCAGGTCCAGAATTAATGTTAGCAATAAGAGAGCAAGCTAAAAAATTTGGAGCAGATATTCGCGATCAATATGTGACCGCGGTAGATTTTTCACAGCAACCTTTTAAGATTTGGACGACTGTGCCCGAGGGTAGTGTGGGTGAGGATTTTGAAAAAAAATCAACCACAGAGCTCAAAGAAGCTCAAGTCAAAATTCGCCAAACTGAGCCCTCGCTAACAGCTCAAGCAGTCATTGTGACTACGGGAGCTGTTTCAAGAATGCTAGGTATTCCAGGTGAAGAAAAGTTTTTGGGTCGAGGTTTAAGCACTTGTGCAGTTTGTGATGCGGCTTTCTATCGTGATAAAGTGACTGTCGTAGCTGGCGGTGGTGATAGCGCTATGGAGGAAGTGTTGGCTTTAACTAAATTTGCCAAAAAAGTAATCATAGTTCACCGTCGTGATGAATTACGGGCTAGTAAAATCATGCAGGATCGAGTTTTGAATCACCAAAAAGTTGAAGTCATGTATAACACTCAGGTATTAGAAGTCATGGGTGATCAAGTGGTGAATAAAATCAAGATTTCTCAGGATGGTAAGGAGCAGGAGTTATCTGTAGATGGTTTATTTTTGGCGATCGGTCACAAACCAGTAACCTCTATTTTTGCTGATCAAATTAATTTAGATGAGCAAAAATACATAGTCACCCGCCAAAGTGCTACTAAAAAAGGAGTGATTGCAGCTGGAGAAGCAATTGAAGATAAAGAACTATTGCCATTTCCAACCATGACCTCCGTAGAAGGAGTTTTTGCGGCTGGAGATGTAGTTGATGTCAGATATCGTCAGGCCATTACTGCAGCTGGTCAGGGTTGTAGCGCTGCTTTAGATGCAGAGCGTTGGTTAGAGCAACAGTAATTAATTCAGAAAGAAAATTATGAATCCTCATCAACAATCCATCAAGCAGTTAGAACAAGTCGCTCATCTTCTGAAAGATCAGTATGATGATCAAGATAAATTTAATGCAGCCATCGAGAAACTCAAAACTCCTGACAAAGTAGTTGAGGGTGAGTTGGAAGTAAAGATGGATGACGGCTCGACAAAAAAATTCAAGGCCTTTCGTTCTCAACATAATAATGCGCGTGGCCCTTATAAGGGTGGGATTCGTTTTCATCAGGATGTGACTAAAGAAGAGGTGATAGCGCTTTCTACTTGGATGACATGGAAATGCGCAGTCACTAATATTCCTTATGGGGGTGCTAAAGGTGGGGTGATCGTAGACCCCAAACAACTTTCGGTAGCAGAGCTAGAGCGACTTAGTCGAGCTTATGCACGCTTAATTGCTCCTCATGTTGGTCCTTGGATTGATAGTGGGGCTCCAGATGTTAACACTACTCCACAGATTATGGCTTGGTTGACTGATGAATATCAGCAGTTCAAGACAAAAAAAAGTGAGCTTCATGAGAATCCACTGGCGGTTTTTACGGGCAAGCCTTTGGGTTTGGGTGGCTCAGCCGGACGTGAAGAGGCTACTGGATTGGGTGGGTTTTTTGTTTTAGAAAAATTAATTGAAAAACTAGGTTTTGATTGGAAGAAGAATGTTACGATTGCGATTCAGGGATTTGGCAACGTTGGTTATTGGTTTGCTTATCATGCAGATAAAGCTGGCTATAAAGTGGTGGCAGTTTCTGATTCCAAAGGTGGAGTCCATGTCGAATCAGGTTTGGATCCAGTTAAGACATTGGAATGTAAGCAAGATAAGGGACAGATTCAAGAGTGCTTTTGTGTGGATGGGCAGTGCGATCTCTCCCATGGAAAACCTATTTCTAATGAAGAGCTTTTAGAGCTAGATGTAGATATTTTGGTTCCGGCTGCTTTGGAAAATGTGATTACTAAAGACAATGCTGGCAAGATTAAAGCCAAAGCCATCATCGAGCTAGCCAATGGTCCCACTACCCCAGAAGCGGATGAAATTCTGTCTAAAAATGGCGTAGTGATGGTGGCCGATGTGTTGGCTAATGCTGGTGGAGTAACCACTTCTTACTTCGAGTGGGTGCAGAATCTTCAAGGATTCTATTGGACTAAAGAAGAAGTCATTTCTAAGCTCAAACCTTTAATGGACTCAGCCTTTGAAGAAATGTGGCAAATGAAGGAAAAAGAGCAAGTAACAGGCAGAATAGCGACCTATATGACTGCTGTCAAACGGGTGGTTGATGCAATGGTACTTAGAGGGATATAATACCTCATCTTTATGGCCAAGAAAAAAACTACTAAAAAGCAATTACCAACAGTTTTAAAAGACGAGATTAAGGCTCTAATTAAAGCCGCTAAGTCTCGTGGATACATTACTCAGGATGAAGTCCTGAATACATTTGTAGTCCCAGAAGATTACCCAGAAGCGCTTGATGATTTTTACGATACTATTTTAAATAAGGGAATTGATATCTTTGAATCCACCAGTAAGGATGATGAGGATGATGTTGATACTGACCTAACTCGTGAGTTGGAAGAACTATCATCACTGGATGGCTCTGGAGTTTCTGACCCGGTGCGCATGTACCTTAAAGAAATTGGTAGAATTCCACTTTTAACTCGTGAAGAAGAAATTAGATTAGCTCAACAAGTAGAAAAAGGCAGTGCTGCCGCTAAGCAAAAGTTAATTGATTCTAATTTACGCTTGGTAGTTTCAATTGCTAAAAAATACATTGGTCGAGGCATGACTTTCCTAGATTTAATTCAAGAAGGTAACAAGGGACTAATTAGAGCTGTAGAGAAATTTGACTGGACTAAAGGATTTAAATTCTCTACTTACGCAACCTGGTGGATCCGTCAGGCTATTACTCGCTCCATTGCTGATCAAGCTCGTACCATCAGAATTCCAGTCCACATGGTGGAAACCATCAATAAATTGATGCGCACTTCTCGTAGGTTAATGCAGGAGTTAGGTCGTGAGCCAACCCCAGAAGAAATTGGTGAAATCATGGAGATGGAAGCGGACAAAGTTCGTGAAATTCTCAAAGTTGCTCAGAATACGACTTCTTTAGAATCACCAGTGGGTGATAGTGATGATGACAGCACCCTGGGAGATTTTATTGAAGATGAAAAGCAAAAATCACCTTATGAAGTCACTACAGAACAAATGCTTAAAGAAAACGTAGAAGAAGTATTGAGTGCTCTTTCTGATCGAGAAGCTAAAGTACTCAAAATGAGATTTGGTTTAAATGACAACAAGATGATGACTTTAGAAGAAGTGGGTCGAAAATTTGGGGTAACCCGTGAACGTATTCGTCAAATTGAAGCTAAGGCACTGCGAAAACTAAAACATCCCAGTCGCCGCAAGAAACTACAAGATTTCCTTGATTAAGGTATACTAAAAATATATCTATTTCTATTTTAGAAGGAGTAAGAAATGAAAATTTCTAGTATTCAGGCTAATGAGATTTTGGCATCTGGTGGTTATCCAACTGTTGAAGTTATTGTCACTCTTGATAATGGGGTAATGGGCAGATCTTCTGTCCCCTATGGTGCTTCAGCCGGTTCTCATGAAGCAACGGTCTTAGTTGATGATGATCAAAATCGTTACAACGGCAAGGGAGTCAGAAAAGCTATCAGCAATGTTTTAGAAAAAATTTCCCCTACAATTAAAGATATTGACCCCCAAGATCAACGAACTATTGATCAAACCATGATCGATCTTGATGGCACACCCAATAAAGCCAACTTAGGTGGTAATGCAATTTTGGCAGTTTCGTTGGCTGTAGCCAGAGCAGTCGCCAATACCCAAAAGAAACCATTTTACGAATATATCCGTGACCTCTATCAAACGGGAGTAGATTTTTCAGTTTTACCCCAGCCAATGGTGGTGGTGATTGAAGGCGGCAAGCATGCTCATGAAACGACTGATCTGCAAGAGTACTGCATTTCGGCAATAGCAGTAGATAGTGTAGTAGAAAATGTGCGAAAAACCATGGAGGCTTATCACGCTCTCAAACAAATTCTCAAAAAAAATGGCCTCTCAACTAATGTTGGTAATGAGGGTGCTTTTGCTCCTAATGGTATTCCTAATAATGAAATTCCTTTTGAGTATATTACTCGGGCTATTGAACAAGCAGGTTTTCAACCAGGTAAAGATCTATCAATTTCCATTGACGCCGCTGCCAGCGAGTTTTATGAGGATGGGAAATATGTCTTAGCGGTTGAAAATAGATCTTTAACTGCCGCTGAGTTGATTGATTACTATGAAAGTTGGCTCAAGAAATATCCGATCGCAACTTATGAAGACATGCTAGATGAAGATGATTGGGAAAATTGGACTAAGTTCAATCAAGTGGTTAAGAAGTACGATGTGGAACACATTGGTGATGATTTGACCGTGACTAATATCGAAAGACTGCAAAAAGCCATCGACCTAGACGCGATGACGTCTATCTTAATTAAACTCAACCAAATTGGCTCATTAACAGAGACGGTCGATACCTGTATGTTAGCTAGAAAAAACAACATGATGACAGTAACCTCTCATCGAGGTGGTGGTGAAACAAATGATACTAGTATGGTAGATGTGGCTGCAGCTGTAGGCAGTAGATTTATTAAGGTTGGTCCTACTCGCGGAGAGCGAGTTTGTAAGTACAATCGCTTAATGGAAATTGAAAGAGAAGTAAGGAAATAAATTATGTCTGAGCAAAATAAAGTGATGTTAGTGATCCTGGATGGTTGGGGAATAAACCAAGACTATCCGGGCAATGCCATTAGTCAGGCTCAAAAGCCTTTCTATGATTCGCTTTTAGAGAAATATCCTCATACTCAGCTTGATGTCTCTGGAGAAGCAGTAGGTTTGCCCATAGGACAGATGGGAACTTCAGAAGTAAATCACTTTACTATTGGGGCGGGCAAAGTTGTCCTTCAGGATTTAGTTCGAGTGACTAAAGCCATTGAAGATGGCTCTTTTTTCCAAAAAGAAAAACTGCAAAAAACTTTAGAGCATGTCAAAAAACATGATTCAGCTTTACATGTATGGGGTTTAGTTAGTGACGGCGGAGTGCATTCTCATATCAAACATGTGGCGGCTACTGTAGAGGCAGCCGCTAATGCCGGTCTAACCAAGGTCTATTTACACGCAGTGACTGATGGGCGAGACACTTCTCCTACTAGTGGAGTGAGGTTTGTTGAACAATTAGAGCAAGACTTGAAGAGGATTGGGGTAGGTAAGGTAGTCTCAGTAGTGGGGCGCTATTACGCCATGGACAGAGATAAGAATTGGGACCGGACTGATCAAGCTCTTGAGCTTTATACAGCTAGTGAGGGAGAAAAATTTGAAAGTAGCGTTGAGGCAATTCAAGCTAGCTATGACGCTGGTGTCACAGATGAATTTATCAAACCAGTAGCAGTAGGTGAGTCAATCAAGATTAAAGAGAACGATGCTTTAATTACTGTTAATTTTCGCAGTGACAGACCTCGTCAAATCATCGAAAAATTTTTAGAACAAAAAATTGAAAACTTGTTAATTACTACCATGACTCGTTATTCTGATGAGTTTGAGACACAGGTAGTTTTTTCACCGATTAAGATCGATTCTTATTTGGGTAAGGTAATCTCTCAAGCTGGATTGAAACAGTTGCGGATTACAGAGACAGAAAAGTTTAATCATCTGACATTTTTCTTAAACTGCGAACATGGCCAGGCTGATCAGGGTGAAGACAGATTCATGTTTGATTCTTATTCAGATATCGCGACTCATGATGAACGTCCAGAAATGAGAGCTGCAGATATTGCTGATAAAATTGTGGAGGATATCAGGGCAGGAGAACATCCTGTTATTTTTACTAATATTTGTAATGGTGATATTGTCGGTCACTCTGGTAATATCCCGGCGACGATTAAAGCCTGTGAGGCAGTTGATCGGGCTCTGGCAAAGATTGTTCCAGTAGCTTTGGAGTGTGATTTTACAGTTTTAATTACGGCTGATCATGGCAATGCAGAAGAGATGCTGGATGAAGAAACTGGAGAAATGGTGACTTCTCACAGCACTAATCCAGTGCCTTTAATGATGATATCGAATCAATATCAGCAGTTAAAGCATCAAGAGGGACAGATAGTTGATTTGGCGCCAACAATCTTAACTATCTTGGGCTTAGCTGTTCCAGCAGAGATGAAGGGCGAGAGTTTTGTCTAAAAACTTAATCTTTTTTTAATGGTAACGCGCTAGTGTAACTCACTAGCATCAGTTACACTAGAAAGATATTCATGGCTGTAAAAAATTCAAAGAAAAAATCAGAGATTCAAGTTTTAAGTGATAACTTGCATAAGTACAACTCTTCGATTGCATCGACTTTGCTGCAAATTACTCAGTCGATTCACTCACTCTCTGGCGATTTTTATTCCTTTAGAGAAGAGATGCTAGAATTCAAAGAACGTATGCTGAGGTTTGAAGAACACATGTTAGGATTTGAAGAGAGAACTGAGAGTTTCCGCAGTCAGACCATTGGCAGATTTACTGATGTGATGGGTGAGCTAAAAACTATTCGAGAAGAATTGACTATTTTACCTCATCAAGTAAGAAGGAACTCAGATAGGATTGGTTTAGTTGAGTCAAAACTAGGAATTACTGTATAGCTTTCATACTCAAGTAGCTCATGATAGAATTAAGACCTAATTCGCCTTGGCGAAGTACTTTATTATCCCCGGTAGCTCAGTGGCAGAGCAGGAAGCTGTTAACTTCAAGGTCGTAGGTTCGAATCCCACCCGGGGAGCTTTCCATTTTTACTCAAGTAATTTCAATACCCCGCATTGGAGGCTCGAACTTTTGCTATAATTTGAATTCTTATGAAAGATAAGAATCTAATTAAAAAACATCAAGAAGCATTTTTATTCAAAGCCAAAGCTCGTACTGAGCCTATATCTATTTCAATACAAGGAATCAAAGCAGCAGTTAATCCTGGAGTATTTCCTCCAGCTACTGATACTAAATTATTAATTTCTAACATTGATGTTAGTGAGGAAGATAGAATTATTGACATAACAACTGGTTCAGGAACGGTAGCTATCATAGCTGGGTTACAGGGAGCAAGTGGTTATGCTGTTGATATTAACCCAAAAGCAGTGGAGAACGCACGTCAAAATATAGAACACTACAATGTTGATATCAAAGTTATCGAGAGCAATCTCTTTTCAGACGTGCCAGAAGAAAAATTTAATTTTATTTTTGCAAATGGCCCATTTTTTGAAGGTAAAATAAAAGATCCTATGGATTATGCGTGTTATGGAGCAAGGTTATTTGTAGAAAATTTACTAAAACAGGTTTCTCAAAGACTGAAGCCCAAGGGTAAATTGTTGATTGTTATGTCAGCTTGGGCAGAACTTGACCATTTGGAAGCTGAAGCTAAAAAAAATGGTTTGTCATTTGAAATAACCAACAGAAGAAAGAGTGATGATGGCGAGCGTGAATATCTGTTATATGAAATTAGTTTGAAGATATAAAACAGTTCCTAACTTCATCCACGACGGGGAGCTTTGTTAAATAAAGATTGATGCATCAATCTTATTTTGCAATAATAACTATCATTATTTTTCTCATGATACACTGAATTATATGTCTGATGCAGAGTCATCTCAGAAACCTTATTTAGGTAGTGAGAAAACGAGTGGTCATGAGCCCATTAATCATCATGACACCTCTCTTTTGAATGATTTGAGTATAAGCTTAGACAGAGAGGAAATTACTGTTATCGGTAGTGACATTTTAGATGCAGATAGTCTGTCAGGTGCAGAAAGAAAACTAATTAATCACACTGGATTTCTAGGTTTTTTAGGAGATGAAACCGAAAGAGTGAGGCTCCCTTTAGAAGGAGAAAAATTACATCAATATATTACTCTATTAAAAAAGATTAGCTTATCTTCAGAAGAATTACAGATCATTCTAGATAAGAAAATGGATTTGAAAATGGTCATACATTTACGCGGCTTGCGTTCTTTTGAGACAAGGGTTGAAGCAAATAAAGCAGAGGAAGAGCTTTCTATAAATAATGAAGGTAGATGGGACTGGTCCAGTGGTGATTATGGGAAGAATGGTGGTTATGCAACCCATGTGGTTAACCCCGAAGAACCAGAACATCTATGGGACGCAGTAAGAAAGATTCCAGAAAATTTGGAACAGGACAGTTTATTGGGTGAAGAATTAACCATTGCTGATACCATCCAACAACAACTAGATGCTCATAGTGGCAGTCAACCCTTCATTTTCCTTGATGTTGGTGGATTGGCAGGGCTATCTTGGTATAAGTTAGCGTTGCACTTTGAAGATTATGTGAAATCAGGAAAAGCAGTGTTTGTTGTAACTAGTTTAGGGGCTGACTTTAATCAAGCTATGGAATTAGTTACCCAACATAGAAGAGAACCCAATCCCGGTGAAGTTCCCTACAACTTTTCTCCATACAGAGCTGGTATTTACGCCGATGACATGGATTTGATTGAGAAGAACAGAGATTTAGTTCACCATATCAAAACTGATGTGCCAGGATTGATGAATAGAGTGATTGGTGTCGGTGGAGAAAATATTTCCCTAATGGGAAATGTTGCACTAATTAATGACAATCATGCTGTAGCTATGCACAGTCTAATTCCCAGTCTTCACTTGCCAATGTTGGCGTCACTATTAAACGAACAGGGTGTCTATAAGTCTGTTGATACAACAAATATATTCGCTCCAAAACCTGGAGAAAATCCATATTCTAGAGATGCGGAGCTGCAACGGGCTTTTAGAATTCTAGAGCATGAACAAGGAATGGAGCCTGTAAGGGAGGCTGAGGCTGGAAGCACACCAGAGCTTAAAGGGGTAAGCTTCAATCACATTTTCTTTAGAAAACCTAATGGCCCAAAAATAAGAGCCTTCTTGTTGCCAAAACAATTAGATGTGGCTATCGGGGAAGAAGTACTGAGTTAACCTAGGTTAATGCAGCTGGAGAAAATTGTCTAATTTTTGTTCAAACTGCTGCATTTCTTCAAGAGAGCAAGTTAGTAATTGAGATCTATATCCTTTCCGCAACGAGTCCTGTAGGGGGAGCTGAGAGATTTTAGATTGATATATCAATATAATTTTAATTAATCCGCTAATTTATTTTTTTAGGCTATAATATTTCTATGTCTGGTCAAAAAGATTTAGCAAAAGTTTTAGCATCTCTATCAGTTTCTTGTGATAATGCGGAATATGGTTTTGCTACTACTAAAGACAGTTTCCAGCCTTCAAATAAAATTATTGGTATATTTCAAGAAAATGAAGGCACAACCATTATCGCTTCCAAAGATTACTTTGAAGAACAAGGCATGAATTATGAAGGTTTGTATGCCAAACTAACGATTGAGGTGCACACTTCATTGGAGTTAATTGGCTTGACTGCTGTTTTAGCGACTAAATTAGCTGAAAAAAATATTTCGGTTAATGTCTTTGCTGCCTATTACCATGATTATATTTTTGTTCAGCATGATAAGAGAAAAACGGCTGTCCAAATACTTGAATCATTGGGAGAAATGAGTTAGCCCTTGTGTAAAATACTGTGTTTCTTCAAGAGAAAAAGATAGCAACTGCAACTCATGCCCGTTCCTTAACGAGTCCAATAGGGAGAGCAAGTCAAGAAAAGACCTTTGAATAGGTCTTTTTTTATTAATGACTTAATGATAACCAGGTTTGTAAGGGAACTAATTGAAGAAAAATGATATGATTTTATCATATGGGAAATGCCTCGTTTTTTAAAAAGGTTAGATTTAACAAATACCGTTTAAGTATCCTACCTCTGTCTTAATTTTCATATTAATATTTATCATAAATAGACCTTATGTTGGTATTGGACCTGGATCCAATTGCCCCCCAATGGTTTTTTGTTCTGCTAGGTGGGTATATATTGATTATTTTAAACTTTCTTTTCAAAGCTCAAATTTTTTTATGGACACTTTAATCTTTGGTTTGTATTACTTGTCAGTAATAATTATTAGCTACTCTATTTCAACTTTATTAATTTCAATAAATAAAAAATTCTTTAAATTTTTAAAATAAAATATTAATCTTGGTAGAAAAGTCCCAATATAGTCTAATTAGGGAAAACCGACTTCATATTAGATATTTAAAAGGAGATTTCTAAAGTCTCCATAATCTGATCTCGTATTTCGCTATTCATCTTTGTATAAAATAAGAATGTATAACGAGTGTCATTGTTTATATACTGATAGGCGGTGTAAATAGAACCTTTGGTATTGCCAGGAGGATAATTAAAATATCCCCAGGACCTACCATTAAAAGTTTTAACATCTTCAGGTTTAGCGCTAGTAGAATCATCGACTTCTTCATCTTTAAGCTTAGTTTGGACAGAAAAAAGAGTATGAGGAGTTCCTCCTTCTTCATATAGAAATATTTTCCAGGAATTAGGAGCGATATCAGTATCTTCTTTTATACTCAATTCCTGAGGATACTTAAAACGAACATTATATTCGGCATTCTCGTACATCTTCCAATCGGAATTAGTTTCAGAGGGAGCAATTATATTCTTATTAATTCTTGAGATAATCCCAAGATTTACCAAATATCCTGCGACTATCAACATAACAATTGAAGATAAAATATACTTTAATTTATTTATTTTTCTTTTCTCTCTCATAAATTAAATAATAACAGAATTGGTAGTTAGTTACAAAAAGATTAATGTACTCCAATAGACAAACTAACTCAGTGTGTTATATGATTTGCTCAGTATATTACTAAAAAAATTATGGAAAAACCCCTAGAGAGTGAATCAACTCAGCTTCAACCAGAACCTCAACTCCAAATTCAAAATGATCCAATAATTCCTGACACGGATCAGAATTTAAATCCTGTCAAAATACAGAAGAATCCAATCAACCCATTAGCTTTTGTAGGGATAGTTATATCGATTTTCTTGATGGTCTTTGGTGCTTACAATTTCTATAAAAATTCACAAAATGATATTGAAACCGCAACCCCTACTCCTTCTTCTATTCAAGATAATTCTGAAGAAATTATAATAATATCATCTAATATAAAAATAAAAAGTATTTTAGATGATATTAACAAAATCTTGATGGATTTTTCCAATCAAACTGATGGTGAAATAAATGCAGCAAATGATGGTCGAGTTTGGTGGGTTGATGCCGATGGACGGAATATCAATAATGAAAATAGCTCTATTATTAAACTGGATTTTTCTCAAGGTACAGAGTGGGACGATAATAGTTTAATCGAGAATGATTTGCTTCCAAAAATTATAGAAATTTTTATAAAAAACAATTTTAAACTTAACAAAAATACAAGATATGATTATGAATATGATGAGTTCAACAATCACTATAAAAAAATTTACTCTTATGAAAAAGGAGATGCTAAGTGCAATATTTACTTATTAGATGTTTCAAATACACCAGAAAGAATCATGAGCGTTAGGATAGCCTGTACAGATAGATTTCAAGAAAATTATGAAAAACAGATACCTTTTCTTAAGGCAGCAGACATAAAATCAGGTTTTATAGAAAGTATGGCTGAAGTAGGATCTTTCTTCGAATTAAACATAAGATCACTGGATGGGTCTGGCTCGTACTTAGTTGCGAAAAAAGAAGGTAATGAAATCATTATTATAGGAGGAGGACAAGAGTTACTTCCATGTAGCATTGTGAATGAGTATAAAGTTCCCAAAAAAATTGCCCCAACCTGTCTTGATTATAAGTCAAATGATCCCACAGACTATGAAGAGATTGAAAATAAAAATATAAACACAGATCTAAAAGCTGATATTACAAGCGAAAGGCGCGATGGACCAACACCCAATGGTGGTGCGTATAGCATTGTCTATTACCTTGATGATGGGGGGAATCCAGCTGGGAAGGATGAGGCAAGCTCTACTGAGATAGCAGAATTTGATAGTGAAGGAAATGAAATTTTCAGAACGTATGGTAATTTAGAATAGTTTTTTCTGCTTTTAATTTATTGAATATAATCGTAATTTCCTTTAGACCTATTTCAGAAATGCTCAATGATCGTGACTCATATCCGCTCCCTAACGTGTCCAGCAGGGGGAGCACTCATATTTTAGAGTTAAAATAGACCTGTGAATGGTTCTATTTTTGTACACACGACCCTTATTGAATAAGTTTTAGAGGTGGCACGAACCTTTGTTGGTTTGCTATGTTAGACATATGGATGAACACCATGGAGAGTTACCGCCCTATTTACCTAGTGAAGAAACTGGTGGGCATGTGCCAGCTGATGAACCAGATTATTGGCACACTGATAAGTTGTCTTTAATCTCAATTGATGACTCGCAACCCATCGATAAGATTTTGATAGAAAAGTATGAGTTATCCTCAATAGAGGTTGAATTTTTGAGTAGACTTCAAGTTAGCAGATTTCTATCAGATGGTAATACAAGAGAAAATTTTCCATTAACAAGCGAAGAACTAGTAAAGACAATAGAATTACTTAAGAAATTAGATTTTTCTGAAAAGGAATTGGGGATGGTTTTGGCGGGGAAAACTTCACTTCATCAAGCAGTGGCTTTACATGGCCTACAAACATTTGAGCAGCGATTAGAGCAAAATATGATGGAAGAAGACTTCTCTAAAAACAGCGAGAGAAGATGGGATATTGCATCTGGTGATTATGGATTTAATGGGTTTGCAACTCGAATAGTTTACGATGGTGAAGATGATTTAGTGTGGGAGGCTGTAAGAGCTGTGCCAGAAAATATGAGGGTTGAAGACTTATTGGGTGAAGAGTTAACGTTGGCGGACATAATACAGCAATCACTAAGTGAAAGGAACGGAAGTGAAGACCCTGTCATGGTTTTGGATGTGGGTGGTTTGGCAGGGTTATCGTGGCATAGATTGGCTAATCGCTTTAAAGTTGAGGTTGAGGCTGGGAAGTTGGCGTTTGTGGTTACGAGCTTAAGCGCAGATTTTGATAATGCGATGAGCTTAGTAAAACCTATGCAGTTTAATGCAGCTCAGAAAGATAAGGATGAGAGGTATGATAGGTCGGCAAACAGTAGGAATATGTCTACAACTGAGTACGATTTTATTATGAAAACTCGTGATTTAGTTCATCATATAAAAGCAGATGTACCAGCTTTATTAGCAGAAAAGATAAAAGTGGGTGGTGTCGATTATCCATTATCGGGAAATGTGTCATTAGCGAATGATAATAGTGCGGTGGCACTGCATAGTTTAATACCAAGTCGTCACTTGCCAATGATCTCTTCATTGTTAAATGGGAAGGGTATTTATAAGACTAACATACGTTCTACTTTTTATGCGCCAAAGCAAGACCACTTTCGTTCAAGAGATGCAGAGCTATATAGGAGCTTTCAGATACTTACTAATAGATGCGGGATGGAGCAAGTATTGCGGGCGGAGGAAGGTAGCACTGAAATATTGGAGGGAAGGAATTTAAATCAAATGTTTTTTAGAGAGCAAGGTGGACCAAAGATACGCGCATTTTTACTGCCTGAGCAAATCTCCAGCGCAAAACTCTCTATCGAATCGACGAATAAGGAGAAAACAAATACTGACTTAACCATTCTCTAGTTCGAGTACCAACCTGTCGGGGGAGCAAACTATATTTTAGATTGATATATCAAGATAATATTTTGTATTAATATATTAATATCTTTTCAACATTCTTTTTTTTAATAGGAACTTGTCTATATATGCTGGTTTCATTTGTGGTACTTTAATAGCATGAGAGAAGCACCACGAGAAGAAGTAAATACAACGATATCTGGTAAAAATTCTAATCCAAGTAATATAGAAAAATTTAATAATGATTTTCCTAATTACGGTATGGATAATTCATTTGAAAAAGATGAGGAAGTTTCGTTTAAGGATTTTTTTGGAAAGAGTGTGGTTGTAGATGCTGATGGTAAGCCAAAAATTGTTTTTCATGGCTCTCTCCAGGCTTTTGATGAATTTGATTCTTCTGATAGCTGGGGAAATAATTCTGGACAAATGGGATCAGGACACTATTTTTCTGATAGCTATAAAGATGTTAATTCAAACTATGTGAAAGGTAGTAAGGACTTGGATGACAAAATCTTAAAAGAATCAATGGTTCTTTCTAAAGAAATTAAAGATAACCCTCAGAAGTTTGTACCAATAATTTCCAAAATTTTTAGTATTAGCGAAGAAGGAGCAGGAGAAAAAATTATAGAGGCAATTAAAATTTCTGAAAGTTGGCTGTATAAATCTAAAATAGCCTTGGATGATAACTCGCGGTTGGTTCAATTGGCTAAAAGTATCCTGAAAATAAAATATATGCCAACGGAAGGAGTAGTTTATCCAGTTTATCTTCGCATAGAAAAACCTGTGGTTTTTCAAAAAAATGAAGGAACCACCTTTAGTGTAGAAGATATACGAAGATTTGGAATTAGTATTCAAAAGATTGCTGAAAAATATGGCATTAATGCAAAAAAGCTTTTGAAACCATTAGTGACCTCAGTAAAAAAGAATAAGCTTGATGCTTATAGTCTATATTTTGCATTTTTATCTAATACAGATTGGTTTAGAATAAAGAATTCTAAGTCTGGTAAACCAATGACAGGACAGTTCTTCTCTGAGATGTGCAAAAATGCAGGCTATGACGGTGTTATTGTAGATGCTTTTGAAGCTTTTTATGGAAGACACTCGAAATTAATTTTAGGTTATATTAAATTAACTGGTAGGAAAATGAAGGGCATAGAAGGAACCAAACATTATATTGTTTGGGACTCAAGTCAAATACGCTCGGCAATTTCAGATGAATCCTCCAGTCATCAAGCATTCTCTGCAAGTTAAGATTAACCCGATTCCTACTCCGTAAAGAGTCTCTATCATTAGGAGATAGCCAGTACAAAGGGTATGTGCTAATTAGAGATTTGGTATTTTCATCTGGAGAAATTTTAAAGAATATTTTCAATAAGCATAGCTATTTATTAATTGCATTTTAAATAGTCACACTAATTCATTTGGAAAAGATTGATGAGTTATAATATGCTCGTATGATTTCTGAGTCAGTCCCATCATTAGAAGAGCGAATTGGCTTTAAGTTATCTATGGAGTTTAGTGATTTTGTTGATGATATTAGATATCACGGAATTGTAGATCAGGATAATATCGCTGGAGAAACAGTGGGGATGAGTCCAGTCTTATTAGATGATCCGACTAATTGTGTTGATCCTAGTTACAGCAATCTCTTATTTAGAGATAAAGATGGAATAATTCATTGGTTTGTAGTTTTGGGTTAGCAATATCTCCTAAGATAGTTTGCAATCTGACTCATAAAGTTTTCAACATCTGTCCCAGAAATAGTTAACAATTGACTCTTATATCCGTTCCGTAACGAGTCCTGTAGGGGGAGCTTGTGACAAAAAGACCTTTAAATAGGTCTTTATTTTTTAATCTCTCTTTCAGCAACTTTATTTTGATCATAAACAGCTGTTAAGGCATAAACAGTATCCACTATAGCTTCTAATATTTCTGGACTCTCCCAAATTTTTTCTGCAGAAACTCCTCGTAAATCTGATAACCATCTAAAATTTTTATATGTTTCTCCTTCACTATCTCCACCTGCGCCAGCTGCAAATTTTCCTTTTTCGCCTCTGATATTAAAATCAGCTTTTGCAGCATAGCTACGCCCATTGGTTCTTATTCTTATGTCTGCGCCATTTCTTATGATTTTTACAAAGTCAATTTCTTTTTCTAGGGCTCTCTTTACAGAGGAAATGCTATCATCAGCGGTAATATCAAAACTTCCAGAACCAATTCTTTCTGCCAATTGTCCAATGGAGGATAGAGAACTTTTGAATCTTTCAAAGTTCGCATTTGGTGATTCTTTTTCTGTCATAGTTTCTTTCTGTTTATATAAATACTTATGTGATAATAATTATGCTTGAGAAACTATTGAAATGAAAATTATTACAGTTCCCTCCCCCCCTACTTTCCACTTGCTTTCAAACTTGGTTAATATTGATTTTTTCTTGCTTCTAGAGTTATTAAACAGATATCCTCTTCATAAGTCATAATATTTAGTGATAGAGCAAGTCCTAACATAGTCTAATCCGGGGAGCTTGTGATAAAAAGACCTATTAATAGGTCTTTTTTAGTATCAAAGTTATAATGTATAATCAAATATATGAGTGCAAGACAATACAGACCTTACTCAACAAAAATAAATAATAAACCTTTAATTATTTATCCCGTTAGAGATGAAAATCCATTGCAAGAGGTATTTGATAAATCAGATCTAGAATCAATCAATAATCACTTAAAAAATCTTTACAAAAAATTTAAAAATAAATTGAGTCAGGGCTCGTATCATATTATTTTTGTTTGGAATCTTGAGAGTCAGCGCATGACCGATGTTTGGATTTACGATATGAAAGATTGGAGTGGTAATTCTGGTCCAATCCTAGAATGTCTTACATTTAGAGAATTAGAAGAATGTAATAATGCTGGCATAGCATCTGGCGACAGTATTATTGCTTTGGGAAGAGAAGAAGAACTGAGAAGAATTTCAAGAGATCTTGAAGAATATTTAGATAGATCAAAGGAACAGCCTGAATTTCCAGAGGGAATGCAACCAGAAGGAGATTATTTTAGTCAATAAAACATCCAACTCATAACGAATTCTTCATGACTCATTTGGATCAAATGATGGCAATTTATATTCTAGTTTGATATATTTCACTTGAGTAATTATGACGAATAGCCTTTTGGCTGGTTATTTCGTCTTTTTGCTTGAACCTTAAGATATTAATCCACCCTTAGGCACAAAACGGAGGCTATAATGAAAACGATTCAATCTGCAGGTAAAGCAGTTGGTAAGTATGTGTTTAATTTGAAGAATTTCATCACGCATGGTTTGATAGGTCTTTTAATTCTGGCTGCTATGATTTGGCTGCCAGTGAAGCCGGTTCATCGCCTCTTGATTTTTATTCTGATCATTATCGTAAATCTGGTCAGAATGAGATGGGAGAAGAACAAAAAATTGAAAGAAAGAGTGGATTAATCAAAATCTAAAATCACCAGCGGCCAATGGCTGCTGGTGATTAACACAAGTCCTAACATAATCTAATCCGGGGAGCATGTGATAATATATTAATATGAAACTTTATCGCTTTAGTCCAATAAAAAACAGAGCGCAACTCACCAAAGCAATTCAACACACCCACTTTGCATGCCACCAACTATGTAAACAGGCATTGGGTAAATATTTGCCTGTTGCAGGAAATATTGGCATTTTTTGTCATTATGAAGATGAATACGAGTATTTAATAAAAGTAAGAAAAGAATTAACAGATGGAACAGATAGTTTCAATCAAAAATATTTTCGTCTACATGAACCAATTATGGTTCCTGCAAAAGGTAACATACCTGAAGTTGCTTATACACATTTTTATATCAGACAACCTGATCCATATAGGTCTCAGGTGGGAGATGTAGATTTTTATCTTGAGTCAGAAAAATATAATAAACTCAAGAAAGCAGTAAAAGTTGGAAAGATAAAAGGAGCGAGAATTTTTCCTCGTCCAGATTTGGATATGATAGAGTTATTAGACCCAGATGTTGATTGTTGTAGTTATATTACTACTTGGAGGATGGAAAAATGATCAAATGCAAATTTGAAGATGATAATGAAGCTTCACTTAACTGTCAGAGATAATCCAGATAGACCTAAAGAAGATCGGCAAAATATTTCTTTTATTTATATTTGTGAAGCTCTTGAAAAAGTAGGTGAATCTGATTGGGAAGTAGACGACCAGCAATGGTTTAAATTAGATGGTATTCCAGAGGAAGAGCTGATAGCCTTTGACCATTACAAAAATATTGAGTTGTATTTGGAATATTTGGATAAAAAATTGAAATTACCGATATTAATTTAAAAAGTAGTTCTCAACTCCATTCACGACGGGGAGCGCATGATAAATTTTATTTATTTTTTCTTTTTTCTTTTTTTAACAAAACTTATCAGAGTAAATAGAATAGCAATTAGAGTGTAAATAGGAATAATAAAAACCACTACAATAAAGAAGAAGGCTTCCTCTATTCCCATTAGTCCGCTGATGAGATTATGTAAAACTATTGAAACAAAACCAGTAACTACGAGTATCCACACTTTTTTCCAACTTAGTAAAAAGAAATTTTTTCTCTTCATCCCTAATATAATACTATATGTATATATCTTCCATCAAACTCCTAAATTTTATTAATCAAAATCAATAGTGCTCTCGAACCTCTGTTATACTTTGAGGATGAAATCATTGAATTCAAAAGAAGTAAAATCAACTCTAAAATTAGTATTATCAATTCTAGAAAAGCACAAAGTTAATTACAGAGTAATTGGTTCGGTATGCACTGCAGCAATAATTGGTCACCAGCATAGAAAACTTGGTGATATAGATTTAATTATCGACTCAAGCAAGAAAAGAGAAGTTCTTGAGGAGCTATATGAGGAAGGTTTTTATCACAGGGGAGGTATGTTTGCATTTGCTAGAAAATACCTAGATCTAGATTCTCTAGAGCATGACGAATATTTAGAAGTAGGAATGTTTTGGGGAACTTGGGAGAACGACGATTTTATTATTGGTTCTAGAAGTAATGGGATCACTATTGATAAAAAAGCACTGGTTAAACTCAACTGCGTTTTACATGGAGAGAACTTTATTGGAATTCCGAAAGAAGTTGTAGCTAGGGGATTGAGAATGTCATCAGGCAATCCTAAAAGAAAGGTGGCAATTAAGTTTTTTGATAAAAATGATATTAGACCCATGGCAAACGACTATATCCACACGAATATTCTTGGATTAAATATAGACTTTGTTTATTATGTTGCCATGCAACTACTCAATATAATTGGATTTGTTAGGGTCAAGCTAAATAAGCCGTTTGACCCTTGGAGGTAGTATTAATCTCAAATAAATAAATTTATGCCTTACCACCTACTTGGGTCTTCGTGGCATATTTATTTTAGTCGATCTGTAATTTCTTTGGTCAATCCGTTGATTAGATTGAGAAAGTGAGCTTAGCGAATTATTTATTGAGAATATATTTTTTGGTTCTGCTAATTTCTTTTTTTTCTTTTTTTTCATAATTTATTCAAAAAACCCTAAGCAGGTTATTTCTCAGCAACTACTTCTATTTCAGGAACTTCTACTTCAGGAGCCACTTCTGGCTCAACAATTACTTCTACTTCGGGAGCCACTTCTGTTTCAGCAACTACTTCAGTGGTTTCTTCCTCAGGAATTATGATAGCTTCCTCTTCTTGTTGTGGGGCTACTGCCTTAAGAATTATGTCTAATTTTGCATTAATGGTTTTAAATTGCTTGTCGTAATTTTTCGCAGGGCGACTAGCTTCAGATGAGGAGTTACCTCTATCCGAAAAACTGGATCTACCACTGCCATTTCCTCTTTTTTCAAAACAGTCGCTACAGTAAATAGGTTTTCCAGAACTTGGCTTAAAAGGGACTTGGCAGTTATTGCTACAATCTGAACAAACCGCATCATGCATTTGACTGCGACCAGAATCTCGCGATCCAGAGCGAGATCTATCTGAACCTCTGTCATCAAATCTTCGCCCACCGCGCGATCTTCCTGATCTATTGTCGTCGTTAAAATTTCTCATAATTAAGGTCCCCTTTTTAAATTAAGATATCGAGTTTGATTATAACAGGCAAATCATTTGTAAAATTTGCAGAAGTGATATTGAAGTATTTCTATATCATCTTCTGTTTAGCAATCCATGTTTCTAGTAATTCTTCTTGGCCATTAGGCAATCTAACCACCGCTTTATCTATTATTTTTTTCTCATTCAATGATCGTAATAGCGCTTCCCATTCCTGTTCTGAAATACCTTCAATTCTTTCTTCATCAAAAATAATTTGATCAATATTTTCAGTAGTGACTTCCACTTTACCAAAAATATTTCCTTCAAATATTTGATGTACTGAAGTTAATTCGAAATTTTTAATAGGGTGATCTGGGTTTAATTGCGCATTTATCTCTGTATGTAAATGCCTGATTAGAAGTTCGGCTACAGCAAAAACATAATGCATTACTTCCTTGCGTCTTCGTTGCGAACCATCACTCATAGCAAGAGTACTATCTGGACTTCCTGTGTCGCGATCAAAATGTATAGTTCTATTTATAAAAGGATTTGTTTTAAATCTAATTTGTGCCCCACCATATCCCTGATGAGAGCCTGATCGATAAAATGGATGTGGAAAACCAAGCTGAACAAATAAGGTTGATGGGTCAACTTTACGATCAATGCAATGTTGAATATACGGACGCACTACATCCTGCAGAGCCATTCCAAGATATTTGTTCTTTCTATATTCACCTCCATCTTCTTCTACGTCTTCTATTTCATTTCCTTCTACAAAATTCATGATAGATCGTGGTTCACTGTTATTAATATATTGAAGAGTTCTAGATTCAATTATTCCTTTCACCAAACGAACAATATTGTCATTCCACCATTGCACATCAGCAAGCTCTTCTAGAAAGTGTTTTTCATCAATTCCCGGAATAATAACTGCTGTGATCTTTTGGACTTCTTCTGATAGTTTTAAAATTTTTAGAAGTAGTGAAAGAATATGTGGGGTTAGAAGCTCATGATTATTTTTTATATTTTCCTGCAACACATCATATTGAAGAGTGGAGAATGGCTCTTCAATATTCCGATTACCAGCTTGTGCTAGTTGATATAGCTGATCTCTAATTGGCTCTCCTTGAATTTTCTCGCTAATTTCTTTAACTAATTGATACCATTTTAATGCTGTTTCTTGCTCGAGTTGATAAGTTGCCAATGATTGACGCAGACCTTCAATCATTTGATTACCCCGATCAAATAATCGAGCAAACTCAATAAATCCTCGAGTGGGAAAATCCAAGCTAATCTCTAGTTTCTGATTGTCTTCGAAATATTCTACCCCCACTTCGCAATCTCCTCCAAAGATTTTGACAGTTTCAGAAAAAATTTCCCATTCTTCAGCAGAGGCAATTATGTTACACGCTCTAAATGATACATCTTTTGATAAAAGGAAACTAAATTGATCAGCACAGTTTAAGATACTTTCTCGGTCTGCCACTGGCAAATCAACTTGCACTTTGGTTCGATGGAAATATGAAACACAATGATATGAAGCTCCGTTTTTTTTAAATTTTTCAACGTGACCTCCTGAACTTACATCTGTTGAAACACCTAACTCTCTCCTATAATCAGATATCTTTTGGGAATTTGCTCTTACCTCATTCAACTTACTAGTTATCAGAGCTGGATTATCTAAATCATGCTCTTGAATATCAGGATTATCATCTATATTTTCTTGGTTAGCTAAATTTTCACTTTCCACATTTTCAAGTATATTCACAATCTTTCAAAAATACAAAGATTCTTATCTTATCTTTGGTAACTCTCCAGAGAATATTGCTAAATTTGTTTTTCTTGTTTATAAATTAAATAGTAAGTTGTTTAGCAACAAGGAAAAAAATGGCAATCATGTCCGCAGAGGAACTAGCGATTGAAGTGAATCAGGATGTTGATAGTACCCCTTCTTTGGGAAGAGAAGAAAGAGAATTAAAGTCTTTGGGAGAAAGTGGAGATGAAAAAACAGACTTAGAGACAAAAAATGTTTCGCAAATTGAGATGTTAAGGGAAAAATTATGAGAGCGGCTAATCCAGAGGATGCTGTTTTTGTTGAAAATGATTTAAATAGACTCCAAAGTGTTTTGTTAGGGAGTGCCCAGAATGGAGATGCTGTTGAAATAATCCTGCTTGATTCAGTTGAGGTTAGTCCTGGGAATAGAAAAAGTCCCACTTTGGATTTTCAAGCTAGGGTTTTTAGAAGTCTGGGGGTACTTAGGTCATTCGAATCTGTGAGTGGTTTAAAAGAGCTTCGAACCGTTAATCCGATGTCATCTAACAAAATATTGAAACGCAAATCTAATATTCCAGGAGTAGATGTTGAGTTCAGTAATAATCTTCCTAGAATAAGATTGATAATAAAAAAGCCTGAGTTATTTTTAGAGAATGAAACTTCAAGTAGTCCTGTACTATAATCTGCTTTCGTTTTTTTAGTTACAGCCACTATTCCTGAAATATTTTTCTTTTTAATTCAAACCACTCTTTCATTTCTTCTGGGTTGCTCATTAGTTCTCCCATTTTTTTCATTGCCTCAAGGTGAGCTGGTTCGCCTTGTCCCATCATTTCCATTGCATGTTTTTTTGACATTTCTGACATTTCATTAAATGTTTCAGCATGAAACTGTGTATCGCAGGCACCGCCCAATTCATTGCACGTCATGGTTTTCATATTAAACCTCATCTTATTTTTAATATTATTGCTATTTTACTACATTAAGTAGTACTATTGTTAATAGTGAATAATTTCTTTAGAAGTATCTTCATTTATTCTAAAAAAATTCATCGTTTAATGATGTGGTTGACGATTACATTGAGTATTCTTATGGGTGGGAGTGGGTTAATACTAGAAAGTGAGATAAATGATAAAAAGGAATGGCTGCTCTCTAGTCTTGATTTGAAACTGGTCCGTCAACTTCATGGATCGACTGGGAAGTGGTTGGTGTTTGCTTTAGTTATTATGACAGCAACAGGATTAATTATGTGGGGTTATCCTCTCTTGGTAAAAAAAATAAATCAATCTAATAATCAAAATAAAGGAGACATATGAAAGGTCTAAGTAAGTATATCGGTTGGCTAATGCTAGCTATTGGGGTTTTAGCAGTAGGAACATTTATTAAAAATAAAACTCAGGATGATTTACCAGTAGAGTCTATGGAGCAAGCAGCACCAGTCGATACTATGGTGAAGGAAGAAGTAATGGTGGAAGATAAAATGATGGACCAAGATGAAGCCATGATGGAAAGCTCTCACCTTCAAGTTGAGTTGGAGCTGAGTAATTATCAGTTTAGTCAAAAAACTCTCACGGTTGAGGCAGGTCAGAAAGTGACAATCAAACTAAAAAACATTGACGGTTTTCATGATTTTGTAATTGATGAGCTGAAAGTTGCTAGTAAACAAATCTCTGCAGATCAAGAAGATAGTGTTACTTTCACTGTTCCAGAGAGTGAAAAGGGTAAAAGCTTTGAGTATTACTGTAGTGTGGGCAGTCATCGTGAGTTAGGAATGAAGGGTACATTACTAGTGAAGTAAGGAAATAAGATGTTTATTTTAACGTTATTTGCTTTTTTGGCAGGAGTGGTGACAGTACTTTCACCGTGTATTTTACCAGTCTTGCCGATTGTGCTGTCTAGTTCGGTTAATCAAGACAAGCGGCGTCCATATGGAGTAATCATTGGTTTTGTTTTAAGCTTCACTTTTTTTACGCTTTTTTTATCTACATTAGTTAAAGCGACTGGAATCTCTGCAGATGTATTACGCTCTGCTTCTATAGTTATCATTGCTTTCTTTGGTCTGTCTTTACTCTGGTCGAAGATGCGCTTTTGGTTAGAAAGATCTTTTCAGCGCTTAACCCAATTTGCTCCTCAAACTAAAAAACAAGGCTTATTTGGTGGTGTTTTGGTTGGTTTCAGTTTGGGTTTGTTATGGACACCATGTGTGGGCCCAATTTTAGCTTCTGTGATTAGTTTAGCTTTGACCGGCTCTGTTTCTATTTCAGCTTTTGTAATTACGGCAGCATACGCTATTGGTACGGCTATCCCAATGCTAATGATTATGAGAGGTGGTCAAGCTCTATTGCAGCGTCACTCTTGGCTTACGTCTAACACCAATAAAATTCAACAAGCTTTTGGGGTGGTGATGATTTTAACGGCAATCTCAATAGGCTTTAATTGGGACAGGCAATTTCAAACATGGGTTTTAGCTAAATTTCCTCAATATGGAGTTGGCTTAACCAAGATTGAAGAAGTAAAAGTAGTACAAGATAGATTGGACAATCTTCAAACCAAGACTAGTAAATCTAAAGAAGATATAGAGGATAAAATGGGTCAGCCAATATTCAAAGTCAGGGGTGATGAATTGGGACAGCTCCCAGTCATATTTGAGGCTCCAGCTATCCAGCCAAGCGGTGAGTGGTTTAATTCAGAGCCACTTACCCTCGAAGAGCTAGCACAGCAAGAAAAAGTAGTTTTAATTGATTTTTGGACTTATAGTTGTATCAATTGTATCCGGACCCTACCCTATATAAGAGGTTGGCATGAGAAATATGCTGATAAAGGTTTAGTAATTATTGGAGTTCACTCACCAGAGTTTGAGTTTGAGAAAAAAGCTAGTAATGTCCTTGATGCGATTGAAGATTTTGAGTTGAAGTATCCAGTGGTTCAAGATAATGATTTTCTGACTTGGAGAGCTTACAATAATCGCTATTGGCCAGCTAAGTATTTAATTGATAAAGAGGGACAAGTGCGTTATACCCATTTTGGGGAAGGTAGTTATGCCGAGACTGAAAATGCGATCCGGCTCTTGTTGGATGAAGAGCCACTTCAAGACTCAAAGTTAAGTCAACCCACTCGGCGTCGTCAAAGTCCAGAAATATATTTAGGTTATCAGCGAGCAAAAAATTATACTCAATCTAGTCTGAAGCTTGATCAGGAACAAACACTAAAGCCGAGCGGTTCATTGCCTCAAGATGGTGTGGGGCTAAGTGGAAAATGGTACTTGGATGCTGAATTTGTTGAGGCTAGGGCAAATAAAGCCCAGTTACAGTTAAATTTTGTGGGGCAGCAAATCTATCTAGTCATGGAAACTGCACCGGGGATAGAATCGGCTCAAGTAAAAGTCTTGGTTGATGGTCAAAGTTTACCTGCAAGTTATTTAACTGATGACACCAATCAGCAGGGAATTATCACTATTAAAGAAGCTAGAAAATATGATTTGTTAGATTTGGGTGCTGACTATGGGCGTCATACTTTGACTTTGGAATTTGATGAGGGAGTTCGAGCTTTTGCTTTTACTTTTGGGAGTTAAATATAAAATTACTCTGTGTCCTGCTCATGTTCTTCTGATATAAAAAATCCATGTATAATCCCCGCGATTGTTTCCGCTTCTTGCTTTATCTCACTTCTGCTCATTTCCTTCATAGATTCTTGTGTAAGAGCTGAAAGATCTAAGGGCTCACCTACTTTTATAGTTATGGTATAAGGCTTGCCACTTTTTTTATCTCTAAATTGAGGGAAAGTTTCCCCGCGTGGCATGATTCTTTCATTACCTTTTATATGAAGAGGAATAATAGGGATCCCGCCCCCAGTCATGAGAGCTAAAAGACCAATTCCTGGCATAAAACTCCTTTCGCTTATGGGTGTATTAGGATCACTATGACGAGTTCCTTCAGGAAAAATAACAACTCGTTCTCCAGCAATGACTAGGGCTGCAATTTGCTTAAGGTCGCGGTAAGCTTGAACTCCACTTTCTCTACTAATTGGAAAGATTCTCGCAAATGAGTTGGCTAGTTGCTTCCGACCAATTTGTTCCCAATAATCACCACCAGCAGCAGCAACCATTAATTCGCGAAACTCTGGTTCAAAAGCCATGCGAGTTAAGATGGTATCCATATGTCCATTGTGGGGAGCAGCGATAATAATAGCACCACCTTCAAGACCCTCAACATTTTCAAGACCCTCGGCAGTAAAGTTAGCGCGGTGAACCAATCTACCCATTTGATTACGGATAAATTCAGCCAAAGGAGGAGGTGGTTTGAGGTGGCGTTCTTTTGATTGAAGACTCATATTTTATAATTGACATTATAAGTCATAAATATGAAATTATATTTTTACTTCTTCTAATTCAGGATAATATTTTATGGTTTGGAGGAGAAGAAATCTTTAACCAGAGGAAAGGCAGCAGTACCATAAATTTTGCCATCCATTAACAAGCTGTGAACAGTGAAACCCACAGCACCTTGAGTGGCAGCGTATCTATTGAAACCTGAGATGCCTGTCTGATAATATTCTTCCAGTGAATATTTTTGAGCATTAGTGCCTTTGTTCATATGGCTTTGCTGATCAGTAATGACAAACTCTGCATTTATCCAAGGAATATCATATTTTCTAGATAACTTGCCGGCCGTGGCGGAGGCAGCTTTTATATCAGCGGTTATAAAATTAAGATCATGGTTGTTTTTGTTATAGCAACCGGTAAAGCCAAAAATATCAGCACCCGCTAATGAAATGTCTTCATAAGGATCCCAATCTCCCAAACCACCCATTTTATACATAATTTTCCCAGAGTAAATCTCTCTAACTTGGGGAATGACATCGGCATAAAAAACGTTGGTGCGTTTGACAATTTTGTCTACCTGATAGTTATTAGAAAAAAGAATGGCTTCTATTTGATTAACTGGCACAAAATACTCTACATTATAATCTTCTGCAATTTGAGCATACTCAAGTGATATTTTTTTAAGTCTTTCTTCAAGATCATTAGAAACTTCAAAGCGTTCCATGCCGCCGTCTTCTAAATCATGGTAATCAGGAAAAAGAACGACTGCTAAGCCTTGTTGCCTAGCTAGGATGATGGTGTGAACGATAGTCCTTTTGGCTTCATCCTGGCTTTTTAACATCGGATTTGAGCCCTTGGGATAAAAAAGCTTCAGTTTTCCACCACTCATATGATGGGCGGCATGAACAAAGTAGGTATTAACTCCTAAGTCTTGTAAAACATCGCCAAAATAAAGGACTTCTGCAATATTTGCTTCAGGGCCATATGTTTGAAGAGCTTTTAAAAATTTTGGATACTCACTTCGCTGGGGAAGTGATTCATTCATCTTCTTTAATTCTTTCCATGAAGGCACTTGGTGATCTAGGTTAATGGTATCTTTGGATCCGCTGACAATCCTTTCAGACAACCATTGTTTTCTGGCAGTAGGATCAACAGGAGGTTTTTCATAAGAGCCGCCAATGGGTCCACCAAAGACAAACTCACCAATTAAGAGAATGGCTGCAATGATAAAAATGGAAACAAAGATCTTTTTTTTGGGAGGCAGGGAAAAACTCATAGTTCAATTATTATCTTTTTGGTGACTCTAGTCAAATTGTGGCATAATTGAACAATGAATAAAACTAAAAATGGCATTCGTTATATTTCAAAGAGTGGTTTGACTTGGATCAGAAATAAAGTCGGCAGAGGTTTTCAATATTTAAATAAAAACGGTAATCCCCTCAAGTCAGAAGAAGTAGAGAAGGTTGAAAAATTATCTATTCCCCCGGCTTGGGTTGATGTCAGAATTTGTCCTAGTGACGATGGGCATATTCAGGCGATTGGATATGACGATAAAGGACGAAAGCAGTATGTTTACAACCCTGATTGGGCAGCACATCAACAACAACATAAATTTGACAGTATGATTCGTTTTGGTGAGGTATTACCTAAATTGCGTCAGACAGTTTATCGGCATATGACACAAGAAGAATTAACTAGGAAACAAATCTTAGCTACAGCAGTTTGGTTGTTAGAGAATACTTTCATTAGGGTTGGCAATAAGACCTATGAAAAAGAAAATGATTCCTATGGGTTAACTACTTTGCGGGGCAAGCATGTCAAGGTTAGAGGGAATACTATTAAGTTTAATTTCAGAGGCAAAAGTGGAGTTTATCATGAGCTAGATGTTACTCATCCTCGAGTAGCTAAGACAATTAAAAAATGTATTGAGTTGCCAGGATATGAATTATTTCAATATGTAGATAAAGAGCTAGGCAAACGCGCAATTGATTCACGAGATGTGAATGAGTACCTACAAACTATTGCTGGCGAAGATATGTCAGCCAAAGATTTTCGAACCTGGGGTGGGACTACCATCGCTGGGGCGGTACTTTACCAGTTGGGCTCTCCTGATTCTGAGGGTGAAGCCAAAGCGTTTGTTTCTCAAGCTTTTGATGAGGTAGCTGATAATTTAGGAAATACGGTCGCAGTTTGCAAGCAATATTACATTCATCCTAAAATATTAACTAGTTATGAAGATGGCACTCTAATTCCTCATTTTGAAAAAATATACAAATCAAATAATAAGAGCCCAAATCGCATGTCTCTGGGAGAATATGCTGCTTGGACACTCCTACAGGCTTAGAGTAAGCTAGCTTATTCTTTTTAACTATAATTTCTTCAGGTTTTTGATTGAAATAAATATGGAATTAGTTTGTATTAAGAGTAGGTAGTAGTTAAATAAAGAAAGGAGGTAAATATGAAAAAGACAGGAATAATTCTAGGTGCTTTAATCCTATCTTTAGTAGGTCTTTTTACTCTTTTTGGACAGGTAGAAGCTTATCGAGGCGACCCAAATGTTCAGGGTCCAAATCATTCATTAGAGCGACATCAAGCGATGATGCAAGTATTTGAAAATAATGATTACGATGCTTGGAGAGAGTTAATGCAGGACAAAGGTCGAGTCACTCAGGTCATTAATCAAGACAACTTCGCTCGTTTTGCAGAAGCTCATCGGCTAGCTCAAGAAGGTAAGATGGATGAGGCTAGAGAAATCAGGCAAGAGCTTGGTTTAGGTCTACACAATGGCTCTGATAGGGGTCAAAAAGGTGGTGGTATGGGTCAATGTAATAAATAAGTTGATCTTAAACCCCAATGCTTATCCCCTCACTTTTGTGAGGGTTTAAGCGTATTAAAATAATAAAAAATGAAACGCAAAGGTATAATCACAAAACAATGTTTAATTTATCCAATCTCTCTGATGAGAAGGTTGTCAAAATTATTAGAACTCAAGATAAAGAAGTCTATGCTGAGTTAGTTAGGCGTTATCAAGAAAAACTTATTAGGTATGCGAATTATTTAGTAAATGATAATGAAAAAGCTGCTGATATAGTTCAAGATACGTTCATTAAAGCTTTTATCAACCTCAATAGCTTCAACATTAAACGCAAATTTTCTAGCTGGATCTATAGAATCACTCATAATGAAGCGATCAATTTAATAAATAAATATAAAAAAGAAAAACCACTTCTTGAAAATATTGATTTTGATAGCGGGATTAATATCGAAGAAGAATATACTCAAAAAGAAGTCAGGAAAATGGTAAAAAAATGTTTAGAGGAAATACCCTTATTATATAGAGAACCTCTTAGTCTATATTTTTTAGAGGATAAAACTTATGGTGAAATTAGTGATATTTTACGAATTCCAATTGGAACTGTGGGAACTAGAATAAATAGAGCTAAAATAATAATGAAACAAAAATGTCAAAGAAAAAAAATAAACTAAAACTAGAAGAAAAAGTGATGTCCTTGGTCAAGGATGAGAAGATCTCGATGAAACCTAAGTGGTATTTTGTCATGGGCTCATCGTTATTTTTTGGTGGCTTAGTTTCGTTGGGGATAGGAATTTCATTTTTAGTCAATTTAACTGCCTTTGTAATGAGAAAACATGGACCTCTGGCTTCTTGGAGACTGCAGTTAATAATCGACAACTTTCCTTGGTGGGCACCAATGTTGGCAGCCACTGGATTTATTCTAGGAGTAAAGCTTTTAAAGAAATACGACTTTTCTTACAAAAAAAACTTTGGAGCAATTGTCATATCTTCTATATTAGCTATTTTGGCCGCAGGTTTATTGATTGATAAATTAGGATTAAATGACTATTGGGCTAGAAGAGGGCCGATGAAAAGATTTTATCAGGGTTTTGAACCAAGAGGTGAATTTAGAAAACCTCAAAAAAGGTTTGAGCGAAAACCATTAATCATGTTAGAATATTAGCATGTCAACATATCCAACTCGTCAAGATAAAGAGTTAATTGAAGGTTTTTTAAAACTCAAAAATGAAAAAGAATTTACTAATTTTTTGAGAGATTTATTAACTCCAGCTGAAATTGAAGAATTTTCTAAACGTTTTCAAATTGCAAAGCTTCTTTGGACAACAAATCAGCCTTATCTGAAAATTGCAAAGAAAGTAAACACTAGTACTACAACAGTGACGAGAGTTTCTCATTGGCTATTCAAAGAAAATCAGCAAGGTTACGCTCTTATTCTCAAAAAAATGTTTGGTCGATCAAAAAGATAAAGTAATCTCAAGCACCGTAAATAGTTATCTGAGCCAGGTTTTCTCCGTGATGAGAAACTCGTTCAACGTGATGGATGAATCTATTGAAGAGATCCTTATTAATCTGACTCTTAATGTTAGTTGATTTTGAAATTTTTTCTTTTAGCTGTCTTACATTAAGAGCTAGGTCCCATACTTGTTTGGTTAATTTTAAATTTTGCTTAATATAAGACTTGAGTGATGTTTGATAGGCTTGTTTGGTTTCATCTATTAACTTAATGAGTTTTTTCTTAGAAGCAGGACTGAGAGTTTCTTTTTCGCTTAATTTACTCAAATTATTAAGAGCTCTCTTAATATGATCTGAAGTTCGTTCAATATCTGATACTCCATGGTTTAGTTGGCTGAGTCTATAGGTTGAACTACTATCAAGTTCTTTTTGAGAAATAAGATTTAGATAAAGTGTAGTTTTTTGATAGAGATGATCGATAAGAATTTCTTTATTTTCAATCGCGTTCTCTAGACTAGGATCAGGAGTAGCGATGTGTTTTTTTAAGTGATCAAGCATAGTGAGAGTAATTTTTCCCATTCGATCAATTTCATTAGTTGCATTAGTGATAGCGATGTGAGGGGTGCTAATTAAATTATTATCTAAATACTTAACACCATTTTTTATTTTAATAGTATCTCCTGGGATTAGTTTCTTAACTATTGAAACAATAGTGTTAATAAAGAAAAGAAAGAAGATTGAGCTGCCAACATTAAAGATGGTGTGAGCATTAGCAATTTGATTAGCTAGATTTGGAGAGGTGTTGGCTACAAAAGAAGCTAGGGGAGTAAGAAAGGGATAGATAATAACAACTCCAATAATATTAATTAGGGCCTGAGCAAGACCGATTCTTTTAGGAGTAAGAGACATGCCAGCCACGGCGATTAACTCAAGAAAAGTAGTACCTATATTAGCTCCCATAATCAAAGCAATTCCGGTAGGAAGAGTGATGGCTTGAGTGGCTCCAAGAGCAACTACTAAGCTAGTCGTGGCAGAGCTGCTAGAAGTAATAGCGGTGAATAGAGCTCCAGCAATAATGCCCAAAAAGGGAGTTTGACCCAATTGTTTAAATAATTGAATTGCCGTTTGTGACTCTTTGATGGGTGAGGCACCTTGTTTCATTAGCTCCATTCCCATGAAAAGCAAGCCAAAGCTGAAGATAACTTTTCCTAGAGCACTAATATTTGATTTTTTCCCTTTTGATAATAAGAGTCCAATAATCAACAGTGGTAGATACATGAGGCCAATCTCAAAAGTAACTAGCTGAGCAGTAATAGTAGTGCCTATCTCTGCCCCCAAAAGTATTCCCATTCCTCTCTCCAGTGAAAGAACTCCAACGTTGACTAGCCCGATGAGAGTTAAAACAGTGATCGATGAACTTTGAGTAAGAAAAGTGATAATGGTTCCAACAAACATCCCTTTATAGGGTTTATCGGTGAGTCTTTTGAGAATGTATTCTATTTTTGTTCCGACAATGTTTTGGAGGCTACTTCCTAGGCTTGACATGGCAAACAGAAAAATAGCTAGCCCTCCTAGAATGTTTAGAAGAACTGGAAGGACGGAACTAATCAGTTCCATTGTTAAATTTCATATTAAAAGTAAAAATTAACTCAATAAACATTTAGTATTGTAGATTAAGAAAACATTGAAGTAAATGTTAATCGAGATTGATTTAATGATAAAATTATTAAATATGGATAAGTACGAAGTAGAATTTTTAGAAAAAATTAAGCAAGCTAGCCAAGAAATGGTGGTTGATCGAGTGGAGTTAGGAGAATTGCGCCTCAAAAGATTTGCAGCGTTGGTTTACGTTTTGATTAAAGAAAAACAAGAAAATTTTGATTTATTAGTTGGGGGTGGAAATAGTGGGATTGCAGTTTTAAAAATCGCTAAAATGGTTTATCAGAAAGTAGGTTTAAGTGTTCCTCCGATTGCGTTATTTCCCGTTGAGAGGCCAAGTGATGGCAAAACTATAAAAATAGATGAGGGCTTAATAAGCGAGCAATTAAAAGACATAAGAAAATTGAGTCATTTGTTATTTTTGGATGATGAAATTATGCGTGGGCAAACTGCTGGAATTTGTTTTAAAACAATAAAAGATTTTTTGGGTGAGGGTAAAGTCAATTCTTGTTTGAGTTGCACTATTGTGGCCGAAAATCATAATTTTGTTTGGCGACATGATCATAAAGGTATTGCAGTCCGCTTCATGCCATTTGCTAGAGTACTGCAAGGATACAACGGGAATTTTGGATATTTAATTCCTGAAAAAATGATTGAAGACTTGGAGTTGGTGTTAGGTAAGCCGATTAACCGCAATCAAGCATTAGCAATATTACTAGGTGGCAAGAAGAAATTGATTAAGAATGACGTGGCTTTGTTTGATGAAAAAATAGAACAAGAAATAGCAAGTAAAATTTCGGACTATAGCCAAAGAAAACAAGAGTTTATCAAAAGAGTTGAGGAATTAGTTGAACAAGGAATAGGGGAATATCAAAATGGAGAGATTCAGCTACAGTATGTTCCTTGAGGATAAATTACTCCACAAAACTTAAAGCGACGCCAGTTTTATTGGCTCTGCCGGTTCTGCCAATTCGATGGATATAGTCTTCTTTTGTCTGAGGAAGATCATAATTAATGACGTGAGTTACGTTATCAATATCTAGGCCTCTAGAAGCGATATCAGTTGCCAATAGCACTTGGACATAATTATCTTTAAACGCTTGCAGCGCTTTTTGGCGTTGAGATTGAGTTTTATTGCCATGAATAGTGGCGACTCTGAATCCTCTTTGATATAAGTTTCGATCTAATTTATTTAAACCATGTTTGGTTCGACCAAAAACTAAGACTTTGTTAAAACCTTCTTTTGATAATAAATTTTGCAATAACTCAATTTTTGATTGACCATTAACTTTAATAACATCTTGATCTACATTAGCTGAAGCTTTTTGACTTTCTACCTGAATCTTAACTGGATTAGTTAGAAAACTATGAGTGATATCTTCTAGCTTACGGGGTAGAGTGGCAGAAAAGAATAAAGAATGACGCTCTTTTGGTAGGCGAGCAATCATGTACTTCATGTCATGCACAAAGCCCATGTCAAACATTTGATCGACTTCATCCAGAACAATTGCTGAAAAAGAACTCAGATTTAATCGCTTGCGTTTTTCTAAATCAATTAATCTGCCTGGAGTTCCAATCACAAAGTCAGGATTTCTGCGGAGTGAATCAAGTTGGCGAGTCATAGAGGCTCCACCAATGCAAAGGCTAGAGCGCAGATTCATGCCTTGAGCAAAAATTTTAAATTCAGCGTTGATCTGCGAAGCTAATTCTCTAGTGGGAGCAATGATAAGCACTTTTTCAGATTTTTGATGATAAATTTTATTAATCAAAGGAATTAGAAAAGCCGCTGTTTTCCCAGTCCCAGTACTAGCTATGCCAACCACATCTTTGCCATTTAGAATATGAGGAATAATCTCATCCTGAATGGGGGTTAGGTCTTCATAGCCTCGATTTGAAATATTTTGTTTTAGTGGCTCACAAATGTCAAAACTTGAAAATTTGTTTTTTGTTACATATGTGGATGGAGTTGAACTAACAACTCCTTTACCAACTAATTTTGATGGGTCAAAAGAACCCATTCTCCCTCTAGAAAATCTAGAAGAATTACCTCTATTTCTGGAACGATACATACAACACTTCTTTCTTTTATAGAACCTATCTATAAATGCAAAAGGCAAAAGACAAGAAGCAAAAAACTTGGAAAATTGAAAAACGAAGATTCAACAACCTCTGCGAGCTTAAACCCATTGGATATTTTAACAAAGGCTATTGTAACACAGTGTCTTTATAAATACAAATTATAGGATGTAATGTAGCTAACAATTTTTAATTAACACTTTAAGCGCCACAGCTACCACCGCCTTTCACAGGTTGGGGTAGAGATTTAATACTTTGTCGAGTTTGCTGATATCCTTTGCCGCTAGAATATTCAGCTGCCAATACCATTTTAGGATCAACATCTTTCCAATCAGAACCCTGTTCTTTAAAGTAAGTGGCTAAATCGACATACGTCTGTGGGAACCAGTATGAATTTACTTGTAGAGCTACTTGGAATATTTCTTCTTCTGACAACCCCTCAGCAGCCAAAAGCTCTAATAATCCCAACATGGCCATGCCATGATTACAATCAGGAAAATGAGTTGAATTACCACAGCAAGGTCGATATATTCCCCGAGAAACTCTATCAACTAAATCTTGTTGCTCTTTGTTTAAGGAAACATATTCATGTTGGCTATAATGATCCATAGGTTTTCCTGATGAGAGTGACCAACCGCCGGTGGCAGCAAACTTACTGGCATCACCACCGTACTTCTTATCTGTCATTTCTCCGTTTTCTAAAATATCATTTTTATTGGCCAAACCAAATGCCCATAGGATATCAAGTAAGAAACGACTGTTTTCCGCAGTCATAACTATCTGTTGGTCATAATTGCCATTTAAGATTAATTCTTCATCTGATTCTAAGCCATTAGGAAATACTTTACGAAATTTTTCTTCGTCAATTACTCCATCGGCAATCATGCGTTTTCCTAAATCTCCCCAAGTAATTGGCAAGGTAACGCCTTCTGCCGGCAGAACTTGTGAACGAAGTAAATCTAAATCGATTTCATTATTGCTGGCTACAGCCTGGTTTTGATTGTTCTGGTTTTTAGAAGTCAGTTTAATTTTGGGATGAACGGCAAAGGTGAGGGTAAAAAGTTGGTTGAAAGCAATCACAGCGATCAGTAATAATCCCAATGCTTTTAAAGCAGATTTTCTTTTAATGGTAATTGTAAATGGTTTTGACATAGATATTCCTTATTTTTTGGTATTACTAAATTATTCCACTACTACTCCAGCAAAAGTAAATTGCCTCAGAGGTTGATCGGTGTCACTAGTTTCTAAAACAACCGATCTAGTCATAGGACCAGTTCCCATTGGTCCGTGAGCATTAGGATCAAACTCAACTAGTAGTTTTGCTTTTTGCCCCGGATTAAGCTCCATATTTGGATCAATTGGCATTAAGCCACTGGTGTGTCCTTGCATTCCCGCAAAAGGAGATTCTGCATCATCAATGATAATTTTTGCTTTGGTACACATACAGGAGGTATAAAGATTGCTTAATTGAAGTGACTGATTGGTGTCATTTTGAAAAGTATAAGTAAATTGTTTAATACCTTCTCTCATTGAGATTTGACCCAGGTCGTGATGAGGACTGTTATTCTTAATAGAATCTTTAGTAGTAATTGGCGCTACTGTTTGAAGAGAGTATTTTTGTGAGAAAAAATAGTTACCAATTACAAGGCCGAGTAAAACAATAAAGACGATAACAATTTTATAGTTTATTTTTTTCAAGATGACCGCATTTTATAAGAATGAAAATGAAAAGAAGATGAAATTAATCAATCTCCTGTTTGAAAGAAATCGTAAAAGCTGTGCCTTTATTGGGTTTAGAATCAACTTTTATTTTAGCCTGATGTTTATCTAAGACTGTTTTAACTATCGCTAATCCCAACCCCGTGCCAGTTTTTTTAGCATCTTGGCCCTTATAGAATCTATCAAAAATGCGAGGTAAGTCTTGGTTTTTGATACCAACTCCAGTGTCTTTGATTATCACTAAAACTTCTCGCTTTGTTTTTTTAAGATTAATGGTGATAAAGCCATTGCGAGAAGTATGTTCGACTGCATTTTTAATGAGATTACTAAATGCTCGAGTAAGTAAAGAAGAGTCGCCTCGAATAATAACGTTTGGTTGAAGCTGTGATTTGACAGTAATTTTTTTTGAACTACCCAAAACTGCAGCTAATTCAACTAATTCTTCAAGTAGTTGCGATAAAGAAATAGTGTTGTTTTTCACCCCCTGTGTTTCAACTAGTGAGATCATAATAAGATGTTTAATGTTTTGGGCAGCTTGATCAATAACTGAGAACATTTTACTTTTTGCTGTTGGAGTTATTTTATTATTTATTTCTATTTGAGATCTTAAAACAGCCAGAGGTGTCTTGAGTGTGTGAGCTGCATCAGCAAAAAAATTGTGCTCTGTTTGAAATATTTGTTCTAAACGGTGGAGCATGGTGTTAATCGCTAAGACAATATTTTTTAGTTCTTTGCTTTTAGGAAGAGAAGTAATTCGCTTAGAAAGCTTGTTACTATTAGTTATGCTCAGAGCAGTTTGTTCTATAAAATTTAAAGGTTTAAGGAGTTGATTTAAGAGTTTAATAGCGATAAAAACAACAATGATGAGAGTAATGAGAACAGTTCCACCTAAAGCTATGGAGAGTGTGCGAATAGTTTGATTGATAATTGAAGTTGAAAAACCAACAGCTAAAATTCCCGGTCCTGATTCAAAGTAAACGGGGAGAGTGGCAAATCTAATACTATCGATAGTGAAGTGGTAGGGCTCTTGTGAGTTGGAGCTAGCAATCATGATTTGTTGAAGTTGATGTTCGCTTACAATTGCAACATCTGGGCTGTTTGTTTGTAAGATAGCTGATCCATCAGTACTTAGTAAAACTATAGTCATCCCTTGAGCACCAACTAAGCTTTTTAAGGTTTCAAGTCGTTGTTCATTTTGATATGTTTCTACCACTCTTTTAGCTTCTAAAACCATAATGTGAATATGATGATCGATTTGATTATTTAGAGTAAATTGAGTAATTAAAGCGGAAATAGAAAAAAAAGCCGCGCTAATAAAAAGAATTGTTGAAACTAACAAGAGGGTGAGTTTGCTTCTGAGAGTATGAGGAGTAAACTTGTTGAAGTATTTCATTATTGCTTATCTGAAAGACGATAGCCTTTTCCTCTAATAGTATGGATTAGTTTCTGTTTTTGACCGAGATCAATTTTTGATCGTAAATTTTTAATGTAGACATCAATAACATTGGAGAAAGTTTCAAAATCACTTCCCCAGACGTGCTCCATAATCATGGTTCTAGTAATTACCTCATCATAATGACGGGCCATTAGTTCTAAGATGGCAAATTCTTTGCTAGTGAATTCAATAGTTTTTTTACCTCGCATGACTCTTTGAGTTTGCGGGTTAATTTTTAAATTACCAATGATGAAAGTAGGTGAGGGGTTTTTACTATTACGTCTAATTACAGCTCTAACCCTGGCCATCAACTCTTCGAAATCAATGGGTTTGGTTACATAGTCGTCAGCACCAATATTAAGTCCGTGAATTTTATCTTTGACATTTTGGCGGGCAGTCATGATTACCACTGGAGTATTAATTTCATGTTGGCGAAGTTGTTCACAAAAAGTAAAACCATTCCCATCTGGCAAGTTCACGTCAAGTACAATACAGTCATACTCGCGCCCAAACTCACTAATTTGATGCCAGGCATCTTTAAAAGTTAAAAAAGTATCGACAGCAAAGCCTTGACGCTTAAATAAAAGCTTTAGGTTTTGATTGAGTTGCTCATCATCTTCAAGAATAAAAATTTTCATCTTCTCTTCATCTTTAATCGTGTAAAGTCACATTATACGCTACACAAAAAACTAACATAAGAATTTATGTCAAAAAAACACCAGTCAGATCAAAGAGGAAATGGATCGCTCATTACAATTGGAATAATTGTTATCTCAGTATTATTACTATCTGTTTTGGTAATATTTTTTAGTAAGTCTAATACTGCCCCAGAAATAACTGTTTCCAATGAAGTGGAAGCAATCTCTCAAAGCACTAGCCATGATTGGGGAACTATCTCAATGAAAGATGGAGGAGTAGAGGCAGTTTTTGAAGTCAAAAATAATGGTTCAGAAATGCTCCAGCTTTATGATGCCACCACTTCTTGTAGTTGTACTACGGCTCAATTAGTACTTGGTGAAACCAAATCTCCACTATTTGGGATGCATACAAATTTCAATTATGTACTAGAAGTACCATCAGGAGAAACTGCACAGGTAAAAGTTGTTTTTGATCCAGCTTTTCATGGTCCGACTGGTGTGGGTCAAATCTCTCGAGAAGTAACTGTTGAAACCAATGACGCGGCACGACCACAATTAACTTTTAACGCTTCTGCTGATGTAACACGTTAAAATATGGGGAAATTAGGAGAGATGAGAATGTCAAAATTATTTTTATTAGGGCTAATTATTTTTGGTTTGGTTGGTGGCGTTTGGGCGTTGAAGCAGCGTTCTAAGGCACTGCTACCTGCGAGAAGCAATGCTTCAAATCAAGTCAAGAAAGTTGATCCAGCAGAGTTTTCAGCGTTAATTAAAGATGAAGAAGTATTTACCCTTGATGTTCATACTCCAGAACAAACCCATATTCCTGGAACAGACGCTGTCATTGCATTTGATCAAATTTCACAAAATTTAGATAAACTGCCAGCAGATAAATCAACTCTGATTGCTGTTTATTGTCGCTCTGGAGGAATGAGTGCAGAAGCTAGTCAAGAATTAGCTGATTTGGGTTATATTACTGTTTATGACCTTCAGGGAGGCCTAAATGCCTATAAACATCAAATTGTAGATGAGGGAGTAGCTATTTCTCCCCTGACACAAGATTTAGGTACAGTTGTTTATGGAGATGTGGCTACTTCTGAGTTTCAGTTAACCAACTTTACTCCTGAGCCACTTAAAGTGACTCGTGTTTCAACTTCTTGTGGTTGTACAAAAGCCGAGGTGGATCAAAGACTACTTCAGCCATATGAATCAACCACTATTTCAGTTAGTTTTGATCCTGCAGTTCACCAGGATGACACGGATTTAGGTGAGTTAACGCGCACTATTTATATTGAGACTGATCACTCAGATTTTAGTAAGCTAGAAAATACTATCACTGCCAACGTGGTAAAAAAATAACATGGACATGATTGCTCAAGAATCTCTTTACGGTGTGTCATTGGTGGCAGCGTTTATTGCTGGGATGATAGCTCTTTTTGCTCCCTGTTGTATTTCCTATCTATTACCAGCTTATTTAGGGAATGTTTTTAAAGAACGTCACCGAGTATTATTAATGACTTTTATTTATTCATTGGGAATTTTAGTGGTGATACTGCCAGTAGTGTTGGGAGCCAGAGCCTTGGCTTCTTTTTTCTTTCGTGCCCATGATTACACCTATTTGATTGGGGGCATTTTTATGTTGGTGGTGGCTGTATTTTCATTTTTGGGGATTAAATTACCCATGCCTCACTTTAAATCTAAAAATATATCGAGTAAACCTGATATGACTTCAACTTTTACTCTAGGAATTATTTCTGGAATTACTTCAGCTTGTTGTGCGCCGGTTTTGGTCGGAGTGATGGCCTTGAGTGCTCTTTCTCCCTCTTCAATCCAGTCTTTGGGAGTTGGCGTGGCTTATGTTTTGGGGATGGTAACACCACTTTATCTTGCTGCGACAGTGGTTCATGAAAAAGATTTGCTTGAAAATCCTTGGCTAAAGAAAAAAGTAACTACTCTTGATTTATTTGGTCAAGAGTTTGTTATTTTTGTCTCTAATTTGGTGGCAAGTGGCATCTTCTTTTTAACTGGGATGTTGACCTTAGTTCTTTTAGCTTTGGGCAAGTTGAGTATGCCTAGCGGTGAAGAGAGTTTCGTTAAGGTTTTAAATCAGATTGCAATGGATGTGACTGCAATGACTAATAAAATTCCGGGAATAAACATTGTATTTTTGTTAATCACAATCTGGTTATTAAGGAAGTTTTTTAAGAAACTTAATAAGTAGTAGTATGATAGAAATGAGTTGGAAGCTAATTAAAATAAGGGAATAGTTCTATGGATTACTACACTTGTCCGATGCATCCTGAGATAAAAGAAGATAAACCTGGCAAATGTCCTAAATGTGGTGGGATGGCATTGGTTAAAAAAAGTGATGTCGATAGTGGTCATGCACAGCATGATCACGCTAGTATGATGGCTACCCCAGAAGCAGCTGCAGATTTTCTAAAAAGATTTTTTATCGTGACCGCACTTTTAGTGCCGTTGATTATAATTTCCACACCAGCAGTCAAATATTTAGGAGTCCCGGATTTTGCGTTGAGATCATTTTTTGAGTTGGGAATTGCCTCTATTATTTTTTATTTTGGTTTAGTGTTTTTTGAGCACGCTCGTCATGAAATCATGATGAAGAAGTATGGGATGATGACTTTGGTTTCATTGGGTGTGGGGGCAGGGTATATTTTTTCTGCTATTTCTACTTTCATACCTTCTTTTCAGGCTGAGTTTTATTTAGAAATCTCGACCTTAGTTTGGGTACTGTTGTTTGGTCATTTTCTAGAAGCTAAATCTTCAACTGCAGCCGGTGATGCGTTGCAAGAAGTAGCTAAGTTACTGCCTAAAGAAGCTCATTTGAAAACAAAAAATGGGATAAATGAAGTGGAGTTAAGCTCACTTAAAGCAGGAGATATAGTCTTAGTAAAACCGGGAGAAAAGGTCCCCGCTGATGGAAAAATTATTGACGGTAGTGCTACTTTTAATGAGTCTCATCTTTCAGGTGAGTCTAAGCCAGTGGAAAAATCTAAAGGCAATGAGGTAGTGGCGGGAGCGATAAATTTAGACGGTTCGGTAGAAGTGAAGTTACTGCGCGTAGGCGAGTCCTCTACCATTGGTCAAATTCAGGAGTTGATTTCACAAGCAAAGAAAACTAAGCCTTCAGCTCAAAAATTAGCTGATCGTGCTGCTAAATGGCTGACATTTTCTGCACTCGCTGTCTCGTTTTTAGCATTATTTATTTGGTCAGTAATAGCTGGGCAGCCATTTGTTTTTGCTGCCACGCTAGCGATCACAGTTCTAGTAATTGCTTGTCCTCATGCGTTGGGTTTAGCTATTCCCACCGTTTCTACCATTGCCACGAGGCTAGCGGTTAAAAACGGTATCTTTATTAAAGATATGGGTAAGATTGAGATAGCCAAAGATACTGATTATGTAGTGTTTGATAAAACTGGAACTTTAACTAAGGGAGAATTTGGAGTGACGGAAGTGATTGTGTTGGATGGGAAAAAACAACAGGTATTGGAAGTGGCAGGAGCAATTGAGTCTCACTCCTCTCATGTTATTGGATTATCAATTGTGGATTATCTAAAGAAGAAAAAAACTGAGATTAAAAAAGCGACTCAAATTAAAAATTTAGCTGGTCTGGGGATGACGGGTGTTGTCTCAACCAAGGAATACTTTTTAGGTAATCAGCGCCTGATGGAAGAAAAGAGAGTTTGGACTAAAGCAGCTAGCGAAGTTTTAATGCAGTTAGCTAATGAGGGTAAAACGCCAGTTTTCGTGGCAAGTGAAAAAAATATTTTGGGCGTGATTGCCTTAAGTGATGAAGTCAAACCAGAATCTAAACTAGCGATTTCTCAACTTCATGATTTAGGAATTAAGGTAGCCATGCTGACTGGAGACACGCAGGCTGCAGCACAGTCAGTAGCCAAAAAACTAGGGATAGATAAAGTTTTCGCTCAAGTTTTACCAAAGGATAAGTACAAACATATTCGCGAACTTCAGGATAATGGCAGCATAGTATTAATGGCTGGTGATGGAGTTAACGATGCTCCAGCTCTGACTCAAGCTAATGTGGGAGTGGCAATTGGTGCGGGGACTGACGTGGCGGTAGAAGCAGGCGATGTTGTGTTGACCCAAAGCAATCCTCAACATTTAGTGCGACTGATAGTCCTATCGCGAAAAGTTTACTCAAAAATGATTCAAAATCTATGGTGGGCATTAGGTTATAACATCCTAGCTATTCCGGCAGCTGCAGGGTTATTTATTCCTTGGGGATTTAGGTTGAGCCCAGCAGTAGGGGCTCTATTAATGAGTTTATCAAGTGTGATTGTAGTGGCTAATGCAATGACGCTTCGCAAAGCTAAGTTAGGTATCTAACGTAATTAGCAATTCATATAGTTTGTGTATAATGGGCGAGAAAGGGGATTTGTTATGAATACTCAATCTCTTGATCACCCAATTGATAAGTTAGTTTATGAAGCTGTTTTTGGCGATACTAGTCAAAAACAAGCGGCTAGATTTTCAATCTGGCAGCAAGCTATTGAGGCAAAAGTTATCCCCGCTTCAATCAATGATTTTTATTTAGCCAAAGCCACTGGCAAAGTGCCAAAAGATTTGACTGTCCCAGCGATGAATATTCGTGGCATGTCATATGATGTCGCTCGGGCCGCTTTTCAGGCTGCCAAGGAACACCAAGTCGGGGCGTTAGTTTTTGAAATTGCTCGTTCTGAAATTGGTTACACTGACCAACGACCAGAAGAATATACCATCGTCATGATGGCGGCGGCTTTGCGAGAGGGTTGGTCTGGGCCATTATTTATCCAAGGCGATCATTTCCAGGCCAAAGCTACTGGTCCTGGTGTGCCCAAGGAGGGTGAAATAAAAACAATTAAGGACTTAATTGCCGAGGCAATTAAAGCGGGTTTTTATAATATCGATATTGATATGTCGACTTTAGTTGATTTAGATAAATCGTCTGAAGATGAGCAGCAACAAGCCAACATCAAATACTCTTTAGAGATGGCTAATTTCATTCGTGATCTAGAGCCAAAGGGAGCGACAGTTTCTCTAGGAGGAGAAATTGGACATATTGGAGGCAAAAATAGCACCCTTGAAGACTTAAGAGCTTATATGTCTGGTTTTAATGCTGGTTTAGCTTCAGGTGTGGTGGGGATGAGTAAGATTAGCATCCAAACAGGAACTCATCATGGTGGCGTAGTTTTAGCAGATGGTTCTTTGGCTGATATCAGTGTCGACTTTTCAATCTTAAAAGATGTTTCCCAAGTAGGTAGAGATGAGTATCGAATCGGAGGTGCGGTTCAGCACGGAGCTTCGACTTTGCCAGATAAGTTTTTTAATCAGTTTACTCAGTCTGAAGCAGTCGAAGTTCATTTAGCGACAGGTTTCCAAAACATTCAATTTGATCATGAGTCTTTCCCCAAAGATCTATTGAACAAAATGTATGCTTGGCTAGATGAAACTAAGCAAGATGAGCGCGGTTCAGATCAGACAGCTGAGCAGTTTCACTATAAATTACGTAAAAAAGCTTGGGGAGAGTTTAAACAAGCCACTTGGGATATTCCTGAGGTAGATAAAGCCAAGATTCGACAATCATTGCGAGAGAGATTCGCCTTTTTTTATCAACAACTTAATGTGGTTAATACCGCTGAATTAATCAATGAACTGGTCAAACCAGTTGTGCCAGAAAAAACCAAGGCTGATTTTGTAAGAGGTCAGGTCAAAGCTGATGATGTCAAAGGTCTAGCAGATTAGTAAATTTAGTGAAGGGAGATTGAATGCCACCTATTACTAACCTGACCGATCATCTCTTGCGGGCTCACGTTTTTACCCAGCAAAGTCGAGAAATAGCAGAAATTCTCAATCAAATTGTAGTTTCATCCAAGCTAGTTTCACATAAAACTAATCGAGCTGGTTTGACGGATATCTTAGGGGCAGCTGGCAAGACCAACGTTCAGGAGGAAGAAGTGCAAAAACTGGATGAGTATGCACATGACGTTTTTGTGAGGCTACTTAAACAATCTCCTTATGTCAAAGCTGTTGGCTCTGAGGAAGAGCCAGATCTAATTGTGTTTAATGAAGATTATCACGACCAAGCTCAATATATTGTTCATTTAGATCCCTTAGATGGTTCATCTAATATCGATGTTAATGTGAGTGTCGGGACTAATTTCCTAGTTTATCGCAAAAAAAGTTCGGGTAAAAAGTTGCTAGAGAGTGATTATCTTCAACCAGGAAAAGATGCTGTTTGCGCAGGCTATGTATTATATGGTTCTAGCACCATGCTAGTTTACTCTACTGGCCAAGGAGTACATGGGTTTACGCTTGATCCAAATATTGGTGAGTTTTTACTCTCACACGAGAACATGACTCTGCCTGAAAAAAGTAAGATCTATAGTGTTAACGAGAGTTATCAACCTAAGTGGGATAAGATTCTGGCAGATCACGTGATGCAGATGAAAACAGATCAGGATGTTTCTGGAAAGCCTAAAACCGCTCGTTACATTGGGTCTTTGGTGGCAGATTTTCACCGCAATTTACTCAAGGGAGGAATCTTTCTTTATCCAGCAGATAAAAAGCATCCCAACGGCAAGCTACGCTTATTATATGAGGGAATTCCCTTTGCTTTTTTAATTAAAGCGGCTGGTGGATATGCTACTGATGGACAGCGCGATGTTTTAGAGATAGTGCCAGCAGAGCTTCACCAACGGATTCCGTTTTTTGTAGGCAATAAGCCTGATGCAGAAAAAATAGAAAAATTATTGAGTAAATAAAGTAAATTTAGCGTTCATATATGTTTAAGCGTATTTTGACTTTTGTTAAACCATACTCAAATTCAATCATCACCATTGCTGTGGTGGTAGTGGTCATGGCTGTAGTGAGTCAAGTTGAACCTTTTATTACTAAAGAAATTACCGATACCATTATTGAAGAACAAGGTTTAGATAATTTTCCCTACATTGTTCAATTGTTGGCATTGTTGCTGTTGGTAAAAATTTTCTTGAGTCTGCTCAATCGTTTCTCATGGTTTATGACTAACATTTTTGCGATTAGATTTGAGACCCATCTTAAAGAAATTGGCTTCGATCATTTAATGAAGTTATCACTGAGTTTTTTTAATGAGCAAGAAACTGGCAAGGTGATGAGTAAGCTAGATCGAGGGGTAAATAGAATTGTTAATATTGTCAATAATTCTGGGATGCATTTTATCCCTAGTGCCATGACCGCTCTGATTTCTTTTGGGATCGTGCTCTACTACGAGTGGCGGATTGGGGTGGTGACTATTCTAGCTTTTATCCCTTATGTGGCGATTAATCGTTGGCGATTTAATAAAAATAGTGTTTTGGAGAAAAAAGAGTATCGCTTGTATGACGATCAATACAGTCATTTCTGGGAAGTATTAAATTCAATGCAGTTAATCAAAGCTTTTCGGGCAGAAAATTTTGAAAAAGATAGGTTAAAGAAATTTTTTAAAAATTATTTTGGTCTACGTCAAGAAATGGAGCGCAATACCAACAAAGCTTGGGGGGGAGATTTAATTTTAGAATTACTTAACTGGGTGATGTATGGTTACATTGTTTATTTGGCTTGGAAGTTAGAGATCACAATTGGTACTTTAGTTTTATTGGTCGGGCTAATTAAATTAATTCGTGAGCCACTTTGGGAGCTAAACTGGATTTTTTGGGAGGTCAAGAGAGCTCAGATTGGAGCCAAGGACTTTTTTAGGATTATTGAAATTAAATCTGAAGTGATTGATCCCTTAAAGCCAGTCAAGATTAAGGAAGTTAAGGGGGAGATTGAGTTTAAAGATGTCTGTTTTACTTATAAAAAAGATAGTAAATGGTTGATTAGTGAAAGGGCTAGAAAAGAATTTAAAGAAGAGAGTGCTTCGGGGGTTGAGGTGTTTGATAAAGTTTCATTTAATATTGAAGCTAAAAAAACCACTGCCTTCATTGGCCCTTCTGGAGCCGGTAAAAGTACTATTGCTGGCTTGATCATGAGATTTTTTGATCCTGAGTCTGGAGTTATCTCATTGGATGGGGTGAGCATTAAAGATCTTTCTCAGTATGATCTACGATCCTACATGGGCTTAGTGAGCCAAGATTCATTTTTATTTGCCACTACTATTGAAGAAAACTTAAGGTATGCCAAGCCAACAGCTACTGTTGAGGAAATGTGGCAGGCGTGCAGGGTAGCTCGAGCTGATGAGTTCATTAAAAAATTACCCAAGCAGCTCAAAACTAAAATTGGTGATCGAGGAGTGAAGCTCTCTGGTGGTCAGAGGCAAAGGCTATCTTTAGCCAGAACAATCTTAAAAAATCCTAAAATTATCATTTTGGACGAGGCGACTAGCTCGTTAGATTCTGAATCTGAGATGCACATTCAAAAAGCCCTGCAGGAGTTACTTAAGAATAAGACGGCTGTAGTGATTGCGCATCGACTTTCTACCATCCAACGGGCTGATAAGATTGTGGTGCTCAAAGAGGGAGGTTTGTTAGAGCAAGGCACTCATCGGGAGTTGATGAAAAAGGATGGTTTATATGCGAGTTTATTTAAGATTCAATCTGGTGATGAAGAAACTCTCAAAGAGTGGGATTTGGTGGCTTAGTCTCGAGTAAAATACATCCTATAATATTGACAAATCTGGGGTAAACATGCTATAATAAAGACTTGTTTTCTCAATTTTGCCTAGTGGTAAAGTACCATTCTGGCGGAGGAGAAAACGTCCTTTAACAAAGCCTAGGGTTCGTTTAATAAATGATTTTCTTTGGCCTGAAGTGGATATCAATGATGATGCTTGGTATCTAGCTCGGGCCAAAGGAGTCAATTATGAAATGGTTGAAGAGTGAAAATTTGTTCATTTACATTTTGTGTTTGCTGCTAATAGCATTAGTGGTAGTAGCAGCATTGGCGGTGATTTCTACCTCAGCCGCCGCCTCTTCTTCTGAGAAGGATGTTGCTGAAGAAAGTCTTCTCAGCAGTGACGTTTATGTCACAATTTCTTATTATGAAGATGGTTATCGTCAAACAATTCAGATCAAGGGAGTGGGAGAAAATCCACAATTTTCCTTGAAATGGGTTGACGCAATCCCCATTGGGCCTTGGCAGGTCTGTGGAAAATGGGAGCTGACTGAATCCAACGGTAAGGTTACTGAAATTAATGCCGAAAAGATTCAAATTTTTTCCACAAATCCAGACCTCGAATATCGGGTTAGGCATGCCGGTATGCCCGAATATCATGGGATTCTCGGAGATGAGTGGAGAGAGTTTAAGCATCTCAAGCTTGTCCAAATTATCGTGACAATTCAAGTAGGCTACGGCCTATTCGAAGCAAAAGACATTCCCAGATAGTGCTTTACCCCCAGCCACAATCACGGCCCCTAGGCTGGGTTTTTGATTATTTAAATTTATTTTGAATAATGAAAAACCCTTTTAAAATTAAAGTTGCTGCGTAATGTAGCGATAGACATCTTTCCAATTATTTTTGGGAATGATGATTGATTGTCCTGTCGAGGATCTAGAAGTAGTGAAGACGTTTTCTGTGCTTAAAACTATGGTTTGAGTCTCAAAATTTTGAGTGGCTTTTAGGGCTGGAACTAAATATTTAACAATCTCTAAATTAATATCAGAGGTAATGTGCCGAGCTGTTTTTTCAAAAAATTCAGGAGCATTTTTGAGTGCTTCAATTGACCAAAGTTTGTCTTTAATGGCGGTTAACAAAGCATGCTGGCGCTGACTGCGAGAAAAATCACCTCCGGCTGAGCCATGTCGACTGCGAACATATCCGAGCGCATCGCCGCCCTCCATTACCACTAGGCCTTTTTGGAAATAGAGATGTTCATAACGGCACTCAAACTGTTTTTCGAGTTCAAATCCAGATTTTTCTGCGGTTAAATCTGCTATCTCATCAGGGGTCATTCCACAAGGATTGAGCTCTTCACCTTTAATTGGATACCAAGAATCATCTAGGGTCTCAGGAACATTAACTTCTAGTCCATCTAGTTCTTCGCCGATAAGGCGTTTGAAACCTACAAAATCAATCGCCATAAAGTAATCGATCGACAAGCCAGTGACACTGCTGGCCATTTTTTTGGCGACTGCTCCGCCACTATCAATGGGTTTATCAGGATCATCTCCGAGAGTAAAAGCGGCATTAATTTTTGCCTCTTTATTATTGGGCAATTTAACCCAGAGGTCACGAGGAACAGAAATCATACTCAGTTTAGACTTTTCAAAATCAAGATGAACAATTTGAATGACGTCAGTCAAAAAACCACCTTGATGACCTGCTCCGCCATAACCAAGAAGTAAGACAGTTAAAGTCTTAAGATCTTCTGGTGGCAGAGTAGTATCAAGCTCTGTTTGAGTTAGTGAAGTATCAGGAAAATCTTGAGAAGTTGGGTTTAGTTTTGGTTTAGCCACAAAATAAGTGATGGTAGCGGAGACAATGACAGTCAATAAACCAGCGAGAACTAAAATGGTCTTTTTATTAATATCTATTTTTGTCAAAAAATTATCAAGTTTCATCTTTATGTAGATCGTATTGTAACTTAAAAAGAAATAAATAATAAATTAACCCCTATTATTTATTAATAGCATTCGATATATTTATAAGTTAACGTTATGACAATGTCATAATAAATATAAATCTTCTGCCCAAGAGGTTAGGTTGATGGCTCTCACTCCTGAAGCAGATGTTCCCGAAATTTTCAGTCCACTTTCAAATTTTGCCGATATAACCATAGCTCAGTGGTTGAAGGCTTTAGCTAATAATCCAGAAACTCTCATAAATAGACTATTTCACATAAAAGGTCTAGAGCTAGCAACTGGTTCTGGAAATCCTGATTTAGCTCGGAAAATTGCTGCCGAAATGCTTCTAAAAATTGATCCTGTTATGGAGAGGTTTTCTAAAAATGATCCTGTAAAAGTTTTTCCAGATGGAGAGTTGAGGCCGGCATTTCATGAAGACTCAGCTTTAAGGAGGAAACACGTCATGGTAATACAATCTTTTGCCCCTGCTTGGGAAGAGGGAGATAGAGGCATTAACGATCAACTAATAGAACTTTTACTTACAATTCACGCGGCTAAATTAGGATCTGCTTCTGAGGTGACTGCGGTGTTACCCTATTGTCCATATGCTAGGTCTGATAAAAAAGATTTACCTATGGTTTCAATAGGAGCTAGATTGATAATGGATTTAATTAAAGTTGCTGGAGCAGATAGGGTAGTTGCTACTGATATTCATAAGGATCAAATAGCCGGATTTTTTGATGGACCCTTTGATGTTATTTATTCAAGTGAATTTTTTATACCTATAGTTAGAGAACGCTTAAACTTAAGTAACTTAGTGTTAGTCAGTGCTGACGGAGGTGGTGAAAAAATGGTTCGAGCATGGTCTAAGAGGTTATTGGGACATCCAAACATTGGAGTTGTTAGTAAATCTAGAGCATCTGACAATTGTGAATCGGAATCTTTTTCCTATCAGGGACCTGATTTAACCAAGATGACAGCCTTATTTGTTGATGATCTCATTGCTGGTGGAGGAACTGCAGTAGATGCCTCCATAGAAGTAAAATGCTCAGGAGCAAAGGAGATAATCTTTATTGCTCCTCATGCTTTATTTTTAGAAGATGCACTCCAGAATATTAAAAAATCTCCAATTAATCAAATTTGGACTACTAACACCATTAGGCAAAGACTTGATGTTTACAACCCTGAAGTTACCGGTGGTAAAATAATTATTGAAGACATAGCTCCTTTTTTGGCAGACAAGCTAATTCGAGTTCACACAGGCAAATCTATGGAAATTGATTAGGTTTGATGTGATTAAAAATCAACTGCAGCTTCTACTGTGTTACAATATAATCATGAAATCTTTAGGTTTGATTGGATTTCTTCAAGCCTTGGGAACACTAGCTTATTGTGGGTTGGTGGCTCTCATTTTTTGGCGAGGCAGCCAATGGTTTGGTCAAGCTCCTAATTATTGGGGGCCGTTTTTATTTTTACTTCTCTTTGCTGTTTCTGCTCTAATTTGTGGTTTGTTGGTTTTTGCTTATCCGACTTATTTAGTGTTAGATAAAAAGAAACAAAGTGCTTTCAAATTAGTCAGCTTTACCGTCGGTTGGTTAATAGCTTTTACTCTTTTGTTTATCACAGGAGCGGCATTATGAAAATAATCTTAAGAATTTTAGGCGTCATCATCTTAGCTCTAGCGCTTTTGGCAGTCGCCACCCTCGCCCACGCTGGTCTTTTTACCACCATTACTATTTCTGAAGAAGAAGTTGGTCCCTACACCATTGCCTATGAGTATCATGTCGGCAGTTATTATAAAGTTGGACCAGTCATGGACGGTGTTTATGAAGATCTCAAACAAATGGGGATCGAAACTAATCGAGGAGTGGGATTATATTATGACAATCCCGATGATGTTCCATCAGAAAAACTTCGAAGCGAAGTGGGCAGCATCTTGGAGGCCAGTGATTTGGATAAAATTGACCAAATAAAAAATGAACTATCAACCAGAGAGATTCCTCGACAAAGAGCGCTCGTAGCCCAGTTCCCAATTAAAAATATGCTCAGCTACATGTTGGCTCCAGCTAAGGTTTATAAAGAAATGAATCTACTCTGGCAACAACAATCCTATCCAATGTCTGAGTACACAATCGAGATCTATGATATTCCCAATAAAGTTATTACCTATATCATGCCGATTGAAGAAATATTTATGGAAGAAATTATTTTAGAAGAACCAATTGTGATCGAGGTTAATAAGATCAAGGAAGCGCAGATTACTAAAGAAGCTACCAATGATGCAGTCAAAGAAGCCAGCTCAACAGCTGAATCAATGACAGAGTAAGAATTTATAGTAATTCATAGTCAGTTAAAATTTTCTTGACGTCTCCACTCTCATGAGTTGACATTAATTTTTGTCTAACTTCGCTAGCTTTTTTAAAACCTCTCATGTACCACCCCAAGTGTTTGCGCATCGGTAAAAATGAATACTTTTCATCTTGATTAAAAGTTTTTTCATAGAGTTGAGCATGTTCTAGAGCAACTTGAGCCTTTTGAGTAGTGGTGATGGCTGATTTAGAAAAATCATTAGTAAACACCCAGGGATTACCAAAGCTAGCTCTACCAATTAAAGTCCCGTCTAGACCGCACTGAGTTGCTTTTTCTAGAGCCTCTGCTTTGGAGGTAATATCTCCATTGCCAATAATCAAAGTTGAACTGTTTTGAGCTATTGCTACGGCCTTGCCAATTTCTTCCCAATCAGCTTTACCTCCATAACCTTGACGCAGAGTTCGGCCGTGAATAGTTATGGCTGCTGGGTTGGTTTCCAGTAGAGTCGGTAACCACTGTTCAATAATTTGACTATCAAAACCAACCCTAGTTTTGACACTCACCGGAATAGATTTATGCTGTTGGTATTTTTGAGGTAAGTTTGAATGACGCTGCTTCACTTCTTGAGCTATTTCAGGAGAAATATTTTTACAATCAGCGACTGTTTTTCCATTCTCCCAATCTTGTACTCCAGCTTGGGTGGCTTTAATAATTTCCTGCGCTAATTTAGGGGTGTTGATGAGAGCAGCCCCCGCACCTCCATTAGCCACGCTTTTAGCTGGACAACCCATGTTGATATCAATGCCATCAAAACCCAATTGACAGACAACGATGGCTGTTTCTCTAAAAAACTGAGGAGTTTTCCCATATATTTGGGCGACGATGGGCCGTTGGCTTTCATCAAAAATAAAATCTTTTAAAGGTGTAGTCACACCTCGGCAAAAACCTTCAACTGTAGCAAACTCAGTATAGATTAGGTCTGGTTGGCCATATTTCTTTTGAATATATCGATCAGGATGGTCAGTGACCCCATCCATAGGCGAGAGACCGATGAAGGGCTTTTTTAATTTTGCCCAAAAACTAGAGTTAATTACTTGATTTATTTGCACAGAATCAATTATAACCTGGATTTAGTTATCTCAAAATCAAGTTATCTTCATGTATAATCGATAAATATGGTTGAAAATGAAGTCTCACCTTCTTTAATCAAGGATACAAAGATAACTTCCTCAGGAGCACTGTTGCCAGTCATGAGTGGTTTGGTGGCAGTGATTTTACTTTTTTTAGTTTTTGCCTTTTTTAAAGGTTGGACTTTTAATTTTTATGCTAACATTTTATTTGGTTTTTATGCTTTGACTAAACAGGTTTGGATATCAGTGGTGCTGTTAGGGGTAACTCAAACTTTTCTAATGGTTCCCTTTCGAACTGTTCGAGTGATGCAGGCACAAAACATCATGAAGTTTCAGGAAAAAGTCGACGATCTCAAACGTGACGAGCAACAGATAGCCAAAGTAAAGAAAACTTTTCGTCAGGGCAACCTCACTTTTTTATTTTATGTAGTTGATTTCATGATTCAGTTAACGCTGTTTATTTCAATTGGGCGGTTATTTTTAACAGATTTTTATACCAATAAAATTGATCCCGGTATTTTAGCAAAATTTATTCCGTATCCCCTTTACCCTTTGCAAGGTCTATGGTTCAAGATTCCCTATCCGGTAGTAACTAGTTCTAAAGATTTTGGTTTATGGATGGTTTTTGTGGTTTGGATATTAATTTTGCTTTCTCATGTTTTTATTTATGTTGCCAAAAGAATGAGGCATAGATTACAAGTAATGTCTGAAAAAAAAGCTCAAGAGGCTGAGGAAAACGAGATCAGCAAAGAAGAAGATACTCAATTAAAGCCCCAGTTAGAATCTCAGAGAAAAGCTAAACAAACTTTGAGTCTTTTGGGTAGTTCAACATTAATTTTATTTGTGATTACCTATTTTTTGGTCAGAGGCTTTCCTTTAGCGTGGGAGATGAGGATCTTTTCTGGAGATGTGAGTATTCCCAACAGAACTCTTAATGCCGTCACTGCTGTGGCTACTTTTGTGATGGTAGTTTGGTTTGGTCTGCAAAATATTTTGCGGCAAGGCAAGCTGGCTCAAGAAAAAGGCATTCCTCAAGGAATTATAGATTTGACTCAAAGTGAGATGTTTAGAACTAATTTATTTAATGGAGTACTAATTGGCTTGGGAGCGTTCTTCATCACCAATCTGATTCCTTCGGCCTTTGAGCTTTCTATTTTTACCCTTGAAATAATTGCCATTTTTTCTCCTTTTACCCTCGATAGATTTGTTCTCAAACTTCGCACTGGTTAGAGATAACTTTTGTTGCCTTTTTATATTTTTAATGCTTTAATGTACTTCACATCTAGAGTGATGGGTAGAGATTTGGCTTGTTGATCCATCCAGCAACCACTTTTAAAGTCGGTGCTAATTCCAACCATGAGAGGGCAGATGTATCAAACCTCTCAATAATAACAATTATTTGGGAGGTTTTATGTCTTCTATCACCTATTTTACTTCAGAGTCAGTTTGTGCCGGTCATCCTGATAAGATTGCCGATCAAGTTTCCGATGCGATTTTGGATGCAGCTTTAGATCAAGATTCACTCAGTCGGGTGGGAGTGGAAACGCTAGTTGCGGCAGACAGAGTAGTTTTGGCAGGTGAAGTAACTACCACTGCCAAGCTTGATTACGAACAGATTGCTCGAGATCAAATTAAGAGATTGGGTTATGTAGATAAAAAGTTTAATTTTTCTCATAAATCACCCTTTTCTACCTATATTCATCAACAGTCTCCAGAAATTGCCACTGGGGTTGATAGCGATGGAGCTGGTGATCAAGGGATGATGTTTGGTTATGCTAATGAAGAAACTCCAGAGTACATGCCACTCCCAATTATATTGGCTCATAAGTTAGCTCGTAGGATTGATCAGATCAGAGAAACAAAAACTTTGGCTTACTTGCGTCCTGATGGCAAAACCCAAGTAACTGTTAAATATGAAAAAGGCAAACCAGTGGATATAGAAACTATTGTTCTAGCTGTTCCTCATGATGAAGATGTATCTCTTAAAGAAGTCAAAAAAGATTTACGCAAACAAGTGGTTTTGCCAGTTTTGGCTGAGCATGGATTCAAAATCAAGCTCAGTCAACTGACTGTGAATGGGACTGGAGTATGGCATATTGGTGGTCCAACCAGCGATGCGGGTTTAACCGGTAGAAAAATTATTGTGGATGGCTATGGAGGCTATGCCAGAGTTGGAGGCGGAGCTTTTAGTGGTAAGGATCCAACCAAAGTTGATCGCACTGGAGCTTATGGGGCTCGTTACATTGCCAAAAATTTAGTGGCCCAAGGTTTGGCGAAGAAAGCAGAGGTAGGGTTGGCTTATTGCATTGGTCAAACTCATCCAGTCATGAAAACTGTTGATACTTTTGGGACGGCAACAGTGAGTGATAAAAAAATTGAGGCTTTTGCAAATGACTTCCTCGATACCTCGGTGAAGGGTATTATTAAAGCCTTTAATTTACGTCGCCCAATTTATTTAACCACGGCAGCTTATGGTCATTTTGGACAAGAGGAATTTCCTTGGGAACGAGTAGTTTAGTACAGCAAGCTAGGATTATAGAGAAAATAAGATTTTTGTTTTAGAATGTATTTATGCCTGACAAATTTACAGCAGTGTGGGTTTCTCATAGTTCGATGAGTGCATTTCTCAAGTGTCCTCGTGCTTATTTTTTGAACAATGTCTATAAGAGTCCAGAGACCGGTCGGAAAATTCAGCTGATGAATCCTTCTTTAGCCCTAGGAGCTGCTGTTCATGAGGTAGTTGAGGCATTATCTGTTATTCCCACACAAGAAAGATTCAAAAAATCATTAATTGAAAAATTTACTGACGTTTGGTCTAAGTATCGAGGTAAAAAGGGTGGTTTTGAAAATGATAAACAAGAACAGCAGTATAAAAATCGCGGTGAAGAAATGTTGCGAAAGGTCATGAAAAACCCAGGCCCTTTGAATAATTTAGCAGTTAAAATTAAAGAAGACCTTCCTCAATATTGGTTGTCAGAAGACGATAACATCATTCTTTGTGGAAAAGTTGATTGGCTAGAGTATCTGCCTGATGAAGACGCCGTTCATATTATTGATTTTAAAACTGGTAGAAAAGAAGAGAGAGATGGCTCGTTACAATTACCGATCTATCATTTGTTGGTTCATAACACTCAGCAACGAAAAGTTGCCAAGGCTAGCTATTGGTATATTGATCTTCATGACGAGCCAGTAGAGCAGGAATTACCAGATTTAGAATCAGCACATAATCAGATCTTAGAAATTGCCAAAAAAATTAAATTAGCTCGCCAGTTAGAAAGATTTAAATGTCCTCAAGGTGAAGGTGGTTGTCAAGCCTGTAAGCCTTTAGAGAAAATTGTGGCAGGTGAGGCAGAGAAAATCGGAGTGAGCGAATATAATCAAGACGTCTATATAATTTTAGATTCTGCAGATGATTCTAGAAAACAGAGCTCAATTTTATAACAGCTTTAATTACTAACCTCAGATTTTTTTTGTTTACTATCAATTATTAAGACAATTAAGCCGATGGTCATAACAAAAGCAGCCACTAGTCCTAAACTTCCTGGGAAAAAATTTTGAATTAAAAATCCTCCCATTAGTGGACCAATGATTTGTGAAGTGCTTCCCAAAGAATCTGTTATTCCCATCACTTCACCTTGTTTTTCAGCAGGAGCTTGACGGGAGATGTGTGAGATTAAGCTAGGTCGAAGCATGCTTGATCCAAAAGAGAATAGAATAATTGCCAGCGTTATCTGTGGTCTTGAAACTATCCAGGGAGTAGAGATTAAAGATAACACAATGGTGCTAGCACCGACTATTCTTAATTTTTCTTCATCAAATATGTTTAGCAATTTAGGAAGGACTACACCTTTAATTAGGATACTAACCCCGCCAATGGTGGCAAAAACAAAGCCAATATCTTTGGCAGTGAAATTAAGCTGTCTTTCTGCATAAAGGGCAAAACTACTCACCCATAGCCCATGAGTTAAAACAAACAGCCAAAATTCCCAAAGAGGTAAGGAGATAGAGGCCTTGGATTTAAGGAGACTAAAATGATTTAGTTTGAGCATCTTCCAGCTGAGGGTGAATTTAGTAGATTTTTTGACTGTTTCTGGTAGATATAAATAAGTAGTGATAATAGTCACCGCTGCCATACCGGCTGCGAGAAAAGAAGGCAGTCCAAAACTATATTGTGATAAATATCCTCCGATTGCTGGGCCGATAAAAAAACCAATACTAAAAGCAATTCCAGTTAAACTAAAAACCTTAGTTAAATCTTTCTTGGGAGTAATATCACTTAAATAGGCTTGGGTAATAGTGTAATTACTCCCAAATAATCCATCAATTAATCTTGAAAGAAAAAGCATCCATAAGTTATTGGCAAAACCTAAAATAATGAAGCTGATCATGGTGGATATTTGAGAAATGATTAGCAGAGGTCTTCTTCCAAAGGAGTCACTGAGCTTGCCCATGATTGGAGCTGAGATAAATTGAAAGAGAGAAAAAGTAGCTAAAATTAAACCCACCTGAAAAGGGGATGCTCCTAAATTCTGAGCATAAAATGGCAAAAAAGGTAAAATTAAAGAAAATCCAAGGATTTCAGTAATTTTAATAATTAAAACAATAGTATGTTCTCTGCGCCAAGTCATAAGGATTAATTTTAACACTAAGGGTGACTATGCTGATAGGGAGTTCAAGTTAAAAAGCTGAATTAGATATAGTGATAAATTTTGAAACTGATTCATCAGTAATAAAACTCCAGTTCCTAAAACTAGCAAACCTGAAATAATGCTCACAACTTGAGAAATTTTGGCTTTCTTTTTAAGCCAGGGGATAATTCTTTCAAACCCTAGAGCAATAACTAAGAAAGGAATCCCTAGTCCAATCCCATAGGCAGTCAGTAACATCGCTCCCTTGAAAGCAGTTTCAGCCTGAGCCGCCCAAAAAAGAATCACCGCCAACACAGGTCCGATACAAGGTGTCCAGCCAAAACCAAAGGCAATTCCGGTCAAAACGGCATGAAGAGAGCCTGAGCCTTGTAATTTGCCATGAAGATCAAATCTTCTCTCTTGAGATAGAAATTGACTTCTAAATACTCCCATCATAAACAAGCCCAAGGTGACAAAGAGTAAGCCAGCAAGTTTTTCTGCTAACTCTCTATAAGGAGTGATAACGGCAGCAAATTTATTGATAGTCAAGCCTAAAATAATAAAAGTGACAGTAAATCCAATCACAAAGAATAAGCCCCTTTTGAAAATGTGCCAGCGTTTTTGCTCTGCACGTTCGTCAGTTAACGAAACTCCTGACAGGTAAGCAAGATAAGTGGGAACTAAAGGTAATAAACAGCTCGCAAAAAAAGTTACAGTTCCAGCCAAAAGAGCGATGAATAAATTTACCTGGGAGCCGTCGAACATGCTTGATCCATTTATCTAAAGATATTTTTCAATTACTTGCTTTACTTGTTCAAAGGGAAGTGCTCCGCTAATAAGTTCGTATTCATCTTCGGCTGTCATGATGATAGTTCCTGGGGTACCAGAGATCCCTGCAGCTGCACCGCCATTAAAATGAGCAGTGACTACATCTGACATTTCTCCACTGTCCACGCATTCTTCAATAGTTGCTAGATTAGCCCCGCTGGCAATGATGGCAGTCTTGATAGCTTCTGGACTGAGTTTTCCTCCCAATTCTTTATTTTTATCAAAGATGGTGTCGGTAAATGTCCAAAAAGCGTCGTTTCCAGCTCGATCTGCAATGCACTCTGCAGCTTCTGCTGCTGGTTTGGCATTGGGATGAAAACTAAGGGGATAATGACGGAAAACCCAAGTTATTTGATCTCCGTATTCTTCCATGATTTGTTCCATGGTGGGGTGAAATTTTTGACAAAAAGGACACTCATAATCTGAATATTCAATTAAATATAATTTAGCTTCCTTTGCTCCTCTGAAATGATCAGTATCAGAAATTTTTGGCAAGTTTTCAAATTTTTTATTTTCATCAGCACTGGGTTCTGCTTGATTTGCTCCTGCGGCAACTTGTTTCGAGGGAGAAGTTCCTGATTTCATGATTTTATTTTCTGTCCAAAGTGAGCCCACAAAAAAACCTCCTACAAAAAATAGAACAGCTAGAAAAATTGCTCCAAAATAATCACCAATAAATTGAGTTACGTTTTCAAGAGAGAAAGATTCTTTTGCCATAATTTCCTTTTTTTTATGAATACTACGGAGTGTAGTGTTTATCAACAAGTTTTGTCAACCAGCGTAACAGAAAATTAAATGATTTCCTCTTTTAATGCCTGAGTTGCCAAATCACCAAATTTTTCAATTAGTTCTTCAACGGTTTGGTGTGTTATTTTTTTAATGAATTCATGTTTAGACTCTTTAGCTTCGTAGTTATAGCTTCGACCATCTTTTTTTCTAATTAAGATATTTTTTTTAACCAAACGCTTCATAATGGTCATGACTGTGGTGTAAGCTAGCTTACTTTTTTTATTTCGAGATCTATTTAGTTCTAAAAGCACGCATTTTACGTTTGGACAATCCTGAGACCAAATAATCTCTAAAACTTCTTTCTCTAGGGGTCCAAGACTAAAACATGGTTCAGTTGACATACTACAGATTGTAGTGCTTTTACTTATTCAAGGCAAATAGAGTTCTTTCTACTCTTAACTCTTCTACCAGGCTATGTTAGAATGGTGACCTTATGATGGATGAATTAAGTGATTTGAAAAAGGGTGATGTAGTAGTTAGGTTCGGGACAGTTCACAAGATTAATAAAGTTGAAAAAATTAAAACTGAAGATGGTAAAAAAGACAAAATAATTTATTTTCAGCCTGCTTACAAAACTCGTCGCAATGAAACGTTGCGGCTATCTATTCCTTTGAGCAACATTGATAAAACAACCATTAGGTTGCCAGTTTCTAAAACAGTCCTACAAGACGAACTGAAGTTTTTACGCCAAGGTGAATATCTGCGAACTCCCTTCAATCAATTGAAGGTAAAGAGAATTATCAGCACAAATGAACTTCATGATGTGGCACAAGTTCTCAAAACTCTTTGGGAAGAAAAAAGAGATGAGGAGAGAAATTTCACTATTAGTAAACGCAATACTTTTAGTATGGTGATGTTACGCTTCCAACAAGAAACAGCTCATGTTCTAGGCTTAACTCTTCCCGAAGCTGAAGAAAAAGTTGTCGCGGCTCTAGATACGGGATGGAATAGACAACTCAAGCTTCGTAAGGGAAAAACAGTAGTTGTTTAATTGCTTAAACATGAAAAAAGATTTTTCTTATGGTCTAATTCCGATGTATGAAGATGGTGATAAAATTGAATTTTTATTAATCCAACATATTGAGGGTCATTGGGCTTTTCCCAAAGGTCATGCAGAAAATCAAGAGTCTCCCTTAGAAACATCTCAGCGTGAATTTGAAGAAGAAACAGGAATTACCCAGTATCGAGTCAATGAAGAGATTGTTTTTAGTGAGGAATATTATCCGCAGCAAAATGGAGAAATATTGCATAAAACGGTGACCTATTATCCCGCTCAAGTGAGTGATAAAAAAGTAACTTCACAAACAAAAGAGGTCGCTGACTATGGGTGGTTTGAGTATCAAGCCGCAATGGAGAAAATCACTTTTCCAGGTACAAAAAAAGTATTAAGAGAAGTTAGAAATTATTTAAAGAAAAATAAAGATAGTCAGCTTTAGTGAAATTGATCAAACAAAACTGAAGTAAAGTTTTGAATTTTTTTATCTTTCACCACAATTTTTTCTGATTCAAGCAATTTAATTTTTCGTTGAATTTCTTTTCCACTGGTTTGGCCGCTAAATCCTCCAATATAACCATTACTCTTAACGACCCGATGACAGGGGATATGTGGAGCATTGGGATTATTTTTCATAGCATTCCCCACAGCTTGATAAGCCTTTGTATTCAAAGCTGCGGCTAAGGCTTTGTAAGTTGTTACTTTTCCTGCGGGGACTTTAATTAGCAAATCATAGATTTGATGATTAAAATTATTCATTGATGAAAGCCTCTTAGATCGGTGATCCATTTTTGGCAAAATTGTTGTTGGCTCATTTCATTAAGATTTAAGTCTTGGATTTTTTGTAAGTGGACATAGGGAGACAATTCATATTGTTGGCAAATATCATAGCCATAGATTAGATAAGCTTCGCCACTATCTAAAACTGCAGGGATGGATAGTCTAGTAGCCTGAGTCATTTTTTGTTTTCTAAAAGATTCTTCATCTCGTTCATGCTCTACAGTTTTACAAAAATTGTGATCTATTTCCCAGATGCTTATCCTCTCCTGAGAGATATCTACACAATCATTGGTAACTGTAATTTGTCCCAGTTGATATCTTTTAGTGATTCTATCTTGGTTGGCAGTGATTGTTTCTTTAATCTTCTCTAAATTTTCCGGTTCTATTTTGTTCTGATAGAGTAAGTAATTATAGAAAGTCATCTCTGGAGTAGACGTATGAATCCAAACTGGTTTTGAAGAACTAGCTTGACTAGCATAGGTAGTGGCGATTCTTTCATCCCAGGTACCTGCATCTAGATGAGTCACGGGATAGCGATAAAAATATTGATAACTAAAATAGATAATGCTAATCAAATAAACTCCACTTGCTACCCAACGCCAAAATTTATGTTGCCAGACTAACCATCCACCCCAACTGATTAAAATTAAGAGCATGGTGTAAGCAAGAAAAGCTCTTGGTAAATGCCATTCGCTCATAGTATTTATTAAATTGGGAATGCTAAAGATAAAGATTGATAATAAGATGAGTGCTCCTCCCCACCGAGTTTTCTTTTTCGCGAGTAAAGCCACTATTCCTAAAAGAATTAAGATTGCGTCTGCCAAATAGAAAATTCCATGAGTCCAGACAGCAAAACCGCTAGTATTGGGTTCTCCATAGCGAAATAGCAGGTTGGGGTTAAAAGCGCCCAGCAAGCGGTCAATCATAAACAATCCACTTTGGGTAAACTTGTTAGTTGTATATTTTTGCCACGGAGAGATAAGAGATAGGCGGCGATCGGTGTCAACCTGTTGGGTAATAGTTTCCGATCCAGAAAAAATTGTTTCCCCCAAACGGGCGTTGGTTTGCTGATTTGGTAAAAGAACTAGTCCGTAAATTAAACTGATAAATACAGTCATTCCCAAAATTAATCCAGCTGGTTTAAAGAGATGAGTTAAAACCTGTTTTGGTTTTTGATTTTTTAATAAAAATAATAGTAACACCCAAGGCACAAGCAATAGTTTTAGGCCCTGATATTGAAAGAAACCAATTGTAAATAAAGCTAGGCTCCAAAACTTTCTGTTATCTTTTAAATTTACATAAATAGCTCCTCCGGCTAGATAAAAGAAAACTGAATAGAAAGTGTCATAACTCAATCGGCTGAATTGCCAGAGCAGTGGGCTCGCGGCGGCAACAATCGTTCCAATGATGGCCAACTGCTTGTTTTTCCAGATTCCCCAGAGTAACCAGCCAAATAAGAATGGTAACAAAACTCCCATGAGAGCTGAAGAAAAATGAGTTGCTAGTAAAGAATTATTGCTTACCAAAAATCCTAAACTCATTATCATTGGAGGCCATTCAGCATACATGGAGTGAATGGGTTCTAGGCTCCAAGGTCTGTGAGATTGAGTTAGGTCGCTTCCTTGTAGAGTAAATGATTTCGCCGTGATTGCATAAACTGTTTCATCGTGGGTAAGGCTCGCTGGGAGTAAACTGAGTTGATAAAATCTAGACCAAAATAAAAAAGCAACAAAAACCACACTTGCTAAGATCCAAAATATTTTTGTCACAAGATCATAATAGCATGGGAGCTATGTCTTGCGTGGGAGATGATAAAGAATCAAAATAATTAATCCCAATAAGGTCAAATAACTTCCAATTTTTCTAACAAAAGTGTTTTGAGTAAAGCTGAGTTGTATTTGATGATTTCCTGGATCTAAAGAGTAGGTGATATGACCGGGAAATTCTTCATCTTGGTAATGAATTTCCTGTAATTGGTTATCAACTGATAGCTCCCAACCTGGGAAAAAGAAGGTTTTTTGGATTACTTCAACTGATTCATCGGTATCAATATCGTAAGTCATTAAAGAACCGTCCCAATTTTGAATATTTAAATCTACACCATCGATTGATTTCATGATTTCGTCTTCGTAGAGTTTTTGGCCAGGAGCTCTAAAAGAAATTTTCTCTTCTGGAAAGTGGCGAGTGTACTCTGCTGCCCAAATAGGCTGAAACTCATTAAAGGTGGTAGTGGTTTTAAAGTACTCGAATAATTCATAATCAGTCCAAGTTTGAAAACTACGAGGTTGGGCGTAAACAAAGATTGAAAGTGCACTGATGGCGATCAATCCTCCAGCTAGCCAATGATTATTCTTAAACCATTTTATTTGTGAAAGATGAATAAAAAGTAGTGTCGTGCATAGAGTCAGAATAGACAATAATCTCCATGGATATTGAAGATAATTACCCAAACCAGAAATTAGCCAGAGTGGCCTTGTAAACGGCATCATTAGCATGACGGCTAGGGTCATTACTCCTAATAAGTACCAAATTATTTTTTTATCACTTTTCTTTTTTATCACTAACCACAAACTGCTGAAAAAAATTATCCAACTACTATAACCAATCGAAGTCATCATGAAGGTATTTAGCCTATCTAAGTTAATTATTTTGTGAAAAAAGAAGGACCAATGAGCTGGAAATTGAGTCAGGTAATTAGTGATGGTATCGGCACGATCTAAGATGATAAATTTCTTTTCCCACAAAGCAGGTAGCCAGTACCAACTCGTGAGTAATACAGAAATAATTCCAATTGGCACAATTTGTTTAATTAAAGTGATGAGTTTATTTTTCTTTCTGATTCGCAGCCAATAGTAGATTATTAAAATGGGCAAAACGAGAATAATTGAAGTTTGGTGACTGATGATCAGTAGAGATAAATTTAAAACTAAAGTTAAAGAAACAAACCAACCAACCTTCTTTTTTCTAATAAAATTTTCTACTCCCCACATTACCCAGGGTAGTATGGAAAAAAACGCGATCTCCCCCAAAGCTGTGCGAGAGTAAATATTAATCAAAGAGTAGGGAGCTGATAGGTATAGTCCAGCAGCTAGAGCTGATCGCCACGCTGAAAGAGAAAATTGGCGAGCTAGAAAATAAACTCCCAGCACTCCAGCCACAGTCAGTGAAATGATAGTTAAATTTAAAGACATGGTAATGGTTGTGGGCAAAACTATGTAGAAGAGGGTGCTAATCATGTAGGGCAAGGGATAGGTAAAATTAAACACCGGATAGCCATAACCACTGTAAAGATTAGGAGCCCATCGAGGTAGTATCTGACCTTGTTTCAAAGCCAAATAATAGTTAGCTATTCGAGCAGCATGAAGCTCTGCATCATCACTATATAAAAGACGACTGGTAAAAAGAAATCTGAGAGCAAAAAGAGTTATGACAACTAGTAATAGCGGGAGTATGAATTGCTTAACATTTCTCTTCATCTTTAAATATCATACACTTCTCAGCTTAGTGGGGTAAAATAATAAATGTTATCTAAACTATTAATGGCCAATCTTGAGTCTGAGTTAAAATCTCTGGTTTTTTATCTACTCTAACCATAAACTCAAACATGACTCCTTTGCCACCATCTTCGGTTTTTACTGTCCAGCCATTATTTTCGACGTAAATTTGATCGCCACCAGTTACAACTTGGCATTCTACACAGATAATCATGTTTTTTTCTAATTTAGTTCCTGTTTTAGGTTGACCATAAGCTGGGATTTCTGGATTTTCATGAAGGCTTCGACCGATGCCATGACCGACATATTGTTTTAAGGTATCAAATCCCGCCCGAAAAGCAGTGCTATGCATGGCATAACCTAGATCCCCAGTCATGTTTCCCGGTTTAGCTAGCTTGACTGCATTTAGGACTGCTTCGCGACCTACATTTATTAGTTCCTGATCTTTGACGCTGATCTTTTTGACCCCTACAGTAAAACAGTGATCTGTATACAGTCCTTGGTGAATAATCCCAAAATCTATTTTAACTAAATCACCGGCTTGGATTTTTCTCTGGCTGTTGGGTATACCATGAAGGACTTCGTCATTTATAGAAATACAGCTGTTGAAGTCATAGGTAAGTTTTTGATGAGTTACGCCCTTGAAAGAAGATCTGACATTATTTTTTTTGCATAATTCACCAGCTAATTTATCCAGTTCAATTGGATAAATTCCAGGCTTAATAGCTTTACGCAGTTGAGCCATGATTTGAGTTGAGATCTGACAGACTTCTTTATATGCAGCTAATTCTGAAGATGATTTGATAATCATTTATCCTTTGTAAAAAGTAAATTTACCTTGATCATAGATCACTTGTTGACTGCCATCAGTCATCGTAGCGGTGACAGTTCTATTGGTAGTACTGACGATGTCAGAATGTTCAGCAGAGTCATTGAAGCCCATTTTGGCCCATTCTTTTTTACTTATCTTGGCTTGGTCCCCGCGATAGCAATCTTTGTAAGCCTTACCAACTGCCAGATGAGTGTTGCCATAAGGACCACCTATATTTTCATCAAATAAAGTTTCTGCCATCACATGAGTGATACGAGACATACGCTTATCGGTCAAAGAATACTCGCCTATTTTATTAGCATTAGGGCTTTTGAGCATCTCTTGCAAAAATTTATTGCCAGTTTTAGCCTTAGCTTTAATCACGATTCCTTTTTGGAATTCAAGATAGATATCTTCAATCACGTTCCCGTAGCGATAGAGAGGCTGATTAAATTTAATCCAACCCTCTGTCCCTCTCCAATCTGGAGAAGTGAAAAATTCAAAACTAGGAATATTGCGACCTCCCCCGCCTTCCCAAACGCGATTGGTTCCTACTTTTACTTTGAGATCAACATCGGGTCCTTTGATTTCCAACCACTCGATACTCATTTTATTGAGAGATGTCTTGATTGATTTTTGCATTTTAAAAATTTGTTTCCACTCTTTAATAGGATCTTCTTTGTCTAAGAAACAAGCTTTGATGATTTGTTGCCAATAGGCTTTTGGTGACAAACCCACGATCTCTGCTTTGGCAGACACACCCCACAAACCAACTGTCCAAGAGAATTTATCTTGACCTTCTTTATTATCTAGCCAATCTCGGTAAGCTTTTTTTGCATCACGAGCTTTGATAAATTTTTGTGGATCAATATTTTTGAGCTCAAAGGGATTGGGATCGGCAATAATATAAACCTGATGATCTATTAACTTAACTCTTTCTTTGAGATATGGTTTGGGGAAAAAGGTTAGTTGATCATCATTAGCCAAAGTGTAAAAGTCTTTATCGAACTGAGTGGGGATGATCTGTAACATAGGATGACCCCCAGCTTTTAGAACGGTGTTTTGCAACTCGCGAGCTAATGGTTTGGCGATATCTGGTACCATCAAGCGCACCACTTCTCCTGGCTTAATGCCTTTTCCAGATCCAAGTGCACAGTTAACTAAAACCTCCGCATATTTTTGAAGAATTTTTTGAGATGGTTGGTAGTCAGTCATATCGCGTATTGTAACCACTTTCTCTAGAGATGTCATGGGATGTTAAAATACAGTCCATGTCAGACTTTGTTTCATATAAATCAGAGATTTCTGATTTCCTAGATAACTTTCTAAAAACTAAACAACAAGACCTAGCAAGCTCATATTTTTCAAAGAATGTTTTCGAGCGATTGTTACCCTTAGCTGTTAATGGCAAGATGCTTCGAGGTAGCTTATTGATTAATACCTATGAGAAACTCTCTGGGCAAAAATTTTCAAAAGAATCTTTGGCAGCAGCTGCAGCTTTGGAATTAGCTCAGACTGGATTTTTAATCCATGATGACATTATTGATCAAGATGAGTTGCGTCGTGGTCAACCTACGCTGCACTCTCAGTATTCTAAAGTTGCTTTACAAAAAAAATATCAGCAACCAGAACATGTTGGAGAGAGTTACGCCATCTGTATTGGAGACATAACTTTTTTCTTAGTTTATGAATTGTTAGCCAGTAAGCTAGTGAAAGTATTTTCTCATCAGCTAAGCGTGACTGCTTTTGGTGAGATGCAAGATGTGGAGCTAGCCTTAATGCCAGGAGATAAAGTCACTCAAGAGAGTATTTTGCAAATGTATACAGATAAAACCGCTAGTTATTCTATTTGCTTACCATTGATGGCAGGAGCAATTCTTACAGATCAAAATAAAACCACCTTACTTCAATTAAATGAATTGGGTCAAACCCTGGGGATAATTTTTCAGATTAAGGATGATGAAATTGGTTTATTTGGAGATCAAGAAAAAACTGGCAAACCCGTTGGGGCAGATATTCGTGAAGGTAAAAAAACCTTGTATTATTTATATTTATTGCAGGCAGCAGTAGATCAAGAAAATCTTTCACAATCTTTTGGCAATCAAAATTTAGATGAAGCTGGGGTAATAGCAACCTTAAACTTGATTGATAAATATGGAGTAAAAGAAAAAGTAGCTCAAGATTTAACTCAATTAGAGTCACAAGCTAAAAAGCAAATCAACAATCTTCAGTTATCGGCCGAGTTTAAGCAAATGATGGTTCAGTTTTTAGATAAAATTATAAATCGGGTTCGTTGAAACTGATCTCTCTCAACTTTTAAAATCAATCCATCGAGTTGTAAATTTTCCATTAAAAATTTCTTATCATGAGTGTAATCTACCTCCAACAGAATTATGCCTTTAGGACTTAATTTGCTTTGGGCTTGTTTAACTAATTTTTTAATATGTTCTAACCCATCTACACCACCATTTAAAGCTAAATGAGGCTCATATTCTCGAACTGATTTATCAAGAACAGAAATCCTTTCAGCTGGAATATAGGGTAAATTGGCGATAATAAGATCAAATTTTATTTTTTCTGGGTAATTTTTTAGCAAATCAGATTTAAGCACTTCGATTTTATCAGTCTTGCCGATCAATCTTTCTATATTTTTTTTTGTTACCACTAGAGCTGTAGCTGAAATATCACTCAGATATAATTTAGTATCAATATTCTTCTTTAATTTTAACCACAGGCTAATGCTGATAGCGCCGCTTCCACAGCCGACATCAGCAATAGTCACTTTTTTATTTTTAAGGTGATCAATTTGTTCTTGTGCTAAATCTACTAATTTTTCAGATTCTATTCTAGGAATAAGAACACTCGAATTAACTTCAAAAATCTGTTCACAAAACTCTACTTTACCAGTGATGTATTCGACCGGCATCTCACCATAGTCAGTCACACTGATGTCATTTTTATTAAATCTTCGAAGATGAGTTTTTTCGTAAGGAGAAAGTTGTCGCTTCATAATTACCAGCTACCGCTCGAACCACCACCGCCACTAGAACCGCCGCCAAAACTAAAGCTTGAGCCAGAAGAGGAGCCACCAGAAGAGCCAGTTTTAAATCCACCCCAGGTATTTTTCCAGTTAGTAGATTTTTTAGCTTTTTTTAGTTTTTTATAATTTTTAGATAAAATATAGTCGATGGCTAAGCCAAGTAGTCCAAAGAAAATGCCAGATACGATGCTGCTGAACAAAATACCTAGCCCCAAACCCACAGCTCCTCCTGGCCACCAAGCCTTACTTCTCCCAAACCAAGCACCAAGATATATAACTATTGTTATTACAATTAAAAAAGCAATTGTAGTGGAGACAATTCTAGAAAAACTATTGATCAAATCAGGATTTTGGTTAATAGGATTAATTCCTGGAGCATACCCAGGACTATCAACAAACTGTTGTTGAATCGCGGCTACGCCCTGCCTAATACCTGACTCATAATCTCCAGTTTTGAATTCTGGAGTGATAACATTTTTGATAATTCTACCTGCTTCTGCATCGGTGATGACTGGCTCAGCTCCATAGCCTGTATGAATGCGCAATTTTCTGTCTTCAACGGCGATTAATAAAAGTACTCCATTATCAAGATAGCTTTTCCCAACTTTCCAGGTATCAAAAAATTCTTGAGAAACATTTTCTACTGAATCGCCCTCTAAATTAGCAATCGTGACGACGGCGATTTCAGCTCCATGGGTCGCTTTGGCTGTCGCTTGGAGATCGGTTTCGAGTTGGTCTTCAAGCTCAATGGATAAAATCTGGGCGTAGTCGTTAACCAAGCCTACATTACTTGGCACTTCATAAGCTCTGGCGGCGGTTGTTAGAAACCAACCACTAAACAACAACAAAAAACCGCTGATGAAGAGTTTTTTTAGCATTTATATATTATTCTTATTCACTTAATTTCAAATCAACCTTTGGAGCAACTTCTGCTGCTTCTACGGCTTCGAAGTATGGTTTTTCACTATAATCAAACACTTTGGCTGCGATCATAGTCGGAAATGTTTTGACCAAGATATTGTAGCCCCTGACAGTGTCGTTGTAGCGTTTACGCTCTACACTAACGCGATTTTCAGCTCCAGCCAGTTCCACCATTAGATCAGATACATTTTGGTTTGATTTTAGCTCTGGATAGTTCTCAACAATAACTAATAAACGACTTAAGGCAGAATCGAGTTGATTGGCAGCATTTACTTTTTCATCAGTGGTGTTAGCTCCGGCATAGCCTTGTCGTGCCTCAGCAATGTTTGAAAACACCTCTTGTTCTTGATTTAAAATACCTTTGGTGGCTTCAACTAAGTTGGGAATAAGGTCGTAGCGACGTTGATATTGGGTTTCAACTTGAGCCCATTGGCTATCAACTACTTGATCGGTACTAACAAGTTTGTTGTAAGTACCCATGACCCACATTCCTAAAACCAAAACAATCGCCCCAATGATTAAAAGTGGTTTTTTCATATTTTTTCCTCTAAATTTTATTTTTTTACTTAACCCTCAGTATACCATTGCTCATGTTACAATCGAGAGTAACTGCGCTAATATTTAGGTGAAAGGAAGTATGTCCCTGACTGAAAAATTAATGGATGAAATGAAGCAAGCGATGAAAGCTGGTGATAAAGCAAGATTGGGTGTAATTAGGTTTTTACGTTCAGAAATTAAAAATTATGAAATCGATCATGGACAACAAGATGATCTTGGAGTGGAAAAAATCATTGCTAAGCAGGTCAAGCAAGTTAGAGAATCCTTGGAGGAATATCAAAAAGCTGGACGAGATGACCTAGTCAAAGAAGAACAGGTTAAGCTAGCAATTTTAGAGGAATACCTTCCAGAACAACTCAGCGATGAAGAAATTCAGACAATAATTAAAGAAGTTCTTGCTGCTTTGGACAATCCACAGATGGGTCCAGTCATAGGCCAAGTGATGAGTAAAGCTCAGGGTAAGGCTGATGGAGGAAGAGTTTCTGCTCTAGTGCGTGAAGCTTTGGCTTAGATTTATGAAAACTAAAACCATTGGCGAGATCTTAAAAGAAGAACGTCTCAAGCATCGTTTATCTATTGAAAAAGTTGCTCAAAAAACTCGAATTAAAGCCAATTATTTACAATCTTTAGAAGATAATCAGTTCAATCAATTGCCAGCTGCTACTTTTGTGAAAGGCTATATAAAAACTTACGCTAGTTTATTTGGTCTAGATTACCAATCTTTATTGGCACTTCTTCGAAGAGATTATAAAGAAAGTGTTAAGGGGAAATTAATTCCTAGAGAATTCATTAAGCCTATCTTAAAGAAACGACAGGGTTGGGGTCCAGCCACTTTTATTGTTTTAGGTTTAGCTTTAATTTTCACCACCTTAATTGGCTATGTTGGCTTTCAATGGTATTTGTTAGCTCAACCTCCTAAATTAGTTGTGATTTCTCCAGTTGAAGATTCATTGGTTGCTGCCAGGGTTAATATCTATGGTCAAACCGACATGGATGCAATTGTAACTATAAATTCTGCTCCGGTAGCCCTACAACCAGATGGTTCATTTCAAACTGAGGTCTATTTACCTCGTGAGGGGATTAATACGATTTCCATTGAATCTCAGGACAGACGTGGTAAAAGTACACTCTTACAAAGAACCGTTCAGGTGAAGTTCTGATCCAGATTTGCTATATTTAAGTTAATAGTTTTAAGAAAGGACATTTATGGAATTAGTACCGACTGTTTTCGCCATAGCTTTAGCTGCATTAACTATTGTACTAAGCGTAGTAGGAATACAAATGGTGTTGGTTTTGCTGGAGTTAAAGAGAACTCTCAAAAAAGTCAACGAAGCTCTTGAAGTGGCAGATGAAAAGATTTCAGCTATTGTGGCTCCTTTACAAAAAATTTCTGGAGTGGCATCTGGTTTAGGGACAGGGATGAAAGTCTTTGAGGCTTTCGTGGGTTGGTTAAATAAAGACAAAGAATCTAAAAAAGATGGAAAAAAATAATCATCATTCCTTTACTCCAGGCTTTGTTTTAGGTCTCTTTTCTGGTGTGGTGGGCTATTATTTGTTTGGTACCCCTCAGGGTGAAAAGATGCGTCAAAAATTATCCACCGAGTGGGATGGGGCCAAAAAACATTTAATAGATGAAGGTGTCTTGCCAGAGAAAATCAAAAAGCATGATCTGAAGAGTTTTTTGATGGAAGCAAAAGATAGGCTCTTGAGAGAGCTAGAGATAGATCTAGAAACTAAACCTAGTTCAAAAGCAAGAAAAAGAACCTACACTCACAAACAGAAACCCAAGCAATTCAAGGGTGTATAATTTTGTCTATGACTCCAAATGAACTTCGCCAGGCTTATCTAGATTTTTTTGCTAATAAAAAACATGCAATTTTACCTTCGGCTCCTTTGAGCAAAGAAGGGGATCCCACATCCTTGTTTGTTGGTTCTGGAATGGAACCATTATTGCCTTATTTTTTAGGTCAGCCTCATCCCAAAGGAACGAGAGTAGTTAATTCGCAAAAATGCTTTCGAACTCAAGACATTGAAGAAGTAGGTGACAATCGTCACACGACTTTTTTTGAGATGATAGGCAACTGGTCTTTTGGAGATTATTTTAAAAAAGAGCAACTAGAATGGATCTTTGAGTTTTTTACAAAAACTTGCAACTTAGATCCACAGAAACTTTATGTGACCGCGTATGAGGGCAATAAAGAACTTGGTATCCCTCGTGATGAAGAGACAGCACAAATTTGGAAGAACTTATTTGCTCAAAAGAGCATCGCTGATGAGAGGGTTTTTTATTATGGCAATGAAAACTGGTGGTCTCGAGTAGGTGAACCCGCCAACATGCCAGTTGGAGAACCTGGTGGTCCTGACAGCGAAGTTTTTTATGATTTTGGTCCAGAGTTAAAAGATCATGAAAATTCATCATTTGCTGATCAATCTTGCCACGTGAATTGTGATTGCGGCCGCTATTTAGAGATTGGCAACAATGTGTTCATGACCTATGTCAAAACTAAACAAGGCTTTGAAGAACTAGAAAATAAAAATATTGATTTTGGGGGTGGCCTAGAGAGAACTCTGGCAGCGATGAATAATGATCCTGATGAGTTTAAGACTGAGTTTTTTACACCAATAATTAATTATTTAGAGAAAAATTCTAGTCAGAAATACAGCTCGGATAGTAAAACTACTGAGGCATTTAGAATTATTGCTGACCACATAAAGGCAGCGGTCATGTTGGCTGCAGATGGAGTTTATCCATCCAATAAAGAACAGGGTTATTTTTCACGAAGACTTATCCGAAGAGCCATTCGTTATGGTCAAATGATTAATTTAAAAGAAGGCTTTGTGAGTGATTTGGTGCCAGTGATAGCGGAAATGTATCTAGATTCTTATCCTAACGCAACTGAGCAAGTAGAGAAAATTCAGAAAATCTTTGAGATAGAAGAAAATAAATTTAAACAGGCTCTTAATAAAGGTTTGCAAGTTTTCAAAAAAGAGGCATTGACTAGTTTAGCTGGTCCTTTGGCTTTTAAGCTTTTTGAAAGCTATGGTTTTCCTTTGGAAATGTCTATTGAGGAGGCTAAGCAGCGAGGTATAGGTATAGAAGCTGATATTGAAGATAAATTTGATCAACTCAAAAGAACTCATGCTCAAGAATCAAGAGCTGCCTCGATTGGAAGTTTTAGAGGGGGTCTTCAAGATCAATCTGACGCTACTACCAAATATCACACCACTACTCATTTACTCCAGTCAGCTCTGCGCAAAGTTTTAGGCAAGCATGTAGAACAAAAAGGCTCTAATATTACTGGTGAAAGACTTCGTTTTGACTTTTTTCATCCCCAGGCTGTGTCTCCAGAAGAATTACAACAGATAGAAGCTCAAATTAATACTTGGATTGAGGCAGATTTATCAGTGACTGCACAAGTAATGGATAAGCAAGCTGCTTTGGATGCCGGCGCAATTGCTTTTTTTGTTGAAAAATACCCCAATGAAGTCACCGTTTTTACTATAGGTCAAGAAGCTGGGGAAAATTGGATTTCTAAAGAACTCTGCGGTGGTCCTCACATAAAAAAAACTAGTGAGATTGGGCGAATCAAACTTTATAAAGAACAGTCCTCAGGATCTGGAGTTCGTCGAGTTTATGCTAGATTTGAGTAAAAATAGTACTTTTCACGCTTCAGTTGAGGTATAGTATATTACGTATGGGTCTGCCAAAAGTTTTTAAATCTGCAAAATCTATTCCTAAGTCATATTTAACGATTTTATTATCTGATTCCGTTATTCAGGCCGCGATGTGGCAGGCTGATCGTCAGGGAGTAACAATTTTAAGTAAGTCAGCAGTCCAAGAATATGATAATAAAGATCAAGTTTCTGCTAAAACAGATAAAGCTCTTCAAGAATTAGGTAAACAATCAGAAGAAATTAATGATGTGGTTTTTGGCCTTCAACACACTTGGGTTAATGAGCAGGGAATAACTGCAGATAAAAAACCATTTCTTAAATCAATTACTGAAGATTTAGGGCTAAGTGCAGTTGGATTTGTGATTACTTCTGAAGCTATTGCCCGACAATTAATTGTTGATGATCCTCGATTGTCCACTTTGGTAGTAGAGTTCAGTCAGCACGAGCTTTATTTAAGTTTGATTGATCATGGAAAACTAGTCAGTACTAAGTTTGTGGGCCGGTCAGGACAAACAATGGCTGATATGGCCGAAGCACTAGCGAGGCTCAATGCTCATCTTGAGGAAGAAATCAAATTTCCTTCCAAAATCTTGATTACATCTTCAGACTTAAAAGATTCAGAGCTCAAAGAGCAGCAGCAACTTTTATTGAGTCATGATTGGGTTAATTCACATCCTTTTTTACATCCCCCCACGGTTGATATTCTAGATTCTGCCGTGATTTTGGAATCGATAATTAAACAAGGCGGAGTGTCGGTAGCAGGCTTATCTGAAACTCAATTAAAATCCAAAGTAATTCCTCCCAAACCAGTTGAAGAAAAAGAGGTTATTGAAGACAAATTACCAGTTGGCAGCTCTACGGATGAATTGGTGGAGTCCAAGTCAGCTCAGGCAACAAGTTTTGGAATCCCAATTAAGACAGCTCACCCCCCTGAATTTCAACCTGAACTTCCTATAAAAGATGAGGTAAACTTACCCGATGAAGTTAAACAACCGCGACCACCATCAGAAATTAAGATGAAATTTTTAGCTTGGTTTAATGATCATAAGCTCTTTGCCATTGGTGGTTTTGCAGCCGGAGTTGTGGCTTTATTGGTTTTGGGAGGAATATGGCTAAATACAGCAGTCATCGCGGAAGTTATTCTTTCAATAGAAACTCAACCCATATCCAAAGAGGCCTCGATTACTTTGGATCCAGATCTAAACAGTACTGATGTGGATAAATTAATTCTCGCGGCTAGTACAGTCGAAGAGAAGGTTTCTGGCGATAGAACTAAAGAAACAACTGGAGTTAAGGTGGTGGGAGATGAGGCCGTTGGCAAGATCACTCTCTACAATAAAACAGAGGCGGTGAAGATTTTTGATCAGGGCACCAAGGTTTCTAAAGGAGACTTGGTTTTTACTCTGAACGATAAGATTGAAGTGGCTTCAGCCAGTACTAAAAAGAAAGCTGGTGGGGAGGAAATAGAATATGGTCAGGCCGAGGCTAATGTGACGGCGTCAGATATTGGAGCTGATCATAATTTAGCCAAAGAAACCGAATTACAGGTAGCAAGTTTTGATCCTGGCACTTATTCTGCAACCACAGCTGAGTCATTAACGGGTGGGTCTAGTCGAGAAGTGAGAGTAGTTTCTGCTAATGATATAGAGCAACTGTTGGATGAATTAAAGGAAAAATTACTTGCAGAGGCTAATGCAACGATGACAGAAGAGACTGAGGACGGAGTTTATATTGTTGCCTCTAATACTCATCAAATTGATGAGAGAGACTACGATGCACAGATTGGTGATGAGGTTAGTAATCTAACCTTGAGCTTATCTCTAACTGTCCAGGCTCTATCTTATAAAACAGAAAATTTGAAACCCTTGGCACAGAAAGTCTTAGAGTCAGATATTCCTCATGGGTATACCTTGGCTAATAGCGAGCCTCAAATTTTGTCAGCTCCTGATCAAGAAGCGAGTGATTCTGGAGCAGTGAGTTTGGTGGTGAACATTAGTTCTCAGGCCAAGCCAGATCTCAATTATGATGATTTAATACAGAGCATTGCTGGTAAAAGACTTGAGGAGGCAAAACAGACTTTAACTGCCAAAAGCGCGATTAACTCAGTGGAAATTAATTTTATTCCTAGTATTGCTGCCAAGCTCTATCCCCGCCTACCTAAAGATCCTGCTAAGATAGAAATAAAGTGAAGCAATCAAACCAAATTTCCTCAAAACAACTCGTGGGCTTATATCGCCAAGCTATTCAAAAAGGCTTATCTTTGGATAAACTAGAACACCAGGTTTCCAAAAAATTAGATAAAGTAAGAGTAAGTCATAAAATGGAAGTCAAAGAAGAAAAGGAGCGAGTGGCTAAAATCAGGCGTCGTTTACCCAAACCAGTACGCTATGGAGCTTTAATTTTGCCAATAGTTTTTATTGTCGTGGGCTTATATTTATTGGGAAATGCTATAACTCCAATAGCTTCTTATTATGCTTCGACTCTAACCAAATTAAGTCAGTATCGCTTAAAAGCTCCCATCCCTAGTGAAGAAGTACTAGACGTCACTCCTCAGGTAATAGCTCAGACTGAGTCCGGCACTTCTGTCTTGGGCTCTAATTCACAAAATTCTGGTCCAATTATTCTAGACACAGAACTAGATTACACAAATCTTTCGAACTGGTTTAAAGATGAAAGAGGTGAAATGTTGAGGAATATCCAAGATAGCACCATGTATTATTTGGACATTCCTGAGTTGGAAATTGAGAATGCTCTTGTTCAAATTGGGGGAACAAATCTTGATGAGAGCCTAATTGCCTATCCAGGAACAGCTCTTCCAGGAGAGCCTGGGGCACCAGTCATTTTTGGGCACTCAGTTCTCAGGCAATTTTATAATCCTAGTTTGAAAAATCCTAGGAGATACAACTCTATTTTCAGTTATATTATGACTCTCAAAACAGGAGATGCTATTTATCTAACTAATGGAGAAGCCAAATATAAATATGTGGTTAAAGACATAACTGATGTCAAACCAGAAGATACTTATATTTTGGCACAGAAATTTGATTCTAGAAAATTGAAATTAGTCACCTGTGTTCCAGAGGGAACCTATTTACGAAGAGGAGTAGTGACAGCAGAGTTGGTCACACATTAAGATGAAAAAAATTTTGGCAATTGATTATGGAACTAAAAGAATTGGTTTGGCCGTTAGTCAAGCAAATTTGGCTGAGCCATTAAAAATTTTGGAAAATAATCAAGGCGTTATTGATAAGTTAATTAAGCTCATTTCTCAGGAAGAAATAGATTTAGTTCTGATGGGGATCTCAGAAAATGTGATGGCTGAGAAGACAAAAGCATTTGCACGAGAATTAGAAAAAAATATTGATGTTCCCCTAGAGTTTGCTGACGAGACACTCAGCTCACAAAGCGTTCATAAAAAGCTGGCTTCTTCTCATATGAAATTGAAAAAACGTCAAGATCCGATAGATCATTATGCTGCTGCTGAAATTTTACAAGAATGGTTGGAAATAAATCAGTAAGTGTTATACTTTTTTCATGTCTTACAAGAAATACACTAAGTTTCTTTTATTAGCACCTTTAATCTTAATTGGGGTGGCTATCTATATTTTCACTTTATTCAAGCCTGTTAGTTCTAATGAGGCAAAAGTGGTTCAGTTTACAATTCCCAAAGGTCAGGCCGTGAGTATTATCGCTAATAGACTTGAGGAGCAAGGTTTAATTAAAAATTCTTTAGTTTTTAGATTTTTATTAAAGCAAAGGAATCTTGAGAATAAACTTCAGGCTGGTTCCTTTCGACTCTCCCCAACCTTAACTCCAGTTGAGATTGCTTATCAACTGACTCAGGGTACAGATGATATCTGGGTAACAATTTTAGAAGGTTGGCGTAGAGAAGAAGTCGCAGAGAGCATTGTAGGTCAGGGTTTTGAATATTTTGACGCTAAAGAATTTCTTGATCTAACTATTGATTATGAGGGTCAAATTTTTCCAGACACCTACCTTTTTTCTAAAGAATCAACTGCGACAACCATTTTCAATGTGATAAGTAATAATTTTGAGAAAAAAATAATTTTAGGTTTGGAAAAAGAAATTAGTCGTTCTAATCATGATTTTGCAGAAGTTTTAGTTATGGCCTCAATTGTGGAAAGAGAAGCCAAAGGTTTGGAAGAAATGCGTCATGTGGCTGGAATACTTTGGAATAGATTTGATATCAATATGGCTTTGCAAGCTGATGCGACTTTGCAGTACGCCAAAGGTTATGATTTTCAAACTCAATCTTGGTGGGTTCCCCCGCTTGCAGTAGATAAGAAACTAAGTTCGCTTTTTAATACTTATCTTCACCCAGGATTACCTCCAAGGCCAATTGCCAACCCTGGATTGGATGCAATTAAGGCTTCTTTAAATCCATCCAAAACAGATGATCTCTACTATTTACATGATTCAACTGGTGTTATACACTATGGTAAGGATCTACAAGAACATAACGCAAATATACAACAGTACTTGCGGTAAGTTGTTGTTATTGATATAATTCCTCAGTTTCCTATAGAAATAGACATAAACTCGGGATCCTTTTGTTTATTAAATATACAAAAACAAGCTCATTGATAGTTTAGAGAGCCACCGGCCAAGTGGCTTCTTTTTGTTGTGGTCATCTATCAATCGAGTACTAGATATAAAACCACAGCTAATTTAGACAGCTGGTAACAAAAAATAGTCAGGAGTCTTAGATGCCACGCAAGCAAAGAATTACATGGGGAAAAAAACGTAACATCTTTCCAAAGCTTGATTTAATTGAGCTGCAAAGAGAAAGTTATCAACAATTTTTGGACTCTGGTTTGCGAGATTCTTTGGATGAGGTCAATGGTGAAAAAGGAACTGGAATCGAAGATTTCACTGGTAAAAATTGGGTTTTAAAATTCAGCAACTATAGATTTGGTGATCCTAAATACACTCCTACCGAAGCAGTTAACAAGGCTGTTACTTATGATCTCCCTCTCTATGTAGAAGCGACTTTAACTAATAAAAGAACTGGTGCTACTCAATCACAAGAGGTCTTTTTGGCAGATATGCCTAAAATGACTAAAGTTGGTACTTTTATTATTAATGGTATCGAGCGAGCTGTAGTGACCCAATTAGTTCGTTCTCCAGGAGTGTTTTTCTCTGGAGATAAGGATGGTGGGCAAATATTTTATAAGGCTGAATTAAGACCTCTACGAGGTTCTTGGTTGGAAGTTGCTGTTGGCAAACGTCAAGTGATGTCAGTCAAGATTGATCGTCGTCGTAAAATGCCAGCCACTGTCTTACTTAGAGCCATGGGCTATGGTTCTGATGAAGAATTAATGAAGTTATTTGCAGATGAAATTAGTTTCGATGAACATAATTTATTGATTAACACAATTGAAAAAGATACCGCTAAAACTGAAGAAGAGGCATTGATCGAACTTTATGAAAAGATGCGTCCAGGAGAACCTGCGGTTTTAAATACAGCTAAAGAATATTTATTCCAATTATTTTTTGACGCTCGTCGTTATGATTTAGGTGAAGTCGGACGCTATAAATTAAATAGTCGTCTTAAGCAAGAAATTCCCAAAGATGTGACCGTTTTAACTCGAGAAGATGTAGTTTCTGCAGTTAAATATTTAATTGGTTTGCAAAACGGCAAGGGTAAAGTTGATGATATTGATCATTTAAGCAATCGTCGTGTACGTCGTGTAGGAGAGTTGGTTCAGGGCAACGCCGTTCGTATTGGACTGATTAGATTAGAGCGTTCAATTAGAGAAAAAATGTCTCTAACCAAAACTGATGAAACTTTGACTCCAGCTGCTTTAGTTAACGCTAGACCACTTATTGCCACTATTTCTGAATTTTTCCGTCGTAATCGATTGTCAACAATTTTAGATCAAACTAATCCTTTGGCAGAAATCGATAATTTGCGTCGTTTGTCGGTGATGGGTAGTGGTGGAGTAACCAGAGAAAGAGCTTCATTTTCAATGCGTGACATTAACGCCTCTCAGTATTCAAGAATCGATCCAGTTCGTTCTCCAGAAGGACCAAATATTGGCTTGGTGACCTATCTAGCTCTCTATGCTCAAGTAAATGAGTTTGGATTTTTAGAAGCCCCTTACTTAAAAGTAGAGAATGTTCGTGGCAAGATGAAGGTTACCGATGAGATTGTCTACATGAATGCTGATGTGGAGGAAGAGAAAAAAATTACTCATGCAGGTATAGAAATCGATGACAAGGGTTTTATTACTCAAGAATGGGTGCCTATTCGTTACATGAATAATTTTATTGAAGGCTCAGTTGAAGAAGTCGAGTTTATTGATGTCATTCCTTCTCAAGTAATTGGTACCTCAGCTTCCTTGATTCCGTTTATTGATCACGATGAAGCTAACCGCGCTCTAATGGGTACTCACATGCAATGTCAAGCAGTGCCTTTAATTAATACCGATGCCCCAATAGTTGGAACTGGCATGGAAGCAACAGTGGCGAGTGCCATGGGCAGAACTGTCAAGGCCTGGCATGGTGGAGAAGTTGAGTATGTAGATGGCAGCAAAGTAATAATCAAAGTCAATAAAAATGAACTAGAAAAAATCAATAAAGACGATTATTTCCATGTTGAAGAAGTTGATTTTAAAAATGGTAAAGAGATCTATAATTTAAGCACTTTTGAGCGTACTGCTCAAAGTACCTCATACTCTCAACGAGCGATTGCTAAAGTTGGAGATAAAGTCAAAAAAGGCGATGTCATCATTGATGGCCCAGCTTCAGATAATGGAGAGTTGGCTCTTGGAGCCAATCTATTAATTGCCTACAGCTCTTTTGAAGGTTTAGGTTATGAAGATGCGATCGTAATTTCTGATCGTTTAGTTCGTGAAGACGTTTTGACCTCTGTTCATATTAGTGAACATAGATCTCGAGTCATGGATACCAAGCTTGGTCCTGAAGAGCTAACTAATGATATTCCAAATGTTTCAGAAACTTATCTCTCCAACCTGACCGAAGAAGGCATTGTCAGAATCGGAAGTGTAATTTCTTCTGGTGACATCCTAGTTGGAAAAATTGCTCCTAAAGGTGAAACAGAGTTATCTCCTGAAGAGAGATTGCTACGAGCTATCTTTGGTGAGAAATCCAGAGAAGTTCGAGACACTTCACTACGTTTACCTCATGGATCAACTGGGTCGGTAATTGACGTGCAAATTTTAGATCGTGAAAAAGGCGATGAGCTTGATCCTGGCACTTTAAAAGAAGTGATTGTCAAAGTAGCAGAAACTCGCAGAATTACTGTGGGTGATAAGTTAGCTGGCCGTCATGGTAATAAGGGAGTAATTTCTAAAATTGTTCCTCAGGCAGATATGCCTCATTTAGAAGATGGCAAGGCAATCGATATTATTATCTCTCCTCTTTCAGTATTGGCTCGTATGAATATGGGCCAGTTGTTGGAAGCCAATCTCGGTTGGGCAGCTCAAAAACTAGGTTACAACGTTGCTATCCCTGCTTTTGAACAAATAAAAGAGGAAAAAATTTGGGATACCTTGGAAGAAGCAGGTTTGCCACGTTCAGGAAAAGTCCAACTTTTTGATGGCAGAACAGGCGAACAGTTCAGAGAATCAACTGTGGTGGGAATTGGTTATATCTTGAAATTAGCCCACATGGTTGAAGACAAAGTTCACGCTCGTTCTACTGGACCCTATTCTCTAGTCACTCAGCAACCTTTGGGCGGTAAAGCTCAAATGGGTGGACAACGTATGGGAGAAATGGAGGTTTGGGCACTGGAGGCACATCGGGCCGCTCACACTCTTCAAGAGATGCTAACTATTAAATCTGATGATGTTAAAGGTCGAGGTCGAGCTTTTGAGGCCATGGTTAAAGGAGAAGAAATTCCTGCTCCTACAGTTCCAGAATCTTTCAAGGTCTTAGTTAGAGAGCTCAACTCCTTAGGATTAGATGTAATTCCTCACGAAATCAAAGAAAGAGTTGAGGTAAAACCAAAAGTTGAAAGCACGGATGAGCCAAAGGTTTCCCCGACTGATGAAGATGAAAATAGCCCAAAAACTGAAGATTTAATAACTGATGATCAAGAAGATTCGTCAACCACAGATGACGATCAAGCAACACCTACAGACACTAAGGACAAGGAGTAAGCCCATGCAAGATTCATTACAAAACATCATTGATTTTTCAGCTCTAGAGATCAGAGTTGCAAATCCTGAAACGATTCTTTCTTGGTCTCATGGTGAAATTAAAAAACCAGAAACCATCAATTACCGTTCTTTAAAAGCAGAGAAAGATGGCCTATTTGACGAAAAAATCTTTGGTCCAATTAAAGACTATGAGTGTTATTGTGGAAAATACAAAAGAGCAAGATACAAGGGAATTATTTGTGATAAGTGTGGTGTAGAGGTTACTCATTCTAGAGTACGTCGAGAACGCATGGGTCATATTGATCTCGCAGCTCCTGTAGCTCATATTTGGTATTTCAAAGGAGCTCCCTCAAAATTATCTTTATTGCTAGATATTTCTCCCAAGAGCTTATCTTCAATTATCTACTTTGCTCAGTACGTAGTTTTGGCAATTGATAAACAACAAAAGACTGATAATTTAGAACATCTTGAAACTTCACTCTCTGAGTCTCAGGACGAGCTCAAAGAAACCGCCAAATTAGCAATTCTAGAGGTTAAAAAGGCCTTACAAATTGAGAAAAAAGCCCTATCAGAAAAAGTTTCTAATAAAGAAACCTTAGAGCTTAAGGTTCAAGAATCTGAATTACGAGCCAAGCAACAGGTAGCCAATCTTAAATCTCAATTAGATGAACAACTAGATCAGACTGCAGAAATTTATTCTACGATCAAGAAAATGATCAAAAAGATTAAAAAAGGCACGATTCTTTCTGAAGATGAGTACATAAAATTGATGGATTACAATGTGGCTTCTCACCTAAGAGTCGGCATGGGAGCTGAGAGTATCTTAGAGTTAGTCAAAGAACTAGACCTAGATACTTTGGTTGAGCAACTTCGTGAAGATATTATTAATTCCAAAGGTGCTCGTAAAGTTAAGATGATCAAGAGACTGCGTGTGGTCGAGGGACTACGTAAAGCAAAAATTGATGCGTCCTGGATGTTTTTAACTGTTCTACCAGTTATTCCTCCTGATTTACGACCAATGGTTCAATTATCGGGCGGACGTTTTGCAACCTCAGATTTAAATGATCTTTATCGAAGAGTTATTAATCGTAATAATCGATTGAAGCACTTAATTGATTTGGGAGCACCTGACATTATTTTGCGTAATGAAAAACGAATGCTTCAGGAGGCAGTTGATTCTTTAATTGATCAAAGTAATACAACTCGTCGTCGTCGTCAACGACAGCTACGATCTTTATCAGACATGCTCAAAGGAAAACAAGGTCGATTCCGTCGCAATCTTTTAGGTAAGCGTGTTGACTATTCAGGTAGATCAGTGATTGTGGTTGGTCCAGAGCTTAGACTAAACCAATGTGGTTTGCCCAAAGATATGGCTTTGGAAATGTACAAGCCTTATGTACTGCGAGAATTAATTTTAAATGGAGTTGCTCCAAATGTGAAAAGTGCTCGTCATTTAATTGATAGACGAGAGCCAGGAGTTTACGACATCTTAGAAAAAGTGACTGAGAATCATCCAGTAATTTTAAATAGAGCACCTACACTTCATAAACTAGGCATGCAGGCTTTCTATCCAATTTTGGTAGAGGGTAAGGCTATTCGCCTTCATCCTTGTGTTTGTGCAGGCTACAATGCTGATTTTGATGGTGACCAAATGGCTGTTCATTTGCCTTTAACCAAAGAGGCTCAGCAAGAACAAGTCGATTTATTAATGTCTACTCAAAACTTACTTAAACCTGCCAATAGTGAGCCGGTGACGGTACCTAATAAAGAAATGGCTATGGGTGTCTATTACCACACCATCATGAATGAGGATCTCTCAGAGCATTCAGAAATTTTTTCTGGCATCGATGAAGTTTTACATGCACATCAAATTGATTTAATCGATCTTCATCAACCAATCAAGGTTAGGTTAGTCATAAATGAAAAACCAGAAATAATTAGAACAACTGTGGGCAGAATTGAGTTCAATCAATTACTTTCAGACAAGTTTTCTTTTATCAATGAAGCTGTGACTTCTAAGAAAATTAAAGAGTTAGTTACTTTGGCTATTGAAACTCAATCTCGTGAAGAAACTACTCGTTTGATTGACAGCATCAAAAATATTGGTTTCCAAGCAGCTACCGATTCTGGAATCTCTGTTTCAGTGGCTGATTGTGAAATGATTGAAGAAAAAGATCAGATAATTGACATCGCCAATAAAAAAGTTGAAGAAATTCAAGAAAGCTATCAAGAAGGCTTGATCACTAATGAAGAGCGCAAGAAATTAACTTATGAAGTTTGGATGGACACTACTGATGAAGTGGCAGATAAAACTTGGAATTCATACGACAAGGATAACGCGGTTAGGGTGATCATTGATTCAGGTGGAACTAGAGCTTCTAAAGATCAAGTCAAGCAGTTGGCGGCAATGAGAGGTTTGGTAGTAGATCCGCTAGGTAATATTGTGGAAATGCCAACTAAATCTAACTTTAGACAAGGTTTGTCAATTTTTGAATATGTGACTTCTGCACGTGGTTCTCGTAAAGGTTTAACTGACTCAGCTCTAAAAACAGCTGATGCTGGTTATCTAACCAGAAGACTAGTTGATGTTGCTCATGACGTCATCATCAGACAAGAGGACTGTGGCACCAAAGAAGGTGTGGAAATTTCTAAAGAAAATAGAACCAGTAGTTTCGCTGATCGCATCGTTGGCAGAGTAGCTTTAACCAACATTAAAGTTGGCTCTAAAGTTCTGGTTAAAGAGGGTGAGGTCATTACTCCTCAGTTTGCAGAACAAATTGCAGCTGACGAAAAAACCACGGCTATTACTGCTAGATCACCTTTATCCTGTGAAGCAATCAAAGGAATGTGTGCTCAGTGCTATGGTTGGGATTTTGCAACTCGAAAAATTGTTGAGATTGGCGTACCAGTTGGAGTGGTAGCTGCTCAATCTATTGGAGAGCCAGGCACCCAGCTAACTATGCGAGTTAAACATTCTGGCGGAATCGTTGGTTTGGATGTGACTCAAGGTCTACCAAGAGTTGAAGAAATTTTTGAAGCCAGAAATCCTAAGAGTAAGTCAGTTATTTCTGAATTAACTGGAAAAGTCAAAATTGATAGAAATGATGACGAGATGGTAATCACCGTCGCTTCCACTTCTTCTCCTAAGGAAGAAGTTTCTTATAAGGTTAGTCTCAATGCTCCTTTGGCAGTTGAAAGCGGTGATCTAATTGCCGCCGGAGAAAGATTAACTAGTGGAAGTGTTAATTTGGGAGAACTGCTCTCAATCAGAGGGATGCTCTATGCTCAGCTACATGTAGTGGATGAAGTTCAGTTCGTCTATGAATCACAAGGCATTACTATTTATGATAAACATTTTGAAGTTATCGCCAGAAAAATGAGCGATAAGGTCAAGATTGAAAAACCCGGCGATACAGAGTTCTTGACTGGCGAGGTAGTTGAAAAAAGCCAATTAATTGAAGGTAATGATAATATTATGGCAGCTGGTGGAGAACCAGCTAGCGCTAAGGTAATGTTATTAGGGATTACTCGAAGTGCTCTCTATACTCATTCTTGGTTATCTGCTGCTTCTTTCCAACACACCAAGAGTGTTTTGACAAATGCCTCTTCTAGAGGAGCAGTTGACTATCTAGAAGGTCTAAAAGAAAATGTTATTATCGGGCGATTGATTCCTACGACACCAGAGAGAGCCCAGATAGATGTATAAAGCAGTTTGTGTTACAATCACGCTCTTATGCCAACCATTAATCAGCTAGTACGAAAAGGTCGCAGATCTAAGCCAGGTCGAGTTAAATCGACTGCGTTTCGACGTAGTTTCAACATGTTGAAGAATAATCCAGTTGGAACCACTAATCCTCAAAAAAGAGGTGTTTGTACTGTGGTTAAGACCATGACTCCTAAAAAGCCAAACTCGGCGCTTCGTAAAGTAGCTCGTGTAAGGTTGTCAAATAAGATTGAAGTAACGGCTTATATTCCGGGAGTTGGCCATAATTTGGCAGAACATAGTGTAGTTTTAGTGAGGGGTGGTCGTGTTAAAGATCTTCCTGGTGTGAAGTATCACATCGTCCGTGGAGTTTATGATAGTGAGGGTGTGGCTGATCGTAAAAGTAGTCGCAGTAAGTATGGAGTTAAAAAAGCTAAATAATCATGAGAACTAAAAGTTTTCCTCCTCGAGAAATTGAGCCTGATTTGAGATATGGTTCAACCAAAGTCACTCAACTCATTAATAGAGTCATGAAGAGTGGTAAAAAAACTGTCGCTCAAAAACAAGTTTATCAAGCTCTCGAAATTGTCAAAGAAAAAACCAATAAAAATCCAGTTGAAGTATTTGAAGAAGTTTTAGAAAAAATTAGACCTCAGATTGAGGTTAGAACCAGACGAGTTGGAGGTGCTTCTTATCAAGTACCAATGCCGGTGAGGCCTCGTCGAGCTTATACATTGTCGTTACGATGGTTGGTTGTTGAGGCTAATAAAAGACCCAATAAAGAATATCATTCTTTTGCAGAAAAATTAGCAGCTGAGATGTTAGACACTCTCAACAATCAAGGCGGAACAGTTAATCGTCGCGATACCAGTCACAAGATGGCTGAAGCCAATAAAGCTTTTGCTCATTTCCGATGGTAAAAATTTAAGTAAGGCTTGAAAAGTGTGGCTGTAAAGCGTCATACTATAAGTTTGTATTTAATTATTAAGCTTAAAACATTATGTCTCAGGCAAACACAGCTCAAAAGAAGAGGATTCCTTTAGATAGAATTCGTAATATTGGAATTATTGCTCACATTGATGCTGGTAAAACCACCACCACTGAAAGAATTTTATTCTATACCGGTCGAACCTATAAAATTGGTGAAGTTCATGAAGGAGAGGCCACCATGGACTGGATGGCTCAAGAGCAAGAGCGTGGTATTACGATTGTATCTGCTGCCACCACTACTTTTTGGAAACCTTATTTTGATTCCAATCTTCCTCAGGAAGATTACCGTCTTAACATCATTGATACTCCAGGGCACGTAGATTTTACTGCTGAAGTAGAGCGCTCATTGCGAGTTCTAGATGGAGGAGTAACGGTGTTAGATGCTTCTGAAGGAGTGCAATCTCAGTCAGAAACTGTGTGGCGTCAGGCTGATAAATACAATGTACCTCGAGTTTGTTTTGTAAATAAAATGGATAAATTAGGAGCAGATTTTTTTGACACAGTAGAAGATATAAAAGATAAGTTTGGAGTTAAGCCGGCTATTCTGAATTTTCCTATGGGAGCTGAAGATAATTTTGCTGGTGTAATCCAACTCTTAGATCGTAAAGCTTATTTTTGGGAAGATAAAATTGCAGTTACAGAACCAGAAATAAGAGATATTCCTGAAGAATATCAAGAACAAGCAGAGAAACTTCGCAGTGAATTAGTAGAGTCCATTGCCGAAACAGATGATCAATTAATGGAAAAGTTCCTCATGGAGGAAGAAATATCTATAAATGATCTCAAGGTAGCTCTACGCAAAGCCGTCATTGATTACAAATTGGTACCTGTGATGGCAGGATCTTCACTTAAAAATACTGGAGTTCAGCCTTTGTTGGACGCAGTTGTAGAATATCTCCCCTCTCCAATGGATATTGATCACATTACTGGGATCAATCCTGAAACTAAAGAAGAAGTAGAGTGCATACTTAAACCAGATCAGCCTTTTGCTGGTTTGGCCTTCAAGATCCAAACTGATCCTCACGTAGGCCGTTTGACCTACATGAGAGTTTATGCTGGAAAAATTGAGTCAGGTAGTTATATTTATAATTCTTCGACCAATAAAAAAGAACGCGTCGGACGCTTGCTTCTGATGCATGCAAATCAACGTGAAGAAATTGAGCAAGCAGAGGCGGGAGAGATTGTCGCTTTAATTGGACTCAAGAATACCACTACTGGTGATACTTTGTGTGATGAGAACAACCCAATTGAACTTGAGAGAATTACTTTTGCTGACCCGGTGATTTCACTAGCAATTGAGCCCAAAACAAAAGCCGATCAAGAAAAAATGGGATTAGCACTTAATAAACTTTCTGAAGAAGATCCAACTTTTAGTATTGAGGTTGATCATGAAACTGGTCAGACTATCATCGGAGGAATGGGTGAGCTACATCTGGAAATTATCGTAGATAGAATGAAGCGTGAATTTGGAGTTGGCGCTAACGTCGGTAAGCCTCAAGTAGCATATAAAGAAACTATTACAAAATTTGCAGATGGTGAAGGTAAATACATCAAGCAAACTGGTGGCCGAGGTCAATATGGTCACTGTTTAATTAAAGTTGAGCCTAAGGATCGCGGTACCGGTTATGAATTTATAAATGAGATCACTGGTGGAGTTATTCCTCGAGAGTTTATCAAGCCAATCAATAAAGGAATTATTGAATCAATGGAACGCGGGTTCTTAGCCAAGTATCAAATGGTTGATTTTTCAGTGACGGTTTATGATGGTTCATATCATGATGTTGACTCGAGTGAAGTTGCCTTTAAGATGGCTGGTTCTCTAGCTCTTCGCGACGCTTTGGGTAAAGCAGGAGTAGTTTTACTAGAGCCAATCATGAAAGTTGAGGTGACCGCCCCCGACAATTTTATGGGAGATGTAATTGGAGATCTAAGTAGTCGTCGTGGACAAATCCAAGGTACAACCAACCGGGGAAAAATGGTGATCATTACTGGCTTGGTCCCGTTGGCAGAGATGCAGGGCTATGTTACAATCTTGAGAAGCATGACTCAAGGTCGTGCCTCTAGTGTGTTGTTGCCCAGTCACTATGAAACAGTGCCAACAAACATCACTCAAGAAATCATTAAAGAACAAACTAAAACTAGTTAAATAGTAATAAGTAAAAAAAGTTAAATAAATAACTGTCAAAAAAATAAAAGGAGAATATATGTCAGCCGACAGCAAGAAATTTAAACGCGATAAAGTTCACGTTAACGTAGGGACAATCGGTCACGTTGATCATGGTAAAACTACTCTTACCGCCGCAATTACTCAAACCTTAGCTAATAAATATCCGAGTGATATTAATAAGGCACTTGGTTATCTAGATATAGATAATGCTCCAGAAGAAGCAGCTCGAGGTGTGACAATTAACATTTCACATATTGAGTACGAAACAGAAAAACGTCACTACGCCCACATCGATGCTCCAGGTCACGCTGATTATATTAAAAATATGATTACTGGTGCAGCTCAAATGGATGGTGCTGTATTGGTTGTGGCTGCTAATGATGGGCCCATGCCTCAAACCAGAGAGCATATTCTTTTGGCAAAACAAGTAAATGTACCCAAAATCATTGTGGCTTTGAACAAAGTTGACATGGTTGATGATCCTGAACTACTTGATTTAGTTGAGATGGAAGTCAGAGAATTACTCACCAAGTACAAGTATGATGGCGACAACGCTCCAGTTGTCAGAGTCAGTGCTCTTAAAGCTCTTGAAGGCGATGCTGCCGCTCAAGATCAAGTCATGGAGTTAATGAATGCCATCGATGAGTATATTCCAGATCCAGTTCGTGAGCTTGATAAGCCATTCTTAATGCCAATTGAAGACGTCTTCTCTATTAAAGGACGCGGCACAGTGGTAACTGGTCGTATTGCCTCTGGAAAAGTCAAGGTTGGTGAAGAAATTGAGATCGTAGGTATTCGCGATACTGATAAAACCACTGTCACTGGTGTAGAAATGTTTAGAAAACTACTTGACGATGGTCAGGCTGGAGACAACGTTGGTATATTACTTCGCGGTAAGGGCAAAGAAGATGTCGAGCGTGGTCAAGTTCTGGCTAAGCCAGGCACTGCTACCCCCCATACTGAATTTGAGGCTGAAGTTTATATCTTAACCAAAGAAGAAGGCGGCCGTCATAAGCCATTTTTCACTGGTTATAGACCTCAGTTTTATGTTCGTACCACTGATGTGACTGGTGAGATCACTCTTCCTGATGGAATTGAGATGGTTATGCCAGGTGATAACGCCAAGATGACAGCAAAATTGATTGTGCCAGTAGCTATGGATGAAGGTTTGCGCTTTGCTATTCGCGAAGGCGGCCATACCATTGGAGCTGGAGCAATTACCAAAATTTTGAAGTAAATTAGGTAATAATTGTCGGAAAGTCCCGCCGAGGCGGGACTTTTCATTTATTAGTAGCTCTGTTACAATAATCGCCTACCTGAAAAACAAATCAGCTCTGTACAACCAGGCAGGTACCAGATATAATCACGATTTGTTTTAAGTATAGAAAAGCTAACAAACATTAACAAATTATGGCAACAAGTTCTGATAAAAGCGATGCCTATAAAATTAGAGTCAGGCTCAAATCATACGACCATCGAGTTGTCGATGAAGCTAGTCGTAAGATTTTAGAAACTGCCTTGTCAACAGGAGCTAAGGTTAAGGGACCTATTCCCCTACCTACTCATCGTAAATGGTTTACGGTGCTTATTTCTCCCCATGCTGACAAAGACGCTCAAGAAAAGTATGTGATCAGAACTCACAAGCGGTTGATCGACATCGTCAACCCCACGAGTAAGACAATTGACTCGCTCATGCATTTGGAATTACCCGCAGGGGTGGATATCCAGATCAAGATGTAAAATCAGGAGTTATTAAACTTCTAAAAATAGGATGATAAATTTAAATTGGGCAACCAAAGAAATAAAGAAGCATGTTAGACAGTATTTTTGCCACCAAACTAGACATGACTCAAGCCTGGTCCAAGGATGGCAAGAGGTTGGCTGTAACTCGTTGTCAGGTAGACAACAATTTTGTAGTTGATCAAAAAACCAATCATATTTTTGAGATTGGATATGGCCAAAAAAAGTTAAAAAACATGCCCAAACCACTCCGAAGCAAAATGCAAAAGAGTGGTTTTTCAATAGGTGTTAAAAAACTTGAGGGCCTCTATCAACCTCTCCAAGAGAAACAAACTCAAGAAGAAAACAAAACCGCCGACCAAATTAAGGTCGGCGATATCGTTAAAGTGGGTCAAGTTTTGGAAATAGGTGATGTCATTAAAGTTCAAGGAACAACTAAGGGTCGTGGTTTTGCTGGAGTCATAAAACGCCATGGTTTTCATGGTGGTCAACGAACTCATGGTCAATCAGATCGTGAACGAGCTCCTGGTTCTATTGGGGCTGGAACTGATCCTGGTCGAGTTTGGCCAGGTAAAAAAATGCCTGGTCACTATGGCACTGATACTAAAACTGTTAGCGGCTTAGTGGTCCTTCATATTAATCAGGACACAAGTGAGGTTTGGTTAAGTGGTCCGGTTCCGGGCCATTATTCGTCTATAGTGAAAATCATTAAAACCGGTCATAAGAAACAGATTGACCTTGATGAAAATGCCTCTGGAATTATTCCTAAACCAGTTGAGAAAAAAGTAGTAGAAAAGCCAATTGAAGTAGTAGAAAAAGAAGAAACACCAGCCAAATGAAGTTAACCACTTATACAAAAACCGGCAATAAAAGCAAAACTCCTATCTTAGGAAGTGAAGCTGTTTTTAATGCAGAAGTTAATCAGGAATTATTAGCTCAAGGCGTTCGTGTTTATTTGACTAATCAGCGTCAAGGAACTAGCAAAACTCAAAGTAGGTCTGCTGTAACCCGTACCAAAAAGAAATGGTACAAGCAAAAAGGAACTGGAAATGCCCGTCATGGATCTAGAAATGCTCCTATTTTTGTAGGTGGTGGTGTTGCTCATGGTCCAAATGGAAATTCAAATTGGAAGCTTAAAATGACTCGACGCTTGAAGTCTCAGGCTTTAATTAGTGCCCTCAGTACTCAAAAAGACAACATTGTTGTCTGTGATGGCTTTGCTGAATTATCTGGCAAAACAAAACAAGCTGCAGAGTTGTTAGCAAAGATTGTCGATAAAAAAGATAAAGTCCTAGTAGTTTTGGCAGAATCTAATACTCAAACTTTTAAGAGTTTGCGTAATCTAGAAAAAATACTGATGACTAAATCTGATCGATTAAATGTTTATGAAGCGTCATTGGCAGACAAAATTATTTTTAGCAGTGATGCAGTTAAGAAACTTGAGGAAAGATTGGCTAAATACATTGGAGTAGCAAAAAAAGACAGCAAGAAGGTTAATCCAAAATGAATCCCCATATTTTAAAAAAACCAATCATTACCGAAAAATCAGTTCAGCTAGCTAGTACTGGCAATACTTATACTTTTAAGGTGGATCGTTTAGCCAATAAACAACAGATTAAACAGGCAATTGAAGATCTTTACGAAGTGACTGTGTTGCGAGTCAATACGACAACTAGAAATGCACAAATTAAAAAAACTGGTAAACGTCGATTGGGTAAGTTAATTAGTCCCATCAAGAAAGCAATGGTAACTTTAAAAGCAGGCGAGAGTATAGATTTATTTGATATTCAAAGTGAATAAAAATGTTAAAAAAACGTAAACCTACTTCTAGCGGCACTCGTCATCAGGTAAACACTGATCGTAGTGATTTGTATAAGGGTGAACCTGAGAAGAGGCTGTTAGCTAAGGGTCACAAGAAACGTCAGGGTCGTGGATTTAAGGGTCATATCACCATGCGTCATCGCGGTGGTGGAGTCAAAAAAAGACTGCGTATTATTGATTGGAAGCGAAGTAAGCGCGATCTTCCCGGAAGAGTTGAACGAGTTGAATACGATCCTATGAGAAGCGCTAATGTTGCGCTAATCATTTATCCAGATGGTGAGAAATGCTATATGATTTCTCCAGATAAACTAGAGATAAATGATCAAGTTGTTGCTGGAGAAAAAGTGGAAGTCAAAGTGGGCAATGCCATGCCACTAAAAAATGTTCCAGTTGGGATCCCAATTCATAACTTAGAGATGACTCCAGGCAAGGGAGCTCAGATTGTCAGAGGAGCAGGAACAGCTGCTTACGTGCAATCAAAAGAAGGTAAATACGCTTCTATTTTATTGCCTTCAAAGGAGCTGCGTTTGATTAACCTCAAGTGCTACGCTACAATTGGCCAGATTGGTAATCAAGATTGGAAAAATCGTAAATTAGGAAAAGCTGGACGAAAACGCTTAATGGGTATTCGTCCCACTGTTAGAGGTACCGCTCAACATCCAGGCTCTCATCCTCATGGAGGCGGAGAAGGCAGATCTGGTGTGGGAATGAAGTATCCTAAGAGTCCCTGGGGCAAACATGCACTGGGTAAAAAGACTCGTGGTAAAAGAAAGAGCAATAAGTTTATTGTTCGTGACAGAAGAGTCAAGATATAAAGTAGAAAGATAGAACAAAAAATGGGAAGATCAAGCAAAAAAGGACCACACATCGATCCAAAGCTCATGACAAAAGTCATGAAGCAAAAACAATCAGGGCAAAAAACCCCGATTAAAACTTGGGCTCGTGATTGTACTATTGCCCCTGAATTTGTCGGGCATACATTCTCAGTGCATCAAGGTAGAGAGTTTAAGGAAGTTTTTTGCACCGAAGACATGGTGGGACATAAATTAGGAGAATTCTCTTTGACTCGTACCTTTAGGGGTCATGGCAGAATGGTAAAACGACTAGCTTCTAAGACTTAATAAAATGAAAATTACGGCTACACAAAAACAAATCAGACAAACACCTCGTAAGATGAGGTTGGTAGCTAATCAAGTTAAAGACTTGTCTTTAGAACAGGCTATGCGTCAATTGGCAGTCATAGATCGAAGAGCTAGCTTGACAATTTTGAAAGTTATTAAGCAAGCCATTGCTAGTGCGATGAATAATCATCGTTTTTCTTTTGATAGCTTGAGTTTAGCTAGCATTCAAGTAACTCCTGGCTCAACTTACAAAAGATGGCGTGCGGTCAGTAGAGGTAGAGCTCATAATATCATGAAGCGAACTTCTCACATCAAAGTAGAGCTGGAAGCTAAAAAAGAAGAACAAGTTGAGAGCAAGCCTCAGAAGGAAGCAAAGAAGACTGTGATTAAAAAAGTTGAAAAAAGTAAAAAAACTACCTCAGTTAAAAAAGAAGTAACAACTAAAGTAAAGAAAAGTAAATAATATGGGACAGAAAGTACATCCTACTGGCTTTAGATTAGGTATTACCTTTGATTGGAAATCAAAATGGTATACCTCAGCTGCAGAATATTCACAAAAGGTTTTGGAAGATTATAAGCTGCGTAAATATCTTAAGGAAAAACTAGCTAATGCTGGTTTGGTAGAAATAATCATTGAACGATCTGTAAAAAAGATTAAGATAATTGTTTCTGTCTCACGTCCTGGAGTAGTTATTGGTAGGGGTGGTTCTAACTTGGAGGAAGTTCGTCTTGGAGTCGAGAAGATCCTGAATGTTTCAAAACTCAAAAAAGATAAAGTACAGATTGATATTCAAGTAAGTGAAGTTTCTGAACCCAACTTAAGTGCAAAATTAGTTGCTGAAAGAATAGCTCAACAATTAGTGGCCCGCTACCCACATCGTCGTGCCGTTAAGCAAGCACTTGAAAGAGTCATGCAAGCTGGAGCTAAGGGAATTAAAATTCAGCTTTCTGGAAGAATCGGTGGTGCTGAGATTGGTCGTAGTGAAAAATACAATCAAGGCAGCGTGCCAACTCAAACTTTAAGAGCTAATATTGATTATTATCAAGAGGCGGCCAGAACAAGATCTGGTTATGTGGGAATCAAAGTTTGGATCTACAAGGGAGAAAAAGAAATTTAAGTTTAAAAATCATGTTACAACCCAAAAGAACCAAATACCGCAAGCAATTTAGAGGCAAGATGAGAGGCAAAGCTCAACGAGGGAATGAGATCTCCTTTGGTGAGTTTGGATTAAAAGCGATTGGTCGAGGTTGGGTTTCATCGCGTCAGATTGAAGCAGCTCGTAAGAAAATCACTCACGTAACTAAAAGAAGTGGTAAATATTGGATTCGAATTTTTCCAGATAAACCAATCACTAGTAAACCAGTTGGACTCAAAATGGGATCTGGTAAAGGTGAAATTAAGGAATATGTAGCCACTGTTCTACCTGGAACAATTTTATTTGAATTAGGTGGAGTCACAGAAGAAATAGCCAAGGAAGCTTTGCGAAAAGCCGGGCACAAGATATCACTTAAGACTCAGATTGTAGAAAAATAAGATGAAAAGAAACGATATTAAAGCCCTTCATGATAAAACCATCGTTGAGTTGGAGCAACAGCTAGGCGAGTTAGAGAAGAATTTAGCTAAGGCTAAACTAGAGCTACCAACTGGAAAATTAGAAGACATGAGGTTGCCTAGTAAATTAAGAGATGATATCGCTCGGGTCAAGACAGTCATGCATGAGAAAAGATTAATCACTAAGACATCAAAAGAAAATAAGGAAAATAAATAATGCCAAAAAAGCAGTTGCAAGGCAACGTTGTTTCACTAGCTACCGATAAGACAGTCAAAGTTGAGGTGGTTCGTCAGTGGCAACATCCACTCTATAAAAAGAGTGTTAAGCGTAGCAAAAATTATAAGTGTCACTACGAGGGAATTGATTTGAAATTGGGTGACATAGTCACTGTAGAAGAGTGTCGTCCTGTCAGTAAAACCAAACACTTTAGAGTTATAAGCAAAGTAAAAAAATAAAATGATACAACTAAGATCAGTTTTACGAGTCGCAGATAACAGTGGAGCTAAAACGCTTCGAGTAATTCAGGTTTATGGTGGTTCAAGAAGACGCTTTGGTCATGTGGGAGATATCGTCAGTGCTTCAGTCATTGCAGCTCAACCACAAAGTGAAGTTAAAAGAGGTGAAGTTGTGAGAGCAGTAATTGTTCGAACTAGAAAAGAAAAACGACGCAGTAGTGGTGAGTATGTGCGTTTTGATGATAATGCAGCTGTAATCATCACCGCTAGAAAAAGCTTCGATCCAGTTGGAACTAGAGTTTTTGGTCCAGTTGCCAGAGAAGTCAAGGAAAAAAATTACAATAAGATTGCCAGTTTAGCTTCGGAGGTTTTATAACTTAAAAAATAACTATGAAATTTAAAGTCGGAGATAAAGTACTAGTCACAGCAGGAAAAGACAAAGGTCACAAGGGAGAAATTGCAAAAGTTTTCCCCGACAGTGAGAAGGTCATAGTTAAAGGTGCAAATTTTTATACCAAGCACATCAAGCCTGTTGGTGAAAGACCTGGAGATAAGGTTAGGAAAGAACGAGCTTTACCTACTGCTAAAATCGCAATTATTAATGACAAGGGTAAAGCAGACAGAATTGGTTATCAGGTAGCCAAAGACGGCACCAAACAACGAGTTTTTAAGAAGACAAGACAATCAGTTCCAGAACCTAAAGTCGTTGTAGAGAAACAGAAAAAATAACATGAATAGACTACAAGAAAAATACCGAAAAAAAATGGTTCCTCAACTTAAAAAAGAATTTAAGCTGAGTTCTATTTTGGCAGCTCCTCGCATTCAAAAAATAGTTGTGAATATGGGTGTAACACAACCAACTGAGCCTAGAGCCAGATGGAAGGTAATGGAGAATATTATTGAGCAGTTCAAGGTTATCACTGGCCAAAAACCAAATGTGACCTTAGCTCGTCAGTCCATAGCTGGTTTTACTCTGCGAGAAGGAGATCCAGTAGGAGCAATGGTAACTCTACGTGGTCAACGAATGTGGGAATTTTTAGATAAGTTAATTAGTATTACCCTTCCTCGAGTGAAAGACTTTCAGGGAATTTCCAGAAAAGCTTTTGACGGTCAGGGAAACTATAGCTTAGGCTTGGAAGAACAGATCGTATTCCCAGAAATAGATTACGACAAAATTGACAAAATTCGTGGTTTACAGATTACAATTGTGACTAACACCAAAGATAATCAACAGACACTTCGTTTATTAGAGTTATTGGGAATGCCCTTTAAGAAAGATAATCATGGCTAAAAAATCAAAAATAATTAAATCTATCAAACTCAGAGAGAAAAGGGAGAAGTATCTTCAGGAATCTCTAGAGCTTGGAGAGCGCAAAGTAAATCGTGTCTCGACTAGAGGGAAGAAACGTTGTAAGATTACCGGTCGTCCCCGTGGTTACATAGGTTACTTTGGGTTAAGTAGAATTACCTTTCGTGAACTGGCTAATAAGGGAGAATTACCAGGAGTAGTAAAAGCAAGTAAATAAAAGAAAAATATGAGTACTGATTCGATAGCTGACATGATAATTAGAATTAAAAATGCTCTCACTGCAGGGCATAAAGAAGTGGTGATTCCTCATTCTAAAATGAAGGCAGCCATTGCTGAAATTTTAGTGAATCAAAAATATGTAGCAGGTGTGGAATCATTGGATGTCCAACCACAAAAACAACTCAAGCTTTCACTACGATATGAGGGATCTCTCCCAGTTATCAGCGGAGTTAAAAGAGTTTCCAAACCAGGTCGAAGGCTTTATGCCCCGGCGGGACAAATTCCGGTTACCTTGGGCGGATATGGGATTACTATTCTTAGTACTAATAAAGGAGTGATGACAGACAAGCAAGCTCGTCAACAAAATGTTGGTGGCGAAGTCCTCTGTCAAATTTGGTAAATTTATGTCAAAAATTGGTCGTATGCCTATCATTGTTCCTGAAGGAGTCACTGTTGAAATAGATAAACAGGTGGCTAAAGTTAAGGGTCCTAAGGGAGAGTTATCAGCTTCTATTCCTTCGGGAATTAAAGTTGTCTTTGAAAATAATCAGATTGTGGTAACTACCACAAATCATGAAAAGCAAACTAAGGCAAATCATGGTTTGATGCGTAGTTTGATTAACAATAATGTCATTGGCGTAACTGAAGGTTATAAAAAAACACTTAAAATGATTGGAACTGGTTATCGTGTTAAGCAACGTGGCGCAGGACTGAGTCTTCAGGTGGGATTTTCTCACGATGTTGATTTTGATGCTCCTGAGGGCATAATCTTAGCAGTTGAAGGAAATGACACCATTGTTGTTACCGGAATTGATAAGCAGCAGGTTGGTCAAATAGCCGCTGAGGTTCGTCAAGTTAAAAAACCAGAGCCCTATAAGGGTAAAGGAATTCGTTACGAGGGTGAAGAAGTGAAGCGTAAGCAAGGTAAGGCCGCGACTACATAAAGGATTTATGCCAAAAATAAAACATAACTTATCTATCAAAAAAAAGCGAAAGATCAGAGTTCGGGCTAATATTCATGGCTCAACTCAACGTCCTCGAGTAAGTATATTTCGTTCTAACAAGCACTTTTACTTACAAGTGATCGATGATGATAAAGGCGTGACTCTAGCTGGTGCGAATGATTTGAAAGATGATCAAAAACAAACCAAGTCAGAAAAAGCAAAAAAAGTGGCTGAAGTTGTTGCTGAGCAATTAGCAAAAAAGAAAGTCAAAAACTTAGTTTTTGATCGTGGTCAGTATCGATATCATGGTCGGGTAAAAGTTGCAGCGCAAACTTTGCGGGAAGCAGGATTTAAGTTTTAAAAGGGAAAATATTATGGCAGATCAAACACAACAAGAAGTATTTGAAGAGAAAGTAATTCAGGTTTCTCGTGTTTCGAAGAAAACTAAGGGCGGAAACTCGATTGGTTTTTCAGTGGTGATGGTAGTGGGTGATAAAAAAGGCAGAATTGGAGTTGCTAAAGGTAAAGCTCCTGACGTAGTTTCAGCTATTCGCAAAGGTGTGCGTAAAGCCAAGAAAAAAATGATCCAAGTACCAATTGATGGCACCACTATTCCTTTTAGGATTGTTGTCAAAAAAGGCGCAGCTGAGTTATTACTCAAGCCAGCTCCTAAAGGTACTGGGGTAATTGCTGGTGGACCAGTGCGAGCTGTCGTAGAAGCAGCTGGAATTAGAGATATTTCGAGCAAGATTTTGGGGACTAACAACCAAGCTTCTAATGCTTATGCTACTTTTGAAGCTTTGGGTAAAATTGCTAGGTTAGTTAAAATTAAAGGGATTAAATTAAGATCAATGGCTGAAGTTGAAGAAAAAGAAAAGAAAAAAGAAGCTGCTCAACAAGAAAAAGCTAAAAAGAAAACAACTCCAGCTAAACCTAAGAAATCTATTTCAAAGAAACTGGTGGCCAAAAAGCCACTAGCCAAAAAAACTCCAGCTAAGAAAAAACCTACTCAACCAAAAGTAGTTGAAAGTATAAAGAAATAAAAATGTCAATTCTTAATCAACTTACTCGCATTGTTGATAAATCCGCCAAAAGAGTCGGGCGTGGTATCGGTTCTGGTAGGGGTGGGCACACTTCAGGCAGAGGCATGAAGGGTCAAAAATCTCGTGTTGGGTCAAAGATCCCTTTATGGTTTGAAGGTGGTCAATTGCCTCTTACTAAACGTCTGCCGATGTTGCGTGGTAAAGGAAGATTTAATGTGGTTAGGCCAACCGCTGAAGTTACTCTAAGTGATATCCAAAAGATGAAAGCAAAAACCATTACTCTAGAAGCTCTCAAAGAAGAAAGAGTAATTAATGCTCGTTTTAGAACAGCTAAGATAGTTCGAACTGGTGAATTGACTCGTAAAGTCACTGTAGAAATTCCAGTCTCAGCTGCAAGCAAAAAAGCCATCGAAAACGCGGGTGGTTTGGTTAAGTAATCTACGCTAATATTATTGGTGATGCAGAAGATCTTTGATTTAGTTGGACGGGTTTTTTCAAATAAGAAACTTAGGAATAAAATTTTATTCACTTTAGGAGTATTTCTCGTTTTTAGATTTTTAGCTCATATTCCTGTTCCAGGAGCTGATTTAGATAAACTACAAAGCATCTTTGCTTCTAATCAATTTTTAAACTTTTTAAATATTTTTTCTGGTGGAACCCTCGCTAATTTTTCTATTGTGGCGGTGGGAATTAACCCTTACATTACGGCCTCAATTATCATGCAGTTGGGGAGCATGATCTTTCCTAAACTCAAAGAACTCCAAAAGGATGGCGAAGCAGGTAGAGAGAAAGTAAATCAATACACTCGATTGTTGACCATTCCTCTGGCTGTGATGCAGAGCATTTCGGTAATTGCCTTAATGAACTCGCAACAACTGTTAGATACAGGCAATCCTCTTTCGCTAGTAGCTTTGGTGACAAGCTTGATTGCAGGAGCAATGATCGTGATGTGGTTGGGAGAATTGATTTCAGAGTATGGTCTAGGAAATGGTATCTCGATGATTCTTTTGGGTGGAATTGTGAGTCAATTTCCAATTGCGGTTGCGCAAACTTTCGCTACTACAAGTACTCAACAATTAACTACTACCATAAGTTTTGGCCTAATTATTCTGGCTGTGGTGGCAGTAATTGTCTTTATGAATGAGGCGATAAGAAAAGTTAGAATTCAATATGCTCGTCGCACAAAAGGAAGTAAAACCTATGGTGGGCAAACTACTCACCTACCTATTAGAGTTAATGTTGCTGGGGTGATGCCAATAATTTTTGGTGTCTCAATTATGTTGGTGCCATCGTTTATTGGGAGAATCTTAACAGCTAGTGGGAATACAAGCTTGGTTGGAGCTGGGCAAGCTTTAACCGCTTGGTCAAATCCAACAGCGATTCCTTATATGATTTTTTACTTTTTAATAGTTTTTGGCTTTACTTTTTTCTCTGCACTATTGTTTTTTAATGCTCAGGATATGTCTGAAGAACTAAAAAAGAGTGGCGCATTTGTTCCTGGCATTAGGCCTGGAGGACCAACAAAAAAATTCCTAGAATTTATCGTTACCAGAATTAGTTTGGCTGGTGCCATATTTTTGGGTTCGATAGCCGTCTTGCCTTCTGTAGCTCAGGTTTTTACAGGCATGGGCAACTTGGCTATTGGTGGAACAAGCATTCTAATTGTAGTGTCAGTTATTTTGGAAACTTCCAAGCAGGTTGAGTCGATGTTGGTTGGTCAAAATTATGATCAATACACCTAAGCCACACCTTTTCTTTCTTGAATTATCTGTGGAAACGGGTATAGTATGACGGTTGTTGAGAAATATTAATTACCCTGGGAGGACCCATGAAATTGATCTTAATCGGCATCCAAGGCGCAGGAAAATCTACTCAGGGAAACTTACTTTCTGAAAAACTTGGCCTTCCCTATTTGTCCTCAGGTCATATCTTTCGACAAATGTCTCGAGAGAATAGATGGATTAAAGAAATTTTGGCTTCTGGGCGACTAGTTCCAGATGAAACCGTCTTGGAAATTATTAGTGAATATCTTGTAAAACCCAAATATAAAAAAGGTTACATTCTTGACGGCTTTCCTAGGACAGTCAATCAAGCTAAAAAATTTGAGAATGGAGTTGAAAGAGTCATCTTTTTAGACGTTTCCGATAAAGAAGCTCTGTGGCGTATCTCAGGTAGAGTTAGTGATCGTAATGATGAGAGTCTCCAGGCTATTCGTAAGCGCATTGAGCTTTTTCATAAAGAAACCAAGCCAGTGATTGATTACTATAAAAAACACGGTAAATTATTAGCGGTTGATGGTGAGCAGGATATCGATGGAGTCTTTGGTCAAATTTCCAAAGGGCTGAAGTCCAAAGATTAAATAATCATTAAATTTTTCCTAATCGTGCTGATGGTTTTATCCCTGACACCAGGGTAAATATTTGTTATAATGACTGTTCTGTAAATATGGGAAAAGTTCAAGATCATAAACGAGCTGCGAAAGCACGACGCCAAGTTGACGAAACTAATGGTAAGGTTGGCAATCCAGACAGGATGGAGATCGAAGGGGTGGTTGAGCAGTGTTTGCCCAACACCATGTTTAGGGTCAAAGTTACTCAGGCTCCAGCAAAGAGTTTGGTAGGTAAGATTTTATTAGGCACCTTAGCAGGCAAGATGAGATTATATCGAATCAGGGTTATGCCTGGAGATGAAGTTAAGGGTTATGTGTCAAAATATGACCTCGGAAAGTGTAAAATTACCTATAGATCAGTAAAAAGACCTACGCAGTAAATTAGTGCTTTTCATAACTCGAGGTTTGATGTATATTTACGCCTTAAATCAAGAACATGGACAATAAATATGAAAGTTAGTTCGTCAGTAAAAAAACGTTGCGCCAAATGCAAGATTGTTAAACGTAAAGGCGTGGTCAGAGTGATCTGCAAAGCTGATCCTCGACATAAACAACGACAAGGATAAAAATTTTAAAAGTTAATTAATATGCCAAGAATTACGGGTTTCGATATTCCAGATGAAAAAAAGATCAGCTTTTCTTTGTGTTATATCTATGGAGTTGGTCCAAAATTAGCTGGAGATATTTTGACTGCTGCCAAGATAGATCTCAATAAGAGGGCTAAAGAACTAACAGCTGATGAAATTAATCGCATCGCTAAAGAGCTTGAAAAACAAGCGGTTGGAGGTCAGTTGCGCAGGATTGTAAGAGATAATATCGATCGTTTGCGAAGAATTGCTAGTTATAGAGGTTTGAGACATCGACAGGGATTACCTGTGCGAGGACAACGAACTAGAACTAATGCTAGAACGGGCCGAGGAAAGAGAAAGACAGTTGGAGCATTAAGTAAAGAAGTAGCTACTAATCTCGAGAAAGATAAAGATAAATAATTCAATAGTTAAAAATATTAAACATGACAAAACCGCGCAGTAAAACTAGTAAAAAACCAACTCAATTAGTTCCTAAAGGTAGAATGTATGTCACTGCTACCTTCAATAGCACTCTAGTTAGTATTACTGATGACAAAGGGAACGTACTCTGTTGGGCTTCTACTGGTGAGTCTGGCTTTAGTGGGTCTCGTAAGTCTACACCTTATGCAGCCACAATTACTATCGAAAATGCGATTAATAAAGCCAAAGCATTTGGAATGAATGAAATCGATTTATTTATTAAAGGCCCTGGGCCAGCAAGAGATGTGGCGCTACGAGTTATTCGAGCACAACGCATTAGGTTGTCGATGATAGCTGATGTAACTCCTCTACCTCATAACGGCACCAAGCCACGTAAAAGTAAGCACAATAGATAGAAAATATTATGGCAAGATATACTGGACCAAAAAACAAGCTCTCTCGTAAGGTTGGTGAAGACTTAGGTCTTAAGACCAATGCTTTAAAAGTTGCTCGTCGTCTGATGGTAAGACCTGGCCAGCACGGTCATCGAGGTCGTCGTAAGGTTTCAGACTTTGGGGTTCAGTTGCAAGAAAAGCAAAAAGTTAAATATATCTATGGAATTTTAGAAAAACATTTACGAAAAATTTATAAAGAAGCCAGTAAGAACCCTACAGCCACTGGTTCAGCTTTATTGAGTTTATTAGAGCGCAGACTCGATAACGTAGTTTTTAGAGCTGGTTGGGCTCCAACTCGGTTTGCTGCCAGACAATTAGTGGCCCATGGTCATATTCAGGTAAACGGGAAAAAGATGGATATTCCTTCTCATCGTGTCTCAGTAAATGATGTGATCAATATCAAAGGAAAATCAGTTAAGATCCCTTTTGTTTCAGAGTTACTCAAAGATGAAGACGTTTCTTCTTCAGAGTGGATCGAGAAAAAAGGTGCAGCCGCTAAAATCTCTAGAAACCCCGTGAGGGATGATGTTACAGAGAGAATCGATGAGCAGCTCGTAGTTGAGTATTATAGTAGGTAAAAATAATAAAGTATTAAATATATCTAACCCTAGTCAACAGATTCTCTCAGTTAATGAGAGGAGGGGAAACAAGGAAAAAAAATATGAAAGATCTATCTACCTATCCGGTGATGAATCCTACCTTCGAAATTGAAGAGGTAGTAGAGGATGGCCGTACAGCCACCTTAATAATTGAACCATTAGAGCCTGGTTATGGGCACACAGTGGGTAATGCTCTGCGTAGAGTTTTATTAACTTCTTTGCCAGGATGTGCAATTACTATGGTTAAAATTGATGGCATTGATCATCAATACACTACTTTAGAGGGCATGACTGAAGATGTCGTTGAATTAATTTTAAACCTGAAGCAGGTGAGAGTTAAATCAGTCACGTCTGAAGAAAAAGCCAAGATTAGCTTAGAGGCTAAAGGCCCTGGCGACATCTTAGCTTCAGCGATGGCTCCTGAGTCAGGTGTAGAAATAATTAATCCAGAACAACACTTATTAACTTTAGCTAAAGGCCAAGCCATTAAGCTAGAGGCAACAGTTGAACAAGGTTCTGGCTATCAGACTTCTCAAGAAAATAAATCAGGCATAATTGGAGAAATTCCAGTTGATGCTTTGTTTTCACCAGTCATTAAAGTTTCATACCAAGTTGAGCAAACTCGAGTAGGTCGAAGAACTGACTATGACAAAATTGTGATGCAAATTCAAACTGATGGCACCATCACTCCACTGGAAGCTGTTAATGCTGCTGCTAATATCTTACATCGTCAGTTCCAGCAAGTTTTTAATCCAGTCTTACCAGAGCCTGAAGATGAAGGTCCAGACTTGACTCCTGAAGAAGCAGAAACTTTGAGACTAACAGTTGAGGAATTAGATTTGCCAACTAGAATCGCCAATGCGCTTCGCAAAGGTGGGTTCAAAACAGTTGCTGATCTCCAAAATTCTCCTCGATCAATCATCACCAAAGTCAAAAACCTAGGTGAGAAGAGCGTTGAGATAATCGACGAATCTTTAGATAAAAAAGGTGTTAAATTGGGAGGCGGGTTGAGCGAAGAATAAGCTCATTTGTTAAGAAAGAAATATCATCATGAGACATCGAGTCAATAAAAATTTCTTCAATCGTGATACTAAGCATCGTAAAGCCATGTTGCGTGGAGGTCTGCGTAATTTGTTTTTGCATGGTGAGATCAAAACTACTGAGGCTAAAGCTAAAGAATTCAAGCGATTGGCAGATAAGATTATGTCTAAAGCTTTAAAGGACTCTGTTGTTTCAAGAAGGCAGCTTCATCAGTTTTTTGGTAAGCGTGATGTAGTCAATACTTTAGTAGACCAAATAGCACCAGTTCTTAAGAGTCGTAAGTCAGGCTTTACTCGAATTGTAAAACATGGTCGAAGAAGAGGTGATAATACCGAGATGGTCAAACTTGAGCTGGTAGAAAAACCACAGAATTTGGGAACCTTCAAGAAACATGTTGAAGTGGAACCTGTCAAAAAAGAGAAAAAAACTATCGCTAAAAAAGTAACCAAGAAATCACCTCCTAAAAAAGAGAGTGTAAAAAAAGCTAAATCTGATGGGAAGAAGAGTCAGACAAAGAGTAAAAAGACGGCTAAGAAATAAAATATGAAAACTTATTCACAAAAAACTGCTGACGTACAACGAGATTGGCATTTGGTTGATGTCAAAGGTCAAATTCTGGGTAGAATAGCGACTGATATCGCTCAAAAGCTGATTGGGAAGCATAAGCCAACTTATACTCCTCATATTGAGGCTGGAGATTACGTGGTGGTGATCAATGCGAGTGAAGTCGCCTTAACACGAAATAAGGCCGATCAAAAAGCTTATTATAGCCACTCAGGTTTCCCCGGTGGGTTCAAAGAGGTTCCTTTTAAGAAGATGTTGGAGTTACAACCAGAAAAAGTGATTAAATTGGCAGTTAAAAATATGTTGCCAAAAAATAAACAACGCCAAGATAGAATGAATAGATTAAAAGTCTATGCCAGCGACAAGCATGTCTATCAAAACCAACTAGATCATACAAATAAGAAAGATCAGAAATAAATAATTAAAATTATGGCTAAAAAAATATCCGACCAACCACAGAAAATTATCAAAATGGCTAGACGCCAACAGCCGCGTCAGGCTAGTCAAGTCGAATCTGGACCCAAGCACGAAATTCCTCAGGGTCACTTTGTGGAGGGTGTTGGTCGCAGAAAAGTAGCTACAGCTAGAGTTAGAATTTATAAAAAAAAGGATGGCGAATTTGTAGTAAACGACCAACTGGCCAAAGAATATTTTTCAGATGTTCCCAATGCAATTAAGATCTACACTCAGCCTTTTGAACTAACTGGGACTGCAGGTAAATTTGCCGTGACTGTCAAAGTCAAAGGTTCGGGTATTAATGCTCAGTTAGGAGCAATTGTTCACGGTCTAGTTAGAGCTTTAGTTAAGTCAGATGAGTCTTATAAACCTTTACTTAAAGAAGAGGGTTTACTAACTCGTGATTCACGCATGAAAGAAACTCGTAAGCCTGGTCGCGGTGGCAAGGCTCGTCGTAAACGTCAATCACCCAAGCGTTAAAGAAAAATTACCAAACCTCTTTTTTGAGCGGCTTACCGACACGGAAATTGACTACATTGTGAGATTTAATGGTTTGTCGACTGTCTTCTTTACCAAAAGGAACAACTTCTTTATCAGAGACACGGCTGACATAAAAAGTTCCAAAACCTGAAACTACTACTTTTTCACCCTTTTTAAGGGCACGAATCATTTCTTCAAACAAAGCCTCGACTGAGTCTCCAGCAGCTTTTTTTGTTAAGTGAGCTTTTTTGGCCACGATATCAATTAACTGTGATTTAGTCATGTGGTTCTTTCTAATCAAAAATTATTATTACTATTTTGTTGAGCGTGTAAATGAGTGTATCTGTTTTTGCCGATGTGTCAAGTAGTGTGAAATCATAATTCCTAACGTATCAAAGCCAATATCAATCCAAGTCGCTTCTCTTCCAGGGATGAAAGATTGATGGTATTCATCAGTGAGAGCATAGATAAGGGTTAACACGATTGGAGCAAGCGTAAAAAGGGCTTTTTTTTGATTCTTAGGGGTAGTTAATTGAATAGCTCTTTGGATGAGAAAATGCAACACACCATAAACAAATACGTGAGCTGATTGTTTAATAATAAGATCTAAAACTGGGGTTGGGACTCCGGGCAAGTCATTTTGGTTTGAAAGAAAAAAAATCAAGCTCGCCCAAATAATTGGTGGCAAGTAAGCTTTAAGATATAAAATTATTTTTGACCAGTGCTTCATATATTTTCCAGCCGCCAACAAAAAGCAACAAGGATCCTCCCAGTATAACACTTAGAATTGGCAGTCGCTCAGGTTCTCTTGAGACGATATTTAGAGCTGAAGGAGATGAAGTTTGGTTAAAATTCTCACCTAAAGAAATATCACTCAAAGAGTGAAGCGGTTTTGGTTTGATAGGAAAAGAGAGCGGTGGTTGGGGCGAGGGTTCCTGATCATCTTCGCTTGGTAAAGTTTGATTATCATCAGGCTCTGATTCAGGCTCGATGACGTTATGATCAAGTTTTTTGCAATCTCTATACTCTATTGATTGAATAATTTTCCCTTGGTCATTTTCTAGGAAAATAGTATCACCATTATTGTTAAGTAAACTACTAGACCAAGAAACTTGGGCTTGGTTTTTAGCAGGCAAAACAAGCTCTATTTTGCGCGATTGTCCGCTGGCATCTCTTATTTTCCAGCCTGATAATGCATGAACTTGGTGATCGTCGTTAAAAAGCTCCACCCATTCATCTTCATTGGTGCTGGGGCAGGCCATGAAATCAGAAATCTGGATGAGGTGATGCCAAGTAGAATCTAGATTAGGCGAGGGAGTTGAGTTGGGAGAAGGCGATGGTGTCAGATTAGGTGTGGGGCTAGGAAAAAGATTAGTCTCTCCTGAGGTTGGTAAAGTGAGGCTAAACTTACCACTGGGGGTTTTTGACCAACTCAAATCGCTCTGCGAGCTGGAATAACTCATCTGATCAATAATTTCTGCTTGATGATCTATTAGAGTCACACCATCAGCGGAGTTATTAAGTTTGGCAGCAAGGAGTTGGATCACTAAATAATCTTGAGGAGCAATCTCTTCATCTCCAAACTCATAGATCATTGATGGTGAGCTGAGTTGATCAAATACTTGCCAATTAGTTAAAACGATAGTTTCAGCAGCAGTATTATAGAGCTCAATCCACTCACTGCTCTGACTAGGAGCAGGAAAGACTTCGTTGATGACAATCACAGGTTTTATCAAAGCAACTTAGGCTGACAAGAAATGTAGGAAAATTACTTGTTGAGTTGGTGTTTTCTGAGAATCATTAAAATAGAAATTAGTAGTGAGGTAAAAGCAGATAAAGAAACTATCTCTGGTAAATAGAAAATAATTAATCTTCCTTCTCCACTTATCTCCCATAAATTTGCCCAGTTATTTAAGCGATAATGGGGTAAAAGTTTCAACTGATTGATTTCAAAGCTGAGCCATAGATCATCAAATGATTGATCAAGCCCCAAGTAGCATTTTTCTTGAAGACAATTAAAATCAACTGAATGAACAGAATCCAGATATGATTTATGAGAGATTATTTCTAGGTTGTTTTCCATAGAATTAAGAGTGTCATTTTTTTGTAATTTTAATTTAGATATTTGATTTAAGGGGAAGGGGCTAATCTGAATTTGATTTAATTCATTGATGCTAGTTCCACCAAAAGACCTAGTTTCCCAATTAAGGGTGAATCTATCTCCAGGATTATCTGAGATTTGATGTAGAGTTAGAAAAGAATTATATTCATCTGCTTGCATGAGGTAGTCTTCAAATAAAACCTCTTGATCAGAATAATTAACAAAGAATTTTATTCCTCGGCCTTGTTTAGTTTGGCCGGAAATATTTAATAAATAAGAATAAGCTGGAGAAACATGCTCAAAGCTATAACTATTACAATTAGTACCATAATTATTTGCTTGGTAAGTTATTTTTTGATCATCAATCTGAGTAGAAATATTTCCCTTTTTAGGGTTTGAGCAATTAACAACAGGATTTTGCATAAGATCTATTTGAGTGATAGGAAATTCAGAAACAGCTTTAATCTGACTAGTGGTGTCTATTTGGAAGCTTATCTCTTCTTTAAATCCATCCCAAGGAAAATCTAAATAAGAAGCCTGTTTCACTTTAACTAGTGGAGCAGTAATTTCCCCTTCAAGAGTTAAGCCTAAATCAGCTGTTTGAGGAGCGTAGGTGACTGCTATTGGTTGGTCAACTTCCAAAGAGATAATTGGATAGATAGTTTTTCCTGGTTCGATAATCACTCCTGAGCGATTGAAAAATAATATTATTTCAGGAAGATCGTCTTTAATTTTAAATTCAAAATCAGTCAATTTTGGTAATTGAATTATTTGATTATCAAGCTCAATTGTATTGATGGGAAATTTAACTGAAACAATGCCGCTTTCATAATTAATAACTGCGGGAGTAGAATATTTAGTTGTTGATACCCCCGGAAGACTAAGGGTGTAAGTACTGGGGGGAATCGTTTTGGTAATTTCTACTTTATCATTGGTGAAGAAAACATTGCTTAATTCCTTGGTGGTCAAATCAGAAAAAGGGTAAAGAGTGTTGGTAGTTTGATCATCTACTAGTACATAGTTTCCTTGATCTTGGTGGATATAATCAGTTCTGACTCGATTGGTTGCTGCTGAAACAAAATTTAAATCTTTGGGAATAAGAAACTCCTGCTTTTGACTAGATGAATCTCTTTCATAGATGCTTAAAAAGTTTTCTTTCCATATTTTAGTCAATCCAACCTGAGTAATTAACTGGTGATCTCGTTGATAGTCATGTTTTCTAGCGGGGTCAATTTTAGTTTCATCTACAATGATGAGATCAATATTATATTTAGTTAAAACATTACTTAGTAGATTAATATCTTGAGTATCAAGAGCGTACTTTAATTCATGGTAGAAAAAATCTGATGTTTCTATCCAACGGTCCGAATCACGATTCACTACTGGTTGAGGAACACCAAAGGGAACAAAGCCCATTCCTTGATAGCCATTACCAGGTTTGATAAAGGACCAATCATGATACGCCCAACCAGCATGGGAGAGCTGGGGTAGGAGAAGAATCCTTGAATCTCTTTCTTTAGTTTTTAAATAATCAAACATCTGCTGGTATTCTGGAGGGTATTTAACTCTTAATTTTTCACTAATGAAGTGACCCTGAAAGGATGGCCAAGCTGAATAGATGATGGCTACTAAGATAGTTGGAATTACTATTTTAAGGAATTTTTTATTTTTCTTTTTGAAAAGCGAAGTTAAAAATTTTAATGTTTGAGTGAACAAAATAACTGAAATAAATGAATATAAAATAGAAAGTTTAGTAAAAGGATTACGGAAAGCTTCCAAAAATGAATTAGATTTGTAAAGTTTATCAAAAATAATGCTGGTCGGAAAAAGATCAATCCAGATAAAGATTAAACAGAAAAGATAAAAAAGAATCACACCATATTTTTTGTAGCCGATTTTTTTATCAAAAAGAGTGATGAATAATCCTGAAAAAGTCAGTAATCCTAGAGACATGAGAATAAAAGAAACTAAAGGTTTTGATAGGTGGTTGTCCCACTCATTAAAAATATAGTCAAACTTTTGATCTTGGAAAGAATAATCTCGCCAACTGAATAGATAATGAGTGCCTGCGAATAATTTGTTTAAAGAACTAGCCTCCCTAACACTCCAGACTGATTCTGGTCCGAAGAGTTGGTTATCACGGCTTTGTTGAACATATACAGAGTTATTAAAGCCATAATAGAGATTAGGTAAGATCCAGTAAGCATTAACCATGAAACTCAAGCAACCAATTAATAAGCTGAACTTAATTACTCTTGAAAGTTTATCTTTTTTAAATTTAATAAAAAATCCATAGATAAGAGAAAATAAAACTCCTAGATAAAAAACTGTGGGTGTGTGCCCGCTAGGTGCAATTAAGAATTGAACCAGAATGAAAATGAGGATGTGTTTGGTATTAATTTTTTGAGCTAATTTATGAACTGCCATTAATAAAAATGGCAGAAAAGCAAACTGGACCATAAACATTTCAAAACTAATATAGAACTGCTGTAAAGTCAGGATGTGAAGGAGATAGAATATCCCACCCAGGCTAGCCAACCACTTTTTGAGATTATCAGCTTTATTTTTAAGCCAAATATTATTGAGGTATAGATAGGTACCTATTCCGCCAACGAGGTACATGCTGAAGATAAAAACATAGCGAATTAAATTAGTAGGCAATATGGCTTGGAGTAAAAATAAAATTGGCAAACGAGTTATTTCTGCTAGTTGTCCCTGAGCTGCTGGCGCACCTAGACTTTGGTGTTCTAACCAAGAACCAAAAAAAACTTGTCTGGTATATCCTTTTAAATCAAACTCAGCGTGAATGTTGTCCCAGCCAGAATAATAAGTGCCAGGCTCGATATTTTGCCAGACAATGATGAGTGCAACTAAAATAACTCCCAATAGGGGTAGACTTGATTTAAGAATTTTAAAAAATCTCACTAGAGAGTTTTTCATGAATAATATTAATTTTAACGTAAATAACCCTTAGAAGGGTGGCCAGCCTTTCGGCGACCACCCTTCTTGGAGGCGATACAGGTTATTCAACACATTAGTTCCAGTTTGTGAACTGGGCTTCCCAGCCGTTCTTGAAAAATGAGACAGAAACGGTTTCATCGTAGGTGTCATAGGCGATCACGCCTACGCCACCAACGCATCCATCGTTGCCACATTCATAAGCCATTGCTGCTATGGCTTGTTGCTCAATGTAATCAGCTGAAATCCACTGACCAGGGTTGAGAATGGTGCCCATGGTAAAGCCGGGATTGAACTTTTTGACAATCACACTGCGATTCCCGTCGGAGGGGGTGTTCCCATCGGCTTTGTTGGGTCCCCTGATCAACGCAATCCACGAAACATCTTCTTCTGAATTTACAGTTATCACTGTTCCATCTGTCAACCATAACTCAAACGATCCGCCAGTAACCATTACAGACCCAGCCCCTTCCTTAGGGTCTGCTTCTGGCAATTCAAGGTACGCCGGCGGTGAGGACTCAAATGTTTTTTGAACATTGGTCCTCAGACTGCATGACGCTGAAATGTTTTTATCTGCTTCAGCGCAGTCTTCGGTGGTTAAAACACCAGGGTCAGCAACAACATTTTCAAGGCCAGGAATGACCTTGCGAACATCGCTTGTTCCCACCGCAGCAACCTTTCTGACTGTAACACTCTGAGGTGGTCCACTTACGGACCAGCTGCCTCCAGGAATGTTTCCTGAGAGATTGGAGCCAGTCTTTGGAGTGGTATTCACCGTGGTTGGGGCAGTAGTCACCGGTGTTGAGGCGACGGAAGTCGCCGCGGGGGCAGTCACCATATCCTCTTGCATGGCAACGATAGTACCCAACAGATCTGCTGTCGGTGCCATGGCGGTGATTGTCGCCGCCAATTCTTGCGCTGATGGGGTTGGATTCCCTCCAATGGCCTCACAGCCACCGAGAGTGATCGCCAGGATGGCGACCAAAACTAATACGAACAACGAATTGCGCTTCATAATATTTACCTCCTAGGTAATTGAATTTGCGCGATTTTCCAGCCACCCTGCATAGGGCGCCTCCGGTCAGTTTTTTCGACTTACCGGGCATAATAAGGAGAGAAGCCTGCCTTTTCTCTCCTTAGTACACCCGGCAAATCAGTTACTAAATAAATTAGTAAACCTGTATGCCTGTTAAAGAGCTTCTAGAGCAGCTGTTGATAGGACAAGTCCTATTAAAGCTACTTTAAAAACCATGTATTCTGCCTGTTTCCAATTAGCTATCTCCTCGAATTGAGGTTAAGCAAAGAGGATCTTGGCAGAGTAATCATCCTTTAAGGGAGGACAACTCCAACAAGATCTTAAAATTTAGAAAAAATAGAGGAAAAAAAGTGATCTTGGCAGACACATGGCAGGTCTCCTTAAATAATTTAATTAATTAAACTATCTTAAATACTTATCTTTTTACGAGCTATGGTAGCTAAAATTCCACTACCTAAGATTCCAGTTACGGCCATAGTTGATTTAACATCTAAGCCAGTATTAACTGGATTGTGAGCTGTAATGACAGTGCCGTCACTAAGAGTAATGGTTTGTTTTTGAGAACCTTTTTGGTAACACTCATTAGTACAAGTTGTTTCTTGTCCATAAGCGCCGGACTCACATTTCAATTTACACTCTTGCTCTAATTCTTGCTCTTGGCTCATTTCGTCAGCCATAGCGGGAGTAGCTGCACTTAAAGCAACTATTGTGAGTACTAAGATTAAAGCAGATTTAAATAATTTCATGTTTATTTATCCTTTTTGATATATAAAGATATATTTATATCGATTGAGGGAGAATTATAACAAAATGCGTCCTAATGTCAATAGTTATAAGCTATTTAATGATTTCTTAACTTTAGCTTGCTAGTTTATAAATATGCTAAAAGCACTGGTGGTTGAGGATGATCTAGAGTTAGCTGGTTTGATCAAGGCTGCACTCGAGAAAAAAGGACTAAAAGTTAAGGTGCTTCATTGTTTAAAACCTGCTCTAGAATTGATTGAGCAAGAGACATTTTCTTTAGCGATAGTTGATCGAGTTTTACCAGATGGAGATGGTTTAGAATTAGTCGAAGAATTGATGATTTTTAATTATCAAACTCGAGTTTTAATTCTTTCTACCAGGCATGGAGTTAATGACAGAATTAAGGGTTTGAAGTTAGGAGCAGATGAATACTTAAGTAAACCCTTTTCTCATCAAGAGTTAATGTTAAGAATTGAGAGCCTGTTATCCAAGCAAAAAATCTACACACCAGAGGTAATTTCTTGTGGAGAGATAGTACTTTTCCCTAAAACTTGTATTTTGGTTACTGCTACAAAAAGATCAAAATTGCGCCCCAAAGAAGCAAAGGTTTTAGCTTGTTTGATTTATCATCAAGGTTTGACAGTTACAGATGATGTTTTACTGGATTTTGTGTGGGGAGATACGGGCAATCTGCCTTCTCATGAGTCAATATCAGTCTATATCAGGCGAATCAGAATGGCTTTGGGTTCTGCTGCAGACAAACTACAAACTAGGCGTGGTATTGGTTATTGTCTTTCTTGATCTAGGGGCAGTATCCAGGTCATGGTAGTACCGCGATTTTTTTGGCTTTTGACCTTAATTTGACCTGAAAAATGCTGTTCAATGACTCTTTTTACCCAAGTTAACCCAGTTCCCGAGCCCTGTTTTTTATTAGTATAGCCATCAGCAAATATGAGAGATCTTTCTAGCCAATTCATGCCTCTCCCACCATCTGTAAAAGATAGTAAGAGTTGTGAATTCTTGATGTGTCCAGTAATGACGATAATTCTATTTAGGCCTGGTTTTAGTCCGATATAGGACTCGATGGCATTCTCAAGAGAGCAGATGATTGCTTCTTGAAAGTAAAAGCGATTGCCTTTTAGCCTGGTATTTTTAGGAAAATCCAAGTGAGAGTTAATGACTACATGGGGTGAATTGTACTTAATTAGTTTAAGAGCTTCTTGAAAAAAAATCTCTACAGGAAAAGACTTGTTGCCGGATATTTTCGAGAGCCAGAATAGTTCTTTAAGTCGATAGGCGCTATGAAGTGCTTGCTGGACATAAGGGACTCGGGCAATCGACTGATGTTTTTGAGCTAACTCGAGGTTTATAAGTAAACTTGAGAGAGGGGTGGCCGCGGCATGGCGAAAAGCTCGGCCGTAATGAAGCGTTTCGAGATTATTTGAAGAATTAAATAAGTTCATATTATTTAATTTAATGGGTTGAGATTAAGAATTAATTAAATAATTTTTCTTAACAGATCTGGTATACTAGGTTTCTATTTACATAAATAGCAACATGCCCTGTAGTGAAATGGCATCACCACTGCCTCTGAAGCAGTTATTTTAGGTTCGAATCCTAACAGGGCATACTTTTAATATATAGCTATATATCAATCTAAATTAGATTATTTACAATAATGAATCCCATTACAAGCATAATGATTCCAGCAACCAGATGAAGATTTCTTAAGTTTTTTTGACGAATTTCCTCAGCTATATCAGGATTAAATCCCTTGTAGATAGCAAAGGAAATAAGAATCATTGGTGAAACAAAAATTATGTTATAGAGAAGTAGATATAAAATCGCTTTTAATTGGAGTGATTGATTGGCAAGCATCCCTAAGATAACGATGTACGGACCGCTAGTGCAGGGTAATAAAAACAAACTGACAATAAATCCGACTCCAAATGCGCCTATGGGACTTGTAGTAGATTTGATTAGTTCTTTCATTTTGGGTCGCCAAGGCATAGGAACTTCCATCAAAAATCCCTTGCCATGCCAGAAATAATCTTTGAGGTTGGAAATACCTAATAAAATTGCGACCCAACCTATAATTTGATAGAACAGGCCCGACAGATTGCCTATCTTTAAGGCTTTATATAACCCCAGTCCCATCAAGAAATAAGAAATAAAAATAGAAGCGGCAAAGGATAGACCAGTTGTTAAAGCTTTCTTTTTGTCGCCTCCTAGTAAAATTGTAGTCATCAAAATTATTAAAACAGCAAATGCACAGGGATTAATTGCATCTGCCAAACTAGCTAATACGACCGCCATTAGGGTTAGCTTTTGATTTTGCTCTGTTTGAGCGATATCTCTATCTTCTACTTCAGGTTGTTGTAAAAAATCATCAGCTGTTGAAGTAAAATTATCAATAATCGGTTTATCTCCCATAAGTACTTTTTCACCTATGACTATAGTTGGCACACCTCGATTCTCAATAGGAACTCCAAAACCATCAAGTAAGTTGTTGAAAAAAACAGCATTTTCGCGGTTAGAATAAATTTCCTTACTTACAACTGGATATTTATTTAGAATATCTTCCGTTTCTAGAAATTTTTTAACTACCGTGCAGTGAGGGCAACCTTCTCCATAGAAAAAATATATAATTTGTTTATCTTTGGCAAAAATGCTTATTGCAGATGTAAAAAAAGAAAAAATGATAAGAAAAATGATTATTACATTTTTTTTCATAACTATTTTTCAATTCGAATAGCCTTACCGCCAATTATTCCCTCAGCCAGATTTTTGTAAGCTTTATTTAAAATTCTTGTGAAAGTTGATTGAGATATATTCATTTTCTTAGCTGCAGCTATGTGTTCCAATCCATCTATGTCATGAAGCTTAAGTGCCTCTAATTCATCAGGTTTAATCACTACCTCTTCCAATTCTCGTAATGGAATCCCTCTTGGTTTGAAGTAATATACATTCGGCTCAAAGTTCAAACGCCTATTCTTTTTTGGTCTTGGCATATTTTCTTCTTGCTTTTTAAATTATAAACAATTTGCTCCCTTCATGGGAGTTTGACATTTAGGGCAATTGGATTGGGAGCAGGGGGTCCCTTGTTGACGAGACTTTTCGTAGCCACACTTAGGACATGCGCATATATTAGACCCAAGTGGCCTATTTTGCATTCTTCTCCTAGTTCTTGGTCCTTTTCCCATTGGGCCTGTGCCATCTAAATTTGGCATACTCACTCCTTTCCTTTAAATATAGTGAATATATATTCATAATAACTATGAATGTGAATTGTGTCAAGATTAAAATAAGTTCCCGACATAGTACAACAGTGCCATCAAACTCAAATATATAGCTATATATCAATCTATTCAATATATTTCTTAATTAATAAAATTAGAAAATGGTATAATATCATGATATGAGTGAAGGTGATAAAAAAACACCAGAAGAATTACGGGCCGTGGTTGATAATGGAGGAGCTTCTTTAATCAGTACAGCTATTTTATCAGGAGATTTAGATCTATTAAAATGGGCTGTTGATATTAATGTTAAAGCTCATGGGGTTGTAGAAAGAGTTATTGAAGAGCAAGCAAATCAAAGCAGTGACTCTTAAAGTATTATTAGTTTTTTAAAACACATTCTCGACACAGTACAACAGTGCCATACTAGAATCTCCCTCAAGTAGTTTTTCTCAATAAGTAGTAAGGTTAGAACTAGTTTTCTCAAGTTTGGTACAATAGAAAGATGGACAAAAATCTTCAAGAAATAAGAGACTTTGTAATTAACGAAATCAGAAATTCTGATAAATGTGATGACTGGTTTTGGGATGAGCACATAGCTGTAGTAGAAAAAATTGCTTTAAAAATTTTAGAAACTCAATCTCAGGCAAATAGAGACATAGTCTTATTAAGTGTTTGGTTTCACGATCTAGGTAGAGTTTATGGACATGATAAAGATCATGACTCTTGGGGAGCTAAGTTTGCAAAGAAATATTTATCAGATAAAAGTTTTGATCAAGAGATTGTTGATGGAGTTTATCATACCTGTTTATCTCACCGAGTAACAGCAGTTAATCCAGAATCAATTGAGGCTAAAATATTAGCGACAGCAGATGCCATGAGTCATTTTGAAAATGGTTTTCATTTAAGAATTTTTAATACTTGGAGTAAGAAAATGTCTGATTATCAGGAGACGAAGAATAAATTAATGAAAAAGATAGAAAGAGATTATCATCAGAAAATATTTTTTGAAGAATCAAGGCAAGTAGTCAAACCAATGTACGAAGCTTGGAAAGTAGCTTTAGATAAAATTAACTGGAAGGCCTAATTTATGCAGCATAAAAAAATTGGTATAGTCGGCCTGGGAATTATGGGTGGAGGCATAGCTGATAATTTTCTTAAAAATGGGTATCAAGTTTATGTGTGGAATAGGACTACTCAAGTAGCCAAAGATTTTGCAGAAAAAGGAGGTATAGTTTGTGATTCTCCATCTCAAGTAGCACAAAAAGCTAATTTGGTATTTGAAGTAACTGCTAATGATGAGTCGTCTAAAGAGGTTTGGACAGGAGAGGACGGAATTTTGTCTGGTGCCACATCAAAAAATATTTTGATTGCCAGTGCTACTTTATCCATAGATTGGATAGATGAGTTAATTAATAAATGCCAACAAGAAAATTTAATCTTCTTAGATATTCCCCTCACAGGAGGGAGAATTGGTGCAGAAACAGGTAAATTAACTTTATTAGCAGGAGGAGATAGCCAAGCTCTTGAGAGCATTAAGCCAATTCTTAAAGCCATTTCTATCAAAGTTCTTCATTTTGGTCCCTTAGGTCATGGAATGAGGTATAAATTAATTCTCAATTACCTTCAAGCTGCTCATATAATTTCATTTGGCCAGGCAATGAGATTGGCAAAAGCCAATGATATGAATTTAGAAAAAGTCAGTGAAGCTTTGGTAGAAAAACCAGGCGGAGTGGTGACAAAGATTGCTCAAAATGCATATTTTAAAGATCCCGACCCTGTGACGTTTTCCATAGAATGGTTAACAAAAGATCTTATTTATGCTAAAAAATTCGCTAAAAATTTGGACACCAAAGTACTTGATGTAGTTTTAGAAAATTACCAAAAAGCTATCAAAGAAGGATTCTCACATAAAGATTGGGCGAGTGTTAATAAATTAATGGAAGACAAGTCATGAAAAATATTCCAATCAAGCCAAACATTGAATTTAAAGATTTTGAAAAGCTAGATGTTAGAGTAGGCACTATAGAAAAAGCTGAAGATATTAAAGGCTCGGACAAATTAGTCAGGCTAAAAGTTGACTTTGGAGAGTTTCAAAGAAATATCATCGCAGGAATGAAAAAAGAAAGAGAAGACCTTCAAGAAATAGAAGGCAAGCAAGCTTTATTTATTGTAAATCTTCCTCCTAAGAAAATGATGGGAGAGATGTCAGAAGGAATGTTGTTTGATATTGGCTATGCCAATGAGATTACTCCAGTATTGGCAATGCCAGAAAAAGAAGTACCCGATGGGGTTTGCGCAGGATAGAGGTTCCCGACATAGTACAACAGTGCCATACTCGGGGGACCACAAATGCGAGTTAGAACCTCTTTCTCAATTGCATGCTTGTTTTATTAAGTATTTATAATATAATTCTAGGACTATGAAAAAAGAAAATGAACCAGGAGATGAATTAGTGGAGGAAGAAGAAATAGCAGAGAGTGATCATGATAGACCCAGCTCTGATCCTGAGGTAATTATGTGGGCTCTTGAGCAACTAGCTAAATATCCTGGAGTTCCTCGCAACCTCCGCGCTCCCTAAGATCTGGCGGTAATTATAGGAATAGACAGCTTTTTTGAAAATAAGTTCCTGACATAGTACAACAGTGCCATATTTTTAATATATACCTATATATCAATCTAAATTAGATAATTACAAAAAGTTATCAAGTCCTGGAAAATTGAAAAGTCTAGTTAATTCGCCTTGTTGAAAATTTTCTCTAGTATATCCCATAGAAACATTTCCTGGACCCCAAGATAAATCTCCGGCAAAAGATTTCAAATGCCACTCAAGGTTCTCGGGTGGTTGCATTTTGCGGTTTTCACTACCTACATGTAATCCTGAATTTTCAAATACTTGTGAAATACTCAGCTCAAGGGAATTTAGTGCTGGAGGATCTTGTTTTTGTGCTTCAGTTTCTCTCAGGGGTTCGGCTTCCTCTTGTTTTAGAAAATAATACCAAGATTTATTTAGAACATAGCGCATTGCACATCCAATTGAGAATGGTAGCCTCTCGGGCTTAAAGCCTTCAAATTCGGTTGGTTCTTGCGGAGCCAATGGAGACAGTGTTTCGTAGAGCTTTGTTTCAGCAGGATTTAACTCATAGCCATCTCCCTGCTTATCCAATGGCAATTCTAGCTGTCTAAGTACTTTTCTAATATCTATTCTATCTTCTGCTTTCACTCTTGAATCAATATTTTGAAGTGCAATTTCCACTGTTAGTTCCGCAAGATGTAGTGGAGGATCTAATTTTTTTCCTAATTCCTCTAAATAAAGCATGATAAAATCCTCAAATTCATCTTCATAGATCTCTGATTTAGTTCTACTAAGCTCTTTTAGCTTACTAGCAGCAATCTGTTCTGGAAAAAAACTAACCTCTGGTTTCAAAGACACATCCATTCCAGATGAGCCACCAACTTCAAATGCTCGGGCAGATCCCACTGCACCAAACATTTTAAGCATTGCAATTCTTGAGTAATTTCCTAATAAAACTAATTGAAAGTGATGTAAGTTCATCTGCGAAAAAGCCTTTTTCATCGGATCCATGTCAGTAATCAAATCAAGTCGCATCATCACGGTGTCTTCCCACTCATCAATCAATTCAGGAACTCTATCAACTCTTTCTAAAAAAGTTTCTGGTCTATGGGCAAGGCTCATAGTTTCAGTATTTTCAATCATGGTTAATTATTATTATTTCCTAAAATATAGATTAAATCAATGGATTGTTTAAAACACGTTCCCCACATAGTACAACAGCGCCATCAAACTCAAATATATTGCTATACATCAATCTGAATTATATTATTCCAATTATAAAACAATAAGATAATGATACAATTGTAAATATGGGTGAAAATGATCGTAAGACACCAGAAGAATTACTGACCATTGTTGAAAGAGGGTCTGCAAATTTGCTAGAAATAGTTGTTTGCTCAGGAGATCCACAATTAATAAATTCAGCAATTGATATTGGAATTAAAGCTGGAAAAACTGCTGAAGAACTTATTGAAGAACAGGAAGGCCAAGCATAATTCTTAGAACTTTTGATGTTTTTTAACACGTTCCCGACATAGTACAACAGCGCCATACTCGGGGGACCACAAATGCAGGTGAGAACCTCTTTCTCAAGTCTGATATACTTTAAATAATTACTTATCACCACAGTGCTTGAAATATTTTATGCAACTTGGAATTGATTCAGAACCGAAACCAACCATCGAAGAACCTAGGTCTTCAGAGCTTTATCTTCCAAAAGATTTTCCTAAATTTCTTTTTCATGGAACTAACCCCAACGGAGCTAAGGATATTGAAAAAAAAGGTATGGCATTTGGAACACTAACTCCAGATATTACCCGAACTCTTGATCTTAGATTCTGTAATCCGACAAAAGGAGGGAGGATTATAGTAATACCATATAAAAAAGAGATTTTTGTTACAGAAGACCTTAAAACTTCACCATTTGGCTCTTCATATTATGACATTAGAGATAATCTTGTTAGAGAAAGATTGATTGAACATTCATCTGTAGACACAGATCTTAATAAAGAACACCGTAGATCTTGGTCTTCAAAACATGTGGCCAAAGATCAAATCTCATCGCTTCAACTTTCTACTGTTCAACTGAGTTATCTAGATATTGTGTTTGGTATTTTACGACCAGACATAAAATTAGCCTTATCAGAGATAAAAAGTAAATTACTTGGTCTAACAGACGCTAGTGTTTCAAACATAACTAGTTCAGCCGACCTACAGCAAGCTTTGAATGAAAAAGGAGGAGAAGTCTATTTGCTTCAAAGATTCATTGCTGGTTTCCCAAAACCATTGCAATGGGATTGGAAAAGCAAGGACGTTGTTGATGAAGATATTATTGCTTCAATGGTGCGGCAAATGTATCAGCTAAACATTGTTCGCCACATGAGTTCAATTCTTAGAGAGGATGCTTATCAGAATCAAAGCGATTTAATTCTTGAAGGACAAAGCTCTGAGGGTTTGAAAATTTTACTAAAAGAAAAAGGTGAAAAAGAACATGAGATGAGTTGAATTGAGAAAGCAATGCTTGGAAAAAACTTCAACTAGTTCCCGATATAGTACAACAGTGCCATCAAACTCAAATATATCGCTATATTTCAATCTAATTAGATTCATTCATTGACTTTAGTTACGTTAATAATATATGTTTATTGTTGATAGTAATTATTGGGAAAAATTTTTATGCATGAGAGTGAAGCCGAAGATCAAAAAGGTTCTTTGGAAAATCCTTTCTTTTTCATGACCTCCGCAGATGAGGCTCTTAGAATTTTGTATGATAAAGTATTAGCAATTGATGAGAATCAAGTACTATATTTTGAGTGGCAAGGCAGTATCTACACGATGGATCTTCACGGCCGTATTGAGCATAGATTTGGAAGCAATAATTCAACTGAAATGCTAAGAGAAAAGATGAAAAAAATATCAGATAGATAATTCAAATAATAATCCCTGGGGTTGCAATGATAAAGAAGGTATTCGTATGTTTGAAAAATTAAGCTGTCTCATCAAACTCAAATATATCAATCTAAATTAAGTATTTTCCTAATTCTATCAAAGTCTGGTGCAATATTGTTTGGCTTGCTACTTTTCAATGTTTTTAAGTCGTAAAAGAGATTGTAGTTTTCAGGATGAAACAATATGGTTTGTGTTCCAGCAGAGTTACCCATCATCATGTCACTCTTGCTATCTCCAATAACAACTGAGTTTTGAGGATCGATATTTAGCTTTTCACATGCAGTTAATACCGCTTCTGGGTCAGGCTTGGGATTTTCAACATTTTCAAAACCAATTACTAATTCAAAATACTTGCTAAGATCTAGTAGGCTAAGCATTCTATCTACGTACCATCTGTAGGCAAAGCTGACCACTGCTAGCTTTATTCCCTTTTCTTTCGCAAGTTTTAGCGTTTCTAGTACACCATCAAATAGCTGAGCGTCATTAAAACAATCATCCACTCCTGAAAAATATAGCGATGAAAATCCTTTGGATTTGTCAGGAATACCTAGATTTTTACAAATGGTTTCTTCTGTTTTTCCAAAGCATTCCCTTACTATTTTTTTATCTGAAAAATCAAAGCCAAATTTTTTTAATGCACGTTCATAAACCTTAACATATAGAGGTAGGGTATTGGCTAACGTGCCATCAAAATCGAACAAAATTGCTTTTACCATGGGTTAATTTTAACAGAAATTATTAAAACACGTTCTCCACATAGTCAAACGGCTCTGCAAACTTAAAGGTTAGTTTGATATAATTGCCAATATGAATGAAAAATTAGAAAATCCTATTCCCGGTTCAGTTATCTCAAGATATGATAATGCGCTCGTCTTATCAAAAGATGGAAAAACTGAGGAAATAAGAAAAAGTAGTGCTCAAGAAGTAAGTGATTTAGAATTAAATAACCCTAGTATTGCTGATGCGAGTGAAGCTAATAGAGCTGAAGCTCAAAAACTGTTTGATGAGTTTAGACCGTGATAAATCCAGACGGTTAGAACTAGTTTCTCAAGCTTGATAGAATAGAAGAATTATGTCTCAACCTCCTCTCTCACCTTTTGTATCAAGAAATGGATTTGTGTTTACTTCAGGTCAGGTTTATCTAACCCCTGAGGGCAAACTTTTAGAAGGAAGTATTTCAGATCAAGCTCACCAGGTGATGAAAAACTTAGAAAAAGTTTTAACTGACGCTGGAACATCTTTTACCAATGTGGTTAAAACCACAATCTATGTGACCGATATGTCTATCTATGGCGAGTTGAATGAAGTCTATGCTTCTTATTTCAAAGATTCTTATCCAGCGAGAGAAGTCATCGGTGTTAAAGAACTACCTCTTGGTGCAAAGATAGAAATTAGTATGATTGCTATAAAATCATGAGTGTCAGATTGGGTAAATATCGCCACTTCAAGGGCAAAGAGTATGAGGTTTTAGGTATCGCTAAGCACAGCGAAACTTTAGAAGATTATGTTTATTATCGTAGTCTTTATGAAAATCAAGTTAGTAAGACTTGGATCCGTCCTCTAGAAATGTTTCAAGAAGAAGTTAAAATAAATGGAAAAAAAGTTAAAAGATTTGAATATCTTGGTTAAAGTAAGTTCCTGACATAGTTCGCTAGCTCCATCAAACTAAATTAATAGCTTACCCACTATTTACGAGGGATTTCTCCCTAAAATTTCATCCAAAACCCCAGAAAAATAATGCTCTATTAATTCTTTAGTAATCCAAACAGTTGGTGCATGAAACTCATTTTTTAGAGATATGGTTTTAATATTTGGAAAAAGTCTTTGGTATCCAGCTATGGTTTTTTTGTAATTGAGCTTATTGTCATACTCAGACATTATTATGAAAGACTCTTTATCTACTAAATCTTTTTCATGATCCATATTCAGCCTCAGTAAGTCGACTGTAGTTTTACTGCAGACCTTATAATTAAAGTTCTTAAAATTTTTTGCAAATTTTCTGAAGTCTTTATTCAAAGGAGTTTTTGGATGAAGTTTTTTTACCACCTTCATGACTAGGTTTTCATTTTCATACGCTTTCTGACCTATCCAACTAAGAATGGGCAGCGAACCTAGAGAATAAATCGTCCAAAAAAATATTTTATGTCCCCAAGATAAATTTATAGACTCTCTGCTATACCAAGGAGCAAATAATATTAGTTTATCTGTACGTTCAACGAAATATGGCTTTTGTAATAAATAGTAGGCCGCTGGCCCGGTCAAAGACATTCCCATAATATGGAATTTATCCAAATCTAATAACCTTAACCACTCGTCTAGGAAACTTACCATTTCTTTGTATGAATATGATTTACTCTTTATAGATTTTCCATACCCAGGAAGGTCTACATAATAGGTTTCAAAGTGTTGAGAATAATATTCTAAAACTTCCGCAATTCTTTCAATATCAGTTCTCAGTCCTGGTAAAATCACTAACTTTTTACCCTCACCCTTTTTATAGTACTGGGTAGAAAAATTATTAATCTTTATATTGTATAAATATTTCCTTGACATTTTTGCCATTTCTACATAATAGCTTATATAAAAGTTTTTTAATATTCGAAATTGGTGTTGTCAGTTTCGGGTTTTATTCCTGTATTATGAATTCATGTACGAAGAGATCGATGAAGATATTTCTGTAATTGGCATTTATCAAAAATATCGTTTTTTCCCTAAAAAATTTAAGTGGCAGAGCAGAGTTTTTCCTGTTGATGAGATCACTCTTTCAAATGATGTTAGAGATGGAGCGATAAAGAAACGTTTATACAGCGTTGTGTCTGGTGGAAACGTCTACCGTCTAGAGTTTAATAGAGAATCAGAGCAGTGGAAGATATTGGAAGTATGGGTAGATTAAGATGAAAAAAACAATTCTTCATGTTGATATCAATTCTTACTTTGCGACCATACTGCAGCAGGAGAATCCCCTTTTAAGAGGAAAACCCCTGGGCGTGATTAAAGATGTCGGCAGGACGTGTTTGATCGCTACTAGTAAAGAGGCCAAGCAAAAAGGAATAGGTACGGGAATGGGTAAGAGTGATGCCTTAACAATATGTCCAGACATAGTCTTGATCCCAGCTGCTTTTGATAGATATCTAGATACAACAAGAAGAATGCAGAAAGTATTTAAAAATGTTTCTCCCTCGGTGTATATTTACTCTCTTGACGAGGCATTCATAGATGTTACTCATTGCAGAAAGAACCTTTATCCGGACGCTATAGAGTTAGGTGAAATGATTCAAGATTCAATCAAGATCGAGCTTGGTAGTTGGGTTACTAGCAATGTGGGCATTGCTGATTGTAGATTTATGGCGAAAATGGCTAGTGAGACGGCGCCAAAGGGTGGTGTATTAGAGGTAACTGAAGAAAATAAAGATTTAATATTGGCTACTACAGAGTTTAAAGACGTCTGTGGAGTCGGGCATGCTTTAGCGAAAAAATTAAAGCTGTTGGGGGTGACCGTTCCTTATCAAATCAGGTTTGTACCAGAGGCAGATCTTAATTCATTATTTGGTCCCTTTTGGTCTAAGGAATTGCTTAAGATCGCTTATGGACAAGAAACGCATCTACTGGGCCAACTTGATAGAAAAGTTGATCACATGAAGAGTGTAGGTAGATCAATAACTGGATATCGTTTGTATAAAGACCAAACTGAAATTACAAATATACTCAAGAACCTTTGTATAGAGATAGTTGCTAAAGTAAGAAAAATGGATCTATCAGGAAGACAAGTCAGTTTGGGTTTGTATGGTCAGCATAAATATTGGTCAACTCACATCACTTTAAAAGCTCCCATAAATCATTTAAAAGATTTAATTCATTGGGTAAATATGCTTTATCAGAGGTGGGAAGATAGATTTTCTGTAATCAAATTTGCTGTTAGGCTTTCGATTTTGAAGGAAGACTTGCAGCAAGAGTTACTCCCAGATTGGCAAAAACAAGAAGCTTTGCAGAAAGCAATGGATTTAGTTAATAACAAGTTTGGTATCTTTACCTTGCACCCAGCCGCGATTCCTCCCAAAAATGAGTTAATTTACCCAGAAGTAACTGGTTTTCTAGGGGACAGAATTTATCAATTAAATCCAAGACATCATTGATTTTGAGTACTTTTGGCCTTTTTGCTTAAAGTGGCATACCACTCTTCAACTAAAGATACTCTTAGATTTTTTCCAGCTTCTGCGAGTATTTGTTCAAGTTTGCCTTTATCCTCATTGTTATTACAAAGAAGCACAGAAACCATATCTAGAGGTGCTTCGGGGACGCCGTGATAGTAGTCAAAGATATCAAAATCTGGTTGCTCCATAATTTCTTCTTTATAAACTAGTATTACCCCTTTTCCTCGAGCACCAACTTTTGAGACAGCTCTTTTAGTAATATTTCCTTTTTTATCAACCCAATCAGTTGTAAATTGAACTATGTCTGGACGACTCCCTGATGAAGTTATTATCTTTTAAACCTACCCACTCTTGAGAGGGGTCTTCTTTAGTTTTTAAGACAGTTAATGACTTGGAACGGTCCATGTCTTTAGGTCCCACAATTGAACCTTCTGGAATATTATTCATGCTTGGTTTATTCTATGATATTAGTGATGATTGCTACAGGTACAGAAAACCAACCTCAGCCGGATAATTCAAGTAAGGATTTACCTCAAATAGGTGAGCAAATTCAACAAGTCCTTAAGGAGCTTGGTCTTGATATTGAGTTAGAAACTGTCAATTTTACTGTCAGCCATATTCATCACGGTTTGAGATGGATATTTGCTAAAGCAGGAATACCAAATGCTGATGTTGGCATTTTAATTCATGATCTTGGAGAGACACTTGTGGCTATGGTAGATGGCGAAAATGGTCAGATGTTGGTAATAAATCCGCAAGTTTTCGAACAAATCGAAGCAGCTTCTGCATTAGCTAAAGAGAATCAAGTTGAAATTGAAGAATTAGAAATATCATTAGATTGTCGATTAAAAGAAATTCCCACGATCAACTGTTTTCTACCAGATTATTTAGAACATGTTGGAGTTGAGGAAGGTGCGCATTGGATACAAGGTCTAGTATCATCAGGGGGTGAATTTCCAGGATTTGTAAAATTGGGTGAGGGCACAAGAATTGGGGATGATGAAGATGAAGATGAAAATGAAATTTTGGATAAATATTTAAGAGAAAGAGATCTTTTGGCAGAACAAACCAAACCACATGAGATAAATGCCAAATATTGGGTCAATGAGTATTTTAAAGAAAAATATCATGACGAAAGTCCTTGGGAAGATTTATATCAAGCTTTAAAAAAAATCGCAGCCAAAAGGGAATCGAAAAAAAAGCCACCTAAAAAAATTGACCTTAGACAGATATTTAGGGGAAAATAAAAAAACTTAATGATTGACCAAATTGAATCATCTATTTCTAAGTTATTTATTCAGACAGAAGTTGCTGCCTCTCTTGAGGACTATAGAGAAGAAGAATGGCTTATTCTGGCGAGAAAAATTGGTAGTGAAAACCAACTCACTCTCAAAACAGATGTAATTGCAGCAATATTATATTGGCTTTATTCTGGCAAACCTGAATATGAATTTACTGAGAGCTCTGCAACTTCAAAAACCATTAGCTTTTCTAAAGAGACAACCAGGTTTGCTTCAGGACATCAGGCATCTTTTATAGGAGACGGTGAAAAGGGAGTGAAGTTTTATCATAGGCCATGGAATAATCTTTTTTTTGATTATGGCACCAAAATTTGGAAGGGTGGATTTGGAGAGGTTGCTATTTTAAAATTACTTCATGAAAATAACATCACATCTCCGAAGATAATTTCTTCTGGGTTTGTTAGCCAAAAAGACTGGCCTTTTTGGAGAAATCTAGAAACCGAGAGAAATCCCAAGGCAATAGTTGATGCATATTTAGATAAAAATAATAGAGAAATGGTAATAAAACCGTGGGAGAGTGAAGATGATATTTTTGCAATGGAGATGCAAGATTTTGGCAAACTGTCCAATCCGGAAGATCTGGTAGCTGCAAAAAAACTCTATGATCAAGTCAGAAGCCTTCTTCTTTCTCATGGAATTGCTCTAACAGATGCCTCGCCAGAAAGAACAATTAAACAATCTGATGCAGGACTAGTTGCTCTTGATTTTGGTTTTGTGGAAGCAACTAATGAACAAGGTTTAAAAATTCTGCTTTCTGAATTACCAGATAAAAATGCTAGAAACTACTGCTTCCATTGGCAAAAGAAATTTGGTTCTCTATAATGGACTCATTAAATAACATAAAAATATAATCTAAATATGGCAGAAAATAGACCATCAGCACTTGAAGTATTAACTGGAAAAACAGTTTCTGTAGATGTACATAGATCGGCAGTTGAGTTGGCGAAAATTGAAGGGGAAGAGAAAGGTTATGAAAAAGGATTAGAGATTGGCAGAGCGCAGGTTATTAAAGAGATGTTGGATGAGGGCGGTCTTTCCGATTTAATCAATCTATTTGAGGAGTTGGCAAAAAAATATAAGACTAGAGGTGTCATCGGTTTATCTATTATGAACACTGATGATTTTTTAGGTTTTAGTGAGGAGAACAAAATGGATTTAATGCTAATTGATCATATACGTCGATCATTTAAGCATTTTAAGGGGTTAAGAATGTTGGGGTGGACTGCGAAAGACAGTTTCCAAACCCTTAGGTTTAATTCAAAAATTTTTAATTCTTTCACATATATTAAAGAAGGTGAGGCAGTTCGGTGTACTACACCAGCAGTTCTCGATAATGATGGACTAGTAATATCTAGGGGTGTTGTTGAAAAAATTTCTTAGTTTATCAATCTTCTACAACAATTGCCCCCGTAGGGCATGAATCTTGAGCCTGCTTTACTTTTTCTTTATCTATCTTTTCTTGATTCATTTCTTTGATTTGAGACATACCATCTTCTCCGATCTCAAATAGCTCTTCATAAAGGGCAGCACAGGTTCCACAGCCTAAACATTTATCTTTGTCTATTTTTACTTTCATAAGGTAAAAATCCTTTTTATAGTAGGTAATAAAAAATTTATTAAATTTTTACGAACACACTTCAAATTATAATAGAAACCAACATCGGCGATATCATTTGCCGATAGGTTTTTATCAGCATAATTTACCAAATCTTCATAGTATGCTTGAGATTGCCTACCAAATAAAATATATTTTGATATCCATTCTGTTTTTTTCCAGATGCTGCCTTTGTATTTATTCCAATGACGAGAATATAGCTTGAGATTGTCACTTAAGATAGCCTCTACAGCATATTTGGCAGAATATAATCCAGGTCTAATACCTTCACACACAAGTGGATTTATTCCACCAACGACGTCTGCAATACCCAGCACATTGTCACGGTAAATAGTGGGAAATTTATTACTTAAGTATTTTGACCCACCATGTTTTTCTAATATTTTTTCAATGTTGTCCCTCCCGATCCAGTCTAAATATTTATCTAGACGCACATTGAGATCCTCTAGATTTCTTTTTTGATCTACCCAATACTCAATCATGCCTAATTTAAAATTCATCTCACCATCATGAAATAGCCAGGCATACCCATACGGAGCTAAGTCCGTATCCATATATATCCCCAGCACTTCTTTATATTTTTCATAAAAGCTCTTTTTAACCTTCACGATATATTCCATACCCACCGTGGGCTGACAGGGAGCTGCTTTTCTCATCCCCACTTTTGTAGTGATAATTCCTGAGGATCCGGTGGCATCAATGATATATTTTCCATAAAAATCACCTTCATCAGTTTTAATCCCAACTACCCTATTTTCCTCATAGATAACATCTTCAATAGTCGCGCCCAGCAGTACCTTGCCTCCCAAATCTTTAATTTCATCCATCAATATTTTTTTAGTTTTTTTAAAATCTAAAATATAAGCCAAAACTTCTTTGCTGCTTTTAATCGTTTCCACACTTTTGGTTCCTAGCATTAGTTTTGTAATCGGGGCGTTAACACCTGCTGCAGATAAATTAAATTCTTTCAGCACGTTAGCAGTAATGCCGGCGGTGGAGTAGTTGGGCTCTCCTGCTTCCGATGATTTTTCTAGTACTACTACGCTTTTGTTACTACGGGCCAGTTTGCGGGCTGCATATAGCCCAGGTATTCCCGCACCTCCGATGACGACATCATATTTCATTGGTTAATAATAACACCTTGATCTTAAGCCTGCTATTGGGTGATCGTATAATCTAAGAACTTTGAATGATAATTCTTTGTTAGAATACCTTGAATGCAAAATTTGAAAAAACTTTTCTCATCGCCCTTATTTTTAATAGTAATCGCAGCCACGATTGGTGGCTCAGTTCCAGTTATGGGCAAATACGCTTTAGCAGTTTTTGGACCTTTCACCGTTTTAACACTCAGATTTTTCTTTGCTTCATTGTTTCTTTTGCCAATAATAGCTAAATCAGAAGGATTAAATATAAAGAAATTCAAAAATTTACTTCCCGTTGCTGTTATAGGATCATTCAATCCAATCTTGTTATTTATAGGTCTTCAGTTCACCCAGGCATCATTTACCTCATTAATTTATGCGGGAGTTCCTGCCATGACAGCAGCCTACGTGATGTATGTAAAGAAAGATAAAATTAATCGGCAAAAGCTGGTGGGAATTGCTATTGGCTTGATTGGAGTTGGCCTAATTGTTCTTTTACCATTAATTGAAAAAGGAATTGGCGAGATGTCTATATTTGGAAACATACTGATGTTTTTTGGATCAATAGCATTTTTATCTTATGGATTAATTAGTAAACAAAAACAAAAAAAATTAAACGTCTCACCTCTGGCCCTAACTTTTTATTTTAGTCTGGTTTCTTTATTGATAAGTTTGCCCTTTATGGGATATGAATTTATCTCTCACGGATTTCCAAGCCAATTTGGTTTGATTCATATCTTAAGTGGAGCCTACATTGGCTTGATAGGGACGGGTGTTTTTTATCTGGCTTATCAATATGCCCTCAAGCATGGCTCAGCTATCACTGCTTCACTTTTTACTTACTTACAGCCAATTTCTGGCGTAGGTTTAGCATCCTTAGTGTTGGGAGAAAGAATCACTCTCCCATTTATTATTGGGGGTACTTTGGCTATTATTGGTGCCCAAATAGCATCAAGAAAATAAGATTTCAACAGGGCTATAGTTTCACTTTATTGCTATAATCCAAACCATGTTAGATGAGAGGTTTATTTATTTAGGGGCAGTGCTTTCTTTTTATGGTGGCTTGAGTTATTTAATTGATACTCTAAAAGGTAAGGCCAAGCCCAATAGAGTGTCTTGGTTTTTTTGGGCATTGGCACCCTTAATTGCCTTTGCTGCTGAACTAGAAAAAGGAGTGGGCCTACAATCATTAATGACTTTTATGGTTGGTTTTAACCCCCTGATTATTTTTATTGCTTCATTTTTTAATAAAGAATCTTACTGGAAATTAAGTAAAATAGATTATTCTTATGGAGTTCTATCTTTTTTTGCAATCATAATTTGGCAAATAACCGGAGAGGGGAATTTAGCCATCTTATTCGCCATTTTGGCTGATATCTTAGCCAGCATTCCCACCATCATTAAGTCATATCATCAGCCAGAAACAGAAAATGGTTCGATATTTCTTTTTGGGATGATCAATGCAGGCATCACAATTTTAACCATCAAAATTTGGAGCTTTGCCCATTGGGGTTTTCCCATTTATATCTTCGTCCTCACGGCTCTGATCTATGCTTTAATCAGATTCAAGTTAGGTTTGGTATTACAGAAAAAAAAGACCTTAGAGAAATTAATAAATAATTAAGACTTTTTAATGGGGAGTTTTTCTTCTTTGACAAATTGAGTGATATCCCAAATTTGTAGACAGGGTGCATCGTCAGGACGGCAGTATTCCTGAAGAAGGTTTTCTGGAGGCAGTTCAAGCTTCAGACGATGACTATTTGCTACTAGTAATATTTGATCAAATTCTTTGGCTCGATTAGAAAATTTTTCAGTAATCTGTTTGACTGGGTAACCAATGCCCTCTACATAAATCCCATCCACATTTTGACGATGAAAATACATTAAAATTCCATCAGGGAGAGTTCCAAAAGAACCTTCAGTGGCAATAGCAATGGTGTGATCTTGGGCCTGATCATTAATATATGAGACACTCTCTTTAATTCCGTGCCCAGAAGACCATTTATAGAGATACTGTTCTTGATCAGCGCTCACAAAAGGAATCTTATCTGAGTTGGTGAGTGAAAAATAAATAAATTTGCCAGAGACAGCTCCAATATTAAGGAGCATTGCTCCTAAAATAATCCCCCATAAGGCTTTTTTCCAAAACAGTTTTTGTTTTAGGGTGATGGAGAATAGTTCTTCAACTACTAAAGCTGCTGAGGTGGTTAAAAAGATACTCACTGGCAATAAATATCTGGGGTAAACAACTTTTCCTAGTAAGGCGATAGGAGCGGCAAATAAAATTGCTGACAATAACAATATGTGTTGAGGACGACGTTTCTTTGCGTTTGGTAAAAACTGTCCAATTAAGTTGAGCAATAATATTGGCCAGCTCAAATAAACTCCAAAATATTTAATATAGGTGGGAATATTAATCACAGTCTGTCTCCATTTGTCTTGGAAAATTACTTCCTTCCAGGGATAGAGGAAATCACTTCCACGAGAAAACAATTGAGAAAAAACCGGGTGTAATTTAAGACTGAAAAATATCATTAGACCACCCAAAACAGCTAAGGCAATATAGGCTAGCTGTTTGATCCTAGGGGTTAATTTGGCTGGTTTAAGCCAGGCATAGAGGAATAGAGAGGGAATGATTAAAATAGCCGGTAATTTAGCCCACAAAGCCAAGCCAAAAAATAATGCAGTTAACCCAAGCCAAAGATATTTTTGTTTGTTGTTAATTAACTTAACTACACCAATAATCGTCCAGGTTATTCCTAAACATAATAGTGGGTCTGTCAAAGCCATGCGATGATGGAAAAACCAAAAAGGAAGAGTGCTTCCTAGCAACATCGTCAACCAGACTGTTTTTTGTTTTCCTCCTAGTAATTTTGTGAGATAGCCTAAGCTCAATATTTGTCCTAATCCAATCAATACTGATATGAATCTACCCGCAAAAAGTTGATCTGAAAATAAGAATTGAAAGGGCGCCATCAACCACATCATTAGCGGGGTTTTACCATCATTCATGGGAAAGAATAGATATTGTTGCCAGTCGTCAATGATTAACTGTGTCCAGCGAATATAAATTGCTTCATCTGCAAAAACTGGTAATTGAGTCAGTTGATAGAGATGAGAGCCTAAATAGAAGAGAACGATAAAAATGGGAATCAACCAAAGTCTAATTTTTTTCACAACTCCATTGTAGCCTAGTGCTTCTTCTTCGCCAACTTGCGATAGGAGAAATTAATTATCCAAAACAAAATAAATGGAATCCAGGTAATTAATTTTTGATGAAGAATGACATCACCATCATAGTTTCCAGCCCATAAATAGGGAAAATAACGAAGTAGGGAGCTCAGTGAGAGTACTATGAGGCTAATTTTCCATGATCGCCATTTATCACCTATTAAAGGTATCCAAACCAATGCCCAAATCAGATACCAGGGCAAGAATTGTTTTGATCTGGCTGTTAATAGAGGTAAGAATAATAGGATTGAAGCCCACAAAGGCCAATTGCTCTCTACCAATTTATGAATTTTTGGCAGGTATTTTTTCCAGGGTATAACCAGTCCAATCCAGAGAGGAATTAAAGCCAAGGTAGCTAGTTTTATGGAAGCTGAGAGTAAGAGTAAGATGAGCGAAAAGAAAATATTTTTGCCAGTTTTTTGTCGTGAAATTAGCACCATTGAAGCCAAAGCAGGCACCATCATCCACAAGTCATTATGAACATTGCTCGTAACTTCAATTAATAAAAGTGGATTTAAAAATAATATGACTGACCAGATATTTAATTTTTTGCTAACAATTTTGCTGATTAAGAAACTTAATAATCCTAAGCTCAAGAAATTAAATAAGCGAAAAATAATCCAGGTGGGTAAAAATTTACCTCCTCCCATTAGGTAGGGTAGGAGCGACAATCCTGTCCAGCCATAAAAGTATGGAGCTGGAGTATGGGTGTTGTGCATAAATCTAGTCCAGTCATCATAGGCAAAATCCAAAGCTACTTTTACATGTGGGTTTACTTGATAGACACTCACCATCTTGGCATTAAAAATATAGTTAAAGACATCGTAAGAAAGAGCGTTATTAGAGAATAATAGTGGGATGGATATTAGTAGAGGCAACCACCAAGAGACACTTTTTTCTTTAAGCCAAAATTTAATTATCTGTAGGTAAGTGATAATTAAAGATGTGATTAATGCCAAAAAGCTATAAGAAAGTAGCTGTCTATTGTTGAAGAAGTTAGCCCACATCCAAGTTTGGAATTTCCAATAAGGAGGCCAATTTGTCAGAATTAAATTAGGTGCAGTTAGTGAATAGGAAAAAACGGCATATAGACTAAAGAGTAAAAAATATCTAAGTAGTAATCGATGATGTTTTTTACTAAAAAAATCAGTCATCTATGGAGTTGTTTTATATTTACCTTTTAAATCAGTTAATCTAATCCAGATGATGTCTCGCAACATCCGCAATGAATCTTTAATTGGGTCAACTCGATCTGATTCGCGATGATGCCATTCAATTGGAACTTCACTAATTTTGAAATTATATTTTTTTGCTAAGAAAAGAAGCTCTACATCAAATGCTCCCGTAAATGCATCCCCACGTTGTTCTTGTTGGCCATAAATATGAAGGCTATTAAAGAGCAATTTACTGGCTTTGGCAGAAAAAAGCTTAAAGCCGCACTGAGTATCCAAAATTCCTGGCATAGCTAAAACTTGGACTAAAATATTAAAACCTCGTCCCATGAGATGTCGATACCAAGGCTCTTTGCCTCTCACAGAGCCAACCATCTCTCTAGAACCAATAATTACCTCATAGTTTTGTTCAATTCTAGGCCAAAGCTTTTCAATTTCGACTAAGGGAGTTGATTGGTCAAAATCAGTAAACAAGCACCATTCTCCTTGAGCTGCTAACATCCCGGCTTTAACTGTTGGTCCCTTACCAGCATGAATATTTTCTAAAACTTTAACTCGGGGGTATTTATTTGCAAACTGCTGTAGTTTTTTGACAGTCCCATCATCTGAGCCATCGTCGGTGAGAATTACTTCCCATGCGTAGGCTTGTTTTTTTAGGTAACTAACCACTTCTTCCAAAACTCCGTTTTTCAAATTTTTCATTTCATTATAAGAAGGGATGATGACTGAGAGGTAAGGTTTGTTTGACATAAGCTGTAGTATAGAAAAAACTTAGCAACTCCTCCAGAGCAACTATCTGTCTTCTCGAGTACTAAGAATTATAATTTCAGGGCCATCGTGGGCAATAAAGCTTTCTTTAGGTTCTTTGTTCGGAAAAACCACTATTTCGTAAACGGGAGAATCGCCTACTTTTTCAATTGATCTATCTTCGTTGATGATTACTAAGGTTTCTGCCTCGCCCCTATTTTCTGTTGTTAAGGGCTTTCGATCTGTGGTGTTGAGAAAATAACGATAGTTTTGTGCATCTAAGTCATGTGACTCTGAAAATAAAATCAGATTATATTTTTCATCAGGTTTGATTTTCTGATAGATACTTTCACTGACGGCCTTCATGTCTTCAACAGTCCAACCCAAACTTTTGATAGGTAAATTATTATAGTTGTACCAAAGGAAGTAGGCCAGAAATATTCCAGTCAAGAACATCCCTAAGAGTTTCTTTTGCTCTATCATCCAGTTTAGAACTATGCCATAAACCCAAAAAGTAACCGGAAATAAATAAGCAATATAGTGGTCAAAGATGGTGTGCTCATAGAGCGATGTGCCTAAAATTCCAGTCAATAAGTAAGCTGATATTACCACCCACCCTGGCCAGTATTTATTTTTTCTGCCTCTAATTAATAACCATCCGATGACGATGGTGACAATGGCTAATAGAGTGGTGTTGAGAAGTCGTTGCTGGCCAATAGCGATTTCAAATAAGGCATGCATGCCTCGGCCATGGGTTTCTTTTAAAATTTCTCCACCTTTAGCTAATAGACTCGCTTCAGTTGAGGTCTTAAAGTTTGGTCCTTGAAAAACAAGTTTTTGGAGGGCATTGGCATTTAGCCATTCATGCTTCGAATCAAAAAGAACTAAGGGTGCAAATGATAATATTAATATTACTATGCCGACAGCGGTAGCCTTAAATTGTAAAGAAAGTTTCTTGGATTTAGATTTATCTCTCCAGTTCTCAATCAAACTAATTAACCAAATAATGCCAGCTCCACCAGCTGAAAGAAGAGTTAAGTAATGAAGTTGTAGTAAGACCGCAAAACTTAAAATCACGCCGACCCAGTACCAGCCATTTTTTTGCCAGGCTTTGTAAGTAAAGTAGATCATTAATATAGAAACTAAGGGAGCGGGATTAGGATTCCAGCTAAAGCGGGTGTAGGTAATAACAGTGCTGGCAAAGGTAAAGAAAGTAGTGGCGATCAAAGCAGCTCTTTGGCCGATGAGTTTTTTCCCCAAATAATACATCAACCAAACGCTGATGATTCCTAGTATGGCTACAGCATAGACTGGTCCCATGGGATTGGGATAAGTTAGCCATAAAAAAGGCAACATAAAATAATAATAGAGTGGTCCCAGATACATATTGCCCACACTAGTCACTGGACCAATGAAGACAAGATCTTTTTGCATAAAAATACGAGATACAATCAAGGCATCACGGCCTTGGTCACCTTGGAACTGCAGCGAATTTTGCAAATTATAAAGTCGTAAAAAGGCAGCAACTAAAATTAAAATAATCAGGAGAATTTGGGAGAGGGACAGGCGCTTTAAGACCTTCATAGTCGGCAGGGCCTATTATTTTTTCTTTTTCCAGATAAAAGCATTGTAGGCAAAAAAGTTCCAGAAAAGTCCGGTTAAGATCCCAATCATGACGTATAGAGTTCCGGTATCAAATCCATAATTAATAATTGGGACGGTGAATAAATTAAATATTCCAAAAGCTCTTTCGCCAATAGTAGCCACAATTAATTGGATTATGATTGAACCGCTGGAAGCAAGGTTGAACTGGATAAATTTTAAAGGAATTTGTTTAGCCTTAAGTTTGCGATCAGAAAAAGTCCAAGCATTGTTTAAGATAAAGTTGGAAGTAATAGCTGCTTCTATACTAAGGAAGGTAGCTAAAACAAAGTTGGTTAGTATTAACCAGTCAAAAACTGGTAGAGCAACTCTAAATAATGGCAGGGATGCCAATTGCACTAATGTGCCGACACCACCCACAATTAAAAACTTAAAAATTCGATGGTTTAAAATTTCTTGTATTCTCACCTTTAATATATATAATAACGCATTTTTAATGTATTCGGGGCCGATCTTTGACTTGCCTAGAGTTCGATCTTTAAATTTGTATGGTATTTCAGTGATTTTGAGATTTTTACGAGCAGCTTTGTGTAAAAATCCAATCTGAAAAGTATAGCCAGTAAACCGATCATTATTCATCTCTGGGTGAATTGCTTGATAGGTTTTTTTAGAAATAGCTCTATAGCCTGAAGTCCAGTCATGGATTGAGAAATCAGTTAAGATTGTCATGGCGACCAGATTTCCTACTCTGCTTAAAACTTTACGATGGAATCCCCAGTCATCTGGAATGCCTCCACCCTCTACATAGCGTGAACCTAGAACTAACTCATAGCCTTGATCAATTTTTTCTAAAAATAAAGGAATCTTAGTTTGATCGTGAGAAAGATCAGCATCAAATTCAAAAACTACATCTGCTTTTAGTTTACCAAAAGCTTCTGCCATCCCTTTAAGATAAGCTCCGCCTAACCCAGACTTTTGCTCGTTTATTAAGAGATGAAGATTTTTAGAATAAGTCTGCTGTTGTTGTAGTTTTTTGACTATCTCATAGGTTTTATCTGGTGAAGTATCATCTACCACCAGAATATGCATCTGCCAGTTTTTAATTTTTTCAAAAACCTTAAAAATTTCTGCAACTGTAATCGAGATGTTATCCTTCTCATTGTAAGTTGGAATGATAACAACAGCAGTTTTCATTATTTTGTTTGACTTTCGCTTTCCATTTCAGCCTCTACCATCAGTGAGACCAGTTCTTTAAAAGAGGTAGTTGGTTTCCAATTGAGTTGCTGATTAGCTTTTTTAGGATCGGCTATTAATTGATCCACCTCTGCTGGACGATCAAAAGCGGGATTATGTTTATAAACTGCTTCCCAATCGTTTAAGCCAGCTGCTTGACAGGATAGTTGTAGAAATTCTTTAACTGAATGAGTTTCTCCTGTGCCGATCACAAAATCTTCAGGCTTATCTTGTTGAAGCATCAACCACATTGCTTCTACATAATCTTTAGCAAAACCCCAATCTCGTTCCGCATCGAGATTGCCTAGCTCAATATGCTCCTGCTTGCCCAACTTTACTCTCGCCACCCCGTTGGCAATTTTTCTAGTCACAAATTCTAGTCCTCGGCGAGGTGATTCATGATTGAACAAAATCCCAGAAACCGCAAACATATCATATGACTCGCGGTAATTTACTGTGATCCAGTGTCCATAAACTTTGGCTACACCGTAAGGAGATCGAGGATAAAAAGGAGTCTCTTCATTCTGTGGAGTTTGGCGAACCTTACCAAACATTTCTGAAGAGCTGGCTTGATAAAATTTGGCTGTAGGGCAAGCTAAGCGCATTGCCTCTAAAACTCTAGTTACGCCAATAGCTGTAAAATCACCAGTTAAAACTGGTTGTTCCCAACTAGCTTGAACAAAAGATTGGGCTGCTAGATTATAGATTTCATCAGGTTGAATCTTTTTAATCGGGTTAGTAAGAGAGTGTTGATCAACTAGATCTCCGGAAATCAGGGTTAGGTTGGGATGATGAGTGATATGTTGGATGCGGGCAAAATTTTGAGTACTAGTGCGACGGGTTAACCCATAGACTTGATAGTCCTTTTCTAATAAAAATTCTGCTAAGTAAGAACCATCTTGGCCTGTGATGCCAGTTATGAAAGCTTTTTTCATGATTGTGATCTCCAGTAATCTAAAATTCTTTGTAATGTAGTTTGTAGTTCGATTTTTGGTTTCCAGCCTAAAGATTTAATTAGAGCTGGATTAGCTATTGAAACAGGAATGTCAGAGGGTCTCATTTTATCTTGATCAACCTCAACCTCAATCTCTACTTTAGCTAAGTTTATTAAGATATCCAGTATCTCTTGAATACTATGTCCGCGACCAACTCCTACGTTATAGACTTGTCCTGATTTCCCTTGAGATATCAGAATCATATAAGCTTGAACCATGTCTTTGACATCAGTAAAATCTCTAATGCTTTTAAGATTGCCAACTTTTAGTTTTTGCTGCTGTCCGTTTTCAATAGCCACAATTTGCTTGGCAAAAGCTGGCACCACAAAATCAGAATTTTGTCTTTCCCCAATATGATTGAATGGTCTGACTCTAATGATATTAAGATTGGAAGTTTGAGTATAAGAATATGCTAATAAATCTTGGACGGTTTTAGAAACAGCGTAGGGGCTAGTGGGGCCTAGTGGGTAAGTTTCATCTATTTTTTGAGGATTAAAATTTTCATAGTCGGAAACAAGATCATATTCCATAGCACTCCCGATAGCTAAAATCTTAGCTAAAGGAGCAAATTGGGAAACTGCCTCAAGTAAATTTAGTTGTAGCTGAATGTTGTTGTCTAAAACTTCTCTAGTATTAGTAAAACTTTTACCCACAGCTGCTAAGGCTGCGAGGTGATAGATATGGTCTGGTTTTAACTCTTTAATTAATTGGTTAGTTTTATCTTGATTAGTTAAATCTAGTTGGTGAATTTGATCATGAGGGAGTAATTCATGGACAAAGCCGGGATTATCTGAATAGGAGGTAACGTGAATATTTGTTTGATCTGCTTCAAGTAAGGCCTCAACTAAATGTGAGCCCACAAAGCCTGTTCCTCCAGTAATTAAAATTTTGGGCTGTGAAGCTAAATCAGTCATAAAAAACCTGTACTTATTTAAGCAATTTTCTTAAGGTTAATAATAACACAGCTAAGGTGGTAAAATTGTATTTAATATGAAGATTGACGTGATCACGATTTTTCCAGCAATGTTTGAGTCAGTTCTGACAACAAGTATTATTAAGCGAGCACAGGAATTTTCCGCAGCTAAGATCAAGATTCATGACTTAAGGGATTGGGCAACTGATAAGCATAGAGTTGTCGATGATCGTCCTTATGGTGGTGGACCTGGAATGGTCTTAAAGGTTGATGTGTTGCATGCAGCCATCAGTGATCTCAAAAAGCAACATCCAGAATCTCTAGTGATATTGCTTACCCCGCAGGGAAAAAAATATTCACAAAAACAAGCTGAGCAATTATCAGCAGAAAAGAATTTAATTTTGGTGGCAGGTCATTATGAAGGTTTTGATGATCGAATCAGAAAATATGTTGATCTGGAAATTTCTATTGGAGATTATGTTTTGACCGGAGGAGAACTGCCGGCGATGGTAGTCATAGATAGTGTGATTAGACTTTTACCCGGGGTTTTAGGTGATGAAAATTCAGCTCCCACCGACTCTTTTAGCTCGGGTGGATTGAGTCACCCCCAATATACTCGTCCCGAAGAATTTGAAGGAGAAAAAATTCCCGCGGTATTATTGTCTGGAAATCATCAACAAATAGAGGAGTGGCGCCAGGAACAAGCTAAAAAAAGAACTAAATCTAGAAGGCCAGATTTAATTTAGCTGCTGCTTAATGTCTTGCAGCGCCTCATCAATGGTCATCAATTTTATCCCCAATTCTTGCTGCGCTTTTTCATTACTCATCTCCATAGTTTTTTGATAAGGTCGCTTGGTAGTTTTAAGATATTCTTCTAAACTACCTTCTTTAATGCTGGTGGGATCAAAACCAAAAGTGGCAGCAACTTTTTTTGCTAGCTCATAAGTTGAGAGAGATGTTGAGCCGTTAAGCTGAAAAATACCCTGGGGTTGTTTTTCGATCATTGCATCAATAGCACGGGCTATATCATCTATATAAGTCGGGGTAATAATCATGTCAGAGAACTGTGGAAAAAGATTGTTCTCAGTTAAGCCTTGTCTAACTTTAGCCACTACATCAGGTTTATCTTCAAACTTAGCTCTAAAGGGATAGTCGATTCGTGCGATTACATAATGAGATAAGATTTTTTTGACTTCTTCTTCTGCTTCAGCCTTAGTTTGACCGTACCATTCAATGGGGTTAGTGGGATCACTTTCAAGATATGGTTGAGTTTTAGTGCCATCAAACACCAATCCAGTTGAAACATGAATTAAATAGATATCATTTTCCTGACAGATCTCAGCGATGTTTCTAGTTCCAATTACATTGACTTGGTAGCAAGAGCCTTGTTTGTCATCAGTTTGCTCAAAAGCGGCATTCATATTGGTAAAAGCAGCCAGGTGGATCATGACTTTAGCTGGGTGTTCTTTGACAAACTCTTCAACTTTATTTTTATCTGTAATATCAATTCCTGACGCCAAATCCATATTAAGGAATTCATATTTATCAGTGAGCATCTCAGCTATTCGAGAACCCACTAATCCATTCAAGCCGGTAGTTAAGATAGGTGTTTTTTTCATGAAGTTATTCCTTAAAATTTTTGAGGGTATTTTTCTCTGAGGGTAGTAGTCTCAATATCTCTTTGAGAGATGACCATCTGTTTTTTATCAATTGGCCAATCAACGCCTAAATCTGGATCAAATAATGAAATAGCAGCATCGCCAGATTGATCACGATCTCTATATAATCGATCAACTGCATACGAATACAGAACTGGTCCTTTTAGGACTAAAAATGAGTTAGCTATTCCTTTGGGAATATATATGTTTCCAAAATGTGTTCCTTTACCTCGACCTAATTTCATCATCATTACTTTTCCAAAGGTATCTGAATTAACTCTCAGGTCAGCCCAGGCACATAGAGCAATACCATTAACAACGGCCGCCAATTTATTCCATCCTTCAGCGTGGAAACCTCGAATGACATTTATTTCGGAATAACTAAGATTAAGTTGTCGAATCGGGAAGGGTTGGTTGGTAGTTTCCTCAATTTCTCTGACTCTACCCATTTCAGCAAAAAAACCTCGTTCGTCTTCGTGGGCTTTTAGAGGCATGTAAAACATGCCCTCAAAAGGGGTTTCTAAAAAGTGATCATTAATGGGTTTAGCTTTAGAAGGATTGTACTGGATTGTGCTCATGGCTAATCTTTCTGCTGATAGTTAATTTTAAAAAAGTCTTGAGACTTTTCTTTAAGGGGTTTCCACCATGATTGATTGTCTTGATACCAAGCAATAGTTTTGCCAAGTCCTTCTTCTAAAGTGACTGAGGGTTTCCACCCTAGTTTTTTATTTAGAGTACTCCAATCGACGCTATAACGTCGATCATGACCCAATCTATCTTTAACGAACTCTATCTTGTTTTCAGATTCTCCCATCAGCCCGATAATCATTTTAACTATTTCTAAATTTGAAATATCTTCTGTTAGGCCTCCTACTAAATAGGTTTCGCTATTACTACCTTGATGTAAAACGGCATCAATGGCACTGCAATGATCCTGGACATAAAGCCAATCTCTAATGTTTTTACCATCTCCATAAACAGGAATATTTTTGCCTTCGATTAAATTAGTAATTGCCAAAGAGAATAATTTTTCTGGAAATTGGTACTCGCCATAATTATTTGAGCAATTAGTAATTACAAATGGCAATCCAAAGGTTTCTCCGTAGGCTCTAACTAAATGATCTGAAGCAGCTTTGCTGGCAGAGTAGGGACTTCGAGGATCATAGGGAGTATTGTCATTAAATTTTTCATTTGAATTAAGCTCTAACGATCCAAAAACTTCATCGGTAGAGATGTGATGAAAACGCTTGACTTGATGCTTGAGGGCGGCTGCTAATAAAACTTGAGTGCCGGTGACATTAGTTTCTAAAAAGACAGCTGGTTCTAAAATTGATCGGTCCACATGAGATTCGGCAGCAAAATGAACCACTGCGTCTACGTTACTCATGACCTCATCTACTAACTGACGATCTAAGATATCGCCCTTAATAAATTTGTAGTTTGATTGATTTTCTACTAGACGCAAGTTTTCTAAATTACCGGCATAGGTTAGAGCATCTAGATTGATTAGATTGGAGTCTGGATATTTTTTTAACCAATAGTGGATGAAGTTAGAGCCAATAAACCCAGCTCCGCCAGTAATAAGAATATTCTGATAGGGGCTATTTGATGGCATTTAATCTCCTTAGTTCATCTGGTTAGTTGGTTTTGAATATTTGATTTAAACTCAGCTTCATCTTTAATTAAGTAAATCCACTGCCCATCATAAAGGTATTGAGGTGGATGTTCAATCGTACCTAAGGGGTCTGCAGGATAAATACTCAGGCTAGCGTTATTTAATTCGATCTGATTCCGAAGAGGAAATATTGCTTTAGCAGTGGCGATTGCTTCAGTTATGGCAAATTGTTGAGTGAAGTTATCTAAATAATATCGATACAATTGTCCAATTCTTTTTGTATCCAGAAGAAGATCTTTGTTGATTAATTTAGTAGCTAAAGATCGAATCACTACTTGTTGTCTTAGAGAGCGGGAGTCATCAGTATTTTGATCATTGTCGCCATGTCTGCTACGCATGTATTTTAGCGCTGTTTGACCATCCATCGTTTGTTCACCAGCTTTAAACTCAATTGTTTCATAAAGTTTTTCGGGATCAGTTTGAGTAGTGACATCAACATCAGTTCGAGGAAACTCTTTGTCCATGAAGCCTTGATTAACATCGATAGTAACTCCTCCAGCTAAATCGATTAGCTGTGAAACATTTTCCATCGAGATGATTATTGTGTGATGAATTGGTAAGCCAATCATCTCTGCAATTACTTCCTGTGGAAAATTTTCTGGTTGATCAGGATATCGATCTAGACCATAGGTATAAAGAGCATTGATTCTAGTTTTATATTCTTCACTCCATAAATCACGCGGCAATGGGAGAGTAGTTATTTTTCCACTTTTTAGGTTTAAAGAAACTAGCATTAGACTATCAGCCAGAGGCATAGACTCGCCTCTAGTTTCTAAGGCATCTAAGCCCAAAATCAAAAAGTTTTTGCGGTCCTGCGTTGTCATTGGGGTTAATTGCCAACCTTCAGTTATGGTTTGTTTAAATTCTGGTTTGGAAATTTGAGCGTGATTAACAAAATCATTAAATTTATAGTTAGCAAAAATTATTGCTGTAATTAGCAACATAACTATGACGATGGGCAGTGAAAGCAAGCTAGATTTTATAATTAGTTGTTTTTTTGAAATTGAATGAGTGTGAGTAGGTAGGTCTTTTTCTTCAGTTTGGATCATTGAATTATTATCTCACAAAACAACTTTGTGTGGTTTGAGATCTGTTTATTGAGTACAATAGATGGCAATGAAGAAAATCTTGACTGGTTTATCGTTATTGGCAATAATAATTGCCTCTTCTTGGGCCTTAACTCATGATGAATTTTTTCGTGCTCATGACTATATTCATGCTGCCAGAGTGATCGAGATGTATCGAGCTCTAGGCGATGGTCAATTTCCAGTCAGGTGGAGTGAAAATTTTGGTTATGGCTATGGTATGCCTTTGTTTGAGTTTTATGCGCCTTTTCCTTATTACGTTGGAGCAGCTCTTCATTGGCTTGGTTTTACAGTTTTGAGCACCGTAAAACTGCTATTTTTATTCTCTACGCTTTTTACTACTTGGGGAGCTTACAAACTTGGAAAAAATTTATTTGGTCGTACGGGGGGAGTTTTGACAGCCGCAGCCATTACTTTAGCTCCTTATCGAGCAGTAAATCTATTTGTGAGAGGAGCCTTGAGTGAAGCCTGGGGAATTATGGCCATGCCCTGGGTACTCTTGGGTATGTTTCAGATAGTGAAGCAGCAAAAAAATGGTTGGAGAACTCTAACTCTATCTTTAATAGTGTTGATGCTAAGTCACAACATTATGACAATGCTGTTTGTACCTTTAAGTTTATTGTTTGCGGTTTTATATCTTGGATATCGGAAGTGGATTGTTGTTCACAAAAACAAGAACAGCGAGTTAAGAACTCTATTGCGCGTAAGCGGTTCATTGCTGTTGGCGACTGGAATATCGAGCTTTTATTTATTTCCTGCAATTTTAGAAAAAGATCTCACCAAGATTGAGAGTATTTTTGGAGGTTATTTTCATTACTCTCATCATTTTTTATATATTCGTCAATTTTTTCAACTCAATTGGGGGTATGAAGGTTCAGCCTGGGGTCCTAATGACGGCATCTCTTTCTTTTTGGGTTGGGGACAGTTAATTGGATTGGGAGTATTATTTTTATTTTTAATAAAAAGGTTTGTTGATCGCAGTAGAAAGAAGGGTCTAAAAATGGCTCTTTTTGATCGAAAAATTGCCCTGTCTGTTTTAATAGGACTGCCTTTGGGACTATCGCTTTTTATGGCAATTATGAAGTCAAAACCGCTTTGGGATGTTTTGCCCGGATTGTCTTTTACTCAATTTCCTTGGAGATTTTTAGGAGTTGGAATAATCTTTTTAGGATTATTAGTAGGCTTGAGTACCAGCATGATCAAGCGCAAAGCTTGGCGATACACATACTCGCTCGTTCTTTTAATAGCCTTACTTTTCAACGCTCAGTTTTTTGGTCCCAAAGAATTTTTGGATGATGCCAATCAGTTTTATTACACCGATACAAAGACAATTTCGCGAGAAATGAGTGGGATTTTACCTGACTATATTCCACTTCAAATGGCTGAAGAACTAACTCCACCAGAATCGTTGGCTTGGTGTGAAAGTGATTGTGAGGCAGAAATTGAAGTTTTGGTCGATCGAAGCCATGAAAACTTGATCGCGACTAATTTTAAAACTGATCAAGAGGTGGAGTTTGCCATAGCTGATTTTAAAGGTTGGGAGGTAGAGATAGATGGCCAAAAAGTTGATAAGAAAGTTACTGAGGTGGGAAATATAGCTGTAGATGTGCCAGCTGGAAATCATTTAGTGGGAGTTAGACTAGGTCAAAGTCAGATTAGATTGTGGAGCGATATTGTTAGTCTAGTAAGTGTATTTATATTTATCTATTTAATACTGGAGCCAAAAAAAGATCCTGCTTAAAATATGCCAAATCCTACTTCTCAAGACACCACTCCAGATTTAGAAGAAGCTTTAAATCAAGAGGATCTCAACGAAATCAAACAGAAATCTGTGGTTGGGGCAGCCTCATATATAGGTAGAACCGCAGTCTTACAAGCGATTGGCTTGGCAGCTTCACTATTTTTAAGCGCTTTTTTTTCACCTGAAGATTTTGGTATTTATGGATTTGTAATCCAAATTATTGGTTTATTGGTTTTTTTCTCAGACATTGGATTGGCGGCTGCTCTGGTTCAGAAAAAAGAGCCTCCTTCTATTAAAGAATATCGAACTGCTTTTACTGTCCAACAGATCCTTTCTTGGTTGATTGTTGGTTTAGTGGGAGTAGTACTCATGACTGGCATTGTTCAACAAAAAACTGGACAAGCAGGAGTATGGATCTTATTAAGTTTGGCAATTTCTTTTCCACTAGCAACTCTTAAAACTGTGCCCTCAATTATTTTGGAGCGAAAGCTTGATTTTTCAAAATTAGTTTTACCACAAATCTTTGAACAGATTACTTTTTATGCAATTTTAATTTTTCTAGCTTGGAAGGGAATGGGAGCCTTAGCCTATGCTTACGCTATTTTAGCGAGATCGATTATTGGAGCCATAGTGATGACAATAATTCAACCCTGGAGGTTTGGTTTAACCATTAGTAGGGAGGCTCTTAAAATCTTAATTGGCTTTGGAGCAAAATTCCAGTTGGCTGATTTCTTAGCTAGAGTCAAAGATCAGCTATTTTTCTTGGCCTTAGGGATGTTTTTACCCCTTAAAGAATTTGGGTATATTCAGTGGTCAAAGACTTGGTCTCAATATCCTTACAATCTAACAGTCCAAAACGTTTTAGCGGTCACTTTTCCCACCTTTTCAAGATTGCAGAGTAATAAAGAAGCTTTGAGAAAAGCAATTGAGAAATCAATCTTTTTTATTACTTTGACAATTTTCCCGATTTTAGTTGGGATGAGTGTTTTCATTAAGCCGCTAACGGTGGTGGTTCCAAGCTATGCTAAGTGGCAGCCAGCGCTACTGAGCTTTATTCTATTTACTCTTAGTATTGGTTGGGCGGCAATTTCTTCACCTCTAGTAAATACCCTGAATGCAATTGGTAAAATTAATAAAACTTTGAAATTAATGACTATTTGGACAGTCTTAACTTGGATCATAACTCCAATAATGATCAAGTTGTACGGCTTTAATGGGGTGGCCATAGCAGCCATCATCATTTCCTTCACCTCATTTTTACCAATTATATATGTTAAGCGACATGTGATGATAAATCTCTGGACAAATATTTGGCGACAATCATTGGCAGCTTTAATAATGGCGGGCGCAGGTGTTGTTGGGATTCCTTTATGGAGTAGGAGTCTAACTTGGTTACTGTTGGGAATGATGTCTATGGGAGCACTATACGTTTTAGCATTGTTGGTGCTAGGATGGAAGAAAATAAAGGCTGAAGTAGCCAGCTTAAAATCTAAATAATATGTCTTTTTCCGTTATTATTACCACCAAAGATCACCAGTCAATTATTGAGCGAGCTTTGAAGTCAGTTAGCTTTGCAGATGAAATAGTAGTGATAGATTTAGAGAGCAGTGATGATACGGTCAAGATTGCTAAAAAATACACCGATAAAATCTATCAACATAAAAATATGGGCTATGTTGAGCCAGTACGTAATTTTTCTATTAGCAAAGCCAAGGGAGATTGGATTTTAATTATAGACGCAGATGAAGAAGTTCCGCCTGAGCTTAAAAAAGTTATTCAGAGTATTGTTAATGCTAAAGACCAAGATAAGTTACCGGATTGTTTTTATATCCCTCGTAAAAACATCATTTTTGATAAGTGGATTCAAAAAACTGGTTGGTGGCCTGATTATCAATTGAGGTTCTTTAAAAAAGGACAGGTGGAGTGGTCTGATCAAATTCATAGTGTGCCAATTACTAGGGGGGAAGTCAAAGAGTTTCCGGCTCAAGAAAAATTTGCTCTTTTACATCATAACTATCAAAAGATTTCTCAATTTATTGATCGTTTTAATCGATATAGCTCCATTCAAGCCCAAGAAAGAAAATCAGATAAGCAGATTGAGTCATCTGAGTTAATAGAAGAGTTTACAAGCTCTTTTTTACGAAGGCTTTTTGCTCAAGAAGGTTTAGAAGAGGGCTCTCATGGAGTTAGTCTATCAATATTACAGTCAGTTTCAGATGCAGCAATGAAGATGAAAATTTGGGAAGAACAGGGATTTCCTGATAAAAAACACGATCAAGGCAAAGCATTAAAGACCTTGTTTCAATTTAAAAAAGAACTCACTTATTGGTTGGCAGATGCTCAGCTCAAACGAGCTCGTGGTTGGAAGAAAATTATTTGGCGTTTACGTCGCAAATTAATGGTCTAATGACATCTTCTCTCAATACGATATAATAATTTCCATGGACCATATCTCAATTATCTTAGTTGACTATAATTCGGCTGAATTAACTAAGATGTGTTTAAAGTCTTTACAAGACATAAAAGCCAAAAACTTTAATTACTCAGTAATTGTGGTTGATAACGCTTCTCAAAAGCCGTTTAAGCTCTCTAAATCATTGCAGGCAGAAAATGTGGTGCTGATTCGCAGCGAATCCAACTTGGGTTTTTCTGGTGGAAATAATTTAGGTATTATCTATGCAGCTGAACATTATGATTCAGATTATATTTGTCTACTAAATAATGACACTACAGTCGCTCCTGACTTTCTAGAGCATCTACATCATAGTCTCAAAAATAAAGATACGGGGGGAATAGTCGCACCTAAGATCTATTTTGCCAAAGGTTATGAATATCACAAAGAAGCTTATCCTAAATCAGAACTAGGGAACATTATTTGGTATGGTGGCGGCACTATTGACTGGTTAAATTTAATCGCTTCTCATTGTGGAGTAGATGAGATTGATCGAGAGCATTTAAATCATGAGGTTAAAACTGACTTCTGCACTGGTTGTTGTATTTTAATTTCTAGAGAAGTTTTAGAAACAGTTGGGATGTTAGACGATAAATTATTTTTATATTACGAAGACGTAGATTTGAGTTTGAGAGTCAGGAAAAAAGGTTTCCACGTTCTGTATTGTCCTCAATCAATAATCTGGCACCATAACGCTGGTTCTAGTGGTGGATCGGGTTCAGCTCTGCACACTTATTATCAGACTAGAAATCGGGTTTTTATAGGTTTGAGGCACGGATCACTTCGGGTTAAGTTAACTAGCCTTTCCTATGCTTTTCGAACCTTACTAGGAGGTAATCCAATAGAGAAAAAAGCTGTGAGTCATGTACTTACTGGCAAAATGGGAAAGCAGCCTTATGACAAAATCTGAAACAGTCAATCGTCCTAGCATTACAGCGGTGATCATTGCTAAAGATGAAGCAAAAATGATCATCAACTGCATCGATACTCTTAATTGGTGTGATGAGGTCCTAGTGGTGGATTGCGCATCGAGTGATGACACTGCCAAACTAGCTGAGACAGCGGGAGTGCGAGTAGTTGGCTTTTCTCATAAAAGTATGGCTAAGACCAGAAATGAAGCCTTAAAAATGGTCAAGACAGATTGGGTGTTATATGTTGATGCCGATGAGCGAATTGCGCCAACTTTGGCCAAAGAAATTTTAGTTCAACTAGAAACTTCTAATGCTGTGGCTTTGAAATTCCCTCGTCAAAATGTGCATTATGGCAGAATCATGTTGCATGGAGGTTGGAATCAAGATTACGTTACTCGAGCTTTTGAAAAGTCAAAATTCATTCAGTGGTATGGTGATATTCATGAAAGCCCCAAGTTTAAAGGGGAAGAGGTTGAGCTTAATTCTCCACTAATACATTTAACTCATCGCAATACTCTAGATGGGTTGAAAAAAACTATTTCTTGGACACCAATCGAAGCTGAGTTATTATCCAAGGCTAATACAAAGCCAGTGAATTTAGGAACATTACTGCGCAAAGGAATGATGGAATTCCTTCGAAGAGGAATTTTAAAACAAGGCTATAAGGATGGTGCGGAAGGATGGATCGAGGCATTAGTTCAAGGAATCAACCGCATCTTAGTCTATATTCAGCTTTGGGAACATCAACGAAGTCCTTCTCTGGATGAAACCTATCAACAAATTGAGCAAAAGATTTCACGAATGTGGCGGGATGAAAAATGAAGATTTGTCTTTATTCTCCTTATATCCCTAAACATGCTGGTGGTGGCGAAAAATACATACTGGATGTGGCTACAACCCTAGCTAGGCGACACTCAGTTTGCGTGGCTGTTCCACAGCAGTTTGCTGGTGACCCATCAATCGTAACCAAGTATGAAAAATTTCTAGATCGTTCTTTGGAGAGAGTTTCCTTTGTTCCCTCACCACTGGGATCGAAGGCTAATTTCATGCAAAAACTACTCTGGACAAGACAATTTGACGTGATGTATTTCTTAACAGATGGAAGTCTATTTTTTAGTTTAGCTAAAAAAAACATTCTCCATGTCCAGCTCCCCCTTCAGATAGATAAAAGTACTCTCATAGAGAGACTCAAATTAAAGCAGTGGCAAATAGTAAATACTAACTCTATGTTTACCAAGCAAGTCATCGAGCCAAGCTGGCCGGTTAAAGTTGATTTAGTTCATTATCCATTAATAGATGTGGCAGAAATTGAAAGCGCCACTAAATTAATAAAAAAAGAAAAAATCATTTTAAGTGTGGGGAGGTTTTTCAAACAACTCCATAGTAAACGTCAAGAGATATTGGTTGAAATATTTAGAAAATTAATTAAAGATAATCCCAAGGAAATGAAAGATTGGAAGCTAGTTTTTGTCGGAGCTGTGGAGGATAAAAAATACCTAGCTCAAATTAAGCGTCAAAAAAAAGGTCTGCCAATTGAATTCCATCATGATCTTGATAGAAAAGAATTATTAAAATGGTATGGAAAAGCCAGTATCTATTGGCATGCGGCTGGATTTGATGTAGACCAACAAAAAAACCCAGAAAAGACCGAACACTTTGGTATTAGCACAGTAGAAGCGATGGTAGCTGGCTGTGTTCCGGTTGTTCATGCTAAAGGTGGCCAGATTGAGGTAGTGGGAGATAAGTTGAAAGATGCTCTGTGGATAACCAAGCAAGAGTGTTTTGATAAAACTCTACAAGTTATTAAAGACGAGCAGTTATTTAAGGCACATCAAAAAGAAGCCAGAAAACGAGCTCAATTTTTTACCAAAGGCTTTTTTGAACAAGAGTTATTTAAAATGGTTGAACTATGAAAGAAAATAAAAAAATACAATCAAAAGTTTCTGTGGTCATCCCGACTTACAAAGGGAAGAGCTTGATGGAAAAGAATTTCCCTTCAGTTTTAAAATCTTTACGAAGTGGAGACGAGGTGGTGATAGTTGACGATGGGGGATTCAAAGAAACTTTGGAGTGGCTAAAACAAAATTTTAAATTAAAACAATCAAAGAAAAATAATGACTATACTCTTTATAAAAATGAATTTAGTCAAGGTAAGAAGAAAATTTCAATTACTTACGTAGTTAATCACACTACTTTGCGCTTTGCTGCCAATAGCAATCGTGGAGTAGAGCTAGCATCACATCCATTAATATTTTTGGTCAATGATGACGTGAGTCTTTACCCCGATACGATTAAAAAATTAGTTCCTCACTTCTCTAACAAGCAAGTTTTTGCTGTTGGTTGTTTAGAATTTGACCATGAGCATGGTGGAGTAAAAAGCGGTAAAAACAAACTCTGGTTTGAAAGAGGGATGTTTGTTCATTCTAAAGCCGCTGACTTCAAGCGAGGCAAAACCGCCTGGGCGAGTGGAGGGAGTGGTATGTTTGATCGTCAAAAATGGTTGCAAGTAGGCGGTCTTGACTTAGCTTATTATCCAGCTTACTGGGAGGACATAGATTTATCAGCAACAGCTAGAGAACGAGGTTGGCAAGTTTTATTTGAGCCAGATGCGAGAGTAGATCATAATCATGAAACCACTAACACTGATGTCTTTGGTCAAAATAAAATAAGGAAGATTAGTTGGCGTAATGCCAATGTTTTTACTTGGAAACACAGCGATGTTTGGCAAAAGATAGCTTATCTTTTATGGAAACCTTACTGGTTGATAGCGCGTTTACGGGCTAAAATAAAAGCATGACTTTTATTAAGAAATATCGAAGCTTTTTATTATTGATTTTGGTTTTATTTTCTTTTTGTTTGAGATTTTTATGGTTAGATAATTCACCTCGAGGATTGTTGATTGATGAAGCTCATTTTGGATACATTTCTTACTCATTATTAGAAACAGGAAAAGATGAGCATGGAGTTTCTTGGCCGGTAGTTTTTAAAGGTTTTGGTGATCAAAAACTACCAGTTCAAGCATATTTATTAATGCCATTTATAAAACTGATTGGTTTGAATTCAGTTGCAGTTCGTTTACCTTCGGTAGTTGCGGGAACATTGCTGGCGTTGGCAATTTACTGGTTGTTAAAAGAATTTAAGGTCAAAGAAGAATTAGCTTTATTTGGGGTTTTAATTTCAGTTCTTAGTCCTTGGTCGTTTATTTTGAGTAGATTTGCTTATGAATCAAATTTAGCATTATTGTTTTTTACTCTTGCTCTAATTTTTCTTCATAAAATTACTCAAGATAAAAGTTGGGGGTGGATAGTTTTATCTGCATTTTTAATGTCTCTGACTTGGTATACATATATTGCTTTTAGGCCAGTCACTCTACTTTTTTCTTTAGGATATTTATTTTTTCTATTACTCTCCAAACAGATTAGATGGCAAAAAGCGGCCCTATTTTTAGTAGTTTTTGTGGCATTAGTTATACCTCTTTTTCATCCCAAATTAGTTGAGTCAGGCACGGCTAGATTTGGTCAGGTTGGTATTTTGGCTGATGAGGGTCTGGTGATGGCGATCAATCAAAATAGAACTTTTTGTGATGATAAACTCCCCAAGGAAATTTGTTATGCATTGTGGAATAAACCACTTTATTTTGGTAAAGAATTGACGAATCGTTTTGTAGCTACCTATTCTCCACAATTTTTATTTATTTCTGGCAATAGTCAGTTGCGTTATCAAACAGTAGAGGATTCAGGTCAATTTTATCTGGTGTTATTGCCCTTCTTTTTCTTAGGTTTAGTTGCCTCTTTATTTAGAGTAGGGACTTTAGAAACAACTAATAACGCTCGAATTTTTATTCTGTTGGGTTTATTAATTACCCCAATTCCGACTATTTTAGCTGGGCAACCACAGTTGGTTAGACTATCACCTTTACTCCCTTTTTTAATTTTATTGATGGTGTTGGGTTTACAAGTTGTCTGGCAATTTTTACCCAAGATTAGTGGAAAGATAGTGGTAGGAGGAGGACTAGTGATTTTGTTTATTTTTTCAAGTCTCCCCTTTTTAGTAAATTTTTATACTATTCACACAGTCAAGCATGATGAGGTTTATCAATCATTCCTACCAGAGTTATTTGAGGTTTTAGATTCATATCCTAAACAAACCTCAATTTATATCAGACCATTTTTTTCTGATCCGATTATGGCTTATGCTTATTACAGAAAAGTTAATCCAGATCATTATCAAAAGAATGTTGTTTTGGGTAAGAAAGAGGACTCAGGTTTTCAGCATGCAGTTGGCTTAGATAATTACCAAGTCTCTGAAGAGCCGATGGTGAACTTAGGGTGTAGAGCAGTTAAGCAAGAGCGAGTAGCTTATTATGTGACCAATGAAGAATTCAAGAGACCACCTATTGAGTATTTGCATCGGGTGGCTTCAGAAAATGGAGCTGTTTACTATGCCTATGTTTACGATGCAGTCGCCTATGTAAATAAACACCCGGAGTTGTGTTTGGATTAGTAGTTGATGTGGAGGTAATAGGTATTAATATTATCTTCTTTGTGTTTGACTCTGACATATCTGAGTAATCCCCCACCACAACTTACGCTTCCTCGATACAAAGTACCATTTTCAACTGCCCTAACTCTTAAATCACTGCTAGTTTTGCTAACCAAATCCAAGCCAGTATGGGGTGAGCCTCCATAGGCACGTCTAACTCTAGCATACCAAGTCATGCCATAGCCCTGAGTAATTTTAGCTGCATTGAAGACGGGCCAATCCCAACTTCCAGAAAATCCAAATTGGTCGTCAGGATCGTTTGACCAGCTAATGCTGACTTGTTTTAAGTATCCTGCGGGGTTGAGGTTGGAGTTGTCTTTGGCTACTTCGAAATGGAGATGTGATCCAGTTGAACAAGCTGAAGCGCCAGAAATAATTGAAGCGATGGTTTCCCCTTTAGCAATGTCTCCAACTTCTAATTCATTTCCTTGCCCAGCAATAATGGATTGAATAGCCTGTAGCTCTTGAAGGGTCTTCGCAAGCTCATTTTGATATCGAGACTCGTTGTTCTTGGTTGCTTGGAGTAGATACTGTTGGTCATTGCGTTGTTGTTGCAATTGAGCCTGTTGCAGCTCTAGCTCTTTCTTCTTGGATTCCACTTGAATTTGCTTTTCTTCCTTGAGGCTTTTTTGTTCATCATATAAAAGTCGTTGTGATTCAGCTCGATGCATGGCTTCCAAGGTTTGTTTTTTAGCCAGCTTTACATACTTGTAGTCTGATAAGAAATTATTTAGATTATTACCATTAAAGAGGAGGAATAAGGGGTTAACTTGAGTACGTTTATATTGTTCGCCGACTCTTTTAACTAATATTGAACTAAGTCTATCTAAGGAAATATTCAAACCACCAATTCGCTCTGTAAGTTCTCCAATTTCATTTTCAAGCTGAGCTATTTCTGCCAGAGTTTGTTGAACTTGAAGTTGTTGGATACTAATTTGTCCCGACAAGATACTAATGGTGCTATTGAGAGTAATTTGAGCTTGTTGAGTTTCAGAAATTTTAATTTCCCAACATGATTTTTTTTCTTTAATACAAGTTAGCTGATCACCTTCATTGGCACAGTTAATTTCGTCACAATTTTGGGCAAAAACAATTGATCTTGAAAAAAGAAAAGTTAGGAGAAATAAACTCAAAAAAACAAGCTTATGCATCTTCTTATCCATAGTTTCATTTCATCATCCTTTTTACTGCAATCGCTCCGGCAAAACCCCCCAGTAACATCGTGATCAAAGTTCCGCCACTTAGCTGGATGGCAAAAATCTCCCAGGGAACTGGGAGAAGAGCAATGTTCCCAAGAAATTCTTTTATCCATGGAGTTAGATATAGCAAGGCTGCAAAAGTTCCCGCCCAACCCATTAATGAGCCGATCAATCCATAAAGAGCTCCTTCAAAAAAGAAGGGAGCTTTAATAAACCAATTACTAGCTCCTAAAAACTGCATGATTTGAATAGCTTTTTTACGATTAGTTACCTTCATGCTGATAAGAGCAGAAATGATTAAAAAGGAAGTCACTCCTAATACCACTACTGTGGCGATGCCAATATATCTAACTGAGCTAGTCCAATTACTAAGTGAGTCGATGATATCCTGTTGGAAAACAACTTCTTCGATTTCATCCAATGATTTCAAATCATCTTTGATAGCAATAAGGGATGAGATTTCATCAGCAGAAACTTCTAAGCTAGCCGGTAGAATATCGGCTGTAACTAGCTCTAATAAAAGAGGATCATCTTTGTTTTCTTCACGATAAGCAGCCAACGCTTCTTCTTGGGTGATAAGATTGACATCTTTAACATATGCTTTTTGTTGCATTTTATCAGCCACACTCTTTAATTCATTGCTGGAAGTATCAAGCTCAAAAAAACCAATTACCTGAGGGCGGGTCTCAAAGTAAGTTAAGATCTCTTGGGTGCCTAAGATCATGAGTGAAAAAGAATAAGCCACAAATAAAGTCACGGCGGTAATCATCATTGCCGTCAGGCTCTGGAATGGTGAACGGCGAATATTAGTGAAAGCGGCAGAGAGAGGATTCATTTTTCGAGTTCCTTTTTCTTCTTCAACATAAATTTTTTAAAAGGAAATTTAAATCTAGTTTTAGGAGTTGTTTCTTTCAAATCTTCAACCTTTTCTTTCAAAGATTCTTTCCCTACTTTCTTCTTCTTAGGCATTTCTTTTATGGGTTTTTTCTTTTTTTCTTTGGTATCAAGAACAAGCTCCCCATCTTTAAGATCTAAGCGTCTGGCACTTTTCATATCCTCAAGAACTATTATGTCATGAGTAGATAGTAAGACTGTAGTTCCCAGCTCGTTGATTTTTTTAAGCAACTTTATGATTGATTTAGTGGTATCTTTATCTAGATTTCCAGTAGGTTCATCTGCAAATAAAACGGGGGGAGCAGTGGCTAAAGCTCTAGCAATACTGACTCTTTGAGCCTCTCCTCCAGATAGTTCTCTGGGGAAGAGATCAGCTTTATTTTCTAAGTTAACTAGCTTTAATAAGTCAGTGATTCTTTCTTCAATTTTTTCTTCTGATCTTCCTGCGATCAATAGTGGAAGAGCGATATTTTCCCAAACATTTGACTCTGGGAGTAAGCGATAGTCTTGAAAAACAACCCCGATTCGGCGACGGTGTTGGTGTAGAGAAGAAGTAGATAGCTCTGATAGCGGGAGATCATCAAAGAGAATCTGTCCCTCATCAGGCTCATATTCTCTGGTAATCAGCCTCATGAGGGTAGTTTTACCACTTCCAGTAGGGCCAGTAATCAATAATATTTCACCTGGTTCAACTTCAAAATCAACTTTTTTAACCCCGTAAGTATCATTAAAAAATTTTTTGGAGACTTTATCAAAAACAATCATAGGCAGATCTAGTGTAACGTTTCTAAGGAGAGTAAAGCAAGCCTATTTTTCGCTAGGAATTTGGCCCTCTGGATTGACTATCTCAATTCGACCTACATCCATTAACCAACCAGCACTTTGTCCTTTAAAAGTTTCTCCCCATATCTTGACATCCATCTGCGCAAACTTATCAAGATCAGTGATGGAAGAAGTCAGATAGACAGTTTGAGAAACACCACCAGGCCTGACAAGTTTGTGAGAGCCTTCTCCATTTACTCCGCCAATTTCCAGATAGCCTTCTGCAGAGTCTTTGAATGTTTTTTCGTCTTTAACCCCAAAAACATCGCCTGCTTTGATTTGACCTTCTTGCGCTACTCGTTGTAAATCGGAAGGACTAGGGAGTAATCCACCAGATTTAGATTTAAGCTTATAGCCGCCATAGCCAGTGGCGACTCCGGCAATGACTGCCACGATACTGAAGATAATTGCGAGTTTGGGAAAAATTGGTTTCATAGAGTTGTCATTATTATCGGTTGGCGAGGTTTCGTCAACAACACTTTCAGTTTTTACTTCTCCCTCTTGTTGAGGAAGATCTCCCTGAGGAGAAGCTTCGTCTTTAAGATCAATGTCTTTGAGGTTAATTTTGTGCATAGCAGCATCATACTAATTTTATTTCCTGATGGCTAGAGTTTCCTGATCTCTTCTCTAATAAATTGATCTAAATCACCATCTAATACTCCGGCAGTATCAGTAGATTCTAGCTGTGTTCTAGTATCTTTAACTAATTGATAGGGATGAAGAATGTAGTTGCGGATTTGAGTTCCCCAGGTGGCTTCAGTATGTTGGCCTTTTACTTGATCTAATTCTTGTTTTTGTTTTAACTCTTCTTGTTTGGCTAGAATTGCCTTGAGCTTTTTCAAGGCTCTTTCTTTATTTTGTATTTGGCTTCTTTCTTCACGGCATTTAACCACAAGTGAGGTGGGTAAATAAGTTAGCTCAACGGCAGTGTTAACTTTATTAACATTCTGTCCTCCAGCTCCTCCAGAGCGGCTGAATTTCCATTCAATGTCGCTATCTTTAACCTCTATTTCTGTACTGCCAGCTTCTATCAGGGGCAATACTTCTATCAAAGCGAATGAAGTCTGTCTAAGACTGTCTGCGTTAAAAGGACTCTGCCTGACTAAACGATGGGTCCCAGCTTCGTGTTTTAAAAATCCATAGGCATGAGTAGCTTTGATTTCATATTCAGTACTTTTAATACCAGCCTCATCGCCTCTAGATTCAGAGATGAATTTATATTCCCAGTTCTGTCTTTCAAAGAATCTCAAGTACATTCTTTGCAACATCTCTGCCCAGTCCATGGCTTCAGTCCCGCCTTGTCCAGCATGAATGGAGAGTATGGCTCCATGAGTGTCATATTTGCCATTTAAAAATTGAGAGAGTTCAAGTTTTTCTAGTGCTGATTCAAATTTTGGAAGGTAACTAATAATTTCTTGCTCAATAGCGGTGGGGTCATTTTTTTCTTCAACCAATAGCTCTGATAGGCTCTCTAAATCTTGAGTTAGTTTTTGGACATTAGTAATTTGGTCAATTTTTGATTGAAGTTGCGAGGTTTGTTGGGTAACTTCTTGAGCATCTGGTTTATTCCAAAAATTAGTTTGATAAGTTTGTTTTTGCAAGTCATCAAGTTTAGTTTGAATTTCATCTATATTTAGACTAAGCATTATCTCGTGAGCTTTGGCAAGGAGTTGCTCGGTTTTTTCTCGAGCTTGTTGAGTCATGGTGATATTGTAGCAGTCAGGGAGTAAATTCTACGAGGGTATCTTTGTTTAGCTCAAAAGATTGTTGAAAATCTTGATGAGAAATTGAGTATAGAGTGGGGGGTAATCCAGCTTGTTTTTGGATAAAAATTTTATTTAGTTCTCCAAAAGTCGGATGATCAATTTCAAACGATAGCTTTTTAGTTGTTTGTTCAGGTATGGTAACTAAGAAACCTACTTGACGGAAAGACTCACCTTTAGAGTTAGTTATTAACTCTTCATTCCAACTCTCAATTATTAGATCATCAAAGACTAAGTTTCTAGCTTCAACTACTGCCGGCAAGACAATTCGTTGATAGTTTACATAACCTAGATGATTCGCTTCATTGGCTTTTTTTTGTTGAGTGGGAGGTGGGAAATTGTGATTGGTAAAGGTAACACTAACTAAACTAGACTTTTCTTTGATTTGCAAATCAACAGCTCTATCTAGGTGCTGATTGGCTTTATTAATTCCTACATTTGATTCAACTAACATGAGAGAAAGAGTATTTTCCGCTTTTATTAATTGTCCTGAGACATTTAAGTTTTCAAAAATATTTTGTAACTCATCATCATGTGAAAAGAACGTAATATCCTTATGCAAGGCGCTAGTTATCATTTCTTCAACTAATTGGCGTTGTTGTGATTGATCTAAGCTTTGTAGCTTGAATACAAGTTGGTTAAAAAAAGTTGAAAGAAAATGTTTTTTGGTAACACTGCCAGGAAAAAAGTTACTCCTATCAGCCCTAGCAATATCAGCAAAGTTTTTATCAGTCACAGTTTGGTTGTAATCAGGAATAAAAATTGGTCCAGTAATGGTTAGGATTTTTTCTATAATTGGCAAATTAATAGCCACTACTCCATCAATACCGGCTTCCTTACCCCAAGCCATGTAAGTTAAAATTTGTTGGGCGCTAGTTGGAAAGTCTGGATGCCAGTTAGCATCGCGTAGCCGCAAGCCATCACCACCACTCAAATATTCTTTGGCGCCGGCTGGGGCTTCGATAAACCAGTTAAATTGGCCATCAGGGACGTAGATATCTTGAATTTCAAAAGTTTTTAATACCCCATCGCTTAGTTCTAGCTTGGCATAAGAGCCCAAGAATCCCCCCGTGGCTCGCAGTTCCTCGCTATTTTGAAACAAAAGAATATGGGTATGATTTCCAGCGAGGAGTTTTTCTGCTGCAGGAATTAACTCCTGAGCTGTATTTAACTGTTTGAATCGATCGTTGATGAATAATTTAGCCAAACGTGATTTTTGACTCTGATTAATAAAGCTGTTTAAAGTGTCACCTGTTATTTTTAAATCAATTTTCAATTTTTCAGAATAACTTCTTTGCTCTTCTTGATCACTGCTAAATAGGTTTTGAGCGTAGATAGTAGCACTTTTTAGGGTTTGACTGGAATTTTTTGCTAACTTTAGTCCGGTGAAAGTAAGTTTGATGAGGGGAAAAACAAGATAGCCAACGATAATCAGCAGCAAAATAATCAAAGGCCACTTATTTTTCATAACTAATCTAGTCTGTTGCAGATTATTGATAGCTGATTGAAATAATCTTGTCACCTATCTCAATTTGTTCAAGCACTTCCATCCCGGATGTAATTTCACCAAAAACAGCGTGTTTGCCATCTAACCAAGCAGTGGGCTCGTAAGTAATAAAAAATTGACTACCACCAGTATTGGGTCCTGAGTTTGCCATAGAAAGTATGCCTGGTTTATCGTGAACTAAATCAGGATGAAATTCATCTGCAATGGTATATCCTGGACCTCCAGTTCCCCATTGAGATTGTTTGCTGGGATCTTTAGATAGGGGATCGCCAACTTGAGCCATGAAATCTTCAATAACACGATGAAATACTACTCCGTCATATAGGCCCTCTTTAGCTAGATTTAGAAAGTTTAAGGTAGTCAAAGGAGCATTTTCTCTAAACAGAGTAAAAGTGATTTTTCCTTTAGTGGTGACTAGAGTTGCTTGAGTGGCCTCAATGGGCTCAAAATCATTAATGGTTTTCATAGAACTATCTTTCTTTTGTACCTGATCTTGTTTCTGTTCAAGATCTATATTTTTGGTTAATCTTATATTTTGTGGCGAGTTTTTTTGAGTGCAACCAGCAAGTAAAACACCACTAATTAAAGTTATTAAAAGCAAGCTTGGTTTGTTCATAGATTTATTTATTTAAGATATTACTTTTAAAAGATTGAATCAACCCTTCTTTCTTCTCAAATCTTTCTTCAGCTATTTCTACTAAACGATTTACCAATTCTGGATAGTCTAAATCTGTTGCCTCCCAAAGGTAATAGCTCATACTACCGGGAATGGTATTTAGTTCTGTCACATAGATAGTTTCTTCTGATGGATTAACAAAAAAATCAATTCTCACTACCCCAGAACAATCAAAAATTTTAAAGATTTTTTTTGCTAACTCTTGAGTTTTATGAGCTAGTTCAGAACTGATGGGAGCAGGTATACGGCGACTAGTGCTAGCCATGCCTTTCTTTTTTCCGCCTCCTTTTTCATATTTATCAGAGAAGCTTAGAAACTCATCACTTTTGATTGGCTGCTCAGTAATAGAGGCTTGGATTTTTTCTCCTCCCAAAACAGAAACATTAACTTCGATGCAGTCTTCAACTTCAGCTTCAACTAAAACTCTGGAGTCAAAGAGGAGAACTTGCTCAATAGCCTTTTTGAGTGTTTCTTGCTGAGCAATTCTTTCTATGCCAATACTAGAGCCCGATCTTGATGGCTTGATAAAAACTGGCATGCCTATTTTTTTGATTTTTTCTAAAATCTTATTTTCATCCTCTTTCCAGTCAGAGTCATTAAACCAAACATATTTAGTTTGATCGATATTTTCTGCTGCTAGGATTTGACGCGTCACAATTTTATCAAAGGCAGTACTTGACCCTAGCACTTCAGGGCCCTGATAGGGAATGCTCGCTAACTCTAATAATCCCTGGATATTACCGCTTTCGCCGTAAGCACCATGGAAGCATAATAGAGCCACATCAACTTTATTGCTGTTTTTTTCAGGGTGAAGGTGGAATGATTTTAAATCTTTGGGATTAAATAAATCTTGGGCCTTGTAGTAAGAAATATCTAATAGCTTGTCTCCAGTCCACCATTGACCAGATTTATCAATATAGATAGGAATTAATTGATATTTTTTCAGATCTACATTTTCCATTAACTGAACTGCGGTGATAATTGAAACCTCGTGCTCAGTGGTAATTCCACCGTAAAGAACGGCAAGTTTTTTCATAAAATTCCTTTAAGTGAATATTTCTTGATATCCACCTTCCATTAAGATGATGCTATTTGATTTTATATTATCACGAAGTAGCTGAAGTGCTTCGTCAGGATTAGTTGCTGTAATAAAATGAGATTTTTTTCCTCCGGCTTCAAGGTATCCTGTCTCTACCTGGTCATTCCAGCGTGATTTTACTAAGCCCACATAATCCACTTTCTTAGCCAGAAGCTTTCCTAACTGGTGATGAAATTTGTCTGATTCTTTTCCCAACTCCACAAACCCTAAGGTGATAATTATCCTATTTGATGAATCGAGTTGATTAATTAAATCAAGTGAAGCCTTGATTGAACTAGGGTTAGTGTTGTAGCTATTATCCAAAATTAAAACATTATTCTGGGCAAAAGTAGGCTTATGTCTTCGTGAGAGATAGGGTAGTGAGGCAGCTGTCTTGATGGTTTTTTCAACATCAAGTTTTAATTCATTGGCTAGCCACAAAGAAGGTAAGAGATTGATTGCCTGATGTTTTCCATAAAGCGGTGAAAAAGACTTGATTTCAAGATGAGGAGTTTTGGCAATAAAATCCGTACCGCGACGAGCAACTGAGGCTTCTTTTATTTGGTAATCACTTTGAGAATCTGATCCATAGAATCTCCAGGTATTATCAAAGAACTGCTCATTTTCTTGTGCGATTAATAAATTAGATTTTTTGTTCTTGAAATAGTCTGAGAGCTCGGTCATGGTGAGAGCTATATTTTCAATTGAGCCCATTCTCTCTAAGTGTTGTGCTCCGACCGGAGTCATAATTCCAAAGTTTGGATTTATAAAATTAGTCAATTTTTTAATATCTCCGACATAATATTCTCCCAGCTCTACAATAAAAAGTTGATGTTTTTTAGTTAGTTTTTGTAGAACAATTTGTGATATCCCTAGAGGTGTGTTGACGCTTTTGGGAGTAGCTAAAAGAGAAGTCTGTTTTTTCAAGGTGTGAGCCATGATGTGCTTAACTGAAGTTTTCCCATAACTGCCAGCAATGGCAACAATAACCAATCCTTGTTTTTGCAAAATAATAAGTTTTATCTTGGCAAGAGAAGTAATTAAAAATCTAGCTGGGAGCTCTAGTATTTTAAATAAAAATAAAGCTAATTTTAGGTTAATTAGCGGTGGTAGTATAAATAAAAACTTGGTGATTAATTTAATAATCTTTAACTTTATTGTCCATTTATGAGGTTTTATTGTCGGCAAATTTTTTTCATGGGCTTGATGCCAATCTAGAAAATATTGCCAATCGTATTCACTTTGCTGGAGTATGGCTAATAGAGTATTGGTTTTCATATTATTTTTGTTATTTCTTTTTTGAACTGAGTCTCTTTTTCTAGGAAGGGGAAATGTCCCGCATTCTCAAATTTAATTAACTTGGCGCCTTGAATATGATTGAGAAATATTTTGTGGTTCTCGTAGGGAGTCTCTCGATCTGAAGTACCCCAAAATAAAAATGTTGGTGTAAGAATTTTACTTAGAAATGGAGTAATATCTTCTTGGATGACATTTTTGAGAATAATTCTTTGGGCGGCAGTGGCATTTAAATAGTCTGGAGAAGCCCCTACATGTTTCAGCAATTTATTTTTTAATCGATGAGGAACTTTTTGTTTAAAAGTTTTTGGAATAATTGATAAAACTTTTCTTCTTTTTATTTTTAGAAAATTAATTTTGTCAGGAATTCCTGAGGGAGCGATTAAAAACAACTTTGTTACTTTTTTTGGATGATTAGCTGCAAAAAGAGCTGCAATTTTACCGCCAATAGAATGGCCAACTAGAATAATTTTCTTATCACCTAAAGTTTTTTTAAGAAACTCTTCAAGCCAAAGGACATACTCTTTTGAGTTCCATTTTTGAATATTACTTGGAGATTGGCTTTTTCCAAAGCTTGGTAGATCTGGGATTAATAACTGGTTTTTCTTAGAAAGAAGGGGAATGAGAGTATTCCAGCCCTCCCAGCCCTGTCCCCATCCATGAAGAAGAACTATGACTGGTCCCTGACCGATTTTTTGGTAAAAAGTATCTATTTTGTAAGCAGTTGTTTTCATTCTACTTTCTTTTAACCTCATAGCTATCTAAATGCCTCAAGAAAATTACTGGCGCATCTTCAAGGAGAAACTGTTGAAATTCCTGGTAAATAGCTTTTCGTTCATTTTTTTCTGCAGTTTTTCGTCCTTTTTCTAATAAAGCATCGATGCGAGTGTTTTTATATCCAGTGAAGTTGGTGCTTTGTTGCGAGTGCCAGAGATAATATTGATCAGGATCAGGGGGGATTTCTTGACCAAGTAAGAGGATTTGAAAATTATTGGTGTCAGGAAAATTAGTGATCCTAACATTAACTTCTATTTGAGTATTTACGCATGAGTCCTTGTTAGATATTGAGTCATTGTCTAAGCAGGATTGATAAGCCAATTCACCAAATTCCTCCCATTCTTGCTTGATTCTATCAGCATCTGCAACGAAATTTCCGGTGGTAGTTAGCTCAATATTTAGGGGTTCAAAAGGAATCTCATCCAAAAGTCTTTCGGTAGCTCTGTCTAAATCTTTTTCGTAAGATTTTCCGCCTTCAAGATAAGCCCAAGATTCTGGATTAATTGGCCCGTAAGCTCTATTTTTCCCCTGAGGTTTGGAAGTAGCATAAGACAAAGCCTGTCGAACGTTTTTGGGGAAGAGAGGATTAGAGTTGTTGAAAAATACTCCTAAGTAGCGATTAAAGTTTGCATGAGAGGTAGCACTCACGTTTTGCCAATTTGAGATGTCGTAGTTTGAGGATAGGTCAGGAAGCTCGTCAACTTCGCCTCTTTTGAAAGCTAGGATGGCTTCATCTTCTGTAAAGTAAAAACGATAAATTAATTTTTCTTCTGGTCCACTGAGTGTTATTTCATTGAGTTTTTGGCCAGTTTGCTGATAGTCATTTAGTTCGTATTGCCCGATACCAACTAGCATTGGTTTTTTGAAAAACAATAAATATTTCTTTTCTACTGTTCTAAAAACTGGTTTTGAGACAGTGGTAGGAAAGGGAACGAACTCATCAGGAAGTTTGAAGATAATGTCGTTGGGGGTAGTGATTATTTCTACTTCGGGTAAATTATATTGAATATCCGCCGTAGTTAATTTTTTCCCATCCTGCCAATGAACTTCTTTTTTGATGACAAATCGATAGGTTTTGCCACCATCCTCGATAGTCCAACGCTCAGCTAGGTAGGGACTAACGGTATTATCTTCTTCAATTTTAGTTAGACCAGCACTGAGTTGGTTTTGGATAAACAAAGGTAAATTATTTAAGCTGTATTTACCCACCAAACCAATATAACGTCGCGGTTTTTGTTCTAACTTTTGGACAATTACAGAAATAGAAAAAGAAAAGACAACCAAGGCACCAATTACCGATGTTGCCAGCACAAAACCATGTTTTTTAAAGTAAGTGGTAAAGTACCAATATAACTTACGCATAGTCTTATTTTAGACCATGATTAGGGTCAGAGAAACCCCGGCAAAGATAATCACAGCCGCAATAGTAAAGTAAAACAAGACTTTTTCTAATCCTCTGCGAGTATGATAGGTTTCACCACCACCACCCCAGGTGCTTCCCAAACCAGTTCCTTGAGCTTGAAGTAGGATTAAAGCAGAGATAATGACTGACAAAGATATTTGAGAAATTAGTAAAATATTTTTCATAAATGTTTTTTATCTACTACTTGGCAACTTCATGAGACCTAGTCTCTCTGATTACTGTTACGGTCACCGTGCCAGGATAGGTGACATTGTCTTTGATCTCGTCGCGAATTTTGGTGGCTAGAACAGTCACATCGTCATCTTTTGATTTTTCAGGTTTGAGTAAGACTCTGATCTCTCTTCCTGCCTGAATAGCATAAGACTCACTTACTTCCTCATAGCTATTAGCAATCGTCTCCAATTTTTCTAGTCTTTCGATGTATTCATCATAATTTTCATATCTTGCACCAGGTCTAGCACCAGAAATTGCATCAGCTATATAAACAATCATCTGATTTGGTCCAGATAAAGCTTCGTCTTCATGATGTTGAGCGATACAGTCAACTACTTCTTGAGGTAAGCCAAATCTCTTGGCGATCTTAACTCCTAGCTCGACATGGCTTCCTTCAACTTCATCAGAAACCTTACCAATATCGTGAAGCAAACAACCTAGCTTAACGATATTCACGTTAGCTTTGAGCTCATGAGCTAGTTTGATACCAATTCTAGTTTCTTCTAGAGTATGTGCGATTAAGTTTTGACCATATGAGAAGCGATACTTGAACTTACCCAGCATTCTCATCAGGTCGTTAGGAAGATTGTAGACTCCCACTTCGTGACATAGTTTTTTGCCAGCTTCAAAAGTAATCTTGTCGATTTCTTTTCTAACTTTATCAACCACTTCTTCGATTCTAGTGGGTTGAATACGTCCATCTTTAATCAGCCTCTCTAGTGAAATACGAGCAATTTCACGCCTAACGGGATCAAAACAAGATAGTCTGACTGAAGTTGGATCTGCGTCTAGATCTACGTCCACCCCGGTAATTTTTTCAAAAGCATGAATATTTCTTCCAGACTTGCCGATGATTTTGCCTTTAACATCTTCAGAAGGAAGCTCAACAGTAGAGATGGTGTACTCGGCTACATAATCAGTAGCGCCATGTTTCATGGCATCAATGATAATCTCTTGGACTCGACCATCTATTTCTTGCTGAGTCTCTTCTTCTTTTTGCCTTACTAACTGGGCCATGTCTTTTCTAATTCTTTTTTCTAGATCAGAGAAGAGTTGTGCCTTCGCCTCATCAGTAGTCATATTAGAGGCTTTTTCTAGCTTAGTAATGACTTGGAGCTCTTTATCGGTAGCTTGTTGTTTTAGTTGCTCTAGCTGCTGACGTTGCTTGTCTAATCGCTCTTCTTTTTGGTCAATATGACCCAATCTTTCTTCAATTCTTGAAAGTTTTTCATCTAATGATTGCTGTTGTTGCCCTAATTTTCTATTGAGATCTCGGGCATTGTTTTCAGCTTCGGTTCTAATTGCTAAAGCCTCATCTTTGGCCTCGACAATAATTTCCCTAGCTTGAGCTCTGGATTCATCCACAGCATGCCTATTATCGGCAGTGGGAGCTGCTTGTTTAGGTGGAGGAGCTGCTTTGGCTGGCTTGGCTGGCTTTTTTCGCAGCGGGACTGGTGGTTTGGCCTTAAATTTAGGCTTGGGTTTTAATTTGGGTTGTGCTGGGGCTTTGCTCTGGGCTTGTGTTCCAAATAAAGTTGATAAATTACTGAAAAATGACATCTTCACTCCTTACTATCGTATCTATTACGCGTATTTATAATTGCAAGGCACAACAGTAATCAGAAAAGGGATGCATTACTCCCCTAAGGAAGTGCTATCCGGAGCTTTATGAAGGTAGATAATATTTGTTTGATACTTCATGTCTCTGATATTGATGCACTAATAAACGATACTGTGTGCAAAGTAGCCACCATTGTACTGAGCAACTCCTGGTTAGTCAATGGAAAGAGTTGATCTGGAAAAGTTATTTTATATTGATAGATGGGAGTTTTAGTTATCTTTTTTGACTATTTCCCAGATTTTTTTCTCAATTTCCTTCAAAAGCTTTGGATTTTCTGTGAGTTTATCTTTTGCAGCTTCTCTTCCTTGAGCAATAACTTCTCCTTGATATTTATAAAAACTTCCAGCTCTCTCGAGCACATTTTTATCTATCCCCACATCAATGACATCTCCTACCCAGGAGATTCCATTTATATCCATGTCAAACTCAGCTACTTTAAAAGGAGGAGCGAGTTTGTTTTTCTTGACTTTAACTCGATGACGACTACCAACGATGTCTTCTCCCTCTTGGATGTTGCCAATTTTACGAATATCCAGCCGTTGAGAAGCATAGAACTTAAGAGCGTTGCCACCGGTGGTGGTTTCTGGACTGCCAAACATGACTCCAATTTTCATGCGGATTTGGTTGGTAAAAATAACAGCAGTGTTGGTTTTGCTGATGGCGGCAGCTAATTTGCGCATTGCTTGCGACATGAGTCTGGCTTGTCGACCCATAGAATGATCTCCCATCTCACCCTCAATTTCTGCTTTGGGCACGAGTGCTGCAACAGAATCAATGACGACTAGATCTACTCCTCCAGATCTAATTAGAGTTTCTGCAATTTCTAGAGCTTGCTCACCATAGTCTGGTTGGGAAATCAGCATTTCATCCAGATTGACGCCAATTTTTTCGGCTCTGATGGGGTCTAGGGCATGTTCAACATCTATAAAGGCGGCAGACCCGCCTTTTTTTTGAACATTGGCAATCCCATGCAAACAAAGAGTAGTTTTGCCTGAGGCTTCTGGTCCATAAACTTCAATGATTCTCCCTCTGGGGAAACCACCGATACCTAAAGCTAAATCTAAAGAAAGGGATCCAGTTGAGATGGAGGGGAAGTTCTGATTCTTTTTGAGCGAATCTCCCATTTTCATGATAGAGCCTGAACCATGTTGTTTCTCAATTTGCTGCATAGCAATACCAACAGCTTGATTTTTACCTGTTTCTTTAGACTCTTCGACCTCTTTATTTTTAAGATCTTTTTTTCTAGCCATAATTTCCTCTCTGGGGTTGGGCAGTGACCTTTGGGTTTTTTATTGTTTAAGTGAATTCATAGTACTGTATAATTAAATAGCTTAAAAGTATGAAACTAGTGTTTTATTACACAAAGTGTAGTAGAACTTAGAAATTGCTTTGAAAATACCTTGAAACGGGCTGTGGCGCAGTTGGTAGCGCGCGCGCATGGGGTGCGTGAGGTCGCTGGTTCGAGTCCAGTCAGCCCGACCATAAAATTATGCCTAAGGTGAACATCCATCCCTCTTGGAATAAGGTTTTAAAAGATGAGTTTGAGAAACCATATTTTGAAGAGTTGACTTCTTTTGTTAAAGATGAATATCAAAAAGGTAAGGTTTATCCCCCTGGCTCTCAAATCTTTGCGGCTTTTGATAACTGTCCCTATCAGGATGTAAAAGTAGTAGTTTTAGGACAAGATCCATACCATGGTCCCAATCAAGCCAATGGACTTTGTTTTTCAGTTAGCAAAAAAGTGACAGTTCCTCCCTCGCTGCGAAATATTTACCAGGAAATTAAGAGTGATCTTGGAAAGAAGATCCCTGCTCATGGAGATTTACAGCACTGGGCACAGCAGGGAGTGTTGATGTTGAATGCAACCCTGACTGTTAAAAGAGGTCAGGCTGGATCTCATCAGGGTAAGGGTTGGGAAGATTTTACTGACGCAGTAATTAAGTTGCTTTCTGCAGAGAAAAATGGACTCGTGTTTTTGTTGTGGGGGAACTATGCTAAGAGGAAAGGTGAGGTGATTGATAGAAACAAACATTTAGTTTTAGAAGCAGCTCACCCCTCTCCTTTTAGTGCCCACAATGGTTTCTTTGGTTGCGGGCATTTTAGTCAGGCCAATCAATACTTAATTTTACAAGGCAAAAAAGAAGTGGAGTGGTAGGTTATGTCATTAAAACAAAAACTCAGCTCGATGCATTCTCAGCAGCGTAAATTGACCGCAGCTAAATATGGGACCGATGATCCACGCTTAAAAAGAACCCTAGAGTTAAAACAGCAAATGCTAGGAAGAAGAATTGATCGAGCTAGAGTTGAGGAAAAAGAGTAATGCCAACCTTGAATCAGTTTCAATCTGTTTACAATCGCCTCAATTCTCAGCAAAAAAAAGCCGTCGATAGTATTGATGGCCCAGTGATGGTGGTGGCTGGTCCTGGTACTGGTAAGACTCAGGTTTTGGCTGCCCGGATTGCTAATATTTTGCTTAAAACTGACACAAATCCCCGGGCAATTTTAGCCTTAACTTTTACTGATTCTGCAGCCAAAGAAATGCGTGCGCGACTGGTGAAAATGATTGGTAGAACTGGATACTATGTTCAAATTAATACTTTTCATGCTTTTTGCTCGCAGATAATCAAGATGCATCCGGAATATTTTCCAATTGATCGCGGCAGTGAACCTTTGAGTGATTTGGAACGCTATGATATTTTTCAAAAAATTATCGACGATACAGCTATCGAGGTAATTAAGCCTCTCAATCGACCTTATTTTTATCTAACAGATATGATGCGGGCGATTTCTGATTTAAAGAGAGAGGGGTTTTTGCCAGCTGATTTTGAAAAAATAGTAAAAAAAGAGCAACAACAGCTTGAAACTGAAAAAGATGATCTAAAAAAAACCCAACTAAACAAACGCGAACGCAATTTAATCAAATGGCAGGAACTAACTCAAATCTATAAAAAATATCAACAACGCTTACGCACTAGCTTGCGTTATGACTTTGATGACATGATCGCGTTGGTGGTGGAGGCTTTTGATAAACATGAGTTGTTGCTACGCGAGTATCAGGAAAACATTCACTATTTTTTGGTAGATGAATATCAAGATACCAACTCTGCACAAAATAAAGTGGTCGATCAATTGGCTTCATATTGGGGTGACCAAGCCAATGTTTTTGTTGTGGGAGATCCCAACCAATCTATTTATCGTTTTCAGGGCGCATCGGTGGAAAATGTCTTAGGGTTTGTAGAGCGTTATCAAAAATTAACGGTAATTACTTTGAATAAGGGCTATCGTTGTTCACAAAACGTTTATAATGCCGCCGCCAAATTGATTCGTCAGAATTTATTAACTGAGGCTAGCGGGCAATTGGCTGAATTTTCTTTCACCAAACCACTGACAGCTCAAACTAAGCAAAAACTAGCCATTAATTTATACCAAGCTCCAACACAAACTTTGGAAACAATCTATATTGCTGAGGAAATTATAAAACTTCAACAAGAAAATATCCCTCTAGATAAAATTGCCATTTTGTATCGCCATAATCGTGATGCCACTCAAATCCGAGAGACTTTAGATAAGTGGGGTCTAAATTTTGAAATTGATGGTGGCAATGATCTGCTGGAAAACGAAGCGATTCGTCAGTTATTAGCCTTTTTTCAAGTTATTGATGATGTGCGAACTGCTAAAGAAGATGAGCTATTATTTGAGGTAATGTGTTATGAATGGTTGGGATTGGATCAAGTTTTAGTGATGAGAGTGGGTCGAGCGGCTGGTAAAGCTAAATTGAGTATTTTTGAGTTAATAGAAACAGGGTATGAAGAATTTGCCAAGCATGACTTGGGAAATAAAGTAACCCTGCAGGATTTTGGACAACTACCCGCTTTTATCTCTAAACTTCGTGGTTGGGGGAGCTTAGATGCGACAGTGGTTTTTCCAGAGTGGTTTGAAAAAATAATTAAAGAAAGTGGTTTTCTAGATTGGGTAATGGAGTCTGATTTAAAAACAGAGTTATTAAACTATCTTAATTCCTTATTCAGAGAAGTTAAAGCTTTGTCTCAAGGCAGACCCGAGTTAAATCTTAGAAGTTTTCTTGATGCCATTGCGACAATGAAAGATCACGGTATTCGCTTACATGTTGAAGATCTTAACGTAAGGCAAAACGCAGTTCATCTCTCTACAGTTCATAAGGCAAAAGGTTTGGAGTGGGATTATGTCTTCTTACTTCATTGTTTGGATGGAAAGTGGGGCAATAATCGTACTAGAGACTTACTTCCCTTACCGGAAGGATTGTTACGAAATACCGACTTGTCTACCAAAGAGCAAAATGAAGACGAGCGACGCTTGTTTTATGTGGCTTTAACTAGAACTAAAAAGCAACTCACTATTTCATCCCCAGCAACAATTATTACCGACAATCGTACTAAAGAAGTCATCGGGAGTATGTTTATTGAAGAGCTCAAAGATCTTGAGTCTGATCTAAAAACCAGTCTAAAGAATATTGAGGCCCCAGAAATAATTAAACAGACAGATGATTATTTAACTAGACTTTTAGAGCCAGCACCTGTGAAAGAAATAAAAGTTTCGCAAAGAGATTTCTATCAGGAGCTAGTCAAGGATTTTAAGCTTTCGGTAACCGCCCTAAATACTTACCTGCGAGATTCAGAGGAGTTTGTTAATAATGTTTTACTACGAATTCCGCGAGCTAAGCCAGAGCCGATGGCCTTTGGTAGCGCTGTTCATCAGGCTTTAGAAAAATTATTTAAACATATTCAAGATGAGGCTGAAAAACCTCAGCTGAAGATGTTCTTACAGGAATTTGAAGAGTCTTTAACTCGGGAGCTAATGACAGCACATAATTTTGAGCGACGCCTAAACTATGGTCAGGAAATTTTAACTCAATATTATGAACAATTAGATGAAGTTAAAGCAGCACCTTTGTTCATTGAGCGCTTTTTTGGCTCTGGGTGGAGTAAAACCATTTTAGGTGATATCTATCTCACTGGACGGATTGACCGAGTAGATTGGCTCGATAAAGAAAAGAAATTGGTTAAGGTAATTGATTATAAAACTGGTCAAGCCAAATCTGATAATTATATTGAAGGTAAGATAGCCTCAGTAGGATTATCACCGCGAGAACTAGAGTTACCAAAAAGCATCAAGGGTCCCTACAAACGTCAGTTATTATTTTATAAATTACTCACAGATTTAGATGAGACCTTTATCCCTACTGTAACTGAGGGGGAGTTTGATTTTGTTGAGCCCAACAGTCGCGGTAAATTAGTCAAGAGAAATTTTGTCTTAAGAGATGATGATGTCAGTGACTTAAAAGATTTGATCAAACAAGTCATGCAAGAAATCAGAAATTTGAAGTTTTTAGAATTAATTTAATTATTTCCAGCTGGGAATGAAATAATAAACACTTTGGACAAAATTTTTGGGCATGGGTATGGCTGTCCAGTGTGGATAGAAAACTATAAAATTAAGAGCAATCATTGAGATTATTGTTATGACTGCAATTTTATTCCATCTCAGTTTCTTTTTTGAATCAGCTGCCCAAATTTTGACCAGCCAATAAGCAAGAATTATGCTCATGAGTGGAACAGCGGGCGCAAAATGATAAAAGAACATAATTCGAGGCGATAGTTGCCACGGTAGCCAGATGATAAAATAGGCAATCAGCAACAAATTGAGGTGAGTTGAATCTCGATTAGTATTGTTTTTAAGTTTATTTATAGCCAAAAATAAAATCGTCCAAATTACAGCTATAGCTGCGGCCCAAAATAAGATTGAGTTTCCCAACGAGTAGATGTTGGCGATAGTATTTTGATCAATGTAATTTACATGAAACCAAACTGGCTTCAAGTTTAAGAACCATTGCCAGGGTTGTGATTGATAGCCATGAGTTGCATCGAGATTAGTTTGATACCACCAGATTTGTTGATGAAGTTTATTTAAATGATTCCAACCCTTACCTTGTAAAAACATCTGACCATAGGAAAGAATATAGGTAAAAAATGGCAAAAGTCCTAGCACTAATACTCTCAATAAGCCTTGCTCGACCAGTTCATTCCAATCTATTTTTTTTGATAAAAATTTCTTAATCCAGTCAATAGCTTCTAGAAGACAAACTATGACTAGGGCAAAAAGCCCCGACCACTTACTACTCATAGCTAGTCCAGCTGACAAACCAACTAAAATCAACTTTTTAGCTTGAGGATTTTTTCGGTAATTAATATAGACAACCAGAGTTAATAAAATAAAGAAAGTTACATGAATGTCATTCATAGTAATTCTAGATTGAGTTAACAAAAGTCCATCCATTGATGCCAAAAAAGCAGCCAGTAAGCCAATCTTTTCTTTTTTGAATAACTCTTGGCTGAGTTTGTAGACCAGATAAATTACTCCCACACCAAATAAAGCCGAGCTCAATCTCCAAGCAAAACTAGTGTCGCCAAATATTTTGATAAAAAATGCTTGAGTATATTTAGCTAGTGGAGGATGCAACCAATCAATGGCGGTGTTTGGTTCGGGTGCACTGTGCCACCATTCAAAAGCTCGAGGATCATTATTGGCCATGAGCTTGGCAGTTACCGTGTGGTAAACCTCATCAAATATATATCGCTCTGGTACGTGCAGACGATAAATTCTTGTTATAAAAGCAAAAAATAAGATAGCAACTAATAATAAATGAATTTGCTTAAATTTCATCAAAGATTAGCTTAGCACATAAATAATGAGCATAACGGAAATACTCAGCAAGAAAACCGTAATTAACAAAGGCTTGTCTCGCAGTAAAACTTTTTCTGGTGATTCTCCTTGATTGTCTTCATAAACTAACTGCAGGTATCTCATGACTCCATAGATGGCTAACGGAACGGTCAGCATGAGTAATTTTTGAGACTGGAGCGTTCTAGGTAGAATTCCATAAAAAGTCGCAAACTTAACATCAGGTCTAGTGACTTGATCTTGAAAAGCAAATAGGGCATATGACAACCAGGTGGCATTGGCAAACATGCTCGTGTATTGATCTAGGAGTCGTTGGCTATATCTTTTTAGAGAAACTCGAGTCTCTCCTTCTTCAATAGTGGTTCCCTTAAGAAGAGTCCTTTCGCTTTGGCGTTTGCCCACAGCAAGAAACAAAGAAGCAGAAACTACGGTTAGTAAAAACCAAACGCTCATGTGTAGATTTACTACTACCGCACCAGCATAAATGCGAATCAAAAAACCAGTTGCAATTGAGATAACATCTAAAATAGCAACGTGTTTGAGTTTAAAGGCGTAAGTCAGTTGCAATAGAAAATAAGCAGCTATCATAAGTTTGAAAAAACTAGTGAACCAAAAAGAAGCTAAGAAAACGATGCTTAGTCCAGTGATGGCTGCAAATATAGCTATTGGAATGGGGAGTTTTCCAGAAGCAATAGGTCGTTTTTTCTTGAAAGGATGTTTTCTATCTGCCTCGTAGTCGATGACATCATTAATGATGTAAATACTCGAGGTTAAGATTGAAAAAACAATTATTGCTAGAGTGACAGTTACAGCATAGGGTAGGCCATCGCTGGGGTTATAAAAAAAGAAACCAGAGAAAACCAGCGCCGCATAAAGAGTAATATTCTTCATCCACTGTTGAGGACGAGCCGATTTAAAGATGAGAAAAGGAACGCTATTAGTCAGTTTCATTTAGATTGTTTAGGTTGATGAAGTTTAGCCCAGATTAAGAAACCAAAGACTAAGCCCATGACTAATACTAATGTCACCATCTTACCCCATGTTCCTAGCCTAAGCGAGAGTAAGCCCAGTCCTAGGCTAGATAACCAATAAAAAATAGCAATTCTTCTTCTGCCCCAACCTAAAACATCCAGCAACTTATGATGAAGATGCCCTCTGTCACCCCAAAAAGGAGATTTTCCTGCCAGAATTCTCCTAGCGATAGTAAAAATAGCATCAGCGGTAGGTATAGCAAGAACCATTAATACAGTGGCTACCTTTGCACCAGATAAAATAGCCAGAATGCTAAGGAAATATCCAGCCAGAGATCCGGCTCCATAACCAGGCATTATTTTTTGAGGATACCAATTCCAAAAAAGTAAGCCGATATAGGCACCAGCAACAATAAAACTCAAATGAGCGGTATTAAATTGAGTTGGGTCATCTATAAATTGATAGGAGAGTAAGCCAATCATCACGGCCGCAATAGCAACAAAACCTGGTAATTGTCCGTCAACGCCTTTGGACCAATTAACAATATTCATGTTCCAAACAATAAACAAAAGAGCAAAAATGTCCGCCAAGATCCAGATAGAGTGAGTTCTTCCTAAAAAATTAATTGGTATTTGAGGTTGATTGAGGTGAATTACTCCTGGTCCAAAAGGATTGGTGATGTAGGCAATCCCAATGCCAAAACCAACCACGATCAAACCAGCTAAAAGATTTATGCCGATTCTAAACAGAGGATGGAGATCATAAATATCGTCTAGAGTTCCACCAATAGTTAATAGTAAACCTCCTAACAAGATTCCAATTAGATACTTGTCTACTTGTAGAAAAAAAAGTGAGGCAATTAAAATGGTACCAAAAATAACCAAGCCTCCACCTCGCGGCACTGGACGCAAGTGTGTTTTTTTAGCATGTTTTGATTGTTTAGGATCATCTACCCACTTTCGTGATTTGTAAAATTTAATGATAAGCGGAGTTATCAAAAAGCCAAGTATGGTAGAAATAATAAGGGGCCACATGATTTTTAGTTAATAATAATTATTATTCTCAACAACGCCAACCCTAGAACAACAAGTATTCCAGCTGTAGTCCAAGCAAAAAGTTTCATTAGGAGTTGATCGGTGTGACGTTGAGTTTTAATAATCAATAAATGTAAGAAGCTAATGATAAAAGAAATACCGGGTATCAAAAAAAGCCACTCTTTAGATGTTAGGTGCTGGGATTCACGAGCAAGGGAATAGAATAAAGGAATTTGAGGTTGGGTACGAAAAAAGATTGCTAATGACCCCAAAACCATTAGAGATGATAAGAAGAAAGAAACCAGCATGGGTGCCCGAAGGTATTTAGGTATCCTGGAATATGACCTCATAGAGTGCCTAGCGAGACCAGCTCCGGCAGGCGCTTCCACATACTGAAGTGATCGAAATTACTATTTAGCACATAATATTTTTCTAAATACTCATTAAGACCAGGCAAATCTTCCCCTTCTTCATCCATGACGATAATAAATAGGGGCTTTTCATTTTTTACACTGTCCATGGTTTCTTGATAAACACCCAGGTCTTTAATGTGAAATGAAACAGTGAACTTGCCTGTGGGATGAGTTCCGGTTTGGGCGTAGAGCATTGGATTTGTGCCCCAGATAAATATTTCATTTACCCCAGACTGATTAATTATTTCTGAGGCTTTATAGTTATCTTTCATAAATCCATTAAAAGAATGGCGATAATCTATGGCTGACATTTGTCCTGAAGCTAGTTTAAAAAATCTTTGATAATAAGACCAAGCTGGGTAAGCTCCAAAGTCAAGCAATATTAAGGCGGCCGCAAATAACCCCAACAAAGAAAAACTCATGACAAAAGTGGGCAATTTTTTGCCCTTACTTCTCATAGCTTCGATAATTATTCCTAATAATAGAGCTAAAGATGGCACTAGTTGTTGAAAATAATGGGGGTAGGGTCTATTGGACAGTAGAGCTCCAACCAAAGACAAAATAAACCAACCAAATATTAATTGATGAGCTGGTTTGAACGACTTGTTTTTAAAAGTTAGTAATAAGTAAATAAAAGCAGCAATGGCTAACTTTCCTTGGAGAGTAAAGAATTGCTCAAGAATCAAGTTATTAAAGGGTAAACTCCAATTAGCAGCATAGTGGAAATTATAAAGTAAGCCGAATTGGAGGTAATCTTGACCAGCTCCAATCATCTTGAAATAAATAATTGAAATGAGAATTGGGGTTAGGATCCCTAAAATCAAAACCAAAAGTTGTAGTCCGGCTTTTGTAAATAGTTGCCACCATTGTCGTCGTGTATTTTTTGATTTGAGCAAATCTAGTCGATTTGTCATCACAAACCAAACCATCGCCATTAAAGCGCCAACATCTAAAATAGCAGGGACTTTTGTTAACACAGCTAAGCCAAAAAATATTCCGACTAAATAATTTTTAAAGGGATTTCCTAGCTTAGTAGTAGCCTGGCTTTTTTCTATAAATAGATTAAAAAGTTTAGTTTTGGTCATTATCCAAGCTCCCATTAGGACAAAGCCCATCACAAACAGCTCTCCATTGGGAATATTGCCCTCAAGCCAAGGCAGTGAAGTTAAAATCACAAAAACAAAAGTCGAGACAATCAGGGGAAGTTGTTTTTTGAATAGTTTTTTTCCAACATTATAAAAAGCAATCGTAGTAACAATCATCCAACCTAGATTCAAAAGCCTAAAACTAAGTTGGCTAGGAACAGCAGCTAGGTAGTAAATAATAGGAGTTTTGTGATCTACTATGTCAGCGTAGAGTCTTTCTCCATCTCTAATGGCATTGCCAATGGTGAGGTAGATGCCTTCATCTCCGTACCAATAGGGTTCAAAAAAATTAGGGATGCGTAAAAACAGGAGTAAGAGTAAAGCGAGTAATAAAAAGATATGAGAATATAGCCAACGATCAAATTTTTTTGTTAGATGGAACATTCCTTTATTATGAAGCAAAATCTAAGCTGAGGCTAGACCTTTTCCGTAACTCGATACTCGATGTACTTGCCCAACATTAGTCTGGTGTGTGCATCAATACCTGGGAGAGCTGAGAAAAAGAAGCCAGCTATAGGAAGTATTAGAAACTCTAAAGGTTGAACGATATATGAGAACAGATTTCTTTTTTGAGGGTGAGGTGGTCTGTTAAGGGCATCAATGATGAAGATTACTATCAATGAGAGGAGGGATATAGTTAGTAGAAATGATGTCACTTGAGGTAAAGTTTTACCAATCATGGTGCGATTAAACTGTTCGTTTAAAAGGGGTGGGAGCATGGCAGAAACAGTGATTGCAAACCAGTTAACGGGCCAAAGAAAATGATCCTCAATAACTTTCAAGACGCGAATAGATTTATCCCAAAAAGGAACTCCCTCAGTTAAAACAAATTGACGAATGATATAAGCATCATCGCTAGTTCCCCAGGCCCAACGCTTGAGTTGTTCATATTGGTTTTTATATGTTTCTATAGTGGTGTTTGATTCAGCTGCATCTTGGTAAATGGGAAGAAAGATGGGCTCGACTCTAAAGTCTCCTTTTTTAGCAAAGTAAGATTTAAAAAATAGTCGGTAATCTTCTGGAATGACATTGGTGTCCCAATAGCCAATTTCGTGGACATGCTTTAGGGAAGTGGAGTAAGTAGAAAAATTAACTAAGCGGTCTTTTCTCATTAAGATGTACATTTGAGTAACCGAAAAAATTGAAGCCATGACTCGAACTGGGGCCGGTACTCGCCAAATATTGTTATAAAAAACAATATTTCCCTGCCAAATCTTATTGTGGGGTCTAGATGTATTTAGAAATTCAAAGGTCAAATTAGCAAAATAATGATGGTGCATGACCGCATCAGCATCTTCACTGGTAATGGTAATCTTCTCAAGAGCAACCCGGTGCTTGTCTACTAAGAGGCCTTTAGCTTTTTTAGCTCCCCAACTAGTATTAGCAGATTTTCCTTTAACTTCTCCTTCTATGTCTGGGTGATAAGTTACCCATAAGTGGCCAAACTTATTTTTAAATTCTGCTTGTAATTTTTTGGCTTTTTCTTTAGCAGACTCACCCTCTCGTGCTTCAAACGAAACCATGACGTGAATATTTTTTAAAGGAAAAGATTGTTTTGTTAGAGATTCAAGAGTGCGACGAAGAATGTGAGTAGGTTCTTTATAAGTGGGAATAATCACAATGTGATGAATAGATTTCCACCGCTGAGGAAAGTGTTTTTTTAAATCTTTGATCCAATCAAATTGTTTAGCGGCCTTGATTTTAAAGTGAGCCAAGATAGATAAAAGAGCTACTGATAAGGATCGATAAAGCCAATAAACAGCAAAAGCGATGACATAATAGGCTACAGCAACAGGAAAAATTAAAGATCCCCAGAAGGGAAATAATATTAGAGACCAAGAAACAAATCCCGGCAGTATTTCCAGAGCTCGTTTGGTACGGATAGGGTGTCTTCTAAAGTAAGTTTTGATCATTGAGGTTGTATTATACCTTTTATATCTCCAATTGATGGCAGTTTTGATTAATTTGTTTCAAATTATGGCCTGTTTTTTCGAAGTAAAAGGCTACTTTTTCTATCATCCAAGGCTCACATGTTTGTCCGCGAAATTCTTGGGGTGGTAAGTAGGGCGCGTCTGTTTCTAGAAGCAGTCTTTCTGGAGGGATTAATTTAACCAACTCTCTTAATTCATTAGCATTAGGGTAGGTTACGTTAGCACCTACTCCAATATAAGCTCCGAGCTCAAGCGCTTTTTCAATGTAGTCTTTTGGTCCAGAAACGCAATGAAGGATAAAGGGTTTTTTGTGTTGATAATCGTTTTTAATGATTTCAAGAATATCCCAATAAGCTTGGTTGTTCTCATCTTTTTTACCACCTTTGTCGCGAGCATGAATGATGAGTATCTTTTCAAATTGATTGGCAAGTTGAATATGCATGCGTAGAGCTGCTTTTTGATTGTTGGTGGCTAGTTCTCTTTCTTCATCCTTTAAGCGGTAATAGTCCAAACCAGTTTCTCCAATGGCAATGACATTTTTATCATCTAGCATCATTGAGAGAGAGGCAGCATGTTGAACAATGGAGGTAGGCAAATCAGCTCTAGAAATTTGATTGTACTCGTGAGGATGTATACCCACGGCAGCATAGAGATTTTTATCTTGCTGAGCGATTTCAACTGCCCTGCGACTGATCTCAACACTAGATCCAGGAATAATGCTTTTCTTAACACCGTGCTGTTGGGCTTTTTGCCAATGTTCTTGCCAATTTTCATAAAGAGGCGAGAGGTTATAGTGACAGTGAGTATCGATAATCATCATCTAAGTTAGGCGCGGGAAAAGCGGTTCTATAGCCACAATCTTTGGTTGATTGAAGTGATTTAAAATCTTTTCTGCTGTTTCTGGCATGAATGGCTGGAGGTGATATACAATTTCTTGAATTTGCTCAACAGATCTTTTTAAAATATCAGTTTGCTCATTGCCCTCTTTTTTCCAAGGCTGATTTTCACTCAAGAACTGATCAGCCAGAGAGACTAAGTCATTAATTTGTTTCAAACTTTGAGTTAGATCAAAATTGTTCATTTGGTTTGAAAAGAGTTGATTTACTTCGTCCCATTTACTTCCGGTTATTTGCGTTTTTTCACACAGCTTAGCTACTCGTGAACACAAATTGCCTAGTCCATTGGCTAAGTCAGCGGTATAGGCCTCATCAAGTCTCTTCCAGGACACATCCATGTCTTCTCCAAAAACACCCAAGCTGATTATTAGATAGCGAGCACCATCGATGCCGTATCTCTCCACTAATTCACTAGGAGCAATCACATTTCCTGTAGATTTGCTCATTTTTTGACCATCAACACCAATAAAACCGTTAATGAGAATTTTTTTGGAGTTAGGAAGATCGGCGGCCATCAGCATAGCTTGCCACATGGCTGATTGTTGACGGAGGTTGTCCTTACCAGCGAGCTGAACACCTGGCCAAAATTTGGCAAAATTTTCCTGATCTGAAGGCCAACCTAGAGTAGAAATATAATTTACCAATGCATCAAACCAGACATACATGACATGTTCTGAGTCATCAGGGACTGGGATTCCCCAGGGCATTTTTTCTTTCAAACGAGAGATACTGAAATCCCGCAAACCCTGTTTGACGAAATTAGCGATTTCTTTTTGCTTTCCTTTTGGTTTCACGAACTCAGGATTTTTTTCGTAAAGTTCTATAAGCTGTTTTTGAAATGCTGAAAATTTAAAGAAATAATTTTCTTCTTCACGAAACTCTAATTCGCGAGTTGGATGAAGGGGGCATTTACCATCTTCTAATTCAGAATCAGTTTTTTCTAATTCACAACCTACGCAATATTTAGCCTTGTATTCATTTTTATAAATATAACCATTGGCATCACAACGACGCCAAAATTCTTGAGCGGCATCTTGGTGGCTAGAATCGGTGGTGCGAATGAAATTCGAATAACTTAAGTTTAATAATTGTTTAAGCTCATCAAATTTAGCAGCATATTCATCAGCATAAGCTTGAGGATCTTGTTTGTTTTCTAGAGCTTGTTGGAAAATTTTCTGACCATGTTCATCTGTGCCGGTATTAAAAACTACTTCTTTATTTAATAGGTCCCGTTGATAGCGAGCAATTACATCTGCAGCCACAATCTCTAGTGCAAAGCCAATATGAGGTGCGGCATTAACGTAGGGAAGAGTGGTAGTGAGATAAAAAGTATCGCTAGACATAACGCTATTGTAGTCTAGGACTTCAGTCGAAAAAAGTCCATGATTTTCTTGGCCCATTTATCTGCCCAGTCATCAATGCGGAGTTTGTCCGCTGTGAGCTTAAAGCCAGCTACTTCCATTTGATTAGCGATGGAGGAAATGGTGGCACTAGAGACGTGAAGTTTCTTCTTAATCTCATCGTAAGATTTATTTTGATTTAGCATCCAGATTATTCCCAAGCGCTTAGTAAAAACATTTTGCTCTGTTTTGGTTAAGAAAGACTCAAAAAAAGCTAAGCACTCGTCTGGATCACGCAGATCTGAAATCAGAGTCACAAACTGGCGAATGATTTCTCGTTGCTGTTTTCGTGATAGTTTTTTATTGGAAGTCTGCATTTATCTTTTCGAATATTGAAACTAGTCGTTATTATAACAAATTAAATCATTTCTTTTTGAACAAAGAAATTAAAAATTCAGTAACAAGAAAAACAGCTACCAAAACTCCTGTGATGGGGAGGTAATTAGTCACTTGTTGAAGCTTTAAAAATAAAGCAAAGTTCAAGACTAAGGTTAGCTCAAAACCACGCCTAGTACTAAGAAGTAAAAAGCTAAGAAAGAAGAAATTTCCTAAAAATAAAGATAGTTGTAAAAGTAGGTAGGAGTTGGGAATTAAAATATGTTCTATGGTTGCAGGGTGAACTTGAGAAAAAATATAATAAGTCCCTAGGTAAAAAGGCAAACTTAATAATAATATTGGCAGATACCGCCAATACCTGTGCGATAAGGTTAAGAAAAAACGTGATTTTGGGTTTTTGCGCTTGGATTTTTTTTCAAGTTTAGGCAAGCTCTTTTTGTCTGGAGATTGGTCGGATTTGGTTATTTTTAATCTAGACTTGGCTTTCTTCATCTCTTACCTTAAAGTATACTCTAACTATGTCAATCGATCTGTTATTAATTTTGGGTGTAATTATTTCAGGCTTTATTAGCTTATACATTTTTTTACAAAAAAAACTTTCTAATCAGAGCACGCAACAAGAAGTAGAAAATTTGGTCCATAAAGTTTTTAGTCTTAGTACAAGTAAGATTGCTGAGCAGAGCAAGCAGGTTTTGGAGGGAGAAAAAGAAGTTATTAAGACTGATCTTGATAATAAGCAGAAAATAATGGAGGGTTTAGTAAAGCAACTCCAAGAAGATTTGGCAGAGAGACAAAAAGAAATTAGATTGATTGATAAAGATCGTAATCAAAAATTTGATAAGTTGGCTACTCAAATAGAGGAACATCGCAAGCTCACTAAAGAGTTGGAGACCTCCACCTCTCAGTTATCTAAAGTTTTGTCCAATAATCAAACCAGAGGAGCTTGGGGAGAGCGAATTATCGAGGATCTATTAATTTCTCAAGGGTTAATCGAAGGAGTTCACTACCAACGTCAGACTACGCTAGGAACTTCAAACTTAAAGCCAGATATAACACTATTACTACCCAATGATCGGTTTGTGCCAGTAGATGTTAAGTTTCCCTATTCTGAAATTCAAAAAATGTCGACCGCTGAAACTAAGAAAGGCAAAGACGAGCACTTACTTCAATTCAAGCGCGATTTAAAAATTAAAATTACTAAAGTAGCAGAGTACATCAGTCCTGAACAAAATACTTTAGATTATGCAATTATGTTCGTGCCCAATGAGATGGTCTTTTCTTTTATTAATCAAAAATTTCCAGAACTGGTTGATGAAGCCCTAAGTAAGCGGGTCATCATCGTTTCGCCGTTTACTTTTATTATTGTGGCGCGAACAGTTATAGAAAGTTATCGTAACTTTATGCTGGAGGACAAGCTCAGAGAGGTAATTGGTTATATTGATTCTTTCACTCGGGAATGGAGTAAGTTCAAAGATCAATTTGAGAAGTATGGTCGTTCAATTGATACTTTAGGTAAGTCCTATCAAGAAATAACGGGAACCAGATTTAGCGTGATGGATAAGAAGATTAAAAAGATAGAAGGTTATCACGGTCAGGAAATTGAGAAATCAGAATTACCAGAGATAAAAGCTTAGTTTTCAAGATTGTTTTCAAAAAATTTCAAATCTCTTTGAATAGCTACGTTCCAGTTGGGTTGCAAATTATGGTCGGTGTTGGGGTACTTAAAGTAATTAATCTCAATGGGTGGCAGAGGAGTTTCTAAAACTGCGGATTGAGTACTAGTTTCAATTTCTTTTAGCAGTTCTTCTCGGCGTTTATTTTCAGCTTTTATTTTTTGCACAAAATCATCACTCCAGGAGATAGGAATGGCATCATCTGTAGTGCCCTGATGAATTTGTAAAGATCCATTAATTTTATCTAAGTGTTGAGTAATACTGAACTCAGTTGCATCATAGTTTTCTTCAAACAAGCTCAGCCATTTGCGCATTTCTTTACCCCCATCATCATGTTCGTCGCTATAAAATAATATTGAGTAGGGAAAAGGAGCGGTAACCGGCGCCCAAAGAGTTGTCTTAATTGAAAGCTGAGAAACTTCTAAAGTTGTTAGGGCAATTTGCCCTCCATTACTATGTGCCCAGATCTTTTTGTCACAAGAGCAATTACTAAGACTAATAGTACTTCCATCGATCTCAATTTGAGGATTAGCTTCTAAAGTTTTCAGTAGCTCAATGACATTGATTGGCTTTTGAAATCTAGCTTCCCAAGAGTCTTCACTCTCTGAGTCACTTTTCCCATAGCCAAAAAAATCAGGAGCCAAGGTGATGTAACCATTTTTAGCAAATGCGGCAGCTGCATTTTTTGTTCCATCTCCACTTTGATATGTTTCTTCAGGGACAAAGCCTCGTAGCATAATCACAGTAGGATATCCATCTTCAGGTGGAGGTAAGACGGGAACATTAAGTTGGCCCGTCATGGTTTTTCCTAAAGTTTGGTAAGAAAACAAGTAACTAACAAAATCTTTATTGCCAGTAGTAATTTCTTCAACAGTAATCAGGCCAGCTTTAAAAGGGTAGTTTTGCAGATTTTCTAGAGTGTACTTGAGCAAAGGTAGTTTTCTTTCTTGAATCTGATCTATAAAAGGAGAAACGAAAGTTTTGTTTTCTAAGAAAAATGGTAATCCCAGTAAATCACCGAAAAACCAACCTATGGGAAGGGTGAGTAGAGCAGTTAAGATAGTCGCTCCAACGAGATATTTTTTCATAATTTAATTCTAACAAGCTTCTAGCAACTAGTCTCCAGTAGTTAATTATTATTAATATATCAAATATTTAGTATATTTTGATATAATCAAGCAATGTCTAGTCAAAAAATTATTTCAAAACGACACACTAAAAATGGTGAGGTAATCTTAACTATTGATTTTGATCTCATTAAACATTGGTTTGTTTTTAATTTTTTCAAGTATTTAATCAACCCCATTTATAGTTTTTTGAAATTTATTTCTTCAAGTCTAGATCGGTCTACGGGAAGAAAGAGTCATTTAGTGATTAGTGCTGGTTTAGGACTGGGGTTAGGCTTGAGTTTGATTATTGCCTTTTATCCAGCTCAAATTAGGGCCGGTCAGGAGCTTATTTATTATCGAGGTGGATTGGAAATAACTAGAATTAAGAGTACTGATATTGGTATAGATACTAATGTTAAAAATGGTCCCACTTCTGCTTTGCCCCTAGTTAGTTTAGAAGCTCCGGCAGTTCATTCAAATACATCGGCTGGAATCGGATCAGGTAAGCCGATTATTATTCAGGGTTTAAATAAAGATTATAGCTTACTTAATCTTAGTCAGGCTCGACTAGGAGATGAAATTTTTGTGATTGGAAGCAATGAGGGTTGGTATCGCTATACTGTGACTGAAATTAAAAATATCTCACTAGATCAACTCAACTCTCTTTTTTCACAAAATCAGGAAGTAATGATTCTCTATACAATCAACTCCTGGCAAAAATCAGTTGCTGCCGTCATAGCTAGACCTAGAACCTAAGCTATTTTTTTACAGCTTTTTTCTTAGTAGACTCAGCCTTTTGTTCGTAGGCTGGTTTGAGTTCAAATAAAAGATAAAAGCCCATAAGGATGAAGAGAGCCATTCCAAATCCTGAACCTCCAATAAAAATCATCCCCACAACAAACTCAATGATGGCCACCGTATTTGACCAAAAAAGATATACCCACCCCTTTAATTTCTTTTCTTTTAGGGGATTAAAAGCTTTGACGGCTAAAACCGTTAGAGCTAATTGGAGTATTCCCATGATTATAAAATATGAGCTATTAATTCCGGCATAGTAGTGCATGACCCGACTCAGAGTTCCCATCCCAAAAGCAAACTGAAAACTATTGATTGCACCAGTTAGACTAAAAAATGCTCCTAAACCCACACCCCACGGAGCAATCTTGACAAAAAAATCAATTAAGCTTTGAGGTAAGTGGGGAAGTTGCTTAAAAGGTTCTTCAATTTTGGTTATTAGCTTGAGAGCTTTTTTATCAGTAAGTTTTTTCCACATAATGCCTCCTTTAGTAAGTACTCTATTTACTATATCACTAAACTAGTCATCTTCTGTATAATTTAATTCATGAAAAAAATTATTTTCCCTTTATTGATAATTATTTTAAGCACAGTGCTTTTTTCAGCATGTAAAAAGACAGCCAATCAAGCAGCAACGACTAAAGAACCAGCTCAACCAATAAAAGAACAACAGCAGGAAAGCAATGGATTTAGTGGCACCGTTAAAGATTTAATGGGTTTGGGTAAATCTCAAAAATGTACTTGGACAACTCCTGAACAAGGCAGTAGTACCGTTTATGTTGATGGAAAAAAAACTAGAGTTGAAATTATTATGCTTGCGGTGGAGGACCAGCCAACTCAACAAATGATCTCAATAGCGGATCCTATCTGGGCTTACTCTTGGAATCCAGTAACCAAAAAAGGAATAAAAGTAAATGTTGAAGAAGTAAATGAGGAGACTCCAGAAACAGAAAAGTTTAGGTCATTAGATGAAGATGATGACGATGATAAGGATAATGACAACGATTATCAAACCATGGTAAATCAAAATTATGAGTTTAGCTGTGAGCCCTGGAAGGTTGACCCTAATATGTTCATTCCCCCTGTTGATGTAGAGTTTGCAGATATGAATGCGATGATGGATCAAATGGAGCAAAACATGGAGGGAATGAAAAAGGTGTGCGATATGTTGACAGGTGAAGATAAGACTGAGTGCTTGGAGGGGTTTGAGGAGTAAACCTACTTAAACTAAAATTCTTGATCTTGATTTGCAAATAGGTTTTCTGACACAAATGAAAAGCGTAATATCAAAGGTGGTCCAGCGGGATCTTCTGGTTCATGCCTGTAGCCAATCATAGCTAGTCTCTCTACACCTTGGATATCAATTTGATCTGATTCTCCTAAGAAAACTTCAGTTATTCTTTTCTTAATAGCTTCTGACCTACCTTCACTGAAATTTTCAGGATCTTCTTTCCCCTCTAGTCTTTTAAGAGATGAAATAACAATTCTTTTTAAACTTTCATCTGTAACTCCATTGAGATATTCAGTGTCTTTCTGTGCTTGTGTAAAGTGAAAATTCAATTCACGTAACGAATAGCCAATTTCATTTTCGACTTCTTTATTAATCTCTGATTTCGAATCATCCCAACCCTGAGGTTGTTGGGAATATGGCAAAACATAAAGATGAGAACCTCTAGTAGAGGTTGTGCGACTTTCCTGACTTCCTTCTACTGCAGCTAGTCGAAGAGTTTCATTTTTGATTTCATCACCGTCGATTTTAGTACATTGGTAAATATCCCTATTTTTGATGGCTACTAGATAGGAAAAAATTACTCTTTGTAGCCACTCGCTTTCTGCACTAGCTAGTGATTCTCGCTGAGAGTTATTTTTGATCTCTTCTTCAGTCGGTGGTTTTAATTTTGGAATGCTCATGTCCTCATTTATTGAAAAGATAAAATCTCGATGACCGAATCTAGCAATTACTTGTATGGTGCGATTTTTTTTATTTCTTTTAAAAGTAATTCGTTCAAGTCCTGTTTTTGATATCAAGGCGTCTTTTCCATTATTGGAGTCAATCACAATAGTGACTCCTCTTTTTGACAACGGATACATTCCTCCTCGGGCTTCATTCTTTAAATCTTCAAGAGACATAGCTTGGTCTAATTCTTCATCAGGTCTCAAAAAGGCCAATAAAGCAGCAACTTCTGAATTACGCAGGTCTTCATTAGAAAGAATTGCTATATGGGGGAGCAGGTCAATAAAATATTGAGGATTTATATCACTACTATCAACCTGATCTTTAGTGATATATTTTTCCCAAACTAATAAAATATTTTCGGGTGGAAAGTTGACAGTATGGCTTGGGAAAACAAACCCATCATACCCACCATAGGCTTTGATAATATCGAGTTGTAAGTCCAAACCTAGCTTTAGTGCTTTGTCGGCAAGAGGTGCATGGCTAAAGTCATCGGGACGATGAAGTAAGGCCAGGGGTTTTGATTTCGCTTTTATAATTTTGTTTTTTACTTCTCCAAGTTGATGAACGTTTCTGAAAAAATTTTCATCGCTATCTTTATCTCCACTTAGATCAAGCACAATTGATAGAATGGCTGCTTTGGCTTGTGAGTAAGTGCCATTAATGATCTCAAATTGTTTACCCAAACTTTTAATTTCATGTTTAGGATTATTAATTTTTTTTACTAACTCTTCTGCTCGTGTGGTTAAGATGCTGCCAATTATTGCCATAGTTGCTGCTATGTAACGAGACATATATCTAACTTTTTGGTCAGGATGATCTTTTTCAGCAACTAAGATGATATCAATCAAGCAATATTTTTCACGCGTGTCTTCAATGGCAGGGTTTTGGAAAATATCCAGTGCCATGACTTGAGTATCTGCATCATCAAGAGATAAGAGGGCTAGGAAGAAATTATTTGCATTACCAATCATTTCTTGAAATGAGAATTTGTCTAGTGATGGAGGGGGTTCCTGAGGAAGAGATTTACCTCTTCTTCTTCCCACATCTTTCGAACCGTGGTTAATTGCTCTTCTAGCGCCATTAATTGCAGGCATAATTTTTTGGTCGTTTTCAATCAACTCGAGTGGATCAAATGTTTTATTATCGTCTTTAAATAAATCTTTATAGCTAATTAATAATTTATTAAAGATAGGTATTGCCACATCAAAATCAGAGAGTCCTTGTTCAAGGGCTAATTCAAGGGCGGCTTTATATTGAGCAGATAATTTTGAATTCAAACCCTCAATTAAGAATTGATATTCTTCAACTGAACACCAGTAGCGCTCAATAGAATTTGAAAGCAAATCAATGACTTTATCGATAATTAGCTCTTCAAAATTTCTCAGCAACAATTCATTATGGCTAGATATTCCAGCGAAAATTTGAAGCAAATCTGAAATTTTTTGTGAAGCTTGAATTTGCTCAGTAAAATTAGTGGGTTGATTTAATTCGCTCATTTAAGGCATTCTATCAATAAAACTATTAGTTTTGAAGTAAACCCTTACATTAATCTTCTTTAAGGACTATAATGCTTACTTTCATCCCATAAATCGGAATAATTTAGAGATTGAAAAAATGATTATATGAAAATCAGAAATATTGCTATTATTGCTCACGTTGATCACGGCAAAACTACTTTGATTGATGGCATGCTTAAGCAAACTCATCTATTTCGCGACAATCAGTCAGAAATGACTCAATCTACTATTCTGGACTCCAATGAGTTGGAGAGAGAAAAGGGAATCACTATTCTGGCTAAAAATACTGCAGTTACTTATAAAGATTATAAAATCAACATTATCGATACCCCAGGACATGCTGATTTTAGTGGTGAGGTCGAGCGAGTCATTAATATGGCTGATGGAGCCCTATTAGTTGTTGATTCAGCTGAAGGTCCTTTGCCACAAACCCGGTTTGTTTTAGAACAAGCTTTTAAAAATAATCTCCAGATGATTGTAGTAATTAACAAAATCGATAAAAATTTAGCTGATCCTCAAAAAGTTTTAAATCAAACTGAAGAATTATTTCTTAGCCTGGCAGATAATGACGAGCAATTAAATTTTCCAGTGGTTTTTGCCTCAGGTATTAAGGGTAAGAGTTGGTTGGAGCTGCCTGATGATTTTGGCGAAGATGCTAATCTAGAGCCTCTTTTTGAAACAATCATCAATACCATTCCTGCTCCTAACGCAGATCGATCTTTAGGATTCAAGATGCAGGTGGTCAATTTGGATTTTGATACCTATAAAGGGACCTATGCAATTGGTAAAGTTTTGCAAGGTACGGTCAATATAAATGATTCACTCAATATTTGGCAGGAAGATAAAAAAGTTGATCAATGCAAAGTATCTCATCTTTATACTAGTAAAGGTTTAGACCGAGTTGAAGTTGATCAAGCTTATGCTGGAGATATTATTGCCATTACTGGTATAGATAAAATAAAAATTGGTCAAACTCTAACAGCCCTTTCCCTAAGCGGTGGTTTACCGATGATTGATATTAGTGAACCAACTCTCAAGATTCAGCTGGCTCCTAATGGCTCTCCTTTCGCTGGCCATGAAGGGGAGTTCGTGACAATTCGCCAAATTGAAGAGCGACTAATGCGGGAGAAGAAAACCAATATTGGTTTAAAAATTGAAAATAACATGCAGGGCAAAGGCTTTGTTATTTCTGGTAGAGGCGAATTACACTTAGCTGTCTTAATTGAAAGCATGAGACGTGAAGGTTATGAGATGGAAGTGGCTAAACCACAGGTGATCTATAAAGAAATCGATGGCCAAAAACATGAACCAGTAGAAGAATTGACTATCAAAATTATTGAAGAATATGTGGGAGTTGTGACGGAAGAATTGGGTAAGCGCCAAGCAATTCTTCAAGATAGTCATACTGATGAAAAAGGCGTAGCTCATATGATCTATCGCATCAGTAGTCGAAATTTATTAGGTTTTAGATCCTCTATTTTGAGTAAAACCAGGGGAAATGGCTTATTTGAGCCTCGTTTTTTGGGTTATTTTCCAGTGGTGGGCAACAAGATGAGAAAATTAAGAAATGGAGTCTTGGTGGCCACTGATTCAGGACAATCAACAGCCTATGCACTTATCAGTATCCAGGAAAGAGGGACTCCTTTTATTAAAGCAGGCGAAAGAGTTTATGAAGGGATGCTGATTGGTTTGGGAAAGACCGCTGAAGATATCGACATGAATGCATGTAAGGCTAAAAAACAAACTAATTTTCGCTCTAACGCTGATATTGCGGTCCAACTTGATACTCCATTACAGTTAAGTCTAGAACAATCTCTAGATTTTATCGAAGATGATGAGCTTTTAGAATTGACTCCAGCCAGTCTTCGAATGAGGAAGAAAATTATAAACAAGCGTGAACGAGGCAAGAAGCAGGACTAAGGTTTTTTAAATAGTTTTTTTACTTTTTCTAATTCAAAAATAGAATTTACATTTTGATTTGCAGACCCCCTTTTTAAAAGTAAAACAATAAGAAGTTTTTCGGTTGTGGCTAGAATAGCCATGAAGATTAAAACATTGATCAACAGGTATGGAATTTTGTTGCTGAAGATCATTACCATGATTGTCAAAAATGAGGGTATAAATAAAATTTTCATGGTCCATAAGTGAATTGCGATGAACTCTCTCAGTTTAATAATTCCAACTAGTTGAACAAATAAGCCGTATAAGATAAACAAGCCAAAAGGTTTAATGAGGTCTATAGATCCAGGAATTTCAAAAAGAAATAATGAGGCTATAGAAACAAATGAAAGCAAATTATCCGCCAAGGAATCCAGAGTTCTCCCTAATTCAGATTCTAGCTTAAGCTTTCTTGCAAAATACCCATCTAAAACATCACTTATTGCCGCTAAAAAAAATAAAACTAAGAAAGCATCAGTATTTTTAAAATAACCTAAGATCAATAAAGGAAGAATGCTGATTAATCTAAATATGGAAAGTGCATTAGGGATGTATTTTTTCATGTAGTACACTTTAAATAATGAGGTGGTTAATCGATCCGATCATATTTATTTTACCAGCGTGGGCATCAAACACAACTCCGATATTTGTAAAAAAAATAAATTTTTTAAATAATCCTGTAGATTTTGGACTGTCTTTCAAAGGTCAAAGGATTTTTGGTGATAATAAAACCTGGAGAGGGCTTATCTCAGGAACATTGATTGGGACAATTATGGCTCTTGTGTTGGGAGAAAGTATTTATGTTGGGATGATTTTAGGATTCGGAGCGCTATTGGGTGATTTGATAGGAAGCTTTACCAAAAGAAGACTGGGCTTAGCTCCCAGCAAACCAAGTTTGCTTTTAGATCAAACACCGTACGTGATAGTGCCGATTCTTCTTTATAAAATATTTTATGACCTCCCCCTATCAATGACTCAAGTAATCTATTTAGTTGTCATCTCTATGGTCATTCATCGGCTTAGCAATATCATTTATTATAAGCTTGGGATAAAAGAAGTTCCTCATTAATCTTTGGGTCCTAACGTTAGATAAGATATTTCTCTATCTATCCCAATTCTAATAAATCCCAAAATTCCACCCACGCCTTTGGTGACAAAAACTTTTCTGTCTAAATGTTCAATTAGGCCAGCATATTTTAAAGATGAAGATTTGCATGTAGTGTAGTTGAAGATTTGTTTTTTGAAGGGAAGCCACTTGAAAGTTCCTCCGTGGACATGTCCTGAGAGGGTTAAGAGAGCTTGAGATGCAATTGGATGATAAACTATGTCAGGGTTGTGACACAATAAAATTGTTGCTTGGTTAAAGAATAATTCTGGGTTTGGATTAGTATAAATATCATCGATTCCCGCTATGATAATCTCTTGATCTTTTATTTTAATAGAGACAGCTTCATTTCTTAGCACTTTTACTCCAGCCTTATTTAATTCATGAGCAATTTTATTCGCGCGAGAAAAATTGAGTGAACTAGAATTTAATGGAGCAGCAAAGTCGTGGTTTCCCAAAACTGCAAATGCAGGTTTTTTTAGTTTTGAAAATTCTGAAAGAAATTTAACTGATTTTTCTTTTAAAATAAAATCTCCGGCTAGACAGATGATGTCAACATCCAAGGTATTTAGTTTATCAACGCATTCTCTAATCAGTTTTATTGAGTGAGTGATCTCGAAATCGCTTACCAAAGCAATTTTTATTTGCTTCTCAATCTCTATGGCAATTTTTTCTTTATTTATTTTTATCACTCAATAATAGTAACACTTTACTTATATAAAAATAACTACTTTTGAGTGTTACAATATTACTAATGGCAAAGACTAAAGATAAGAAATCAGAACAGGTGTGGATACTTGATATTGATGGAGTAATAACCGATCCGAAATTGAAAAAAGTTATTTATCCAGAAATTTTAACGATAATTGTTAAGCGACTTATCAATAATTACTTGGTGGCTTTTAACACTGGTCGGTCAGAGAAGTGGTTAGATGAAAGAGTTTTGGGTTTGTTACGAAAATTATTGAAAAAAGAAGTCGGCAATCTTTCTCCCCTTTCAAATTTAGTAAACTTATGTGAAATGGGAAGCATCATTGTTGAGTTTGATGATAGTGGCAAGATGATTAAGCGAGTTTTAAATAAAAATGTGATTCCAACTGTTTTGAAAAATACGATAAAGGACATGGTAAGCGAGGTATATAGTGAATCTATGTTTGTAGATGAAACCAAAGAAGTCATTCTCACCATTGAGATGAAAGATGGATTTTCCTATGAAGAATATGAAATAAGACAGGCTGAGTTTCGAGAAGAGATTGGAATTATCATGGCTAATTATCATCCTCACTTGCAGGTCGGGCCGTCTTCTACAACTATTGCTATAGACGTCAAGCCAATCGGCGCAGGGAAGGGATGGGGGCTGAAAAAATTATCGAGTGGTGTAAGTTGCGCCATCTTCAGTTGAAAGATTATGAGTATCTTTGTTTTGGCGACAGTCAGTCTGATTTAGAAATGGCTGATTACCTTTATTCAAAAAACCTAAAGACGGAATTTATCTATGTAGGATCAAATAATGAGATGGAGAAGAAATATCCAATTCATCTAACTAAAGAAAAATATACTGCCGGCACACTAGAATATCTCCAGAATATAAAAATTGATTAATACTTTGGTTCGTTACCAGTCATCCATTTAATATTACATCCTGAGCTGGGTCTTTGATTTTCTAAAGCAGGTTGATTATCTAAAACTGCCTCTAGAGCAGCCTCTAAATGTTCCCCGCTAGGGCGACCTCGTTCAGGACGAGAGTCATCAAATTGTCCACGATAAACTAACTTTTTATTTTGATCAAAGATATAGAAGTCTGGTGTGCAAGCTGCTTGGTATGACTGAGCTACTTCTTGAGATTCATCAACCAAGTAAGGAAAGGCAAAATCGTGTTTTTCTGCCTGCTTCTTCATGCCTTCCAAATCATCATCGGGATCGTAGCTTGAGTCATTGCTATTAATCGCGATAGTAATTACACCTTTTTCTTTATATCTAGCTGCTAGAGAAGAAAATTCATCCTCTAAGTGTTTGACGTATGGGCAGTGAACGCAAATAAAAGCAATTAGATAGGCTTTAGCATCCTTAAGATCATCTAGAGAGACAGTTACTCCATTTATATCTGGTAAAGAAAAATCAGGCGCAGTAGTTTCTAAAGGCAGCATGGTGGAGGGAGTAAGTGACATAATAGTTCAATCCTTCTTTTATTATTTATGCAACAAGCCGGCGGCTACAAAGGGCACGCCTTTTTTAACTAGTTTTTTAGCTGTTGAATTAAGCGCCTCGTGTTTATCTAGATAATTAGAAGTCAAGGCAGACATATCCTTATTTTTAATGACCTCTTGTTTATCTCTAAAATAATCGCCAATTTTTGAACGATGTTTTCTTTTTTCTTCCACTTTAGGTAATCCTGCCTCATGTTTGGCAGAAATGTCAGTCACAGTTTTAGCTAACTCAACCACCTCATCTCTTCTATCATAAGGTTGGGCCACAATATCATCGGGCTCTGTTACGTGGTGCTCAAGTCGAATAGGATTATTAAACTCTAGAGTGTCGCGAACTGCGGCTGCTCGCTTGAGTGTGTAGTTATCAGCCGCATTAGATAGATTAAATCCTACCAGGGGAGTGGTGCCATCTTTTCTAGAGAAAAGCTTAGCAGTCATGAGGGTCCAAAATACAGAGTAAGGGTTATCATTACCCATAAATACCGAGATTTTAAAGTTAATATCAATTCCCATTTTGTATAGCATGTAGCCCAAAACTACAGTGCCAGGGTTGATGTTGAGTACTTCTTGAACACCATATTTAGTGTAGTAGTAAAGAAATTCGTTAATCCAGTCTAGAGCATGCTTATTAGGTTGACCTACTCCGCCTAACCAGCCAAAAATAGTCTCACCTCCTTTAATAAGATGAATGTTCGAACCATCAGTACCTCTAGTATCTAGAGTCTCAACACAACTAGCTCCCATAATCTGCATTGCTGCCACTGTAGCTAATAGATCGCCATCTTTTTCTTGCTCAGCCATTTTTCGGACTCTGATAAATCGGCCTGGCATGAGCTCTTTATTAGCAATTGCTTTTTTAGCTTCTTCTATAAGCCATGGAAAATACTGGAGAGCACTAATTTCTAGAGTGACAGCTTGACCTTTTTTTCTAAATTTATTTTTTTTACCCAGTACTTTCTGTTGATAATCTTGAATAGAGACAAAAGCATTTTGATCGCGTTGCTCCATTAACCAATTAAGGTCTTTGACATAGGAGGGATTGATTTTCTCAAGCCTTTTTAAAATATTAGGGATTTTTCGCGCCTCTTTGGCTTTTTGATTGATTTCTTCAATTGAGCCATATTTTTTAATAATCTTGAGTAGTTCTTTGGTTGTTTGTGAGTTGGAGTCAAGAATTAAATCGTTGATTTGATTTAAATGCTTATTAGATATTTTAAGCTTTGTGTGCATATTTCTCCTATTTTTTTATTGATAGATATAATAACAAAGAGTCTTTGAGAATGTCGATTGCTTTTTTGAGCGAGGGCATATTAACTACATAAGCTATTCTGACTTGATTGAAACCACTTTTTTCATTTAGATAAAATCCACCTTTGCCCATACGCATTGGAGTGAGCATCAAAGTAACGGATGACTTACTAAGTTGAGGGTAATCAGTTAGCAACCATTTACAGAATTCTTGTGCGACAACTTTTTTTCCCAATCCTGCCACAATATAGAATGCACCTTCTGGTTTTTGTGGTGAAACCGTGATGCCAATTTCTTTGAGTTTAACCAATTCCTGATAAAGAAAATCACGTCTTTTTTCTAGTTCTTTTCTGTTTTGATTGAAATAGGAAGTTGGAATTTCATTGATTTTAGCCATTGCCGCCTGGCTAATAGTGCTCGGACAACCACGAACTGAGGCATTGATAGCCATAGCTTGAATAAGGATGTCGCTGGCTACTATGGTGCCAACTCTTGCCCCGCAAAAACTTATCATTTTTGACGCACTATCTAGAACAATAATTTTTTCTCTTTGACTGGGAGGAACAATGTCTAAAATTGAAGGCGAGCGCAGTATTTTACCTAGCGCTGAGCTTTTTTCAAAAGTCAAAAGTCGATAAACCTCATCTGATATCAGAAAAAGATCATGTTTTTTAGCTAGCAAAAATAAAACCTTGAGTTCTTTGGTAGAGAAAACTGTTCCGGTAGGATTGCCAGGTGAGCTCCAAATAATAGCTTTAGTTTTTTTTGTAACTAATTTACTTAGTCTGGCAACAGCTTGCTTGATGGTTTCTTTTTGATTTATTAAATGAAAACCGTTGTCGATATTTGTGGGGATTGGTTTTAGTTTAATTGCGTATTTATAAGCAATTGCATTGTAATTTGGATAAAATGGATCTGGAGTAAGTATTTCATCATTTTGGTCGGCGATGGTGTAAAAAAGTAATTCAAGAGCCTCGCTTGCACCTTGAGTAATAAGAATGTTATTAGGTCGAATGTTTTTTAATTGTAATTTTTGAGTATAGAAATTTTTAATATTACTAATTAATTCTGTGTCGCCTACAGAGGGACCATAAGCAATAGATTTTGATTTTTGTAGAAATTGAGCACCAGCTTTCCTTATAGTGATGGCAGTGGATGTATCTGGAGCTCCGATATTAAGGGGAATGACTGTTGTTCCTTTTGTTTGGGCCTGAGCGGCAAGAATGCCTAGCCCTCTGATTGGATTTTCAGGAAACTGAAGAGCTCTGGCTGAAATACTTGTGGCCACAGAGGGATTCTACAATAAAGTAATGGTAATAATTAACTACCAATTATCTATATTGTGATGTAGTATAATTTTATTATGAATGACAAACTCAAAAAAATTTCAGGCATTTTGTTTTATTTTGTAATTTTGATTGCAATTAAACCTCCATTAGTTCAGGCTTATCTTGATCCTGGCAGTGGAAGTTATTTTATTCAAATCCTCATCGCTGGTGGTCTGAGTCTTGGAATTTTATCAAAGACGATTTTGAATTATATAAAAAACTTTATTAACTCAATCACTAAGAAATCTTCTAAGCATGATGATAAAACAGACGAAGAGTAAACATGAGGAAAGCTCTTTTAGAGATCCTGATGGATTTATCTTTTATAAAGGGAATAAATTATATCGTCAAATAAACTCTTCATATAAAAAAACCTACGATCATCTCATGAAGTTAGGTTTGTATGATGAATTAGTATCACAAAAACTACTCATTCCTCATCAAGAAGTTCGGCTTTCCCCCAAAAACAGTCAGGCATATAAAATTATCGCTCCAGAAAAAGTCCCCTTTGTTTCATATCCTTATGAATGGAGCTTCAGCATGTTGAAAGAAGCGGCTTTACTGACCCTCAAATTTCAAAAAAAATTGCTCCAACACGACATGTCTCTGAAAGACGCGACTGCCTATAATGTACAGTTTATCGGATCTAGACCTATTTTTATCGACACCCTCTCTATTACAGATTATGTAGTTGGTTCGCCCTGGATTGCATACAGACAATTTTGTCAGCACTTCCTAGCCCCATTGTCGTTAATGAAATATAAAAGCTTGCACTTAAACCAACTACTTAAAAATCATCTTGATGGCGTTCCACTATCTTTAGCGAGCAACCTTCTTCCTTCCAAAACTAACTTGAATCCTGGACTTTTAGCACATATTCACCTTCATAAAAAATCCCAAAGCTATTTTTCTCATCGAGAAAGTTCTCAAAAATCTTATAAAATGGATAAAAAATTACTCATTGGGTTGATAGAAAACTTATCTAAAACAGTTGAGGGTCTTAGTTTAAAGAAAGAAAAAACAATTTGGTCTGATTATTACACTGAAACTAATTACTCAAAATCTGCTTTTTTATCTAAGAAAAAAATTATAAAGGCGTTTGTTAAAGAAAAAAAACCAAAAACTGTTCTTGATTTAGGAGCAAATACGGGAGAATTCTCAGACATCTCTGCAGCAACTGATGCTTATACTATCTCGGTAGATTTTGACCCGATGGCGATAGAAAAGCTTTTTATTTTCAACTCAAAACATAAGGAAGATATTCTGCCGTTAGTCATTGATTTAGTTAACCCTTCACCAGCGATAGGTTGGGCAAATTCTGAGCGAAAATCATTTTTACAAAGAGCAGATGCGCAAATGGTGTTTGCCTTGGCTTTAATTCATCATCTGACCATTTTTGAAAACATTCCGCTTCATAAAACGGCGTCATTTTTTTCAGGAATGGGAGAATATCTGGTGATTGAGTTTATCCCCAAAGCGGACTCTCAAGTTAAGAGACTGCTTAGAAATCGCGAAGATATATTTCCTGATTACGAAGAAACTAAGTTTGAAAAGATATACTCTAAATTCTTCTCAATTCAAAAAAAAGTTCCTGTTAAAAATTGCCAAAGAATTATGTATCTAATGAAAAGAAAAAATGCCTAAAAAACTTTCGAAAATTATTTTTCATCCAATCTTGTTTGCTATCTATCCGATTTTATTTCTTTATTCCGTCAATCAAAATGAATTACAACTTGATGTAATCTGGGCTCCAATTTTTATCTCGATCATCTTCTCAATACTAATATGGGTTTTGTGCTCGCTCATTTTTAGAAGTATTCAAAAAGGAGCGCTTTTTACCTCAGCAGCGATAGTTGCTTTTTCATCCTACGGCCATGTCATTTCATTTATTTCAAGATTTGAGCCCTGTGTTAGTCAAGCTGCTTATTTGAGAAATGATAAAACTCTTTTTTCTCTATTAATTGTTTCAGCAGTGTTGTTGAGCCTTTTTCTTTTTAGAACTAAGAGAAAAATGCCTAGCTTACATCTCTACCTGAATGTGTTCACGATTGTTTTTATCCTAATACAGCTAGTGAGTATTGTTAGAACAGAAAATAAGATTCGTAAGAGTTTTCAAGCGTTAGGGGTAGAGCAAAATGCAAATAAAAAAGAGTCAGCAAACACTCCAGATATCTACTACATAGTTCTTGATATGTATGCTGGAAAAGAAATTTTGCAAGAAATATATGGATACGATAACTCAAAATTTGAAGAAGATCTTAGTTCTTTAGAGTTTGAAGTTTTAGAAAATGCTAAGAGCAACTATGCACATACTTACCTGTCTTTAACATCAAGCCTTAATATGGAGCATGTTAATACTCTTGAAGAAACTCTCGGTAAGAGTAATTGGAGTAATGGAGTTATATATGAATGGATGCACAATGCCAAAGCGATGGCTTTTGCTAGAGATCATGGGTATAAGCTGATCAACTTCCAATCTGGCTTTGGTCCGACAGATGACCTGAAAATAGCAGACGTAAATTATCGAATTAATACGCCTTTTCCGCTTTTAAAGTTATTTAATAAAGAGATTGCTTTGACAGCATTTGATCATCAATACTTAAAACTAACCATACTTTCACCATTTTTAGAAAAAGATTTAGAACGAACCATCAGGGGGCAATTTCTCCATACCTTCAAAACATTAGCAGATGAATTGCCCTATGAGAGAGAGAAAACATTTGCTCTGGCGCACATTGTTCTTCCACATCCTCCTTATTTATTTGATGAGTTTGGAAATGAAATACCAGAAGAAGAACTCAAGAAAGGTTGGGAAAGATTTATAGATAAAGAAAATTATATTAAGCAACTTAAATTTACTTCAGATAAAACTCTAGAAACTGTAAAAAATATTATTGAGCGCTCTGAAACTCCTCCCATCGTCATCATTCAGGCTGATCATGGAACAACAAACATCTTAGGTGATCCTCATGGATGGCCTCGACCAGCACCTATAGAAGGAATTAAGGAAAGAATGTCTATACTGCATGCAGTTTACCTTCCTGGATCGCCTGACATACTCTATGAAGACATTACGCCAGTGAATACATTTAGGTTTATTTATAACTATTATTTTGATGCAAATTTTGAATTACTTCCTGACACCATTTACTACACTGATTTTGTAAACATGCTCGAGTTTTTTGACGTGACAGAAGAGTTAAAATAGGGGCTAATATGATAAAACTCATCATTTTTGACATGGATGGTCTCATGATTGACAGCGAACCTTTTCACTGCATGGCATATGGCGAGGTGTTGAGGCAATTTGGAAAACAGTTAAGTCTTGAATACAATAACAAACATTACGTTGGAAAAGGCGACATGTTTGCTGGTCAAGATATAGTGAAAAGATTGTCACTTCCTATTTCAGCTGAAGAATTAAATTCCAGAAAACAGGCTGTTTATAAAAAACTTATTGCCTCTGAAATTATTCCCCAGGAAGGTCTTGTTGAACTACTCAAAAAGCTTCATAAAAATAACTACAGGAAAGCAGTAGCTTCTGGGTCAACGCTTGATGAAATTAGAATAATTATTGATGGCTTAAATATTAGTAAGTATATTGAAAGCTATTTTTCAGCTCAGCAAGTAAAAAATGGAAAGCCTGCGCCTGATTTATTTTTACTTACTGCAAATGAGATGGGAGTTGATCCTTCAGAATGTCTTGTGCTGGAAGATGCTCCTAGCGGGGTTGCTGCTGCTAAAGCTGCAGGTATGAAGTGTTTTGTAGTTCCAAGTAGAGAGACAAAGCAAGAAGATTTTAGCAACGCAACATTAGTTTTAAATAGCCTCACTGAGGTATTTGATAATATAGAAAAATACATTTCACTCTAAAAGCATTTTAGGCGGAGATGATTGCTCTCACATGGTCGTTACTAAAGGCAGAGGCCAAACTTGGGTCGTGCCTAATAGAAATATCAATTAAGAAATTACGTAGTCTTTTTTTATCATACGTTTCTGCTTTTCCGTGATCTGTCAGTTCACTTGCCTCATAGTATTTGCCAGCTATTATTAATTCAATTACTTCTTGTTCGAGATCATTCAAGTCTTTCCAGCCATACTCTTTTAGAACCTTTCTATTACCTCCATCTAACTCTACTGTAATATAAGACTTTATTTCCTCAAGTTTGACTGGACTAAATTCTTCTGACACCTAGATCCTTTCATGTTAAGCATTTTTAGAATCATAGCATTATGGGTAATTGAACTACATTGTGAAACTTGTTCTAATACCTGTATTAGTTGTATATTTTTAATCAGAGAAATAATAAGAAAGGGAAATGTGTCAAAGAAAAAAATTGAAGAATTATGCAATAAGGGAAAATGTTGTTCGCACAGAAGAAAAGCGGGCGGTGGAGTTTATTGTTTAGGATTTATTGGAGCCCTGGTTTTCTATATACAACATGCAAGTAGTTTTGCTGAGGGCGTAATGGGTTTATTAAAAGCCATGGTATGGCCAGCCTTATTGCTCCACAAACTTTTGGGAATGATGTAATTTTAATTAATCTAAATAGATTGTTATATAAAGTAAAATGTGACCCCACGGAGAATCGAACTCCGGTTGCCAGGATGAGAACCTGGTGTCCTAGCCACTAGACGATGGGGCCCAGCGGTGATAATTATACCTTATTTTTTGTACAGCCTTATATCACCCAGACGCTCTTTTGGTTTCCAAGTCGGAAACTGAAAGAAAACCGAAATTACCTTGCAAGACTTTTTGATTTCTTTTTTAAGCTTTTTTTCAAATTTACCCATAAATCTTTGCACGCAGTACACTGTAATAACATCATATCCAGACAGATCTACTTCCCAAAAGCTAGCGTGTTTTATTTGGATTTGTTTTGTTAATTTTGCCGCTCTTACATTCTTCGTGGCTAATTTGACATATTTTGGATCAAGCTCAATTCCAACAGCAGTTACCTTTGGATTGGCTTTAATTAGTTCAATTAAAATTCGGCCATCGCCTGATCCCAAATCAGCCACTTTCATCCCTGGCTTCAGTTTAGCTAATTGATTAATTTGCTTAATTCGTTGGTAACTAGTAGGGGCAAAAAATGGTCCCTGAAGAGACACATAGAGCCTAATTAATGTTTCTTTAAGTTTAAATAAAAAAACAATGCTCAGACCGATTAGGAAAATTAAAATCAAGACTTGATACCACATAGAGCTAGTTTAGCAGAATATGCTACAGTGGAATAATCAGGAAAAATGGAAAGTTAACATGCCTTCTAAAAAATCTCCCCAGACTCTAGATCAAGCCTTTGCTAAAGTAAATGATGAAGTCCTACAAATGTTTCTTAAAAAACACCAGGATTATGGAAAGGGCAATATTTTATCAATTGAAGAATTGGGAATCGCCATGCGAATCATGGAAAAAGCGGAACGACTCAAAAATCTATTGATTAAGCAAGGCGAGAGTCCGGCCAATGAATCAATTGAAGAGACTTGGGTTGATATTGCTACTTATGCTGTTATTGCTATCTTATTCAGGCGTGGTCAGTTTCAAGATTTGGAAGTAAGTAAATAGTTTTAAAAAGATTACGCTTCTTGTCAGTATGGTTCTTTAAACTCCTTTTTAGAAAGGAGGAGAGCCAAATGCATAAAATTATTCTTTCCTTATTTTTAGTATTAGTGAGTATTTTTGCCGTGGGTCATGGCTACGCACTGTTTCAAGATTTAGTAGTGGCAGAGAACAACAAGTTTTATTCTGGTCAATTTGACTTGCAAATTAGCAAGACTGACGTTGATGGTGATAACGTTGCTGAGCCTTCAGTGAGTAATTGGTCTGGAAATGTGGCTGATGTTTGGAGCACGCCGCTTGAATGGAGTCCGGGTGACACAATTATTTCGAAGATATTTTTGAGAAATACTGGTGATATTGATGCGGCGGCAGTTCATCTGACGCTGACTGATCGCAAATATTATGGCACCAAACACTTAGATGAAGTAGTCAATTTAGTTTCAGCTTGGTATGACCGCAATGGTGATGGCATTCAAGATGTGGACGAAGATATTTTCTCAGACTTACAAAGCAAATATGATCTCAATGCGGGTGAATTTACTTTATTGGAGTTTTATACCGGAGTGGATTTAGTTCACGGTGGAGTGGCTTATGATCTAGAGCCAGGCCCATTTGTTTTACCAGGAGAAGATAGCGATCCTATCCTAGGCGGCAGCGGAGGGCATGGCAAAGGTTTATTTTTAACCTGGCAATATGATCCTGCAGCTGATGTCAGCTATCAAGACGCCTGGGTTGAAGTGGATCTAGAGTTTACTGGTGAGCAGACTACGGAGTGAAAAGTAATGTTAGAAAAATTAGGTCAAATTACTAGCAACTTAATTTTAGGAATAGGGATAGTTATTGTCACATTATTATTGATACCACTGATTCCCGTCGTAGATCAGTGGTATCAACTAGTGATAGTAAAATCAGGCTCAATGGAGCCATGGTTGCCAGTAGGAAGCGTGGCGATTTATCAAGCTAAAAATGATTATGATCCGGGAGAAATCATTGCTTATCATCAGGGCGATGGCGATGAAATCAAGTTAATTATTCATCGTCTTACAAAAAAACAGACGCAGGATCATCAAACCACTTACTTTACTCAAGGTGATGCCACTCAATATTTATCTCCAAAACCAATATTTGCCGGGCAGATAAAAGGAAAGGTAATTGGAGTCATTCCACGGTTAGGTTTTGTTTTGAGTTGGATAAAAAGCAAAGCTGGAATTGCGGTGCTGATGCTTCTATCTTTAATTTTATTCGCTTCTCATGGATTGAGGAGAGGTAATGAGGATTAGGTTTGGATTGTTAATTATATTAATCATGATTGGAGTTTTAGAATTACCACAGAATTATGATTTTTTATTCAAGCAAGCAACTGAGGGTGAGGTGAAGGGGAAGGAGATTGAGTCTAAAAACCCCTCACCTAGAAAATTTTCACCAACTCCTTCTCCTTCGCCTCACCCTAGCTTAACTCCAGCTCCGACCCTATTAGTTTCAGAAAAACCCTCTCTTTCTCCAACTCCCTCTCCGCAAATTGAAAAAATAGTTACTCTTTTAGATAAAAAAGTAACGCTCAAGAATGAAAAACTAGAATTGAAATTACCATCATTAAATATGGACCAGCTACTATATGTAGAGTTTGATTTAATTTCAGTTGAAAATTTGTTGGGGTTTGATGAGCCTGGATTTACGCTCAAGGTGGATGACCAACTGGCTTATCAGCAATTAGCCTCTGAGACAGGCACGAAGATTATTAGTTTTACTCCTTTCATTTTTAGCAATCAGCCCCTAAAGCTTACTTTTTGGAGTGGAAATACTGGAGATAATTTAAATGATACTTACGCAATTATCAAAAATATTAGACTAATTATTAATAATGGTGATTTTATTGAAACTGAACCAATTAATGATCTAGTAATGACTGTAGATAATGATAACCACTCAACCATAGAGTGGACTAGTCCAGATACGAATGATCAAAAATTAACTAAAGCATTAGCTTATGAAATTAGATATTCTCCTCAACCTCTTACAGTCGACAATTGGGCTCAATCTCCTGAGGTAGAGATAGTTTTACCAAAGAGCATTTCTCCTCATTTTCCAAAAACCAAGGAAGTTGTTCTGGTCAAAACTCCTTCTATTAACGCTGGGTATTTAGCTATTCGCAGTTTCAATTCTATGGGTTCTTTGTCACCTCTAGGAAAAAGTGTCTCGTTTACTAATCTGGATGATTAACCTCTTGAGTTTAAGTAGTCTTTTCCTGCATAATGAAATACGTGCGAAAACTACCAGATATTATTGCTCATATTTTTCATCCTCGTCGATCTAATAATCACCGGCCGCGATTATTACATCCAGAGGCTTTATTTTTCTTGGTTTTAATTACAAGTGGGTTTGTAGCCTTACTACATCTTTTTTCTGGTTTGGTGGGGTCAAGCAAAAATATTCTAGGTTATGCTTCAAGCATCACGCCTAGGCAGGTGGTGGAATTAACTAATCAGCAACGAGTTGAACTTGGTTTAGAGCCTTTAGTTCTTAACGAAAGCCTCTCGCAAGCTGCTCTTTCTAAAGGTCAAGACATGTTTGCTGATCAATATTGGTCTCATACAGCTCCTGACGGCACTCAACCCTGGAATTTTATTAGGCAGGCTGGTTATCAGTATCAGGTAGCTGGAGAAAATTTAGCTCGAGACTTCTCCAATACTGAAAATATGGTTGCAGCTTGGATGGCTTCACCTACTCATCGAGCCAATATAGTTAATGGTAAATACGGTGAGATTGGGATTGCTGTCATTGACGGTACCCTAGAAGGCTATGAAACCACCTTGGTAGTTCAGATGTTTGGTTCTCAGGTAGGTCCTGGGGTTAAGCTGGGATTAGTTGAGGGAGAGGAAACTCAAACAATACAAAATTCTGGAGATGCAGTTAAGCGTTCGCAAACAGATGTTCTAGCCAGTATTTTAGTTCCAAATGGCTCAATAGAAAAACCACCACTGTTTACTCCTCTTCAATTAACTAAAGCTTTCTTTTTGGCTGTGATTTTACTAATTATTGGAACCTTATCTTATGACACTTTTGTTATTGGCCATCGCCATACAACTCGCTTGGTAGGTAAAAATCTAGCGCATATTTTTCTTTTCATTGCTGTGATGTATCTAGTTATTTTCTTCAAAGGAGGGGTGGTGGGCTAATATGTTAAAAGAACTCAAGAACCACAAGCTTGCCTATTCCATTTTGGTCGTAGGTTTAATCTTAGGGGTAGTTTTATTTTTAGGTGCTTGGCCAGATAGAAACTTACAGAGAATAACAGCTGTTGTGATGGCGATTTTCTATGTTCTCTGGGGGGTCATAACTCATTTTAAAACCAATCATATTACTAAAAAAGTCATCTTAGAGTATTTAGGAGTAGGCCTGTTAGCAGGATTATTACTAACTCTAGTGACATTCTAGACTATGCATTTAACTAAGTATTTTTTTCTAGCAGCTCTTTCATCATTGGTGTTTCTGGGATGTGCAAATAAAATCTTGGCGCAATCAGAAAGTTCTGATCAATCTAAACCTGTTTTTGAAACACAAGCAGAGACACTTTCTAAAGATATTAGACAGTTAAAGATTCAATATCGAGGTGAGTTGGAGGAATATCGTCGACTAGAAAATCAATATCAAATCGCCCGCGAACAGTATGAGAAGCTAGAAACACTGGCCTCACTAGATGATGCTGTTCAAAAAACAAAAGAGGTCATGAGATCAAGAGCGGATGTTCTCCATACTTATTTAAGGTTGCTACGCCTAAATCTATTATCCCAAACAGGAATTGAACTACCAGAAAAGCAAGCTGCTGAGCAAGATCTTCTCGCATCTTTGCGTGTAGTTGAGCAACATCAGCAAAAACTGAAGACAGCGGTAGATAAGCCTCAGCTAGCAGAATTGACCACAGAGTTTGAAGTCTTGGTTGAAGAGGTGGAGGAGGCAGCCTATCGATCTCTATCAGTAATGGCAATTGGAAAGCTACAAACAGTACATGACAAAACTTTGGTTTTAAAATCTGACATGCAAGAAAAATTAGCTACTGCAGGCGGAGCTCTAAGATCAGCTGAAAGGAGAAGGTCTTTTGACGAGACAGATCGCGTCTTAGCTAAGCTAAAGACAGAATTTGATTTAGTCGAAGCCCAGATAATAGATCCAGGCAGCTCATCAGGATTTAAAGGTGTATATAGAGCTTTAGATGATCGTTTGAGTTCGATTCATTCATCTTTATCTCAAGTAATGTCTTTCTTGGGGGAGTTACTCAAAATATGAAACAGCCATTAGTGCCAGACCAGACTCAGTTTGCTGCCGAAAGCCCTTTGTATGAGAGCGCAGTTTTAGAGCATCTAACTCCAGAAGAAGTTAGTGATTTGGAAAACAAGCAGGCAAAAGCTAAAAGGAAGAGACTAATTATTATTGGTGTAGTCGCATTAGTTATATTAATTATAGGTTTGGTAGTGGCTATTACTTTAAGATCAGGTTCGGAAGAAAAACTGGACTTAATTACACAAGAATCAGAGATCGATAAGGTGATTTTGGGTCCTTTCAATCAACGCTTGGATGAGTTGGTCAAAGAGGTAGAGTTAGCAGATCCCAACCAAGAAGAGTTGCCTTTCCCCCCAATAAATTTTGAGATAAGTTTAGAAGACAAATAATCTAAGATTTGATTGTTGGAAACTTCTTTCTTTGAGTCCAAAAAATATAAGTAAAGACCAGCCAATATGCAATGGTGAACATGGGTATTTCAATATTTGGATAAAGCCAGGCAGTCACTTGATGAATGAACTCAGCGATTATGACTAGATGTAATGATAATTGGAAAGTTTTGCTAAACTTGATTTTAACTCTGTTGAGTTTAAAAAATAGGAAAACCAAGATTGCTTCAAAAAAGCCGACCCATAATTGGGAAGTAATTAAGACCAAGGGAAGAACTACAAAGTTGGCTGATTTGATGAAGTTGAGCAAGTTATTAATATAGGCTGTTGTTTTTTCTTTAAATTCTGGCAGACTTGTTTGATTTAGGGTACTTTGTTGATCAGGCAGTAACTCTGATAAAGGAGCACTATTCCATGATTCTTGAAGATTGTTAATAAATAGATTTTCAGTAGTTATAACTAGTAGGCTATCTTCAATTGATTCTCTTTGGAATTGATCTGAGCTAAAGTTCATTGGAACTAAATAGGCAAAAACGGCAGGTAATTGAGGATCTTCAAATCCAATCGGGTATGGAATCATTAATTTTTCCGCAGGAGAAATTTCTAAAGCTTTTCCTGTCCAGGAAATCTCTAGATCTGAAGGATAATTATTTTCGATGTTTTCTAAATTGACCTCGACTTGTTTTTGAAGATAAGGGATTGTTTTTAAATTTATTCTTATCGCCCAAGAAATAGCCAATAAAACCATACTGATTATAAAAAATCTGAAGCTAAACCAAAAAGGAGCTTTGGTAATTTCCAGAAAGTAGCTAGGAGAAGTAAATGTTTTTTTAAGACTTCGCCAATAGGTTTTGGGTCGCATGCATTGTAAGTATACAAAATGGAGTATAATCTGTGTATATGGCATTTCAGTTTTCCCTTTTTGATGATTTAGTCCTTAAAGCAATTGAGCATGTAAAAAGAGATTTAGTTAGTTTGAGAACTGGCAAGGCTTCAGTACAGATGTTGGATCCAGTCTCAGTTGAAGTTTATGGTTCGCAGATGAAAATTGATGAGCTGGCTAGTGTGACAGCCCCTGACTCCAATCTGTTGGTTATTAAACCTTGGGACTCTTCTATTTTAGATAAGATTGAAAAAGCAGTTGCTACTTCTGGTTTGAATCTCAATCCAGCAGTAAACGGCGACATCATTAGAATCGTTGTGCCTCCTCTTACTGAAGAAAGACGCAAAGAAATGGTAAAGCTCTTATATCAAAAAATAGAAAGCGGTCGAGTCATGATTCGTTCTATTAGATCTGAAGTTAAGCAAGAGATCGAAAACCAAGATGGTGAAGCCAACGTGAGTGAAGACGATATTAGGCGAGATCTCAAGAAACTTGATGAATTTACTCAAAAAAATATTGATCTAATTGATGAGTTGGCCAAACATAAGGAAAAAGAGTTAATGACGATCTAGATTAAACTATTCATTCATGTCGATTATTATTTTCATCATCATTCTGTCCATTTTAGTTATTATTCATGAGCTAGGTCATTTTTTAGCAGCTCGCATTATGGGGATGAAAATAGAGGAGTTTGGTTTAGGCTATCCTCCTCGTGCAGCTAAAATATTTAAATGGAAAGAAACCCTTTTTTCTTTAAACTGGATTCCTTTTGGAGGATTCGTCAGAATTCAGGGTGAAGAATTAGCAGAGGGAGTGTTCCATAAATTTAAGGCCAGTAAAAGATTGATAGTAATTTTGGCCGGAGCTGCGGTAAATTTTATTTTTGGCATCGTTGCTTTTGCGATTGTTTTTTCTATATCAGGAATCCCTTCTCCTCTAGAACAGCCGCGCATCTCTGAGATATCGGTAGATTCACCGGCAGCCACAGCTAAATTACCCACGGACGTTAATATTATTGGTTTGAGAATAGATGGTGAGCTGATCGAAACTAGCACTACTCAGGCAGTTGTTGATGAAATTTCAGCTCATAAAGGAGAAACTGTAAGTTTAGTCACCACCGGTCATTGTCAAAAATCGACCTGTCAGGAAATGGCTCAGGAATTTGAAGTTTATTTACGAACAACTGATGAAACTCCAGCGGGACAAGGCTCTTTAGGAATAGTATTCCAATCAGTAGTCTTCCTAAATTATCCTTGGTATGAAATGCCATTTCGTGGAGCTTGGTACGGTTTAGTTCAGGCTTTTTGGTTGGGGGGAATTATCATTGAAGGATTAGGAGATTTGTTTGTAAATATGGTGACTTTGGGTCAAATTCCTCAGGAAATTGCCGGCCCAGTGGGAATCGTTCATCAAGCTAGCAGTGAAGGAATTTTTGCAGAAGGATTTCTAGCTACACTAAGTTTTAGCGGCATGCTTTCTGTTAACTTGGCTATTATGAATATATTACCCATCCCTGCTTTGGATGGTGGTCGGGCAATCTTTGTATTAATAGAAAAGGTGGTTGGGCGTAAGAAAATAGAAAAAATAGAACAATATGCTAATTATGTCGGTTATATCTTATTGCTGAGTTTAATTATCTTGGTTACCATTAGAGATGTAGTAAGAATCTTTATCTAATATGTCAGCTAGGCGAACTAAAAGAAATCGAGTCAAAGCCCAATCTAAAAGATTGACAGAAAAATCAGCCACTTCTTCAAGTTCTAAAGAAATTAAGACTGACGCGCAAGACTTGTTGCATTATGATACTAGCTTGATCGTCAAAGATTTATCTAAAACACTAATAGCTACTATGATAGTAGTGGGGATGCTAGTTGCGTTATATATCAAGTTTTGATACAACAAATAACATTGTTTAAAAGGAAAGATTTATGAAAAAAATGAATAAATCAGCACAACTTCTTATTTTAGGTTTATACATAGTTTCTTCTCTAGTATCTTTTGTAGCTTTTGGTTATTTTGGGAGTGGGACTGGTTCAGCATCTACTTCTGTTGGTGAAGACCTTCCAGAAGAAGCAAATGGAACTTTGTTGAGCCAATTATTGGAAATTGATACTAATGAAAAGAAGGATCAAGCATGCCCTCTTAATGGAAAATTCTACACTAAAACTGAGCGCGAAGCTTGGGAGGGGCGTCGTCCTTTAGCGGTGATGATCGAAAATCACCCCGAAGCTAGACCTCAATCAGGGCTGTCAGATGCAGATATAGTTTTTGAAGCCATTGCTGAAGGTGGAGTGACTAGATTTATGGGAATGTTTTATTGTGAAGTCCAGCGATTTGATACCACTTTAGCTCCAGTTCGTTCTGCGAGATCTTATTTTGTAGATTGGGCTTCTGGCTTCAATCAACCTTTGTATGTCCACGTAGGAGGAGCTAATCTTCCTGGTCCAGCCGATGCCTTAGGACAGTTGTCTGACTATGGTTGGGTGGGTGAAAACGATCTGAATCAATTCTCAATTGGTTATCCAACTTTTGTTCGTGATTACAATCGAGTCGAAGGAAAAGAAATTGCCACCGAACACACCATGGTGACCAGCACTGAAAAGCTTTGGGATGAGGGAGAAGATCGAGAGTGGACCAATACTTCTCGAGAAAGAAAAGTTGGCCGAAAGATGGTGGGGGGTGATGATTGGCAAGAAGACTTTGAACCTTGGGAGTTTCAAGATAGTCAACCCGAAGCAGGGACTGTTAATAAAATTTCCCATGATTTCTGGAGTGGTTATGGAGATTACTCCTTAGAGTGGGAATACGAAGCAGAAACCAATAGTTACAAGAGAAATATGGGTGGAGAAACTCATATTGATCTCAACACGCAAGAGCAGATAAAGGCTGCTAATGTAATTGTATTGCTTACCACCGAAAAAGGTCCGATCGATGAGAAAAAGCATCTTTTATATGGCACTACTGGTACAGGTGATGCTTTAATTTTCAAAAATGGCGAAGCAATCGAGGCTACTTGGACTAAGAAGACTCGTACCGATGAACTTCATTTTGTTGATAGCCGTGGGAAGCAAGTTCCCTTGGCTAGGGGCTTAACTTGGATTTCTGTAGTGAGTAAGACCACAGAAGTTAGTTATTAGTTTCAGCTTGCAACATCAGTTGCCCTCGCCTACAATTTGAGTACAGTTTGTTTATAAAAATTAAACTATATTTATGACTTCTTTACAAGATTTTATGATTTCCAGAGTTAGGGTGAAGATGATGAAGCTTTTCTTCACTAATCCTGAGGAAATGTATTATGTGAGGCAGATTACCCGCGAAATCAAAGAAGAGATCAACGCTGTTAGAAGAGAACTAGATAAAATGTTGAGCTATGGTTTACTGCGAAGCGAGCAGCGAGGTAATCGGCTCTATTATTATCTAAACAAACGCTATCTATATTTTCAAGAAATTCAGCAGATGGTGATTAAAAGCACTGGTCTAGGCAAAAAAATAAAGAAGCTCCGTCGTAAGCTAGGTACGTTAGAATTTGTGATGTTTTCAGGAAGATTTGTGAGAGGTTTAGCACCACGTCAAAATGAAGTTGATGTGTTGGTGATTGGAGAAGTAGTTTTGCCAGAACTTGAGGCTTTGATTAAACAGGAAGAAGGCAGATTGGATCGAGAAATCAGAGTAGCTGTATTTGAAAAGAAAGAATTTGATTTTAGAAAAACTCGTCGCGATCCTTTTATCATGGATGTCTTATATGGTAGTCGGGTAATGGTGATTGGCAGCGAAGATGATTTTGTTGATCGTCAAATCCCCGGGGTTTAACAATAGTTACTAGATTATCTTATGCGTAAAAATTTGCGTGTTTTTTTGTTTATTGTTGCCTTAACGGTTGTTTGTTTATATATTGCTTTACCTACAAGCATTCCCATAAATTACAATATATTTGGTCAAAAAATAAATCAAGAAGTTCAAGTTCCGGCTCTAGATTTCACGATTTTTGGTAAGCGAATTCATCAAGAGTTCAAGTTGAAAAAAGGTTTAGATATTCAGGGAGGAATGGAGGTAGTTTTAAAAGCTGATATGGCTGAAATAGCCCTGGAGGATAGAGATACCGCCATCGAAAGTGCTCGAGAGGTAATTTTACGTAGAGTTGACTTATTTGGCATTAACGAACCAACAGTGACGACCTCCAAAACAGCTCAAGAGCATCGTTTGCTGGTGGATTTACCAGGTGTGAGTGATCCAGATCAAGCGCTACAGTTAGTTGGCACTACAGCTCAGCTTGATTTTAGATTGCAAAATCCAGATCTAGCTACATCCGAGGCGACTTTTTCTGCAGTTGCTTTTTTTAATCAGTTTGAACGAACAGAATTAACGGGAAAGCAACTCAAAAGAGCTCTAGTTCAGTTTGATCCTCAAACCAATGAGCCCGTAATTGCTTTAGAATTTGATGAAGAAGGCAAGGAAATTTTTGCCACTCTCACTCAGGAAAATGTGGGCGAGGTGTTGGCAATTTTCTTAGATGACTTTCCAGTTGTCACTCCCCGAATAAATACTGCGATTCTAGATGGGCGAGCTATTATGAGTGGAGGTTTTGATCTAGAGGGCGCTAAGCAACTAGCTATTCAACTCAATGCAGGGGCTTTGCCCATCCCAATTGAAATTATTGAACAGCGTCAATTGGGAGCTAGTCTAGGGCAGGCAGCGGTAGAAAAAAGTGTTCGAGCTGGTTTGATAGGAATTGCCTTAGTGATGGCTTTTATGATTATGCTCTATGGATGGAAAGGCTTGATTGCTGATTTAGCTCTGGCAATTTATGGAATCCTGACCATTGCCGTTTATAAAATCTTAGGAGTAACTTTGACTTTGCCTGGTATCGCTGGGTTACTACTTACTATCGGGATGGCTGTTGATGCTAATATTCTTATTTTTGAACGTATGAAAGAAGAACTAAGGCTAAATAAGCCCTGGAAAAGAGCGATGGAGTTAGGTTTTGGGCGAGCGTGGGATAGTATTAAAGATGCCAACGTCGCTACTATTATGACTGCTTTGGTATTGATTAATCCCTTAGACTTTAGCTTCTTGAATACAAGTGGCATGGTGAGAGGATTTGGGATCACTTTATTAATTGGAGTATTAATCAGTCTTTTTACGGGCGTAGTGGTCACCAGAACCTTTATGAGATTATTTCTCCATAATCCCAGTGCTCTCAAGATTAAGAAAAAAAGAGGAGGCTTTGGAAAATGAACTTCATGCGCTGGCGTTGGCTCTATCTGGCAATCTCTCTGTTAGTCATAGTTCCTGGGGTAGTGTCTTTGATTTTATTTGGACTTAAACCAGCTATTGATTTCACAGGTGGAAGTTTATTAGAAATTAGATTTATTGAAATTACAGAAGACTTTAATCTAGATATTTCAGAACTAAGAGAAGATTTGTCAGCAGTTTATGAATTAGATTCTGTTATTCAGTCTGCTGATAATCAAGTTGTTTTGAAAGGGAAGCATATTGATAATGAACAAAAAAATGAAGCAGTTTCTGTTTTAGAGGAAAGATATGGTGCGATTTCTGAAGAACGATTCGAGGCAGTCGGACCTTCTTTAGGAAAAGAGCTGCTGGGAAAAACTTTAGTGGGAGTCTTTATTGCCGCCGGTCTTATTATGGCTTATGTTTGGATTCAGTTTAATGAATTGAAGTATGGAGTGAGTGCCATCTTAGCGATGTTCCACGATTCCTTAGTTTTATTGGGAGTATTTAGTTTATTGGGATATTTTTATGGAGTTGAAGTTGACATGCTATATGTAACCGCTTTATTGACCACTCTCTCTTTTTCTGTTCACGACACGATTGTGGTTTATGATCGTATTAGAGAATTACGGGGTAAATATGCTCGCCATTCATTATTTAACTTGATTAACACCGCTGTCACAGAAACTTTGAGCAGATCAATTAATAACTCAGTCACGATTATTATCATGCTGGCCGCCCTAGCAATGCTAGGTGGAGAAAGTATTAGATGGTTTAGTGTGGCTTTATTAATTGGAGCAGTTACTGGGACTTATTCTTCTACCTTTACTGCCGCTCCGCTCTTATTACTCTGGGAAGATATGGCGACATTTATTCGCAAAAAAAAGAAGAAATAATTATTTTTTGACAAGTTTTTTAGCTAAATCAAGTAATTTTTCTTTGTCGTTTAACTTGGGTTCGTCTAATACTTTTTCTAGAAGTTTATTTTGGACTTCGCCAATCCAAGCTCCTGGAGCAAGGTCAAATTTTTTCATTAGGTCATGACCGTTAATGACCAAATCAGTTACCTCCATTGGTTGGTTGAGTTGCTCTATCATGCGTTGTTTCATTTCCTCCAAACGCCAGCTGGTTTTTCTAGCTCCACTACCTAGTCTATCTCCTTCACGTAGATCTAAAATATCGTCGATGTTTTCTAACCCTACTTTACGCATGAAGCGACGGATGGCTGCTTGCGAATTATGAGGTTGATAGTAAAACATGTGATGTCGGACTAAGCTAAATAGGCGACTTCTTTGTTTTTTTGATAATTTAAATCTTTTGGCAATCTTATCTGCCATTCTAGAACCGACTATTTCGTGGTTGTAGAAAGTAATGCTATTATTTTTGATTTCAAATGTTTGTGGCTTAGCCACGTCATGTAGTAGAGTAGCCAACCTCACGATGGGGTCAGGACTAGGGCACTCTTTAAGCGCGTCTAAGCTGTGAGTCCAAACATCCGTAGTATGATGACCACCTTGCTCTACGCCTTTGCTTTTTAAAATTTCTGGCAAGATAAATTCAAGTAATCCGACTTCGTCAAGAAGCTGGACGCCTTCAGCCGGATATTGGCTAGATATGATTTTCAAAAACTCATCACTAATTCTCTCCCAGCTAATTTTTGAAATTAATTTTGAGTGTTTGGTAATAGCTGCAAATGTTTGATCCTCAACTTGCATATTAAGTTGAACCGCAAAACGAATTGCCCTCAGCATACGAAGTGCATCTTCTTTGAAACGCTGTACAGGATCACCAACCGTTTTTACCAAGCGCTTATCTAGATCTGTTGAGCCTTTAAAAGGATCGATGAGTTTATAATCACCTCGTCCTTTAGGTTTTAAGGCCATCGCATTAAAAGTAAAATCTCTTCTTTTTAGATCTTCTTGGATGGATTTCCCCCAAATTAATTTTTTGGGATCTGGTCGGCGGAAATCAGCGTAAACTTCTCCTGAGCGATAAGTAGTAATTTCAAAATCTGGAAGCCAGTTGGCTTCGGCCTCTTCTGACTCAAGCTCTGCTGGAGTTCCTAATGACGAGTGAATTTTGGAAGCATTGGCCAGATCAATAACTCTATTCTGGGGTGGAGATTTTGGAGTAGGAAGAGTCAGTTGACTGGGGTTTGTGCCCATTTGTTTAATCAACTCTTGGTGAGTAATAGCCACGGTTCCGAACTCATTTTCATAGTAACTTTCTGGGAAAAGATCTTGGATTTTTTCTGGAGTAGCATCAGTAGTAAGATCGTAATCTTTAACAGTTTGGGTGGAGTCAAGCTGCGCTTGATCAGCAATAAGTAGATCTCGAACCGCTCCACCAACTAGGTAGGCTTCGAAACCAGCTTCTTGCAAGGTTTCGATGATGAATAAAGCTTCTGCTCTGATTGATAGTTTCATGATGCTGTTTTATAGTAGCTTCTTCATTATACTAAGTCTAAATGAACTGGCACATTATTGACTCTACTATACCGCAGAGTGCTGCAGAATTAAGGGAGATTTTAGTTAAAAATCTTCAATTGACTAATTCTGATGATTTTTTCTCTCCCAAACACCCACTAGATGTTTCTTTAGCTGAAGTTGGAATAGATGAGGGTCAGCTGGAAACAGCAATTGACAGAATACTGTTGGCATTGAAAAAGCAGGAGAAAATAGTAGTTTTTGGAGATTATGATGCTGATGGAGTTTGCTCGACTGCAATTTTATGGCAGGCTTTGCACACAATGGGTTGCCAGGTGATTCCTTTTATTCCTCATCGAGAAAAACATGGCTATGGATTATCAACCAAGGCTTTAGATGATCTTTTGGCAGAAACTAAGCCAAAGTTAATTGTCACTGTTGATAATGGCATTGTCGCTCATGAGCCCGCAAAACGAGTTTTAGACGCGGGAATTGATCTGATCATTACCGACCATCATCAGCCTGAAGAAAAATTGCCACCATCTACAGCAGTCATCCATTCCACCCAACTATGCGGGGCAACAGTTAGTTGGATGTTTTCAAGAGAAATTCTGAAAGCCAGGGGAGAAGAAATAACCCCAGACTGGCAATTAGATCTAGCGGCCATTGCTACTATTGCTGATCAAGTGCCGTTACGAGGAGTAAATAGAAGCTTTGCCAAGTTTGGATTGAGAGCTTTAAGAAATTCAACCAGAGTTGGCTTGAAAGCCTTGCTTGCTCAGGCTAACATGGATCAAAAAATAATTAACTCCCAATCAGTTGGCTTTGGGATTGCACCCAGGATTAATGCCATGGGAAGATTGGGACATAGTCTGGATGCTTTGCGCTTGTTGTTAACTATTAATAAAAATCGAGCAGAAATTTTAGCCAAGACATTGGGCGAAACAAACTCAACCCGGCAAGAGATGACTTTTGAGATGTATGGCGATGCGCTTTCACAATCAGAGCAATGGAAGAATGATAATCTAATTATCGTTCATTCTGATAAATATCATGAAGGGGTGGTGGGATTAATTGCCGGTAGATTAATGGAGCAATTTTACAAGCCGGTTATCGCAATTAGTGTTAGTAACGGAATTGCCAAGGCTTCTGCCAGAAGCATACCAGGAGTAAATATTGTGGAGCTGATTAGAGAAGTAAGGGATGACTTACTAGATGTAGGTGGGCATCCGATGGCAGCTGGGTTTGGATTAGAAGAAAATAAGCTAGAGAAAGTTATTCTTCGGTTAAAGGAGTTAGCATTAGAAAAAATAGATAAAAAATTACTTGAGCCAAAAATTGATGTCGAGGCAGTAATTCCCTTTTCCTTAATTAACGAGAAAACAATCGAAATGATTGATGGATTTGCGCCTTTTGGGCAGGGAAACGAGGAACCAATCTTGGGTTTTAAAGATGCTGAAGTCTTGCAAGTTTTTACGATGGGGAAAGATAATCAACATCTCAAGGTGGTTTGTAAGGGTAATGGAGGGATTGTTCCCATCAATTTTCTTTTTTGGCGCAAAGGGAGTTTGGCAGAAAAAATTACCCAAAAAGATAAGATTAATTTTGCTGGGATTCTAGAGATCAATGAGTGGCGAGGTAAAAAAAGTGTTCAAATTAGAGTTAAGGATATTGAGTTTGCTTCTTGACCTGTTGTGTTAATTGGATAAAATATAAAATATTATGAGTACTTTTTACAAGACTCACCGCAATAACCTTGCTTTCCTTATTTGGAAAAAGGTCACGCGGGGTGCGTAAAAATATTTATAAAAATGTTTTTAAGCCCTGCACCTAGCGGGGTTTTCTGGTTTTAGAGGGAACAATGCGTTTCCTTAGAAGACTAAATAAAAACAGACTGCACTTTAACAGATCAACCGAAAATAAATTTCTGGGTGGCCGTGAGAAGATACAATGTCTTTTCGTGGCCGCTCAGAAAAACCAAATACCCTAAATTCATAGGGTGGCAGGAGGCTTAATTCAAGAGATGAAAACATGTTGGAAATGTCACAAGAAGATACCAGTTGAAGCAAGATTCTGCCCCTACTGTGGGGCAGAACATTAAATATTATTTGAAGTTCAAGCTAACTAATCACTGGAGGTAAAAAGATGGATAAGTGTTCAGATGGAATTAGCTGTCATGGAAATGCTGATGCTCCTTTTCCCGGAGGCATTTGCGGTGGTTGTCAGGCAGCGAGAGATGCCTTAGCTCAATATGAGCTAGAGAAAGAAGGAAAAGATGACTGATGATTTTTTTCCATCCTCAAAACCCATAACTTGTGCATGTGGCATGCGACTTGTGAGTGAGGGACACGTATGTCTTGAGTGTTCTGTAAATAACCAAACAAGCTATTGTATAAATGGCTTGGCCTGTGGTCATGACAATGAAGTAGATAATGATGGAGATGTTTGCTCCGATTGTTTAGAAGCTAATGCAGGTTATGAGCAAATAGCGACTGAAGCTCTCTCCGAGGACAGTTGGCCCGATTCTGAATAAGAATCAATTTTTCGGTTGACAGGTAACGTTACTCGTCTGTCATCCTTTTGTAGTTAAACTAATTTTAGCTATGAAAGTATACAGGCGAGTGATGGCAGTCTTGAGATTTAAAATAATTAAGTATATAATATAAGTTATAAAGATTTAACCAGATTCATTTGATTCAATTGGAGATGGTTATTTTTTGTATATTTAAGTTAGTTTTAATAAAAACATCGCGTTTTTAATTAAAACAGACTAAAAATACACCGCACCTTAATATTCCAGTCAAAAAAGTTTCTGGGTGGCAGTGAGAGGATATAATGTCTTTTCACCGCTACCCGGAAGCATTATTGCTTAAATTCACCGTGGCGGCAGGAGGCTTTTATCGAAAATATGGTTTTTAGTGAAAATTCTGACAAAACATAACCTAAGGAGCTAATCATGGATTTAATGATTCAAAGCAATAATGAACCAATCAACAAACCCTGTCGAGCCTGTGGGCAAACGATTCCATATAGGGCAACACAGTGTAGTAACTGTGGAGCCGTTCAGTAAGAATATATTTGACTGGGAAGTGAGCACAGCTCGCCTACCAGTTCTTTGTAGTTAACTTTTTAACTATGGAGGATTGTAGGCGAGCTGTGGCGGTTTACGATTAAAACAACTATAGATACAATGTTAGTTGCATAGAGTCAGTACAGTTTAATATTTTTATCAAGCAAAAAGGAAAATAGATATGACAGATCCAGAAAGACAACCTCATTATAGATGCTCAAATGGAGTTAACTGTGATAATTTTGGTACGGCATCAACGGAGGGGGGGGTCTGTGGTTCTTGTGAAGCTGAAGAAGGAAGATTAGAAGAGAGCAAGATAACCTGTTCTAATTGCGGCGCAACTTTGGTAACTGAAGGATTAACTTGTCACAACTGTCACCAAAAACAATAAATATGAAGCGAACACTTATTAAACAAACCCCAACATTAATTGGTCAGGAAGTTCTTCTAAAAGGCTGGGTCGATACCAAACGCGATCATAGCAAAGTTGTTTTTATTGATCTGCGTGATCACACCGGAAAAGCTCAATGCGTTGGTTTGGGTGAGTTGAGTAAGATGAGAGAATTGACGATAGAGTCAGTGGTAGAAATCACTGGCCTTGTTAAAGATCGTGGCCCCAAAAACATCAATCCTGATTTACCTACTGGAACAATTGAGATTGAAGTTACTGATTATAAAATTTTAAATAAAGCTAAAGAACTTCCCATAACTCTAGATGATGATGGTAGGGATATTGGTGAAGAACCACGCCTCAAACATCGCTATTTAGATTTACGTCGCGAACGCATGCAAACCAATTTGCGCTTGCGCTCTGGATTCACTCAGGCTCTGCGAGAAGCTCTCTATGAGCAAGAATTTATCGAGATTGAAACCCCGATGTTGACTCAATCAATCAAAGAAGGTGCTCGAGATTTCATCGTACCCTCTCGTTTTCAACCAGGAAAGTTTTATGCTCTTCCTCAAAGTCCTCAGCAATACAAGCAACTACTCATGACTGGTGGCTTTGAGCGTTATTTTCAATTTGCTCGCTGCATTCGTGATGAAGACTTACGTGCCGATAGAGGTTTTGAATTTACTCAATTAGATTTAGAAATGAGTTTTGTAGAGCAAAAAGAAGTGATCGATACCGTTGAGAATATGACAAAAAAAGCAGTCAAGGTTGTTAAAGGTAAGCTTAAAGATGAAAAATTCCCAGTTTTTACTTATGAGCAAGCAATAGAGAAATTCGGCGATGATAAGTTTGACCTGAGAACCGATGAAGAAAAAAAACAAGGCGTGTTAGCGTTTGCTTGGGTAGTTGACTTTCCTTTTTTCAAAAAAGTTAATCAAGAAGACGCAGCTGAAGTAAAAGATGGTAAAAGCGGTTGGACATTTACTCATAATCCGTTTAGTTCACCTCAAGAAAAATTTCTTCAAGATCATTTAGCGGGAAAAAATTTAGATAAAATTTTAGCCACTCAATATGATTTGGTTTGTAATGGTTATGAAGTTGGCGGAGGAAGCATCAGAGCTCACGACCCAAAGGTACTTAAAGCAACATTTAATAACATGGGCTATTCTGGTCAAGAAATAGAGTCCAGTATTGGACATATGCTGAGAGCTTTTGAGGTCGGCACCCCACCTCATGGAGGAATTGCTTTGGGTTTAGAGAGATTAATGATGATCTTGACTGGAGAAACTTCTCTTAAAGAAGTGATTGCCTTTCCCATGACTTCTACCGGTAGAACTGCAGTTATGAGTGCTCCCAACGATGTAGATGCAAGTTTATTGGACGAGCTGGGATTGGAAATCAAGAAGCCAAAAAACCAGAAGTAGTTTCCCTGGGCCAACTGTTTTAAAATGAAGCTGTGTTTAAACCTCGAACTGATCAATATTTAGCACTGATTTTACTATCTTTAGTTTTTTTATTGCCAGTCAGAGCTAAGATTTCTGACGTTGCCGTTGCTCCCGCTCTTGATTTAGTTGAAAGTATGCCAGTGGCAGTATTAAAAGATCAAGATGATACTAAGACTTTTATAGCTAGTTTGTCTGCTAAATCAATCGCCGTCATAGATATTCCTTCAGCAGCAATTTTATTAGAGGAAAATTCTCATCAACAAGTTCATCCCGCTTCAACTACTAAAATGATGACCGCTCTAGTAAGTAGAGACCTCTTTCCATTGAATCAAACTATCGTCATCAGAAAAACTCCACTTAATATTGGTCATACCATTGGTTTTTCTTTAGGAGAAGAATTTTTAGCTCAAGATATTTTGAAAGCTTTACTAATCAACTCAGGTAATGATGCCGCTGAAATTTTGGCTCAAAATCATCCAGAGAGCTATGAGGCTTTTATTGTAGCGATGAATCAAAAAGCTGAGGAAATACATCTTTTAGAAACTTCTTTCACCAATCCCTCGGGTTTGGATGCTACATCTCACTATAGCTCTGCTTTTGATCTATCTTTAATAGCTCGAGAGCTAATGCAAGATGAGTTATTAAAAAATCTAGTTGGAACTCAACGAACTACTATTACTGATGTGACAGGAACTCACCAATATTTGTTAAATAATACAAATTACCTTTTGGGTACCGAGTCGGGAGTAATCGGGATCAAAACAGGAACTACTGATTTGGCCGGAGAAGCCCTAGTTGCTCAAGTTGATCGAGATGATAGACAAATATTAATTGTTATCTTGGGGAGTAAAGATCGTTATTTAGATACCAAGCGTATTATCGATTGGGTCTTTTCTCATTATCAATGGCAGATTATTTGAGTATCATAAAGATATGACCGAAGAAGTCAAGAAAAAAAAATCAGGACTGACTCTCACCGAAGCGACTCACTTTGGGAGGATGGTCGTTAAATATGGTGGTATAGCCATAGTGGTCTTGATAGTGGGTAGAATTTTCTTAAAATCTTTAATAGCTTATTGGAAAGCAAAAAATCCACCTCCACCACCTCCACCCACAGTAGGTTTTGGTCGATTGCCGGCCATAGGATTTCCTTTGCAATCTGCTGAAAATAAACCTCTGTCATATACTTTGGAAACTCCGAGTGGAACTACGGCTGATTTTGGTGATCGAGCTAAGGTTTTATTGATGCTTCGTTCAGTCCCTAATCTCCTGGCTGATCAAAGAGCCAGAGAGATAGCTTCGATTCATAATTTTGTTTTTGAGCCAAAAGTACTGGGGCCAAATATATATCGTTGGAAGAAAAACCAGCCCTTAGACATGCAGTTGGAGATGAATATTTTCAATCTTGATTTTGAATTAAGTAGTGAATATCTATCTAAGCCAGAATTACTCTCTAATAAAAACCTTCCTGATGATTATGAGGCTGTCCAACGAGTAAAAAACTTTTTGAAAAATAGTGATCTGTTGCCAAAGGATATAGCAACTGCTGCAGGAGAAATCGTTTATTTGAAATCTTTGGGCGGAGAGCTTCAGCCGGCAGTTAGTTATTCTGATGCGGATTTTATTCAAGTTGATTTAAATCGTATTCCCATCGATAAAATTCATCGCATGTATGGGTCAGAGGGATATAAAGGTTCAGTGCATGCCGTACTCAGTGGCGCTTTTAAAGGAACTAACTCCATTGTTGAACTGGAGTATTCTTATCAAGAAGTAGATTATCAGCAAGTTGAGACTTATCCAATTAGAACTTCTCAGCAAGCCTTCAGATCATTACAGGCAGGCGAAGGCTACGTGATTAGCGATGAAGAAGTAACTGAGGCAATAATTCGCAAAGTATCTTTGGGATACTATCAAGCTGATGAAGAGCAAGATTATCTGCAACCAATCTTTGTATTTGAAGGTGACAATGGCTTCATCGCTTATGTCCCAGCAGTTTCTTTAGAATATCTACAGACTCAAGAGTAGTATAATGCACCAACTATGACAGCTCTAAAATCTATTCGTACAAGAATGGCTCCTAGCCCAACTGGAGAGATGCATGTTGGCAGCATGGCAACTTTATTGAAAAATTATGCATTTGCCAAACAAAATCGAGGGCAGTTTATTTTGAGAATTGAAGATACTGATCAAAATAGATTAATTAAAGGCAGTGAAGATGAGTTAAAGCAGATAATTCGTGAATATGGACTAGATTGGGATGAGGGTCCTGATAAAGATGGAGAGTTTGGTCCTTATATCCAATCACAGCGGTTGGAGATTTATCGCCAAAAAGCTCAGGAGTTAATTGATCAAGACAAGGCTTACTACTGTTTTTGTTCTAGAGAAAGATTAGAAAAAGTTCGAGACACCCAGCGAGCTGAAAAAAAACCACCACGATATGATCGGCATTGTCTGGGTTTATCTCCAGAAGAGGTGAGAGAAAGAGTTAAAGCAGGTGAAAGATACGTAATTCGCCTTAAAGTACCTGCTGATCAAGAAGTCAGATTTACTGATTTGCTCAGAGGTGAAATAATGGTTAATTCTAATGAAATTGATGATCAAGTATTACTTAAATCAGATAATTACCCCACTTATCACTTAGCGGTAGTAATAGATGATCACTCGATGAAGATTTCTCATGTGATGCGAGGTGAAGAGTGGATTAGTTCTACCCCCAAGAGAATTCTGCTTTATCAAGCCTTTGGTTGGGAGCCACCTATTTATGCTCATATTCCTGTTTTTTTAAATCCAAATGGCAAAGGAAAGATGAGTAAGCGTCAGGGGACAGTTTCGGCCCGATCATTTCTAGATCAAGGCTATCTTCCGGAAGCAATGTTGAATTTTTTTATGATTTTAGGCTGGACTCCAAAAGATCAGCGAGAAATTCTAACTTTAGAAGAATATATAGCTGAGTTTAAACCCAGCGATATTAGCGTCAAATCTGTAGTTTTTGATTTAGATAAGTTGAAATGGATGAATGGGGTTTACATTAGAAAACTAGATCTTGATGAGTTAAAGTCAAGATTGACTCAGTTTTTACCATCAGATTTTCCCACACAGAAATTAGATCTTATTTTACCTCTAGTTCATGAGAGGTTAGAAACCTTGGGTGAGATTGGAGAGTTAACGAGTTTTCTCTATCGAGAGATCGAGCTTGATCAGGATAAATTGCTTAAAAAAGCCGATGCTGAAATTGTGGCCAAACAACTGAATGAAACTAAATTATCCCTTAATTCAGTTCCTGATTGGACTATCGAAAACATCGAGACAATCATTCGTAAACTCCAAGAAGAAAACAAGTGGAAAAGAGGTCAATACTTCATGATGCTCAGACAAGCCATAACTGGCAGAAAAATTAGCCCTCCCTTATTTGAGACAGTTCATGCTCTAGACAGGGGTCTGGTTATAGAGAGACTAGCAAAAGCTCATCAACTCGTTGCATAATGTTAGTATGTCGCCTCAGAAAAAAGTTGCTAGTAACGATCGTCTAAAAAAAGTTCAACAGGTCTGTCAGGATTTCAAAACTCAATTCGAAGAAAAAAACCAAGATTTAATGATCTGGATGAAAGAAAATGAGATTTCTTTTAGTGACGTGAGAACCATCTCTCAGCAAATTCTAGCTGCTACTTCTTTAGCGGGAGCAGTAGCCCTCAATAACCCTGAGAAGTTGCAGGCTGTTCCCAAAATTTTTGCTCAAGAAAAAGAGGCGGATAAACTGTTGGCTACAGTCTCTAAAGAAGAGCATGATGAGATTATGAGCAAGCTAGAGAGTATTGTTCAAATGCCGCCTGGTCATATGGAAAGAGAAACGGAGTTGTATCTAGAACAACAGTTGAGTGAGATTTTAGATTTTGAAGTAACCGCTGAGTTGGAAGGACAAAGACTAAATCACTCGATTGGAATTATGGGTGGAGAGCAACACTTGTATAGATTTCCAGGCGATAGCTTGGGTCAGCACGATGCTTATCAAGAGGCGGGGATTGCTCCAAACAGAGGTGCTTTTGGCTGGTTTACTCAAAATGGAGAGCTGACGCAAAAAGATATTGATCGAGAAAAATATTATTTTGCTGTACAAACTTTGTATTTACCTAATTGGAATAGCGAGTATCAAACTCTTAAGCCTTGGTATAAATTTAGAAAAATGATTGCGATTAATCCTGCAGAAAGAGTGGCGGTAGTGGCGGTGGTAGGTGATGCTGGACCAGCAGCTTGGGTGCAGAAGCAATCTGGTGGCTCTCCAGAAGTAATCCGCGAAGGCAAAATCTGGAGCCCTAAGAGCAGAGGGAGAGTATTACTCCTCTTTGTAGATGATCCTGATGATAAGATACCTCTAGGTCCAATAAGCCTTGAGTTTGCAAATGAAATGTCAGTAATAAGTAATAAGTCTTCAAATTAAATATGATAGAAGAAGGTTTAATGCAGGAGATGAAGGTCAAGTTGTCGGTAGATAGCTTTGATGATTTTGTCAGAGAAATTAATTCAAAAATAGCTGTTGATATGGGAGCTCTGATTGAGTCAAGTCATGAAGCCTCCGAGTATTTAATTGATATACTAACTAAATTGATCACTAAGGCTTTATTTGAAACCTATAAAGTTTCCGGCAAGCTTGAGATCTTACCAGCATTAATCAAAGAAATGAATAAATTGAAATTAGGTGAAGAGAAAGCTGCGTTTTTAAATGGAGATCTAAGAAATGGGGCTAATGCTTTTTGGAAATCAATTTTATCGGAATTTGAAGAAAGTATCATAAAGCCAGCAGCTGCAGAACGTGAGCTATGATTATCACTAATCTTTTCGTGGGCTCGCGTTATCCGGTTGATCGTAAAAAAATCAGAAGAAAAGTTGAAGAAGTATTGAAAAAAAATAATATAGAACGAGCTCTGCTAGATGTCTCTATTGTGGGTAATCGCAAAATCAAAGAGCTAAATGAGGAAAAATTAAAGCATCAGGGAACAACGGATGTACTATCTTTTCCCCAGCATGAAAAAGATCAGTTGGAAGACTTTCCTTTACCCAATAACATCCCACCTCATTTAGGAGATGTAGTGATTTGTTTTCCAGAAGCAGTTAAAAACGCTAAGAGATACGGGAAGATGGTTGATGAGCAAATTTGCTTCTACCTCGAACATGGACTCATGCATTTATTAGGATATCATCACGATTAATTATGAGCTGGCATCGCACTTATAGACCTAAAACCATCAGTAGCCTCCACCTGACTAATATCAGAGAAACTCTTCAGCAGTTTATGGAGAACGGACAAATACCTCAAGTATTATTGTTTGCTGGGCCCAAGGGAACTGGAAAAACTTCTTCTGCAAGAATTATTGGTGCCATGCTCAATGATCCAACCAACGAGAAGATTATCGACTATCAATTTTTTAAAGGTTCAAAACCTAAATCTTTAAAATATGGAGAGCCAGATCCCAAAAGAGGCTTTAATGATCCAATTTATCGTGGCCAATCGTTTATTGTTCAAGAAATGGATGCAGCTAGTAATCGAGGCATTGATGATGTCCGAGAGTTAAATGAAAGAGCAGCTCTACCACCTCAAGATGGAAAGATGACTGTTTATATCTTAGATGAGGCGCACATGCTAACCACAGCTGCCTTTAATGCGCTGTTAAAGCTTTTGGAAGAACCACCCGCTCACGCAGTTTTTATCTTAGCCACCACTGAATTACATAAAATTCCAGATACTATTAAATCTAGATGTAGCGTGTTGCATTTTAGAAAAGCCAATCATGAAGAAATTCAAGAGGCTTTAGTAGGAGTTTTAGGTGAAGAAAAAATTAAATATGATGCCAAGGCTTTAGATCTAATTGCCGATTTAGCAGATGGCAGTTTCCGTGATGCAGTTAAGTTTTTAGAAATGGTGGCTACAGATGGTCAGATAACTCTAGATAGAGTAGAAACTGTTTTATCTACCTCAGTTAATAATGACGTGACTCAACTTTTAGATTATGTCTTGGATAAAGATGAAAAGTCAGTGGCTGAGTTATTTGAAGATTTGCGATCTAGAAATGTCGATGAGCCCTTTTTTTTCAAGTCAATTATAAATTACCTCCACACTTGTTTATTGCAAAATTTAAAAGTTAAGCCTGGAAAACCATTTACTACTCAGGCGATAGCCTACTTTCTTCTAAAAGAATTGTCCTTGATTGAATCAGCTGTTACTCCCATCGCTCACTTACCTCTGGAATTAAAAATTTTGGAGCTAATTGGTAGAGCGAGTGGTAAAGTTAAAAAAAATCCTAAAAAAGAGTCTAATAATTCAGGAAGTGAGAATAAAACCTTCTCAGTGATAATTTCAAAAGAAAAAATCCTCCCACCTCCTTCAAAGAAAAAAAAAGTTAAGACAGTAGTTAATGATGAAGGTCACTTTGGTGATAGTCAAAAACTTTTGAGCAACTGGACAGAACTACTTGCTGCTGTAAAACAACGAAATATGACTTTAGAAGCTCTGCTTCGTTCTGCCAAACCTCTTAAGGGAGTGAATGGAACAGCTCAAGTACAAGTTTTTTATAAGTTTCATAAGGAACAACTGGAGCAACCAAAGTTTAAGGCCTTAATAGGTGAGTGTGCAGCTCATATAGCTGGGGGCAACGTCATCATAGAATACGAACTTTCAGAGCTACCTCAAAAAGCAGAATTAAAAGAAGTCGGAGAAACAGAGGACTTGGCTGCTCTAGCTGAGGAGGTATTGGTATAGTACAATCTGAAGGTATTAATAGATAAGCAATTAATTTTTAAAAGGAGAATTATATGTCAAATCCCCTCAAGGCACTCGGGAACTTAAATGAGCTTAGAAAACAAGCTAAGAAAATGCAACAAGATTTAGCTGGAGAAGAAATTAGGATAGAAGAAGGAGATATTGTTGTAGTTATATCTGGTGATCAAAAAATTAGACAATTTTCTGTTCAAGGTATTTCTAGCGAAGATGCGGTCAATGTTTTAAACAAAGCTATTAAAAAATCTCAAGAACTAGCTGCCAAAAAACTCCAGAGCATGACTGGTGGTTTGGGCGGTATGATGGGTGGAAACCAATAGGTTTTACAAATGAAGCTTCTTTTTGCCACAACCAATCAAGGGAAGCTAAGGGAAGCTTTACAAATTTTATCTGAAATAGATTTAGAGTTGTTATCTTTAGATTCCTTTAAGAAACTACAAGACGTAGTAGTTGAAGAGAGTGGGGAAACATTCGAACAAAATGCTTTTTTAAAAGCTAAGTTCTATGGAGATAAAGCCCAGATTTTAACAGTTGCTGAAGATGCTGGCTTAATGGTTGATGCTTTGGATGGTCAACCAGGAGTCCATTCAGCTCGTTTTGGATCAAATGGAGGAAAAAGAAACTCGAAGTTGTTGAGAAAAATGAAGGGAAAAGAGAATCGTTTGGCTAAATTTATCTCAACTCTTTGTTTGTACAATCCCCTAACCAAGCAAAGTCAATACTTCAAGGGCATAGTCGATGGTTCTATAGCTAAGGAAAAAAGAGGTAATGAAGGCTTTGATTATGACTGTGTTTTTATTCCTCAAGGATATACTCAAACCTTTGCCGAATTAGGAGTTGAGGTCAAGAATCAAATCTCTCACCGCAAACTGGCTTTAGATGAATTAAAAAATGGGTTAGGGTAGTTTTTTCATTTTGTCCAAAAAGATCTTTAAGAATGATATGATGATATTTATGAGGAAGTTTTTCAAAAATCATAGATATCGAATTGCTTTTATATCGATCTTAATCATAACCATTTTTATCAGATTTTACCAATTGGCTAATGTTCCCCACGGGATGACTTGGGATGAAGCTGCAATTGGCTATAATGGTTTCGCTATTCTCAACACCAGGAGAGATGAATGGCTAAATCGTCTGCCAGTTTCATTTATGTCGTTTGGTGATTTTAAGGCACCTTTGGCCATTTACTCAAACGGATTTTTCACAGCTTTATTTGGGATGAATCTTTGGGCAGTTCGCCTACCTTTTGTTCTAACCTCAATTTTTTCTGTGGTAGGAATGATGTTGTTGACTGAGAAAATTAGTCAGCGGAAGTGGGCTTTGGCAGCCGGAGCGATAATGGCTCTTTCTCCATGGCATATTCATTATTCTCGCGCAGGGTTTGAATCTGGAATGTCATTGTTTTTCTTTATTTGGAGTTTGTATTTTATCTTTACTTATTTAAAATCTAAGCAAAAAAGAATTTGGACCATGGGCTTGGCAGTAATTTTTGCTGTGGCTGCAATTTATTCTTATCATAGTGCCAAGATAGTAGTCCCATCAGTGATGTTAGTTTTAGTAATTAAATATCGTCGAGAATTTTTAAATAGATTATTTCAAAGCATTGGTGTTGGAGTAGCTGGGATAGCAATGTTGATACCGATGTTACGTGATTCTGTGGCAGGACAGGGGCTAGAGAGATTAGGAACAACTGTTTTGGATGATTTAGCTGGTTTCGAACTAATTAGCTTGGTGTTTAAGCAGTTTATGCTCCACCTTTCTCCCTTATTTTTAATCATGGGTGAAACCACCACTCTTCGCCATGGTGATGGTAAATGGGGGGTTTTATTTCCTACCACATTGGTCTTAGTTGTTATTGGGTTGGGTTTTGGACTCAATTATTTAAAGAATAAAAAAGGTGCTAATGAATTATTTTATTTAGGATTTTTCATATTAGTATTGGGTCTAATGCCGGCAGCTTTGGGAGAGGAAGTTCCCCATAGCAATCGAGCCCTACTGGCTCTTCCAGGGTTTATTTTACTAGCTGTCTATGGGTTAAAGTCATTAGCAACATGTAAAAAAGACATTATATTAAAATCAATTTTCGGATCAATAGCTCTGGTTCATTTTTTATTATTCGTGGCTTTTATCTCAGATTATTTTACCGTTTTTGCTAAGTCATCAGCGGTAGATTTTAAAGATGGTTATTTGGAGGCATTTGAGTTTGTGGTTCCTTTTGAAGAGGAAGTTGAAAAAATTCTATTTACCAGCGATTATGGTCAGCCATATATCTATGCCTTATTTGTTCGTCAAACTAATCCTATTTGGTACCAAGGAGGGTCATTGATAAAGTATGAATTTAGGGATGAAATAAATCTCGGAGATTTAGCTAGAAATAAAACTATTGTCGTTGCTAGCAATAAAGATGAAATGGGTTTAAGTCAAGCTGACAAACTAATTTATGGCAGCGATGATGAGGTCAGATTTAAAATTTATTTACCAAAGGATAAATGAATAAAAAATTATTTTGGTTAATATTTAGCCTAATCACTTTTCTCGCAGTGGGTCTGCGTTTTTATGGGATTACAGAGTTTCCACCTTCTCTTTATTGGGAAGAGGTTGCCTTAGGATATGATGCTTACTCTATTTTGGAAACTGGTAAGGATCATCATGGAAACCCATTTCCTATAGTGGCTTTTGAATCGTTTGGAGATTGGAAGCCCTCTCTTTATTTCTATGCATTGGTGCCCTTTATAAAATTTTTGGGATTAACTGAACTGGCAGTCAGATTACCGGCAGCCATTAGTGGTGTGGCGATAGTGATAGGAGTGGGTGTTCTGATCAGACAGTTTATTAAAGAAAAACAAAAAGATAGTTTGCAACTAGTTGCCATGGGTATAACAGCCATCTCCCCCTGGGCAATTCAATTCTCACGAGCGGGCTGGGAAGTAAATCTAGCCACAACTTTAGTTTTATGGGGTGTGATTTTATTCATGAATGGTTTTGATAAAAAGAAGAATAGTTTGATCTTCAGTTTGGGAGGAGTTGTTCTTCTATGTCTATCAATGTATGCCTATCATGCGGCTAGAATAGTTGCTCCTTTGCTGGGTTTAGGATTGTTAATCTTGTGGGGGTGGAAAAGAGCTAATAAAAAATTACTTCATATGCTATTTTTTTCACTAACAGCTTTACTGATAGTTAGTCCGATTATTTTTTCCTTAGGTAAGTCTCAAACAACCCAGCGTTTTGCAGAAACTAGTATATTTTCTAATTCACAAGTAATTGTGGAAAGTAATTCAAGAAAAGAACAAGCCGGAGATACTTTAATTAGTCAACTTATTTATCATCGCTATGTTTTCTTTGGAAAAGAGATATTGAATAATTTCTTTGATCACTTTAGGGCTGATTTCCTATTTGTTTCTGGTGATATTAATCCTCGTCATTCCATTCAATACATGGGTACTTTTTATCATCTAGAAGCTGTATTTTTATTGCTGGGATTTTATGCCTTATTTAGCAAAAAAATAAAGTATCGATGGTTTTTGATTTGGTGGTTGGTAATTGGAATTATGCCCGCAGCAATAACTAAAACTACACCTCATGCTTTACGAATCTTACCCACCTTGCCAGTTTGGATAATTCTAATTAGTTTGGGAATTAAGCAAAGTCTGATTTTGTTTGAAAAATATAAAAAAATTGTAATTATATTGATATTAATTACCTATTTAGGTGAAGGAATAATGTTTTGGAGGTTTTATTCTAAAATTTATCCCAACCTCTATGCTTCTGAGTGGCAATATGGTTACAAAGAAGCCGTGATGGAATTAGAGAATCAAAGACAAAAAAACCCCCAAGAAACTATTTACTTCTCGAGAAAAAAAGGTAGACCGGCAATGTACTATTGGTTCTATACACAAACAGATCCACGAGAAGTTCAAAATGCTAATTCTAAAGTTAAGAAAGATCAGGGAGAATTTTTAGAATTTAAGAATATCAGGTTTATTGAGTAAAAAATGTTATGATTGTAGATATGGATAAACGCCGATATTGGTTATGGTTTTTATTAATAATGGCTTTAGCTATTTTTCTTCGTTTTTATCAACTCGGGCAGATTCCAAGTTCCCTTTATTGGGATGAGGTGGCTATTTTGACTGATGCCAAAGTTTTGAGTCAAACAAGTCAAGATATGCATGGCAATTCTTGGTTACAAGTGCTGTTTCCTTCATATGGTGACTACAAGTTACCAATTTATATTTGGCTGGCTGCCTTAAGTGTTAAATTATTTGGCGTAAGCGAGTTAGCTATTAGATTACCAAGCGCCTTAGTCGGTTTAGCAACGATTGTCTTAGCAGGTCTTCTTTCTAGAGAGTTATTTTGTAAGTTAGCTAATAAAAAACAAGATTCACTCCAGTTATTGACGATGTTGGTGGTGGCCATTAGTCCTTGGTCAATTATGTTTTCTCGGACAGGATTTGAGGGACACTTGGCTCAGTTGTTTATGGCTTTATCTATTTGGGTGATTTTTAAAGCTAAAAAAAAGCCACCACTCATATTACTCTCTCCAGTTTTTGGGATTTTAGCGACCTATACTTATTTTTCAGTTAGATTTGTCTGGCCAGTAGTTTTTTTGGCAACCAGCTTTTTGGTTATGAGAAAAAAAGTTGGAAAATGGCTGCTGCCTGCTTTTGCTATTTTTGGACTGCTGCTAATCCCAATGACCAACTCATCTCTTTATGCACAGAGCAACATATTTCGCTACAGTACAACTTCAATTTTGAATGCTTATGACTACCCACTTCAATCCAACCAATATCAAGAATTGGCGGGAACGGATCTATTCAATCGAGCTCTATTTCATCGCCATTGGTTAATGGCAAGAGAATTGATGGAGAACTATGCTGACAATCTCTCTCTAAATTATTTGTTTTTAACAGGAGATAGTAACTTACGCCATGGTACGGGCGAACATGGTCTGTTTTTATTGATCTTTTTACCAATATTGTTAGTAGGAATATATCAACTTTTCAAAAAACAACGACTCGAGTTATTATTGCTAATTAGCTGGTGGTTAATTGCTTTATTACCCGCTTCTGTTCCTGAGACGACACCCCACGCTCTGCGATCTCTAAATGCTTTGGTTCCTATTAGCTTAATTTTGGGTTACGGATTAACATATTTATTTTTTAATTGGTCTAAGAAAAACCAGTTCTTACTCAAGATAGTTCTAATACTGATTATGGCATTTAGTGTTTTTGAGTTTAGCTATCATTATTTTATTCAGTATCAGGCTGATTCTGCCTATGATTGGCAAGATGGTTATAAGGAAATGGCTTTGGAAATAAATGCAGCACTTCCTCATGTCTCAGACGTTTATATAGATGAATTTGATGATCGTTTTTATTTGTGGCTTTTGGCTTATGGAGATTACACTCCAGATCAAATACAAGCTATGCCCAAAGAAAATTATCAAGTTAGAGAAATGGAGAAGATAACCTTCCATGAGTATCATTGGTCAAAAATAGATTCATTAGATAGAAAAATTTTAGTTGTTGGGTTAAAGAATAGTATTGATGAAGGTTTGAGTGAGTATCATATTTGGCCAACCTGGGAGAAAGAAATCTTTCAAGCCAATGGAGAAAGCCCATTTAAAGTTGTTATGATTGAAAGACAGCAGTAATGAAAAAATTCTTAATTTTAATATCATTGTTTATTTTTAGTTTTGGACTTCGTATTTATCAAGCTGACCAACTACCATCCATTTTAAATCGTGACGAAGCAGCATTAGCTTACAATGCTTTTCTGATCAAAGAGACAGGGATGGATGAATGGCAAAAATCTTGGCCTCTTAGTCTTGAATCGTTTGGAGATTATAAGTTACCGGGATATGTATATTCATTGGTTGGTTTGTTTAAAATTTTACCCTTGGAAGATTGGGTGGTTAGATTACCCTCAATAATAGCTGGTTCAATTCTAGTAATATCAGCCTTCTTTTTTGCTAAAGCCTTGAGATTTAGAGAGCCTTGGGCTTGGTTGTTTACAATTTTGGTAGCTACTACTCCAGTTTTCTTCTTTTTCTCCAGAATGGCTTTTGAAGCTAACTTGGCTTTAACACTATTTGTTTTATCATTAACTTTCTTACTAAAAAAAGTTGAAAAGAAAAAACGACTTATCTTTGATTTAATATCAATATTTTTAGTTCTATTCTCAGTTTTTACTTACAATACTCCTTTATTACTATTGCCATTTATCTTGCCAATAGTTATTTGGTTACGTGGTTTCAAATTTTGGAAAAAGTGGATTGTCCCAGTAGTAGGATTGATCTTAGTTATCATTGTCGCTGGCAATCAACTCCTATCTCTTTCTAGTCAAAAAAGTGGGATTACAATTTTTCAAGACGAGACAGTTTGGAATAATTCAGTTGAATATCGACAACATTTTTCTGGAGTTTGGCAAAATATCTTAGGAAATAAATATTTTTATTACTCTTATTTAGTTACTCAAAATTATGTTGAAAGCTTTTCTCCAGACTTTTTACTCAAGGGATCGGGAGGACACCCCTGGCATTCGGTTCCCGATCAAGGACATTTGCTCTCAGTTGCTTACTTTTTCGGTTTAATTGGGATCTTAACTGTAATTTATGAGTTAATTCTAGCTATTAAGGATCAAAAATATTCTCAAAAAATTAGAATTCGAGCCAGCTCGCTGTATTTATTACTAGTATCTCTTTTACCATCAGTGATAACTGTTGATTCTCCTCATGCAACTAGGAGCTTGTTATTTTTCTTTCTATTTAATTTATTTACCTTATTTGGATTAAAGAAGACTTATCATTTTATTAGAAATCACACGCAGATTAAAAAGAATGCTTTATTTATAGTTTTTAGTATTCTTTTAGTAATCTCAAGCTTTAACTATTTTAGAACTTATTTTTCTCAATACCCAACTCAGCAATTGTCTCTAAAACCTGGTTTTGATAAGGTTATCGCCGAAGTTGACAGTAAATCTTCAAGCAAAATCGCAGTCATCGATCAAGAAGGCTATCAATATATTTTATTGGCTTGGTATCTTAAGACACCATCCCAGCAGTTTTTTAACACCGTGATCAGACAACTACCTGATAAAATAGGTTTTAGATATGGAGAACAGGTGGATCGATATCATTTCATCGCAGATATTAAAGATAGAACTGATGAAGAAGAATTTGTAGTTGATTGGAATCTAGATAGTAATAAGTGGGAAATATTGGAGTTTTAAATGATTTCTGTTGTATTAGCCACTCATAATGAAGAATCAAATATCAAACGTTGTCTAGAAGCTGTCAGTGGCTTTGCCGACGAAATAATTATTGTTGACGGCAACTCTTCAGATGAGACGAGAGAAATTGCTAGAAAATTAAATGCCCAAGTAATAAAGACTACTAATAAATCTAATTTTCATATTAATAAACAACTGGCAATGGATCATGCTAAGGGAGATCTAGTTCTTCAACTTGATGCTGATGAAGTAGTAGATCAGAAATTGAGCAATTTTATCAAAGAAACTCATAGCAAAATTCTAAAAAGGAAATCTCATCGGGGTGAAGTAGTGGCCTGGAAGATAAAGCGAAAAAATTTGTTTATGGGGCAATTTTTTAAAAAGACTGGCCAATATCCTGATCCAGTGATTCGTTTATACGTAAATGGCTACGCTAAACTACCTCAAAAAGATGTTCATGAGCAAATGCTAGTAGATGGTCAGGTTTATGGGGCTCATGGTCATTTGATTCACTATGCAAATCCTAGTTTTGGTGAATATCTACGTAAGTGGAATGACTATACCTCTTTTAAAGCCAATCAGCTTTTGAAAAATAAAGTTGAGATCAATTTTTTAAATTCAATTAAGTATTTAATCTGGTTACCACTCAAGACCTTTGTTTCATTATTTATTCGCCATAAAGGATTCGTTGATAAAATTCCTGGCTTGGTCTTTTCAATCATGAGTGGTTTTTATCATGGTATGGCGTATTTAAAGCTATGGGGTTTAAAACAAGGATTAAATAAAAAATGAAAATATTAATCGATACTTCACCACTTGATATGGGACATGCCGTGAGGGGAATTGGCACTTATACAAGGCTCTTAGCTCAATTTCTAGAAAAACAAGCAAATATTACCGTAGTTAGATCTGGGACTAAAGAAGCTGATGATTTCAAACCTGATTTAATTCATTACCCTTATTTTGATTTATTTTTTTCTACTTTGCCAATTATGAGAAGTCAGCCCACTGTAGTGACTATTCATGATGTTATTCCTCTTAAGTTTTCTAAGTATTACCCTCCGGGAATTAGAGGTAGAGCTAGATATATTAAGCAGAGATCGGCTTTAAAAACTGTCGAGGCTGTGATTACAGATTCAGAATCATCTAAAGAAGATATTCATCAACATTTGAAAATAAGTAAAGATAACATTCATGTGGTTTATTTGGCCGCAAATCCTGAATTGACTAAGACAGACGATAAAGAGATTAGGCGAGTCAAAAGAAAGTATAAGTTACCTCAAAACTATGTGCTTTATGTGGGGGATATCAATTATAATAAAAATATTCCTCAACTAATCAAGGCAATTAAGTTTTTGCCTGACAACGTTAAGTTGGTTTGTGTAGGACAGAGTTTCCAAGAACAAGATATTCCTGAGTGGCATTGGATAGAAACTCAACTAGCTTTGAGTAACGTAGAAAACAAGGTTAAATTTATTCCTGGTGTACCTGGTGGAGCAGTTAAAGATCTGGCAGCTATTTTCTCAGGGGCACAGTGCTACGTGCAGCCTTCTCTATATGAGGGTTTTGGCCTGCCTGTGCTTGAAGCCATGCAATGCCTGGTGCCGGTAGTAACCACTCAAAATTCATCTCTAGAAGAGGTCGCAGGAGAACATGCTCTTTATGTATCAACAGATGCAGAGTCTATTGCGACAGGATTAAATCAAGTCTTATCTTGGAATAAAGCAGACCGAAAAAAAAGAACTCTGGCTGCGCTTGAATGGAGTAAAAATTTTAATTGGCAAAAAACAACTCAAGATACTATTTCTGTTTACGAAAAAATTCTAAAATGATTAAAAAAATATTGGCTGCTCCCTTAATTATTTTCCTAACTTTTGTTCTAATTAAGCCATATTTACAAGCTGGTTTTCCCTACACTCATGATGGTGAAAATCATTTGGCAAGATTTGCTAACTACAAAGTGGCCGTTAAAGAGGGGCAAATTCCACCTCGTTTTGCTCCTAATCTCATGAATCACTATGGTTATCCTGTTTTTAATTATAATTATCCTTTAGCTAACATAATTTCATTGCCCTTTTCTTTTTTGAAAATAAATTATGAGACTACCTTCAAAATATTAGCTAGTGGATTTATTTTTATTGGTTTATGGGGTATTTATCATTGGCTGGAGAAACTTGAGTCTTCCCTTGGTGGAAGAATGCTTGGAGTGACGCTCTACGCTTTGTCTCCTTTTTTATGGTCAACTATTCTCTTTAGAGGTAATATTGGCGAAATTATGGCCTTGGGGTTATTTCCTTGGCTTCTATGGTTAATAGAAAAATCAAAAATTAAGGACTTGAAAATATTTGATGTTATTTTGATAGCTGCTTTTCTAATTTCTCATAACATTGCCGTCTTATTTGGTTTACCTTTATTAGTTATTTATTCTCTCTTCAGAGTAGGTAAAGAGAGGAGAGTTTATAGAAAACTCGGTTTAGTGCTAGGGGGAGCAATTGCCTTGACTCTGTGGTTTTGGTTGCCAGCAGTTGCTGAAAAAAACTTGGTTACTGTGGGGGAAGTGAGTTTGGTTAATAACTTTGATAAACATTTTCCCACCTTTAGACAATTATTTTTTTCACCGCTAAAGTTTGGCTTTTCATATTTAGGAAAAATTGATTCTTTTTCATTTGGTATTGGTTTAGCTCAAACGCTTGTTTTTATTATCAGCAGCATATTTACTTTAAAGTTAATTATCCAAAAGCGGCGATTGCATAAAACATTTATATTAGTATTAATAGCTAGTTTTTTGTTAATTTTATTTCAATTGAAGGAAACAGCCTTCTTATGGAGAATAATTCCATTAGCTTCATTTATTCAATTTCCCTGGAGATTGGGTTTATTTTTATCAGTTTCATTAGCGGGACTAGGAGCTTTGCTTTGGAAGTATTTGAATAAAAAAACTAAGTTGCTTATTTGGGTGGCGATATTTATTCAACTCATTAACTTTGTGAAGGCCAGACCTGCTGATTATTTTCATAAGAACAATGTTGATTACGACGCTTTCTCTCAAAGCACTACCTCTTTGAATGAGAATACAACTCAAGGTTTTACTTATATAGACATTGGTGATTGGCAGCCTACAGCGAAGATAATTCAGGGGCAAGGGGATGTAGGAATTGATGTTTGGACTGGATCAAAACGCCAGTATCGACTTTCTATTCAAGAAACAGCAATTGTGGTAGAGCCGACAATGAATTTCGCTGGTTGGCAAACACTGGTATTGGGTGGAGAAAATCAAAGAGAAAAAATAGAGTATCTGAATAATAATTTGATTCAGGGGAGAATTGGCTATCAATTAGAGCCTGGTGAATATCAAATCAAATCAAGCTTTACCCAGAAAACTTGGCCAAGATTTATTGGTAATACTATTTCTGGAATAACTATTTTAGCAATTTTACTGCTATTTCTTAAAAGAAAACTTTCCTACCAATTAAATTTCTATCTGGGCTGGAGCATACTTCTTTTCTTCATTGGTTGGTCAGCTCATCAATTCTTGATCTATAAACCCAGCTTTCCCTACGCCTATTCTTTACTTGCTAACTCTGGACTCCCTCAATGGCTTTATTCTTGGGCAAATTTTGATGGAGTTCACTATCTAACAATTGTTGAAAAAGGCTATATGGGTACAGGATTAATTCAGGCATTTTTTCCTCTATTTCCCTTAATAGTTCAATCTATTAACAACTTTTTTTCTTCACCCATTCTAGTGGGATTAGTTTTGAATACATTCTTGGGCTTTTTCTTATTAAAAGCCTGGAAGAAAATAATTGATTTGGAGTTAGGAGTAGAAGTAAATAAATTCGGAATTCATGTTTTATTTCTATTTCCTACAGCTTTTTTCTTTAACGCTTTTTATACAGAATCTTTATTTTTATGGCTAGTTTTAACTAGTTTTATTTTTGCTAGACAAAAGAAATGGTGGGTGGCTGGAATAATGGCTGCTTTGGCTTCAGCGACAAGGGTGGTGGGCATTATGCTGATTCCGGCTTTATTATTTGAGCTGTGGTTGCAAAATCCAGATAAAATCAAAGGATTTATTCTATTAAATAAAAAGAAAATAATTGCTATTCTCTTCGGTGCTCTAGGAATGGCCAGCTATATGTTCTATCTTTATAAAAATTTCAACGACCCTCTTTATTTCTTTCATGTTCAAGCTGAGTTCGGTGGGGGTCGACAAGAATCATTAGTCTCATATCCTCAGGTAGTTTGGAGATATTTAAAGATTTTATGGACATATCGTCCTTTCGATTTGAAGTATTTCGCCTTTGTCCAGGAGTTCTTAATTGGAATATTGGGCTTGATTGGCTTAATTTGGTCTTGGTTTAAAATCAGAAAATCCTATGTTGTTTTTAGCATTCTAGTTTTTTTAATCCCAACCTTAACCGGAACTTTTTCTAGTATGCCACGCTACTTTTTAGCTAGTTTTTCAATATTTTTATTGATTGCTAAAATCTTTAAGGGTAAGAAAATACCTCAATTTATTTGGATTAGTGTTTCGACATTATTGTTAATTTTTAATACAATACTATTTATTCAAGGATATTGGGTAGCATAAAGGAGAGTTATGAAGATTATTGTTACTGGAGGAGCTGGATTTTTGGGGAGACATCTCTGTCGTGCTCTCTCCGCCTCAGGGCATGAAGTAAGAATTATTGACTTAATAGAAAACCCTGAATTTAAGACCACCATTGCTGATGTTCGTGATGCTGAAAGAATGAAAGAGTTGATTGTTGATGCGGAGGTTGTTTTTCACCTAGCATCCCTAATTGAAGCTGGTGAGTCGGTTGAGAAACCTCAAAAATATATTGATTACAATATTAATGGCACTCTGAGTGTAATGGAAGCAATGCGTTTAAATGGAATAAAAACATTCATCTTTTCATCTAGCGCTGCTATTTATGGAGAGCCTCTTCGAGTTCCAATTAAGGAAGATGATCGGACTATTCCCATCAATCCCTATGGAATGACTAAGATGGCTATGGAAGGATTGCTTCGTTCTTATGTTAGCGCTCATGATTTCACTGGTGTTGCTTTACGCTATTTCAATCTCTATGGCCCAGAAGAGCACCATCAACCAGAAACCCATGCCATTCCTAGATTTATTAGTCAAATTTATGAAGGTTCTGAGGTGACTGTTTGGGGAGATGGTTCTCATCAAAGAGATTATATTTACATCGATGATATAGTTGATGCTCATTTAAAAGCTTTAGATTTGATCCAGCAGCAACCCCAAAAGTATCATTATTTAAATCTATCTACAGAAAAACCAAGCTCAGTTCTGGAAGTAATTAAAATTATTGAGCAGGCCATGGATAAAAAATCTGTGATCAAACATCATGCTCCTCGTCTTGGTGACCCCTTGAAACTTTACGCCGATGCCAACAAAGCTCGAGAAGTATTGGGATGGAAAGCTCAGATGAGCATTGAGGAGGGATTAAGAAAAACTGTTGATTATTTTTTAACCATATTTAATAAATAGACTAAATAATGTATTCTTATATAGTTATATTCAGAAAGGAATTTTTTAGATGAAAGCAATTATCGCAGCCGGAGGAAAAGGAACTCGTCTTTATCCTCTGACTTATACCTCCAACAAACACATGCTCCCAATTGCCAATAAGCCTTTATTGCTTTATCCGTTTGAAGATATTGTTTCTTTAGGGATTAAAGAAATTGGAATTATTGTGAATGATTCTCGTAATGATATAGAGAAACTAATCGGTGATGGATCTAAGTGGGGAGTCAAAGTGACCTACATAGATCAGCCGATAGCCAAAGGATTGGCTCACGTAGTCAAGATCTCCGAAAAGTTTATTGATGGTGATTCTTTTATCTATCATCTGGGAGACAATATCTTTACACAAGGAATAAAGCGTCCTTACAATAAGTTTGTCAAAAGTAAGGCTGACGCAATGCTAACCATGATTGAGCATCAGGAAAACTATCGTTTGGGAGTCCCGTTTTTTGATGATGATGGGAAATTAGTCCAAGTAGTGGAAAAACCAGAAACTCCTCCCAATAGATTTGGAATTCCCGGACTTTATATGTTTGGCCCAAAAGTTTTTGAGGCTTTTAAGGGAAAGGATACTATTCAACCCTCAGCTAGAGGAGAGCTGGAAATTGTGGACTTATATAACTATATGCTTAAAAAAGGCTATTCAGTTGAGGTGGCTGAGCTTGAAGGTGAGTGGAGAGATCCAGGCAAATTTGATGACTCGCTAGAAACTAATCGCCTAATTATGGATCTCAATAAACGAACTGAAGTTAAGGGTAGTGTTGATAAAGATAGTAAGTTGGCCGATGGAGTAGTTGTAGGTGAAGGGTCTAGTGTAATAAATAGTCAAATTATTGGTCCAGTGATTATTGGAGACAATGTAGAGATCAGAAATAGCTATATTGGCCCATATACTGCCATTGGAGATAGTTGTGAAATAGTGAATGCCAAAATCGAATACAGCATTCTTTTACCAGATGTACACTTGGTAGACGTTAAGGGTAAGATTGAGGCTTCAATGATAGGAAGCCACACTGAAATTCGTCAGACCAGAGAAAGAGTTCCTGTTTATAGTTTCATGGTGGCAGATCATTGTCGGATAGACTTGCCATTTTAGTATGAAAGCTAATCACCAGGTAACTGCCATAATTCCAACGCTAAGTAATTTTAATGGACTCAAAAAGGTAATTAAATACTTACTGTTACACAATATTGGCGTGGTGGTGATTGATAATCAACCCAGTTTGGAAAAGCGAAATCTGTGTGAAAATGATTTAATCAAATATTTACCTCAACAAAAAAACTTAGGTTTTGCTATCGCGGTAAATAAAGGCTTTGAGTATGTTAATACTTCTTGGACATTGATTCTCAACGATGATATTGAGTTTGCAGATGATAGCTCTATAGTTAACTTGGTTAAATATGCCAAAAATCATGATCTTACTGCAGTTTCTCCAGTTTTAAAAAGAGCTAATGGTGAGATTGAAAATTATGGTTATCAAGTCTTGCGACAAGGTCGAGTTAATCTAAACTTCAATAAAGATAATCAGAATTTAGATGGAATTACCGCTGCTTGTTTGCTGATAAAAACAACTGTCTTCAAAAAGATAGGTGGTTTTGATGAAAGCTTCTTTGCTTATCTTGAAGATGTAGATCTATTTATAAGAATGAAAAAGAAGAAATTTAAATTTGGAATTGATTATCAAACTTGGGTTATTCATAACCACCAAACTACAAGTAAGAAAATGGGAAATTTCAAACAAAAAATGGACTTAATCAATTGGTGGCGGCTTTTTATTAAACATTATCGGGATAGAGTATTTACTTTTTCACCTCAATTTTTACTAGAAAGACTGCGCAATCTATCTGGATTTATTAAGGCGACTCTAAAATATGTGGTTAAAAATAAAAAATAATCAATTTCTCAAACATAGTGCCATCTTCACTATTGCTTCTGCCTTAGTTAATATTTTAGGCTATCTTTTTCATGCTATTTCTAGCAGACATTTGGGGCCAGAAAAGTACAGCGATGTGGTCACAATTATTGCTTATGGTTTGATATTATCAGTCCCAATTATGGCTGCTAATGTCATAATTGTAAAAAAAGTTGGACTAGAAAAAACGATTGAAGAAAAACGTCAGGTAGTTAAGGCAATAGAAAAAGCATTGTACGAGTTAATCAAAAAGAATTGGTTTTATTTACCAATAATCTATTTGGTTTTAATGTCATTAGGTTATTTAAATAATCTTTCTATTTGGTCTTATCTTCTGATGCCGATTTTTGTGATATTATTTGTCTTTTCTCAAATCTACATCCCTCTCCTGCAGTCAATTAAACTATTTTTTAACCTATCTATAGTGGTGGTTGTGGTGGGATTGGTTAAATTAACTGGCGCTTTTACAACCACTTTTATTGATAGCGTGGTTTGGTTAATATCAATGCTTATAATCTCTGCTTTAGCTCAGCTTTGGCTGGGACATCATTACACCAAACTATCTACCTATAAAGATGTAGGAAAATCACTGGCTTTTACTTTTAAAAATATTATCTATCACAAAAAAGTTCAACTAATATTTTTTTCTATATTAGGTGTAGTCTTGCTCAATAACTTAGATGTTCTATTTGCTAAGAAATTTTTCTCAGCTCACGAAGCAGGTCTATTTGGGATTTGGGCTTTATTTGCTAAGTTGATCGCCTATAGCTCCATTCCCTTATCTACAGTAGCTTTGGTTTTCTTTGCAGATAAAAGTAGCCAGCAAAAGAGTGGGAAAATTTTATTTATTTCAATTCTTTTAATCATGGGCTTAGGAATGACTTTACTTGGAGCCTACTGGTTATTTGGTAGTTTTATTTTAGAAACTTTTGTTGGTGGAGAATTCCTTAACATTGCTCAGATCTTACCCTTAGCAGCCGTTTTTGGGACATTTTACAGCCTTGTTTTTGTGATGAATAATTATTTACTTGCTCAAGATTCTCGAGCAGCATTAATAATACCAATCGCAATTCCTTTTTTATACACATCAGTTTTTGCTTTTGCTAAATCGATTCAGCAACTAGCAATGATGGATGTGGTTGGAAGTGGAGTGATTTTGGTGATTCTCTTAGTGTCTATTTTAAAAAAATATAATATTTTCGTAAGATAACCTTTGATGCTTTACGTTATAATCGGAACATGAATATAAAATGCAAAAGTTTTTTAATATTTTTATTTATATTCACGTTTGTCCACTTACTATTTAACTTCAGACTTTGGCAAGATCTCATCATATCTTCTTCCAACGAAGTTCATGTTTCTGATGGTACTATTACTGAGTTCTTAACTGAAACTGGTTATCAAAAAATCAAAAGTAAGCAAAACCCTTTTTCTCATACTAACAAAGTATTTTATCCTTTTGGAATAAATTATTCGATGAATGATCCTGGAATATCTAATTCATTTTTATTTATTTTTATTCGACCTTTTTTAAATACCCACCAATCAACTCTATTAATAGTATTATCAAATATTTTTTTAGCCGGTATTTTTATGTATTGGTTACTTCTAAAATTTTCCAAGTCAACTTACGCTTCTGGTCTATTCGCGATGGTCTATGCCTTTATGCCTTTTATATCTCACCGCCTATTGGGTCATTTCACTTATACACCTATATACTTATTTCCACTTCTAGGATTGGTGTCCTGGAATTTTTTGCATACAAATTCAATAAGAGTTAAGCTTTGGCTTTCACTGTTTTTTGGAGCATTACTTAGTTTTTCACTTTATTCAAACTTTTATTACTTCATTATGATTTGCATGTCGATAGGATTCTTCTTGTTTTGGCATGCGTTAAAAAATTTCAAAAATTTTAATAAATTTATATTCGCAAATTATAAGTATTTTATATTAGCAAGTATTATCTTTATATTAACTTTATATCCCTGGGCAATTGAGGTTAAAAATTATTTTCTATTCGAAGGTAGGAGTAGTTCTACCAGTCTTAGTAGCGCTATTCATTACTCTGCAGATGTCTTAGGATTTATCATTCCCAATAATTACAATTTAATCTATGATCGACTATTTTCTTTTCTGGTTTCAGTTGTTCCTCAAGCTCAAGCAGTCTATAGCTTTTATTCTCATAGTTGGGAAAGGCTTGTTTACCCTGGACTCATATTAATATTCAGTTACATCTTCATTCTATTTAACTATCGGAGGCTTCGAAAGAATGAAAATTGGTCTAATCTACTACCTTTTTTAATTGCTAGTCTAATATTTGGAATTTTTCTTTTAGGACCTTTTTTAAAGGTAGCTGGAAAGTGGAGTTTAAATCTAGATGGAGTTGCAGTCGTTTTTCCACTACCTTTTCTCATTTTTAACTACCTTCCTGTACTGGAGTCACTGCGAGTTCCTACTAGATTTATCGCAATAGTAATCTTTTATGCAAGTATTGTTGGTGCTTATTTAGTAGCTTCCATACTAAAAAACAAATCTCAAAAAAATAAAACAATCTTCATTGTTTCAGCTTTTGCCATATTTTTTGTAGATCAGTTTTATATTTTACCTGAGAAAATTTCCAATCCTATACCAACGGCTCTTTATCAAGAGTTAAAGAATGACAGTTCTAATTATAGAATTTTGGAGATCCCTTATATGGTTAGAGATGGCTTCAACTATTTTGGTTTTGTTCATGCATTGGCTCCAATGCAAGGAATTCCAATTCATCAACATTCAATTATGGGTGGGTATTTAGCTAGAGTTAGTCCAGAAGTTTTTTCATATTATAAAAATCTAAACTTTTTGGGATATGTGGCTAGCGTAACAGATAAGGGAAATTATAATCCTTATTATCAGCAGCCTGAGGAACCAGTGGTATTTCCATATCCTTACGATCATCAAACAGTAAGGGATGAACTCGATTTTTTTGGCATAAAATATTTAATTCTCAAAAAAAACGAGCAATATACATCAGCTATTAACGATGTTTTATTTTCAATGACTTTGGAAACAGTTATGCAAAATAATGATTATTGGTTATTTAGACGTGAGGTAGACTGGGAAAAAGATTATTCAACTATAGATTTTAGTAAAGAGATAGATCCATATTATCTAGGTAGAGGTTTGGATGTAGCTGATGATTCTTATTTAATGACTGATGGCAAAGCGATTGTTTTCTTAAGAACTAATAAATTATTAAGCAATAGACTAATTATTGAAGCAAGTGCTCAGAACAATACCTCAATTGAAGTATATGTTAACCACCAACTTCAAGGTCAAATAGAACTAAATAACCAAACCAAATCTTTTGATTTTGACATAAGAATAGCTGATAGTCATGAGAGCATCCATGTAATGTTAAGAATTGTAGATCAAAAAGTTTCAGATCCTAAGGTTAGATTTCATGAAATATCTATTAAGTAAAAAAAGTGAACTCTCACAAATTTTATCTAAATCTTTCTTTGGAATTGCCATAGTTGTATATCTAGCAATTAATTTGTTCATCTATCAAGACTTCTGGCAAGAATTAAACTTTGATGGCTCTAGTGTTAATGCAGTTTACGGCGAAATTATGGCTATAGAGTGGTATTTAGAGGGAGTATATCAAAACATTATTCAAGGCAGAAACCCATTTTCGAGTACACAAAATCTTTTTTATCCGTTCGGAACAAATTTTGTCAGCTCAGAATCTGGTAACGCTTTCTATTTTATATTTACTAGACCATTTTTCTCAACCCATCAATCACTATATTTGATTTCGGCGCTTAGCATTGTGGCGGCAAATCTAGGGATGTATTTACTGATGAGACTTCTAAAAACGAATAAACTCATAGCTTTTTTTATTGGCTTATTTTTTGGTTATATGACTTTTTTGCAACCTAGAATGGGCCATATAACGTATCTATCAATTTATATTTTTCCCTGGTTTTATTTCAGTGTATTAAGTCTAATCAATACTAAGGTAGTCTGGAAAAAGATTACTTATTCTTTCTTAACTGCTTTTTTCCTAGTCATGGCTCTTTATCACAATCTTTACTATTTTGTGATGCTAGCTCTTTCAATAGGAATTGTATTAATTTACGGATTGATTATAAAAAGAAAATTAGTGGTTAATATTTTGAAAAGAAATTATCAGTATTTGATGATTTTTCTGCTCACCAGCTTAGTTATGCTTTCGCCTTGGCTAGTAGCATTTAGACAAACTCAAATGTTTGAGTCCTTACCCAAGGCCTCTGGCTGGAGTGGAGCCATTGAGTACTCATCAGATTTATTTGGTTACTTTATTCCCAGTGCTTACAGCCTACATTTAGGAGGATATGCCGAAAAAATTAATTACGAACTAGAATTTAACAGAGGCGCTTTTGAAAACTTTTCTTATGTAGGAATAATAATTATTGGCTGTGCCTTGGTTTATTTTTATTGGCTAATTACTAAAAAAGAGCTTGGGTTTAGAAAAAAATATTCAGGTTTAACAATTGTTACTATCTCCTTTTGGCTGTTAACTTTAGGGCCTTTTCTACATGTAGCCGGTAGGTGGTGTGCAAAACCATTGAGGGGGGTTTGCATAGCTATTCCTATGCCATTTGTCCTATTTCACTATTTACCATTCATGGGTAATATTCGTAGCCCAGGAAGGCTGGTAGCGGGATTAATATTTTTTGCTTATATTTTGTCTGGATTAATTATTAATAAAATACATAAAAAGAGTTCTAAGTTATTTCAATATTTAATAATTGCTGGACTAGCAGCAGTATTTGTTATTGATCATCAATTCATCTATTCACCAGCTTTGCCAAATAAACTACCTGATCAAATTTATGAAACAATTAGACAAGATAAAGAATTTTTTAGCGTTTATCAAATTCCATCAATAATGAGAGATGGATTTGTATATTTTGGAGATCTATCAAGTTTAGATTTCTTCATTTCTCAACCTAGATTTAATAAACCAACTCTAGCTGGCTATGCTGGTAGATTCCCTGGATACAAGACTAGTTACTACATGAATGACCCGTTTTTGGGCTACTTTGGTCGCCTGATGGATAAAAACCTTGATAAAAACCCCAGAATTGATCCCAACGATACTACCGATTGGACGAAAATAGATTTAATTGAAGCAAAAAAATCTATTGATTTCTTGGATATAAAATATGTAATTATTGATGATAGAAAATCATATTTGGAAAAAGCTACTAAGTCACTTATTGATTTAGGATTTTTAAAACAGATGACGGAAGGAGATTTCTCTTTATGGCTACTTGGTAAACCACTGGATAATGAATATTTAGAAGTCAACTTTGATGATCTTGGTAGTAGTCGTCATCTTGCTATGGGTTGGGATAATGGGGGAGATGGAGAGATTAGGTTTATTGATAATCAAACTAGTGTTTTATTCAAGACTCAGACTGAAGGTGAATACACGTTATTTATTGATGGAGCTAGTTCTGATCAAGATAAAACCGTTCAGGTGTATCTCAACCAAAGCAAAGTAGGTAAAATTAATTTTTTTCCAGAAATATCAACATTGAGCTTAACAATTAATCAACCACTTATTGAAGGTATCAATACTATTCATTTAATTTTCCCTTCCGACAATGATCCATATACGGCAAAAATTAAAAAAATATATTTAGAAAAAAGAAATTGATGTTGGAAATAATTGGCCTAATAATAGGAATCTATTTATCATTACTGATAATGGGCTATGGTATTTTTTCATTTTTAATAAAAGACGAAAAAATTAAACCCTATGCTGTTTTTATTTCTCCCTGGTTTGGAATTTGCGCAATAGCTCTAGGAGGAGTTTGGTTGAGTATGATGGGATTGGCTATGAATATAGCAGCTTGGACTATTCTAGTTTTAGGAGGATCTTTAAGTCTTTATGCTTTTATAAAAAGGCATGTTTTGAATATTAATTATTTAGAAACAATCTTGTTGTTCTTATTCTTAATGATCGGATTAGGAGTTAGTCTTTTCCCTTTAGCTAAACAAGTCGGCTTTGCCACCACAATCTCTTTGAGCAACTTAGACCCGATTTCTTATTCTACAGTGGCTGATTATTTGATAGATGAAACTGTTTTTTCTGATTCTTCATATCTTCCATTTTCTCCTTTTTCCTGGTCTGTTGGTGATCTAATACATCATAGCTACCGTTGGGGTAGTCCAATTTTATTGAGTTTTATCTCTGCCTTATTTAACCTCCCAGCCTTTAAGGTTTATTCAATTCTAATCAGTTTCCTATTTGCCACCAGTTTTCCTTTAATTTATATACTTGCAAAGTATCTTTTTAGTAAATTAACTCATTTATCAATTCTAATTATTTTTTTGCTCTACTCAATTAATTCAACTTTGTTATATATGCTTTACAATGTTTTTTTTGCTCAGTTTGTTTTTTCTGGAGTTTTCATCACTAGCATAATATTATTTTTGGTTTATACAAAGCAACAAAAATTTATAAGTTGGAAAATAAATCCACTAGATATTGCTCTAGCATTATTACTATCAGCCACTAGCTCTCTCTATCCAGAAGGTCTATTTCTAATATCACTCCCAATTTTTACTTGGATATGTTTAAAAATTATTAAAAATAAAAATTTAATATATTTAAAAACTCTCAAAGTATTTATTCTAGGAATTTTACTAAATCCCTATACTATGTTTACTGCCATAAGACAATTGTCTAAGGTTGTCGTTTCAAGTTCTAGAACTACCTTTATTGGTTGGGAAATGATTAGAGCAGCTAATCCAATGGAACTATTAGGGCTCTATAACCTTCATTATTCAAGACCAATACCGATCACAATAATGATCTCTTTTAGTTTAATTTTGATAGTAATATGGCTCATTGGATTTATTAAAATCAAGCAAAAATTGGTTATTTCTTCTTATTTAATAGTTTTTTTCATAACCTACTTTTTTACTAAAGTAGTTGGTAATAATTTCTTTACCTATCATCGGTCTTTAACATATTCACTATTTATTTATGTTATTTTTTTTACAATTGCTATTGACTCAATATTGAAACTATCTAAATCTTTTAAAATTAAGAGTGTCTGCATACTTATTCTTGTTGGACTATCTTTAAGATCAGCCCACCGAACTACTCATCAACTTTATTGGCATCATGAGGTAATAGATAAGTCTCTTATATCCCTTAGAGACTTAAATAAAGAAGATATCAATCAACCTTTTTATACGGCTGATGTTTTCTTGGGCGAGTATAATTTATGGAGAAGACTGTGGCAGGAATATTTTTTAACTAATCAAAAAATAATCAGTCGGCAAAATATTAATATTGATAATAAATTAATTACTAAACCACTCCCAGTCTTGGCTGAAAAACAAGTGCTAGAGAAAAATGAAGTTAAACTAGTTTATGAAAGTAGAATTTGGGAAAATGAATATTATATTTTAGGATATTTAAATCCAGAGCTATATGAAGATTAAAAATTTAACTAATAAAATTATTGATTTTATTGAAAACCATTCATTGATTTTCATTCTGGCAGGATTTGTTTTAACCAACATTCTCTTCAACTATCGCGGACATCTTAGTGAGCTGTGGCATGATAGGTCATTAGAGGGTGCAGTAGCAGGAGAAATTCAAGCTAATGAATTAGGAGCAGACATTATTTATCAAAGAATAAAAAATTTAGAAAATCCCTATAAACCTTTTGATAAGTATCTATTCCCCATTGGAATAGATACTGCGGGAGCTAGTATAGGCTTTGTTTTTTGGATGTTTTTATTTAGACCATTCTTATCTGTCCATCAAGCATTTTCCATGATCGTCATTCTAAATTTCTTCCTAACAAATTTGGGCATGTATTTTTTGCTTAGAGTAATGAAAATTAGAAAAATGATATCTTTTTTAGTGGCTCTCATGTTTGGTTATATGACTTTTATCACTCCTAGAATAGGCGGACACCTTGAATTCACTACTCACTATTTTCTTCCTTGGTTTTATTGGGTTATTTTAATATTTCTCCAATCTAAAGATAAATGGCTAAAAATAATTATGGCTTTTTTGGCCGGATTTTTGCAAGCGATGAGCCTTTATCATAATATCTACTATTTCTTGATTTTAAATATTTCTTTAGGAGTATTATGCTTTTATTTTGTAATTACAAAATATAAAAACTTTTATATTCAAATCTGGAAAAATAAATATTACTTATTACTCTCGTTTTTAGTAGCAACTCTAACTTTATATCCTTGGATTAAGGGCATTTTAAATACAATGCTATTTTCTTTACCTCCTCAACCGATGGGGTGGGTTGGAGCAATTGAGTTTTCCTCAGATTTATTTGGTTTCTTTGTACCTAGTATTTACAACAATTACTATGGAGAAGCAGCGGCTGCAATTTCTAGTAGAATTCCTTTTGCTAAAGGAATCTTTGAAAATTTTTCCTATCCAGGATTAATCATTATTTTTTCTTTTATTCTTATTGTAATTTCATTAGTGCAAAAAAAATTAGGCTCAATTAAAAATAGAATCTTACCTTATTTAATTACAAGCTTGTCTTTTGCATTATTATCTATGGGACCTTTCTTACATATTCTCGGTCAATGGTTTTGGCAGGTAGACAAAAACATTAGGTTGGTAATTCCCCTACCTTTCATTGTGTTCCATTATCTACCTTTTTTAAATAATATTAGAGTTCCTGGAAGACTTACGGTGGGCTTTATTTTTTTTGGATATATCGTAGTCGCGATTTTATTGAATGAAATACTCAAAAATAAATCTAAAAGAATAATCATGTTTAGTTTCTTAGCCCTCCTGGGAATATTTATTATTGATCATCGGTATCGCCATTCTAGTTTTGGTCTTCCAAGAAACATTCCACATAAAATTTATCAAACCATAGCTAGTGACAAAGACGATCTTGCTACAGTAATGAAAATCCCATTTGTAGTTAGGGATGGACTAATGTATTTTGGATCTGTTAACCATATTTTAGTCAATGAAGGTCAAGGAGTTCATCGTAAATCAATCATCGGCGGCTATGCTGGTAGGCTACCAATCCATGCTTTTGATTATTATCAAAATAATCCCTTTTTAGGATATATGGGATTAATTTTTGATAAAGGCTTTCAAACCAACGGATACTTAATTATGAGAGATGCCAATCAACTTAAAACTTTTGACTTGGAATTAAGTCAAAAAGCAATTAATTTTCTTAACTTAAAATATGTGATTCTTGAAAAACCAACTCCAAATATTAGCACTCCTATTTATGATGCTTATCAGAAATTAGAGCTTTTGGGCTTTTCAGAAGTTTTAGAAGATAGCGACTATTTGTTACTCTCTAGAGAGCTAAATTCAGATGAATTTTTAGCAGTAAATTTTGAAAATCCAGACGATGTGATCATGTTGGCATTGGGTTGGGAAGGCAAAGAGATAGATTATCGATGGTCAAATAAGCGCAGTAGCGTAATGTTTAATCTTAAACAAGAACGAGAAATGATGCTTGAATTTGAAGCTGCAAGTTTTTATCAAGAGCAAAAGGTCAAAATATATCTAAATAAAGATTATGTTGGAGAATTAAACCTATCTACTGATAATGAAAATTATGAAATAAAACTACCCAAGCTCAAGAGAGGTGTAAATACAATTCATTTTGTTTTTGATCAGAGTTTTGAACCTAAAAATGTTTTAGCAGGCAGTCTGGATGAAAGAGAGTTGTCGGCTAAGTTTTATCATGTTACTTTAAAGGATGGAAATGATAATTAACTTAATGCTATTTGTACTTGGTTTATATTCTTTAGGATCAGGCATTAGTTTTTTATTATTCCAAGATAAGAATCGTCAACTAGATAAACATCTCTGGGTAATTTTAATAGGATTGGTTTTTTTGATTACCTCTGCCTCCATATTAGATGTAGCTAAAATTAGTATGGACACCTTTATGTTAGCTAAAACTAGCTTATCAGGAATCCAATTCATCTTTATTTTAAGCTCTATTCCCGTCATTTATTGGTTGCTATCTTTTCTAAAAAAGAAACAAAAATTAAACATAGTCCAGTTAGTTCCCTTAACTTTATTTGCCTCTATGTTTATTTTTATCTTTTTAAAACCAAACTATCAAATTTCCTCACCTACGATCACAAATCAAATTAAAAAATCTCTCTCAACTTCTCCTGAGTACGCCAAGGTCGCTACTGAGTATATTGCTGAATTCTATTTGACTCTTAGTGGCTCTAAAAGCGGTGTTTTATTAACGTCACCAATTGGAGAGCGGCTGATATTTACCACTCTTATCATTCTTGGGATAAAAATAGTTAGATTGAAATCAAGATCTTCAATTAAAGAACTTTTATTGGGAAGCGTTATTTTAAGCATGAGCTTATTCTACCCAACTAAGGCGATCTATATTTTATGTTCATGGGCTTTATTAGCCTTGATATATTTGTTTTTGAAAAATAGCAAACAATCATTTTTGATACTCAAAAGCATTCTAATTGCTTTAGTTCTTAATCCATTGATGTGGAGTCTGATGTTATGAAAGAAATTTTATTTACTATTATTTCAATTTCATTATTTTCTTATGGAGCTGGATATGGTTTAGCAAAAATTGTCTTACCAAAAAATCTCAACCAATATATCATCTGGCTTTCTCCGTGGATTCTTTATCTGTTTGTCACCGTAACATTGATAATCCTCAGTCTACTAGGAATTCCTATTAAGATATCTGGGTCAATATTGACAGGACTCTTACTAGTAACCTCATTATGGTTTCTAATTATCAAGAAAGAGTTCCCAAAAATTAACTGGAGAGTCGATCTCAATATTGCAACGATTGTAGCTTTTTCAATTTTACTGAATATCTCTCCTTTAATTATAAGAGATAAATTTTTAACTACTATCTCACTAGGAAATAACGATATTATTACCTATACTACCAATGCTGACTATTTATTAGATAACAGCATTGCCGAGAGTTTCAGTTCTGACGTAATCTTGACTATCTCCAATCTCCTTCATGATGGATATCGCTGGGGACCTCCTGTTATAGATGGGTTTTTCCTTAACCTAACTGGTTTAGAAGGATACCAACTTTCATATTTATTAGAAGCGATGCTGTACTCTTTCATGATTCCATTAGTTTTTGTTCTAGCGTCAGTTTTATCTAAATCAAATCTAGATTGGATCTCAGCTGGATTTATATCTTTAATGATGGCACTCAACAGCAATACTCTTTATATGTTGTTTCATAATTTTTGGGGACTAGTTTATTTCTGGGGGATAATGATGTTCCTAATGATCGTTCTTTCTTCTTACTTTAAATCAAAAACTGTCCATGACAAAAAATATGAGTTATTGGCCACAATTGGTTTTACTGGGTTGTATTTCAGTTATCATGAGCCAGCCATATTCATTATCTTGCCTCTATTTTTATATGGAGGGTTTTTATTTTTTTCTAGAAAAAACTTCATAGATTTTCTTCAAAAAATGATCAGAATAGTCACTGGCTTACTAGTAATTGGTGGAATTTCAGTTGCCAATGCAATCGTATTTGATTTTGGCCAGGCTTTTACGGGTAATCCAGATCAACCCGTTGGCTGGCAGCTTTTTAGAAACAGAATTCCTTATGCAAATCCATTTGAAATGTTAGGTTTTTGGAGCATTCATTCTTTTGAACCATTGCCTGCTCTAGGTGGAATAATTTTGAGCTTGATAGTAGTCGTGATAGTAATCAAAGGAATTTTAAGTATTAAAAATATAAATCAAAAGGCTTTTCTAGCAAGTTTTGTAGTGATATTTATGCTTTTCTTGGCTTTCACCGGCTCATCGCGAGGAAACTTTTTTGATTTCAATCGAGCCGTTACTTACTGCTTGCCAGTAATTATCGTTTTATTTGCTTTAGGATTAAAATCTTTCTTCAGAAGACATCAGTGGATTCATATTTTAGTAATTGGCATTTTTTCAAGTTTGTTGTTACTATCTGCCTATAAACTTAACAAAAGATTCATTGCTGAACGTGCAGCTGTTGATTTGAGTTACACAACTCTTAAGGAAATCAGGACTTTGAAGATAACAGAACCCATCTATGCTGAAGGCACTTTCTTACCTAGAGTTTCAATTTGGAAAGATGTTTGGATTGGATACTTTGTGTATTCTCATATAAAAGACCAGGTTTATCCTCCTAAAATTGATAGTCTTAATAAATTTTCAATGCCAAATGAAAGTCTAGTCTTGATTTCCAAATCAAATCCTTGGGTTAAGGGACCGCAATTGATTCTTACCGAAACACTCTGGGAAAATGATTGGTTTAAACTAGGTAGAATTTGCAACGAAGATGATTGTTTAAAAAATAACAAATCTAATTTGTCAAAACTACTCATTGGTGATAACGAATTTGAAGATAGCCTCTTAACTTTTGGGTGGTATGGGTATGAAAAAGACGGTCGTTGGTCTAGAGGAATAAAGTCGAGTCTTAGGCTTGTTTCATATGATGAGTATTACAATAATTTAGTAATTGAAGCTCAGGCGCTAGCTTTACCTCAAAGTTTGACGGTATCAATTGATGGGATAGAAATAAAAACTCTATCTCTGACTGAAGACTTTCAGATTTATAAATTCAAATTACCCTCATCTTTTAGCTCAGGCGTTCATCATATTAATTTTTCTTATTCTCATACCTATAAACCCTCATTATTATTTGGAAATAGTGATAATCGTAATTTAGCTACAAGATTCAAACAAATCTATTTCGAATGATGTTTTTCAATAAGTGATTCATAAAATTTAAAAGTTTCAGCAGCATTTTTATCCCAACTAAATTTATCAGCTTGAATCTTACTTAACTTTTTTAACTTCTCATATAAATCATCATCTGTAACTAATTTCAAAATAGCTGTTTCGATGGATTTCGGGTCAGTAGGATTAGCATATAAGACTGCTTTACCACCAACTTCTGGCATTGATGAATTGTCTGAAGATATTACTGGTGTTTGATGTTGCATGCTCTCTAGAATTGGTAAGCCAAAACCTTCATAAAAAGGAGTGTAAACCACCCCGCGAGCATTGCTAATTAGAGTAGAAAGATATTCATCACTAATAAAATCCATCAACAAAATATCGCGTTCATTTCTAATTGGGTATTGCTCTTTGATAAATTCAGAAACTAATTTATGAGTTTTACCCCAACCCTTACCTCCAACTAAAACCAATTTATAACCTTTGAGCTTACCTATTTTTTTTAAGTGAAGAAAGACGGTGGTAAGAGTTATCAAGTTTTTCCTTGGTTCAATAGTCCCAAAGTAAAGCAAGTATTTTCTTTTGACTAAAGCTGTAGAGCTATTCTGATTAATGATCTGATTTAATTTTTCAAAGCTAGGTTGCTTACCCTCTACTAGTTGGGTTGCTCCGAGATAGATAGTTTTAAGCTTGTGACCAACTTCAAGATTAAGTTGATCAAAATAGCCAATTACGTCTTTCTTAGTATTTTCACTAATACAGATGATTCCTTCACAAAATTGCTCGGCAAACATAAGTTTTCTTTTATGAATGTCGATTGTTTGCTCTCTTGACCAAAAGGGAAACTTAAGAGGCGATAAATCATTAATGTGAATAACGCTCAGGCAATTTTTTAAGTTGGCAAATCCGCTTTCCGAATGATGGACAATTTTGACATCGAGTTCTTTTAGTTTTTCATTAAGGACATTTAAATATTTCACAAACAACACATTCTCAAGTATTTTTAAATAGATCTTATCAAGATATTTAACTATGAATCTAATAAAGGGAAGATTGGAGATAGGATAATCCATCAATGAGGGCACTATGTAGTAAGGTAATGGCAAGAACTCTACATTATCTTTTTCAAGAAGACTAATTAAATCATAATTTTTATTAAAAGATAAATGGGGCGTAAGTGTATAGAGGTAGATTTTTTTTTGAATTTTATTTTCATTTAAATATTTGCTTAAATGTTTAATGAGATTGTAATTTATTCGATAAACTCCCGATTTATCTCCATAAGAACCTGAGGCTGCCAAGATAGGAGAGATTTCAAAAGCAATATTCCAATCTTTATTTTTTTTCATAAGTAATCATTCTATCAAACTCTTTCACATAATTCTTCCAACTAAAAGAGCTTGCGTATTTTTTTACATTTAATTTACTATTTTCCAAAATATTAATTAAAGTTTCTAACTCATTTCCTTTTTTTGCAAATGGATACGAGAGAGGAAACAATTCTGATAAAGATGAGTTAGAGTATAGTAGGGTGGGAGTATCACACTGAGCTGATTCTAATGGAGGCAATCCAAAACCCTCATATGCACTTAAATAAAGGGTCACTTTAGCGGCAGAGTAAAAAGTTGATAGGTCTTGATTTTCTACATACCCTAAAAAAATTACTTTCTTACTTAAGTTTAGCTCTTTGATCAATTCAAAGATCTTTCCATTTTTCCAACCAGCTCTACCCACAATAATAAATATAAATTTTTGATATTTTTGTTGCTTAATTAATTGTGAAAATACTTTGATAGCAAGATCGAGATTCTTTCTTGGCTCAATTGCTCCAACATATAATAGATAATCTGTAGAATAATCGACTTCATATTTATTTAATGTTTTTTTGATTTTATCTTTTGAAGTAACTTCTTTAATGTTATCATCTATACCTGGATAGATAACTTCAACATGATTTTTTATTTTACTTTGAGGATAGAGCTTAAATAAGTCTTTTTTAGTATTCTTGCTATCGGCAATAATGCAATCTTCGTATTTAATAGTTTTGGTGAGTTTCCTAGCATGAGCCTTGATGATGTCTGAGGTGTGTAAAGACGGGAAAAGCTTCCAAGTTAAATCATGAATGGTAGTCACACCTCTGGTGCTTTTCATTAAAGGAGGTCGCAAGTAATCTGATGATAGAAATATATCAACTTTACCCAAATACCACTCAACAGGTAAGAGATGATGTTTGTTCCAGAAAAAATTAAGTATTTTGGGAGGTAGTCTTAGAGAATATATTTTAGCTCCTAGAGCTCCTATTTCTTGAAGCTGTATAGAAACGCTCTTTGGTCTACGCAGCGAACTATAAAAAATCCTATATTCATGATGTGGAGCGTATTTGAGCAAATTTTTAATTAAATTATCGGTATAAGTTGCAACTCCACTCCCACGATAAACCAACATCGAAGCATCAATGCCAATCTTCATTGTTTGGCTTCCATGTCTAAACTATATTGTCTGACAACTTTGGCTGTATTATCATCTAACAATATTTTTCCATTTTTAAGATAGATAACTCTTTCGCAAAAATCTTGCACTTGATGGATATTATGACTCACAAATATAATAGTTTTGTTTTGTTTTTTAAGGTATTCAAGTTTCTTTAAGCATTTTTCTTGAAATTTTTGATCGCCCACAGCTAGTATTTCGTCAATTAAAATAATGTCTGCATCGACTTGAATCGCTACGGAGAAAGCCAAACGTAAATACATCCCTGAAGAATAATGCTTGACCGGAGTATCTATAAAACTTTTTAATTCAGAGAACTTGATAATATCAACAACCTTCTTTTCAATTTCTTTTTTTTTGATTCCCATAATGGCTGCGTTAAGATAAATGTTTTCTCTGCCCGTCAACTCTGGATGAAAACCCGCTCCTAACTCAATTAAAGGGGCAATTGAGCCGTTAATAGCTAAACTCCCCAATGTAGGCTCTGTAACCCCAGCTATTATTTTTAATAAAGTAGATTTTCCAGATCCATTTGGACCAATAATTCCAATTGTTTCTCCAGAAGATATCTCTAATGAAAGATCTTTCAATGCCCAAATAAACTGACCAACTTTTCCACCACCAAATACTAAATCATGAAGCAATTCTTTAAATGTACGCTGACCTTGCTTGAAATATTTCTTACTCAAATTATTCAGCTGAATGACTTTGGAATGATTAGACGACATCGGCAAATAAGCCCTCCAATAGCTTGAATATCTTTTTACCAAATAAATACATGAAGATGCTCAGAATCAAAGCTATTGATAAGCTCGAAAGATTAGGATTGCTTCCACCTAAAATAACCTGCCTGTAAGCATTGATAATTACCGCCATTGGGTTGAGCATGAAAATAAGCTGATATTTTTCTGGCACCATTTCCATCGGATAAATAACAGGAGTAATGTACATCCATAAAATCAAAACTAAATTTAATAAATGCTGGATATCTCGATAGAAAAGATTAATAGAGGCTAAAATCAAAGCTAATCCATAGGTAAATAACCCTTGAATCAAAAATATAGGAATTACCCAAAGAATAAACCAAGTCAGAGTGACTTTATAATAAATAGCAAAACCGACAAAAATTAAGCTTGCAAGTAAGAAATCTACCATCTTAGCCATCAAAGTAGATTTGATAAAAATTTCTCTAGGAAAATAAATTTTCTTAATCAAAGGAGCATTTTCTACCAAAGCATTAACGCCATGAGAAAGCGAATTGGAAAATAAATTCCAGGGCAGTAGGGCAGAAAAAAGGAAGAGGGGATAGGGAATACCTAAAGAAGGAATTCTCAAGATTATCGAGAATACAAAAGACATGATTAACATCTGAGCTAAAGGATTGAAAATTACCCAAGCATAGCCCAAAAACGACTGTTTGTATCGGGATTTAATCTCCCTCAAGGTTAACTGGTGAGTTAATTCAGACACGAGCTGGAATTTATTTTTAAACAGCATTTAAATTATTATAGCAGGCTGAGTTGGATTATTTTTTATTACTTATACTGAGTTAAAAAGCTCTCCAAAGTCTCAAGCACGTAATCAAGTTGAGGTTTCTCTATGCCTGGAAAAACTCCTATCCAGAAAGCTTGATTCATCACTATATCTGCATTTTTCATTTTACCCACAACTCGCTTATTTTTTAAATCTAAATAAGCCGGATGACGTAAGAGATTGCCGGAAAAAACGTTGCGAGTGCCAATCATATTTTTCTCTAAGAATTGAGTAAATTCATTTCTAGTGAAGGGGGCTGTTTTTTTCACAACGGCTGGAAATCCAAACCAACTGGGTTTTTCTTTATCTCCTGTTTTGAGTAAATGGAAATAATTAGAGTATTGATTAAAAAATTCATAGAGTTTTTTATAATTTGAACGACGCTTTTTGATAAAAGCAGGTAGTTTTTTGAGTTGAGCTACGCCGATTGCTGCTTGGAAATCAGTCAATTTGAGATTGTATCCAATTTGGGAGTAAATATATTTATGATCATATCCTTGAGGCAATTCCCCTAGTTTTTGATTGAATCTCTGGCCACAAGTATTATCTTTTCCTGGATCACACCAACAATCTCGACCCCAATCTCTAAATTGACGAATTGATTTGTGGATTAGAGGATTATTAGTGACTACCGCTCCACCTTCTCCCATAGTAATTTGATGAGCAGGATAAAAACTGAAGGTAGAAATGTCCCCAAAAGTTCCCAATAACTGATTATCATAAGTCGCCCCTAAAGCGTCACAACAGTCTTCAATTACCCACAACTTATATTTCTTAGCTAATTTCATAATTTTTTCAATGTTGTATGGCTTTCCTAAAGTATGAGCAACCATTAATAATCTAGTTTTATCTGAAATTGCCGCCTCGATCTTATCAACATCAATATTTAAGCTATCTAATTCTGCATCAACAAAAACTGGTACTAAGCCATGTTGAATTCCAGGATTAACTGTTGTTGGAAAACCAACCGCACAAGTTATATATTCATCTCCCGGCTTGAGTCTTTTTTCACCCAATATTTTATTAGTCAAAGCCGCCAAAGCGTTAAGGTTGGCGCTTGAACCAGAATTAACTAAAGTAACATAATCTCTCCCTAAATATTTTCTAAAATCTGCCTCAAATTTTTTTGCCCAACGACCTTCAGTCCACCAACGATCCTTAGCAGCTTCGATAGCATTATCGACTTCTTCTTGATCAAAAACTTTTCCAGAAACAGGGACATAGGTTTTGCCCGGTATAAATTTTTTCACAGGTATCATGATTGCTTTCTAATTATTTTTAATATTCCTTCAGCGTCGAGCCCTTTTACTTTTCGTAAGTATTTTTGAGAGCCAACTTCTTTGATAAATTCATCATCAGTTCCAATCATGGTCAGTTTGGATAAATCACTAGATTCAGATAGCGTTTCTGCTACCGAACTCCCCAAACCTCCAATTCGGCTATGTTCTTCGACGGTAAAAATTTCTTGAGCGTTTTTAGAACGCTGAAGGATTAATTCTTTATCTAATGGTTTGATGGTATGAATATCAATAATGGTAACCTTTTGTTCATATTTATCCTCTAATAAGTTATTGGCCAGAATCACTTCGTGAATAATTGGCCCAGTTCCAAAGATAACTATTCCATCCTTATCTCCTTCTTGGAGTACGTGTCCCTGACCCAATTTGAAATCATAGGGCTGTGGGTAAATGACTGGTTCTACTCGCTGACCAATCCTGATATAAGCTGGACCATGATGATTTTTTAAAGATTTAGTGCCCAAAACAGCTTCTTGCTCATCAGCTGGTGAAAATACTGAAAAATTAGGCAGGGTACGGGTAATAGCTAAATCTATCAAAGCAAAGTGAGTGCTAGAAAGAATGCCATAAGACATTCCAGCCCCAGCCCCCAATAAAGTTACATCTAGATTGTGATAACAAAGATCATTTCTGATTTGCTCAAAACATCTCATGATCAGAAAGGGGATAATTGAATAACAATAAACCTTCTTCCCGCTTAGAGCTAAACCAGCTGCCATTCCAATCATGTTTTGCTCAGCAATACCTGCATTAATAAATCTTCCAGGAAAATCTTCTTCGATCATCTCTACACTAGCAAAACCCAAGTCTCCAATCATAAAATAAATATTCTCATCTTGTTTCATCTGCTCGTAGACTTCGTTTAGGATTCCAGTTCTCATGATTTTGCCTCCAATTCCTGCAATAAATCTTTGATTTGCTCTTCTGTTAATGATTTGTAATGAGAAATGAATTGTCCTTCGAAGAAACTAATTCCTTTCCCTTTCAGAGTATTGGCGATAATTAAAGTAGGTTTAGCTTGTTTTTTTCTTAGGGGATCGATGGCTGTTTTGATTTGGGAAAAATCATGACCATCAATTTCCTTAACATTCCAACCAAAGCTTTCAAACTTATCTTTAAGCGGATCTAGCTTGATAACATTTTTAGTATCTGAATATCCCTGAAAGCCATTATGATCAACAATCGTAATCAAGTTATTGAGCTGATGATGGCCAGCAAACATAATTGCTTCCCAGTTTGAACCTTCATTAAGTTCACCGTCGCCCATCAACACCACTACTTTTTTATCAATCTTGTCACCTCTGGCAGCTAGTGCCATACCAACTCCTACTGGCAAGCCGTGCCCTAACGAGCCCGTAGAAAGCTCAATTCCCGGCACAACTCGAGAGGCATGCTCTGGGAGTTTACCCCCATCAACATCATAAAGTTTTAAGTCCTCTTTAGGAAAAAATCCTCGATGCTCTAAAGCCACATAGAGCGCCGCTCCAGCATGACCTTTGCTGAGAATAAACATGTCACGTTCGGGAGAATCCGGTTTTTTCGGATCAACTTTTAAAAAATCAAAATATAAATAAGTCAATAAATCTATTATCCCAGCAGATGGTCCAATATGGTGAGAAACCTTCGGAACAAGCATCTTTGCCATACTAACTAACAACTCTTGAGAAATCTTTTTCAAACCTATGTTTTCTTGATTGTTCATAATGGCTTTGTATTTTATAACAATATCTATATATAATACCAACTATGTTGAGAAAAACCCGTAGGAAAAAAATTTCCATTGTAGTTCCTATCTACAATGAAGAAGAAGTCATTCCTGAATTAACCAAACAATTGAAAAAATTTGCCGACCTTCATAAAGGATATGATTTTGAGTTTATCCTAGTAGAGCATGGATCTAGAGATAAATCTTTTGAATTACTTGCAAATGCAGCCAAGTCAGATCCTAGAATTAAAGTTTTACAGTTGGCAAAAAATGTAGAATGCGATGGAGGACTTGCTGCAGGAATGAAGCATGCCTCTGGTGATGCCTGCGCTTTGCTAATGGCGGATCTACAAGAACCAATTGAAGTCGTATCTGAATTTATCAAAAAATGGGAGCAGGGTTATGAGATCATTTATGGAATAGTCAAAAAAAGAACGGGAGGTGCTATTAGAAACATCAATTCACAAATTTTCTATAAACTTCTCAATCTATTAACTGGAAACGTTTTTCCAAAAAATGTGAGTGATTTTCGCCTCATGGATAAGAAGGTCTATGAAGCCATCAATCAGATGCCTGAGCAAAATAAATATCTGCGTGGTCTAGTGATGTGGACTGGATATTCTAGTATTGGTGTCGAGTTTGATCGAAAAGAACGCTTTGCAGGCGAATCAAAAGCTGATTTTAAAACTGTCTTGAAAGTAGCCACCAATGGCATCTTTTCTTTTTCATACTTTCCACTGAGATTTGTCACTTTTTTAGGACTTTTCATGACTGGCGTTTCTTTTGCTATGATTTTGATTTATCTATATCTTTATATGGTAAATGGTCAAATTAATCCTGGAATCAATACCATCATCATTCTTTTGCTTTTCTTATTTGGAGTTTTGTTTTTTGTTTTAGGAATCATTAGCGAATATCTGGCTCGCATTTACGAAGAAGCTAAGGGTAGACCACATTTCTTGGTAAGAAATAAGGTTAATTTCTAAAACTTAATTAGATTCAGTCAGCTCGCTATCTGACTCAACTAAAGACACAATCATATTTTTCTTCAATTCTTTTCTGGTCAATAAAGGCCACTGATCTTCAAGTGGATTACCAAAGGCCAACTTAGGCATCAACTGTTGTTTAGGATCCATCATAATCTCTACTATGGTGGGGCCAGTTTGTTTAAGTGCCCAACGAATTTTTTTCTTTAAATCTGAATGAGAGTAAATCCTAGTCGTCACAAAACCAAATGTCTTTCCTAACTTCATATAATCTGGATTAGTGACTCCTGTTTGAGGACTTACGGCTACATGGTGTTTATCTAAGTAAGCATCTTGAAATTGACGAATAATTCCATAACCATCATTGTTAAGAATAAAAATCTTAATTGGAAGTTTCAAATAGGCAAGTGTCTGCATTTCCTGAAGATTAAATTGAAATCCTCCATCGCCATCAATGCAGATTACTTCCTTTTTACCCTGAGCAATAGAGGCACCAATTGCTGCTGGAAAAGCATATCCCATAGGAGAATTGCCAAACGCTGAAAAAAGCCTTTGACCTTGCTTGAGCTTGAAAGACTGCATAATCCAAGTCAAATGACCACCTTCATCGGGAATGACAGTGGCTTTTTCATTGAGTTCTAAAGATAAAACTTCGCCAAAAACATAAGGATCTACATAGTCTTTTCTTTGATAATATTCAGGTTTTACATTAGGATATTCCTTTTTCCAATCTTGAGCCCTTTGCAACCACTTTCTAGTATTTGGCAACTCGTTCTTAAACAAGGGGTATTGCTTAATCATTTCTTGCAAAAATTCTTTTGCATCGGACTGAATAGTCAGTTTAGGAGTTAGGCCTCTTCTTTTACTTAACTCTGCTTTATCAATATCAACCATGATCAATTTCGATTTTCGAGCGTACATACTTGGCTTGCCACCCGTCTGTCGAGTATCAAGCCGCGAACCAACACTTAGTAAGGCATCGCTGTTTTGAACCGTAAAATTAGCAGCTCTTGAACCATATACTCCATGAGAACCAATTAGTTGTGGGTGATCCCAACCAAAAGTGTCAAAACCACTCCAAGATGTAATCACTGGAAAACCAGTTAACTTGGCTAGTTTATGGATTTCATTCACTCCTACTGCCAATCTAACTCCGCCGCCAGATAATAAAACAGGCCTTTCTGCTTTACTTAGTATTTTCCAAGCTCTGGTGGCTTTCTTCTCTAATTTAGTTCCTGTATCCAAATAGGGAAGTTTAGTTGGAACTGGATAAGCCTTGAGTTGGGTTTTCTTAATTGGCACTCGTTGAAAATTCATTGGAATATCAATCAGAACTGGTCCAGGACGACCTGATTTGGCAATATAAGTAGCTTTTTCTAACTCATAGCGAATATTTTCAGCTTTTTTAAGCATAGTGGAGTATTTTGTGATCGGTTTCATCATCTCCACGATTTGCGTTTCCTGAAATCCTACCTGTCTAACGTCTGCTGTACCGGGATCAAAACCACGCTGCTCATAAGTATTTACCTGTCCGGTGATATAAAGAGCGGGAATAGAATCAAAATGAGCACAAGCCATACCAGTAATCAAGTTAGTTGCTCCTGGTCCAGAAGTAGCCATGCAAGCTGCATAACCTGGCCCCATTCTTGAGTAAGCTTCAGCCATCATGGCCGCAGCTTGTTCGTGCCCACAAGAAACATAACTAATATCTTTTCGGCCATGAAAAGCATCAATTAGAAATGAAATCGCTCCACCAGTAATTAGAAATACCTGTTTAACACCCTGCTTGACCAAAAAATCTAATACAAAATCATTGAGTTGATATTGTCTGTCAAGTTTGTTCATTTCTGAAGCTTTCATTTTAGATTAATTTGATCTTTAAAGATTATATATGACTGTGTTTATTTTTTAAAATTAATCTTCTCCTTGATCACCACAAAAGGCTTTTTTCTTACTTGAGAATGGATAGCGCCGACATATTCGCCAATTATTCCCAAGAAAAATAACTGTATTCCCGAGAAAAAGAGAATTAAAATAATCACACCAGTAATACCAGGTATCGTGACTTTCCAGTAAAAAAGTTTCAGTATTAAGTAAATAATAGCTCCAAAAAAACTTAGGCTAGATAAACCCAGGCCCATATAAGTCATTAATCTAATTGGAAAAATTGAGTAACTAATTAGACCATTAATAGCAAAATCAACTAAATAGGGGAGAGTGCTCTTAGATCTACCTTTTCCTTTAGGTCTAGCACGTCGCTCATAAATAACTTTTTTATGACTGAAGCCCATCGTAGCTATCAAACCCCTCGCATAGGGTTTGTAATCATCAATTTTCTTAAGCTCATTAATGATTTTTTTATCAATCACACTAAAAGACCCAAAGCCGCGTGGCAGGCTTTCTTTTGAAACTAGGTTTACTAGACGGTAAAAAAACTTACGCAAGTACTGCATTAACAAACTATCTTGAGTTGATTTTCTGACTGCCATCACTAATTCAAATCCATTCTCCCAATGTTTCAAAAGAGTGGGAATTAACTCAATGGGATCTTTCATGCTTCCTTCATAGGGAATAATGACATCACCGCTGGCATGCATTAAGCCCATCCAGCCACTTTTCTCTGGACCAAAATTACGAGAGAAACTTAAAATTTTAATATGCTTGTCTTTTTTAGCAATTTTTTTAAGTATCTGAAGGGTTTTATCAGTACTGCAGTTATCCATAAAAATATGCTCATAGTCATATCTTTTAGATAATTCCTTCATTTCTTGTTTTATAGCAAAGTAAACATCTTCTAAAATTGCCTCTTCATTGAAAACACCTGTGATCACTGAAATTTTTTTCATAATTATTTTTCTAAAAACAATACTTTATTCTTCAAACCCATTTTTTTAATTTGAATCATGATTTTATCCCGATAGGCATTTGTGGAGATCAAAATAGGATAAGTTGGCATCGACTTAAGTTTTTCTGGATCAATAATTAATTTTCCATCTAATTTTCCCCCATGATAATCTGGGTTGGAATCAATAAAAGCTGCTATTGAAAGATGCTTCATCGAAGTTTGAGCTAACACTCTTTGAGTATAACCTCCGGCACCCCAAATATATAAACTCTGATTTTGTTTAACTAAAATTTTTAAAGTATCCTTTACTACTTTTAGCAATACATCGGATTCACTGATATAGTTTTTTAAATTAGATGAGATCTGATCATCCTTAACTAAATTTGGTTTTTGCCACCAAGAAGCTAAGATTGCAACTACTGAAACTTGTGACTCTAGAAATCTAAGCTGATACCCCAAAGAAGTCATTAAATTATAAAGCGAAGTTTTTGTAAAAAAATTAACATGCTCCATAGAAAATTGCTGATATGGTTCTCGATGTTCTGGCAAATAACGGACAGATTTTGAAATAAAAAAATTATTTGCATCAGGACTCTCAATATAAATTAGACCTCCACTATTCATCTTTTTATCTACCGCCTCTATAAACATTCTTAAATCTGGAATATGTTCTAAAACATGAGTTAATAACACTACGTCATATCTACCAGAAACCTTGCCATCATACATATTGCTTTCAATTATATCGAGGTTATCTCTTTCCTTAGCAATCTTGATCGCAGCTGGGGAAGGATCGGCACCAACAATATTTTTATACCCAGCTTTCCTCAGCAGTAGCATTAATTCTCCGGTGTAACAACCTACGTCTAAAATTTTAGATTTTTTCCCTGTAAAAAGCTTAATGTTCTTAAAAGATTGCTTAAATCTTTGAGACATCTCTTTTTTATAAAAACTATTTTTTTCTTTTTTAGAATTTATATTTTGAGTTAAATAAAATTTTTTCTTAGACATTTCTCGATAGTACTCTTTGATTTGCTTCAGATTGGGGGTATTGTCTGCAAAAGCAAAACCACACTTCTCACACACTACAACGTCATAGCCAGTATGAAATTTATTTTTACTTGGAATTAAAAATTTTTGCTGGTAAATAAATTCTTTTTGATTTGACCCACAAACTTCACAAGTTCTTTTCATAATATTTTTCTTATGTTTTATAGTACTCCATAGTCTTGACTATACCTTCTTCAAGTGAAGTCGTTGCTACAAAATTAAGCAATTTCTTGGCTTTATTCGTGTAGGGCACCCTCCTTGCAACCTCCATTGATGCAGAACGAACTCCAGATTGACCGTAAGGAACAAGCCTAATTGTACTAGTACTTGAAGGATTTGCTTTTATTACGGCATTTGCTAAATCTAGCATGGTATATTCAAAACTCCTCCCGATATTTACAATTTCAAAAGGGGTTTTATTATATTCACTTAACATTAATAGACCTTGGGCCGCATCGCCTACGTAAGTAAAACATCGAATTTGTTCTCCATCTCCATGAACTATCAGAGGCTTATTAGTTAAACAATTATTGATAAATATTGGAACAACAAACGTCTCTTTTTGTCCAGGTCCATAGACGTTAAAAAAACGAACTATTCCGACTTTAATTTCAGATTTTTTTTGTAAATTGAATAGATATTTTTCGATTAATATTTTGTTTTTTCCGTAAATGGAGTATGGTGATAATTTTCCATCTTCTTTAAATGGGACGTCTTTTGAATCACCATATACTTCTGATGACGAACTAAAGATGATTTTTTTGACACCGTTGGCAACACAATGATCAAAAAACTGTTTGGTATTTGTGTTGTTAATTTCGATTACCTTTTTTGGGTTTAATCGACAATTATCTACCCCTATCATTGCTGCCAGATGAATTACTACATCACTCTGCTTCAATAATGGAACTATGATTGAATCGTTAGAGAAATCGGCTTGAACAAATTTAACAGAAGGATAATCATACTTATACTGATCAAGCACTGTGACCTGATAACCCTTTGAAACTAATAGTGGCACAAGGTGTCTGCCAATAAGCCCAGCGCCACCAGTAACCAACACTCTTTTATGTATCATAATTATCTGCCAATTCCATGATAAATTATTCCAGCTTTTTGATAGGGTTCTTTATCAAGACAATTTCTGCCATCGATTACAATCTTAATGTTATTTTTGAGAAAAATCTCAGGAGATATTTCTTGTACCAACTTAGTATGGGCCACAGTAATCACAGCTGCTTGAGCGTTTTTTAAAGCTAAGCTTAATGATTTAACCGTCGATTTATTGGGTACATGAGGATCAAAAATTCTGACAGTTCCCCCACGCTTATTGATGTCGTTAATTATTTCTAACGACGGACTTTCTCTAATGTCATCTACATTTTCTTTATACGAAAGTCCTAATACTGCTATAGTAGAGTTTGATAGTTTTAGATCAATGCTTTCCAGAGCTTCTTCTAAGAGAGAAATTGTGTAGAAAGGCATGCTTTCGTTGATTTGACAAGATAGTTTGATAAGCTCATGGTTGAAGCCATGTTTATCTGCATAATCAATGAGATAGTATGGATCTAAGGGAATACAGTGACCCCCGATACCGCAACCAGGAAAGTGAGGCATAAAGGAGAAAGGTTTTGTAGAAGCTCCATTAATCACATTGACAACATCAATCCCTAATTTGGAAAATGACTTAGCTAATTCATTAACAAAGGCGATATTGATATTGCGAAAAGAATTTTCTACAATTTTCACAGCCTCCGCTTCTTTAAGAGAGAACATAGGTTTAACATCTGCTTCAATAATGGATCTATAAAACTCTAGTGCTTTATCCAAACTTTTTTTATCAAAACCACCAACAACTCTAGAAATATTATCGACCCTCCAATCAATGTCACCAGGGTTTATCCTTTCAGGACAGTGAGCTAATGAAAAATCCTTACCACATTTTCGATTGGAACCAGATTCTAAGATTGGAAGAATTATTTCCTCTGAAACGCCGGGGTTTACCGTGGATTCCAACACAACTAATTGCTCAGTCTTTAAATGAGGGGCAATATTTGAACAAACACTGATAATATGGCGATAATCAGGAAGCTTAGAGGGAAGCACTGGGGTGGGAACGCAGATAATAATTACGGATGCGTCTGAAAGTTTGGAGAAACTTGTAGTTGCCTTAATGGGATAATTGGTTAATTCATGCTGAAGATAGCTATCTTTGAAAGGAGATATGCCTCTATTAATTTTATCAACTTTTTGCTTGTTAATATCGATACCTAGTACGTTGTATCCTCTTTTTTTAACCAATAAGGCTAATGGCAAACCAACATATCCTAATCCTGCAATAGCTATTGTTGGCTTTTTCATATGTGTTGATTCTACTATATCTACCCATCTTTGATAGCAATAGTATAATGACTTTTATGAAGAAAATGCGTTTGGCAGATTTTGTGATTCAGTGGTTAGTAGATAAGGGACTTAATGATATTTTTTTGATTTCTGGAGGAGGAATAATGTTTCTGTGTGATGCAGTGGGTAAAAATAAAAAGATGAAGTATTATTCAACCCACCATGAGCAGGCATGTGCAGTAGCTGCAGAGGCGTGGGCTAGAATACACAATAAGCCTGGAATATGTTTGGTGACAACTGGACCAGGAGCAACCAATGCATTGACAGGAGTTGCGGGGGCGTATATGGATTCAGTTCCTATGATGGTGATTTCTGGACAAGTAAGATCAAACATTATGGCTGATTATGCCAAGCAGAGACAAATTGGACCTCAGGAAGGAAATACTGTCGCGGCTGCTAGGCATTATACAAAATATGCAAAGCTAATTATAAATCCAAATGAAATCTTGTATGAACTCGAAAAAGCTTACTACTTGTCAATGAACGGGAGGCCTGGACCAGCATGGCTAGATATTCCGCTAGATGTACAAAATGCTGAAATTAAACCATCTAAACTGAGAAGGTTTAATCGTCCTACATTAAAAACAAAGAAGAGCTTCCCTAATGAAGTTAAAAAAGCTGCAGCTTTATTAAAACAAGCCAAACGACCAATTTTGATTTTGAGCAGAGAGGTGAGAAGTTCTGGCGCGGTGGGGAAATTACTAGATAATTTTATTAAAAAAATTAAAGCACCAATCGTAACACCATATGGAGGATTTGATTTAATTCCCGAAAATAATCCGCTAGTTATGGGAACATATGGACCAATAGGTCAAAGAAAAGCAAATTTTGCTCTGCAAAATAGTGACCTCATTCTGAGTATCGGATCAACGCTTAGTATAGCCGCTACTGGTTTTAATTTTTCTACTTTCGCACCTAATGCTAAAAAAATTATGGTTTATGTTGATTCTGGAGAATTGAAGAAAAATACGATTAAGATAGATCTAAAAATTGAGGCCAGCGCGAAAGAATTTATGACTGAGTTGTTAAGACAGTTAGGAAATACAAGGCTTACTTATGACCCTAAGTGGAAACAGGCGTGTGCTTACTGGAGGGATACTTATGGAAACGTGATCTCAGATTTTTATAAGAAGAAGAATTTTGTTAATCCCTATATATTTTTTGACAAACTATCGTCTTTACTTAAGCCCAAAGATACAGTTATTGCGGGAAATTCATTAGATACTGCCTCAATGTATCAAGCATATAAAGTACAAAAAAATCAACGAGCTTTCAATAATGCAAACTGGGGAGCGATGGGTTGGTGTTTGCCTGGTGGGGTAGGAGTGGCAGTAGCCACAAAACATCGAACTATATTAGTGACGGGAGATGGTAGTGTTCAAATGAACATTCATGAATTGGGAACAATTTCCCATTACAACCTACCGGTAAAAATCTTTATTTTTAACAACAGTGGTTATGAGAGCATCAGAATCATGCAAGATACGCATTTTGGAGGTAATTACGTCGGGTCAGATCAGAAAAGCGGTGTAACAAATCCTAATTTCAAATATCTTGCTAAAGCCTACTCAATACCATATCTGCCTCTAACTAATAATGAGAGTATTATTAGAGTAACAAAAAAAGCGTTAGCGATTAAGGGGCCAACAATCATTGAAATGAGGGTGGATCCACAACAACATCGTATCCCAAAGGTTTCTTCATTCAGACATCCTGATGGAACAATGGAATCACGACCACTTGAAGACATGTGGCCTTTTTTGCCAAGAGAAGAAATCAGGAAAAATATGAACATGTTTAATAAGGATATACAATGAAGATTCTTATAACTGGTGCAGGCGGATTTGTGGGAAAAAATTTATTGGAAGGATTAAGTAGTCGCTATGAAATATTTGCACCTCGAAGTAAAGAACTGGATTTGACCGATTTTAGAGCGGTAGAACAATATCTCAAGAGAAATTCAATTAATATAGTTGTTCATGCAGCAGTGCATTCGGCACTAGCGGTGAGCCGAGAAGAGGGATTCCAAACTGATCTCAGGATGTTGGTGAACTTGACACGTAATCTAGACCTGTTGGACAGGTTGATAGTATTTGGGTCGGGAGCTGAATATTCTAAAAACAGGGACATGAAGAAAGTCTCAGAGACTGAATTGGGACAAAGTATGCCAGATGATTTGTATGGACTGGCAAAGTTTTTGACTAACGAGATAGTGAGGCGAGAGCCAAAGATGGTAAATCTAAGATTATTTGGAGTGTATGGACCATATGAAGATTATCGTCACAAATTTATCAGCAATGCCATTGTAAAGAATCTTTTGAGAATGCCGATTAAAATTAAACAGGATGTTATCTTTGATTACCTCTATGTAACTGACCTAGTGCCAATTGTTGAGTATTTTATTAATCATCAAACAAAGCATAGAGATTATAATGTATCGACAACTAAATCTATCAAATTGAGTGAAATTGCTGAAATTATTAACCAAGTGGCAGAAGAAAAGTCTGAGATAACAATTGTAAACCCCGAATATAATTATCAATACACAGGCGACAATACTAGACTGAGACAGGAAATCCCTGAGTGGACAATAGTAGGTTATAGAGCTGGAATAAAAAAATTGTATGACTACTACAGAGAAATCATCTCTAATCTAGATAGAGAGGGAATAGAAAATGATGCATACTTTAAGAAAACCAATATCAAATAAAACTCGAGTTTTGATAACAGGAACATCGGGGATGTTGGGCGGAGTTTTAGAAAGTACTTGGAAAGATAAGTTTGAATTACTGACCGTTAGTGGTCGTGCTCAATTTGATTTTGAGACAGGCAACTACGAAAAACTTTATCGTGAAACTACGCCCGATGTTGTTATTCATGCCGCAGCACTTACTAATCTGGAATACTGTGAAAATAACCCAAGAGAAACTTTGCTTGTGAATGGATCATCTGTCGAGAAATTGATCTCATCTATGCCAAAAGTAAAAATTATTTTTATTTCGTCAGAAGCAGTGTTTCCACCAAACACAAAAAACGCCACAGAAAATACACCAACCCACGCCCAAACAGTTTATGGCAAATCAAAAGAACTGGGGGAAAATCACTTGATAGCAGCAAAAATAGGCGCTGTCGTGAGAACTACGATAGTTGGTAGGAATATTAATAAACAGGGAAATTCCTTAACTGAATGGATCGTTAGTTCTTTGAATAATAAGCAGTCGATAGCTTTGTTTGATGATGTGTGGTTTACACCCATTAGTATTTGGCACTTAGCAGATGCTCTAGAGTGGGTGATAAAAAATGAAACACCCAAAATATTGCATATTGCTGGGGGTGAGAGGGTGACGAAACATCAGTTTGGATCCAAGCTAGCTATTGCAATGGGACTAGATGAAAAACTGATAACCGTAGGGAAGTTGAGAGAAAGTGGACTCAAAGCCAAACGCTCTAATGAGATGAGCTTAGATAGTTCACTTTACGAGAAATTATCAGGACGCAAGTTACCAAGACTAAACGAAGTGATTGAGATGATTGTTAAAAGCTATAATGCCTAGGGAGTAATATGAAAAACTTAAAAATAGGGAAAAAAACAATTGGTATAGACAAACCTACTTATTTTATTGCTGATATTGCAGCTAACCATGATGGTGATTTAAAACGAGCAAAACATTTAATTTATCTAGCTGCAGAGATGGGTGCAGATGCCGCAAAATTTCAAAATTTTAAAGCCAACAAAATTGTAAGTGACGTGGGCTTTAGAAAATTAGGAGATCAATTAAGCCATCAAGCAAAATGGAAAAAGTCGGTTTTTGAAGTATATAAGGACGCGAGCATTAATCCAGATTGGACTTCTATTTTAAAGACAACATGTGATGATGCTGGCATTGAGTACTTTACGAGTCCTTATGATTTTGATTCGGTTGATACAGTAGATCCATATGTAAATGTTCATAAAATTGGCTCAGGGGATATCACTTGGCCCGAAATATTGACACATATTGCAAAAAAAGGAAAGCCGGTGATTTTATCAACTGGTGCATCGGAACTTTATGAAATAAAGCGAGCGATGAAGACGTTAGAAAAAGAAACCAAGAAGATGGTGCTGCTGCAATGTAATACTAACTATACAGGATCACTCGAGAATTTTAAGTATATTAATCTGCAAGTGTTAGATCTCTATAAAAAATTATTTCCCGGAGTAATCTTAGGATTATCTGACCATACCCCAGGACATGCAACAGTACTTGGGTCTGTAGCAATGGGGGCGAGAGTAATAGAGAAGCACTTTACCGATGATAATGATCGTGTGGGTCCAGACCATCCATTCTCGATGAACCCCAAGACCTGGAAAGATATGATCGATCGAACTAGGGAGTTGGAAGCAGCTATGGGTGATGGATTAAAAAAATTGGAGAAAAATGAAAAGCAATCAGTGACTGTGCAGAGAAGAAGTCTTCGAGCGACACATGATCTTGAGATTGGAAAAAAACTTGTTGGAAAAGATCTCGAGGCTCTGCGACCTATTCCCACAGGAGCAATTGAACCTTATGAAAGACCACGATTGATGGGTAAAAAACTCTTACTACCACTTAAGTTTGGTGAGGCAATTACTTGGAAACATGTACGTACCAAAAAAGATTGATGGCTGAATAGAGCTCGAGCAGGTTCCCTTTTATTTTTCCGGCAAAACGAGATTCGTCTTGGCGTTTGGCAGTTGTCAAGTTGATTTCTACCATCGAAATCGAGTGAGTGGTTAGATAGCAAAAAGCATTTTCAGTACCGATTGAATAATGCGTTTCTAGTTTGTTTCCAATTTTTGAAAAGAACTCCTTGCGATATGCTCTAAATCCACAAAAGGGATCTGAAATAGATAGCGTGCGTTTTGTATATAAGCTATACATTTTCTCCATCAGCCTATTTTTGAAAGAACGGTTGCCAAGGATTAGATCTGGTTGTCTGGTTTGGATCGTATGGAGAAATTGTTTTAAATCAACACCTAGATGTTGACCATCGGCATCAAAAGTAATGGCATAGTCAGCACCAAGTGAAAATGCATGTTTCAAACCTTTTTCTAACGTTTTTACGTAGCCAATATTCTTGCGATTACGAATAATTACTACTGGTAATTGAGACAAATAATGATGAGTAAGATCTGTGGAGGCATCATCAACAACAATGATATTGGGAATGATTTTACACACATCTTTAATAACAGATGTAATGGTATTTTGTTCATTGTAAGCTGGGATAACTACCCAAGTGCATGCATTCAATTGTTTATTACTCGACATGATAATGAATCATAATCTACTCACTCTGATACCAATCATAAATCCCTTTTATCGTTGAAGAGACGTTGTGACTTGGCTCCCATCCCAAATCTTGTTTGATTTTATCAAAATTAAGTGATTGATAAGGGATCTCGTTCTTAGCTTTATTTAATATTTTGTGTTTAACTTTTGTCCCCAAGCCCTGCTCAATACTATTTAATAACTTCAGCACTGATAGGGTATCATTGGAACCAAAATTATAGGCATGTCCTTTAGCTAGTTTAATATTTTTTGCCAATAGGAGATAACCATTCACCACATCTTTGACATAGAGATAATCTCTGACAAATTTCCCATCACTTCTGATTTCTAGAGTTGAGTTATCCATAATGGACTTAATAGTCCCAGGAATAATTCTGGAAAAATTCAAGTCTCCTTCTCCATAAATATTCCCAAAACGAGTCACAGTCACTGGCAAATCATAGGTTTGATAATATGATTGAGCAATTAAATCAGTGGCTGATTTTGACGCTTCATAAGGATGATCTCCCTGCAAGGCCATTTCTTCGGTGTATTGTTTTTTCCCAACCTTGCCATAAGCCTTATCTGAAGAAGCCACCACCACCGCTTTAACATGAGGGTAGAGACGTGCCGCTTCGAGCACATTGACTGTTCCCATCACGTTTGATTCATAAGTTCTGCGAGGATTATAGTAAGCTACGTCAACTAAAGCTTGAGCTCCCAGATGAAAAATATATTCGATCTCAAATTTAGTCACCACATCCATAATTTTGTCATAATCCACTAGATCTGCTTGCTCCATAGCTACTTTTTGATCTAACTTTTGCGTCATGAAATATGATTGAGGATCAAGAGAAAGAAAAGTAGTCACGACTTGGGCACCTTGTTGAACCAAAGTCTCCACTAAATGAGAGCCAACGAAACCTGTTCCGCCAGTAACTAGAATTTTTTTGTTTTTGAAGTTCATTGCCAAACCTTCCATTGAGCTGAATCTGATTGCCACATCTGATTTAATACCTTAACTTCTTTATAGGTGTCCATACAATACCAAAAGTCATTATGTTGATATAAAGAAAGCTGTTTTTCTCGAGCTATTCTTTTGAGAGCTGGATGCTCTGTTTCGCCTGCCCTTAAATAAGAAAAAAACTTTCGTTTGAAAACCATATAGCCACCATTAACCCAATCGGTCAGCAGCGGCTTCTCTACAAATTTATTAACAATTCCTTTTTCATCAATGTTCACTAAGCCGTACTTAGAGCGAGGATGAATGCCAGAAATAGTACCAATAGTTTTTTGCCTCTTATGAAAAGCCACTAATTTTTTGATGTTTAAATTTGTGACTCCATCACCATAAGTAGTCATAAAAAATTCATCTCCCTCTGGAATGTAATTCATGCATCGCAAAATTCTTTCTCCTGGCTCAGTATTAATACCCGTATCAACAAAGGTAATCTTAAAATCATCTATGTTGTGTCTGTTTTCAAGATAAAAAGTTCGTTTATGAGTTTTAGTATTCAAAGTAAAATCGGAAGTAAAGGCCTTTTGATCCAAAAAGAATTTCTTGATATATTCTGACTTATAGCCAAGAGCTAAGACAAACTCATTATAACCGTAATGGGCATAAGTCTTCATGATGTGCCATAAAATAGGCTTGCCACCTATATATACCATCGGCTTGGGTTTAAACTCGGTTTCTTCCTTCAGCCTTGTGCCGGTACCACCGCAAAGAATTATTGTTTTCATGATTAATCCCTTTATAAAGATAACAATATAGATACAATGTGGTTATCATATTACAATGTAACTTATGAAGACACAAGCTGAGTGGCGACAGCAAAAAATTTTAATTACCGGAGGAAAAGGCTTCCTTGGGTCTAAATTAATTAAAAAATTGATTAAAAAAGGTATCCCTAATAAGAATATTATTACCTTCAGTTCATCAGAACATGACCTGAGAAAAAATAGTCAGTGCATTAAAGTAGTTAAAAATATTGATGTTGTGATTCATTTGGCAGCTAAAGTAGGTGGAATTGGTTACAACAAAGAAAATCCAGCAACCTTGTTTTACGACAATACCATCATGAGTATTCAACTAATGGAGGCCGCTAGGCTTGCCGGGGTAAAAAAATTTGTCACCATCGGCACAATTTGCTCATATCCGAATCTTACCCCAGTCCCATTTAGAGAAGATGATTTATGGAAAGGTTACCCTGAAAAAACCAATGCCCCTTATGGATTAGCTAAGAAAATTTTACTCACACAATCCCAAGCATATCGCCAACAATATGGTTTCAACGCTATTTATTTAATGCCAGTTAATCTCTATGGTCCTGGAGATAATTTTGACCCAAAGCAATCTCATGTTATTCCAGCTCTAATCAAAAAGATAAGTGAAGCTATAAAAAACAATGAGGACTCCATTACAGTTTGGGGAGACGGCTCTGCCTCAAGGGAATTTCTCTATGTGGAAGATGCCGCTGAAGCCATAGCTCTAGCCACTGAAAAATATAATCAACCTGAACCGGTTAATTTAGGGTCTGGTTTTGAAATTAAGATCAAAAATCTTGTAAATCTTATTTGTCTCTTGATGGATTATCATGGAAAAATTATTTGGGATAAATCAAAACCCAATGGGCAACCACGAAGAAAACTAGATGTTTCTAGAGCTAAAAAAGAATTCGGGTTTACTTCCAAAACAGATTTTAAAAAAGGATTGGCTAAAACCATTCGTTGGTATCAACAACAGGCTAAAATAAATAGAGCTTAGGTAAATTCAATGCTAAGATAGGTATGTGCTTTTTAAGCGTTTTAAAAAACTTATCTACTGGTTTGATCAACACGGACTATTTTCTCTAAGTCTGTTTCTACTCGTTTTTATTCCTCTTTATCCCAAACTACCTCTATTTGAGGCTATACCTGGATATTTAGTCAAGGTCAGATTGGAGGATATTCTAGTATTTCTAACCGGAGTTTTTTGGCTGATTCAGTTACTGAGAAAAAAAATAGCTTGGCACACAAGTTATCATTGGCTGATCATTGGCTACACATTGGTTGGATTTCTCTCATTACTTGTTGCTATTAATCTACAACAGACTATTCCCGCTCAGTTACTTCATATAAGCAAAAGCGCCTTGCACTATTTTCGTTATTTAGAGTACTTTTCCTTATTCTTCTTTATGTTTGCTGGAATAAAAAGTAAACTCCATCTTCAGATATCATTAGCCACCATCGTTCTAATTCTAAACTTAGTTTTCATTTACGGATTTGGTCAAAGATATTTGCACTGGCCGGCTTTTTCCACCATGAATAGAGAATATAGCAAAGGCCAATCTCTCATCTTGAATCCTACAGATAAGCTGCAGTCTACCTTTGGTGGTCATTATGATATGGCAGCATGGTTAGTTTTAATCATGCCCTTGCTCGTAGCCTGGTTTTTATACTCTCCATCAAAAAGAACCAAGTCTTGGTTAGGCCTAAGCCTTTTGGCTGGTTCATGGCTGCTTCTAGAAAGTGGTTCTAAAACTGCTCTAGCAGCTTGTTTGATAGCAATGACTATTCCAGTCTGGTATTTCTTAGGCCACCGGTGGGGGAAAGTCAAAGCAAATCTAACCATTGTTGGCGCCGGAATATTACTATCTACAATAGTTTTTATTAGTCTTTGGCTATGGCAGCGACCCACTCTCTATAAATTAGCTCCCTTTTTGCGCTCTGCGCAACATCAAACCCCCATTGATGCAACCTCACTAGCTGATGAAACTTGGTCAGAAAATGCTCGTAAATATGGGCTCTCAATGGGGATTAGGCTCGACACCTTATGGCCACAGGCACTAGAAGGTTTCTCGCTCAATCCTTGGACGGGAAAAGGTTATGCGACTCTTAATAAAAAAGGAGTTGCTGAATTTAATGAGGCAGATAGCACAGATAATAATTTCTTAAGAGCTTTGGGTGAAACTGGCTTATTGGGATTTATAATCTTATTTAGCCTGATTGTTTTAATAACTAAAACTCTAACCAATTCTTTGCCTCAAAAATTGCCCTCCCAAGCACTAGCGGTCGGCTTTATTGGCTCTACTGTTGGATTATTAATCAATGCCTTCATTATCGATGTTTTTGCAGCTTCCAAAGTTGCCTTTAGCTATTGGGCTTTAGCAGGACTAACAATCAAAAGCCTATATTTAAAACAGCCTCAAAAAATGGCTCTGCTTGATCAAAAAAGAATTCAACGACTAACTCTTTTCTGGAATAAAAACTGGCCAATTATATTAGCTAGCATTGGATTGATTTTGTTAGTTCACAAAAGACCCTTGACCGAATACAGCCTAGTTAAAAGCTTTGCCCTAGCACCTCAGAAATCAACCTATATGGCTCAAACTACCTGCTTAGCTCAAAATAATAATTGGCAACAATGTCTAACAAAATACCAATTGGGTTTATCAGGAACATATAGTCTATATTTACTACCTTTTTACCTCATACACTCCGATCCAGCCATGTATTATTTTGCCAATTTGATTTTAATTATTGGTTCAGCAACTCTGTTTGGCTTACTGATAAAAAAGCTCTTTTCCAACTCTACCTCTCAATTTTTACTACTAACTATCATCTTTACTACTCCAGCTCTTTATAATTTACCCTCTAAATCTAAGCCTGCAAATTTGTATTTATTTCTCATCTTGGTTATCGCTAATTTAGTTTTAACTAAATTCTTTGCAAATAATTTTTCCATCAAAGTTAAACTTCCTTACTCCCCCAAATTGGTAAATTTGGGACTACTGCTTATCACTCTCACTCACTTAATGCTGGTTCAGTATTTTATTCACGCAGGCGAGGGTATATTGGCAAGTTTTCGCGATACCTATCGTCCTAGTAGTTATGTAGCTATTCGTCGAGCCAATCGCCTCTTTGGCTCTAGAGCCAAAGCAGATCATCTCCAGCCAATTTTACTTCATCAAATTGAACCAACTCTCTTTGATATTTATGGAGATAGCTTTTATCAAATCAAGTCTCTAGAGAATAGTTCCCCTGAACAAAGCATGCTTGATCTAGATCAACTCAACTCCCCAGAACTATTTATCACCAACGCCAATCTCGATCAAAATCTTGCTGCCAAAGCTGTATTTGAAAAATATAAGCATCAATTCGGAATTAAGCTCAAAGATATTGATTGTCGTCATGACTGCAACTATTATCAACTCCTTGCTCAGGAAATTGAAATCCCTACTCAACCACTATCATGGAATCAAGACCCCTTGATTATCAATGAAAATTATAGTTTTGCGGTGATTGACAATCATATCATCAGCCATTTGGGTGTTTCAAAATATCTCTCTCATGATCAGGAGGTGCTGAAACAAATCTTAACTGAGAAAGAGCTAGATTTTATTTTCTTAGCCGGAGAAAGTGGGGAAAATTTAGAGAAAAATTGGGGCGGATTATTTATGCAACGCCTAGACCCTGCCCTGGATGCTCCGATAATTTCAGTTTTGAGCGGTTATAGTTCTAAAGATCACTCATCTTTTGGTCCTCAGCATCAACTGTTCTCGATAGATAGCTCTTGGTTTGTCACCCTAGATGCTGCTTCTCATCACTCCAGCCCAGCTCAAAACATTTTTCTCTATGACGCCTTATTACAGCTAGAAAAACACCCAGAGATCAAAAATATTTTTATTATTAGCCATGACTCATCCTGGCTCGAATCTCATCCAGATAATTATTATTTTTGGGAAGACTTTCCCAAAGCTTTGCAAAAATATCCAAAAGTTAAGTTTAATTTCATTTTCAACTCTCCACTCGAGCCCGATACGATTGAAGAAATTCGACTCAGACTTCCCGATAATTCTAAATTAATTGCCCCACCCAAAGGCGAAGATCCTTTTAATGATTATCTTCAAATTAGAATCTCACCTCTTGAAGTCGAAATCTCTTCCAATCGGCTAATAAAGTAAAAATCAATCTAGTCATTCCCTTCAAGATTAGCCATAATAAAAAGAATGGTCAAAAAATTATGGCAACAACACAGTTATATTATTTTAATACTAGTTTTAGCTCTGGGATTACGCCTTCCTCACCTCAATGGCTCTTTTTGGCTAGATGAGGCTGCTCAGGCTTTAGAAAGTTCTCGCCCTTGGTCTCAACAACTTGATTTAGCTCAAGACTTCCAACCACCCTTAATTCATTTACTACTATTTTTATCAATCAAGATTTCGACTGCTGAATGGTGGCTGAGATCTATTGGAGCTTTGATTCCTGGATTAATTACTATTTGGGCTAGTTACGAAATCGGCCGACAACTGATTAGTAAAAAATCAGCCATCATCGCCACCTTGCTTTTAGCCACTTCCTCATTTCACATTTTTTATTCTCAAGAACTTCGGCCTTATTCTTTACCAGCTATGTGGGCAACGATCTCTTGGTTGTTTTTAATAAAGGCAACTCGTGTTAAAAAATTCTCTCGTAAACATTGGCTTGGTTTTATTATCACTTCTATTTTGGGGCTCTATTCCTCTTACTTATATCCATTTCTATGGTTTTCTCAACTAGTGTGGTTAATTTGGCAACATAAAGATCACTGGAGAGAAACTCTAACTAGTTCTTTTTTAACAATTATTTCTTTTTTACCATGGATGCCATTTTTTTTAGAGCAACTCAAGGTAGGAAAAAGCGTGCAACAAGAACTCCCAGGTTGGGAAAACGTGGTTAGTATTTCTCAACTTAAAAGCCCTGCTTTAGTGGTGGGCAAGTTTGTTTATGGCGTAGTTAACATTGAGCTGAATTGGTTTTTTATTAGCAGTTTTATTTTTTTGATTTCATTAATTTTTTACCTAGTTCGATCTGATCTCAAAAAGTTTAAACAAAAACAAAGAGAGAGGACTCTGAAGTTACTCATCAGTTGGCTAATTATTCCCTCAGCATCCGCCTGGCTAGTCTCATTTTTTGTTCCGATTATCAGACCAAAACGAGTTTTATTTTTATTACCAGCTGTTTATCTAACGGTGAGCTTGATTGCAACAGTCGCAAAAAAACGAAACAGAAAACATTGGGGAACTATTTTAATTTCTTGCTTTCTAGCTCTGAATGTTTTTGGAGTTCTCCAATATCACCTCAACTCAAACTACCAACGCGAGAACTGGAGAGCTCTTCATCAAGAAATTTCTGACAGCTACCCTACATCAGAAACAATCATGCTATTTTCATATCGAGGCCCATTTTCACCTTGGAAATGGTACGATCAAAACAATTATCAAACACTCTCCACTGGAGAACTATTCATTGAAAATGCGTCTCATCTTTCTGATAAAATCAAAGCCTTAAGTGAATATCGATATGTTTTACTTTTCGATTATCTGCGTGATTTGACAGATCCAGACGATCAATTAAGGACAGAGCTTTGGTCGCTTGGTTTTCATGAGATAAATACGATAGACTATCCTAATATTGGGTTTGTGAGAGTATTTAGTAGATATAAACCCACCGCACAATTATGAACATTGGTTTTGATATCACCCCCATCATTTATGGTCGAGGAGTTTCTCGATACACTCAAAACTTGATTGGGGCTCTTAGTAAAGAGTCTACTCTCAAAATATCAGCTCTTGGATATTCATGGAGACAAAAGAGAAAACTCGAAGAATTTGTTAAAGAATACAAGATTAGCAACTCAACCATTCTCTCCATTCCACCCTCAATGATGGGACTGTTGTGGAAATTAAATAAAAGCCAAGTCAAAAACTATTTGCCCAAAATAGACCTCTTTCATTCTTGGGATTGGATTCAACCTCCCGATAAAAACTTACCTCTTGTTTCTACCATTCATGATGTAGCCATGATTAAATATCCCAAAACTGCTCATCCTCGAATTTTAGCTGCTCATCAACGATCTTGGAAAATCTTGAAAGAGCGTCAGGCTCAGATAATTGCTGTTAGCAGAACTACAAAAAATGATATTGTAAATCTTTTAGGGATACCCAAGTATCAAGTTCAAGTCGTCCATGAGGCACTCCCGGTAGAGTTCAAGCAAACTAGTCGGCAAGTTTCTGAGGATGAGGCCGAATTTATTAAAGACAAATTGGAGTTAAATAAACCCTATATTCTGTTTGTCGGCACTCGAGAACCCCGAAAAAACTTACTCAGACTCATTAAAGCTTGGAAGCCATTGGCCAAAGACTATCAGCTCATTGTGGTTGGAGAAAGAGGTTGGGATAAAACTGAAAAAATCAGCCATTCTAATTTAAGATTTTTGGGACAAGTACGTGATAGAGACCTGGCTGTGCTTTATGGAGAAGCTGAAGTTTTTTGCTACCCCAGCCTATATGAAGGTTTTGGCTTGCCTATTCTAGAATCATTTTTTCACGGTACTCCAGTTGTAACTTCTAATGTTTCCTCAATGCCAGAAGTAGCTGGAAATGCTGCTGAGTTAGTCAATCCAGAAAGCACTACCGATATTCGCCAAGGAATAGAGAATGTTTTGAATGAATCTCTCGATGATCAAAAAAAACGTTTGCAAAAAATGATTATTCGTTTGCAAATGTTTAGTTGGGAGAGGGTAGCTCAAAAAACTATCGATGTTTACAAAAAAGCATTACAATCAAAATAATGAGCTCTCAATCACTTCAAATTGCCATAGACGGAAATGAAGCCAACTCTCTCAATCGGGTGGGCAGCAATGTCTATGCTTTTGAAATTTTGAAATCTATTGAAGAATTAACTAGAAAAAACAACTCGCTCAACTTTACAATTTTACTCAGAAAAACTGCTTTTGATGATCTGCCACCAGAGAGAAGTGGTTGGAAATATAAAGTTATTAAGCCGAGTTTTCTTTGGACTCAATTTACAGAACCCTTGCATTTGTTTTTAAACAAAGATAGTTACGATATTCTATTCACTCCGGGCCATTATGCTCCCCGCAATTGTCCTATTCCCTACATTTCATCAATTATGGACCTAGCCTTTCTTAAATATCCCGACCAATTTGAAAAATCAAATTTGGTCCAACTCAAACATTGGACTAAATATAGTGCCAAGCATGCAAAAAAAATTATCGCTATTAGCCAATTTACTAAAAATGACATTATCAAAAAGTATCGCAAAAAAAATGAAGATATCGTTGTGGCTCCACCAGCTATCTCAAATATTAAACCCGTTGGTACTCAACAATCTAATGCTTTCTTTAAAAAACATCACCTTAAAAAACCCTACTTTTTATTCATCGGAACAATTCAACCTAGAAAAAATTTGGAAAGATTGGTTGAAGCCTATGAAAAATTTTGCCGGCAACTTAGCAGTCAGCAATTGAATAGAAAATCACCTCCCTCCCAGTTACCCCAATTAGTTTTGGCTGGAAAAATTGGCTGGTTGGCAGAGCCCATTCTTGATCGTATTAAAAAATCTCCTTTTTTTGATCACATCATTCTTCCGGGATTTATACCAGAAAAAATAAAGCCATCCTTATATAGACAAGCTACGGCCAGTCTTTTGCTAGGTTTATACGAAGGTTTTGGCATTCCTCCCTTAGAATCACTCTATTATGGTTGTATTCCCATTGTTTCTAATACCACTAGCTTACCCGAAGTTGTGGGAGATGCAGGAATCAAAATTGATCCAACTGATACTAGAAAAATAGCTGAGAGCTTTGGAAAGGTTTATAACATGACCATCAAAACCAAAGCTGTTTATCGCAGAAAAGGCAAGCAGCAACTTCAAAAATTTAATTGGAAAAAATCGGCGACGATCATTTTGAACACCATTGAAAAAGTAGCTCATGACTCCCAATAAATCATTAAGCAATCAAGTTATTTTGGGAATTGATCCAGGCTACGACCGTATTGGTTGGGCAGTAGGCTCAAAATTAAACTCTAAACTAGAAATTTTAGACCTTGGTTGTATTCAAACAAATAAAAAAGATGATTTGTTCAGTAGATATCAAGCCTTAGAAAAAGAACTGTCAGAGATTATAGATAGATATACACCAAATGAACTAGCCATTGAAACCCTTTTCTTTTCAAAAAATAAAAAAACAGCCCTACAGGTAAGTGAAGCTAGAGGAGTAATTATTAGTTCTTGTGTCAAGAATTCTTTAGAAATTTTTGAATATTATCCCAATCAAATTAAGTTAGTCGTCACTGGAAATGGGCAAGCTGACAAGCAAGCAGTAGAGAAGATGGTCCGCTTACAGCTCAAGCTACCTCGAGAAAAGATCATTGATGATGCCATCGATGCCATCGCGATTGTCTTGACTCATGACGTTACCAGAAGATAACCCAAATTCCTCGTTGGCCCAAGGAGGTGACTGCGCTATAGTGAGCTTATGATTTCTTACTTGCGCGGTAAGCCTCAAATTTTTCAAAACAAGATCATTATTGATGTTAATGGAGTAGGCTATGGAGTTTTCGCTAGCAATAAAATCTTGCAACAAACTAACAATCAAGAAGAAATTGCCCTTCACATCTATACACATATTAAAGAAGACCGCTTTGAACTCTATGGATTCCTCACCATGCAAGAGCAACAACTTTTTGAGCTCATTCTAAGCATATCAGGCATCGGTCCTGCCACAGCCTTGGAGTTGATTGATCGAGATTCAGATCAATTAATCACAGCTGTCCAAGAAGCAAATGTTTCTTTTTTCAAATCTGTACCTAGAGTTGGTAAAAAGATGGCCCAAAAAATAATCATTGAGCTCAGTGGAAAACTAGGTAAACTCAAAGAACTGAACTTAACCCCATTGTCTCCCAAACAACAAACCGTGACAGATGCCTTGATTTCTTTAGGTTGGGATGAAAATAATGTTCAACAAATATTAGATCAAATCGATTTAGACGAACTATCAGAACAAGAGGCCATTAAACAAGCTTTAAAAACTTTAGGATGAAAGACATGGATAAAAAAACCCATCCGCTTAACTCAAAAGTCGCTGAAGACGAGATACTCCTTCAATCGCTACGAGCCAAAGACTGGGATGAGTTTATTGGTCAAGATACCATCAGAAAAGCCTTAAAATTATCAATCAGAGCTGCTCTTGGACGAAAAGAGTCACTCGACCACATTCTTTTGTTTGGACCACCAGGATTGGGCAAAACTACACTTGCTCATTTAATTGCCAAAAGCATGGAGGCCGATATTAGAGTTACTTCAGGGACAGCTCTGAATAAAGCTGGTGATTTAGCGGCTATCCTAACCAACCTAAAAGATGGCGATATTTTGTTTATAGATGAGATTCATCGCTTGCCTAAAATAGTGGAGGAGACTCTCTACCCAGCCATGGAGGATTTTGCTCTAGACATCGTGATCGGCAAAGGGCCTTCAGCGCGTACAGTTCGTTTAGACTTACCTAAATTTACCATTGTTGGCGCTACCACCCGCTTTGGATTATTAGCAGGACCTTTTCGAGACCGTTTTGGTTTAACTCATCGCCTGACTTACTATCAGCCCCAATCTCTTGCAGATATTGTTTCCAAAGCAGCTAAAAAACTTAAAATAAAAATTGATAAAAAATCAGCTTTAGAAATAGGCTATCGATCTAGGGGAACACCTAGAATTGCGCTCAAGCTCTTAAAAAGAGTTAGAGATTACGTCCAAGTTAATGAAGTTAAAGAAATAAATATGGAACAAGTTATTCTATCTTTAAAAATGTTTTCCATTGATAAAAAAGGCCTTGATGATACCGATCGTCGCCTATTAAAAAAATTGATCAAGTACCACCAGGGAGGACCGGTTGGTCTAACCACCATTGCTGCTACGCTTAATGAAGACACAGGGACTATTGAAGAAGTTATTGAACCATATTTATTACAAATCGGTCTTATTAGAAGAACTCCCAAAGGCAGAGTAATCACTCAAGCTGCCTATATTCATTTAGGTGAGAAATATCCTGAAGAAAAGTAGTCTGTTTTTGATATAATACTATTATGTTGTTATCTAAAATCAAACGCCGCCTAGTGGCTATTTATCTAGAAGCAGTAACCGGTTTTTTGTGGTGGGGGGTCGGATTCTTACCTTCTCATCATGGTCGCCGTTTTTTTTATCGCCTTTTTGGAATGAAGATTGGTAGTGGATCTACTTTACATATGATGGGTAGAATCTATGATCCTCGCAACATTACTGTTGGAGAAGACACCCTCATTGGAGAGCAGACTACATTAGATGGGCGTAAACAACTTCCTAATTCCAAAGGAGGCTTGAAAATAGGCAATCATGTTGACATTGCCTCACAAGTAATGATCTGGACCAGTGAACACGATATCAATAGTGAAGACATGCGTCCCATTGAAGAGAAAGTTGTTGTCGAAGATTATGTATTTATTGGCCCAAGAGCCATTATTCTTCCGGGAATAACCATTGGTAAGGGGGCGGTTATTGGAGCTGGAGCAGTAGTAACAAAAGATGTTCTTCCTAAAACCATCGTCGCCGGTGTTCCTGCAGTAAAAATTGGAGAGAGAAAAACCCGAGAATTGAATTACAAATTGGGTCGAGCACGTCTTTTCCAGTAGTTATGAATAAAAACAAATTTTTAGGACTAACAGGATTGGTCAGTGCCGCCTTTATAGGTGGTGCAGTTATGCCTTCAGTTATCCGCCTGGGAACTAGTTTGATGCATCCATTTTTATTGAACTGGTTACGAGTCTTTTTAGGATTAATCGTTATCTTGATTTTTTTCAGAAAAAAATACCGAGCTAAACTAGTATTTACCAAAAAAAATATTCTATTTAGTTTAGTTTTAGGAATTGGCCTAGGACTAAATGTCACTATGTTTTCTTTTGGAATCCAACAAACAACTCTCGTGGCTTCACAATTGATATATACCCTAACTCCAATAGTCACAGGTTTCTTGGCTTATTTGCTTCTTAAAGAGAGGGTTACTTTAAAAAAAATCGGAGGAATGGTATTAGCTTTAACTGGAGTTTTAATACTAATTTTCTTTTCTCAATCTCCGGATAAGTCAATGTCTTTAGGAACTCTTTATGGTAATCTGCTGCTCTTCATTGGCATGTTTGGTTATAGTTCTTATTTGGTGTTTTCAAGAAAATTGACAGCTGTTTTTTCAATTATTGAAATGGTCCTATTAACCAACCTTTCTCTTTCAATTATTTTATTGCCTTTAGCTATATATGGAGTTTATCAGCAGGGCATTGCTCAGGTAAATTTAAGATCATTAGCCGCTATTATTTTGATAATGGTTAGCGCCTTAATATTTATGGCTTTGAGCCAATTAGCGATAAAACACCTCTCAGCAGGCACTGCCTCTTTAGGGAGTCTTCTTTCCCCAGAATTTGCCGCATTCGCTGGAATTGCAATCTATCATGAAGAACTTTCTCTAATACTGCTGATAAGCATGATTTTGTCTATTGGAGGCGTATTTATCAGTATCACGGCTGAAAAAACTACATTTCTTGATAAAATAAGAATAACTATTAATAAATTAAGACCAGATAGATAAATTTTATGACTCTCACCATTATCACAGTATCCTACAACACTAAAAAGTTAACTCTCCAGACAATTGATACCGCCTGGAAAGAAGCTCAATCTTCTAAAACACTAGTCAAAAAAACTGAGATCATTGTGGTTGATAATGACTCTAAAGACGGCACCGTTCGAGCCATTAAAGATAAGTATCACAGCAAAAACATCAAAGTAATTGCCAACAAGCACAACAAGGGTTTTGCCTCAGCAAATAATCAAGGTATTAAAATTGCAAAAGGTGAATATATCATTCTTCTTAATTCTGACACCATCGTTCAAAAAGGAGGTCTCAGTAAAATGGTGGAAACATTCGAACGATTTCCCTTAGATGATCGCACTGCAGCTCTAATATCTGAACGAAATAAAATTGACAAGCTTGGAATACTAGCTCCGACACTCTTAAATCCCGATGGGACTCTTCAGCCTCAAGGAGGAGATTTACCAAACCTCATTTCTCTTTTTAGTCACATGAGCTTTCTTGATGATCTACCTATTTTGGGAAAACTCTTGCCCTCAACTCAACACACGGGCCTTCGACAAAGTGAAAAACTTAGGTACTTTACCAAGGATGCTCGCTTAATCAAAAGAGGTTGGGTGGGTGGCACAGCCATGATGATTAGAAAAAAAGTCATTAAAGACATTGGGTTACTGGATGATGCAATTTTTATGTATGGAGAAGACACTGAATACTGTATGAGGGCCGCTCACCATCATTGGGATGTAGCCATTGACCCTCAAGCAAAAATTACTCACTTTGGTCAAGCTAGTTCTAGTAGCGCCAATGCCATTAAGGGTGAATTTAAATCTTATCTCTATAATTGGTCAAAGCACAAACCTCTCTGGCAAATGCACCCCTTAAAACTTATTCTAAAAATGGGCATAATACTAAGAGTAATTGCTTTTACAGTTTTACGTCCTGACAAAAAAAGACAAGCAATTTATCGAGATCTTTTATCTGAAATATAATTACTCGATCTCATGACTAAAAAAAAATCAGCGATTAAACAACTTCGAAAATGGCTTGATAAAAACATTCTCCTTTTGCTGTCAGGAATTCTATTAGTTTTTATACCTCTTTTTCCCAAAATTCCTTTCTTTAGTCCTATTGAAGAATATATTGTAAGAATTAGACTGGAAGATCTATTAATTGCTGCCACTGCTTTGGTTTGGTTAGTGCAATTAATTAGAAAAAAAATTCGCTGGAAATCTAGTCTGACTTGGCTTATTTTAGCTTATGCTTTAGTAGGCCTGCTATCTGTAATCTCGTCTCTGTTTATCATCAAAACCGTTCCTCTAATTTCTATCCACATCCTTAAAACTGCCCTTCATTACTTTAGATACTTAGAATACTTTTTACTCTTTTTCATTGTTTACTCCAGCATTAATAAGCTCAAGGACGTGAAGATTTTACTAGGAGTAATGAGTCTATCTTTTCTAGGTGTAGTCATTTATGGAATTGGGCAAAAATATTACTATTGGCCAGTCTACTCAACAATGAATCGAGAATTTAGTAAAGGAGTTAGGTTGTACTTGACTGGACAAGCCAGAGTTCAGTCTACCTTCGCCGGACATTATGATCTAGCCGCCTATTTAGTTGTCATTCTTCCCATTATGCTAGCCTTAGCTTATCAGGCCAAAAACAAAATTATTAAATCTCTTTTATTTCTAGCTCAATTTCTTGGAGTTTGGCTACTCATCATGACTGCAGCCCGCACTTCTTTTGCCGCTTATGCTTTAACCACTGCCGTTGTTATATTCTCTCTAGGATTCAAAAGAGCTTCTTTTTGGCCAAAAATGCGTTGGATTACTACTCGACTACTGTCACTTTGGACAATTATCTTCATCATCATGATTGGTTTTGGAGATGATATTTATGAACGATCTCTGCAAGTTTTAAAATCTTATCCTCAAGCTTATTCAAGCTATCAACAATTAGAGAAAAAGTCTTTACTACTTTATTCCAACACTCAAGCAATTTTAGAAACCACCAAACTAAACTTTAAAGAACCAACTCCTCCTCCCAAATCAATTTCTACAGAAGAAGCCGCTGTTATTGTGGCCTCAGATCAGAGACCAACTCTTGAAAAACCAAGCGACGTCTATGAAGACATCCCCGACTTAATTCCCACCGCGACTATTTCAGCAAAAGGAGAAACTGAGTTGATTTTTGTAGAACAACCACGGGTTTGGTCAGACAACGCTCTTCGTTATGGTCTTTCTATGGCAATTAGACTAGACACTCTTTGGCCAAGAGCCGTTCAAGGTTTTGTAAGAAGCCCTCTTTTTGGAAGTGGCTATGCTACCTTGAATAAAACTAGTTCCACTGACTTTACCATCGCTGATAGCACGGACAATAATTTTTTGAGAACTCTAGGAGAAACTGGCCTCCTCGGTTTCATTACTTTTTATGGAGTTACGATAGCTGGAATATTCATCGCTATCAGAGGCCTTAAAGAAAAAGATATGCTACTTTCCACCTTAAGCATCGGTTATTTAGCAGCTGCTATTGGACTACTATTCAATGCTCTCTATATTGATGTTTTTGCCGCCTCAAAGGTTGCTTTTACGTTTTGGTCTGTGACCGGACTTTATTTAGGCTATTATGAATTAAAGAAATGAAAAAACATTGGTTTTTGATATTATCTCTAGTTATTTTGGCTGCCTATCTAAGACTTTACCGAGTTGATAGCCCGTTAGCAGATTGGCACAGCTTCCGACAAGCAGACACCGCCTCAGTCACCAGAGAATTTACTAAACACAACTACCCAATTTGGGAACCCCACTATCAAGATCATTCCAATATCGCGAGTGGCTTTGATAATCCAGAGGGTTATCGAATGGTTGAATTTCCCTTAGTAAATTATCTAGAATCCCTTGTTTTGAAAACGAAGCCCAATCTCGATTTAGTAGTCGTCTCTCGCCTCACTTCAGTTGGATTTTCTCTCTTGGGCTTAGTCAGTCTCTATGGCTTTGTATATTTATTGACAAAGCGCAGAGCTCTCGCTTTTTTATCAGGTTTTATCTTTAGTACTCTTCCTTATAGCATCTTTTATTCTCGAGTCATCTTGCCAGAACCAGCGATGATGGGCACTCAACTAGCAGCCTTATTCTTATTTTTACTTTGGTTACAACAACCCAATAAAATTAAAACTAAAAGTTATTTTCTTTATCTTTCGAGTTTAATTGTTTTTGCCATTAGTCTTTTACTCAAACCTACCGCCATCTTTATTGCTCCAGTCTATATAGTCCTGAGTTTTGCCTACCTTGGAATGAGAGCTCTCTTTTCTCCTTGGTTGATTAGTTATGCCATTTTAGGAACAGCTCCTTTAATGGGGTGGAGAGCATGGATCAAACAATTCCCTCAAGGAATCCCAGTTTCTGATTGGCTATTAAATGGAAATGGTATTCGCCTCAGACCATCCTGGTGGAGATGGTTGTTTGCAGAAAGAATAGCCAAACTAATTTTAGGTTACTGGGGAACAAGTTTATTATTTGTCGGCCTGATTAGCAAAATAAAAACCAATCACCGCCTCCCATCTCTCTTTGACTTAATCACCCTCACTTGGGCTGGGTCAATGCTTTTATACTTAGTAGTTTTTGCCACTGGCAATGTTCAACATGATTATTACCAAACCCTTTTGATTCCCATCATTTCTATCTTAGTTGCCAGAGGCTTGGTTTGGATAACTGAAATTCTTCACACTAGAAAAATAATTTTGTGGATTAGTTTACCTTTAATTTTGGGTCTAACTTTTTTCATGTCTTGGTGGGAAATCAGAGGTTATTATGATATCCAACATCCAACCATTGTGACTGCAGGTCAAAAAGTAGATGAAATCACCCCATCGGACGCAAAAATTATTGCTCCCTATCAAGGAGATACTGCCTTTCTCTTTCAAACAAATCGAACTGGTTGGCCAATTGGGTTTGAGATTGAAGACAAGATTACTAAAGGAGCTGACTATTACGTCAGCATCAATTTTGATCAAGAAGCCAAAGAATTAATGGATAAATATGAAGTCATCGAAACAAACCCAGATTATGTTATCATCAAGCTCCACTAGATCATGAAAATCTTAATGCTGACTCCCTACCTGCCTTATCCCTTATTAAGTGGGGGTCAAATCAGAACATATAACTTATTAAAAAAACTAGCTGATAAACATGAAATCACCCTCTTTGCTCTAATTAAAGAAGAGTCTGAACGTGAATTTATTCCCGAATTAGAAAAATATTGTGCAAAGGTAGAAGTTTTTAAGCGCTCCCAAAAACCATTTACAGTCAAAAATATTTATAAGACTCTCATTTCTAGTTATCCTTTTTTAGTTATTCGCAACCACGTCCCTGAAACAATTGGTGCCGTCAAAAAAGAATTGGCTAAACAAAACTATGATCTAATTCATGCAGAAACTTTTTACATGATGCCTCATTTACCAGAAACAAAAGTGCCGGTGATTTTAGTTGAACAAACCATCGAGTATCTTGGTTATGAAAGTTATGCTCAAAAAGCTCCACTTTTCTTAAGACCATTTTTACAGCTGGATATAGTCAAAATTAAGCGTTGGGAAAAACATTTTTGGCGCTCTGCCAGTAAATTAATCGTCATGAGCCAAGCTGACAAAGACTTTATTGCTCAAGAAATTGGCAATCAAGAAAAGATAGAGGTTGTTTCAAATGGAGTTGATGCACAGTGGTTTAATAAAAAACGACGCAAACTCCCATCACAACCCACCGTGCTCTCAGTTGGTACCTTCAATTGGTTGCCCAATGTAGAGGCAGTCAAATTTCTAGTCACTAAAGTTTGGCCATTACTTAAAAAACAAATCATTGATGTTCAGCTATGGATTGTAGGCAATGCTCCCACTCAAGAAATTCTTGATTATCAAAAACAAAATTTAAACATAACTGTCACTGGTAATATTCCAGACATTCGTGACGCCTTTAAGGGCGCTCACATTCTAGCAGCCCCAGTTTTTAGTGGTAAAGGAACTAGGTATAAGATATTGGAAGCAATGGCTTCAGGCACACCAGTTGTAGCTACTAGCATTGCTGTGGAGGGTTTAGGAGTAGAGAATGGAAAGCATGTCTTATTGGCTGACTCCGCAGCTGAAATGTCTGATAAAATATCATTCTTAATCAGTAAGCCAGGTGAGAGAGGTAAATTGGCTAGAAGAGCTAAAAAATTTGTCGCTAAGCAGTATGATTGGAAATATATCAGTTTGAAACTTGATCAAGTTTACCAGGAGTTCTCATGAAAAAAACATCTCATAAAAAAAACGACCTCACTCTAATTATCCTAAGCTACAACACTCAATTTTGGCTTAAAAAAACCCTAGAGACTCTCAAAGAAGAGTATCTAGATAAAACTAAGTACAAAATTAAGACAATTGTTGTTGATAATGGCAGCACTGATGGCAGTATCGAGATGGTAAAAAAGAGCATGAAGTGGGCCCAGCTAATTGAAGTCGGTGAAAATTTGGGTTTTGCTGGTGGCAACAACGTGGCTTTAAAAAAAGTCACCAGTCGCTACGCGATGTTACTCAACTCAGACCTTGAGTTTAAACTTGATTCTAATTTAGACATCTTAATTGAATACATGGATGATCATCCTGAAGCAGGAGTGATTACTCCTCGAATAGAATTTATTAATGGCTCTATTGATCCGGGCTGCCATCGAGGAGAACCAACACTGTGGGCGTCATTAACTTATTTTGCCAAGCTAGAAACAATTTTCCCCAAATCTCAATTGTTTGGACAATATCACCAATACTACAAAGATCTAGAAAGCCATCATCTTATCGATGCTTGTAGTGGAGCAGCTTTTTTAATCAGAAAAACAGTCATGGATCAAGTTGGTTATCTAGATGATAGATACTTTATGTATGCTGAAGACCTAGATTGGTGTCGACGAGTTAGAGACGAAGGATATCAAGTAGTATTTCACCCAGAAGTTAAGATCATTCATCATAAATACAAATCTGGTATTAAGAGTGCTTCTAAAAAAATTGCCAAAACTACAAATAGGTACTTTTATGATACGATGCTTCAATACTATGATAAGCATTATGTTGATAAATATCCCAAATTTATTCGTACGCTCATCAGATATTACATAACAATTAAAAAAGGAGGTATCTAATGCATACCGATTTAACTTTTAAAATTATGCAGTTGCGAGCCAAGAATCAAAATGTGATGCTGACCGCAGTCACAGTTCTGATTGCAGCTCTATTCATTACCGCGTTGTTACCAAGCTTACTTATCCAATATGTTTACGCAGGACAACAACTCTTTAAACAACCAGTTGTCTTAGAGTACATTCCTATGATTAGTTTTGCGATAGGTGTGGGTTACTTTTTGGTAGCTATTATTGGAAATATTTTCAGAGCCAAGAGAATAAAATATCTGGAAAACCAAGTCAGCACCGAAGGTTGCTGTGGTAGTTGTTGTGATGATGACGATGAAGTTTTAGTCGAACTAGAGAGCTTGGCTGAAGCTTTGGCTGAAAAGAAAGCTCCTGCAAAAAAGAAGGCAGCTGTTAAAAAAACCAAATCTACTAAATCCAAAAAATAGCAAATCATGAAAATCGGAATCGACTGCCGGTTGAGTGGAGTAGCTCATGCCGGCATCGGTCGGTATATCGAAAACTTAACCAAACGCTTGCCGCTAATCGCACCTGAGGTTGATTGGGTTTATTTTTATCATGATAAAGATCAAGTTGTCCCAAGCTTAAAAGTTGAATCACGCTTAGTGCCAATTAGACACTACTCTCTTCAAGAGCAATTGAGACTAGCTCCAATATTTAAAAAAGAAAATCTGGATTTACTCCATGTTCCACACTTCAATGTACCCATTGGCTACTCTGGACATCTAATTGTCACTATTCACGACTTGTTATGGCACCAACAAAGAGGTGCTCAAGTAACTACCCTTAAACCCTGGAAATACTGGATGAAGTATTTTGGATATCGATTGGTCGCAGCCAGAGCAATTGATAAAGCTGAAAAAATTTTGGTTCCCACTCAAACCATCAGCGATACTTTGGGTGATTTTTACCCCAATTCAATAGATAAAATAATCGTCACTAAAGAAGGAGTTGACGAGCAATTACTTCAACATAAAAATAAGAAAATTTCTAAGAAAAAAAAGACCCTGATCTATGTGGGCTCACTTTACCCTCATAAAAATATTAAGCTCATTATCGAATCTCTACAAAAATTAACCGACTGGAAGCTCACAATTGTTGGCTCAAGAAATGTTTTCCAAGATCAAATCAAAGATTTAGCAAAAAAATTTAAAGTGGAGAAAAAAGTAAAGTTTGCTGGTTACTTAAAAGATCAGAGTTTGGCTAAAGAAATCATGAGCAGTACAGCTCTCGTGCAACCCTCACTTTCTGAAGGCTTTGGACTAACTGGAATTGAAGCTCTCTCACTAAAAACTCCAGTCTTAGCATCAAACATCCCTGTTTTTAAAGAAATATATCAAGATGCAGCTATATATTTTGACCCTCACTCTGTAGAAAGCTTTTTACTTGCTATCGATAGTTTGGCCAAAAACAAAACCCAACTAAAACAAGCATCTTCGGTGGTAAGTCAATATAACTGGGATAAAATGGCTCAAAAAACAATGTCCGCTTATAGATCTATCCTTTCTAAATAAAAATGAAACCTAAAGTTGCATTAGTTTATGACCGAGCTAACACCACTTATGGTGGGGCAGAAAAGGTTCTTTTGGCTCTTCATCAAGCTTTTCCTCAGGCTCCTCTCTATACTTCTCTGCATCATCATGATGCTAGGTGGGCAAAAAATTTTGATGTCAAAACTAGTTTTTTACAAAAAATTCCTTTTGCCAATAAACTGCATCGCTTTTTTGTACTACTAATGCCGCTTGCCTTCGAATCATTCAACTTGTCTGAGTATGATATTGTCGTTTCTATCACTAGCGCAGAAGCCAAAGGAGTTATTACTCGACCAAATCAACTTCATGTTTGCTACTTACTTACCCCGTCCAGATACCTATACAGCCACCGAACTCACTACGAACAAACTCACTGGCCTTTCAAAATTCCAATTATAAATTTTTTCAGCAAAAAAATATTTGATTATCTATCCTGGTGGGATCAAGCCGCTGCCTTTAGACCAGATGTAATAATTCCTATTTCAAATCTAATTAAAGATAGAGCTAAGCAATATTATCATCGAAATACTGAAAAAATAATCTATCCCCCTCTAGATCTCAATCAACTCAGACCAGTAGAAAACCATGAAGCTTATTCTCCCTACTATTTACCAGATAAATATTATTTAGTTATTGCTCGCTTAGTACCTTACAAAAGGATTGAGTTGGCGATTCAAGCTTGCCAACGACTTAATAGAAACCTAGTTATTATTGGTGAAGGGCCTTCTCAAAAAAAATTAGAAAAGATTGCTAACGAATCAACATATTTCTTGGGCAACGTCACCTCTATCCAGCGACAAGCAATATTATCTCAAGCTCAAGCTCTTCTCATGCCGGGAATTGAAGATTTTGGGATTACTGCCCTAGAAGCAATTTTATCCGACAAACCAGTTGTCTTGCACAAAATGACAGGGGCTGCTGAGTTATTTAAAGATGAAAAAGTAGCTATTTACTTAGACAAGCTCTCTACAAAAGCCGTAGAAAAAGCTATTCTTCAACTAGAACAAACTGAGTTTAGTTTTAGTCTTATCAAGAAAAAATTAACCAAATATGCTATAAACGACTTTATAGGGCGGTTTAAAAAAACCGTTTTTGATTTTTACGACAAGAAACAGGAGGAGCTCTCATGAGCGCTTTAGATCATACTTATGCGGTTATTTTAGCTGGTGGAGGAGGAACACGTCTCTGGCCAAAATCTCGTGAAAAAAATCCTAAACAATTTCTCAAGCTCGCAGGCAAACAAACCATGATCCAGTTAACAGCTGATCGCATAGCTAAATTTATTCCTTGGAATAAATTCATCGTCGTCACCAATAAACTCTATGAACAAGATGTTAAAGATCAACTGCCACAAATTCCCCAAGAAAACATCATTTCAGAACCAGAAAAAAAAGATACAGCTCTAGCCATGTTTGTGGGTAGTTTATATGCCAAAAACCTAGATCCAGAAGCTATTGTAGTTAACGCTGCTTCCGATCATATTGTTCCAAATACCCAAGAATATATCAGAGTTACCAAAGCAGCTATTGATACCGCTGCTAACGAAAAATACCTAGTTACGGTCGGCATTACCCCGACCTCACCCTCAACAGGATTTGGCTACATTAAAATTGGCAAAGACTTAAAAGAATTAGATAAAGATCTTCATTTATTTGAAGTTAATGATTTTACTGAAAAACCAGACGAGTCCACCGCCAAAACTTTTATTTCCACTGGCAAATACTTCTGGAATGCCAATATGTATGTTTGGTCTGCTCAAAATATTTCTCAAGCTTTTAATGAACACATGCCGGAAATGTATCAACTTGCAATAGAATTAGAGGGTAAATCTGCCCCGGATTTTCACAAGGCTTTGCCAGAGATTTATAAACAAGCTGAGAGCATTTCTATAGATTATGCAATTTCAGAAAAAACAACTAACTTAGTTTTAATTCCTGGAAATTTTGGATGGAATGATGTCGGTAATTGGAATGTTGTTTATGATTTAGGAACTAAAGACTCTGCAGGCAATGTGATCTTGAGTGATGGCAAAGAAGACCTCTCTTTATCCATAAAATCTAAGAATAACTTACTTCATACTGACAATCGCTTAGTAGCAATATTTGGAGTTGACGATTTGGTGATAATAGACACAGAGGAGATTTTAATGATCGCCCCCAAAGATCGAGTCCAAGAAGTTAAACAACTAGTTAATCGCCTCAAAGAAGAAGGCAAAGAAGAATATCTATAATCCTATGCCATCCTTTGAAACTCAAAAACGAGCTTTAGATATTGTCATAGCGGTCATTTTATTCATCATCTTTTTACCCATCTGGATCATAATTCCACTTCTAATTTACGTAGAATCAGGTGCCCCAGTATTTTTTACTCACAGGCGTGTGGGTAAAAACGGTAAAAAGTTTGACCTTTTTAAATTTCGCTCAATGGTCAAAGGAGCTGATGAGATCCTTCATGGTCAAGATAATCAATTACTTCAAAAATTCAAAGATAATGATTGGAAGCTTGAAAATGACCCCAGAGTTACTCCTTTGGGAAAAGTGCTTCGATCACTAACTATCGATGAGTTTCCCCAACTCCTAAATGTGGTTCGAGGAGAAATGAGCATGGTCGGTCCCAGAGCCTACGTTGAAAAAGAACTTAAAGAACAAACCAAAAAATATCCTAAAACTCAAAAGTATGTTGATCAAATTTTTTCAGTAAAGCCTGGCATTACCGGACCCTGGCAAACAGGCGGCCGTAATGAAGTATCTTTCAAAATTAGAGCCAAAATGGATGCACAATACGCAGATAAGAAATCTATTTGGGAGGATTTTAGAATTCTCTTCAAAACTCCCCAAGCTATGATTTCAAAGTGGTAACTGTTATACTTTTTCTATGTCTGATTCTCCAACTATCGATTTAGAAGCTCTCTCACTAAATGAGGAGCCAATCCTAAAAAAAATCTCCTTTGAAGAGGAAACTGAGAGCAAATCAAATTTCATGCAAAAATACAAAAAACAATTAATTATTGTTGGTTCAATTCTAGCTTTTCTATCAATCATCATCAGTGGCTTAGGGTTTTACAGCTATAAAATTTTAAATACCTTTAAAATACAGGCCGGTGAAGCTAAAAATACTGCTCAAGCTGCTTACACTAATTTCAAAAATCAAAACCTACCTGCTTCTGAAGCTGAGCTGAAAAAATTAGAGGGACAAGAGCAAGAACTCCGCCGAACTTATCAAAAATTAGGCTTTTTTAATTACCTTCCAATTGCAAGAAAATACTATCAAGACGGAGATCATGCCTTCAATGCTGCTGAAGCCGGACTTCGCGCTGGTCTAAAGGCAGTCGAGGCCATTGCTCCCTACGCAGATGTGCTGGGTTTTGCAGGTGATGATTCTTTTACCGGAGGAACAGCAGAAGATAGATTGAAGTTGGTTTTGCAAACTATTGATAAAATATCGCCAATTCTAGATGAGATCACCGCTGAGCTAGACATCGCTCAAAGTGAATTATCTCTAATCAATCCCAATCGATACCCAGAAGATTTTCAAGGACAAAACGTTCGCTCTTATATCTTAACTGCTCAGGAGTCAGGCCAGTCAGCTATAGAGTCAATTAGTCAATACAGACCCATCTTAGAACAACTTCCAGAGATAATGGGAGCTAAAGGTGATCGTAAAAAATATTTAATTTTATTTCAAAATGACAATGAATTACGTCCCACGGGTGGATTCTTAACAGCCTATGCGACCATTTTTATTGAAGATGGCAAGGTTTCACCTGAGAAATCAGATGATATATATGAACTAGACAAAAAATTTAATGAGCGCATTCCTATTCCTGAAGAATTGGGTCGCTATCTCACTACCGAGAAATATTGGAACTTACGCGACATGAATATTTCTCCTGACTTTAAAATCTCAATAGAACAATTTTTGGAGTACTACCTAGAGGTTAGAGGAGAGCCCAAGGATATTGACGGAGTCATTGCAGTTGATACTGAGTTCTTAACCAACCTGCTAGAAGTTCTAGGACCAGTAGAAGTACCAGGATATGGCACCTTCAGTGCTGAGACAGAACCTCGATGTGATTGTCCTCAGGTGGTTTATACCCTTTCAGAAATTATCACTAGACCAACTCCTTATCTTCGAACAGATCGCAAAGGCATCCTAGGCCCAATGATGAGAGCTATTCTTACCAAATCTTACGGTGCTCCTAGACAACACTGGCCACAACTATTCCAAATTGGAGTAGATGGCTTAGAGGGGAGAGATATCCAACTCTACTTTATGGATGAAGCCGCTCAGCAAGCTGCCGAGGACATTAATGCTGCTGGCACAATGGCTCTAGAAGAAAACGCTGATTTCCTAGCCATCGTAAATGCCAATCTAGGAGGAGCTAAATCAAATCTATTTGTTGAGTATGAGGTCTCACAAGTAATTGCTGCTCCTGAAAATGGGCAGCTTACTAAAGAAGTGGAGATCACCTATCGAAATACTAGAAAGGCCGACAACTGTAACCTAGAAGCTGGAAAATTGTGCTTGAATTCTACTCTGCAAGACTGGACTCGACTGTATCTGCCTGCTGACAGCAAATTAATAGAAGCACAAGGATTCACTCAAGTTGCTAAGGAGTATGAAGAAAATGGCTTTCACGTTATTGATGGCTTCTTCACCCTAGAACCACTCGGACAAGCTAAGCTCAAGCTTACCTATAGCATTCCTTATTCTGATAATGAAATTTATCGAGTCAAACTCTGGAAACAGGGTGGAATTGATCCTATCAAAACTATTATGGACGTCACAGGTGGGCAAGAAGAAATCTTGGTGAGTGAAGACACTCTTTATGAAACACCGTTCTAAAAATTTTAATGTAAACGGCATTATTCTTAAAAGAAACAAAGTAGGAGAGACAGATCGAGTCGTAACCCTCTTAACTCAAGACTATGGCAAACTTGTTGCTGTTGCTAAAGGAGTGCGCAAACTAACCTCTTCCAAAAGAGCCGCTTTAGAACCAGGCAATCTTGTCAGAGCCTATTTTGTTAAAACTAAATCCTTACCCTTATTAACCCAAGCCAAATTAATAGACGACTGTAGACAAATTAGAAGTGATTTAGTTGGGATTAGAAAACTTACTCAATATTTGGAGATACTAGAAAAATTGTTTGTTGAAGAAGAAATTGACCCACAACTTTATCAGGAAATTCTAAAACTTCGTCAAAGTATTGTTGAGCAAAAAATTAGCAATGGTCAGATCAAAAAAAATTTAGAAAACTTAATTGAAAAATTAGGCTATCAACATCCTCGAAATACTGAATTTAGCTCTGTTTTGGATTATGTTTCCTCATTAGCAGATAGACCAATGAGAAGTTTTGAGTATCTCGCCATACAAGACCAGTGATATACTAAAAAAATGTCAACCACTCCTACCCTAGAACAAATAGTTTCATTAGCCAAACGTCGCGGCTTTGTTTATCCAACCTCAGATATCTATGGTGGCTTGGCAAATTCTTATGACTACGGCCCAATGGGAATAGAATTGCTCAGAAACATCAAGGAAGCCTGGTGGAAATACTTTATTACCAGTCGCCCAGATATGGTTGGTCTTCAAAGCCAAATCCTGCAGCATCCAGAAACTTGGGTGGCTTCAGGCCATGTAGAAGCTTTTCATGACCCCTTGGTAGAAGACCAAGTTACTCATAAGCGTTATCGTGCTGATCACATCATTGAAAACTGGCTGCAAAAAATGGCTGGGGAACTTGATTTAGAAATGTTGGTGGTTGAAGACATGGATCTAGATGAGATGTCAGCCTTTATTAAAAAATACCGCATCCTTAGTCCTGACGGAAATGAGTTCTCCGAACCAAAACAATTTAGTCTTTTATTTGAGACCGAAATTGGCTCTGTCGCCGGAGAAAAATCGACCGTTTATATGCGAGGAGAAACAGCTCAGGGTATTTTTACTAACTTCAAAAATGTTTTGGATTCAACTCGCGTCCAGCTTCCTTTTGGAATTGGCAATATTGGCACTAGCTTTAGAAATGAAGTCACCACTGGTCAATTTATCTTTAGAACTCTCGAGTTTGAACAGGCTGAGATAGAATACTTTTTTGATCCAGAAAGTGAAGATTGGCAACGACTCATGACAAACTGGAAAGAAAATATGTGGGAATTTGCTACTTCGAAACTAGGAGTTAGTCAAGAAAACCTTCAGTGGCGGCAACACACCGACAAAGAACGCTCTCACTACAGCCTAGACACTTGGGATTTAGATTATAAGTTTCCCTTTGGTTACAAAGAGCTTTGGGGGATAGCCTATCGGACTGATTTTGATTTGAAACAGCATCAAGAATATACCGGCAAAAGTCTAGAATACACAGACCCTCAAACCAATAAAAAGTTTCTCCCACACGTCATCGAACCAGCTGTCAGCACACCACGTCTGTTTCTCATGACTCTTTGTGATGCTTACTGGGAAGATAAAGAAAACCAACGGACTGTATTAAAACTTAAGCCAAGCCTAGCTCCATATAAGGCCGCTGTTTTTCCACTGGCTAAGAATAAACCTGAATTAGTAAAAATAGCTCGAGATTTATTTAATAATCTAAGTAAAACGTATCATGTGACATGGGATGAGCGCAGTAGTATTGGGAAGCGATATTTATATCAAGATGAAATAGGTACTCCTTACGGTATTACAGTAGATTATCAGACTCTAGAAGACCAAACTGTAACTATCAGAGACAGAGATACTACAGAACAAATCAGGTTACCTCTTGATCAACTTGCAGACTATCTTAAAAATAGGGTAGAGTAGATTAGTATTATTAATATCACCTGGGTTTAATATGAAAAAAGCTCTTCCCATTATTTTAATTCTCTTAGTAGTTGGAGGTGGTATTTTTGCTTTCAGTAAATTTAAGTCAAAATCTCAAACTTCAGATAAGACTACTAAAAAGAAGCGTATTGAAGAGCCCACTAATATTATCCCTGTGTCAGAAAGACCGTATATTAAAATTATTCCTCATTCAGATGGTCATAACCTAAGTATAGAGGTGACTGAAATCAAGAAAGCCGCATCTGGAGTTGAGTATGAATTAGAATATCAAGCTGGTTCTTTGCTTCAGGGCGCTTTTGGCCAATTTGCTTTAGGAACACTTCCTACTGCCAAAAAAGTTCTTTTGGGTAGCTGCAGCGCCGGAGGTGCATGTTCATTTCATGAAGATGTTAGAGGAGGAACACTTCTAACAAGATTTGAAAGCTCGGAATCTTATGCTCTCAAATCTCGCTGGAAATATATTGATAATGCTGACAAAGAAGATGCCTTCAGTTCTCAAGACGCCAAGTTCCAAATTGAGTCTAAGGATCTCAAAACTCAACGCTTTCTAGTTATTTTCAATACCGCCGGCTATCCTGAAGGCCTAAAAAGCTCTCCTGTTTCAGAAATTTACTCAATCACTAGCTCTGACAAACTCTCTGGAGATGCAGAGTTAATCATTCGAGCAGAAGAAGAAGGTGAGTTGATTATCATGGGTTACGATGGGACAACGTGGCAAGAGTTTGAAACCACAACTGATGGCAAGATGGCCACAGCGGAAGTTGAACTAATGGAGCTATACACTGTAACTCAGTAAAATCAATAAAACTAAAATTTCAAAGACCACCTCATCAGGTGGTCTTTTTTTATCCCCATAACTATTATCTTACACCCGAAGATTGTTCGGGGTTTACCTGACCATTTCCAGAGTGTATCTTTTGATTATGGTAGAAATTGGTAAATAAGCTTATAGTATCTAGAAGATGTTCATCGGCAGATACTATCACACGCTTGAAGAAAACAGGAGAGTCTCGTTACCCAGCAATTTTAGAAAAACAGAAAAAAATTGGGTAATTACTAGGGGATTAGATGGCGGCTTATTTCTATACAGAGCTGTGAATTTTAAAACAGAAGTTAAAAAACTTTCACAGCGCACCTTCACAAAAAAAGCACATCGTGACTTTATTCGCTTAATGACAAATGACGCCCATCAAATAAAAACTGATGAAAACGGTCGAGTTTCGCTGCCCGAATACTTGATTGAATTCGCCAAGCTCACTAAACAAATTGTAATTGTGGGTAGTTATTCACGAATTGAAATTTGGGATCGTGATCAATATCACCAGTACCTAGAACAGATAGAAGCCCAGGCTGAAGAAATTGCAGAAGGACTAGCTAATGAATAAATCTCAGCATATTCCAGTCATGCTTGATAAAACAATTGAAATTTTAGATATCAAGCCAGATAAGTGGTATATAGATACAACTTTTGGCCAAGGAGGACACTCTGCTGAAATTTTATCTAAAAAGGGTTTGGTCGTAGCTTTTGATTATGATCAAAACAATATCGAATCTGCACAACAACATTTTTCTCAAGAAATAGAAAACGAACGATTAATTTTAATCAGAGAAAATTTTGATCAACTGAAAAACATCATTAATCAACTTCAAGCAGAATCAACAATAGCTCAAATCTATGGAATTTTATTTGACTTTGGGACTACCAGCGAACAGCTAATGTCTGAAGAAAGAGGCCTAAGTTTTCAGGGAAAGAATGACGAACTAGATATGCGTCTAGATGAAAGACTAGGAGTCAAAGCTAGAGATCTATTGGCCATTATGGATCATAAACAACTCCAAAAGATTTTCGAAGTTTTTGGAGGTGAAACAGAAGCAAAGAGTATTGCCAAAGAAATTACTAAGCGAAGAAAAAATAAACAATTCATCACCACAGTCCAACAGCTACAGGATCTTATCACTCAAACCAAGCATCACTCGTCACCCAACATTCATCCTGCGACCAAAGTTTTCCAGGCGCTGCGCATTGCTGTTAATGATGAATTAGGAAGTATAGAAAGAGCTCTTCCACAAGCTCTAGAATTAATCGAGCCAGATGGAAAAATAGTCACCATTGCTTTTCATGAGGGGGAAGATCGCATTATCAAAAGTTATTTTAGAGAATGGGAGAAAAGAGATCTTGGTATTCAAGGTTCCAAAAAGGTTATCAAACCCACTGATCAAGAAGTATCTAGAAATCAAAAATCACGCAGTGCCAAATTAAGAAGCTTTAGAAAAAAATCAGCATGAAGAAAAAATTTAACATCTATATCATTTACTACACTCTTTTAGGGTTATTTTTGATGACTCAAATTGTTAACACTCTCTATCAGACTAGCGTCGTAGTGGCTCATGGGCGTCATCAAAACGAACTCAAGAATCAACAACTACAGCTGGTTATAAAGCAGCAAGACATTCAAGAAAAATTAGCTCAGGAAAATTCTCTTTTAACCTACTCACAAAAAAGTGAGCTCACTAACTATCAACTTATTTCACAACCAATCGTAATAAATAGATCTGTTAGCTTAGCAGCGGCTAATTAGCTTACAATAACTGGTAATGGTTAGTAAGTATTCTCACTCTCGCCGTACACCCACCAAACCATCCATAAGACATAAAATAGTTATTTTGGGAATCTATTTTGGATTATTTATTATTTTGTCTCGATTATTTTACTGGCAAATTATTCAAGGTTCAGATCTAAAATCAGCAGCCCTAGATCAGTACCAGAGAACTTTAACTCAACAGGGACAAAGAGGAAAAATTTATACTAGTGACGACTACCTTCTAGTTGGTAATGCTACGAAGTATCACTTAGTCGCCTATCCTCATTTGTTAGAAAAAAACTCCCAAAGCATTGCAAATACAATCACTCCCTTAGTAATCAACGATCTAGAATCATATCAAGAGGCTAGTGAAGAAGCCAAAAGGGAAGAAATAAAAATAAACTTAATCAATAAAATTAGTCAAAGATTAGATAAAAAACAAGCTAAGTGGGTCTCTCTTTCCCCAAATCTTTCAGAAGAAACAAAAAATAGTATCGACTTATTAGAAATAGCTGGCTTGGATTTTGAATCTAACTCAGTCCGTTTTTACCCAGAAGCATCAATGGCAGCTCACTTAACAGGATTTATAGCTAAAGACGATCAAGGGTTGGACGTGGGCTACTTTGGAGTAGAGGGAGCTTTAAATAAAGAATTATCTGGTAAAAAAAGAAAAATAACTCTATCTACAGATGCCTTGGGTTTTTCTTTATTTGGTCAAAAACCACCTGATATTACTTCTTCTCAAGGTAGAGATATCACTTTAACTATTCGTCGAAATATACAATTAATGGTAGAAACAATGCTGCAAGAAGGAATGGAACTCTATGGAGCCAAAGCAGGAGAAGTAGTTGTTCTTGCACCTCAAACAGGGAAAATTTTAGCTCTAGCAGCCGAGCCTAAGTATGACCAACAGCATTATCATAAATATGATTCCTATTTATATAAAAACCCCTTATTAATTGACCTTTTTGAACCAGGATCAATTTTAAAAACATTAACTGTGGCAGCTGGAATTGATACCCAAGCGATTACTCCTGAAACAGAATGTCCTCGTTGCGATGGACCCATAACGATTGGTAAATACACTATTAGAACCTGGAACAACGAGTATTCTCCTCAAATAACCATGCGTGATGCTCTAGCTAAATCTGATAACACAGCCATGATTTTTATAGCTGAAGAAATGGGGAATGAAGTTTTTAGGGAATATTTGCAAAACTTTGGTATTGGCGAAGAGCTGGATGTAGATTTACATGGAGACAATAACACTCCTTTTCCAGAAAAATGGGGTCCAGTTGAACTAGCCACTCGTTCTTTTGGTCAAGGAATTACAGCCACTAGTCTGCAGATGGTGAGAGCTGTAGCTACAATCGCTAACCATGGAAGAATGATGCAACCACAAATAGTTGAAAAGGTTGTCGATCCAGATGGTCAGGAAATAGAGGTTAAGCCCAAGGAAATCAGAGAGGTTATTTCAAGAAATACCGCAGAGCAAGTTACAGAAATGATGGTTCATGCCGCCAAAAGTGGAGAAGCTCAATGGACTTACTCTCAAACGCACACTGTAGCAGCTAAAACAGGTACCTCTCAGATACCCGGTCCTGGAGGCGGCTATGAAGATGATGCAACCATAGCTAGCTTTATTGGCTTTGCTCCTCCCCAAGATCCTCAGTTCTTAATGCTTGTTAAACTCATTGAGCCTCAAAGCTCTCCCTGGGCAGCTGAAACAGCAGCGCCGCTTTGGTATCAGATAGCGGAAAAATTATTTTTAAGCCTGAACATTCCTCCTGATCAGCAGTAAACCATGGGTTATAATTGATACGTATGCAAACATCTCTAAAAATATTTATTTATAAACTCAAAAGACATTTTCATTTTTTCAAAACCGGGCTCATGAGAGGTCTAATCGGACAAGTTAAATATAAATTTCCAGCCAAAGAGTTGAAAATTATTGCTATCACCGGAACTGATGGGAAAACTACTTCTTCAACTTTACTCTATCACGTTCTTAAAAAAGCTAATAAAAAAGTTGCCCTGATCTCAACGGTAGCAGCCTATATTGGTGCTGAGAAAATAAAAACTGGTCTTCACGTCACTTCTCCAGACCCCTATCAACTTCAAAAGCTTTTGAGAAAAATGGTGGATAGCAAAGTAGAATATCTAGTTCTAGAAGTCACTTCTCACGGCGCTTACCAATATCGTACCTGGGGAATAAAGCCTCTAATTGCTGGATTGACTAACATTGATCATGAACATCTTGATTATCACCTAACTCCAGAAAAATATCTTAAAGCCAAAGTTTTAATTTTAAATAAAGCAAATAAAGTTGTTATTAATAATCAAGATAGCAACTATCAACTCATTAGAGCTAATTTAAACCATCAAACTGAACAAATTTTGGGCTATAAAAACCAAGATGGGATTTCTTTGGAGGTTTCAAAAGCAATTAAAGACGGATTTGTAGAAGATTATAATAAAACCAATGCTCGTCTCGTCTACACAATAGCTAAAGAACTAGAGGTTTCCGATCAACAAGTGGTTAAAGCTTTCACAAGTTTTCCAGGCATACCCGGAAGAATGCAAGAGATTGCAACTAAAAAACCCTACCGAATAATTATCGACTTTGCTCATACTCCTCAAGGTCTGGAGGCTGCCCTAACGGCTCTTAGCTCTCAACTCAAAGATAAAAACGGACGATTAATAACTATCTATGGAGCGGCAGGTTTACGAGATTCTAAAAAACGACCCATCATGGGAGAAATTGGAGCTAGGTTAGCTGACCTAGTCATCTTCACGGCTGAAGACCCCCGAACTGAAGATGTTTGGTCAATTATCCGCCAACTCAAAGAGAACTTGCATCAAGATCTGGATAAAGTCATGAGTATTGCTGATCGAAAAGAAGCCATCGATTTTGCTCTCACCAAGTTAGCTAAAAAAGGTGACATCATCGCAATCTTAGGCAAAGGTCATGAACAATCAATGTGTTTTGGCAAAAAAGAATATCCCTGGAATGACGCTAGTGTTGTAAAAGAAATACTAAAAACATAAGTTTACTGTGAACTTACTTGAATACAACAATTTTTATCTCGTGGGCATTAAAGGTGTGGCCATGACTTCAATGGCTCAAATTTTAATTGATGCTAATAAGAAAGTCTCGGGGAGCGATATTGAAGAAGAGTTTGTAACTCAAGAAATACTCAATAAAATTCAGGTTAAAATTGATCATAATTTTGAAACACCTCTTCCCTCAGAGATAGATTGTGTTATCTACACCGCAGCGCACGATGCTCTAGAAAACCCGCAAGTAAAAGAAGCTCTTAATCGTCAAATCCCAGTTATATCTCAAGCCGAAGCTATGGCTTGGTTTTTTAATCAACAGCAAGGGGTGGCTGTTTGCGGAGTAGGGGGTAAGAGTACGGTATCAGCTATGTTGACTTGGATTTTGAATGATCTTGAACTCAAACCATCTTTCAGTGTAGGTGTAGGAAGTATTCCGGGACTAGAAAAAACTGGCCAGTGGAACCCCCAAGCAAAATATTTTATAGCAGAAGCTGATGAATACGTAATAAACCCCCAGGCTGGTGAAAGCGATGAGGAAATTATTCCCCGCTTTTCTTTTTTAAAACCACAACTTACTATTTGCACAAATCTGAAGTTTGACCACCCCGATGTTTATCAAGATTTCAAACATTCAAAACAAACATATAACCAATTCTTTTCTCAAATTAAGCCCAATGGAAAACTAATTATCAATCTAAATGACTTAAATTACTTAAACAACACTAGTCTTCCTACTTTGACTTTCGGGGAGGCTCCGGCGGCGGATCTGTATTTGAAGAACTATCATTCAAAAGAAGGTAATACCATCAGTGAATTTTATTATCAGCAACAAAAATTTGAATTAAAGTTACAAATCCCTGGCAAATTTAATGTCCTCAACGCTTTGGCAGCTATACTAGCAGCCACCCAACTTGAAATTGAGCCTCAACAAGCAATTCTCGCCCTATCAACATTTTCTTCCACCAAACGCCGTTTTGAATATATAGGAGAGAAAAATGGTGTCAAATATTATGATGATTATGCCCACCATCCCCATGAAATCAAGGCCACAGTCGATGCTCTAGATGATTGGTATCCTCAACAACGTAAAGTGATAGCTTTTCAATCTCACACTTATTCTAGAACTAAAGAATTATTTGATGAATTTGTTGAGTCTTTTTCCGAAGCCAAAGAAGTTGTGATGATCGATATTTTCAGTTCTGCTCGAGAAAAACCTGATCCCACTATCTCCAGCACTAAACTATGTGAAGCTATTGAAAACAAATATCACTCATCAGCTCAAAACTTGAAATCTATTGAGAAATTAGCTCAATATTGTAAAACCCAACTCAATTCAGGAGATATCCTCATAACCCTTGGAGCAGGTGACATTTATCTAGTTCATGAGATAATTTAAAGCATATGTCTTTATTAAGTAAACTTAAACAGGCTTTTCCCGGTTTTAAATTTAAACAAGATTTTTCCTTAGCCTCTCAGGCTTATTCTAAAATAGGTGGTCAAGCCGAGATGTATATCAAGCTTAAGAAACGCGAAGAAATTGTCGAACTCGTCTCTTTTTGTAAAAAAAATAATATCAAACTCACCATTCTTGGGAGCGCTAGCAACGTCATCATCTCTGACGAGGGTATATCTGGATTGGTTTTGCAGTTAGCAAACAACTCTATTGAAGATCTGAATAAAAAAAATAAAAACGGCGAATACCTAATTAGAGTTGGAGCTGGTTTTAAAACCTCGCTTTTTGTTCAAAAAACTGTTGACTTAGGATTTACTGGCTTAGAACATTTCATGGGAGTACCAGGAACTTTGGGTGGAGCTATTTATAATAACGCCCATTACCTAGAAGAATTGATATCAAAACACATCCATCGAATAGAAGTTATCGATAAAAATGGATTGATTAAGTGGCTAAATCCCAATGAATGTGGTTTTGATTACGACAAATCTAGATTTCATAGCACTCAAGAAATTATTCTTTCTGCAGAGTTTGCTCTTAAAAAAGGATCAAAAGAAGAATCCCAAAAATTAATTGGTGTTGCCACTAAATATAGAGCTCTGACCCAACCCCTAGGAGATCCTAGCTCTGGTTGTATCTTTAAAAATACTCCTAATAATCCAACTTTAAAAAAACTTTTCCCTCAATTTAAAGATAAGAAGTTTGTTTCCGGAGGATTTCTCATTGATAAAGCAGGTCTTAAAGGAGTCAAGATTGGAGAGGTAGAGGTTTCCACTAAGCATGCAGCTTTTTTTGTTAACAAAGGAAAAGGAACTGCTGAAGATCTGAAAAAACTTATTGCCTTAGTTAAACAAACTGTGGAACAAAAATTTGGAGTAAAACTAGAAGAAGAAGTGTTTCATTTATCATAAAGGAAATTAATGAGTACCTATATTATTACTGGCGGCACACCTCTCAACGGATCAGTTAGAGTTGGGGGAGCCAAGAATGCTTCTTACAAAATCATGATCGCGGCCTTAATGGCTAACTCTCCCTCTAGATTATTGAACTTTAGTCACATTGGCGATGTGACTCTTGTCTCTAAAATGATCAATTCCCTAGGAGCTCAGGCTAAACCTATGGAAGATAGGGCCTATCTCATCAACCCCGACAATTTATCAAAATTTTCTCTAGATAGTAATTATGGTCGAGCTTCTCGTGCCTCAACCATGTTTATCCCTGTTTTATTACATAAATTTGGTCAAGCTATAGTGCCTTATCCTGGAGGCGATAAAATTGGCAAAAGACCCTTAGAAAGACACTTCGATGGACTAAAAGCGCTAGGAGCAGTTATTGAATCAGAGAATGACTTGATTAAAATAAAAGCTGATCAACTCAAGGGGACTCGATATCGGTTTGAAAAAAATACCCACACTGGAACTGAAACTCTAATTATGGCCGCCGCCATAGCTAAAGGGACAACAGTTCTTGAGAATGCAGCTGAAGAAACAGAAGTCAATGATTTAATTGAATTTATAAATAGTATGGGTGGAAAAATAAAGCGCACTAACCCTAGAACTATTGAAATCCGGGGAGTCAAAGAACTAAGTGGAGCTGTTCATAAAGTTATGCCTGATCAAAATCAGGTCGTCTCTTTTGCCTGCGCTGCTATTGCTACTAAAGGAGAAATTGTCGTCCAAAATACTCAGGTTAAAGACCTAACCGCCTTTCTTGAAAAATTGGACCAAATTGGTGGAGGCTATGATTTGGGAGAGAATGAAATTCGCTTTTACTACAAACAGCCTCTAGTTGCTGTTGATTTAGAAACTGCACCCTATCCAGGATTCAAAACTGATTGGCAACCACTCTGGACAACTCTTGTCACTCAAGCCAAGGGCCAAAGCATTATCCATGAAACTGTTTCTCAAAGCCGATTTAACTATACTCAGGCACTAATAGAAATGGGTGCCAAAATTGAATTTTTTAACCCTGAGGTAAAAAATCCTCAAAAACTTTATAATTTCAATTTAGACGATGTTAAAAAAGAAGATTGGCACGCAATCAAAGTCACCGGACCAACTCAACTAGTGGGTGGGGAATTCAAAGTTAAGGATCTCAGGCACGGAGCAACTTTATTAATAGCTGGAATAATGGCTGAAGGTGAAACTATCCTTAAAGATCCAGAAAATCACATTGATCGAGGCTATGAGAATCTAGATGAATTTTTCAAAACCATGGGTGCGAAGATCAAACGAATAGATTAAACTATAACTATGGCATTACTTTTGGGACTCTTATTTTTTTCTTTTATTGTGACCAGCATTGCTATCGTGCCTTTTATTAATTTACTCTATCAACTTCGATTCCAGAGAGCTAATCAAGATACAAAAGATGCTTTTGGTAAAAAAACGCCTATTTTCGATAAACATAACTCTAAAAAGGCAGGTACGCCTGTTGGCGGTGGTTTATTGGTCATCATGATTGTCTCAATTTTATTTGCAACTATCTTACCGATAATGAAATTTTTTGGCGTCGATATGACCAGTGTTTATCAAAACTCACTCTCTGAAGTTAACATTTTATTTTTTACTTTCTTATCTTATTCAATTCTAGGTTTGTATGATGATGTCAAGAAATTTTTTGGCTTCAAAGAAAGTGGTTTTTTTGGGATTAGAATGGGCACTAAATTTATTTTGCAAGCAATTTTGGCTGTCATTATTTCCACACTAATGCATCTCTCACTTGGTATTTCAATCTTAAACATTCCTTTTATTGGAACCTTTCAGCTGGGAATTTTTTATATTCCCTTTGCTGCGTTTGTGATTGTAGCTTTCACCAATGCGGTTAATATCACCGATGGTCTTGATGGACTAGCTTCTGGAGTTTTGATGATTTCTCTTTTTGGGCTATGGTTTCTATCTGCTTCAATCTTAGATGTGCCCCTCTCAATATTTATCGCCATGTGGCTAGGATCACTAATTTCTTTTTTATACTTTAATGTTTTTCCAGCCAGGCTATTCATGGGAGATGTAGGAGCCCTCTCTTTTGGTGCTACTCTGGCAGTAATAGGCTTACTATTGGGGAAAGTAGCTGCTTTGATAGTAATTGGTTTTATTTTCGTACTAGAAATAGCTAGCTCCGCCCTCCAGTTGATTTCAAAAAAATATCGCCATAAAAAGATTTTTCCTGTGGCTCCGTTTCACTTGTTCTTGCAAAACCGTGGTTGGGAAGAACCCAAAATCGTTCAAAGAGCCTGGTTGGTGCAGGTCATGCTAACTCTATTTGGAGTCTGGCTAGCAGTGATTTAAATTCAAAGACATGGGTAAAAAAAACCAATCTTTCTTAGCTGTCTCAACTTGGTTTATCTTACTAATTATTATCTTGAGCTTACTGGGAATATTGTTTGTTTTTGATGCCTCAGTAGCCGAATCCTTCAATACTTTTGGAGATCAATATCACTTTCTGAGACAACACCTGCTTTGGGTAGTGTTGGGATTAGCAGCCATGTTCTTTACTAGCTTCATTCCCTTATCGCTCTGGCAGCGCTTGGCTAAGCCTATTTTCATAGTAGGCCTAATTCTTTTAATCTTAGTTTTTGTTCCTGGCATAGGACGCGAATTTAATGGTGCCCATCGATGGATATTTTTAGGGAATCTTAGATTCCAACCCATAGAGTTTTTCAAATTTGCTCTGATTATATTTTTCGCTGATTGGCTTAGCCAACACCAGCGTCTGCTACCATTTCTATTTACTGCCGGTATACCAGCGATACTAATTTTGCTCCAACCCGATTTGGGTTCATTGCTTATATTAGGTTCAATCGCCTTTGGTTTGTTTTTTGTTGCAGGAGGAAAAATGCTCCATGTTGCTGGGATCTCTGGAGTAACAATTTCATTGTTAGCGCTAGTAATCCTTACTTCAAGCTATAGACGTGAAAGACTGAATACTTTTTTAAATCCTCAGACTGACCCCTTAGGATCAGGCTTCCATATGAGGCAAATCACTCTAGCACTAGGTAGAGGGGGAACATTTGGACAAGGAATTGGTAACTCTCAACAAAAATTTTCCTATATACCTGAAGCTAGCACTGACTCCATTTTTGCCATCATTGCTGAAGAGGTTGGTTTTGTAGGATCAACAACCCTAATTATCCTATTTGGCATATATTTTTTTCTTTCAACTAAGATTGCCAATCTAGCTCAAGATGATTTTTCTAAACTACTGGGGTGGGGGATTATAATTTGGATAGCTGCCCAGACTATCTTGAATTTATCTGCCGTGGTGGCTCTGGTTCCCCTGACTGGACTTCCATTGCCTTTTATTTCTTATGGAGGATCTTCATTGGTAATGATCTTATTAGTGAATGGCATTCTCCTACGAATCATCAAAGAGTATAATTAAAATAATGAAAATTCTAATCTCAGGAGGACACCTCACTCCAGCTTTAGCTTTAATTGATTACCTCAAATCCCAAGATCAAAAATATGAGATAGTCTTCGTGGGCAGACTCTTTAGTCAAAGCAAGTTAAAACAATTGGCTCAAGAAAAAAAAGAGATCACTCAAAGAAAAATTAAATTTATTCATTTAAATGCTGCCAAGACGCCTCAGTCTAATTCATTGTTAATTAGTTTAAAGTCATCAATTTTGCTAATTAGATCTATCTTCTCGTCCTTAAATATTTTTATTAAAGAAAAACCAAATGTATTTGTTTCTTTTGGCGGCTATTTGGCTATTCCCTTGGCTGTTGCCGCTAAGCTAACCAATACTCCCATTATTACTCATGAACAAACTCACGCTGCCGGTTTTGCCAACCAAATAATTGCTAAATTTGCTAATAAAATTGCGATCTCTTATCCCACGTCCATGGCATATTTTCCTCGTAAGAAAACTGTCTTAACTGGTAATCCAATTAGATCGGAAATATTGAAAAAATCATCTCCTCAGCCAAGCTGGGTTAAAAATAAGCTCAACAAGCCAATTTTACTTGTCGCCGGAGGAAATCAAGGTTCTCAAATTATCAATCAAGTCATAGAAGCGTCTCTACTTCACTTAACCAAAGAATGGACTGTAGTACATCTCTGTGGAAGCTCTACCTATAGTTTTAACTACAAAGACCAATTACAGGCAGCTCTGGAAAAACTACCTCCAGACCAACAAAAAAATTATTACATCCAGGAGTGGATTAGTGGTCAAGACATGACTTGGATATATAGCCATGCCCAAGCCGCTATTTCTAGAGCGGGTGCCAATACAACTATGGAACTGACTCTAAAAAACATTCCTACTATATTCATTCCCCTCCCCAAAGCTCACCACAATGAGCAATTAAAAAATGCTCAATCATTGGAAAAACAAAGAGCGGCTCTACTTTTAACTCAAGAAAATTTCTCTTCAAAATCACTAATGACAAAATTAAATCAATTAAAAGCTGATCGAGAAGATATAGTTAATAACCTGAAACAAGTTAAGATCACTACAAATGCGAATCAAAATTTATACCAACTAATAACTAGTCTCGCCCCTCATGCCGCGTAAGCCGCTAATCTTTTTTATCATCATTCTATTGATCTGTGCTGCGTTGATTAAACAACTCTCAAAACCTATTTTAAAAATTGAAAAGATAGAGTGTCGATTAGAAAATCAGTCCTGTCCTCAAGAATTAATAGATCAACTAAATTCACTCAAGGGCGAATCTTTCCTATTTACCAAATTAGATTATCTTGCTTCTAGCTCAAAGTTAAATTTTTACCAGCTCAAATCATTCTCCAAACAATGGCCCAATGCATTGAAATTAGAGTTTGTCACTAACCCCAGTAGCTATCTTCTAGAAATAGAGAATCCTGACTCTGTATTTTTAATTACAGAAAATGGCTTAGCTCAAGCTGCTCCAGCAGAAAATTTTTTACCAGTAATTAAAGTCATCAGTTGGCCAAACTCTATTACGGATCAGCAAATTGATCCCGATCTACATCAGCTAATATTTAGCTTGATTAATTTACTCAGCTCTCAACAAATCGAGCCCAACATTACTATCTATCACCAAAATCACATTGAAATATCATTAAAAGATAACCTGTTTGCTATCGTTGGGAACGATGACATCAATCAGCAAATGGCCAAATTATTCATTATCTTGGAAGAACTTGATATATCTAATATTGATTTAGAAATTAAAGAGATTGATTTAAGGTTTAAATTTCCAGTTTTGCGCACTAACAGAACCCCTTCTTCTTGAGGCTCGACATTCCTTTCTCAATTCTGTTATCATCAAGTATATGCCTCGTTCCAGGGTGATAACTGCTATTGATTTAGGTACAGATAAATGCACTACGCTCATTGCTACTTTAGACGAAGAAACCAATCAACTTCAAGTTAAGGGAGTGTCTGCAGTTCCTTCTCGCGGCATTCGCAAAAGTCAAATTGTAGATCTAGAAAAAGCAGTCTTAACTATGACTGAAAGTCTAGATGCTGCTGAAAGAATGGCGGGATTTGACGTAAAAAGTGCCTATATATCAGTATCAGGAACCCATATTAAGTCTCAAAATTCTAAAGGCGTGGTTGCAGTTGCTTCACCGAATCAAGAAATTACTCATCAAGACGTCGATCGAGTTATTGAAGCCGCTCGAGCTATTTCTCTTCCAGCTGACAGAACAGTTATCCACGTTATTCCTCGTGATTTTAAAGTTGACTCTCAAGAAGGAATTAAAGACCCAGTGGGAATGACTGGAGTTAGGTTAGAGTCAGAAGCCCACATTGTCACTGGCATGACGACAGCTTTAAAAAATTTGGAAAAGTGCGTTCATGATTTAGGCTTGAGTGTTGATGGATTTGTTTTCTCTGGCTTAGCTGCTTCTGAGGTGGTAGTCTCTGAAACTGAGCGAGAGTTGGGTGTGGTAGTAATTGATATTGGAGCTGGATCAACCTCGATGTCAGTTTTTGTAGAGGGCACTCTAGAGCTTTCAGCCTCACTACCAATCGGAGCGCGCCACATTACTCAAGATATTGCTTTGGGATGTCGCGTTAGTTTAGAAACTGCTGAAAAAATAAAGCTGGGATTGTCTGGAAGCGATCCGAATGAAATGAAGCCAAAATCAGGTGAGACAAAAGAAGAATTCACAAAAAGAAAAAGATTAGCTGACATGATTGACTTTGCTGATTTAGGAATTCAAGAATCAGTTGAAAGTCTATCTAAGAAAAAAGTAATCGAAGGCATCATGGTTCCCAGAATGAAAGAGATCTTTTCTATGGTTGCCAAAAAGATAGAGCAAAAAAACTTAGTTCCCGTTGTTCCTGCCGGAGTGATTATTTCAGGTGGGGGAGCAGAAAATGTTGGAATTGAAGAAGTTGCCAAAAGAACTCTAAATTTACCCGCCAGAATTGGCATGCCCAAAGAAATAAAAGGCTTAACTATGGATATTCACAAACCCTCATTTGTAAATAGCATTGGGCTCTTACGATATGGTCAAGAACAAAATGGAGGAACTTCCACCAACTCAGGATTGGGATTAGGATTTCTACTTAAGCCCTTATTAGGAAAAAAACCCATCGAAGCAATCAGTTCATTCTTCAAATCTCTCATGCCCTAGTTTGCAATATATGATACACTTTGACTAATTGGAGTATAGAAACTAAAATTAAATTCAATCTTTATGGCTCTTGTTAAACCCTCCAGCGCTACCTTTGCCAAAATTAAAGTTCTGGGTGTAGGTGGTGGTGGTGGCAATGCTGTCAATTCCATGATTGAATCTGGCCAGATAGAGGGAGTGGAGTTTATTTCTATCAATACAGATGCTCAAGCTCTCCTTCCTTCCAAAGCAGAAACAAAACTTCAAATAGGTCAAAACTTTACTAAAGGTCTTGGATCTGGCGCTGATCCAGAAGTAGGTAGAGTTGCAGCTGATGAGAGCAAAGAAAAAGTCAAAGACATGCTCTTTGATTCAGATATGGTTTTTATTACCGCTGGTATGGGTGGAGGAACAGGCACCGGCGCCTCTCCTGTTATTGCTGAAATCGCCAAAGACGCCGGAGCTCTTACCGTGGCAGTAGTCACCAAACCCTTCGCTTTTGAAGGCGTTCATCGAATGAGAACTGCTGAAGAAGGAATTGAAGAACTACGAGAGAAAGTTGACACCCTAATCGTGATCCCCAACCAGAGATTAATGGAAGTGGTTGATAAAAAAATGACTCTATTAGATGCTTTCAGGCTAGCTGACAATGTTTTAGGACAAGGAGTTCAGGGAATTTCAGATTTAATCACAGTTCCAGGATTGATTAATGTTGACTTTGCTGATGTTAAAACCATCATGTCTGAATCTGGTTCTGCTTTGATGGGTATTGGCGAAGCGAGCGGAGAGAACCGCGCCGCCACTGCCGCCAGAATGGCAATTTCTTCACCATTATTAGAAATTTCAATCGATGGAGCCAAGGGCATTCTTTACAACATTATTGGTGGAGAAGACATGGCTATGACAGAAGTTTCTGATGCCTCCGCCATTATTGCTAATGCAGCTGACGATGATGCCAATATTATTTTTGGAGCTACCATTGATAAAAGCATGGGGACTAATATTAAGATTAGCGTCATTGCCACCGGTTTTGAAGGCTATCAATATAATACTCGCAATACATTTGGTGCCTTTGGCGAACAATCTCAACAAAAATTAAAACTTGAAAAAGAAGAGCAAGAAAACCAAATCCCAAAAATTGATCGTGCCCCCAGTAGCTGGACTCAACCTCAAACTAGCTCTCAAATTACTGGCAACCAACCTCTTGCTAAATCTCAACCTACTCAAGATGACACTAATCAAACAGATGACGATGTTCCTGTAGATGAGCCTAACGATATCCTGGAAGAAAATGAGTTTGAAGATGAGTTTGAAATCCCTGCTTTTTTAAGACAAAAATAAAAAATCTTAGTGATTTGGCAAAAACTCTATTTTCATCTACACTTAAATATAGAGGTTTTCTTATGCCAAAAATTAAAGATTTAAATCAACAACCTGATTTACCCCAACTAGAAGAGGAAGTGCTAAAGTGGTGGCAAGATACTCAAGCTTTTGAAAAATCTATTGAAATAAAACCAGCAGATAAAACTTATGTTTTTTATGATGGCCCTCCTTTTGCAACAGGCATGCCTCATTACGGGCACCTCTTAGCCTCTACTACCAAAGACGTTATCCCACGCTACTGGACCATGAAGGGCTATAGAGTAGAACGTGTTTGGGGTTGGGACTGTCATGGCTTGCCAATTGAGAACATGATCGAGCAAAAACTCAAAATAAAGGGCGGGAAAAAAGATATTGAAAAACTAGGAATTGATAAATTTAACGAAGCCTGTGAAATTGAAGTTTTACGTCTGGATAAAGAATGGGAGAAAATAATCGGTCGTCTAGGACGATGGGTGGACTTTGCCAATAACTATAAAACTATGGATTGCAATTACATGGAATCTGTTTGGTGGGGCTTCAAACAACTTTATGATAAGGATCAAGTTTATGAGGGCAAACGAGTCATTCTTTATTGTCCTCGTTGTAGTACCCCGCTTTCCAATTTTGAAATTGCCATGGACAATAGCTACGAAGAAATTAGTGAACCATCAACTACATATAAGTTCAAAGTTAAAAATCAAGATCAGACTTTTTTATTAGCTTGGTCTACTACTCCCTGGAATAAACTAGCCACCCCAGCTTTAGCAGTCCATCCAACTTTGGAATACTCAAAAGTCAAACAAGGTGAAGAATTATATATTTTGGCTACCAGTCGCTTGAAAGAAACTCTCACCGACGAACCCTATGATGTAGTAGAAACTATGACTGGAGAAGAGTTGGCTCGGTTTGAATATGTGCCTCATTTTGACTTCTACCCCAACCGCCAGGAAAAAGAAAAAATAGGAGTCGTGGTGACTGATGAATTTGTAACTGACGAAGAAGGAACGGGAGTCGTTACTTTAGCCATCTATGGTGAAGATGATTATCGAGTCATGAAACGTGAGCAAGTACAGCTAGTTGAGCATGTTGACGAAGAAGGAAAATTAAAAGCCGAGGTTGAACCTTGGGCTGGGGTGGATATATTAACAGCCAATCCTTTGATTAATGACAACTTACGAAAGCGTAACCTCATCTATAAAAATGAACAAATAACTCACAGCGTGGCAACTTGTTATCGTTGTGGAACAAGACTCTACTACGCTCCTATTCCTGCATGGTTTATAGATATTACAAAACTTAAAAATAATTTGATCGAACAAAATGAAACTGTTAATTGGTACCCACAACACCTCAAGCATGGTAGGTTTAAAAAAGGTTTAGAAAATGCTCCAGATTGGAATATTTCTCGCTCCCGCTACTGGGGAACGCCGATGCCTATTTGGCGTGGGAAAAAAGATGGGCAGACACTGACTCGTATCATTGGTTCATTAGAAGAACTTCAGCAATGGGCAGTTGAACCAAATGAAGTTAAAAATATTGATGATATTCATCGCCAGCATTTAGATGATGTGAAAGTCTGGGTAGACGATGAAAAAAGCATTAAAGGATCAAGGCTGTCAGAAGTCTTTGATTGTTGGGTGGAGTCTGGATCTATGCCTTTTGCTTCTCTTCACTATCCTTTTGAAAATAAAGATAAATTTGAAAAAAACTATCCCGCTCAATTTGTGAGTGAGTACATTGCTCAAACTAGAGCTTGGTTTTACACCATGCATGTTATGTCTGTGGGTATTTTTGATAAACCTTCTTTCGAAAATGTCTTAACAACCGGCACCATCTTGGCAGAAGATGGCTCCAAAATGAGCAAATCTAAAAAGAATTTTCCCGATCCTACAGTTTTAATTAATAAATATGGAGTCGATAGCTTACGTTTATATTTAATGAGCTCTACTGTTATGAAAGGAGAAAATCTTAGCTTCAATGAAAAAGAAGTTAGTGATATTCGTCGCAGAGTTTTTGTAATCTGGTGGAATATATTTAAATTCTTTAAAACTTTTGCTGATCAAGAAATCAATGTTATCAAAACTCCTACTGAACCCAAGCATGTGATGGATAAATGGCTTCTCAGTCGAGTTCAACACTTAATCAAGGATGTTAGTCAGTATATGGACAACTATGATCTGGTCAGATCTAGCCGAATTTTGATGGAGTTTGTTGATGAGCTCTCAACTTGGTATCTACGCCTCAGTCGTGATCGCTTAAGATCAAAAGATAATCAAGAAGCTAGCCATGTTTTTGGTTATACCATCTATGTTTTGGCACAACTCATGGCTCCCTTAGCTCCTTATTTTTCAGAAATGATTCACCAGAATTTAGTTGATGAAAACACCTCTATTCATCACACTGATTGGCCTAAAGTACAAACAGGGCTAATCCATTCAACTCTAGAAGCAAAAATGGAGTTGGCTAAAAATGCCGTTAACCAAGCTCACTCGCTTAGAAGAGATCAAGGAATTAAACTTCGTCAGCCATTGGCAGAATTAACTGTAGTTGCTCCAGGAGAACAACCTCAAGATAATCTGCTAGAAGTTATCGCAAAAGAGGTCAATGTCAAACAAGTTAACTGGCAAAGTGGAGACGAGCTTAAAGTTAAACTAAATCTACAACTAACTCCAGAACTTGAAGCCGAAGGTGAAGCTAGAGAGCTGATGAGAGAGATTCAAAAGTTGCGTAAAAAGTCTGGCTTAAAAATTGACCAGCAAGCCAAAGTAGGAGTTCCAAACTGGCCTCAAGATTGGCAAAGTGAGATCGAACAAAAAACTAATACTCAATTAGTTAAGAAAGATAAGCTGAGTATAATAACTTCATGAAACGTTGGCTTCTACCAACTTTAATGCTCCTTTTAGCTTTAATTAGTGTCTTAATACTTAAAAGCGTTGCTCCAGATCTTGCTACCCAACAAACAGTTTTTTTTATGATTAGCTTCGTTGTCTTTTTTTTAATATCAAAAATACAATTTAGCCAGTTGAAAACCCTTGCTTGGCCAATATATATATTGGTTATCTTATTACTAGTCACCTCCTATTTTTATGGAGTTTTTTTTGAAAGAACAGGTCGCTGGATCACTCTCTTTGGAAGATATAATCTTCAACCTTCCCAGTTCGCAATTCCAGCAACTGTTTTGGTACTTAGCACAATCAAGGAATCATTCAATCAAACCCTGTCTTTATTAAAAGCTCTCGCCATCATTGCGCTACCAGCAATATTAATCTTAATAGAACCTGACTTAGGAACAACTTTAGTTTATTTAATTAGCACTGGAGTAGTTATTTTTGTCAGCAAGATTACTTGGAAAAAAATACTCACTCTACTCAGCTTAGCCATTTTGGGAATTATCTTTTCATGGTTTTTCATTCTCAGACCATATCAAAAACAGCGAATTACTAGTTTTACAAACTCAGATCAAGATACTCAAGATTCAAGCTACAACGCCAAGCAAGCCTTGATTGCCGCTGGCTCTGGACAGATTATCGGCAGGGGATTAGGTCAAGGTGTTCAGTCACACTTGCGATTTTTACCAGAAAGACAAACCGACTTTATCTTTGCTTCATTGGCTGAAGAGTTTGGTTTTATTGGTTCCATAATAATTATTATTTTATATATATCTTTAATCAGCTTTATTATCAAAACCGGTCTTAAATCTTCCTCGAGGTCAGAGTATTATTACTGTCTTTCTATTGCGATCATGACTGCAATCCAAACTGGAGTTAATATTGGGATGAACATCGGACTTATGCCCATCACTGGCTTGACTCTTCCTTTGTTGTCTTATGGAGGTAGTTCCATATTATCTTTGGCAATGATGTATGCCGTGATCCAATCGATAGCAAAAAACATCAAGCCCAATGCCCCTCTGCATCTATCTTAAAATCATGTTATAATTGCCATCTCTCGAAGGGGAGAACTATGTCTAAATACGCTATTATTCAACTAACCGGCAGACAACTTAAAGTATCTCAAGGTGATAAGTTCACTTTGGATAGACTAGATCAAGTTGAAAACGAAGAGTTCTTAATTAAAGAAGTCCTCATGATTGGTGATGGAAAAACCCAAAAAATCGGCACACCTTTAGTAGAGAAGGCTTCAGTTACTCTAAAGATTCTAGATCATGGTCGCAGTAAGAAACTCCGCGTGGGTAAATTTCGTGCCAAATCTCGTTACCGCAAGGTTTATGGCCATCGACAACCCCAAAGCTCGGTAGAGGTCATTAAGATCACCGGCTAAAAGTATATAATATTTTCATGCCAACATATTTTTTTCAGCTCGGGAATACTCCTGTATTATCTGTTTTGGAAATTGAAGCTCTTTGCTCCTGCAAGCTTGATTCTATTTCTTCTCAATTGTGCTGGACTCAAACTGAAAAACCACTCGACATTGATCATCTACAACAACAATCTGGAGGTTTAGTTAAAACTTATCTTCAACTATCAACTCTAGAGACTGACTCTATTAACGAAATAGAAGCTAAAATTACTGACTATTTATCACAGCAGACAGGAAAAGTAGTTTTTAGCATCACTTATCTTGGAGATATATCTACACCTAAAGTCAAATTCCAAGATATTAAAAAACAACTCACTCAACAAAATATTAAATCCAGATATATTGAGTCAAGTTCTCAAGGTCTTTCAGCCGCAGTACTACTACACCAAAAAGTCCATGAGCTAGTGATTATAAAAGTTGGTAGTAAATTAGTCTTAGCTAAAACTATCTCTGTTCAAGATATTGATGCATGGACCAAAATAGATCGTTCTAAACCTTATTTTGATAGAAAAAAAGGCATGTTGCCACCAAAGGTAGCTAGAATGATGGTCAACATCGCAAAAAAGTTAGTTACAGAATCTACTGAGAAACAACCCACTATTTATGATCCATTCTGTGGATCAGGAACCATCCTCATGGAAGCAGCTCTTCAAGGATTTAATGTAATTGGCTCTGATTTAGATAAAGTTGCTGTTGAAGGAACAAAACAAAACCTAGAGTGGTTAACTCAAGCATATAGTTTAGGTGAAATTAATTCTTCAATCTGGCAACAAGATGCTACTCAGGCCCTGCCTAACTCAAATCTTGCTGTCGATATAATCGTCACCGAACCATTTTTAGGTAAGCCAAAACCTGAAGACCATGAGTTAGCTAATATTTTTAAGGGTTTATATCGAACTTATCTAGGCACTTTTAAAAATTGGTCTCAAATGTTAAAACCTCAAACTCCGATCGTAATAATTCTGCCTTTGGTAGAAACAAAAACAAAAACCTACGATCTCCAAAAATTAATTGACAAGCTTCCCCAGCTCGGGTACACTACTGTTTCTCAACCTGTAATTTACAGCCGTCCACAGGCAGTTGTTAAAAGACAGCTTAATTTTTTAAGATACAAAGGATAATATGGCACACGTTAAAGGCTCAGGTAAAGTAAGCCAACAATCACAGCAAAAAAGAAGTGGTAAGCGACTTGGAGTTAAAAAATCTGGTGGCCAAGCAGTCGAAGTTGGTCAAATTATCATCCGTCAACGTGGGGTTAAATATAAACCCGGTAAAGGTGTTGGTATGGGTAGAGATCACACTCTATTTGCTATGCAAACCGGTGTGGTTCAATATGGCCAAAAGCATGACAGGACCGTCGTGAATGTAATCACCGCTTAATCTAGTTATTTTTCCTCAATTTATTTACTCAACTTCAGTTTTCACGGATTTTCACGTCTTTTTTAATGCTAGGCGGTTCGGGATTTCTTCTGTTACTATATAAAAGCTATGGTCCACTCTCTTCCCACTAAACAACTTCAACCAAATCCTTTTCAACCCAGAGGTAAAATTAAAACTGAAGAAATTGAGGAATTAGCCAAATCAATCAAAACTTATGGAATTCTTGAGCCAATAGTAATTGCTGAAACCCCAGCTGGATATCAAATCATCGCCGGAGAGCGTCGTTGGCGTGCAGCTCAATTAATCGGTCTAGAAGACGTTCCGGTTCATGTCAAAAAAACCACTCCCAAAGGAATGCTCGAAATGGCCTTAGTAGAAAATGTGCAGCGAATTGATTTGAATGCGCTAGAAAGAGCTCAGGCATTTAGACAGCTGATGCGTAACTTCAATTACTCCAACTCTGATTTAGCTGAAAAAGTAGGTAAGTCTCCATCTTATATCAGCAACTCTCTCAAGCTCTTGAATCTTCCTGATGCCATCACTGATGGCTTAATAGCTGGTCTAATAACAGAAGGACATGCTCGAGCGCTAAGTGCTATCGATAATGAAGCAGAAATGATCCGTGCATATAAAACTATTATTAAAGAAAGCTCATCTGTACGAAGAGCCGAAGAATTAGCGCGTCGTTTTAAAACTGTTAACTCGACCACAGAAGACAACCAAGTTGGAAGACCATCTGTCAAGGTTGATGATAAAGAACTCAAGAATTGGCAAACTCATTTTAATAATTTTTTTCATACTAAATCTAATTTCAAATTAACTAGATCTCATCGACAAACTAAGGTCACCATCACCCTAAAGGGCTCACCAGAGGACACACAGCAAGATTTAGAAAAAATAGTTAGTCTAACAAACAAGAATTAATATTGCGCTTTGATGATTGATCCCATTACTTGCGGGGGCCAGTATCTAAAGAAAGCTCTTCCAACGATGTCATCCTTTTTAATAGGCCCCCAAGCTCGTGAATCGCTTGAATAAGGTCTATTGTCACCCACAGCGAAGTACTCATTGATACCTAAGGTAATAACTCTATTTTTGGAAAACTCACCTGCCAAAGTTTGATAGTCAGCCGGAATGTATGATTCTCTTAAAGCAGCTCCATTAACGTAGACGCCATTGTTTTTAACTTCCACACTCTCACCTGGAAGAGCTAAAACACGCTTAATAAAATCGCATCCTGTTCCTTTGGGACAATGAGCTGATGGAGGAGCATGAAAAACTATCACTTCACCTCTCTCTGGATTACGCATCCGGTAAGCAATTTTGTCGGTCAAAACATACTCACCGCTTTGAAAATTAGGCACCATCGATTGCCCATTAACTTGATGGGGTTGCATGAAAAATAAATATACTACCAAAAAAAGAGATAAGGCTATAACTATAGTTTCGATAAAATCAAAAAAAACTCCGCCTATTTTTTTAAAAATACTCATAGATTACAATGTCGTATAGTGTATCAATCTTTTAACTATAACTAATTTTAATTACATTTTCACCCATGAGTTATCTCAAACAAGCCATCTCGGGATTTACTTGGCAAACCGCTCTTAAAATTGCTAGTTCATTAATTGCTTTAATCAAGATTTCTATCTTAGCTAGATTATTAAGCCCTAACGACTTTGGATTATTTTCTTTAACTGTTATTGCCTTGGGGTTAAGCGAGGCTGCTGCTCAAACCGGCATCAACATTACTATCCTACAATCAAAACGCTCTGTTGATTACTTTCTAGATACTGCCTGGGTCATCTCAATTGCTAGAGGCTTTGTAATTGCCATCGTAATGATATTAATGGGATTTGGATTAAGCTACTATTTTGATAACCCGCAGCTGATTTCCTTAGTGGCCTTGGCTTCACTCGTCCCAACCATCAAGGGTTTTATTAATCCTAGTATCATCGCCTTGCGCAAAAACTTTAAATTTTTTAAAGATAGTCTTTACCATCTGTCCCTCATAATTGCAGAGAGTGTTTTAGCAATTGCTTTTGGCCTCTTGCTTAAATCAGTCACGGCCATGATTTTAAGTATGATTGGAGCAGCTATCGTTGAAGTGATCATTTCTTTTGTATTTTTTGAACTCAAACCTCAGTTTAGATACCTTAAGTCAAGAGCGCAAACAATTTTTGATAATGCAAAGTGGTTAAGCCTAGCCTCACTAATGGGTTATTTGAATGACAACCTTGATGACTTAGTTATTGGTAAATTATTGGGAACTTATCGCCTCGGTCTTTATCACAATGCTTATGCTCTAACTCACAAAGCCAACTATGATCTTGCCAGATCAGTTCACCATGGAGCCTTTCCAATTTATGCACGAATCGCTTCAGATACAGCTCGATTAAAACGAGTTACCTATAAAACCATAACTTGGACTAGTTTAATGTTACTCCTAACATCTATTCCATTTTTATTATTTCCAGAGTTGATCGTAAATATAATTTTAGGACCACAGTGGCTGGAGGTTGTTCCTTTGATTAAATGGCTAGTTTTAGCAGGCGTCGCTCACAGTTTAGCTTTAATCGGCTACACATTGTTTCTTGCTAAAGGCTCCTACAAAATTCTGAATCTTCATCAATTTGCCAACCTAATTCTCACCATCTCTTTAATTATTCTTTGGAGTCAAAAACAAGGATTAATGGGCGCCGTAACTGGTTTAGCAGTTGGCAGACTTTTAGCCTTACCCTTGATTGCTTATGGTATTTACCAACAAACAAAATCTACTAAAGCTTAAGAGGGGAATTAAATTTCTTCGCAAACACAGCTTGATGATCTTGATTATTTTGTGTGCTTCTTGGTTAAGAACTTGGCAGATTGACTCTCAAGGCATTCTATTTAGTGATGCTGGCCGAGATCTCCTGGTTGCCCAACAAGCTGTTGAATCAAATACCCTACCTCTTCTAGGAATTCCCTCGAGCGTACCTCGATTTCACCAGGGGCCTTTGACTATTTGGTTGGAGATGCTAGTTTATTCAATCTTTGGTCATCAGACCTTAGCCTTCTCACTTACTTTTGCTTTCTTGGGTATCTTAGCTGTAATTGCTGTTTATGAGTACGCGGTGATCTATATAAATAAACCTACAGCAATAATTGCCGCTGCTTTATTAGCATTTTCTCCATTAGCCATCGCCCATAGTCGCGTGCCTTATCACACCACTCCCATCCCTTTTACCATAGTGCTGTTTTTATTTGCTCTTAATTATCTTTGGCAAAAAAAGAAACACAGCGTGCTGGTTGCAGGCTTAGCTTGGGCGTTGATTATGCAGTTTGAGCTATCGTTATTTCCTTTAGGACTAATGATTCTCTATATCTTGTGGCGACAAAATAAGAAAATTGATCGTAATGTAATCTCCCAACTTTCAGTTGCTGGGATAATAGGCTTCCTTCCCCAAATTATTCATGACTTAACTCAACCCATTAGCCAAAGTCAAATTGGGGGATTCATCACCTGGGTTGGATATCGCGTGATTTCTTCAACTGGAGCAATTGGATCCCACCGACTTTCTATTAATAGAATTACTCACACCATATCTATTTTCGGAAATTATTTTCACAAAATTTTTGGTGCTCAAAACATAATCATTTCAATTATTTTCTTAGGGATATTGATTACTACAATCATTTTATTGGTCAAAAGAAGAAAGTCTCTTAAGCCTGGAACTGAAATTGTAGCCGTTACTACAGCCTTACTCACACTGAGTTATTTTGTTCACGGCTCACCCTCAGAAGCTTATTTTCCACCCTATCTAGCTTTACTCAGCTTAATATTAGCCTGGGGAATAGCTCAACTTTTTATTAAACACAAAAAAATTCTCATTGGACTGGTTGCTCTTTGGGCACTGATTAATACTCAAGCAGTTTTTACCCATAAATTTTTTGTGAGTAATCCACAAAATTTCACATATCACCTAGCCATTGCTGAGCAACGACAAATTATTAAACATGTTAATCGAGTTAGTCGAGGTAAATTCCAACTCAAGATTACCGATTCTGCCAACCAATTCCCCAATTATTTTGATAATTTTCGCTGGTTGGCTCAAGAGATGGGTGCGCCAGAAGATAGCCAGCAAGGTATGATATTCTACATTGAATTAAAAAGCTCTGATTTAGCCAAATATCCAAACATAACTAAAGTTGAGTTCAACACCATTGATGTCTACTACTAATCTCAGCATCATCATCCTAACTCATCGAGACGATGATCGCCTCAAACAAGCTCTTGCATCAGCTGACTTTGCTGATGAGGTGATAACAATCAAAAACCAAAACATCTCCGATTTTGCTCTAGCTAGAAATCAGGCTACTAAAAAAGCCACTCATGATTGGGTATTATTTTTAGACAGTGACGAAAAGATTGATCCAAAGTCTATTAATGAGATTAAAAAAATAATCAAACACAACAAAGTAGATGGGGTAATCATTAATCGACAAGACATTTTTTATGGAAAAACTCTTAAACATGGCGAGGCTGGAAACACTCAATTGCTACGAATGGGTAAAAAAAATAAAATTAGCTGGCATCGTCCGGTTCATGAAGTTGCCACTATCGATGGTCGCGTCAAAAAAACGAAGATTGAATTACTTCATCAAGCTCACTCTAACTTGAATGAATTCGTTCTCTCTATAACTAAATATGCCGCCATTGAAGCAAAATATCGGCATCAACAAAAAATGAGCTTCAGTTATTTCCAGCTATTATTTTTTCCTCTTGGAAAGTTTATTTATAACTATTTATTTAAACTTGGTTTCATGGATGGTTGGCGAGGATTTATTTATGCCATCATGATGAGCTTGCATTCTTTTGCAGTTAGAGTACATCAATATGAGATAAAATCTCAAAAATCATGAAGAAAGTTTTCAAAACACTATTTTTATTAATAATTGTCCTTTTTTCCCTGGGACAACTTCAGCGAATTCAATTAACTGAAGTAATATCTATCTATGCTCATGAGATAGTAATATCCATTTGGTTGGTGTTAGTAGTTATCAAAAATACTCAAGAAACAATCAAATTAGCTAAAAAACTAACTCAAAATAAATTACTCCTAATTATCTTTATCTGGATAATGCTGGGGTTATTTATAAATTTTTTGATAAGTGGTTTTTCTTTAATCCCAATCTTATATTTATCTCGAGTTATTAGCTATGCTTTGTTTGGTATCAGCCTATCAATTGTTAAGCCATTTTCAATCAAACAACAGCAACATTATTGGTTTGTGGGGGGATTATTAGTCGTTTTTTGGGGGTTTCTACAATACTTCCTCCTACCTGACACCAGATTCCTTAGGTACTTAGGTTGGGATGATCACTACCTCCGTTTAATCAGCACTCAATTAGACCCTAACTTTACTGGCATTCTTCTAGGAGTAAGCTTTTTTCTACTACAAGGAATTAAGTTGAGACCCGACTGGACCCGGAAGGTGCTTTCCCTAATCATCGCCATAGCTATTTTGTTAACCTACTCCAGAGCTAGTTACCTGAGTTTTATATTAAGTAGTGTTTTGTTGTTCATTCTATATATTAGAAAATTTCATAAGACTAGGCTATATTTATTAGTGATTATAGGATTCTTTATCCTAAGCCTACCTTTTCTTCCCAGAGCAGCGGGGGAGGGCGTTAAGCTAGAAAGAACTTTCTCTATCAACTCAAGAATTGACTCTAATGTACAAGCATTTGAAAAAATAGATCACTATCAATGGATTATAGGACAAGGACTATTTACTCCCTTGGGGAGAGATCAAAAGTTACCCTGGATGAACACCGCTCATTTTCCTGATAACTTGTTGGTTTTTATAATTAGCTCCACTGGAATTATAGGCTTAGGATTATTCACAATGATCCTATATAAATCATTGGTTTTTCTATACACAAATGATATTTTCATATTATCTGCATTTGTTGCAATACTTATACACAGTCAATTTAATCACACTCTATTTCAACCATTTGTTTGGCTGTGGATCTCAAGTTTAGTCCTAACTCAGCTGGAATTTAATACCTAAATTTAACCGCAATTTCTTTTTCGCTCACATTTCCGCCACGATCTTCAACTTTAAAACTGATTTTATTGTCACCCTCTTCTAGTTTGAAGCTCATAGAGAAGCTGCCGTCAGACTTGGCATAGACCAACCTTTCATTGATGAAGATCTTAGCCTGGGGCTCTGTAGTACCTTTAATATCAGTAATTTGATTCTTTCGTAGCTCAATAGCAGAACCATCAACTGGACTTTCAACTTCTATGTCTGGAGCCTGTGTATCTAAGACCACACTATATTCTCTAGTTTGAACTGATTCGTTGCCTGCTTCATCAACACTAAAAACAGCTAAGGCATTTTCACCTTCAGTTAAAAAGATTTCAAATTTAAATTCACCATGATCATTAATCTCCACATCTCCCATTCTTTCCCCATTGACTACTAAAACTGCCTGACTGTCGATTTCTCCCACTCCAGAAATGGGTAGAGAAGCGCTGTTAGTAGCAGAAACAGGTGCGGCCAAAATTGGTGTTTGGGGCGGGACTTGATCTTGTGATTCTCCAATCACACCAACTCCATTAAAAAATTTGTCTGCTAATCTCACGAATTGAGGAGCGATGAAGAGAATAAAGGCCGCTAATAGAGCTATGGCGGTAACTACAATCAATATGGTTTGGCGAACCATTTGTTGTTGCTGTTTTCTAGAGAGTCTTGATCTGGTCATATAGGTAGATACTAATTTTTACTGAGCCTGCGGTCGGAGTCGAACCGACGGCCTACGGTTTACGATACCGTTGCTCTACCAACTGAGCTACACAGGCTAATGAATAACTCAAGTGGATAGTGAGCGGCGAACGGGGTTTGAACCCGCGACCTTCTGCTTGGGAAGCAGATGCTCTACCAACTGAGCTACCACCGCTAGTAAACCCATTGTATCAAATTGTAGGAAAAATAGATGAAATATTACTTTTTAAAAATTTTTATCCCCAACATCATATGCAAAAACTATTCATCACTCACACCACCTCTTATTTCATCAAGTTCTCTTGCAAGTCCAGACCGCTCCTCCTCTTCAGCCGAAGTTAGCACCCTTTATTTAATAAAATATTAAGTCTCTCTGAAATTCTTTGTCGTTCTTTCCAAGAATCAACTTCTTCATCATCTTCAGGACTATACCCCACACCTTCATTTGTCATAAATGTTTTTCCTTTCTAATAATCTTATTACGAATAACAGATTGATTCTATCTTAAAAGTATCGATTTTTAATATGATTCAATGTTAAAAAGAATATCTTAAGATTCTTTCGTCTTTTCTTTTACTCTATCGAGCGTAATCTTATTTCGTTCACAAGCTTCTTCAACCAAAGCAAAGAATCTCTTTCCCACTTCATGAGTATTTCCTTGATGATTCAAGGCGTCTTCTAGCTGTTTGGCTAATATTTTTCCAAACTGACCAGATTCAATACGGAAAGATCTCACTAAGAGCGTTGCAATAAATTTAGCATTTTCTTCAGTCGCATTTCTCCAATGCTCTACTGTTTGAAGTTGTTCCTTTCTTTTTCTTACAATCAAGATTTTTCCATGGATAATAGGCGTTTTTTCATCAACCCCTTCTAGAGAATCTATACAACCATCTAAATCTTCCTCGTCTAAACTATCAATCTCTCCTCTAAAAGCATCCAAAATTTTATTCATTCTCAAAGCTTCATTGTGATCCTTAAAGTTTCTGTTCATTACCTCAGCTTCATCTAGCATTGCATCAACAACAACTTCCTCTTCATTTATCATATAGTCCTTCCTCTAAATAATTACTGTTGTGAGTTTATCAAAGAGTTATTATTCTTTCAATGAAACTTAATTTAAGAAAACTTAGTGCTAAAATGAATCTCAATGACAACTCAAAAACGCCTTCATGAAGTCGCTCAACCTATTTTTGTGGCTGAAGTTTACATTCTTCATCAAGATAAGGTATTGATGTTTAAGAGAAGTGAAACTAAGAAAAAGTTTCCCGGATTTTGGTCTATTCCAGGGGGACATGTTGAAGAAGGTGAAGATCCGCTTAATTCAGCTATTCGCGAAGTTAAGGAAGAAACAGATGTTACCATCACGCCAGAAAATATTAAACTCAAAGTGGTGGCCATGCACCATCATCTCGATCGCAAAGAAATGTATGTCGCTTTTGCTTTCTTAGTAGAGCTAAAAACAACTCCAAAGCTAAATACTGGTGTGGAGGAGGGGAAAGCTCATTGGGTAGAAATAGATAAAGCCAAAAATTTAGAAAATGTTTTTGGACCAGTCAAGTATTACTTCGACCATGTCCTCAACAACAAACCAGGAATTATTTATAACAACAGTCAGTGGAAGAATAGTAAATTAGTAGAAGTTTTGAGTGAGACAATTGACCAGAATAGTTGATAAAACTATCAATTTAGTGACATACTTTGATATAATACTCTATAAGATCAAAATTTTATGCGAAGGAGGTGATAAAATGCTCACTTTCGCTGCTGTCTTGATCATAATTGGGCTAATGCTTGTCGTCGTAACAACAATCGTCGGCATCAATAAAGCGAGAAAAGCCGATCTCGTCTCAGAATCAGCAATTTTTCTTTTCGGTCTAATCGCGATCGGATTGCTCATTCAAGTTATTGGACTTCTCGCGTTATTAGATATAGCCTGAACCAGCTGATCCAATCAGCAGGGGAGGTGAAAGTCCTCCCCACTCCCTACGGATGTGTAGCCGTACTGATGAGTCCAAAAGGACGAAGGAGAAAACAGGAAAGTGCCTATGGAAAAAATCAAAGCAGTCATGCATAGGGGAAGAGTTGTAGAAACTGAAGTACCAGATCAGATGCCCTGGGAATTGCCAATGAGAGCAAAGCAACTAAATGAGATTGCCCATGGTAAGGATTATGAGGTGATGGATTTAGAACCAGGCTTCTATGTTGACGGATACGGCCGTACTCTCGAGATTAATCCAGATGGAACAATAACTATCCATCCTTCAGATTGAAAAGATAAATAGCAAATACATCCCTATATATCAATCTAAATCACTCATTCTGCGACCCCGACCGGGATCGAACCGGTGATCTTCTCCGTGACAGGGAGACATGTTAACCACTACACCACGGGGCCTATTTAATGTTAAGAGGACTATTCTACCCATTTTACCATTACTTTTCTAGAGTAATTTGATATCATAGACTTAATTAAGAACATACAAAAAGGACCCATGCTTATTCCAATCCTCGTGGTAGCAGCCGTTATAGTAGTTTATATAATCTCCATTTATAACGATCTACAAAAACTCAAAACCCAAATCGTCGCTAGTATTCAAGAAATTGGCAACCAACTCAAACGCCAAGCCTCATTGATCCCTAACCTGCAAGCAACCGTCAAAGGCTATCTCAAACATGAATCTTCAATCTTCAAAATGCTGACCGACGCTAGGAAAGCCATCGAGAAAGCTGAAAAAACAGGCTCTGGAAAAGATATTGAAGCCGCAATTGAGAAAATCCAAGCAGCCGTCCCCAAAATCAGCATCGCGGTTGAAGATAACCCAGAAATGAAAGCTGACAAAACCGTCACTAAGTTTATGAACGAACTCACCGACACGGCTGACAAGCTCATGTATGCCAGACGCAGCGTGATTGATCTGAGTCAAACCTACAATCAAAAACTAGTTGTTTTTCCTTCTAACATCATTGCCAACATCTTTGGCTTCAAAGAAGAAAAGGGATTGGTAACAGCTTTAACCGGCAGTCATGTTGAAGTTTCCAAAGAAGAAATGAAAGATGTTAAAGTAGATCTTTAATGACTCATTATCAAGTCGTTGCTCAAAATAAACGACGCTCGGCCATAATCATTGTTCTATTCATCGCCTTTATTGTTGGTGCCAGTTATGCCATGGCTGAAGGCCTAGGCTATAGCTTGAGCATGGTGGGCTGGGCATTTATTATTTCTGGGCTAATATCATTTTTTTCCTACTGGTGGTCAGATAAAATTATTCTTGGCATCTCTGGAGCTCGTGAGGCTAAACGTGAGGAATTTTTTGATTTCTACACCGTTACCGAAAATATCGCCATGAGTCAACGCCTCCCCAAACCTAGGCTTTTTGTAATTGAAGATACCGCTATGAATGCTTTTGCTACTGGCCGCGATCCCAAACATGCAGTGGTTTGCGCCACCACCGGTCTACTAAGTAGACTCAATCGAACAGAAATTGAAAGCGTGGTGGCCCACGAACTCTCACACGTCAAGAACTATGATATTCGCCTCATGTCTATGGTGACTATTTTAGTGGGCTTAGTTGCCTTGCTATCTGACTGGTTTCTGCACATGACTCGTTGGGGTGGGGGACGAAAAAGAGATAATGATTCGGGAAGCGGTCAAGCTCAGATGATCATGTTTGTGGTTGGTTTAGTTATGGCTATCCTCTCGCCAATAATTGCCCAACTTATCCAATTGGCAATTTCGCGCCGTAGAGAATTTTTAGCTGACGCTTCTGGAGTAGCGATGACCAAAAACCCCCGGGGACTAATTAGCGCTTTGAGTAAAATTAGCAAAGACAAAGAACCCTTGGAGGCAGCCAACAAAGCCACCGCCCATCTTTACATTAGTAACCCACTTAAGAATACCCATGGCGGCATTGGGATGTTTGCGAAGATGTTTATGACTCACCCACCAGTTGGCGAACGAATTTCTGCCCTGAAACAATTATAAAAAATTTGCTAGAATTCCAGAGATGAAACAAAAAGTAGATCAACAACTTGTTCAACACATCGCTAGACTTGCCAACCTAGAGTTAACTGCTGATAAAATTGAACTTTATCAAGATCAACTCAGCGTCATTGTTGATCATTTTAATGATTTAAAATCACTTTCATTAACAGATGTTCCTGAAACTTCTCGCATTGTCGAGGAAGAAAATGTCTGGCGAGAAGATAAAGTTACTCCCTCTTTTACTCAAGAAGAAGCATTGATGAACTCAAAAAATACTCATCAGGGATACTTTGTAGTTCCATATTTATTAACAAAAAAAGATGACTAATGTTACTTGATAAATCAATTTCTCAACTAGCTAAGCTATTAAAAGATAAGAAAATTTCTGTGGTAGATTTAGTGACTGAAGCTTACCAAAGATCAGAAAAACTAAACTCACAGCTTAATAGCTTTATTACCCTGAGAGACAAAAATGAAGTTATAAAAGATGCCCAAGAAGCCGACCAAAAAATTGATCAAGCTACCAATCCTCTTTACGGAATTCCTTATTCTCTTAAAGATGCTTATGTTAACCAAGAAACTCGCACCACCTGTGGGAGTAAAGTTTTAGATAAGTTTAACTCTCCTTACGAAGCTACTGTTCAAAAACAATTAAAAGAGGCTGGAGCTATTTTAATTGGCAAAAATAATCTTGATGCCTGGGGTCATGGTGGTTCAACTGAGAACACTGACTATAAAGTTGGTAAAAATCCCTGGGATCTGACTCGAATCCCTGGTGGATCATCTGGCGGCTGCGCTGCTGCCATCTCTAGTCAAATGGTTAGTTTTGCTATTGGAGAAGATACAGGTGGCTCTATTAGAAACCCCAGCAGCATGTGCAATACCTCGGGCCTAAAAGTTTCTTATGGCAGAGTTTCTAGATACGGTGCAATTGCTTACGCTTCTTCACTAGACAGCGTGGGTCCTATGGCTAAATCTGTCGAAGATTTGGCTCTCGTGCTTGAATCCATAGTCGGTCAAGATAAGTTTGATGCCACTAGTTCTAAAAATAAAAATTTTGATTACTTAAAAAAACTTAATGAAAAAACCACTCTAACCATTGGACTTCCTCAAGAATTCTTTGGAGAAGGCTTAGACCTTCAGGTTAAAGAAATTATTCTCAAAGCAGCCAAAGAATATGAAGCCGCAGGACACAAGATTGTAAAAGTAAATATCCCTCTCATGAAGTATGGTGTTTCGATTTATTATCTAACCAGCTTAAGTGAAACTAGTTCTAATATGGCTAGGTATGACGGAGTTCGTTTTGGCAACAGCAGACAACTACTATCTGATGAGACAAAAAGAAGAATTATGTTGGGTAGCTATGCCTTGTCAGCCGGCTATGCTGATGAACTTTACAAAAAAGCTCAGCAAGCTAGAACCAAATTAATCGAAGAATTTAATCAGGCATTTGAGGTTTGCGACGTTTTATTATGTCCAGTCACACCCAGTATTCCAGCAAAGATTGGTGAGCTGATTAACGACCCACTTAAGAGCTTTTTAGAAGATTTGTACACTGGGCCAGTTAATGTTGCTGGCTTGCCCAGTCTTTCCCTTCCAGCGGGCTTCACTACCTCCAATCTTCCCATAGGAATGCAGTTGATTGGCAAAAGATTTCATGAGGCAGAGTTACTTCAAATGGGACATAAATATCAACAACTCACCAACTGGCATCTACAAAAACCACCAATCTTAAATCATGACTGACTCAAATAAAAACTACCAGTTAATTTGTGGACTCGAAGTTCATGCTGAACTAAAAACTGATTCAAAAATGTTCTGTGGTTGTGAGAATAATCCTTTTCATGCTTCCAAACCTAATATTTACACTTGCCCAGTTTGCTTAGGCATGCCTGGAGCCCTACCAGTGCCAAATAAAAAAGCTATTGAGTGGGTGATAAAACTAGGTCTAGCTCTTAACTGCAAAATAAATCTTTTTTCAAAGTTTGACCGCAAACATTATTTTTACCCAGATCTCCCCAAAGGCTATCAAATCAGCCAGTATGATATTCCTTTTTGTTATGAAGGCTACCTAGAAACATCTCAGGGCAAGGTCGAAATTACTCGTATTCATCTTGAAGAAGATACTGGCAAGTTACTTCACAAAACTATTGATGATAAAAAAGTCAGCTTGATTGATTTTAACCGTGGGGGAGTCCCCTTAGTCGAAATTGTCACTGAACCAGATATTAGATCTGCTGCCCAAGCTGCAGAATATAGCAAACTACTAAGAAATATTATTCGCTACTTAGATATTGGTGACTGCGACATGCAAAAAGGCGGTATGCGCCTAGAGGCAAATTTATCTCTTAGTGAAAATGGTGATTTACCCAATTACAAAGTAGAGCTCAAAAACATCAATTCCTTTAAATTTATGGAGCAGGCTATTGCCTATGAAGTAAATAGACAAACTGAGATATTAAATTCCAGTAAAACTCCCACTCAAGAAACTAGAGGTTGGGATGTTGATAAACAACGCTCATTTCCTCAAAGAACTAAAGAGACAGCACAAGACTATCGATATTTTCCTGACCCCGATATTCCACCACTTCAATTCACTAAAGAGCAGATAGAAAAATGGAGGAAAGAACTGCCTGAACTACCAACGGATGTTGTTAAAAACCTGAAATCCAAATTTAAAGTTGAGCCAAAATATTCAGAAAAAATAATTACAAATCCTCACCTAGGATCAGTCTCATTGAAAACTGCTGCGATGGCTGATGGAATGGATATTGCCCCCAATAATATCTTTAAAGACATTGCTAATAAAAATATCGCACTGACTATAAGCACATCTCCAGAATCATTAATTTCTGACTACAAAAATTATCATCAAACTGACAACATCGACGTCAATGAATTGACTGGGGTAGTTAAAGAGGTCTTGGACACCAACCCCGATGCTGTCATAAAATACAAAGCTGGAAAAACTCAAGTTATTGGTTTTTTGATGGGTAAGATTTCACAAAAACTTCAACAGAAACTAGATATGAAACAGGTTAGAGTGGAACTTCTTAAAGCCCTCTCTGACTAACCTGTTATATTACTCTTATGGCAGATTTTGTTCACCTTCATGTCCACACCGAATACTCGATGTTAGATGGTTTGGGTCGTGTTGATAAACTCATTAAGAAAGCACAAGAACACGGTCAAAAAGCCCTCGCCATTACTGATCATGGTGGCTTGTATGGAGCAGTCCATTTTTATAATAGTTGTAAAAAAGCTGGTATCAAACCCATTATTGGTCTTGAAGCATACCTGGCCAAAAAATCACGCACTGACAAACAAACTCGGGCGGGATCCGATCAAGCTCACATAACTCTTTTGGCAATGAGCCATCGAGGCTATGTCAACCTCATGCATTTGGTTTCCTATGCTAATTTAGAAGGATTCTCATACAAACCCAGAATTGATTTTGAACTTTTAGAAAAATACCACCACGATATTATCGCTACTAGTGGTTGCTCTAGTAGCATTTTCAATCGCCTACTGAGAGATGGAAAAAGAGAAGAGGCTTTGGAATGGTTCAAAAAAACAAAAAAGCTTTTTGGTGATAGGTTTTATATTGAGCTACAAAAACACGACATTGATTTTATTGAAGAACTAAATAAAAACCTTGTTTCTATCTCTAGAGAGCTCGACATTCCTTTGATAGCAACCAATGATGTCCATTACGTAGAGGCCAATGAAGCTCAGGCTCAAGATGCCTTAATATGCGTCCAAACTCACAAGCTGATCAGTGAAGCAAAAAGAATGAGCATGCTTGATAGTCCTAGTTTTTATTTGCGTTCAACAGAAGAGATGGTGGAGTTATTTCGTGATTATCCAGAAGCTATCGAAAATACCAATAAAGTTGCAAAGCGCTGTAATGTAGAGATCCCTACTGGAGAGCTAATCTTCCCCAACTATCCTATCCCAAAAAACAAAACCACGGAACAAGTTTTAAGAGAGATGACCCTAACTGGTCTTGAAAAAAGATATGGAGAAATAATTGATGTTCATATCAAGCGGATTGACTATGAATTAGATATCATTGGCCAAAAAGGCTATGCTACATATTTTTTAATTACTCAAGATTTTGTTAACTGGGCCAAAGATCAAGGAATTGCTGTTGGACCAGGAAGAGGTAGCGCTGCCGGCTCACTAGTCTCTTATGCAATTGGCATTACTGATATCGACCCCTTAATACATGGCCTGCCTTTTGAACGATTCTTAAATCCTCAAAGACCCACCCCTCCTGATATTGATATTGATTTTGCTGACGATCGTCGTGATGAAGTAATCAGTTACGCAGCAGATAAATATGGCCACGACCATGTTGCCCAAGTAATTACCTTTGGTCGAATGGAAGCAAGAGTAGCTATTAGAGATATTGGTCGCGTTTTGGGTATGCCCTACGAAGAACCGGACAAAATTGCCAAACTTATTCCCAATCAACCAGGAACTAAAACTTCTTTAGATCAAGCAATCAAAACAATTCCTGAATTAAGTGCTTACTACCAACAACCCAAATATAAAAAATTAATTGATCTAGCCAAACAAGTTGAGGGAGTAATTCGTCACAGCAGTGTTCACGCAGCAGCAGTAGTCATCGCCGATAAATCCTTAATGGAGTACACCCCCATTCAACGAGAAAGCAAAAGCGGTAAAACTGTCACTCAATATGACATGTATGTTTTGGATTGTAATATATCCGATGATGCCATTGGCCTACTTAAATTTGATTTCTTAGGTCTAAGAAACTTATCTACTATTCAGATGACAGTTCAATTGATTAAACAATATAAAAATGAAACGATTGATCTAAGTACTTTGCCAATTGATGATAAAAAAACATTTGAGTTGATCTCAACCGGTGAAACCACAGGTATTTTTCAATTAGAATCTGCCGGAATGAGACGGGTAGCCAGATCTCTTAAACCAAATCAGTTTTCGGATATTACCGCTATGGTTGCCTTGTACCGACCAGGGCCAATGGATCTTATTCCGCAATTTATTGAGGGCAAACACAGTCCAGATAAAATTGTTTACCCTCATGAATCACTCCGCCCAGTTTTGGAAGAAACCTATGGAGTCATGGTCTATCAAGAGCAGATCTTGCAGATTGCCAATAAAATGGCTGGCTATACCCTCGGAGAAGCCGACATTCTAAGAAGAGCAATTGGGAAAAAGAAAAAGAAGTTACTTGATGAAAATAAAAAGCGTTTTATTAGACAATCGGTGGAAAATAAATATACCCAACAAGTAGCTGAAAAAGTTTGGGGATTCATCGAAGCTTTTGCCAATTACGGTTTCAATAAAGCTCATGCTGCAAGTTACGCCATGATCGCTTATCAAACTGCCTATCTTAAAGCTAATTATCCAGTGGAATACATGACAGCTCTAATGAGCATTGAGTCTGCTTCACACAGTATAAGTCGAGATGTTAAGGTCGCTCAGGCTATCGAAGTGAGTAAAAAAATGAAAATTAAAGTTTTACCACCTGATATTAATAAATCAGAAGCTGACTTTACTATTGAAGAACATCCAGGCTCAGCCCAAAATCTAGCCATCAGATTTGGCTTGAGCGCTATCAAGCATGTCGGTCAGGCTGCAATAGAAAATATTTTAGAAACTAGAAGTAAAATTGGTGGAACTTTCACCTCCGTTACTCAATTTATTCAAGAATCAGAAGGTCGCAAGGTTAATAAAAAAACCCTCGAGGTTTTGATTCAGGTTGGAGCCATGGATAATTTTGGAACTAGAGCCAGTATGTTGGAAAACATCGATCAAATTAAGGATCGAGCCACGCAGTTTCAGTCTGATGTTGACGGACAAGATAATTTATTTGCAAACATTGGAGAAAAAGTTAAAACTCTAGAAGACACTTTTCCCCATATTCCAGAGCATCCCAAACAAGAGTTGCTTTCATTTGAAAAAAAATACCTGGGACTTTATCTTACCGAACACCCTTTAGCTGATGCTCTGACCACCGCTAGTAAACAAGCTACCAAACGCATCTCTGAAGTCGACTTATCAATTCACGCTGATCAAACTTTTATCTTCAGTGGCGCTATCACCAGACTCAAGAAGGTCAGAACTAAAGCCTCTAACAAAGAAATGGCTTTTGGTAATCTAGAGGATGAAACTGGAACAGCCGAATTTGTGGTTTTTCCCCGAACTTATGCTCAATTTAGTAACTCTTTAATAGAAGATGGCATTGTTCTCATAAAAGCTAAAGCTGATGATCAAGATGGAGAGTTGAAGCTGATTGTAGAAAAGATCATGACTCCCGCTCAAATGGGCGTTGAACAAACCCTAGCCAACAATGCTCGTGAGATTTTTATTCCTCGGCGCACAGACAAATCAATTTTAGAAAAATTAGGCAATCTGCTAAAAAAGAACAAGGGGGAAGAAAAAGTGTTGATCTTGATTCCAAACGGAGAAAAACCCAAGAGAATGCTCCTGCCTTACGGAGTGGAGTGGAATAAAAAACTGGAAGCAGAAATACAGGATTTACTTAACAACTAAAATCAACTAAACTATATCTCCATGAGCTTCCATGGGGTATTATCCGAAAAAAGAGCTGTGCATCAAACGAAATATATTTTTGTTTCTGGTGGTGTTTTGTCAGGACTGGGAAAAGGCGTCACGGCAGCTTCTCTGGGAGTACTACTTAAGGCACGTGGTTACAAAATTGACATCATTAAGTGTGAGAACTATCTCAATCTAGATTCAGGCAACATTAATCCAATCGAACACGGCGATGTTTTCCTATGTGAAGATGGTCTAGAAGCGGATCTAGATCTAGGTTCATATGAAAGATTTTTAAATCAAAAAGTTGGCCAAAAAAACTTTACCACTATGGGCCAAATTTATTTGAATGTAATTGAAAAAACCAAAGATCTCCAATTTAACGGAGCAACCGTTGATGCCATCCCATATGTACCAGAAGAAGTTATTCGCCGCATTAAGACTGTAGGCAAGGGTGTTGACATTGTTTTAGTTGAACTAGGCGGCACAGCTGGTGAGTATCAAAATGTGATCTATTACGAAGCTTATCGTATTTTAAAACAGCGCCAACCTCAAGATATACTCCACATTCATGTGACTTACTTTCCTCGCCCCAAGCACATCAATGAACTCAAATCAAAACCAACGCAAATGTCAGTCAAATCCCTTAACTCGATGGGTATTCAACCTGACTTCATCATCGGTCGAGCTGAACATGAAATCGATGATAAACGTAAAGAAAAAGTTGCTTATTACTGTAACATTGATAAAGAAGACGTCATCTCCAACCCTGATGTTAGCTCAATTTATCAAATTCCGCTTATTTTTTCGCAACAAAATTTTGATAACAAGGTTCTCGCTAAATTAGACTTACCTTCAAATAAAATTAATCTTAAACCCTGGAAAAAACTAATAGAGACCATTCAAAAAAATAAGAAAAATCAGGTCAATATCACCATTGTGGCAAAATATATCTCCACAGGAGATTATGAGTTAGAAGATTCCTACCAATCTCTGATTGAGTCATTGAAACATGCCAGTTGGAATCAAGATGCAGAATTAAACTTGAACTTCATCAACGCTGAAAAATTACAAAAAAATAATAAATCAGAACTCAAGAAACTCAAAGAGGCTGCGGGAATAGTAGTTCCCATTGGTTGGGGAGAAAGAGGTGTGGAGGGTAAAATAAAGGCCATTACTTATGCCCGCGAAAATAAAGTTCCTTACTTGGGTCTCTGCTACGGAATGCAGCTCGCTTCAATAGAGTTCGCGCGCAATGTAGTTGGTTTAGAAGAAGCTAACTCTACTGAAATTAATCCTGACACCCCCCATCCTATCGTGCACGATATACCTTTTGATAAAAAATATCAGCGCATTAAGGGCGATGGAGCTAGTATGAGACTTGGTGCCTATGATTGTGTTTTGAAACCTGGCACATTAGCTCATAAAATTTACAGCAAACATCAGGCATTTATAGATAAAAAACAGAATTTAATTTCAGAAAGACATCGACATCGCTTTGAATTTAATAATGACTACCGCAAGTCTTTGGAAGAAAAAGGCTTTATTATCTCCGGAACCTCACCTGACGATTTCTTTGTTGAAGTGATTGAGCTTCCTCAAGACAAACATCCCTTTTATATTGCCACTCAAGCCCATCCAGAGTACAAATCTAGACCCTTACATCCTCATCCTATCTTCATCGAATATATAAAGGCGGCTTTAAAACATAAAAAATCAAGTTGAAGTTTTGATTAATCCCGAGTAGAATACAACATCTATGGCACAGTATTTCAAATACAACGAGCAAAACATCAGTGTGGGAGACACAATTCGTCTTCACCAGGAGATTACTGAGGGTGGGAAAAAAAGAATTCAAATTTTTGAAGGAATTGTAATCGCAATTAAAAACCGAGGTAATAATAAATCTTTTACTGTTCGTAAAATTGCGGCTAATAATGTTGGGGTAGAGAAGATCTTCCCCGCTAAGTTACCTTCAATTAAAAAAATTGAGGTTAAACGCAAAGGACAAGTTAGACGCAACAAGCTATACTACCTACGTGAACGTATCGGCAAACAAGCCACCCGTGTTAGGGAAAAGAACTCTCAGTCAAAAACAACAAAGTCAGCATAATTTCTCTTTAGGTAAATTTGGTGAAAATGAATCGATAGACTTTTTGAAAAATAAGGGCTATCAGATTTTAGATCAAAACGTTCGCTTCAAAACTAAGGAAATTGACATTATTGCCCTAGATAGAGAACATCACGAACTAGTTTTTATTGAGGTTAAAACTAGAGCCAGTGGCTATTATGGAAATCCAAGTAGGGCTGTAGATAGGGATAAATTGAGATCCATGAAGTATGTGGGTGCAATTTACAGAAGAAAAAATAAATTAGATATGGATTATCGGTTTGACATTATCACCCTGGTATCTGGTAGAATACGTCATTACCAAAACATCACTTGGTAATAGTTGCTCTTTAACAGGCCCCATCGTCTATCGGCTAGGACATCAGGTTTTCATCCTGAAAAGCGGGGTTCGATTCCCCGTGGGGTCACAACTGTTTCATCTGCAGATACAGATGTATTAAAAAGCTTGAATAATGGCGATAATTCGGTGTTCGAAAAGCCTGGATAAGAGTAAACTACTCCTTTTGGAAATAATATCCTTTGAAGCTTCACTTTGTTCTCTGGTCCAGAGTTGAACCAGAATTTTGGTAGGTTTCGAAGAAAGTTGTCAGCATAATCTAGCAACAATTCAATTTTAAACTCTTCCTCATGTGATTCATTCAGCTCAAGCCTCAGATGTCTTGTTTTAGCCTTGTTTTCCTCTAGATCATCCTTAATATCATCATAATCAGCACCTTTTTTGACCATAGCGATAAGATTCTTTTTCTCTACAACTAAAGACTCAAGTTTCTGCCTAAGAATGGAACTTTTTGTTTCAAACTCATATTGTCTCTCCTGATATCTTTTTATAACTAATTCTTTTATGCGCTCAACATTTTCTTGAGTGGGTCTGATGATTTTCAGAAATTTATAAAACTCTTGCTCTAATTCAGCTCTGTCAACTGACTTTTTACTCTTATTTGAACACTTTTTATTTTTACAATAATAAAGAGGATATTTTTTACTCTTACCAGTGCACCAAGCAGCAGTCATCTTTTCATTACAATGATTACAATAAAGTTCATCTCTAAGAGGAAAGTCTGGATTCGAGACTAGTTTTTGAATACTTTCACTTTGTGGGTTAAGCTTGATTTGACACTTCATGAATGTTTTATAGTCTACTAATGGCTGATACCCACCTTCAAATTCTTCATTGTCCCATTTTTTAACAATCATCAATCCCATGTAGAATTTATTTTTTAAGATTTTACTTACTAATTGAGGAGAAAATTTATACCCTCTTCCTTTGTAGTCAACAATCTTCTGTTTGGACAACTTTCTTGCAATCTCACTAATAGTAGAAGATCCAGAGGAAAAAAGACTAAAAACCATTTTTATTGACTGCACACAACTTTCATCTATTTGTGCAATATCCGCCTTATCAAATCCATTTTTAACATTCATGTACCCAAGTGGTACTTTCCAAGGCCAAATACCTCTTTCAAGCAAATTTCTCAAAGAGAGTTTAACTCTTTCTCTTTTAACTGAATTGTCAAATTGAGCTACTGCAGCTAAAACTCCTTCTAGTAACTCCCCAGTAGGACTATCATCAATTGCTTCAGTTGCACTCCTTAGACTAATGCCCATCTTATTTAGTTCTGACTTGAGATAATAGTGATGCTCAGATTGGCGTGCAAATCTATCAATTTTAAAAACCACTAAAACATCTGCTTTACCCTTATATTGCTTGCAGAATTCCAATAACTCAACAATCCTAGCAACATTACTTCCCTTGGCTGATTCAGCTTCCCAACTCTTCTTTCCAATCAAATTAAAACCAGCCCTCTCTATAAAAGATTTGCAAGATTTCATCTGAACAGCAGTAGAGGTGTTTCCCATTTGCTTAGGGTCACTGAATCTGGTGGCTATTATTGCATTATGTTTCATAGGTACTTAAAAGGCCGCCCTGGTGCACTCAACAAGAAAGAACCTGTTGTCCAAGACGGCCATTAAAAAGGTCCTTTCCTTAAGTTGAGTGCATCTTTATGATAATCCTTTTTTTGATTTGCTTCAATTTCAATATGCTTGTTTTTTCTCTCTTCTAGGTAGGAATCAACTATTAAATCTGCTAAAACTAACAAGCAATCTTCACTCGATAGGTTTCCTCTTTCAACCAAACTTGGTATTTTTGAAGGCAATGACCTCATGGCTTGTATCCTGAATCATTAATAGCCCATTGAATTAGTTTTTCTTGAATTAAATCAGATGATTTTTGATCCATCTCAGGATTAGACTGAAGAGAAGTCTTATATTCCTCATCTTCACTGATAATAGTTTTTCTAAATTGAATCAGATCTGTTACAACAACATAATCCTTTTGGATTTCTTCATATTTTTCCAAAGCAAACTTAGCAAACCAAGTTTTTCTGCTAATAACATATTCGCTGTTAAAAAATCTATCTTCTATACCTTTAATGCCATCGATATAGCCTAATAATCTTGAATAAAGAGATTTAATATCTATTACAATCTCTGCAACTCTTTTTTGAATTTGATCATCATCAATTAAGTCAGGCTGATTAACTAAGTGAAGGCAAGATAATATAAGAGTTAAATCTTTGTGATGGACCAATAGTCTTAGATATGTGATTTGCATATCTGGTCCAAGAGTGTAGTTAATTTCATGAATTAGACTGGCATAAAATGTGTACTCAGCTCTTTCCATACCAGTAAGACCAAACCTGTATTTATCTACTTCATGTTGATAACTCTTATTTTCTTCATCTGCCAAGACGTAATACCCAGCCACCAACTTAGCTCTCTCTTTTGGAGTTAATACCTGTGCTAGTTGTTTAAGATTAGCTTTTCTCATTTTCTCTTTATTTGCTTTCTCTCAAAAATTACTCTTTCAATTACCTCAAGTCTTTCTTGAATTTCAGAAGCTTCGATTGCCTTGAGTAAATGTCCTGAGAGATAGCCAATACTATTGGCAATATTTACTGGTAGGTCTCCTTTTCTTACTAAGTTGATTGTTTCTTCAAGAAGTAAGACTGCATCAGAAGAGTTTTTTAAATTAATTGAATCAAGATCTAAATTTATTTTTTTTGATAAAGAACCACCTTTTGCAGAAGCTTCCAACCTCTTTTCTTGATTGTTGGGGTCATGAACAAAACAATACTTAGATTCCTTGATTGATTTTGCTTTGCATTGGCTTTTATTACTTTTTATAAATTTACATTGCATAATTACTTACAGTAGTGGGGTGACACCACTAAACTGTTCCTTCCTGTGGGTTTAAAGCACTAAATATTTCCGCTTGAGTCATGTTTTCTATAGTCTTTTGCTTAGAATCTTTGCTGCGGGACATAAATTCCGCAGGGTCTAGTAAGATGAAATCTCTAAAATATGGATCAAGAAGATAGTCATTGGCTAAATTAGCTGTATTTTTAATTTTATTGAGTACTTTGAGCGCTGTGAGTTCATCCAAAAGCCTTCTAGAAGTTTTGACTGATTTATCTATCCCGTCTGATAAAACTTTTGCTGTAACTTCACCATCAGACTTGATAATACTTTTTAGTGCTTCAGCTCTATTAGCTGGCATAGACGATAACACCACATCCTTAATTACCCCAAGCTCTTCAATACCAACCTCCTGTTTCTTGACAATGAAAGCCAAGTATTTTGCTAATGATGATATTTGTTGGACAGATCTCCAAGGTTGCTCAATTTGAATATCCTGTATTTCATAATAAGTAATGCTTTTCCCCTCATCATTAATCATTTTCTGTGACTGAATTACTACAACACCTCTACAACAAGCAATTAGCTTAGCTGCTTTCTGCAAGAAGGCCTTAACAGGGTTAGGGAAAGGTTTTATTTCAAATGTTTCTTGCTTTAGCTGTTCAAGATATGTTGATACTTTTAATCTCAATTCATGTTCTTGCTGTGATCTACTTACACCAGAGAATATTTTTGCGAAGATATCTGTTTCCATCTCAAGATCTATATTCGGGATGGTGTAGCAAAGAAACCTAGGACCAACCATATTCATGTACTGCGTGTGTTTATTTAGAGTTGCTGGGGTAATGCAACCCAACTGTGAAAAAGCACTAGAATAGGTAATATTGCCTCTACGTGAACTAAACTTGGCAAACTCTTTGTCATAAATTCCAACTAGGTCACCAAGTAACTTTTTGGTCATTTTTTCATCAAGAGAGAAGATTGAAGTCCAGTCCTTAATAATTAGACACTTTTTGTCTAAAAGAGGCAGAAGGTCATATACTTTTTGCTTCGAAGTTGATCTCTCACCACTAATGAATGCATTTTGAGTAAGATTATCTAGATAGAAGGAAGTAGGAGCATCCTTTATTAAGCGCACCACATCAGTTTTTCCTGATGAAGGGACTCCAACTAATAGTAGCCATAGCATCACAGGACTACTAAAATGGCTAGAAATTGCTACAGCTAGCACCAGCTTCAGTGCTATAGAAGAACCTGGTAAAAATGCCTCAACATCTTCGACTAGTTGAGTGAATTCAATATTTTCATCAAGTAAATCTCTTTTCTGTATACCCTGCGGAGTTTCTGTCCCACCTCTTTGCTGCTTTTCTCTTGTTGCTATAGATTGAAATGTTTGTCTGAGCTCAATAAGTGGTAGGGGTGGCTTATTTGTTTGATTCCAAGATTCTACCAATGGCCATGCAACTGTTTGCCAATCATCCTCATCATGAGCTGAGAGTAACTTTCCAATTAGTTTGGCTGCAGAGTTATTTCTTGAGCCAATACTTTTCCCTTGAGTAATATCATTTTCTTCAACCCGAAGAGATAACTGCGTATTCTTTTTTAGCTTATTTAGTAAGAACTGAGGAGCAACAGCAACTTTAACTGAATCTGATTGCCAGCTATATCTGTTGCCACTAGGATGCATTGCTGGAGGTAAAACTGCATAACCTCCCTCACCACGAATATCAGTGTGTTCTTCAAAAGCTGTGTAGTTTCCAATTTCTTTGTTTTCTGGGTATTGAAAGAAATGATGAGTTCCCCCAGAACCTGTTTTAGAAAATAGAGTTTCTGGTAAAGCACTTGTGTCAAACCTTGATCCTTGATCAATGTCTAATACAAACACTCCTGAAATGCTTCCTGTAACTACGGCGAAGCCATTTAAAGATGGTAATTTAGACCAGCTAGAGAGCTCTAGTGTAGTTGGTTTTCTAGATTGATATTCTTTCCACTTCACTAATGGTTTCTTATTACTTCCAATTGGAATAATGGACCATCCATGGCTCACTAGCTCTATTGCTAGATTTAGCCATTCTTGATTGTTTACTTGTGTTTTATTTGATATATTCAACATACTAAGTCTTGGCAGGGAGCAAGCTATAACTTACTCCCCACCGAATCCTGCTAGGCTGGCATCACCTCACTAATGATTTGCCAGCCTTCTTCATCTCCTGGCTTATTTTTTACCAATATCTTGCAAGCCTTACCAAGATAGTCACTCATATTTATTTCAGAGTTACTGCTTAACTCACCATTGTTAATAGCGGTTAATATCTGATAAAGTTTTGAGCTTTTCTTCCCTTTAGACAACTTCATCTTGGCAATTGTTGACCGCAGGGTATCTCTATGCTCACCCTCTGTTATTACAAAGTTGAGTTTTAGATATGCTCCATACTCACCCTCAGCTTGCTCAAAGTCTGAAAAATAGGCTTGATATACACCCACCGGAATGAGTTCTGGCGCTGCCGTTTCTTTTACTACTAGTTTTAGATTTTTGTCATCTGACATGTTTTCCTTTTTTTAATTATTATTATTTTTTTTGGATTAGCATTTTGAGGCTCACATATTACTCACCTCCTTTCTCAATATTTGAAAATAATTGATAGGCACTATTAGAGACTGCTTCTTCTAAAGCATTACCAAATTCTGAGTTAATTGGATGAAAAATTGGGATCTGGGTCCCATTAAAGAGTTTCTTGGTAGGATAGACGCAACGAAAACCACTGCCATCTTTTTTAGTGAAGACAGCAATGTTGCCTAAATATAATGATTCATTGAGAATGCAGTTAGCAAAGAAAACAAGTCCTTGCTGTGCTTTTACTGGGATTAGTTCGATACTACTTATTTGCATAATTTCCTATATGAAACCATGCAAATGAAACTTAAAAAATATTTACCGAAAGGAATTTTAACTTAATATAATCAAGTAGGTTGACTAATTTAAAAAATGAAAAACAATAACAATGTACTAGTTACTAGGCTAAAAAACTAAACTTGCTCAATATAAGTTGACTTATTTTTCCACAAAATAGTTTTTGAAGGTACTATGCGAGAATTCGGAAACATTTCATCTAATTTTTTAACTAATTGGTCTCTTTGATTTTGCAACTGCTTAACCATTTTGCTAGATAATGAAGATTTTTTTGAAAATGTTGCAGTATGTAAATCACTATTTGGAACCAAGCCATGCCTTCCTGAAATTAGATATGCATCAAAAATATACTTTGCAAAATGTAGTACGTGTGGAACTTTTTTCTTTGATTTAGAACTCCATACAGCCTTTTCATTGTTCCAGGTAACGGTAAAAGTATTCAAGTCTACATGGAATCGCTGACTAGCTTGATCTAGATTATGGTTTTGTGTTTTTTTATATGCATCAGCCTGAGCTTTATATTGCTCCTGTACTTTTTTATAATACTCAGGCAAGAACTTATGATTAAAATAATTAATTTGATATAAGTGCTCTACTTTTTTCCAGCTTTTAAACACACCATCTTTTACAAATCCATCTAATATTGATTCAGTTAATTGCTCACTACGTCCATTGATAGTAAGTCCAGCAATGGGGAAGAAAATACAGTCTGCTCCGTTGCTTGCAAAATATGCTTCCCAAATTTTTTTTAAAACATCCCACTTCTTTTCGAGACCCTTTCTAGTGGCTTTATCTAGTGGTAACTTCCCATCTTTAGTTTTGAGTAGGTCATACACAATGTGCCAGAGATATTTTGGCCTATCACCATCCATATCGGTCCAAGCAGTGGAATATGATTCACTCTTTCCAAGAGTTGTAACTCTTTTTTGAAACATTTTGTTTAGCTTAAGTTTGCTAGAGTGGTGAAGATACAAAACCTTATGACAATAGTAATCGGTGATGGGACCATCGTCACCTATATTGCTAGTACCTTTTCTTGAAATCCTGTCCTGGCTCGTCAACTTTGATTCAAGATCACTACAAAAGTACTCAGGCTTATCGAAGTTCTCTTGTCCAAACAATTTTTTTTCAGAGAATTGCTGAGAGTAACTTTGCAAAAAACTGATTAAATCATCTCGCTGCTGCCTACTAACTTCTACAACATCATGCAGGGATTGTATGACTTTTTTATTTTTAATAAGTAATACTTCATCTTTCTTTGAAAGAAATCCATGATTAGAATAGTTTTGTTCTACGACACTTCTAAGATCAATGTCTTCTATTAGGCGAAAGGTTTGGGGTCCAGGTAGAACCTGTATCTTGAAAAAGTCTCCTTGCTTATATCCATCTAACTGAAGATCTAGAAAATCATCGATTGGATAGTTCGCATGCAGTTTTTCAGATCTTAAATACAACCACTTTTGTTCTTTTCTTTTATTAAAAGCCAATTCCATTAAGTGGCCAAGTGTTTTATCAGGCAATAAACTTTGTGACATTTTTACTACTTCTTTGCTAACTATTGCTGTTGTCTACAAGACCATTATACCTCTATAATGTTTAGGTTAGTATAACAATGTATAAGAAATAATGATTTTAACTAAAAATGACAAGTTACTCAAGATCAGTGAGGCGGCGGATATTCTTGGAGTTCACCCAGAGACACTAAGAAGGTGGGATCGAGAAGGAAAAATTGAACCAATTACTATTAATAAACGTGGTGATAGAAGATTTAAGCTAAGTGAGATCAACTCAATAATCAATCAGAAAGATGCCTATGACAAATAAATTTCAGCAATTACAAAACACCTTAAACACTCTTTTTCAGACGAACCAAGAAGATCTTGATTTCGGTATCTATAAGATCATGAATCAAAAGAGGTCTGAAATAGATTCTTTCCTTAATCATGACCTAAAAACTGTTATTTCTAAAGGCTTATCACAACTGAAAAACTCTGATTCAGCAAATCTACAAAAAGAAATTGAGGAAGCTAAAAAAGCCGCCCTTCAAGCTGGATTAGAGAATCCTGATGAAGCACCTAAAGTAATAGAGCTTAAGAAACAATTATCTCAAAATATTAACATCGATGATGTCGAGAATGAGATATACTCCCATCTAACTAACTTCTTTAAGCGGTATTACCAAGAAGGTGACTTCATCTCACAACGTCGGTACAAAAAGGATGCGTATGCAATCCCATATCAAGGAGAAGAGGTCAAGCTACACTGGGCAAACCATGACCAATACTACATCAAGACTGCTGAAAATTTCTCAAATTACTCTTTCAAGCTTCCCTCTGAAAAAACTGTTACTTTTAGATTAGTAGAGGCTTCAACGGAGCGAGACAATAACAAGGCTAAACCCGATGATGAAAGAAAATTCAAGTTGGCTGAGGGTGAATTTATTAAAGAAGATAGGGGTATATTAAACATCTATTTTGAGTATCTACCTTTAGGTAAGAAACCTTCACAAACCAAGCTTCTTGAGGAAGCATTTGAGACCCTCAAAACGAATATCCCAGAAGACTTTTCAGAACTGTTGAAAGCTGACCCATCTAAGAGCAATAAAAATAGAACTGCTTTAGAGAAAAGGCTGAAAGAATACACTGCTAAAAATACTTTTGATTACTTTATTCACAAAGATTTGGGAGGATTTTTAAGAAGAGAGATCGACTTCTATATCAAAAATGAACTACTGCATATTGACGATATTGGCATAGACATAAATCACAATAAAGAAGTATTTACCAAGATTCATGTATTCAAAAACATTGCCAGGAAAGTAATTGATTTTCTTGAGCAAATAGAAGAATTCCAGAGGAAGCTCTGGGAGAAAAAGAAATTTGTAACTCACTGCGATTACCTTATTACGCTCAATCATATAGATCAAGCTCATTACGAAGCTATCGCTGCAAATTCAGATCAGATTGATGCGTGGGTTGAGCTTGGCTTTATGGACAAATTAACCAAAGTAGATAAAGACTATCTGAAAAAGTCTCAATACATAACTGTAGATACAAAATATTTTCCAGATTTAAAAAACGAACTGTTGAGTGATATTGATCAATTGGACGAAAAAACTAATGGTGTACTGATAAATAGTGAAAACTGGCAGGCACTTAATTTAATAAAAAGTAAACACAAAAACAACATTGACCTCATATACATAGATCCTCCTTACAATACCTCAGAAAACACCTTTGTTTATAAGAATCAATATAAACATTCATCATGGATATCTATGATGAATGAAAGAATACTTCAATCTACTGACCTAGTCAGCACAAACGGGGTTTTGGAAGTTGCAATTGATGATACAGAAGCTGCAAAACTAAAATTAATTCTTGATAATATTTATGGAGCTTCGAATTATTTAGGCACATTTGCAGTTCAAGTAAACCCAGCAGGTCAAAATATACGCCCTAATGCACCTGCTTTAAGCCATGATTATTTCATTGTTTATGCAAAAGAAATTGACAAGTCAACATTAAATTCAAGACCTCTTACAGATGAAGAAATCAACTCATATCCAGAAGAAGATGAAAAAGGGCGTTTTTATTGGGACAATTTGAGAAGAAGAGGTGGCAATTCTCGTCCTACTGATCGACCCAACCAATCTTTTCCACTGTATATTAACCCTGAAAGTAAAAAAATATCAACTATTAAGTTCAAAGATTCACAGGAGGTATGGCCTGTTGACTCCAAAGGTATCGAAAGAATTTGGAGATACAACAAAGAAGGAGTGGTAAAAGAAATTAAGAAGAATGAAATAGAGCTAGTTTGGAAAGCAAATGAATGGAGAATTTCTAAAAAAAGCCGCATGCCTGAGGGCAAAATGCCTAAAACTATGTGGTATAAATCAAATTATTCAGCCACATCTCATGGAACAATACTACTCCAAAACCTATTTGGTGAAAGCCCATTCAGTTACCCAAAATCCATACATCTGGTTAAAGATGCAATTTATCATTGGTCAAAACAGAATTCTTTTATAATTGATTACTTTGCAGGATCGGGCACAACAGGTCATGCGGTAATAAAATTAAATAATGAAGACAGTGGTGACCGCAAATATATATTAGTAGAAATGGGTCTCTATTTTGATTCTGTGCTCAAGCCTCGAATTCAAAAAGTCATTTACTCTGACAATTGGAAAGATGGAAAACCTGAAGATTCTAATGGTGTCTCTCAAATTGTTAAATACCTCAAGCTTGAATCTTATGAAGACACACTCAATAATCTTCAGCTGACAACTTCTGAAGGGCAGCAAAGCTTACTAGCAACAAACAGTTCTTTTAAGGAAGACTACTTCCTTCACTACATGCTCGATGTTGAATCAAGAGGTAGTGATTCATTGCTCAATGCAGATAAGCTTGATAAGCCTTTCGATTATTCGTTACTGCTTACTTCTGAAGGAAAACAGTATAGAAAGACGGTCGACCTTCCTGAAACATTCAATTACTTAATTGGATTAAAGGTTGCTTCTAGAACTTTTAATAATAATTGTCTCGTGTTCATAGGACAACAACACCTAACCGATAAAAAAGTAGCTGTTATCTGGAGAGATATTGAAGTGGTGAATGACAAAAACCTTGGGAGCATCATTGATAGTTTAGATAAAACAATCGACCTAGTCTATGTAAATGGTCAGCCAACAATTAAGACCTCAAAATTTAATATTGAGCCAATTGCTCCTGAGTTTAAGCAAAGAATGTTCTCATAAATATGGCTAATAATATTAAACTGTCTACCAATCTTGTTTTAAATAAATACGTTCTTTCACTTTTCGGAGAGAACGACCTTCAGGATCTTTCTCAGTATTTAAAAGATGCTCGTCTTGAAGACTATGATGAAAATAATCAATCAAGATTTTTGAACGAAATTCTAAATCGTTATGATTTGGATGAAGGGTTTGTGAGAAAACTCGAAAGATATGATCACAATATCTTTCTTCACACAAAGGACATTAACAAAATAAGGTATAAAAAAATTAGCTGGAAGTATTTCCAATATCTTGGCCTACTCTTCACTGAGATAGTTTTAGATCAATATTTTGCTGATCCAGAATCCCTTGTAAATACACTGAATGAATTTGCGCAAAAACTCTATAAACAAAACCTAATGGGTTATCAAATTAATCCCTATACTGTTACTGACTTCAACAAACTTGTCTTCTGGCAAGCAACAGGATCAGGAAAAACACTGATACTCCACGTAAATCTAAAACAGATCAATCATTACCTGCATGAATACAGCCTAGAGGATAAGTTCAATAAATTCATTCTTCTAACTCCAAATGAGGGGCTATCAAATCAGCACCTAAGTGAATTAAAAGAATCAGGGATACCAGCTCGAATTTTTAATAAAGACAGCTTCAACACACTCTTTAGTGGAAAGGAAGAATTAGTTGAGATTATTGATATTCATAAACTCAAGAATAAAGCTGGAGAAAAAACAGTAGCTGTTGATTCTTTCGGCAGCAACAACATTGTCTTTGTTGATGAGGGACACCGAGGTTCTTCTGGAGATCATTGGTTTGCAATGAGAGATATGCTTACTACTCAAGGGTTTTCTTTTGAATACTCAGCTACATTTGAACAGGCAATCACTTTTAGAGATAAAAATTTATTCAACTTATACAGCAAGACCATTCTCTTTGACTACTCTTACAAGCATTTCTATCTAGATGGATATGGAAAGGACTACCAAATCCTTAATATTCAAAATAACAATTGGAGCGAGACACGCTTCAGATATTTAACAGCTAGTGTTCTAAGCTTCTATCAACAACAGGAGATTTATGAGAAGAATAGAAGTTTATTACAAAACTTTAATATAGCCAAGCCATTGATGATTTTTGTGGGCGGCAGTGTCAACGCTGTACGACAAGAAAATAAAGAAAAAGTGTCAGACGTTGTCGATATACTATTGTTCTTGAAAGACTTTATTGAGAATAAAAATACATCAGTGAAAGCTATCGATTCATTACTCAAAGGTGAATCTGGTCTCATAAACAGTGATGGTTCCGATATCTTCAAAAGTAAACTTGACTTCCTCAGAGGTTCGAAGGTTTCTGCAGAAGATATTTATCAAGATATTTTATTAAAGCTCTTTAATAACACTAATAGTGAAGCACGCTTTCAACTTGTTAATCTTAAATCTGCTGATGGTGAAATTGGCATTCGCCTCGGAGCAAATGCCCCCTATTTTGCAGTGATAAATGTTGGTGATGACAGGAATCTTTTAAGACTTTGTGAAGAAAATAACTTCCTTACTGATGAGCAAGAATTTTCTGATTCACTTTTTGAAAACATCAATCACAAAGAATCTAATATCAATTTACTGATTGGATCTAAAAAGTTTACTGAAGGTTGGAACAGTTGGAGAGTAAGTTGTATTGGTCTAATGAACCTTGGGAGAACTGAAGGATCTGAAATAATCCAACTCTTTGGAAGAGGTGTTCGTCTTAAGGGATATAACTGGTCATTAAAACGATCAAGTGAGCTCAAACCGTCTGAAATAGATTCAGATATACCTGAATATCTCTATCACCTAGAAACACTCAATATCTTTGGTATTCGAGCAGACTACATGAATGACTTCAAAGAATACTTAGAAGCAGAGGGAATACCCGCACAAGACAACCTAATTGAAATTACTCTGCCAACTATTAATAATTTTGGGTCGCTTAATCACTTGAAAGTTATAACTTCAAAGGCTCCTAAATTTGATAGTCAAATCATAATTGATACAGCTGAGAAGACAAAACATATAGATTTAAATCTATATTCCAAACTAACTTCAATCACTAGTGTTGAGAAATCACTCAATAGAGACACTCAATCATCAGTGAAACTAAATGAAAAACTGCTTTCCTTTATTGATTGGGATTCAGTACTCTTTGAACTAGAAGAGTATAGGCTCCATCAAGGTTGGAACAACGTTGCAGTTACCAAACAGGCAATGATCGAATTTGTGAATAACTATAGTTGGTATTCTATAACTGCCCCTGCAAATCTAGTATCCATTAAGTCATATGCAGACATTGAAATATTGCAAGAAGAAGTTGTACTTCCATTATTAAAAAAATACCTTCAATCCCTCTATCGTAAATATCTGTCAGATCATGAAAAGAACCACAGAGTTTATACAGAACTCACAGAGGATGATCCTAATTTTATAAAAGAGTATGTAATCACTATTGATAAATCCGAACAAAAGCTGATTTCTGATATTAGAAAATACAGCAATGAAATCAAAAAGCTAACGCATGATTATGATGAGGAAGGCAATAAGCTAAAACTACTTACTTTTAGTAGACATCTATATCAACCACTGATCTACTCAGATCCAAACTCACAACTGATTAAAGTATCTCCTGTAGCCCTCAACGATGGAGAAAAAGACTTCATTGAGAAACTACGGGTATTCTACAGAGATAATAAGGAAAAATTAAAGAATAAGGAAATATACTTGCTAAGAAATCAATCAAAGGGTGCTGGTATTAGCTTCTTTGAAGCTAACAACTTCTACCCAGATTTCATATTATGGATAATTGATCAAAAGAAGCAAGACATTGTGTTTATTGATCCCAAAGGTATTCGTCAAATAGCAGGTATAAGTGATCTAAAAATACAGCTGTGCAAATCCATAAAAGAAGTTGAAGAAGAAATTGGGGAAAAAAATATATCTCTACACTCATTTATTCTGAGCACAACATATAGGGATTCACAATGGTGGGGAAATGATTATTCAGATGAAGACTTCTACAATAACAATGTTTTATTCATGGAATCAGATCCTATTAGCAAACTATTCAATAAGCTTCTATGAAGCAACTAGTATTATCAAAATCCGACTACATGCTCTTCCTTAAACACCCAGCATGGTTGTGGCTAAAAAAGTTTGATAAAAATAGACTCCCACCAGTAGATGAAAACACTCAAGCAATGTTTGATGTAGGACATGACTTTGAAAATTATGCAGAACAATTATTCACAAATACAATTAAGCTTGGGTTTGATAACTACAATGACTATCTAAGCTTGCCAGAGAGAACAAATCAGGCTCTCAAAAATGGTGCTGAGGTAATATTCCAAGGTAGATTTGAAGTTGATAATTTGACTTGCATTATTGATGTATTACAAAAGAATCCAGATAATAGTTTTGATTTAATTGAAATTAAATCTAGCTCTAGAGCTAAGCCAGAGCATGAGTATGATTTAGCATTTCAATTATTAGTTCTTGAAAAATCAGGAATCAAGATTAGAAACATAGCTGTAATGCATGCCAACAAAAAATATGTAAGAGATGGTGAAATTGATCCAAAACAATTAGTGGCTAAAACAGATATCACTGATAAAGTGCGTTCACTAATGAGTACAACATTACTACAAATTGATATGGCCTTTGAAGTTCTTGCAAAAGACACAATGCCAGATATTTCTCCAAGATATATTAACCAGTTAAATATTCCAGATAAGACATCACCTTGGCTAGAAGAATGGATGAAAATATTTAGATCATTTAAAGAAAACCTAAATCGCTACAGCTTCTATAATTTGGCCTATCCAAGCCCAGAGCAACTTGGGAAATTGGAGGATTTGGGTATTAAGACAATTCATGAAATGACTGAGGACCAAGCACTTAGAGAAAAACAAGTTGTTCAAATTAAAACTACCAAAACCAATAAAAGAATTATTGATAAAGATAAGATTGAATTATTTATAAATAACTTTAAGTATCCCCTATATTTTTTTGACTATGAAACACTTTCAACCTTAATTCCCCAATTTGATGGTTATGGACCATACAAAGACTATCCGTTCCAATACTCTCTTCATGTAATTGAAGCTCCTGGATCAGAAGTTAAACATTTTGAATATTTACATAATAAAGCCAGTGATCCAATGCCAGCATTACTAAAACAGCTAAAAAATGATATTGGAGAAAATGGAACAGTATTAACTTGGAACAAAAGCTATGAAATAGGCTGCAACAACAGAATGGGTGAATTATATCCAGACCATGCGGAGTTTCTGTCCCACCTCAATGAAAGAATTGAGGACCTGATGAAGCCATTCTCTGAGATGTGGTACTTCCATAAAGATTTCTTTGGCAGTGCCTCAGTCAAGAAAGTTATGCCTGTTTTAGCCCCTGAGCTGAGCTATAAAGAACTCAATGTTGGTGATGGCTTACTTGCTAGGAGAATGTGGACTCAGACTGCTCTACAAGGGCAACATCAAGTAGAAAGAAATAAAATTATGGAAGATCTAAGTAAATACTGCACTTTGGATACTTATGCCATGGTGAGGATTTATGAGGAGTTACAAAAAGTAGTAAAATAGAAAAAGTGATGTGGACATCTAGCAAGAAGCATATCAGTCATATATATGATATCTAACAAAGAATTCTCACAAAATCCAGAAACTGATGTAACTAATAGAGGTTCTAAATGGCTTTCTTTTCAAAAAAAGATTAAAGACCTTTTCCAACCTCAAGAAGGTAGAGTAAATACAAACTATGAAAGATTGGCCAATGATCCAAGATATATTCCCGCATATTTAGACTTGATAAAAAGCTCTTTAGAAAAGGAATCGATTCATGCAAATTATGAATTAGCATTTTACTTAAATTCTTCTGACTCACTAACCTCTCTGGAGCAACTTGATCAAAAAAGAAAAAAAGTAATGACGGTTGCTGGGAGCGGAGAATTTGCTCATGCATTTGTTAATAATGGAGCCAGTGAAATTATTTCATTTGATATTTCTCCAGCAGGAGCATTTAATGCAGAGTTAAGACAGGTGGCATTATGCAATCTAAGCATGGAAGACTATTTAGAATTATTTGGCAGCTGGACTCAGGGCTGGGATGATGATGGAAGCAATTATCCAATTTACGATCAAGACATGTATTCGAAAATTAGAGATAACTTATCAGCTGAGGCTCGACAATATTTCGATTTATTATTTGAAGATCCTGAACTAATTACATTTCACCGTAGATCTGTTTTAAAAGGATTTGCTAGAGCTAGACATAATAAAAAACACGGACACAATCGTTTTATTGGCGACATCATTACCACTGAAAATGAATATAAAAAGCTCCAAAGAAAAGCTCGGAGAGTTAAGTTTACTCAAACAATTTGTAATGCTAGAGAAATGGATGATCTAATTGAATCAGTACAACCTGACCAAATTTATCAAAGCAATATTGGCTTCAAGCTAAATAGAGTGGTAAGAAATGCACTTCATAATTCAAGACTAGGATCTGAAGTGGTCTGTACGGTAGGACTAGGCTCAGAAGAACTTCAACAAAAAGACAATGATTATTACTATCAGGGCAAAAAAATTGAAGTCGGCGATGTAATATATTATGAAATAGAAGGTGGTGATTCAGGCACAGTGCAAGTACCTATAAAAATTATTGGCCTGGATAGTTCCGCTACATTTGGAATGACTATTTTGATAAATCGGAACTAGTAAAATTTATGAATAAGCCATTACTGGTGGTTGAAAAACCCTCATCAAATCTCTAATCACCTCAACTGCTTCCTCAAGCAAAGTGTTCGAGATAATACAATGTGGGGTCACACATTTTCGAAAAAGATAATTTTAAAAGGTGGAAATCGCTGCCTTTTTTTCTGCAAGCGCTTTCTCTAACTCTTTCTTTTTATGAAAATGATAGTTGGCTTCTCTTATAAACTCTCCTTTTGTGGTTTTATCTCTTAATCCTTCATTCGTCTCTCGCTGAGCTTTTAAGGTATCTACTGCAATTTCTGGCAATCCAGCCATTTCTTCAGACTCTCTTAACTGCGTAATTGATAGCACTAATGCTTCATAGTGTGGATCTTTAGTTTTCTTTATTTCAGCCAATGCCTCGGCCCACTTTTGTTGATGATAAATAATTCCATTATTAACTCTCTCGACTTCTTTTCTTAAGATATCCAAAGCTTCATTTATTATTTTCTGATCGGGCATATTTTTAAAAGACTGAAGAAGCTTCTCGATTTGCTCTGCAGAATCTCTCAATCTCTCTGCTTCCTTAAGTACATTTATTCTCGCTGCATTTCCTGGTCTATAGTTAATCTCAGCTACTCTGGCCAATTGTTCACTACGTAACTCTCTCAAAGAAGGTGATAGCTTTGCTAACAATGACTGTTGTTCTACCGATGATGGTTGTTCCGCTTCGTTAACTGCTGCTTTTTGACTTTTTTCACTACCTATCAACATGATTGCTATGCCAATATCATCGGGCTTGGCCCAAGGAACTTTACGCCTGTCTTTAGTAGACATATCAAAAGCTCGATTTCTTAACTCCATTGCAAATCCCATTACATCAGGAATTTTCTGACTTGAGATATGTTTTTGATATAACTCACCCAATACTTGATCGAGCAAATCACCTACTAAGTTATCAAGCACTCCATCAGAAACAGTTACAATCAAATCTCCTGACTTTACTTTTTCTCGAGTTATCTCCATTCCATTTTCTGAGAATTGTGACACTGATCTCTTAACTATGTGTCGATTATGCAAATATGCTCTTTTTTGATCATCACCCAATTGAAAATAGATTTTTTCTAATTTTCGCCCCGTTCCGTCACCTTCTACCAATTGTTTAACTTTCACCTTTTCCTTGTTTAGTGATTTTTTGTCAAAAGCGTAGCGCAAGGATTCCAGAGGACCATAGTATTTTTTTCTTTCAATAGAAGATTCTGAGTTTATCTTGATAGATGCGCTATCACCTATGTTGAAACATAAGACCCTTCCACCCTCAATCTCTATTGCTTATAGATAGAGTAGTGTCTGTATGACGATTATTTCCCGGCTCTCTTTGCAACTGCTTAATTTGTTTAGCCGCAGCTTCGACAGCTAATTTGACCCTTTTACGAACGTCAAACTCTGACAATTTACCAGAGGCATCTTTAAAGAAGTGCTCTATTGAACCACTCATAATTTGAGCCGCTTTGGCACTATTAGCACCACCGCCTCCCATACCATCCATGACTGCAATTAAACCTACTCGCTCGATAGTCAAAACCACATCTTCAGAATGTCCAGGATGTTCTGGCTCATCAAAGCGCTCTTTGGCCTTTACTACCGCTGCCGTAGTTCTAAAATTAGGCGCTTCCACTTGTTCTTTCGAAAGAAGTTCATTATCGCTTTTAATATAAGTCTCTAAGTTTTCTAATATCTCAGTTAATATCGACACCACTCCTTCCAAAGAAAGGTTTCTATTAATTTCTAGGTTTCCATTAGATCTAATAGTAGCTCTAGTTTGAGAAATGAGCTCTCTAAAATTTGCTGCTAATTCTTGATCGCTAACATTTGTTCCAACTTCTACCAACTTGTGAATAAAAACATTTATATTTGTCAAAGAAGCCGAGACGTCAGGGTTTTGATTTGAGATCTCTTGAGCTCTTTTTTCACAAGCCTTACCTACATTGCCAAAAGTAAAAAATAATTTTTCTTGAGATTCAGGATCCTCTGGATCTCCTGCAAAAGCCAACCTTATATCCCTTAAATAAGGACTAGCTGTCTTAACATGTGGAGATTTTTCGGTCATATTTAAATATTACTCAAATTTCTCGAAAAAAGCTATCAAACAAAAAAAAAGAGCCATTGCTGGCTCTTTTTTCTTTTCAATTTTAAATTGATTTTAGTATCGACTGTTACCACCTCTGTTGTAGCCACCTCGGTCGCCACCTCTAGAGTTGTTGTAACCACCACGATCTCCACCGCGATCTTCGCGAGGTTTTCTTGGTTGAGCAATACTGACTCGAATAGTTCGGCCATCTTGCTCAGTTTCGTTAACAGCTTCCATAGCAGCTTTAGCGGTAGCTTCATCTGTGAATTTCACAAAAGCAATACCTCTAGAGCGACCGGTGTTACGATCTGTTACTAAATGTACATCTTCCAATTCTCCATATTCGGAGAACATTGATGTTAATTCATCCTCGGATACACTCCAAGGAAGATTGCCCACAAATAACTTTGATGGGTCTTGTTGAGGGGTATCATTCATAATTATCCCTACTCCTTCAACTCAGAATTTATCTGAGTTATTTTAATACTCAGCTAATGAACAAATGTAAAAAAAATTTATGAAAAAATAATTCGATATAAGTTTCCAACTAAATGTTCAAGAACTAAGAGTGATTATAACATAAAGACTGATAATAAAGTGATTCTTTTACAGATTGGACTATTTTTGAGCTATACTTCGAATGTGAAATCATCAGTTAAATTTATTAGCTATCTACGAATAGTTGCGGCTTTTTCTATAATATTAATTCACGTCGCCTCCAAACTCAGCCCTTTTTACGAACAACTTCCTCGAGCCCAGTGGTGGGCCGCCAACATCATCTCGTCAGCCTCACATTGGGCCATGCCGATTTTTATTATGATTAGCGGCTATCTACTCTTAAATCCAACCAAATCCAACCAAACTAAGAAATTTTATCTTCAAAGAATTAAACGCATTGGTTGGCCGCTGTTTTTTTGGATTATCGTTTATGCTTTCTACAATCATTTTGCTCGCCATGACCCACTTACGTTTGATTTTGTCACCAAACGCTTCATTTTTGACCAACCCTACGAGCACCTATATTTTCTGGTAGTACTTATAGAATTAGCCTTGATAACCCCATTTTTATCCAAAATTATCAATTCTATTTCCACTCGATCTTTAGGTTGGCTAACTATCACCTTTCTCTTCATCAGTGTTTTCTGGAAACCATCTCGATTTATTGTGCCCCTATTTATTCCATACATCGGTTATTACCTAGGAGCCTACTGGCTGAAAAAAAGAAAATTTCAACTTAAATCTCTTTATTTTTGGATATCTACATTAGTAATTATTGCCTTAATGGCTATAGGCACCTACCTCTTATTTGTCCACCCTCTGCCAAATAGAGATAGTCTATATTTTTATACCTTCTTTAACCCCTTAATTATTTTATTAAGTTTTCAAATTTTTATTTTTTTACAAAATAAAGAAAAGAGCTTAGTTATTAATAAATATATTAATCAAATTTCTAAAACCACTTTCATAGTTTACCTATTTCACCCAATCCTAGTCAGTTCTTTACACTTGACTAAGCTGTCTTCTAATTTTATTCCAACAATATTACTCATCATGATTGAGGCAATTTTGGTTTTTATCATCAGCATTGCTGTCGCTACCCTCTACCAATGGTTAATTGCTAAAAAAAATAAACAATGAAACTTTCAACAGATCAACAACGGGCTTTAAAAAAAATTATCACTTGGTTAAAAAATCCCGATCGTTCTCCCAACTACCTTACTTTAGGTGGCTACGCTGGAACAGGTAAAACCACACTCACTGCATTACTCAGGCAGCTTTTGCATAAACGCAACTCAAAACTGAAAGTGGCATTAGTTAGCTACACCGGCAAAGCAGCTCGAGTTCTAAAAACCACTCTTCAGCAACAGCAGGCCGACTTCAGTCAAGATTTTGTTGGTACAATTCATTCATTAATTTATACCCCGGTAGTAAATGGCAAAGGAGACATCTCCAGCTGGGATAAGAAAAAAAAACTTGATGTAAAGCTTATTATTGTTGATGAAGCTTCAATGGTTAATGCTGATATTTGGCAAGACCTAATTCAGTATGATCTTCCTATTATTGCTATTGGCGATCATGGGCAGCTCCCACCTATAGAAGGCAGATTTAATCTGATGGAGAAACCAAATATAAAATTGGAAAAAATCCATCGTCAGGCAGCAGATAATCCGATTATTCAACTTTCTATTCAAGCCAGAAAAACTGGGCAGATTCCAGTTAAAAAATTCGGACCTCATGTTGAAAAATTAGATCAAAGGGCAATGGATACTCAAGAAAAAATTCAAGAATTACTACAAACTGCTAATCAAGAAACTATGATTTTAACTGGCTACAATCACACCCGTGTTCAAATAAATGACTTTATTCGTCAGCATAAATTTTTTGAAGTAACTCCTGAGCCGATTGTGGGAGATAGAGTAATCTGCCTACGTAATAATCATCAAAAACATATTTATAACGGTATGCTCGGCAACATTACTTATCTAGAAAATATCGACGAAAATTTTTTGTATGCAGAAATTGATCTAGATGAAAATCAAAAATATAAAGGAAATCTCTACAAACCTCAGTTCGGAGCAACGAAAGCTAAAAACTTTACTCCGGGAGAAAGACAGTTGATAAAAAATGCTGATTTGTTTGACTTTGGATATGCCTTAACTGTTCATAAAGCTCAAGGCAGCCAAGCTCCACGAGTTATTTTGTTTGAAGAACGATTCAAGCAAATGGACGATGAGCAATGGCGACGCTGGCTCTATACCGGCATCACTCGAGCTGAAAAAGAGCTTTATATTGTTGGTAGCTCCAACTAAAAATGATATGCTGTTAAAAGTAATAGATATCTAACCTACCTATGCCCCTAACTCTATTTGAAGAAAATAAGATGCTCAATTTCAAATCAATCCTGACAACTTTAGTTGCCACCATAATTACCGTCGGAGCTGGTATTTGGATTACTCGCTTTACTGGCCCATTGCCTATTTCTGTAACTCAAGTTTTGACCGAAAAGCAAACTACTTTTAATACTAACGGAGAGAGTGAAATCTCCGCAGTTCCAGATCAAGCAGAGATTAGATTGGGCATAGAGGTCAGACAATCTACTGTTAAGGCTGCACAAGATCAAGCCAATCAAGCCATTAATAATATGACCAATAGCTTTAAAAAAATTGGGATTGATAAAGAAGATATTCAAACTCAAAATTATGTAGTTAGCCCCAATTATGACTACGAATCTCAGGAACAAAAGATAACAGGTTATAGAGTAAGTGTTCAAATGGCTGTCAAATTGACTGATTTTGAAAAACTCAATCAAGCCATAGACATTGCAACCGAACTTGGAGCCAATCAGGTGGGTAGTGTGAACTTTAGTCTCAGCAAAGAAAAACAAAAAGAATTAACTAAACAGGCTAGAGAAGAAGCCATTGCCGAAGCTAAAGAAGATGCAAAGGAGTTATCAAAATTAGCCGGCATTAAGCTTGGCAAAATTGTTAATGTAACTGAATCTCAAGGCGGGAACTATCCCATGCCTATGTATGCTAGAGAAATGGCTCTAGATCAATCTAAATCTGGAGAGCCAACTCAAATAGAGCCAGGCAGCGAAGTTTTTCTTTACAGCGTTACTTTAAGCTACGAAACTTTATAAATTTATTTGGCGATTTTAATGTTAATAAAAATTATCTCTCTCAATCTTTGGCATGGTGGAAGATTATTTGATCAAGTCACTCAATTTCTTGAAGACCAACAAGCAGACATCATGCTTTTTCAAGAAGTTTATAATGGCACCGATCAAAACTTGGCTCGAAGATTTCAAACCGTATCATTACTCAAAAAACTTCTTCCTAATCATGCACATATCTTTTCACCCGCAATTTTGGATCTAAGAAAAAAAGAAGGCTCTATAGAAAATGGGCAACTCTTACTTTCAAAATTTCCTATCATCAGTTCTGGCAGTATTTTTTTTGATATTCCTTTTGGGGAATATGATCACGATGCTATTCAAGATTTCACCAATTTTCCGGCCCTCATGCAAGTGGTTAGGGTAAAAATTGACAATCGTATTTTTAAACTTATGAATGTTCACGGACCAGTTAACTACGATGGAACTGCTGATACAGATCGAAGACTCAAGATGAAAGCTGCAATTTTGGAGCAAATTAAAAATGAAGAGCCTATTATTTTAAGTGGAGATTTCAATGTCCGACCACAAACCCAAACTATTAGAGATATTGAACAGAAACTAAAAAATGTTTTCAAAGACGAATTAATTACTTCTTTTAATCTCAAAAGAAAAGACTTGAAGAATGAGCCTGGTTTTGCTGATGCCGTAGTAGACATGATGTTTGTTAGTCCCAAAATTAAGATCTTAAAAAAGTCTTGTCCTCAAGTTGATGTTTCAGATCACCTACCGCTTATAGCTACTTTAGATGTATAAATATATGTAAGCAAAAATAAAAAGGCCTGCTCATGAAATCTAAATACGATAATAACAAAGTTAGCATTGTTGGTTGTGGTCGTGTAGGAATGACTGCAGCCTACGCCATCCTCCTTCAAGGCATTGCCAATGAACTCGTTCTTTTCAACCGCACTCTAGATAAAATCAAAGGAGAAGAGCTTGATCTAGAGCATGGAATGACTTTTCTCGATCATGCCAAGATTGTCGCTACCGATGACTATGCTGATCTAGCTGACAGCGATGTCATTATCTATACAGCTGGATGTTCTCAGAAACCCGGAGAGACTCGCCTCGACCTGGTTGATAATAATGTGGCCATTTTACAAAAGATGTTACCTCAAATTATTCGCCATGCGCCCGAAGCCATTTTGCTATTTGTGGCTAATCCAGTAGATATTCTGACTTATAAAGCCTATTTGATGGCCAACTGGCCCAAAGGGAAAATCTTTGGCTCGGGCACTACCTTAGATACATCTAGATTCAGGTTTCATTTATCAGAATTTTTACACATTAGCCCACATAGCATTCATGCTTATATTTTAGGAGAGCATGGAGACAGCTCTTTTCCCGCAATTTCTAGTGCTTCAGTAGGTGGACAACAACTAACTAGTTTTCCTAATTTTTCGCAGGAAAAAGCCATGGCTGCTTATCAAAAGACCAGAGATGCAGCATATAAAATCATCGCCTCTAAGGGCTCAACTTATTACGGCATCGGGAGCGTGACTGCTAGGTTGGTCGAGGCCATCCTACGTGATGAAAAAGCCATCTTTCCAGTTTCTATACCCCTACACCAATACTATGAACAAAGCGGAATTGCTCTCAGCGTACCCTGTGTAATTGGCCGGAGTGGAGTAGAAGAAATTATTGAAATTAAACTCAGTTGGGAAGAAAAACAACAGTTAGAAAAATCAGCTAACACTCTCAAAAGCTATCTTTAGCTTTGACAATTTTGACAATAGTAAGTACCCCGACCACCGATTTTATTTTTAATAATCAACCCCTTGCACTGATTGCAATCTTTTCCTTCACGGCCATAAACTCTCATTATATCTTGATAAGAACCAGACATGCCGTCTATATGAACATACTTGCCATCATAAGTAGCCCCACCATACTCTAAACCTTCTCGAATGACTTGCTTTGAAGCCTTGACTAGTCTTTTTAGTTCTTGAGCGGCTAAACTTTTGGCCGGTCTAAAAGGTGAAATCTGGGCAATATTTAAAGCATCGCAAGCATAGATATTACCTAGCCCTGCCATAATTGGGTTCATCATAATAGCTTGCTTAATGGGAATTCTTCGATTGCTAAATTTTTCTTGTAGATAAGATGCTGTCAGAGCGTCTTCATTAATGTCAGGACCATATTTAGAAAACTCTAGCTCCACCTCACCATCGCTCATTAACTTCATCCACCCAAAAATTCGCTGATCATTAAAATATAATTTTGATCCGTCAGTAAAATCATAAATCAACCGAGTGTGTTTGCTGGGCAAATTCTTGACCCAATCGGCAGTAGGATGACCGCCACCAACTCGATTTCCATTATCGGTAAAAATAAGCTGTCCTGTCATTTTAAGATGAGTTAATATATTTAAGTTATTGGGCAAATGAATTCGAATAATTTTGGCCTTACGAGTTACATCGAGAATTTTTTGATTCTGGAGTTGTTTTGGATTTCCGCCAAAACTCTTATCATGTAAAACTTTAATTGCAGTAATTATTTTCCCTGGCAAAATTTCTTGAAGTCGGCGCTTGAGAGTTTCTACTTCAGGTAGTTCTGGCATGATTAGGAGTATACCTTAAATAAAAGAAGCCTGTTATAATTGTCGTTCTTGAGTTTACTTGATAAACTTAGATAACCAAGGGTCCGTAGCTCAGTTGGTTAGAGCGACAGCCTTTTAAGCTGTGCGTCGTGGGTTCGAGTCCCACCGGACTCACCCCCTCATGCTTTCTTTATTCAAAAAAAAGCCCTACCATCACTTAAATAAAGTTTTGATTAGCCAACAGGCCTTAATCAATAACCATCAATTCTTAAAACAACTCCAGCCTCACGCACAAATCGCTCCTGTTCTTAAAAGTAACGCATACGGCCATGGACTAACTACAGTTGCCCCCATCTTTGATCAGCTCAAACCACCTTTTTTAATAGTGGATAGTCTTTATGAGGCTTATGAGCTCTATAAGCAAAACATTAAAACACCTATTTTAATTATCGGCTACACAGATCCTCGAAACTATGCCGTTAAGCCCTTGCCCTTTCATTATTCTATTTTTGACCTAGAAACAGCTCAATCTCTAAATAAACATCAGCCTGGATGTAATGTCCACATCTTTGTCGACACTGGGATGAATAGAGAAGGAGTTAAACTCAAAGATTTGCCAAATTTCATTAACAAACTCCAAAAACTTAATAAAATAAAAATTGAGGGCTTGGCTTCTCATTTTGCTGATGCCGACAACCCAATTGATTCCTCATTTACAAAAAAACAACTTAAAAATTACCACCAAGCTTTGCAAATTCTCAATGATCAAGGAATCAATCCCCAATGGAAACATATTTCATCTTCCGCAGGTACTTTTATCAATAAAGATAAAACTTTCAATCTCGTTCGTGCTGGCCTAATTAGTTATGGAATTTCTCCTTTTGACAAAAACATCAAACAGCTCCAGCCAGCCTTAACCTTTCAAACTACTCTCATTCAAATCAAAACACTTCAAAAAGATGATCTAGTTAGCTACAACCTAACCTATAAAGCAACAAAAGACATGACTATAGGCATCTTGCCAGCTGGCTACTATGAAGGAGTAGATCGTCGACTTTCAAACAAAGGGGTGGTTAAAATTAGAGATAAATATTGCCCAATTATTGGCCGAGTTTGCATGAACCTAACAGTCGTTGATATAAGCCAGATTAATAATCCTAATATTGGAGAGAAAGTTGAGATATACTCTCCAGATATGACTGCTAAAAATTCAGTCTTTCAGCTAGCCAAAACTGCTCATACTATTCCCTACAAACTCCTCACTGGACTAGCCGACTCAGTTCATAGAGAGCGAGTCTAATCTCTGCTTGCCAAGTCAGGGCATCATCCTGCATACTATAGTCAGTAATCAGATATTTTATTGGCTTGCTATCAATGCTAAATACTCAAAAACTTTTATATATCTTACCTGATGTAGCTTACCTAACAGAGCTACTTCCTGGCAAAAAACCGTCAACATTTACCATCTCTTCTTTTCGTCAAATTAATGGTGAGTACATGAATGACAATGAGTTCATTGCAGAAAATATTTTAAAATTATTTGAAAAGATTGATCCTGAAGAATATCAGCTGATCCTACCTGATTTTCTATTTACCAATACCATCGTTAGCGTCAAAGAAAAATCAGATTCAAAAATTAAAGAATATCTATCTGAAAAACTACTTCCTGAGCTAGGCCTTAATACGGATACTCATCAGACTGATACCACCGTTCTCAATGAACATGGTAATAGTACTAAAATCCAACTCTCGGCTCTAGAGAAAACGCTCATAGAACCTCTTCAGGTTTCCGCAGAACAAACTAAGATTAAGATCAAAACTATTTCTCCATTAAGCTGGAGCATTAAATCCCTAGTTTCTCTTGAACCTTCAATCAGTGTTGCCCAAATAGGATCGATGCTATATGTGGCTCTGCATTACATTGGAGTTGATCAAGCTAGTCAAGCCAGCATTGATGAGGTAGAAAATATTTTTGAAACTATCAAAACCCTCAAAGGAGCTGAGCCTAGCATTCAAACTATTTATTTGCTGAGCAATGAACTCGTAGAAGAAAAGCTTAAAGAACATTTAAGCGACACTCTCCCCGTTCAACAATTAGCTGACAAACAAGATGCAGATAGCAAAATGCCTTCTTATGTAAAAAGAATAGTTGAGGCTGGAATGAGAACGCTTTCTATTGATGATTATCCCGTTCCTAAATTTGAAATCGGTAAAGCCCCCGCTGGAGCTAAAATTGAGGCTCCACTAAAAGATAAAGACGAAGCTAAAGAAGATGAAGAAAGCAGCGAAACTGACTTACCCAAACCTCAAAAAGCTCCCGCCATAATAGAAAAAGAGGAAAAGCCTGTTGAAGATGAAATAAAGGAAAAAGTTGAAGAGAAAACAGAAAAGAAAGAAGTAACGACAGAAAAAACTGAAGAAATAAAAAAAGAATCAATTGAAGATAAAGGAGAAGAGGTGACAAAAACAGAAACAACACCTTTAGATAAAACAGAAGATGACGAAATTGAAGCTCTTTTGGAAAGTCTCAAAGCTCCAGAAAAAGAGAGTGATGATAATGAAAAAGCAGTTATAGAAGATGAAAAACCAAAAGAAAAAGAAAAGCCTCAAGCTGAAAATAGCTCCAAGCCTGATCAACCAATTATCAAACCAAAACAAGTAATTAAAAATAAGAACCAAACAAAAACCATGCTTAAGATGGTATTTGTCACTCTCGCAGTATTTTTTGCTACTATTGGAATTGGAATCGGAATTGGTCTTGGAGTACTCCGGATCACCAAATCTCCTACTTCAAAAGAACCCATTAGCCCAGTTGCTGAAGTCGCCCCCACGCCTAGTCCTTCACCTAGTCCTTCACCATCACCGGAACCAGAGGTTGATAACTCCGAGATATCTATTTTAATAGTGAATGCTACCACTAAAGCTGGTTATGCTGGTGAAATAGCTGATAAACTCACCGACAGCGATTTTAAAACTGTCAAGGCAGGCAATGCCAAAGGCGAATATGATGAAGGAGTATTTGTTCAGATGGCAGAAGAAAATCAAACTCTCATTTCTAATCTAGCAACGTCAACTGAGCTTGAGCTTACCTATCAACTCAAGACAGATGTTGAAGATTCTAAAGACACATATGATGCCGTCATCATCCTCGCTCAGTGATAAACTGACTTTGCTATAATTACCTGACATGAAGCACATCAGATATTTTTTATTATTAGTTACTTATATCTGGCTTCGCTTTGATCCCATTATTTTTGTAGCATTTGGCAAGAATTGGTCTCCTCGTTATGAATTTATGGCCTCATTTTTCGGTGAAAAAAACGCTGAGGAGTTTCTAAAACATAGAGTTAAGTTAGTTAAAGCTAGAAATAGCAAGAGGGCTCTCACTATCTTGGTGGGAGATGTGAATAAACAAACAGATCTCTTTATGGAAGCAAGTCCTGCAACCAAAAAAGGAAGAGAGAAACGATTGGCTGTCATCAACGAATTGATTTTTTGGGCACTTGATCCAGAAATAAACCAACAAAATATTGAGAGTTATAGAACTCGTAGCGCGATTACCAACTCCCTACTGGGAGTTATTTTTCAAAATTCTTTAGCCGATGAAGTAGATCTTGTTTTAGTTGGACTTAAAAAAATTGTTTTTTCTCGAGTGACTTATTTAGGTTCAAAGGGCGAACCTTCTCCAGTAGTTCATGACACTATCATTTCTGGGGTTGGGCGAATCCTAAGTAGTCACTTTGGAGAAATTGTCAGACTTCGCGAAGAAAGATTAGAAGAATTAACTAAAATTAAACTTATTAAAGAAATCAAGAATGATGACTTGGGAACTGGATCTCTGGCCTTTTCAGGTGTGATCAAAAAAAATGATCCTTATCGAAATAAATTTCCTTTAGATAAAAAAACTACTCAAATACTGCTAGATATTTTAAAACACTATCAGTTTTCAGCTTGGCCGGATTCAAGAAAAAGAGCCGCCTCTTTAATAGAAACTATGGAAAGAAAGTTGGGATTTGAACTTGAGGAAGATGTGAAGGAGTAGAAATTATTGATTTATGAGTTATAATGATGGCATCAATCGAGGTTGACTCGTATTAAAAATTAAAAAGAGCATTGAAAATGGCGCCATTGCATATTTCAATATCGGCTGAGCCGATTTTTTATTTTGGAAAGTTTGCTTTCACTAGCTCAATGCTGGTAAGTTTGCTAAGCACCATCTTTTTATCCATCATCGCCTACAGTTTTTATAAAAATAGAGATAAGAATTCTACTTTTAATCTCTTCATCCAAACCATCGTCGAATCACTTTACGGATTTGCCCAAACCATCGCTCCTCACAACGCCTATAAATTTTTCCCCCTCTTTGCTTCGATTTTTCTTTTTGTAGTTGTTGCTAGTTGGGCAGGATTATTCCCAGGAGTAGAAACTATCCTAATAAACAACGGGCACGATCTGGTGCCTCTACTGCGTGGAGGAACTGCTGATCTTAACATCACTCTTGCCATATCGATTGTGGCCGTATTCATGATCCAAGTATTTGGCTATAAAAGCCTCGGCCTTAACTACTTCAAAAAGTTTATTAATTTTTCTAATCCGATTAATTTTTTCGTCGGCTTCTTAGAACTAATTAGTGAGTTTGCCAAAGTTATGTCCTTTTCTTTCAGGTTATTTGGTAATATTTTTGCAGGTGAGGTTTTATTAGCGGTAATTGCGTTCCTTTTACCATTATTTATTCCACTTCCCTTCATTGGCTTGGAGATATTTGTTGGCTTTATCCAAGCATTAGTTTTTGCCACACTTACCCTGGTATTTATTAACATTGCCACCACCGCCAGTCATTAAAATTATTAATTAAAATATTAACTTAAAGGAGAAAATATGAGTGCAGACATCGCAGTAGAAACAGCACAGCAAGCAGTCCAAGCCGTTGCTAATCCAGATTTAGTAGTTGGACTAACCATTGCTATTGGAGGCATAGGACCAGCCATAGCTATTGGCTTAATCGTTTCCAAGGCTTTAGAAGCCATTGGTCGAAATCCAGAAGCAGCTGCTAAAGTACAGACTGTTATGATTCTTGGTGTGGCTTTTGCTGAAGCTATCGCCATTTATTCACTGGTAGTTGCCTTAATATTAAAATTTGTTTAAAGCTATATTGGCTTTAAACATAGATTGGATTTAATTAACTAAAAAACTAACATATGCAAATTCATTGGTATCAACTACTATTTCAAATCGCTAACTTTGGTATTCTCATCTTTATTTTGAACAAGTTTCTTTATAAGCCAGTCATTAAGATCTTGGACCAACGCAATAAAAAAATCCAAGATAGTATCAAAGCAGCTGAAAAAAATCTTGAGGAAAAAGCCAAGCTAGAAGAGTTTAAAAAGAAAGTTAAGCTTGAAGCAGAGAAAGAAGCTACAGAAGTTTTAAGCAAAGCTAGAAAACAAGCGGATCAAACTTCTAAGCAGATGCTTCTTGAGGCTAAAGAGGAAACTCAAGCTTTAACTGGCAAAGAGTTTGAAAACCTGAAAGAAAAACTCAAAGATGAAGAAACAAGGATGAAAAATAGAATTGGTAATTTAGTTGTCGACATGACGGCCAAAGTTCTGGAGAGAACTCTAACTCCAACCGAGCAACATAAAATTATCGATCGAGAGCTTAAAATCTTAAAAAAAACTAAAGTTAAAAAATGAAACTAAAAAATAAAAAAGCTCAGCAAATTGCTAAGGGTTTTCTTAAATACTTAGAAAAAGTGGATCAAATTGATCAATTGGACGAACTTAGCCGTATTCAGCAAAAACAAAGTTGGTCTAGGGGTATGGATAGCGTTGCCACCATCACCTCCAGCGTAGCTCTCAAACAAGCTGAAAAAACAACCCTAAAAGAATTTTTAAAGACAAATTTTGATGTTAGCCCGAAGATGAAATACCAAGTAGATGAGTCTATCATTGGGGGTCTGATCATTAGAGTAGGAAATAAAGTTATTGATGTTTCCTTAAAACATCGTATAGAAAAACTTAAAGAAGTCTTGATATATGCCTAAAAAAACTACACCCAAAATCAATTCTATTGAAATCAATACAATTGCTAAAGAAATTCAACAAGCTATTGGTGATTTTGATATCCAACCTGAAGCCAAAAGCGTTGGTCAAATCATTGCGGTTGGAGACGGGGTTGCTACCATAGCTGGCATTAATGACGTGGCTCTAGGCGAAATCATTGACCTCCCTCAAAAAACTAAAGCACTCGCTTTCAACCTAGAAAATAACTCTGTTGGTGCTGTAATTTTAGGTGAGTATCGTCATATTAGAGAAGGTGATGAGGTCACCTCCACCGGACAGGTATTGGCTATCCCTGCTGATGATTCATTAATGGGACGAATTATCGATCCTCTAGGAAAACCTCTGGACGAAAAAAGACCTATTAAAACTAAAAATTTACAATTATTAGAAAAGATTGCTTCTGGAGTTATCACTCGATACCCAGTTGACACTCCTGTTCAAACTGGAATTAAATCCATTGACTCCATCGTGCCAATTGGTCGAGGCCAGAGAGAGCTAATTATCGGTGATCGTAGCACTGGAAAATCCTCAATTCCCTTAACTACCATCATTAATCAAAAAGACAAAGATCTGATCTGTATCTACGTAGTCATTGGTCAAAAAGCCTCTTTTACTGCTCAACTTTATGAAACACTCAAAGAGCACGATGCTATGGATCACACCATTATCGTCGCTGCCACCGGTTCTGACCCCGCCTCTCTTCAGTACTTGGCTCCATACGCTGGCTGTGCCATTGGTGAATATTTTATGGATAAGGGCAAAGACGTCCTAATTGTTTATGATGATTTGACCAAGCACGCTTGGGCTTATCGTGAAATGTCATTGTTACTTAATAGACCTTCGGGTAGAGAAGCTTATCCTGGAGATGTTTTCTACCTTCACTCCAGATTGTTGGAAAGAGCTTGTCGACTTAATAAAGATAATGGCGGTGGCTCCATTACTGCTCTGCCAATTGTTGAAACCCAAGCTGGAGATGTTTCCGCCTATATTCCAACCAATATCATCTCCATCACTGATGGTCAAATTTATTTAGAATCAGATCTATTTTACGCTGGAGTACGACCGGCGGTTAATATCGGTTTATCTGTTTCTAGAGTAGGTGGATCTGCTCAAATTAAAGCCATGAAGCAAGTCGCGGGTAAGCTCAGACTTGATCTGGCTCAATATCGAGAGCTGGCTGCTTTTGCTCAATTTTCTTCAGATCTAGATCCTCAAACCAGAGCTCAATTGGACCGTGGCGCTAGAATCACCGAGGTTCTCAAGCAGGGCTGGGAAGAACCCATGACTGTTTCCCAACAGGTGTTGATTATTTGGGCAGTTACCAACGGTTTTCTAGATACTGTCTTAACAGAAAGAGTTAAAGAGTGGGAAGGTAAATATCTCAAATTCATGACTGTCAAGTATCCCAAGATTGAAGGCAGTATTGATAAAGAAAAGAAATTATCAGAAAAAACCCTAGCCGCAATGAAAAAAGCAGCTGAGTTGTTTAACAAACTAAATCCAAAATTGTTAGATGAGCAATTGATCGATGCCCAACAAAATAAAGAAAAAACAGAGGATGATTCCAAGGCATGAGCTCAACCAAAATCATCAAAAGACGCATTAAAAGTGCCACCAACATCTCTCAGATAACTAAAGCCATGGAAATGGTGGCTGCTTCTAAAATGCGCTATGCCCAAGACATGGCACTATCAAGTCGACCTTACACCGAAAAAATGAGAGAAGTTTTGACTAGTATTGTCGAGATCATCAAAAAAGATATCACACACTTTCTCCTAGAAACTCCTAAAAAATCAATTCAAGATGAAGATGCTCAATCAAAAATTTTGGTAGTAGTCCTCTCATCTGATAAGGGGTTGTGTGGAGGTTTAAATAGCAATCTCTATCGAGGATTAGAGTCATGGCAAGAAAGTCTATTACAAAAAGATCCTGAGGCTAGAAAAGCCAGATTTGAATTCATCACTGTTGGCAAAAAAGCCAAAGAACACGTCATGAAAACTCAGAGATTTTTATTAGCTGAATTTTCAAGCTTTGGCGACAAGCCTCACTATAGGGATATTATGCCACTTTTTGATGCGGTCCACGACAGCTTTAGAACAAAAGAGTATCAAAAAATATATATTATTTTCATGGAGTTCATTTCTACCATCGTTCAAAGATTGTCCGTTAAACAACTTTTACCTATTGAGAAAAGTTCGATTGAAAGTGCATTTGAAGAGATCATGCTTGAAGAAAAAAGACCAGTTAAATTTGAGTTTTATAAGGACTATATTTTTGAACCAAATGCAAAAACTATCTTTAATAAACTCTTACCTGAATACCTGGGACTATATATCTATCATATAGTTTTAGAGTCAATCGCTAGCGAACACTCGGCTAGAATGGTGGCAATGAAAAGCGCCCATGATAATGCCACTGATGTTGTCAAAGATTTATCTCTAGAATACAATCGGCTTCGTCAACAAAAAATTACTAACGAGCTGCTTGATTCTATTAGTGCCAGAATGGTAATGTAATAAAACTTATTGGAAATATGAACAAAAAAAACATTTCAAAATCAAAAAAAATTGGCCGAATCACCCAAATTGTTTCGGTGGTAGTAGATGTCTTATTTGAGGACCATCTCCCACAAATTTACAGCGCTTTGGAAGTCACTAAAGCAAATGGTGAAAAACTTATCTTAGAAATCCAACAAATCTTGGGCGGTCATGAGGTTAGAACCATAGCCATGGGATCAACCGAAGGCTTGCAGCGCAACCTTTTAGTTAAAGACACCGAAAAACCAATCGCCGTTCCAGCTGGAGATAAGGCTTTGGGAAGGGTATTTAATGTCCTAGGAGAAACAATTGATAACAAACCCCAAGTTGATCAAAAAACTCTTTCTCCTATTCACGTTAAACCTCCTCAAATCAAGGACATCAATCCTCAAGCTCAAATGCTGGAAACTGGAATCAAAGTGATTGACCTAATCTGTCCCTTTGCTAGAGGCGGAAAAGTTGCAGCCTTTGGTGGAGCAGGTGTAGGAAAAACAGTTATTATTCAAGAATTAATTCGAAATATTGCTGAAGAACACTCAGGTCACTCGGTTTTTGCCGGTGTAGGAGAAAGAACCAGAGAAGGAAACGACCTATTGCTGGAAATGCAAGATTCTGGCGTATTGAAAAATACCGTCATGGTCTTTGGTCAAATGAACGAACCACCTGGAGCTCGTCTTCGAGTTGCTCTAACAGCCTTAACTTTTGCCGAATATTTCCGAGATCAAAAAGGCGAAGATGTTCTTCTATTTATCGATAATATTTTCAGATTTTCTCAAGCTGGGTCAGAAGTGTCTGCACTACTAGGCAGAGTTCCTTCAGCAGTAGGTTACCAACCCACACTTGCTTCAGAAATGGCAGCCTTACAAGAAAGAATAACCTCTACCAAAAAAGGCTCAATCACCTCATTTCAGGCCGTTTACGTACCAGCTGATGACTACACAGATCCTGCTCCTGTAACTACCTTTTCTCACCTAGACTCAACTATTTCTCTTGAGAGATCATTGTCAGAGCAAGGTTTGTATCCTGCTGTTGATCCTTTAGGGTCATCTTCAAAAATCCTTTCTCCAGAAACAGTTGGAGAAGAGCACTATGGGGTAACTAGAGCTGTGCAAAAAATTCTACAAAGATACAAAGATCTACAGGATATTATCGCCATCTTAGGTATTGATGAGCTTTCTGATGAAGACAAGTTAATTGTTTCTCGTGCTAGAAAAATTCAAAAGTTTTTGACTCAACCTTTCTTTGTAGCTGAACAATTTACTGGTAGACCAGGTCGCTATGTCCCAATTGATGAAACCGTTAAGGGTTTCAAGCAAATTATCGAGGGAAAACTTGATCAAATACCAGAACAGGCTTTTTATATGGCTGGGACTATCGATGAAGTAATAAGCGTCGCCAAAAATGCCTCATAGATTGCATCTACAAATTATCTCCCAAGAATCTGAGTTATTAAGTCAAGATGTTGATCAAGTAATTGCACCTAGTTCTATGGGACAAATTGGAGTTTTACCAGGCCATATTTCTTTATTTACTTCTTTAGATGCTGGAGAGTTAATTTATATAGCTGGCTCTAAAAACGAAGTTTTTGCTATCACCGGGGGGTTCATGGATGTTAATCAAGATAAGGTAACTGTTTTAGCTAGTAGCGCCATCCGAGCTAAAGATATTAACATCAAGAAAGTAGAAGAAGCCAAGAAAAAAGCTCAAGAAACTATGAAAAATAGACTCTCAGAAAGAGATCTTCAGCTAGCTGAAGCTGATCTGAGAAAGGCTTCCTTGGAGTTGAAAGTAGCCAGAAAACGTCACCACCAGTCATCAACTCAAGAAATTAAATTATGAAGTTTCAGATGCAACATCCCCGTAACGTCTAGCTACGCTTGCATTCTGATATCAAATCTCTATACTAGACAGGATTTATGAACGATAAAAACACCACTAAAACCACTGAATTGACCCAAGAAGGCTTTGATGAACTCAAGGCTGAAATGGAAGAGTTAGTTAATGATAAACTTCCTAAAGCTATCAAGCGCGTTTCTGATGCCAGAGAATATGGTGATCTTTCAGAAAACTCTGAATATCATGATGCTCGAGATGACAGAAATTTAATTGATACTAGAGTTGCTGAAATTGAAGGCATTTTAGAGAATGCAAAAATTGTCAAAGCTACTAGCAGTAAAAATTCTGTAGGCATGGGCTCTAAAGTTATTGCTCATCTCAAAGGCAAACAATCTAAAAAACGAGCCTTGCAAATTGTAGGTGAATACGAAGCTGATCCTAGTGAAGGTAAAATTTCTAGCGTCTCCCCACTAGGCAAGGCCTTAGTGGGACACAAAAAGGGGGATGAAGTTACATATCAAGCCCCTGCGGGAAAAATTACTTACGTTATCACCAAGATAAAATAAGAAAAAAACATAAAAAATAATACCCCGCCGAAATCGCGGGGTTTTTTGTTAGAATAAAGAAATCTTGATATGAACCATAAAAACTCTCAACCACTCCAATCACCTCACTGGGCAGATAAACTTGTCCCCGGGATTTTAAAGTGGCAAAAAAAACTTGGCCTTGAAAATTTGCATGTTGATGACATGAAAACTCCATCTGGTAGAGTTCATACCGGAGCACTACGTGGAGTATTGCTACATGACCTAGTGGCCAAAGTTCTTCAAGAACAAAGCCCAAGTATTACTAGTACTTATGTCATCAATGACATGGACCCTATGGACGGATTACCCACCTATTTAGATAGAGAAGAATACGCTCAGCATATGGGCAAACCTCTGTGGAAAATTCCTGCACCTATTTTACAAAAATCTGGAATAGATTTTAGTCAAGCTAATAAAGAAGAAAAAGAAAAGTACAGCCAAGCCCAAAGTTTTGCTGAGTTTTATGCCTTTGATTTTATTGATGCCTTTCGTCAACTGGGATGTGACCAAAAAGTTATTTGGAGTCATGAACTTTATGAATCTGGTCAAATGGATGAAGCTATAAGAACCGCTTTGGATGGTGTAGATGAAATGAGGAATATATATCATCAAATAGCCGATTACAACTTACCTGAAAATTGGTATCCCTTCCAAGTTACTTGTGAGAAGTGCGGTAAAGTTGGCACTACTCTAGTAACTGACTGGGATGGAGAAAAAGTCACCTATGAGTGTCAACCCCACAAAGTAGACTGGGCAGTAGGCTGCGGTCATCAAGGAACCATTAGTCCTTTTGGTGGAACGGGCAAGCTACTCTGGAAAGTAGACTGGCCTGCTCATTGGGCAAGTATGGGAGTTAATGTTGAAGGAGCCGGCAAAGATCACTCTTCAGCTGGCGGATCTAGGGATATGGCTAAGGCCATGTGCGAGCAAGTCTTTAATATTCCTAATCCGTTTGACATCCCTTATGAGTGGATTTTAATTAGAGGTGCCAAAATGAGCTCAAGCAAAGGAGTGGGGACTTCCGCAAAAGAGTTCATTCAATTATTTCCTCCAGAAATTGGCCGTTATCTTTTCACCAATGCTCACTATAACAGTGTGATTGATTTTGATCCTCGGACCATGTCAATTCCTGATCTTTTTGATAGCTACGATCAAGGAGCCAGAATATTTTGGAATCAAGAAGAAGGTGATCAACGCTTGGGCAGAGCTTTTAAGTTATCTCAGATTGAGAAAATACCCTCACCTTATTTCCTACCTCGTTTTCGTGATCTTGCTCTCTGGATGCAACATCCAGAAATTGATCTAATAGAGAAATTTGCAGAGATCAAAGGTTCAAAACTGACTCCAACAGAACTAGCTGAACTAGAAAGCAGACAGAATTACGCAAAAATTTGGGTTGATAACTATGCTCCCGAAGAATTTCAACTAACTCCAACAAAGAAACTTCCCACTGCCGCTTTGGAAATTAGCTCCGAGCAAATTGAGTTCTTTCAACAAGCAGTTGAGCTAACAAAATCCAAAACGTGGCAACCTCAAGATCTGCAACAAGCTATTTATGAACTTGCCAAAGAGTCAATTGGAGCCAAACAAGGCTTTGGAGCAATCTACCTTGCACTTCTAGGAAAATCCTCAGGACCTCGCGCTGCTTGGTTGTTACTAGCAGTCGACCAGGCTTTATTAGATGAGCGTATTATCCAACTCACTACGGACTATCAGCCAACTGAAGAATATCTTTTTGATGCGTTAACTGACCCCAATATATTTAGTATTGGCAAACAAGTTAGAGAAAAATTTCCTTCAACAACTGTGGGAATTGCAGTCATTTCTGGTGTCACCATTGAAAAACAACATCCCGAATTAACTAAAGAAATTAAGGCCTTCTTGCAAAGAATTAAGGGTCTGCCTGTTCAAGAAATAGGTCAATACTCAGAGATCCAAAGCTACCATCGTCTATACAAAGAAACCGGAGTGAACTTAGGTTCGCGCCGCCCTAGCCCAGAAGCGTTACTGCGAAGAGCTGCTAAGGGTCAAACTTTTGAACCAATTAATGCTTGTGTTGACGCCTATAATTTAATCGTGATGAAGAACAGAGTTTCTGCTGGTGCTTTTAATCTTGATGAAATTAAAAAACCCACCCAGCTTGATTTAGCTCAAGGTGGAGAGCAAACTTTATACATCGGTGAGGATAAACCAACCTTGATCCAAAAAGGAGAAATCTGCTATTTTGACCAAGTAGGAGCTTACAACTTGGATTTTAACTATCGTGATGCTGTTAGAACTCAAGTTGATGAAAAAACTAAAAATTTATTGATCAACGTCGAAGGTATTTATGATATTTCTCGCCACCAAGTTGAACAAAGCCTTCAAGAGGTAGTTGAAATTATTCAAAAATACTGTGGCGGGACTGTGGAAATAGCTGGCATTGTTGAGGCTAGGGAGTAATTATGAACCTTCCTTCTCAAGAAGAATCACAAGCTTTATTGGAAAAATATATTGAAAATCCTGCGCTACGACATCACTGTGAAATGGTGGCTGGCGCGATAAAAGCTTATGCACAAAAATTTGAAGAGAACGAAGAACTGTGGTATCAAACTGGCTTACTGCATGACCTAGATTACGAAAAATATCCCGATGAACATCCCAACAAAGCTGTGAATGAACTTTTGGTTAATTATCCTGAGGAATTAAAACACGCAATTTTAGCCCATGGTCCAGGAATAACTGGTGTTGAGCCAACCACGAAAATGGAGCGTTACCTATTTGCCTGCGACGAACTTTCTGGCTTTATGCATGCCTACTCACTCATGCGCCCTAATGGTTTTGAGGGAATGAAAGCAGGCAAAATATTAAAAAAACTCAAAGATATTAATTTTGCTGCTAAAATCAGTAGGGAAGATGTTAAGAAAGGTTTTGAGTTAATAGAAGAAGAACCAACAGAACATATTCAGTTTTTAATAGGAACTTTTATAAAAAGTAATACCTCATGAAAGAAAATATGAAAACTCTCATTATTGCTGGTGGCTTTAGCACCCGCCTTACTTCTTTTTTGGAAGGTAAGAAAGATATGGCTAAAGGACTTTTGACAATTGATGATCGAGAAATCATTGATTTTGCCTTAGCTAGTCTTGTTCATACTTTGGGTAATGCAGAAACAGCTCTCATCACTAACTCCAGAGATATCGCAGGATATAAAGAATTTTTAGCTAACAAATATCCTCATATAAAAGTTTTAGAAAATGGTGTTTTGCAACCAGAAGATCGCTTGGGTGCAATTGGAGACCTAGCTCTTGCTCTAGATCGTTTAGGATGGCAAGATGACCTCTTAGTTCTCCCTAGCGATACTATTTCGTCTTTAGAACTGAAAAATCTGCTTGAATTTTATGAAACTCATCCCGGATTTATAAATGTAGTTCATAAACTTAACATCGAAACTATTGCAGATAGCCTGGGGTGTGTTGAGTTTGACCATGAGAGCCATTTGATTACTAGTTTTGAAGAAAAACCAGCTCGCCCCAAATCTCCTTATGCTTCAGTTCCTATCTACATTTACCCCAAAGAAGTTATTCCTTTAATAAAAGAATACATAGCGCACGTAAGACAAAATAATATTCCAAATGGACTTGATTCTCCTGGAAAGATCCTTGAGTGGCTAATCCAAAGAAGCGATGTTAATTGTTTTGCATTTCCTCTTGAGGACGATGGATTCTATTTCGATGTGGGTACTCCAGAGATGTATAATGATCTTAATAACCACCCTGAAAAGGTGCGGCTTAATAGATAAGAAAGTAGAAACATGCTCGATATCAACTACATCCGAGACAATCAAGATTTAGTCAAGCAAGCTGCCTCCAACAAACAACTTGATCCAAATATAGTGGATGAAGTACTCAGAACAGACGAGTCGCGCCGTCAGCTCATTGCTCAGGTAGAAAATATTCGTCAAAAAATTAATCAGAATGCTGACAAAATTAAACAACAAGTTCAGCAGGGCAATAAACCAGAACCAACCGATGTTGAACAAGGAAAAATCTTAAAAGCACAACACAAAGATGTTGAGCCAGAATTAAAAAAGGTTGAAGCAAATTTTACTGATTTAATGCTCCAAGTTCCTAACATCCCTGCAGAAGATGTCCCTGTCGGTCATGATGAATCAAGCAATGTGGTGATTAGAGAAGTTGGAAAAATACCTAAATTTGATTTTGAACCTAAATCTCACCAGGAGTTAATGACAAACTTGGATTTATTAGATACACAACGAGCTGTAAAAATTAGCGGTTTTCGTTCTTATTTCTTAAAAAATGAAGCGGTGTTGTTAGAACAAGCCATTCTTCAATATGCCCTTAAAGTTATGACAGAGCATGATTTCACTCTCTTGTCATCGCCAGCAATGGTAAGAAAAGAAGCTCTAATAGGGACCGGTTATTTCCCCTGGGGCAAAGATGATCACTACACTACTCAAGACGAAACTTACTTAACGGGCACGGCCGAGGTGGCTTTAACTGCTTATCACCAAGGAGAGATATTAACTGAAAAAGACTTGCCCCTTAAAATGGTCGGCATCTCACCTTGCTTTCGCCGCGAAGTCGGTTCTTATGGTAAAGACACTCAAGGCATAATCAGAGTTCATCAATTCAATAAGATTGAGCAAGTGATTTACACTGTAGCCGATGAAGATGAAACTAGAAAATGGCATGAAAAAATTACCGAAATTGCCGAAAAAATTCTACAAGATCTGGAGCTACCTTACCAAGTTTTGGCGATGTGCACTGGTGACATGGGAGCTGGACAGCGCAAAAAATATGATCTTGAAACTTGGTTTCCCGCTCAAAATAAATATCGAGAAACTCATTCTGCTAGTTACTTTTTAGATTTTCAAGCTCGTCGATTAAATATCCGCTATCAAGATAAAAAGGGTGAACTGAAGTATGTTTACACCCTAAATAATACCGTCGTGGCCACACCACGCTTACTAGCTGCGATTATAGAAAACTACCAACAGCCTGATGGATCAATTAAAATACCCACAGTGTTGCAACCACATTTACGTTCAGAGAGTATTTCTAGATAAAACAACCTCTTTCTGCGATAATGTAGCCTCGTTATGCTTAAGTTTTTCACCAAACTCTTTGATCAGCATCAAAAAATGCTGAATAACTATCAGTCTGTGGTAGATCAAATAAATTCTCTAGAACCTAAAATCAAAAAACTCTCTGATAAAAAGCTAGCTGCTCAAACAGACAAATTTAAAAAACTTATTCAAGAAGGCCGAGATCAACAACAGGACGAACAGGACATTCTCAATCAACTTCTTCCAGAAGCTTTCGCGACCGTGCGCGAAGTCTCTCGTCGTGTTCTAGGCATGAGGCATTTTGATGTGCAGCTCCTGGCAGGAGTAGCCCTTCATCACAGCACCATTACTGAGCAAAAAACGGGTGAAGGCAAAACTCTCTCCGTGACGGCCCCTCTTTATTTAAATGCCTTACTAGGCAAAGGTGCTCACTTAATTACTGTCAATGACTATCTGGCAGAGATTGGCTGTGGGTGGATGGGGCCCATCTATAGGTTTTTGGGCTTGACCACCTCAGTGGTTATCCACGAAGAAGCCAAGTTTTATAACCCCGAAATAGACAGTGAAGAAAGAGGTGACGAGCGTTTGGAGCATTTTGAAAAAACATCTCGCCAGGAAGCCTACATGGCTGATATCACCTATGGCACTAATAATGAATTTGGGTTTGATTATTTACGCGACAACATGGTCCAAAGCCTCAAACAAATGGTTCAGCGTCAAAATTTTCCTCATCATTACGTCATCGTTGATGAGGCCGACTCAATCTTGATCGATGAAGCTAGAACTCCATTGATTATCTCTGCCCCTGATACTGACTCAACCGATAAATATTTCAAATATTCCAAGATGGTCCATTCTCTGACTGATGATGTTGACTATAAGCTCGATGAAAAAGCTAAAACTGCGACCCTAACTGACTTGGGCATCAAACGTATTGAACAAAAACTAGGAGTAGGCAATTTATATGAAGAAAGTTTCGACACCATTCATCACGTTGAAGCAGCCCTAAAAGCCAAAACTCTTTACCGAAGAGATAAAGAATACATCGTTCGTGAAAACCAAGTCATCATCGTGGACGAACACACTGGACGACTAATGTATGGGCGAAGATACTCTGATGGACTACATCAGTCTATTGAGGCCAAAGAAGCTGTCCCTATTCAGCAAGAATCACGCACTCTTGCTACAATTTCAATTCAGAATTATTTCAGAATGTACCACAAACTTTCTGGTATGACTGGAACTGCCGCCACTGAGGCAGAGGAGTTCAATAAAATCTACAGCGTCCCAGTTTTGGTAATTCCCACCAATGAGCCTGTGGTTCGTGATGATCAGCCTGATTTAGTTTATAAAACTCAAGCCGCTAAATATTCAGCTATTGTTAAAGAAGTGGAAAAAGTTCACCAACAAGACAGACCCATTCTGATCGGTACTAGGTCAATTGAGAATAATCAGATTATCTCAAATTTTCTTAAACGTAAAAAAGTCCCTCACAACCTACTCAATGCTAAAAACCATGAAAAAGAAGCTTTTGTTATCTCTGATGCTGGTAAAAAAGGAGCCATCACTGTGGCTACCAACATTGCCGGTCGTGGAGTAGATATTGTTTTAGGTGGAGCTAAACCAGAGCTAAAAGATTTTAGACGCAAAGATGGCAAAGGACATAAAGAAAAAGCCTACCAAAAAGCTCTTGATGAATGGCAGAAGGCTCATGATGAAGTGGTTGAAAATGGTGGATTGCACATTATTGGCACCGAACGACATGAGTCACGTCGAATCGACAATCAGCTTCGAGGCCGAGCTGGTAGACAAGGAGATCAAGGAAGTTCTTCATTCTTCCTTTCATTAGAGGATGAAGTCATGAGAATATTTGGTGGAGAACAAATTTCAAAAATGATGGATTTCTTAAAAATTGAGGAAGATCAACCTATTGAACATGGCATGGTCAGTAAAGCCATAGAATCTGCTCAGGTTAAGGTCGAAGGTTTCTTTTTTGACCAGCGTAAACGTTTAGTTGATTTTGATGATGTCATGAATAGACATCGCGACATCATCTACAAACGACGTCGACGTTTATTGGAAACGTCAGAAAACGATAGTGCAGATAATCTTAAAGACCAGATCCTAGAATATATTCATAATCAAGTCAAAGCGCTCGTTAGCCTACACGCACCTCAAGATTATTCTGATGAAGAATATGAAATTTTAGTTAATGAATTTATTAAGATCATTCCTTTTGATGAAAAGTCTCAGCAAGCTTTGCAAAAAACCTTGTCAGAATTAACAGAGGCAGAAGAAATAGAGGCTAAGTTACTTGAAATTGTTCAACAAACCTATCAAAAAAGAGAAGCTGTTGTAGGTCAAGAACAGATGAGGCTAATGGAGCAAATTACCACCCTCTCCACTGTTGATGAAAAATGGATGGATCACCTGGATGAAATCGAGTCTCTGCGCGAGGGAATTTGGTTACGAGGTGATAAGCAAACAGTACTTTCTGAATATAAAAAAGAGGCCTTTGCTATGTTTGAGCAGCTGATTCATCTAATTGAATCAACCATTACCAATCGTATCTTTAGAATTCAACTAGGAGTATCTCATCGACAAAGAATAGATCCCAAACAAATGGTTACTCAGAAGGATGATATTCATGAACCTTTAGCTAAAGAAGTTCAAGATGGATCTATCCCCTCAAAGAAAACTAGTCCTCGAACTACTAAAGGCAACCTATCTGATTTGGCTTCAGCACTGGGATCAGCCAAAGGACAAGATCAAGTTCCTGGATCAGAACTCAAAAAAACAAAAGTTGGTCGCAATGATCCCTGTCCCTGTGGAAGTGGCCTAAAATATAAAAAGTGTGGTTTAATTAATGCATCGGTACATCAAGAATAAAAATCCAAATGCTACCTTTTAAATTTACAGGAAAAGTCATCTCCGGTGAAAAAATAGGTCGAAAAATTGGCTTTCCGACTGCCAATTTCGATCGAGTTCCCAGAGAGAATGCTCTCAAGCCAGGCGTCTATGTAGGAACCTGTAACATTTACCAAGGTGATCGAATTAAAAACAGTGACCTTAAATGCTTAATTTATTTTGGACCACGCTACTTTTTTGATCAAAAACAAAATAGTTTTGAAGTCTATCTCTACAATTTTAATCAAAGCATTTATGATCTCACCTTAGAGGCAACCTTGATTAAATTTATTAGGGCACCTAAAAAAATTACTAGCCTGACTGAATTAAAAGCCCAACTCGAAAAAGATAGAGATCAAGGCATGTTGTCTCTTCAAGCATGAAGTCTCAAATTGTCATTTTTTCTATTCTCGATAGCCCAGCCTTGGGTGGAGCAGAAGAGTATCTCATTTCTAATCTAGAATTTTTATCTAAACAAGGATTTGAAATAACTTTAGCCACCCATAATCAAGAAATTAAAAATAATTATCACCAAAAATTTAACATCATCAATCTTCCTTACCACTTAGATTTGATCGGAAACATCAGGGGAGCTATAAAGTTTTTCATTCAAACACCTTTGGCAATAATCTGGCTAATTGGAGTGCTCAGTGATCTCAAAAAAAATTATCAACAGGTGATTGTCTATACACCAGGATTTACTGAAAGACTAATTTTTTCACCTTTTATTAAACTTTTGGGTTTAAAACTAATCTGGATTGAGTTTGGTCCTGTCAAAGCAGTTTTTAGAAAAAATCTTGGCTTACCCAAAATCCTTTATCGCCTATGCAGTTCTTTTCCCGATCAAGTAATTACTATCTCTAAATATTCTCAAAGATCTCTAAGAACCCACACTTCTATTCCAAATCATAAAATTTCAATCATCCATCCTGGTACTCCCAAGATAACTCAAACGAAACTAAAATCTCTCCAAAAAAAAGGAGTTGCGTGGAGAACTAAACATAATTTGAAATCAAAAAAGCTGATTACTTTTGTGGGCAGACTAGCCACTGAAAAAGAAGTCTCTCTCCTAATTAAAGCTTTTGCTAAACTTAAAATAAAAAATGCTCGATTAATTATCATCGGAACAGGACCGGAGGAAAAAATATATCAAAAGTTAGCTAAAGATTTGAAGATCACTAATAAAATTATCTTTGTTGGTTATGTTTCATCATTAATGAAAACAACCATTCTAGCCTCAAGCAATATATTTGTTTTTCCATCAAGCTGGGAAATGGAAGGATTTGGCATGACTACAATCGAGGCCATGATGACTGCTACTCCAGTAATTACATCTGGATCAGGACCACAAAAAGAAATTGTAATGGATAGAAGAACAGGCCTCTTTTTCAAACCACACCATGTGATAAGTTTAAGTTCAAAGATCGAAGAACTACTGAAAGATCAAAATTTAGCCAAAAAACTAGGACTAGCTGGTCGGAAAAAAGCTTTGGCAAGTTTCACTCGAGCCTTAATGCATCAGCAAACATTCCAACTAGTCCGATCTAGAAAATAGCCTCCAATAGCTGTTACAATATCAATCATGAAACTAATCTCTGGTTCTTCCAATCTCCCTTTAGCTCAAAGCATGGCTGATCTCTTAGGAATAGATCTAATCAAAGTGGAGATAACCAAATACTCCAATGATGAAAAGCGGATTAAAATTCTTGACGATGTCCAGGGAGAAAACATAGTTTTAGTCCAATCTTTCTCACATCCTGTGGATGAACACATCATGGAGTTTCTTCTTCTAGCTGATGCTTTAGAGAGAATGGGAGCCAGACATATTAATGTAGTTATCCCTTGGTATGGGTATTCACTTCAGGACAAAGTCTTTAAAGATGGTGAGCCTCTTTCAGCCAAAGTGGTGGCAAATTTAGTTTCAACTAGTTACGTTAAACGAGTTTTTCTACTTGATGTCCACAATACTAGTATCGCCGGATTTTTCTCTGTACCAACTCATCACCTTTCAGCTCTGCCTCTATTTATCCAACATGCAAAAGATAGCTATGATCTTGAGAAAACCGTAGTCGCCAGCCCTGATTTTGGAGGACTTAAGCGGGCATGGCAATTAGCTAAATCTTTAAATGTAGATTTAGTAAACATCGACAAACATCGCAATCTCGAAACTGGAGACATCACTCGCATGGAACTCCATGGAGACGTCAAAGATAAAACAGTATTAGTATTTGATGACGTGAGTATCTCCGGCGGAACAGTTGCGCAAGCGGCAGAAGTCTTGAAAAAAGCTGGGGCCAAGAAAGTTCATTTTCTAGTTACTCATGGGTTGCTTGCTGGCAATGCCAAAACTGAACTTAGCACTCCCAGCATAGACACCATCGTGGTTACTAATTCAATTCACCACCAGCAATTACCTGACAACGTTCATGTTATTGATTGCGCTAAATTATTCACTAATCAACTTGAAGGATGGATGTAAAAGAAATAATTATGAAATATTCACAATTACTGGGTAAAGCCACTAAAGATAAAATTAAAGACACTAAGTTCATGAGCCATTATTATCTATCCAAAGGCGGCTTCATTCGTGAATCTACTGCGGGCAGATATTTTTTTCTTCCACTTGGATGGCGAGTTCATCGCAAAATTAAACAGATCATTAAAGAAGAAATGGATGCTACCGGTGCTCAAGAAATGATCACTCCAGTTTTGCATCCTTTAGAGCTTTGGCAAGAGACTAATCGAACCAACTCTGCTGGGTTTGAGCTGACAACTTTAAAAGATCGCCGTGGTGCTGAGTTTGCTTTGGGTGGAACCGCAGAAGAAATGTTCGTTGATTTGGTTCGTAAGTTCCAATTGAGTTATAAAGATTTACCTTTCAATGTTTATCAATTTTCAACTAAATTTCGTGATGAGTTACGTGCTCGAGGAGGATTACTGCGAGTCCGAGAATTTACCATGAAAGACGCTTACTCTTTTCATGTGAATGAAAAGGATTTTAAGCGTGAATACGATGTCATGGCAAAAACCTACACTAAAATTTTCGATCGCCTAGGATTAGAAACTCTGAAGGTTGCGGCCGACAATGGCTATATTGGCGGCGAATACTGTCATGAATATCAAACAGAGTCTGAAGTTGGAGAGGGTAGATTCTTTGTCTCAGAAGATGGAAGTTATGTTGCTCATGAGGATATCGCTGAGTTTAAACTAGAACCAGTTAACCCCGATGAAAAACTGGAAGAATTCAAAATCATTGATCAACCTGAATGGGTTCAAACCATGGATGATAATATTAAACACTACAAGAAAGATAAGCGTTATTTCTTAAAAAATGTAGTCTATAAAACCGATCAAGGACAAATAATTATTGCCAGCATCAGAGGTGATTTAGACGTTAATACAATTAAACTTCAACATCTTCTCAATAAATCAGGCTTAACTGTCTATAGCTTAGAGAATGCAGTTGATGAGGATTTAATTAAACTTGGCACTAAAACTGGTTACGTTCACTCTTGGGGACATAAAGGAGCCATCTATGTAGCTGATGATTCCTTAAAAACAGTTGTGAATTTTATTGGTGGTCAAAAAAAAGCCACTACAGATAGCTTTAATGTGAACTATGGTCGTGATTTTAAACATGAGATCGAAGGTGATGTCGCCATGGCTCAAGATGGCTTTCTCACCAAAGACGGTCAAAGCAAACTTGTTGAAAAACGAGGTATTGAAGTAGGAAACATCTTTCAACTAGGCCTTCATTATACCAAGCTCATGTCAGATGCCACCTTTACTGATCAAGACGGCCAGCAGCAACCTTACTACATGGGTTGCTATGGAATCGGTGTTGGTCGAAGTATGGCTGCAGTGATAGAAAAACATCACGATGATAGGGGAATTATCTGGCCAAAAGCAATCGCTCCTTTTCAGGTTCAATTGATTTCTTTAGATGGAGCAGAGAAACAAGCTCAAGAAGTTTACAAACAACTCCTAGCGGCCAATATTGAAGTTCTGTGGGATGATCGCAATGAGAGCGCGGGCGTTAAGTTTGCTGATGCAGATTTAATTGGTAATCCAGTTAGACTAGTCGTTTCTACTCGTACCAAAGAACAAGTTGAGTGGAAAAAACGAACTAGTAAAGAAACGGAGTTGCTAGAACTAGCAGCTGTGATCAAAAAACTTACTGCCCATGGATAAACATTATCAGAATCTAGTTTTTACCGATCATGCCTTAGAGAGACTTAGGTTGCGAACCATTTCTCAACATCAAGTGCAGCAAGTTTTATCCCATCCTCAAAAAACATTTCCTAGCGATAAGCCTGATCAAGTAAAATTTATTCGCTCTCTGAATGACCGAACCATCCACGTGGTGGGAAAATATCTTGATGATCAAAAAAAGTGGCTAATCATTTCTGTTTGGGTAAGAGGAGAGGATGACCCCACACCATTGGCTTGGAAGATTATTACTTTTCCCTTTCAAATCATTGCAAGAATTGCAAGAATTATTCTATCCTATATCAAAAATTCCTAACTTGAGTAGAATAAATTATAAGCGGCTCACTCAAGCTTTTTTGCTGCTAGGAGTTTTCTAGAACATAACATATATTAATACATACAACCCGGTGAGGGGACAACTCACTACAACTGTTCTCAACTTAAATAAGTGAAGGCTTTTGTGGTGAGTTGCCTTTGATGTATACTCCACTACATGTCACGAAAACTAATTGTTACCCACCATGCCCCAGATTTAGATGCTATTGGATCCATTTGGCTTCTAAAAACTTTTGATTCCCAACACTATGGCGATGCCAAATTAGCTTTTGTTAACCCTGGCGAAACCATCAGTGAGGCTGAAGTAAAAAAACTAGAGATCTCTCCAATTGAAGTAGTTCATGTTGATACTGGACTAGGTAAATTTGACCATCACCAACCGGAAAGAGGCCATGATCATAGCAGTGCTACCTCTCTGGTTTATGAGCATCTTTGTCAATTACACCCAGATTTAGAGGATGAAAAAGCTTTGGAATTGTTAGTTGATTTTGTGACTGGTGTTGATCATTTCGATGAAATCTTTTGGCCAGAATCAAATCATTATCGATATAACTTCATGCTTCATCAAATTATTAGAGGCTTGGAGTTTGTAGAGCTTCATGATGATGATTCCCAAGTTCACTTTGGATTTACTTGTCTAGAGGGAGTGTTTAGCGCTCTCAAACAACAAGTCAAAGCAGAAGAAATTTTGAAAACCAAAGCTCAGTATTTTCAGATAAAAATTGGTAAGTGCATGGCCGTAGAAACTAGAAACGATGACACTCTTAAATTAGCTCAAAAACAAGGTTCTAATCTAGTCATAAGAAAGGACCCTTCACAGGGACACATCAGGATTAAAACTCGCCCCGATGTCGATTTTGATCTCAAACCTCTTCACGATGAAATTGTTTCAATTGATCAAACTGGAACCTGGTATTATCACCCTAGTGGAAAAATGCTCATAAATGGTTCAAGGAAAAGTAATCATCAGAAACCAAGCCCACTCTCATTGGAGCAAGTTATAAAATTAGTTAAAAAAACATATGATGCATAAAGACTGTATTTTTTGCCAAATTGTCAATCAGAAACTGCCAGCTCATACTATCTGGGAAGACGAGAATCATTTAGCTTTTTTATCAATATTTCCCAACACTGACGGCTTTTCAGTAGTCATCCCCAAAAAACATTTTGGGAGCTATGCCTTTGATCAAGATGACCAAGTGCTATCAGGGCTAATTTTAGCCACCAAAAAAGTGGCTCATGTTCTAGACAATTATTTTCAAGACGTCAGTAGAACGGGGATGTTTTTTGAAGGCTTTGGTGTAGACCATCTTCACAGCAAACTATTTCCCATGCATGGCACCGGTGAGCTAAAAGAATGGGTCAATATTGAAAGTGAAGAAATGAAGAAATTTTTCAAACACTATCCTGGATATCTTTGTTCAAATGATTCAGAGAGAGCCAATGATCAAAAATTAGCAGAACTAGCCAAGGAAATTAAAAAATCACATCAAGACTGACATTTTTAGAGGATTGATGTATAATTCAAAACTTACGTATGCCAATCATAATCAAAGCACAAAAAGGCGACTCAGTTAGAGACTTAATTCGTCGATTTAAAAAAGCAACTGCAGCTACAGACATAGTGAATGTAGTCAAAGATCGTCGCTACAACATCAAACCAGCTCAAAAAATGAATGTTCTTAAGAGTCAAAAACGACGTCTAAAGAAAAAGATTCGTAGTCTCAAGAAAATGAAAAATGTTTCTCCTCGAGTAACAGAGTATCTGACAGAGCGACTTTCTCAATAGATACAAAAAAATTAATTTCTTTTTGGTTTGGCTTTAATTTTACCTTGAACTTGGTATTCCCATTGATCACCATCACTGGTGTCAAAACTAGTTGAGTTAGTCATTCGATGATGATTAACCAAATGATTGCTCAGACTCTCTTGAATTTCTTTTTGTCTTTCCCTTAATTCTTTAATCTTAACTTGAAGCTCAACCACCTGTGGTTCTAGAGCAAGACCAGCTTTTCTTTCTTTGACTTGATTTTTATATTCCACAGCTTGTTCTTCAGCTTCTGATAACTGAGCATCGTTCTCAAAATAATTACCTAGCATTGAACGACGTTTTTTTAAGTCTTCTTTTAGTTCACTGAGTTGATTGGCATTACGCTCAATTATCTGCTCAAGCGACTGAAGTGTTTCTGCAAATTGATCTGACTGCTGGGATTCTTCCAGAGCCTGAGTTGCTAAATCTTGACTGGTTTGGGATTTATTCATATTCACACTTTACCTATTAAAAATATTTCTGGCAATAGTTAGTTGAGATTGACCATTTAAGATTGATTAAAAACGATTTATAATGAAAGCACTTCATCATGTCTGATCTAAAATCAACAAAAATAATCGCCACCATTGGTCCTGCTTCAGAATCAGAAGAGACTTTGACTCAAATGATCAAAGCTGGCATGAATGTGGCTCGTTTTAACACCAAACACTCTGACCCAGAGTGGCATAACATCCGCATCAAAAGAGTGCGTGAAATATCTAAAAAACTCAGTACTCCTGTTGGAATCTTACTAGATCTTCAAGGACCAGAAATTAGAATTGATTTACCAGAGGAAAAATCTTTTCTCGTATCACAAGGTGAGGAAGTAACTTTCACTAGCAACACCAACGAAAGAGCAGCTAAAACTATCCACATTCCTCACGAAGTCATCAGATGCATGTCTGAGAGCAGCCTCATTCTACTGGATGATGGAGCTTGTGAATTTGTTATTACTCAAATAAATGAAGACAGCATGACTGCTGAAGTAGTTAGCGATTGTGAAGTCGGGCACCGAAAAACCATGAATACTCCTGGAACTATTTTGGGTATGCCCTCAATTACAGACCGAGATCGATCTTATCTTGACTCCATTAACCCTGATTTATTTGATTTCGTGGGTCTCTCTTTTGTCAGAGACACCAAAGACATCGAAAACTTGAAAGAAGAGCTAGATAAAAGAGATATTGGAGCTGATATTATTTCCAAAATTGAGAATCAAGCTGCTTTGGATAATCTTGATGAAATCATTGCCGTATCAGATGGAATTATGATTGCCAGAGGCGACCTAGGAGTAGAGGTTGAGTATCAACAATTAGTTTACTGGCAAAAAGAAATTATTGATAAATGTCGCGATGCAGCCAAACCAGTTATCACCGCCACTCAGATGCTAAAGTCAATGGTCGACAGCCCTCGTCCAACTAGAGCTGAGGTGAGTGATGTCGCCAATGCTGTTTATGATGGAACTGATGCAGTCATGCTGTCTGAAGAAACCACTATTGGAAAATATCCAGTTGAAGCAGTTAAAACCCAAGCAGAAATTACTACTTACAATGAAAAACACGCCCTCCATGATATTGGCTGGCCAGAAAACACAGATAGCAGCCTCAACATTACCTCCAATGCGGCTAGCTTGCTATTTCATAGTGAACAAAAAATCGACAAGATCATCTGTCTAACAGAAACTGGACGAACAGCGAAACTTTTATCTAGATTCCGCCCCAAGCAACCAATTTACACCGTAACTCATTTGACTAGTACGCTTAATAAGCTATCTTTAGTTTATGGAGTTAAACCCTATCAGGTTGATTTTCCAGAGGGGAAGATAGAAATTAATGATGAGTTAATCAAGAAACTTGAGCAAGCCGGCATCACCAAAGAAGGTGAGACCGCGCTCTTCATTCATGGCACAGTCTGGAAAGAGCCTGGATTAACCAACACTCTAGCTTTAATCAATACCTAGATTCTGGTATTCTGATTAGAACTATGAAACGAAAACCTCTTGTCGTGGATTTTAAAGAAGTAAACAAAGGAGACATTCCTTTGGTGGGTGGAAAGGGAGCTAATCTGGGTGAAATGACCAAAGCTGGCTTCCCAGTGCCCGGAGGTTTCATTGTTACTGCCGACGCTTACTATCTTTTAGTTGAAAAAAATGAGCTTCAACCCAAAATTAAAGAAGTTATCAAAGATTTTGACCCCAAAGACTCAACACAACTCAATAAGATCTCGAAAAAAATAAAAAAGTTGATTTTAGAGGCTGAAGTTCCCGCAGAGATCAACCAAGAAATCCTTAAACACTATCAGCGCCTAAGCAGTGGCTCCAAAAAAGCCTTGGTGGCGGCAAGATCGTCAGCAACAGCAGAAGATCTGCCTGATGCCTCTTTTGCTGGCCAACAAGAAACCTATTTGAACGTCCGTGGAGAAAAAGATTTACTAGAAAAAGTTAAAATGTGTTGGGCTTCTTTATTTGAACCCAGAGCTATTTTCTATCGTGAAGAAAAGAGTTTTGATCACTTTAAAGTCGGCATCGCCGTGCCTGTGCAAAAAATGGTCCAATCTGAAGTGGCTGGAATTATGTTCACCATCAATCCAGTTAGTAATGACAAAAATCAAATTGTGATCGAGGCAATTTATGGCCTGGGAGAAAAAATTGTTCAAGGACTTTACACTCCTGATCATTACCTAATCCAAAGAGAGAGCTGGAAAATTTTACAAAAGAAAGTCGCCCCACAAGAATTTGAGATGACTCTCAAAGATGATGGTAATCAAGACCTAAAACTTCCTGCATCCAAACAAAATAAAGTTAAACTGACTGATCAACAAATTTTGGATTTAGCTAAACTAGGTGACAAGATCCAACAACACTATCGCTTTCCGCAGGATATTGAGTGGGCCCTAGAAGATGGAAAGCTTTACATTGTTCAATCAAGACCTGTGACTACTATTACTCCAGAGAGTTTTGAAAAAAATAAAAAGGAAATCTCCACAAAAGGCTTGAAGCTTATTTTGAAAGGAGATCCCGCCAGTCCCGGAGTAATTACCGGCAAAATTAGAATTCTGAAATCTGCCAAAGAAATTAACAAGCTTCATGATCGTGAAATCCTGGTCACTGATATGACTACTCCTGATTTTGTCCCTGCCATGAAAAGAGCGGCAGCAATTGTGACCAATCAAGGCGGACAGACTTCTCATGCGGCAATTGTTTCTCGAGAATTAGGCATTCCTTGTGTGGTGGGAACACAGACAGTCACTAAAGATCTCAAAAATGGACAGATAGTCACAGTAGATGGAAAGGCAGGTGCAGTTTATCAAGGTGGAAAGTTAATAAAAGATAAGCCCGTAGAAAAAAAGCCTGAAAAATTAGTCAAGATTCCCTATGAAAAACTCAAGCCTGATCTAGAAACAACTAAAACCAAGATTTACGTCAATCTGGCTGAACCAGAACTAGCTGCCTCAATTGCACAAAGAAATGTCGACGGTGTAGGCTTGCTGCGAGCAGAATTTATGATTGCTCAAATGGGGGTTCATCCTCGAAAACTCATCAAAGAGCATAAGCAAGATCAATTTGTTCAAGGCTTAGTCGATGGTCTACTAAGATTTGCGAAAGAATTTAATCCTCGGCCAGTTATTTACCGTGCCACCGATTTCAAAACCAATGAATACGCCAATCTCAAAGGCGGAAAAGAGTTTGAAACAGTCGAACCAAACCCTATGATTGGCTACCGTGGTGCCTCTCGCTATATTGAAGACTCTCAAGTGTTTGAGCTAGAACTGAAGGCAATCAAAGAAGTTAGAGAAAAGCATGGCTTTAAAAACCTGTGGATGATGATTCCTTTTGTGAGAACAGTCAAACAACTTGAAGATGTCAAAAAGATCGTGGTCAAACATGGCTTAAAGCGTAGTGCTGATTTTCAACTCTGGATGATGGTCGAGATTCCCTCCAACGTCATTATGCTAGATAAGTTCATTGAGGCTGGAATTGACGGCGTCTCGATTGGCTCTAATGACTTAACTATGTTGGTGCTAGGTGTTGACCGAGACAACAGTCGTGTGGCAGATGTTTATGATGAACGAAATGAAGCTGTACTCTGGGCCCTGGAAAAAACTATTAAAACTTGTAAAAAATATGGTATTTCTTGTTCTATCTGTGGGCAAGCACCTTCAACTTATCCTGATTTATCAAAGAAATTAGTTCAGTGGGGAGTCACTAGCGTTTCAGTTTCTCCCGATGCAATTAGCATTACTCGTGATATCGTTAATAAAATAGAAAAAGACCTAAACATATAGATGTGGCCAAAAAATATTAAGAAAGGAACCTGCCATGAGTAAAAAAGGAAAAGGACTACTGGCTTTAGTAGCTGGAGCTGCTGCCGGAGCTGCAGCAATATTTCTCTCTAAAGAGGAAAATCGACAAAAAACTGTTAAGGCTGTAAATAAAGCCAAGCGATCTGCGACTCGGGTTGTTAAAACCGCCCAACGAAAAAGATCTGCTGCTAAAAACAGAACTACTAAAAAATAATTCTTAATCTAATTGGTGCCACTTAATTAAGTGTTGATCAATATTTCCATCAAGGAATTGATGAATATATTCTTCTTTTGTCTGAATTCCTAGAATGTATTGAAAACTACGATAATTGACGTAAACTCTAGGAATTACATTAATTAAGACTGCCAAAAGAATGGTTACTAATATTGGTTGATAAAATCGTTTATTAGTTTTAATCAGCTTTGCAGCTCCCCAAATAGAGACAATTGTCCAAACGATAAATCCTGATAAAGTGTATCTGGTGGATAAAGGTGGTAAGTACCACCACAGCGCCATCTGTGTCACTACAAATAAGCTTATTCCCAAAATAAACTTATTTTCTCTAATCTCCCGATATAACCAAATTAAGATTGGGAAAAACAACAGTAAAATAATAGAAGTGTAATCCTTTCCCACTAGTAGTTGGTTGGGGAAACTTATTAGTTGCTGTGTTCTTTCCCAAAAATAGAACACTAACGAGCCATTGCCTCCAATTTCACTCAACTTATCTAGATGCGCGATAAAGGAAAAAAATGGATTACCAGTTTTCAAATAAGCAAAAACATAAAAGGGGAGAGGTAAGATCAAAGCCGAGCTTAAAAAAATTATCAACTTTTTTAAATGATGATCTTTACTCCATAACCAAACCAAAACTAGCATCATTGGCAAAAGAAATAAAGAAAATAATTTTGTCGCCAATGAAGCCCCTAATAATAAAGCTGACAGCACTAACCACCGAGTTGATTCAAATTTTTGCCAATTTAATAATGCCCAAAGGGCACTTATTTCCCAAAAAGCTTTGGCTACATCCACATAAAAACTGGCCGACTGCCAAGCCACCACCTGAAAAGTAGAAATAATTAGCACTACTACCAATGACCAAAACCTATTGAGAAATTTTTTTGACAACAGATAGCAAGCAGCCATCAATAACAAACCAAATAAATAAGCCACTACTTTAGCTCCCAACTCACCACCCCAGGAAAACCCTATTCCAAATATTAAATCACTCCCCAGAGGATTGGCAGACTGATAGAGATTCGGCAAAAAGACCATCTTTTTTTGCTCTAAAATAGTTTTTATGACCGGCAAATGATACCAAACAGCATCAAAACCTACCTCTGGAGTAAAGACTTGTACCAGATGAGATAGCCAAATTGAAATCAACAAAGCAAAGGTTATTTTCTCAAGTATCTTTTGCATGATGCGCGTATCCAGATTATAATTGATAGATCTTAAACAAAAAGCGCCAGTAGCTCAGCGGATAGAGCAACTGCCTTCTAAGCAGTAGGCCGCAGGTTCGATTCCTGCCTGGCGCACTCCATATCTTAACTTTTCGGCCTAAATAATGTAGAATTGGGCTGAATTTATGTTAATCCCAAAACAAAAACCCAAGGCGATCATCACCGATGTTGATGCAACTTTTACCGAGCGCACAACCTGGTATGCACTGACTGAGCGCCTCGGTGGATCTTCCTATGAGCATGCTGACTTATTCATGAAGTTTGCTCGCAGAGAAATGAGCTTTTACCAGGTTAAAAAAGAACTATTTAAACTTTGGAATACCAATGGCCCAGTTCACAAAGATAAATTAATTGAAATTTTTCGCGACATCCGTTTGCGGGGAGATGGTTTCTCGGTCATTAATAGGCTCAAAGAAGCCGGATACACTATCTGTATGATCTCTGGTTCTATTGAGATGTTTATTGAAGAAATTGCCAAAAAATTTGAAATAGAGCATTATTATGGAAACTCTAAGTTCATTTTTGATGAAAATGACATCTGGGTTGATCTAGAATACTCCAGAGAAGAAGGTCGTTTAAAGGTAGAACAGTTTCATGATTTCCTCGATAAAACTGGCTTTAAACCTGAAGAGTGTATCGCAATTGGCGATGGCGAAAATGATCTAGAACTATTCAGTCTTATTCCAGGAATAGTCATTAACTCTCAATGTGAACACTTAAAAGAATTGGCCTGGGAAGAGGTCAAGTATCTGCCCCGAGTAATCCAACTTCTCGAAACCATTGAATAATGGTATAATTCCCCAAATTGTTTAAATCCTATAATTTATTTTATGGACCAAGAAAAAAAGAAGGCTCGAGCTATAGTAGTTATTGATGTAGATCGGACTCTAATAGACCGTGATCCAAATAATTCCTGGATGGGTGACTCTTGGTTTCTGCTAACTTCCGCATTTAAAGCTAATATTGAAATACACAAGGAAATATACAAAGAATTTTTAGGAAGCATCTCTGGTAATGAAGAAGCAGATAAATGGTTTCATGACCAGATGGCAGAAGAATTAGTTATGCAATGGCGGGAAGCCTATGGTCAACCTATCACTAGAAAAGATATTAGAGCCATTAGTGAAATTATCACGAGAAGAGTGAGTGAAGAAGCTAGGGCAGCTATTACTGAGTTGATTGAAAATGGCATATTTGTCATCATCGGCACAGGAGGAATTGCAGATGCTGCAGAAGCTATTGCAAATACCTTACAAATTCAAGAAGCCACTCTATCAGAAATTGAATCTCCAGATAATATTGATTGGTGGTTTGGTAATACCAAATTTGAATATGACGAAGGAGATACTCCAACAGACGATGATGTTTTAATTGGATTTGAGCATACAAAAAATATAGCTGGCCACAAGAAGATTCAAGCTGTCAAAAAAATGGAAGAGATTGAACAAAAAATTGGAAGTTATGATCATTTGCCGGTAATAGCAGTTGGAGATGGAGTATCTGATTCGGCTTTATTTACAAAAAGTAGTGTTTATGGAATTGCTTTTCAACCCACTAATCTTGATTTACGAGCAGAAGCAGATGTTGTTGTTGAAACTTGGCAAGAGGTCGTAAGTGCAGCGTTGTCATATGTGGCAAGGCAGGAAGCTGAAGCGGAGTCATTTTCTTGATTTCAAAAGTTAAAAATATCAAAAAGAATTAAAAATGATGTATAATTCTGTCTTACTGTTTCAGATTTGATTTATCGGTGGTAGTAGCTCAGGAGTTAGAGCGCCGCTCTGTGGAAGCGGAGGTCGCGGGTGCGAATCCCGTCTACCACCCATTGTATTAAAAATGTTGAAATACTAATAATATATTAATAAATAAGGTAGAATACTACTTAATTAATCTAATCTAAAAATAGTTTTTGTAAAAATAAAAATAAATTAGAATTATATATGGAAAGAAGACCCTACGCACCAAAGCCAAAGAATGAAGAGAGTGATGATGATTTGGAAGAACTTATTGAACAACTAACCCAAAATATAGACGATCAAAAAAAGTAATGGCACCGGCGAAGGTAGTAGGCGAATGAGTCAGCCAAAAATATAAACCTATCCCCTTGAAACGTATTCGCCACTAGTTGTATCTACAACCAACACATCTCCAGTTTTGACAAATAAGGGCGCCTGAACTATTAGGCCTGTCTCCATTTTTACATCTCTTTTGGATGCCTTGGATCTATTGCCATCTGTTGCCTCTGGAGCCTCGCTCACCTTCAGCTTTACTTTGGGTGGCAAACTCACTCCTACGGGCTTATCTTCAAAAAACTGCACATAGACCTTAGTTTCTGCAGTTAACATCTTTTCCTTGCCATCTAACAAGCCCAGCGGGACCTGTATTTGCTCGTAGCTGCGAGGATTCATAAACACTGCTTCGCTATTATCAGCATATAAAAACTGCATCTCTATACTTGGAATATCTAACTCCTCCACGCTATCTCCAGTTTTGAAGGTCACACTCTGGGTACTACCATCGAGACTTCTGATTTTTGCTTTCATGTGTGCACTACCCCGACCATGAAATGAAAACTCCGTATCCATGACTAAAAATGGCTGGTTTTTATGACGAATATAATTACCTTTTCTAATATTTCCAGCTTTCATGAAACTCCCAACTAAAATCCTTGTAACTTGAGCATTATATACCCATAGTAAAGAGCTAGAATAAGCAGTGATTCCTTGCGCTCTAGTTTTTTACGAGTTAACAAAAACAGAATGATAATGATCGAAGTCACCATTAAAAATGGTAAGTCAAAAACCGCGATGTTACGTGGAACTGCCCAACCTCCAATGGTAGCGCTCAAACCTAAGGCTAATAAAATATCTACAATATTACTCCCAATTAGATTACCCACTGATAAACCACTTGAGCCCCGCAAAATTGCATTTACCGACACCACCAGCTCAGGTAAACTGGTACCAACACCAATCATAATAATTCCCACCAGCATTTGGCTGATATTAAGTACTTCAGCAATAATTAAGCCCTGACTAATCACCACATGAGAAGCCACTCCCACCACAATCAACCCAATTACTAATTCACTGATAATTCGCCATAGCGGCTGCTTATTTTTGAGAGCTTTCTTCTTATGATGTTTTTTGGCTAATTTTGCTAGTTTACGCTCATTATTACTCAACAGAATCAAATAAAATATATAGCCAATTAATAAAATTAATCCATCAGTAGGGGAGATTAAGCCATCAAGGGAAAACAACCAAAATGCTAACACAGCCGCAATCATGGCAGCTCCATTATTAATGATTTCCTTTTTATTTATTTCCAAAACTTTGAGCAACCCAGCCAAGCCTAAAACTAAACCAATTTGACCCATGGTCGAGCCAACTATATTGCCCACCACTAAGCCAGCTGTTTCTACACCTGCTTTTTGTTCAATAGCTCCAGTTATCGAAACAATTACTTCTGGTAAATCTGTCCCTAAAGCCAAGATAGTCATCCCAATGAAGGTTTCTGATAATTTTAGTTTTCGAGCTATTCCCAGTGAACCTCTAGTAACTGCGTCGGCACCGATCCACAATCCTAATAAACCTACAATAAAAAGAACGTATGTCATACAATAATCAATTATAGTCTGGATTTGGTACTAAAAAAAAGTAGGGACTTCCAATGATTCGTTTAATTAAGCTGTGGGACAAAATCAATTATTCCATAAGAAAGCCGCGACGTTTAAAAACCCCACCCCCCGGACTCAAGGTAATTACTGTTGATGATTATTCTCAATTATCATCGGCTTTAGCCAAGATTAAAATCAAACCAGGCTGGAGTGTTTTTTTCTGAAATACTAAAATAAATTACATCGATCATGCTGCCATTGTGCCTACTCAAAAGGAAGAGAGTTTAAATTTACGCGATGCTGTTTTGCTTCAAGGCTCTCCACCACCCATGGGCAAAAAAGATTTTTCTGGAATTAGAATGATGACCGCCCTAGAATTTCTAGGCAATAAAGGTGATGCTTACTTAAAAATAATAGTTGGTTACCCTCCGCAAACGACCAGCGAGCAACTTGCTGAAGCTGGAGAGATTGCTCAAAAAATTGGTCAGGAAAAATCTTTTTCTGGCAAACCAGTTTTTTATTCACTACCTTTTTTAAGAGCTTTTGTTTACATCAAAAACTTTGATTACAACAATCATTTATTTTTAAACCCCGGCATTCCACATCTTGCCGCAAAAAAAATAAACAATAGTTATTTCAGTTGGGAGACGACATATTGTGGAGATCTGGTGGGAAAAGTTTATTTTTTCACTGGCATAAAAAATCTGCCCAAAGCGAGAGTGTTTGGTTTTGCAGAGTATAGGAGCTCAACTTTTTATGAGTGGTTTAGAAAAAACGACTCTCTAGTAAGTGCAGTCGCATGGAATCAACTTCAAGGGATGAAGTTTTAGTTAAAATAGGGCACGCCCCACCAACTTCGGGGATTAAGAAAGCGGTGGTTTTTATTTAAGCTGTCAATTTTTATCATTTGTTCATCAGACAACTCAAAATCAAAAACTTTGAAGTTTTCTGCGATTCTCTTTGTAGTGACACTTTTAGGGATCGCCACCGTTCCTCTTTGCAAAGCCCACTTAATTAGAACCTGAGCGGGAGTTTTACTATGAGAGCTAGCAATATTGATTATTTCTTTATCGCTGATGGGTTTGTTTTCTAGATCTCCAGATGACCCTCCTAGTGGTGCGTAGGCGGTGACTTGAATTTGTTGTCGATGACAGTATTGGATTAATTCTTTTTGACTGTGATAGGGATGAATTTCAACTTGATTCATGACTGGTTTAATTTTGGCGAAGGTCAAAAGATCAACTATCATCGGCACGGTAAAATTACTCACCCCAATGGATTTAACTAAACCTTTTTCAACTAAACTTTCCATTGCTTGCCAGGTTTGTTGAATGGAGACTGGTTGTGTTCTGACAAATCCATCTTGGACTGGCTCTAGATCTTTCTCTTTGGCAAAAGCGATTCCCCAGTGCATTAGATACATATCCAGATAATCTAACTGTAAGTCTTTGAGAGTTTGTTTGCAGGCTACCTCAACGTTATCCGGATGGTGTTCAGTATTCCAAAGTTTACTGGTCACAAAAACATCTTCGCGGGAGATCTCTCCAGCAGAGAAGACTTTGTCAAAAACCTGACCAATCTCTGGCTCGTTGCCGTAAATGGCAGCACAATCGATATGACGACAACCTTCATTTAGAGCTGTTTTTACAGCTGTACCAACCTTGTCGGGTTCAGATTTCCAAGTGCCAAGACCCAACACGGGGATTTTATGTTTATTGTTTAAAGGGAGAGAATTTTGCATAAGCTTATTTTACAACCTTTGAGCGGGTAACGGGAATCGAACCCGTATCTTCTCCTTGGAAGGGAGATATACTAGCCTTTGTACTATACCCGCTGGTCGGGGAGACAGGACTCGAACCTGCGACCTCGCGCTCCCAAAGCGCGCACTCTAGCCATCTGAGCTACTCCCCGTAATCATTAATGTGCCGAAGGAGGGACTTGAACCCACACGGTGTTGCCACCATCAGATTTTAAGTCTGACGCGTCTACCAATTCCGCCACTTCGGCTAATAACTAATTTTAACTCCATTTCTGAAGATTTACATTATACAATATCGTATATGAGGAAACTTTACGAAATAGTCGGTTTGGGTGGCACCTTTGACCATCTTCATGTTGGGCACGAACATTTTATTAAATTTGCCTATCAATTTGGTCAACATCTGCATATTGGCATTACTCACCCCAAACTCACTCAAGGCAAACTACATCCAGAACTAATTGAAAACTATGAAACCAGAAAACGAGCCGTGGCTCACTTTTGCAAAATTAACCAGATCTCTGCCGCCATTAGCCAACTTAATGACATCTATGGTCCTACCATCAGTGAAGACTCCAAAATTAGAGCTCTAGTCGTCACCCAAGACACTCTTCAAGGAGCTGACAAGATTAATCAGACTCGCCAAGCGATGGATATGTACCAACTTCCGGTTCAAGTCTGCACCATGCTTAAAGACAAAACTGGACAAAATATCAGCGCTGACAGAATTAGAAGCGGTCAGATAAACCGACAGGGAGAAATTTATCAACAGATCTTTGACCAAAGCTTAACTTTAAATGATGAACAAAGACAGCTTTTTAGCCAACCTCACGGAGAAATTGTTGACCAACCCAACTTTGAGAACTCACCTCTTGTTTGCGTGGTTGGAGATGAGAGCTTAGAAAAATTTATTACTAACGAGTGGAATTATGACTTGGGTGTTTATGACTTAAAAATGCAACGCCAAGCTGTTGACTCAGTCATCATCAACTCCCTAAAACCAAACCTAACTACGACCAATCCAGCTGGCGGCATTACTTCTGCCTTAGTTTCAAACCTAGCACAGGCTCAAAAAGAAAAACTCAAGCATGTCTTTGTGGAGGGAGAAGAAGATCTAGCTGCAGCGGCTTTAGTTTTATTAACTCCGCTAGGTACTCAAATTTATTATGGCCAACCCCATCAAGGCTTAATCAAGATGATCGTCACCGAAGAAAAAAAAGACCAGCTCTATCAAATCCTGAACAATTAACCCAAAGCTTTCCCAAAGCTAGAAAAGCTGCTAAAGTTAAATCATGACTCCTTTAGCCGTCACCCTTCGCCCCCAAAATTTAGATGAATTTATCGGTCAGGAACATCTCGTTGGTCAAGACAAACCACTGCGTAAAGTAATTGAACAGGGCAAGATTTTCTCAATGATTTTCTGGGGACCTCCTGGAGTAGGTAAGACCACTCTAGCGCGTTTAATTGCCAAGGAGCAAGGTCGAGATTTTATTGAGATGTCAGCTGTTTCAGCAGGCAAAAATGACGTTCGTGAAGTTATTAAAAATACTCGTGAACAGCACCAGCTCACCCAAAGCTACAGGGCTCCTATTTTATTTTTAGATGAGATCCATCGCTTCAACAAACTTCAGCAAGATTTCTTACTCCCTTATGTAGAAGATGGCACCATCATCCTCATCGGGGCTACCACCGAAAATCCTAGCTTTGAGATCATCCCACCACTTTTATCTCGCACTCGAGTTTTTGTGCTCAAACAGTTTGAAGAAAAACAACTTCTGGAAATAGCAAAAAGGGTAGAGAAACACTTTAAGAAAAAGTTCAAAAAAGCCGCTAAGGAATGGTTGGTCGCTTACTCTAATGGCGATGCCCGCAAACTACTCACCATCGTTGATAACACCTTTGCGCTTTATGAAAACCTAGAAATAGACTCCCTCAAACAAGCTCTCCAGTCTCAGCACTTACGATACGACAAGCATGGCGAAGAACACTACGACACCATCAGTGCTTTTATCAAATCAATGCGGGCCAGCAATGTAGACTCAGCTTTGTATTATTTGGCTAGAATGGTCAATGCTGGCGAAAAACCTGAATTTATTGCCAGAAGAATGGTGATTTTTGCTAGTGAAGATATCGGCTTAGCTCAACCCACCGCCCTAGTGGTGGCTAATACAGTTTTTGATGCCGTTCACAAAATCGGTTATCCCGAAGCCCAAATTAACCTCGCTCACGGAGTAGCTTATCTGTGCAAAGCCAAAAAAGATCGCTCGAGCTATGATGCTTACTTTAAAGCCCTAGAGGATGTCAAAAAACATGGTAACTTGCCCATTCCCTTGGAGCTACGCAACGCTCCCACTAAACTGATGAAAAAACTAGATTATGGTAAAGGCTACCAAATGTACACTGACAAGAATCTCTTGCCAAAGAAACTAAAGAATAAAAAATATTATTAACTACTTCTTAGCTGGCTTGATCTGGTCCTTAAACCACATTCCTAGAGCTCCAAAGCCCATTAGGAAAGCGACTAGTTTTACCAACCAACCCACCAAAGGCAATAAGCCCAAGAGATTAATCAGCACCAAACCCACAATGAATTGTAGGTAGCGATTTTTAAGAAAACTGACCTTACTTTCTTGGTAGACTTTTTCACCGACAGCTTTTCCAGCTACCCAACAGGCCATGACCATTCCAGCCACATAGCCCATCAACATTAAAAATGCCAACGGCATCCCTACTACGGTGATCATTAAAATCACCATCACTATAGGAGCCACGATTAGCTTCACAAACCCCCAACCTAGACTAGACAAAGGTTTCTTGAGCATCTTGTCGGTTACAGCATCTGCAACTTTGGGGAAGAGATACATCATCACTAGACCACTCACCAAACCCAACATCAAGACCATACCTTCTTTAAATCTATTTGCACTCTTGCCAAAAGCTGCCATCTTCTCCTGAGCTAGCTCTGTCTTCTCTACACGATACATTTTTTCAACTTTTTGCTCGCCAGCAATTTGAGCCTGATCTGAAATGTCAGCTTTTTCTTCATAATTAGCAGTTAAGTTGCCATTAATCATTGCGTTGGGTAAAACCTGCAGCTCTCCAGTTTCTAGAGTTATGTCTTGATTAAAATCACCAGCTAACTGAACTGCGCCTGCGCCAGTCCAAACGTCACCTGCAACTTTACCGTTGAAAACCACCATCCCACCACCAGTGATGACAGAACCATTCACTTCACTGTCAGGACCAAAGGTAATCGAGCCACCACCAGCCGCCACATCCTGTCCCACTATGCCATTAAGAACGATGTTGCCACCACCGACACGAACATCTTCAGTTACTTCGCCATTGAGGGTAACTGTGCCACCGCCAACCAATAAATCTCCATCTATCTTGCCTTCCACCATGACTGTGCCACCGCCAACATAAACATCACCCATTAAATCTTCAGTAATAGTGACTGATTCTCCAGAAAGAAAATGAGGACCAGGAACTCGATCTGCCAAACCCACCGCCTGTGCGGAGCTTGGCATAGCAAACATCATCGTTAAAACTACCAAAAGAGAAATAAATTTTTTCATAAACATCCTTTTACTAACTACTTGACTCAATATTACACCCAATTTGGTTGGGGAGCAAATTTTACACTTAGTGAAGTTATTTTTAACTAAGCTAACTCTTATGGATTCTCGCTTAGTACTGGAAAAATACTTTGGCTATACAATTTTCCGTCCTGGGCAACAAGCTATCATTGATTCAATTTTATCCCGCCAAGACACGCTGGCTATTCTTCCTACTGGAGGGGGGAAGTCTCTTTGCTTTCAAATACCAGGATTAATGTTGGAGGGCACGACTCTAGTAGTTTCACCTTTGATTTCTTTAATGAAAGATCAGGTTGATAGCCTCCTTAGTAAAAATATCACCTCCACTTATATCAATAGCTCTCTAGAAACCAAAGAGATAAAACATCGGTTTGGACAATTAGCGGCACGAAAATATCAGTTTGTTTACATCGCTCCAGAACGACTCCAAACAACTCAATTTATCAAAGTTTGTCAGCAGATTAATATTCCTCTCATCGCGATTGATGAAGCTCATTGTATTTCCATGTGGGGTCATGATTTTCGCCCCGAATATACCCAAATCAATCAATTTATAAAACAATTAACAACACTTCCTACGGTGGCTGCTTTTACCGCTACCGCCACCAATAAAGTCAGAACTGACATCATTACTAGCCTAGAGCTAAGCCAGCCTCAAATTTTTCTCAATAGCTTTAAAAGAGAAAATCTGTCTTTTCATGTCGCTGTCTGCCTAGATAACTTTTCCCAAGAGTTAGCACTGTTTATTATTCTAAAAAAACACTCACATCAAGCTGGAATTATCTATACTACTACTCAAAAAAAAGCTGAGTATCTCTCGTCTTTGATCAAGCACTATTACGGGAATGATTTTCCGGTAGATGCTTATCATGCAGGTCTTGAAAATAACCACCGCGCCAATGTTCAAGAAAAATTCTTGGCTAATCAACTCCAAATTATTACTGCCACTAATGCTTTTGGAATGGGTGTCGATAAGCCCAACGTAAGATGGGTGATTCACTATCAAATTCCCGGAAATTTAGAAAATTATTATCAAGAAGCTGGTCGAGCTGGTCGCGATCAACAACCAGCAGATTGCTATCTGTTATTTAATCCCGCTGATATAAAAATCCAAAAAATATTTATTGATAAGTCCCATCCCCAAAAAGACGATCCCCTGAGAACCCATCAATTGAATCAACTCCAACAAATGATTGTGTATGCTCAAACCTCAGCTTGCCGACAAACAACTATTTTAAATTATTTCAATGAAGCCGCCAATAATTGCGACCAATGCGACAACTGTCAGAACAATCAACTCCAGCTATCATTAACCGATCAACAGTATCATCGACTTCTTAGTTCTATCAAACATCAACTTCCTCCTCGGGTCTTCACTCCCAAACTACTCCTGCTTTTTTGTATTCATCGACCTGACTCCAAATCAGATTTCTTGAAAATTCCTGGTATTGGTTACGGCTGGGTAGAGAAGTGGTATAATCAGGTACTCAAGTTACTCGAGAAGGAAAACACCTATGTCCATGACCCTCAAACAACTCACCACGGAATATCAAAAAATTGCTAATTTCATCAATGATCGTTGGCCACTTAAAAATAAAGAACAACGAATTTTTGCTCGAACCATGAAGTTAGTTGAAGAACTTGGTGAGCTAGCTGATGAGATTTTAACTAGCATGAATTTACAACGAGAATCAAAAATTGCTAAATTCAGTCAAGAAAATGTGGAAGATGAGCTAGCTGATGTGATGGCATCAGTCATTTTATTGGCGACTGAGCTGGAAATTGATCTCGATAAAGTCATGGAGAAAAAAATCAAATATACTCGAGAACGGTTTGAGATTAATCAAGATTCATAAACTGATAAAGCTCACCGTCACTAAAACCCTTTTTTCGATAATATTCTTTAGTGCCAATGGCTGAGATTACCGCCAGTTTTTCATAGCCTGCTTCATTAGCGATTTTTTTAGCTGACTCAATCAACCGTGTGCCAAACCCCAAATGTTGTGGTCGCTGTTTATCTTTTTTGCCAATTTTAACTGCTTGACCATAAACATGAACCTCTCTGATCATGGCACTGTTTTTCAACTCTTTAATAAAAGGCGTGGTTGCTGGCAAGCTGAGACGCAGAAAAGCCACAATTTTATCTGGCTCATTGGTTTGTGGCAGCACAAACTGCAAAAATCTTTCCTCACCCACGCTAGTTTGATACTTAACTTCATTTAATACCACCTTGCCCTGATCAAACTCAAGGTGACGAATCTCACGAGCCCTAATGTCTTGCCTTTGCTGGCCCAGCTTATCTAAGTGTTGCTCTGTGATCTGACGAAAATTTGTTTTCTTATTACCTTCCACGATATCGGTTGAAGGAATATCCCGCACCACTCTAGTTAAGCGACAATAAGCTGGTGTCTTCATCAAAGTGTAACTAAGCACGTCTAGTAATTCTTCATGTGTATAGGGCTGCCATTGACCAGCTTGGTAGTACTGCATTAACTGTGCGCTAGCTAATAGAGAACAAGGATAAATTTTTAATTCATCAGGCCTAAAATCTTGATCATCAAATAACTTCTCAAAGTCACGTTTATCTGCCGTTACATTTGAGCCATAAAGATTTGCCATCCAATGGGCATGGATTTTAAATCCGGCTAATCTTAATAGTTTGACTGCTTTTCTAGTTGCAGCCACATCATGACCCCGCTTATTTTTTTGCAGCACCTCATCATTCAAACTTTGAAAGCCAATCTGTGCTTTAGTAGCACCTAGCCTTCTCATACGCTTAGCTTCTGTCTCGGAAATATTATCCGGACGAGTCTCCACTACCAAACCCACGCAGCGCAAAACAGCAGTCTCATTAATCACTTGTTGTTGTTCTAATTTTTCCCAACTTGCAACTTGATATTGATCAAATCCGCCTAATTTTTCTGGAGCTGTATAAACTTCAGAAACTAACTGATTGTATGTTTTTTCCAAACTTTCACCCTCGACTTGTTTATCTAGCAGGCTATCAATATTTTGTAGAGGATCACTACTTAGTTGATGAGCCTTCATTTCTTCTAATTTTTTATTCATTTGCTGATAATGATTCAAAACTTCGTCGCGTCCATCTTTAACACCAAACTCATTGAGAGCTCGAAAGCACTCTTTGATAAACCAAATCTGATAAGATTCAGGATAATAAGACCAGGTTCCACCCAAAATAATTAGCTCGGCTTTATCAATATTGTGACCAATCTCATCTAAAGCCTTCAGTCGATTATAAGTCTGCAGATAAGGATTAAAATGATTTCGCTCAGCCCTTTGAGCCCCTGGCTCATCTGCCAGATAACTCTTGGGCATTCTAATATCGCTTGGACAAAAGATGCATTTACCAGGGCAGGGGAAAGGCTTGGTTAAAACCGTGACTGGTGCTACCCCCGAACTAGTTCTAATTGGTTTTTTTCTTAAAAAATGCACTATCTGGAGCTGTCGATCGCTCAACTCCTGAGTGCCAGTCAACTGTCGATAGGCAGAGATGAGCTCATATTTAGTAAATAACTTCCCAGGGGATTTAGGATATTTTTTTATAACTTGAGCTAATCTTTTTTTATTTAAAGTCGGAATACTTTCTAGCTCCTTGAATAAAGAGACTAACTGGTCTCGATGTTCTAGGTTAGATGAGTGGTATGATGTCATTGGGTGTATATTATACGCCCTCTGATGAATAAAACTCTGGTTCGCCAACTCAATCATCTCAATCAACAGTTTTACCAACAGGTAGCGACTTCATTTAGTGAGTCTCGCAGCTACTACTGGCAGGGCTGGAACAAATTAGTGCCCTATCTCCAAGAGTTAGCTAAAAATAATCACAATAAGATTACCGTGCTAGATATTGGTTGTGGCAATGGTAGATTTGGCTCCTTTGTGGCCGAGCAGCTGCCTGACATTAAGGTTAAGTATATTGGGGTTGATAATAGCCCAGAACTGCTTGAAATTGCCAAACAGCAGCAGCCAACAGAAAACGCCACCACTGATTTCATTAAACTTGATATCATTGAATCTTTACTCGCTGGAAATTTAGTCGAAAAACTAACATCTTCTTCACCTCACTTCATTACTGCTCTAGGAGTGCTTCATCACATCCCCAGCTTTGATCTGCGTCAGCAGTTTATTATTCAGTTAGCCGAAACTTTATCTCGCCCTGGTTACTTAGCTTTTACTACCTGGAATTTTCTTGACACCAAGAGATTTGCGAAAAAAATTGTTGATCCAATTCAAATTGATTTGGATTCAAAAAAACTAGAAAAGCACGATGTCATTTTAGATTGGAAACGCGGCCAAACTGCTTATCGCTATTGCCATTACACAGATGAAGAAGAATTAAAAACTCTAGCCAAAGCTTCTTTACTAGAACAAGTTTCTCAATTTAAAGCTGATAGTAAAAGTGGTAAACTCAATACCTACACCATACTTAAAAAATAACCATTAAAAATATGAAAAAAACCTTCATTTCTTTACTCTTCGTAGTGATCCCTTTCTTAGGTTTGTTTGATGCAGGTTACGTCACTTATGAAATTTTTAGTGACAGAATCCCAGCCTGCACGCCACCATTTCAATGCGCAACTTTTTTAGAAAATGATTGGGCTTACATTGCCGGTTTACCGCTCTCTGTTTATGGATTTATTTTTTACACCATTGTTCTTGCACTAGCGATCATGAATTTTCTGGAAATTAAAAACGCTCGCAAAGCATTGCGTGGGCTGGCTACTTTTGGATTTTTATTTGCTCTTTATGTAACATTCTTAATGGCCTTTGTAGTGAAAGCTTGGTGCTTGTGGTGCTTAATTTCTGCGATCACTCTTACCATTCTTTTTATTACTAGTAGGTTCCTAACCACCGCCAAAGAAGCACCGATCGTAGAAGATCAAGACTGATCTAGAAACTTTACAAATCTCCCAACTAGCCGCCTGAGGTATTTCTTGGTAAAATAGGAATTCTTAATGCCCCGTCGTCTAATGGCAGGACAGCGGCCTTTGAAGCCGTCAATCTTGGTTCGAGTCCAAGCGGGGCATCACTTTTAATCTCCTTCTCTTAAATAATTGAGTTGTGCCTGGACTATTGGTTTATTGAGAACTTTCGATAATTCTGGTTTCAATTTTCTTAAATCAAAAACATTTGTAATGTCTTTTAGAGCTCCATTTTTATACCAAAATCCAAGCTCATAGCCCTCAATAGTGATATTATAAATAATGTTTTCACTGTCTTGATATTTTTTCATTACACCACTATATTCTTGCCACTCGGGATTCATTGTTTTCAATAATCTACCTAGCAAAACGAATCCACTTCTTTCCCTAAAAAACCCTTCTTTTTTATCAAAAGAAGCAGAGACAACTCTTTTAATTTCTGGAGGAATTTTAGGATTACTCAAAATAAGACCCATTTCTCTGTTTACACTTTGATCAAGAGAATGTTTTGATATTTCCTGAGGATTTAATCCTTGATATCTGCTCAGTTCTTCATCTAAATCCAAGTAATAATTATATTCTTCACGGCTGATTATTCCATTGCCCAAACCATATCGCAAAAAATCAAAAAACTGATGATTCTTACTTGCTTCAAAATCGAGTAATTTTTCTAAAACTGGATTATTAATTTTTACCCTATTTTTATCTTTGTCAAAAAATAATCCACTATTATGTTGTATGCCAATAACAATGTTTAATAAAAATATTTGTTTTTCTAAATCAGTTGCAACCTGATCACCCCAAATTTTTCTCCCATATTCAGCTATCGTTGCCCAATTCGTGCCGCCCCAACTAGTCCCTAAATAACTATCCAGACTTATAAAATCTTTTTCCGCTCTTTCAAAAAAAACTCTAATTTCTTCAGCCGCTCCAGTGCTGTACAGATTCGCATTAGTTGTTTTGATACCAAACATCCCATCCATGTTTCTAGAGTGTTGGAACTCTGAACTAACAGCCACGATCATGTACTCTCTCAATTTGTTAAATAAAGACCTAATGGGATACTCAATTTTTCTCGTTAATTCTTTGGGAGATAAAGGGCGCAATTGTCTATATTTACTTTTCAACAATAAGCTGAGGTAATATTTGAAAATCTCATTCGAGGTATCTATCTCTTCAAATTTTTCTCTGGAAATAGTCTGCTCTGAATTCTGATTTGTAATTAGTGATTTTTTAACATTATTCAACTCTATTTTTTTCTCAGGAAATAGTTTTTCTAAGACTAAGATAAGACTCTGAGCGCGAGCAATGTTATTGTCATTTATTAATAAAATCAAGTCATTTAGCAAATCTTCCCATTTTAAATTAAGTTGTGAGGCTTCTAAATCAAAATTGTTTATTAACCCCAAGAAGGATTTGTAATATCTATTTTTTAAATAAAATGTTGTCATATTCTCTACGCTTTTATCAGGAAGATGTTCAAATACTGAATGATTATTTGCAATATCATACCCAATTGATTTTGAAATAGATTCGATGTTCTTAAAAAAATAATTCCTATTAACTTCAAATAATTTGAAAACTAGTAGTACCTGAATCTTATGAGATAAAAAATTTGGAAATGTTAAAATTTTGAGTAAATGTCTCCAGGTTAATAAGCCTCTGTTTATTATTTTTTCCCAATCAATATCCACAATATTATCAAGCTTTTCCAAATTCTCCACGATCAAAGACTCCATTTTGTTTTCAATTAACTCTTCGACCAACCTCTGATGATCAATGTTGTCGAACTTTTCTAGATTATCTATTATGATAGATTGCGCTCCAGATGTAGCTAGCTCTTTAGCTAATTGTTGATGATCAATACCTTCAAACTTTTCCAAATTTTCTGCTACTAAAGAGCCATCTTTAGATTTGAGTAGCTCATTAGCTAACCACTGACGATCAATTCCTTCAAATTTTTCTAGATTATTTGCTATTGCACGACCATTTCCGACTTTAACCAGATCTATAGCTAATTGTTGATGATCAATGCCTTCAAATTTTTCTAGATTATTTGCAATTAAATAATCTTCTTCTGAATTATGCAGTTCGGCAGCTAGCCACTTATGATCAATTCCTTCAAATTTTTCTAGATTAAATGTTATTGCATCACCTTGCTTAATTTTGAATAGCTCATAAGCCAACCATTGATGATCGATGCCTTTAAATTTTTCTAGATTATTTGCTATTACATGACCTTTTCCGATTGCTAGTAGCTTTTCGATCAACCATTGATGATCTATATTTTCAAATTTCTCAAGATTATTTGCTATTTCAGATATACTAGATTTCGACCCATCTTTAAGTAGCTTATTTGCCAACCATTGATAATCGATCCCTTTAAATTTTGATATATATATACAGCTACAAAATAACCTATCTCAAGTTTGAATAGCTCTTCAGCTAACCATTGATGATCGATATCTTTAAACTTCTCAAGATTTCTCGTCATAAACCTAGCAATATAACTCGAACCACTCCCAAGCATATCTTTGGCCAATTGCTGATGATCAATGCCCACAAACTTTTCCAAATTTTCTGCTATTGATTGTTCCTCTTTTGATTCAAACAATTTTATGACCAATTGCTGATGATCAATGCCCACAAACTTTTCAAGATTATCCGCAATGTCAATTGCTTTTCCCGCTCTAATTAACTCGTCAACTAACCATTGGTGATCTATTTCCTCAAATTGATCTAGATATTTTGCTATAAACCTATGATTCTTCATCTTAAGCAATTCTAGAACCAACCACTGATGATCGACTTCTTCAAAATTATCAAGATTACACAATGTCTCCCTATAATTTCCTGCTGTAATTGCCTCAAGAATTAAACGTTCTTGGTCTTGTTTTGATTCTTGCTTTGGCTGAATATCGAGAATCTCTGTATTTTCATTCATATCTTAAATTAATATTCATCCTAACTTGATTATATCAAGCTTCTTCTGTACAAAAAGTCATTAATTGCTCAATGAAATTTGCTGACCCTACGCCTTGGACCATTTGCAAAGCCATGGCGCTATATTTTTTTACTGTCAAAGCTACTCCTGATTCTGAGTATGCATAGGGATGTTTAATGCTGGACTTAACCCACTTCGCAGTTTTATTTCGATCGATCATGTATTTGTTTATAGCAACTTCAAGTTGATAGCCATTTGGTTCTTTCATTAATACCTCTCTTAAATCAGCAGTTTTTAAGACTCTTTCTCCAGAGAGAATGCAAGCAATACGACTCATCACTGAAAGTTTATTGGTCATCATGTGATCAGGATTTGGAGAAACTTTATTAAGAATAATCATGTCTATTTTGGGATCAGTAATTTTTTCAAGAGCTCGCTGAACTTCTCGCGGCTTGATATTATTCACGTCAGCATCAAATAAGAGCACATATTCTGAATCGATTTGTTTTAATCCTGCCGCTACTGCAGCTGATTTACCTTTATTTTCTTTTAATTTAATTAATTGAACTTTGGGAAAGAGCGCAGTTATTTTTCGACTAATATCATCATCTGATCCATCATCAACTGCCACAATTTGCTCAAAATTTTTGATTTTAGATAAAACTCCTAAAACAATCAATACTTTTTCTGCTTCATTATAAAAAGGGATCAGACAACTATAAGAATGAGGCATGGATATTTGATCTTATGGTGAATTTTGTTGATGAAATCGACCATTGTAGCAAGCTTCGCCTTTAGTTTCTTCAAAAATTATCTGGCAAATGGGAATACCCACTTGAATCTCCAATGACATTGGGCCGGCATTAGTCATTTCTAACACCTGTTGGCCTTGAGTGCCAGGATGAATGAAGTTGGCAGTAATATGGACCAATAAACCCACTCTTGCCAAAGAGCTACGACCTTGAATCCAACCGCAAATATCTGGGGGTAAAGTTAAAGATTCAACAGTAATACCATGAATAGACTCTCCAGGAAGAAGATTAATGCTTTTTTTAACAGTAATTTTTTTGGTGACTTTATGGAAATCAACATTTTTGTCTACAACAAAACTGCCATTAACTTTTTCAAAAATGCGGAAGGTTTTTCCTAAATGAAAATCGATGGATGCTGGACCAACTTTTGATTCTTTAAAGGGATCTATTTTAATATGCCCAGATTTAACACAATTAATAATTTCCTGCTTTGCTAAGACTGACATATTCCAGGATAGAATATCATTTTTTAATCTGGTGGGGAAGAAGCGAAGTGATTACAGTAAAATATACTCATGATTTCAATCATTATTCAGTTGGTTTTTTTAATTCTTTTTATCCGTCAAATTGCTGTTGTCATCATTGCGTGGTGGACCGGAACTCAGTCTGATGTACCTTTTCAATCCACTCAAAAATCTGTGCTTAAAAAATTAATTGAATATCTGAAAATAGAACCCCGTCAAGTAATCTACGATCTAGGTAGCGGGAGCGGACAAGTGGCTTTTTTCTTAGCCAAAAATACCGAGGCTAAAATAATTGGAATAGAGAAGAATCAACCTCTTTATCTTATCTCTAAATTTAAAAAGCTATTTTATCCAAAGCTGAAACTCAAATTCATTCACCAAGATTTATTTAATACCAACCTTTCAACTGCCGATGTGATTTACACTTATTTTTCACCTCGCGCTTATAAAAAGGCTCAGTCAAAATTTGAACAAGAATTACAACTCAACACAATTCTCATAGCCTGGAGATATCCTTTTGAAAGTCAAAAGTTTAAATTAATTAAACAAATTAAGGATCGTCACACCATGTACATTTATCGAAAACAAAGATAGACTAAAAAATATGTCAAATGCAGAAACATTTTTGGTTTTGTTTAATAAGATTGAACAATTTTTAGATCAACTCAATCAATCAACAGAGCATTATGGTTTCCGTCGCTTAGTTGATAATTTGAGCAAGCGCAATGATCTCGTAGCTAGTTTTAAATTGGAACTTGTTGACTATCTAGAGCTACGTAACGCCATTGTTCACAAATCTACCGGCGAACCAATTGCTGAGCCTCACCCCGATGTAATTAAAAAAATGCAACAAATTTATGATGCACTTTCAAACCCACCCAGAGCGATTAAGATTGCTGCCAAACCTGTTTATTCATGTACTACCAAAACTCCTATTTTAGAAATTATTAAAGAAATGAATCGTAATTTTTACACTTCTATCCCGGTTTATCACCAGGATCAATTTGTGGGAGTTTTTTCTGATAACTCCTTAACTCGCTGGTTAGCTCACATTAATAAGCCCTTAGATCTTAAAGATATCTTAGTTAGCCAAGCTCAAGAATATTTTGACAAGACAGACAATAAATTTAACAGCTATAGGTTTATGGATATAGAAACCGATGTTTTTACTGTCAAGCAAGCTTTTACTTCTTTTACGAAAGAAAAAATGCGCCTCGGAGCCATCTTTTTGACCCAAACAGGTCAGAAAAATGAAAAAATCCAAGGTATAATAACGGCTTGGGATTTACCAAAAATTAGTAAATTTTAAATATTATGAACGAAGGCGCATCTTTATCAGAAGCAGTTTTGGAGCAAGATGAAATTGCATTACTCGTTGAAGAACTTGAAATTGACTTACCAGATATTCCAGTTCAATCTGAAGAATTATTTTACGAAGTTCTCTTGAGAGAATATGAAGAATCACTGGATTCTATGGTTGAAACTATTAATCAATTTTTAGAAATTGCCCAAAATCTTGTTTCATCACCAATACTTAGAAGTTTAATTCTTTCTCCGATACTTTTATTTTTAGATAAGCATCAAGACGAAATACTAGATAATTTAATTCAACAACGTAAAAAGGATTTATTAAAAAAAGCGATTGCTTTTTCAGAGTTGGAAGTTTCTAATCTTACTGACCCCCTTACAAAGCTTTGGAGTAAAGCAGCTTATGGAAAATTTTTGCAAAGTAAATATGATTGGATAAAAAAGTCAGAACCACATTGGGAAAAAGAAGGTAATCCTAGAAAAATCGTTTTGCTATGTATGATTGATCTTGATGATTTCAAAGAAGTCAATGACACACATGGTCATCTGGTGGGAGATGAGTTTTTAAAACAGATCGCTACGACTTTAAATGATGCCATTAAGCAAGAAACTGATCTTGCTTTCAGATTTGGTGGAGATGAGTTTGCCTTATTATTGCAAATCGATGAAGAAGATTTAATGACTTACGGAGACACTATTGAAGAAGCAATTTCAAATTTCGCCCAAGTGATACATGATAGAATATCAAACAAAACACTTACAATCAAAGTTAATGGAAATGCTTATGCAGTTGACTCCTCAGTTAGCATGGGAGTAAGTAGACTAGATCCCAATCAAAAGCTTGAACAAATAGAAGGTAGCACTGACTTAAAACTATACGATGCAAAAGAGATGGGTAAAAACCATTGTGTTGCTTAAATAACTGAGCGGAAGACGGGACTTGAACCCGCGACCTTCTCCTTGGCAAGGAGACGCTCTAGCCAACTGAGCTACTTCCGCGATTTAGAATTCTTATTGTACACAGCTAGTCTAAATTTGTGAACACTGACAAAAACGGCTATACTTGCCTTCATATGGGATTTCTAAAATCATATTTTCAATCAAATGAATTCAAACAAACATCCAGGAACACTGCTGACAGTGCCATTAAAATAATTTTCAATTGGGGTGCTTGGGCAGTAATAGGATTTTTCAACTTCCTCAAAGATATGTTTAAGATGGCGCTGGGGTCTAAACACTGATTTTTTTGTGCCAAGCTGAGGAGTCGAACCTCAATCCCATGTTTTTCAGACACGTGCCTTGACCACCTTGGCTAGCTTGGCTTGAACTTATCCATTCTATGTTTTTTTTAACGTGGACTCAAGAGGACTCGAACCTCTGACCTCTTCGATGTAAACGAAGCGCTCTAACCAACTGAGCTATGAGTCCCATCTCTTTTGTGCCCAGGAGAGGACTTGAACCTCCACGGATTGCTCCATACGCACCTCAAGCGTACGCGTCTACCGATTCCGCCACCTGGGCTTGATTGTTAAACTGCGAAGTGCCGAAGAGAGGACTTGAACCTCCACGGGTTTTCACCCACACGTACCTGAAACGTGCGCGTCTACCAATTCCGCCACTTCGGCTTATTGAGGTCTTTTAGGAACCACAAAGCTTTTCAGAGAATCTATTGTATCAGAAACACTCTCATTTGTGATCTCCTCTGGAGAAATGCGGCAATGCTCAAATATTTGTTGTTCCACTTCGCGAGCATACTTGGAAAGAAGTTCAAAATTCCGGCGATCTTTATCAGCTGGAAATTGATCTTGATATCTTTTTTTAAAATCCAGCAATCGCCCCTCTAAGCTCAAAACTCCAAATGGTCCTATTATATTGTCAGCATAATCACAAATTTTTTTGCCAAAATCTTTAGTTAAAAAATTTTGCTCTGAAGAAGACATGCTGGTTGCTTGGATGAGTTTCTTAACTTGAGGTGATACTCCAATTTCTTCAGCTATTAATTCTGAAGCAACAGACTCATTATCTCCATATTGCTCGATGAATTCTTTTTTGATTTCTTGCCAATAATCTAAACCCTTGGGTTTTAGAAACTCTGGAAACTTTGTTAAGTCAAATTTAATGATATTACCCATATCATGCAACAAGCTTGAGGTCACAATCGAAGTTTTGTCTAATGCAAAACCTTGAAAATTATCGCAAATGATAGTCGATACGCCAGCAACTCGCAACATATGCAGTTGCAAACTAGGCATGATTTTGTATTTTCGATAAATATCTAAAATCTTCATTTCAATAATGCCAAGTATCGCTCTGAGCGCTTGAATTTATGGCAAAAAGCCTTGATCACAACATCTCGAGAATCTTCAATGTCAAAAGAAGTCGTATTGAGAGTTATGTCATAGGCATTGCCTTTAGTCACATTTTTGTCAAAATACTGACCCACAAACTCACGACGTTCTTTTTCAACCTTGGAAATAATTTCCCTGGCCTGTTTACGAGTATATCCTTCATAATCAATGCTGCGTTGAACTCTGACTGCATAAGGCGCAGTAATACGCACGTGTAAACCATGAGCAAAAGGAGTAATAAAATTGCCGCCTCTGCCAAGAATCACGCAGTGCCCTTGATAAGCATAAACAAGGACAACTTTGACTAGTTCGCTCACATATTTTAAATCGTCAATATAATCCTCATTCAATAGAGAATGCACCATGTCCTCAATGGCGTTACGTTTTTTCTCATCAACTGCTTTGATAACTTCTTTGCGTCTTTTGGTTGATTTGGCAATTTCTTCAATAATTTGTTTGTCTACAAAAGTGAAGCCTAGTTTCTCTGCTACTGCTTTGGCGATTGGTGCACCACCGCTACCTGGCTCACGAGAAATAGTAATAAAGGGTTTAACAAACGACTCTTCTAAGGATAATTCTGTGGGTAATAAAGACTGATCTTTGAGATTTAAGCTCTTAATCAGTTTGTTAATTAGGGGGTAGTAGTGAACTCCCATTTAGAAATATTATACACTACCTCATCTTATTTTGAACTCGTGGTGGTATAATTTTATTTCTAAAGCGCCAGTAGCTCAGTGGATTAGAGCATCTGTCTTCGGAACAGAGGGTCGGGGGTTCGAGTCCCTCCTGGCGCACTTGCGTGATAAAATAGCAAATCTGATCAGGGTCAGTAGCTCAGTTGGTTAGAGCACCTGCCTCTTAAGCAGGGTGTCGTGGGTTCGAGTCCCACCTGACTCACAAATTGGACGAGTTGACCCCGAACTTCTTTTTAGCAAGTTCTGCAACTGCTTTTTGGGGCAATCTTACCTTGAGATGTAGGGCAAATGGTAACATTTGTCCTTTTTTCTTTCTTCCACCTAAAACATCAGTTTCCCTTAGACTTCTTGATTCGATTACAATATCCTCAAGAAACAAGTGAATAAGTTCATAGGTAGCCTTACGATCCTCTAAAACATCTTCCAACTTGTCTTTATATTTTTCTGCAAACTCTAAGAATGATTGAATGTGGTTGGTTGGCAAAGTTAGTTGATTTATTTCAGCAGTAATTGTACTTAGATCTTGGTTGACTTTTATTTCTGTATCATCAATTTCTTTCATCTGTTGTAAAAAAACGTCGTCATCACCTTTCATCTCGTGTTGTTTACGGATATTTGCTTTTCTACCAGGGTAAGTTTCTAGTACCTTCTGGAAACGTTTCTTTCTCTTCTGCAAGTGTTTTATATGCTTTCTGTTTGAAGCCAACTCCTTTTGAAAGTTGAAAACATATTGTGGATCTCTAAATAAATCACGCACAAAGTTTACTATCAATTTTTCTAGTGAACCTGCTGGAATAGGGACAGTGGGGCAAATACCAGTAGGATATTTTTTTACATTTTTACGCCCACACTTATATGAGTACAAGTATTTACCTTTATATTTTTTTCTATCTCCAACCCAATTACTGTAAACGTGATCTGGAGTAACTACTGATTTGCAGTACTGACATTTTAGCAAACCAGACAAAAGATAAATATGTTCACCACGCTTTACTTTGGTATCTAAAGTGTCTTTGCTAACTACTTGAATATATTTTTGAGCTAGTGCAAAGGTGGCATCATCAATAATTTCATCGTGTTTATGGAGAGACTTTTCCCACAGCTCTCTTGGAACTTTTTTACCTTTCTTAGTTTTTCCATAGTACATATTTCCAATGTACACTTCATTTATAAGTATTTTTTTGACACCTTCACCACGCCAGAAAGTTGGATCATATTTTTTTCTCGTTTGACCTTTTCTTTTTCCGTGTTTGATTGCTGATGCATCTGGAGTTAGTATTCCTCTTGATCTAAGTATATCTGCAATTTGAGAATAAGATTTTTTCTCAACAACAAACCAACGAAAAATATCCTCTACAATTTTTGATTCTTCTTCATTTATTTCTAGTTGTTTTTCAAGATTTTTATCATATCCATAATAAGTAGCTGAACCAAAGATAACTCCCTTTTTTCTTGCTTCTATACGTCCAGCTTGTGTGCGAATTGAAATGTTTTCCACCTCTAGCTCTGCTATAACGCCTAAAATACCAAGAACAGCTCTTCCGAAGGGTGTAGAAGTATCTATCGTCTCATTAGCCGAAATAAACTCTATTTTATGCTCTTCAAAAAACTCAACGACATTTAGTAAAATCTTTAGCTTTCTAGCTAAACGATCTATCTTGAAAATAGCTACGATGTCAAAGGGAGGCTTTCCATCAGGGGATAACTCTACATCTTCAATCATTTTTCCAAAACCTGGGCGATCCTCAATGCTTAGTGTTCCACTAATGTCATCTTCATAAATATATTGTTTTCCAGCTAAAACATATCTATCTTGACCATTGTCTAATACTCCCTTAGAAGCAATTAGTTTTTCTAGTGCAGATTGTTGTAAAGGCAAACCATATTTGTCTGCTTGGTCATCGGTAGAAACACGTAAATAAAAAGCAACTCTTTTTTGTATTTGGTCATCTTTTTTTATTGCCATAAGTTTTGTTCTGGGTAGTTTATTCCTATGAAGAACATAAGATATTTGTTGCTATTTTTATGTAAACGTATATAAACATACATAACAGTATGACACAAGGAAATTAGCCGATAAACAAGAAAAAGCCCCCGTATAAATACGAGGGCTTGATCGCTTGATAACTTGCTTGCGACACCATAGGAATGGTGTCTTAGTTTTTTTGACTGCTAACAGAGCCAACCCGTCTCTTTTCAGAGCCTCTTTCGAGTTTTAGATATTTAGTTTTCGGAAGAACTGGTCGTTGAAGTTGCTGAAGGAATGCGTAACAAACCAATAGCAACACTCATCAAAAAGCCGAGCCACCAGAAATCAACATTGATTGTGAACCAATGAGTGATTGCTTCAGCACCGACCAAAAATACCCATCCTTGAATAAACATAACGATTGGGAGCAATAAACAACCCAAACCGAGAGTTACCAGAACGAGCAGTAAGTACGCCATATCAAAAATCCACTCAACTAACCACGCAACTAACGCAGTTAGCGCAAGGGTTTGCCATAATGGCATATCGGCGATGAAGGTAATCCAGCCCAAGCTGTGAAACAGCCAAAGCCAACCTGCAACGATGAATAAGTTTGCAACTTTTTTTAGTACCTTACCGGTTGTAGTTTCCATTTTTTATATCTCCTCAGATATCAGAATAGGTTTTCTTTACTTAGAATAATTACTATCCAGAATTGAATAGCACCCAAAGAACCTTTTTTAGATTCACTCGGTGCTACCCAATTACATACTGAGGTAAAAACTATTTACAAGCTGTTAACGAGCGTTTTGTTTGTAAGTAATCAAATATCGGGTTGCAATAACTCAAAGTTGTTTACTCACTAACATAATCAATATATATCAAAAGTGTGTATTTGTCAATAGTTATAGGATTTTACTTGAGAGAGATAATTCTATTTCAACTCAATATCTGGCTCTTTTCCATATTCTTTAGCCAACCAGTTGCCTTCAGCAACTTTACGACTACTGTTGCTAACAGTAATCATTCCATTACCCTTGATATATTGATTCTGCATAATTTTGATCCAAGATGCGACTAGGTCTTTCTTGCTATCTTCGGAGTATGTATTCCAAATCTCACTATCCAAAACTATGGAAAGCACTACCCAGTCAACACTATTTCTATACTCAGTTTCATCTCCACCAAGATCATATTTTTCATTATTTTCTTCACTTGCGTCAATACTGATGTAGGCATCAAAGTAATAACCTGGGGATACTGCTTCTGTAATATCTACTAATGCCTGAGCTGTTTTTGCAGATTGAAGGTTATTACCTCTTCTAGTATCAAGCAAAGCTCTTTCATCTTGGATTTCCTGCTTTCTTGCCTCCTCAACTCGCTCTTCCTCTTCCTCAATTCTTTTATTTTCAGCTTCCTGTTGTGCAGTTTCTTCTGCTAGTTTTGCGGCCTCAGCCTCTTGTCTTTTTTTCTCTTCGACTAATCTTTGCTCTTCTTCAAATCTTTCTTTTTCCTTTTGTTTTTTTATTTCCTCAGCCAACTTTTTTTCTTCCTCAAGTTTTTGTCTTTCTGCTTCTTGTTGAGCAATCTCTTCTGGAGAAAGTTCTCTAATAATAGTTATTTCTTCTTGAGTTGATTTGAAGTTGGAAACTTTTACTACAATTTTGTTTTCACCAACTTGAAGAGGATAGCTGTAACCAAAACTACCATCAGAAGAATCAATTTTTTCTCCATTTATGTAAACAGTAAAATCACTAGGAGTAAATACTCCAGATAAATCTATGTTGGAAGATTGGATAACTCGATTATTTTCTATGCCTTGAACCTCAAGAGTTGGCTCAGGATCTTTGCTATACACCCAAACTGTATAACTAGAGATAGAAAAAACAAATGCTAAAAAAGAATAACTAACAATTTTTCTAGCTTTTTTACTAACCTTACTTGATTTGAAAAACCACCATAAAAAAGAAATAAATATCCCAAATGGAAAAGCTACTAAATACAAAAATAAGTTGAATATAAAAAACAACCAAAACTTTTTACTATGTTTATTTTTCTGAAAAAAATTAGATACAAAACTAAATGTTTTCTTTTTCATATTTCTCCTTCCAAGAGATTTATTTTAGTAACTGCTTCACGTATTTGAGTGCTATTTAGGTGTAAGTATTTTTTCGTGGTGTTGAAATTGACGTGCCCAGCTAACTGCTGGATAACCACTGGATTTACGTTTTTAGATAGCAAAGTGGTGAAACAGGTGTGTCTTAGTAAGTGAGGACCTTTTTTGCCCTTCTGGATGCCTGACAGCTTCAAGTATTTACTAACCAAGCAGTAAACTGTATTAGATTTGACTCCGTTTCTTTTTTTGCTAATAAATAACTGGTTGTTGTCTGTCTCTGGTCTAACTTTTAGATACTTATCAATAAGGTTTGAAACATTTTTGTTTAGTGGAATTGTCTGATTTTTATTTCCTTTTCTTTTGACCTTGATTGTTCTTTCCTCTAAATCAAGATCTCTAAGTCTAAGGTTTACTAATTCACTAACTCTGATTCCTGTGGAAATAAAAAGAGAGACTATAGAAAGATCTCTGAGTTTGAAAAATGGAGAAGCTATTTTATTTATTGTTGCTAAAAGTTTTTGGTATTCATTGATCGTTAGATAGTCGGGTTCAGTTTGTGGTAACTTTGGTAAATCTATGTCAGTGGTTGGACTAACCTCAATAACTTTGTTTTTCCTCAAGAAAGTGAAGAAACTGTTGATGCTGGACAATTTTCTTGCTCTTGAGATAACTAGATTCGGCTTTTTATTATCATCAGGGTATGTAAGATAAGAAAGATAACTCACAATATCTTGAGTTCTGATGTTTTCAATTGTGGACTGGAGTTCCCTTTTGTTTAGGAACTCTTCAAACTTTTCTAAGTCAGAGCTGTATGCTTTTATAGTTAGTGGAGAAAATCCTCTTTGGACTATCATATAGTTTTGGAACTGACTAATTGCATTTTTCATTTTCATTGGTTTTGTACACAAATCACATTTAGTTCAATATGGAAGTAGGTCTGATCTGGAGATTTGAAAATAGTGGTGTTTTTGTTATTTGGAGTCATAAGTTATGTACTTGGTAGAAATTGAAAGTTTTTTTGTTATGCGTATCATTTATAATGTGATTTATATTCAATACCGATTCTAAAAAAACAGTTTTCACTGCTTTTTCCCTTTCCTCATTTGGATAAGTTTTGCCTCAACTAGCTTGAGATCTTCTAGGTATTTTCCCTTGAATGCTTCTGGTTTTACAACACACCAACTTTTGTACCACTGTTCCAATCTCTCTGCTTCTTTACCATCAGAGTAATTGCCAAACTTACCCCACTTTTTTCTGCCTCTGGAACAGTGACTATCCAGTGCTACGCTAGGAATCTCTAATCTTTCTCCCAAGCTCTCAAATCTATGTCCAATTAGGTTTCTCAAATTATCAATTTCCCGAGTTTTCTTTGCTTGGCACATCGCTTGTATTCCTTGGAAAACTAGGCTTAGTTTTGCCCAAGTAGCTTCTTTATTATTTTTATGCAACCTCTCCCAATTAGAAGCTAGAGCATTGAGAAGCATTTGAGTCATAGGGGAAGCATTACCAATATCTTCACTAGCAATTAGAATTAGTCTTCTCCAAAGAAACAAACCATACCCTGACTGATGTATGACAAATCCCCAGAAACAAGCCTCATACTCTTTGTTCCTACGGATCATCTTATTTATTGCAGATGAAACTTCATCAAACTCATAGTCTGCAATTAGTTTTGGCTTATATGGTTTTGCCATTTTTATCTCCTTTTTTTGTAACTACTAATGGGATCTGTTTGTAAAATAAGCAGGCTTACTAGCTTTTTGGTAAACCTGGTTTGTTTATTTATTCTTTCAATCAATTCTTTTTGTGTGGAGAGGGGTGATGTAAAGTTGTATTTACTTGTATATTTTGTAAGGTGGTATCTCATATTTATTCCTATTTATCAATCTAATTTGTAGATATAGCTTTATTATTCCAGAGTCGACACGAGAGTCAATGAGTACCGATTTGGTGAATAAAATAAGGAGTTGGGAGCTATAAATTATAAAGAAAAACTTTACATCTCAGCCTAAACGAGTCTAAATGAGCCAAAAAAACTTATAAAAAACGGAATAATCTGCCTGACTGTGTCTAACCGTGCCAAACAGATTCCTGCCTGACGGTGTACAACAGTGTCCAACAAAACCAGTTTTTTCAGTCATAGATATTGTAAAAATATGGATCTTATAACTTTGAAAAAGTTTCAATTTTCTGCCTGACCGTGCCTAACTGTGCTAAAAATATAGAAAATCAGTAAATCCTATAAGTTGAAGATTTTGTAATAAAAATATACGATGGCTGTCCATTCCAATATCTTCCAGTGTCATACGAAAAAGTAAATGATTGTAAAATACTGAGTAATAAAATCTGTTTTTCTATGCCTTACACAGCCTTACAATAGGTTACTTTGTAAGTAAAAAATTATCTAAATAAAACTCTAAAATACGAATAAGTTAGAGTTTTTATCACTGACTATAACTAAATATAATCCAACATAAAAACAACTTTTGTGCCATCCATAACCATCCAAAAAAGTAAATGGTTGTCAAATCAGATAAGTGATGGAATCTGCTTTCCTGTGCCTCCCTGTGTCTTCCCGTGTGTCATTTTGCAACTAAAAAAACTACAGTTTTTATCACTAACTGTAACTGAACGCAACTGAACAGAACTGAATAGATACTGATTTTGTTGCTATAAAAGTTACTAACTAACATTAGTTTTTATAAAAGACTTGTAAAAAAAAGGGAGGGGACAAACTAACTAGTCTGCATTTTTCTATTTAGCTGATGTAAAAACTTCTGATGATCTGCCTCAGTAGTACTAACCAAAACGTGAAGTTTTTTTACTAATGACTTTGATCCTTCAATAACAAGAGGTTCAAGCTCTATTTCAAGGTCATTTCTTCCACCTGACTCATATTCTTGATAAATCTTACTTGTAACATCAGCTAAAGTAATTGGGGGCTGGTTAGGATTAGCATTGCGAACAGAGCTGAGGTCATCCTCATCAATGCGGGGAGTTTCAAGTTTTGCTCTTTTTACAATTCTCTGTTTTACAGCAGAAGAGTCTTGTTTATTTAGTACTTCACCAACACCCTTATTAGCTTTAGCTAAGTATTCTTGGGTTTCTTTCTTGAGGCTAGACTTGTCTTTTTTTGAAAGATTGTCTGTAACATCATCGTAGTAGGAGAGTTTTCTTTTTTGTGCCATTAGAGTAAGTCTTTCTTCTACCTATTCTAACAATCTTTTTGTCGAGATCATAGATGCTGAGAATTATCTGGATATTAGTGCTAAAATCGTATTCTGGGTCACCTAGTTTGTCCCACTATTGTCATATTTGTGAATTTAATGTTTTAAATATTCCTTTGGTGTATCTGGATAATAATAACCGTGTTTAGCCAAATAAATTAGTTCTTCTTGAGTAGCCTTTCCAGCTCGCGCATGACTCATCGCTCGTTTAAATTGAAACTGCTCTCGCCAGCCAATTTGCTCAAGCGTAGCTTTAGTTTCTAAATCACTTGGGAGTTTATCATCTGTACGACCATGTTCGAGATCTAAATATTGTTGGTATTCAGGTTTTCTTGGCATAGCATTTTTAATAGTAAATTATTAGAAATATTTAATCAAGAAATCAACATCAGTTACTTCTTTTTTTAACTCTCGAACTCAAAAAAAAAGAGCAGTTTAACATCATGCTCAGGACGTCCTCTTGAACTACTAAAGGGAAGATTGCTTCCCAGCCCAAGAGAAAATTAGCCATACCACTGCTCCAGCTATTCCTCCCCAAAAAGGAGGAACAAATTTGATAATTGACGCTATCAAAGCGCCAACTCCAAAGCACAGTATGGTGCCGACTAATTTGCTATGAAGTAGAAATTGCATAAATCTCACCTCCTTTTTCAAGCAAATTGAGTCACGATTATATCAATAATGATCCCCTTTGCACTAGTCAACCCAATATTCTATAATGGAAATTGTCTCTAACTGAGACAACCTCGGCTGGTTCAATGCGAACTGGTTGAGGACCAAAACAATCGGTCGTAAAATAAAGGAGGTACAATTATGTTGTACTCACACGACCAAGGATTGACGGTTTTTGCTGAAGTAAGTTTCGTTCACAAACAGGAAAATGACCTGAATTTGACGAGCACCGGCATCTAAATCGGCGATCCATTCGAAACCTGGCCTGGCCGTGCATTGTGCATGGTCAGGTCACTTTCCTTTTACCCCTTTTCTCATCTGCTATACTCCTTCTACAAAATGAAAAACATATTTTTTGCCTATGCCTGGATCCTACTAACTGTAGGCATCATGATGACCAGCATTGCCGGCTATTATTTTTATCTAATGCCCAAAAAAACCATCGCTGAAAACCCGACCGAAGAAATCATTCTTAGCCCCACCCAATCTTCATTTGATCACACTGCTGAATCAGACCTAAAAGGAGTCAAAAGCATTGTTGAGAGAGAAGATGCTCGGGCTGAACTAGTAGCTAAATTCCTCGAGAGATACAACTCACCCTTACAGCCCTATGCATATTTTGGTCAATTATTTGTCCAGTTAGCTGACAAACATGATTTTGATTTTCGACTCCTGCCAGCTATCGCCATGCAAGAAAGTAACCTTTGTAAAAACATCCCTCCAGAATCATATAATTGCCTAGGCTTTGGCATTCATGAGCGGGGGACTCTTGCCTTTGAAAATTTTGACGCTAATTTCGAACGCGCAGCTCGAGAATTGAAAATGTATTATATTGAAGAAGGCTTGACTACACCTCAAGAAATTATGACCAAATATACTCCCAGCAGTGATGGAAGTTGGGCAGATTCAGTTAATCAATGGATGACAGAAATGCGCTATAACGATCGAGAACTAGGTAGACAAATAGATCAAGACAATAGCGTCCTTGAATTTGTTCCAGAAAAAGAATAATTTATTCCCTCAAGTACTTTAATTGACTAAACTGATATAGTTTGATATTTATTGACAATCTTATAATAATTGATTATAATAAATGAATCTCAGTAGGTGTCCCTCACCGGGGATGACGTACTGAGCTTAAAGAGCCCCGCTTTCGTAGTATGCGGGGTTTTTTATTGTGGACCCTGAATTATAAAGCGGAGCGTAAAAAATTCAGCAGGTACACAAGATGCAAAGCTATTGTGTGTTTTTGTGCCACGGGTGGGAGTCGAACCCACATGTCTTGCGACACACGGTTCTAAGCCGTGCTTGTCTACCAGTTCCAACACCGTGGCTAGACTTAAGCTTATATTGTACCTTATCTTTTGTTTAGATAAGATAGAAACATGCCTAACATCGCTCCCAGCACACCAGTCTCTCCAGTAACCCCAGAGCAGCCAGAGTTAGATTCCAACAACCAAGCAGAAAGTTTTTGGGATAATCATTTAGTTCATATGGTTCAATTTTATTTAACCAAAGCGGTGGCTTTCATCTTGATGTTTCAGGGCTTAAGAGCTTTATATAGCTCGATTAGTTTTATCTTTATTCAAATTCCCCAACTCGAACAACTATTGGCCCTGAGTCAAATTTCACAAACAGATATAAACGAACTAGCCAACAAGGCCATCGTAATGCTTATTTCTACCATCCTCAGCCTTTTCTTTGCACTACGAATTACCGTCATTCAATCCAAAATTTCTCATCGATTAAATACCTTCATCGGTATTTTATTGATTATTGGTAACTCTCAAATTACTAACTTTTTAGAAAAAATTGGCTCAACCCAACTAATATCTTCTGTTATCCTAGATGGATTGAAATCAATTCTTTCCTTCTGATGATTGCTTATACTCACAAAACTCACCCTCGCTCGAAATCAATCAAGATTCGCATCAATCAAAACAAAGAAGTGGTTGTAACTTCACCTTGGTTTATTCCAAAATTTAAGATTAATGCTTTTATTAAACAAAGTGAGCCCTGGATAAAAGAACAACTCTTAAAAATCAGGCAAAGAAAAACCTTTGGTGAAACCCAAACAGAGTTAATGGTTTTTGGTAAAAAATATCAAAAAATGATTGATCTTGGATCTAGCAGACCCATAGGGGTTCATCTAGAAGAGACACAAATCATAATCAACCCGATTGAAGATACTCTTTCAAAAATATCTGGAGAGGTGACTCGGTTTTTGAAATCAACTGCTGAGCGTTACATCCTCCCTCGAACCAAGCAACTTGCTGACAAGATGGGACTTAGTTTCAAACGAGTCACGCTGCGACAACAAAAAACTAGGTGGGGCAGTTGCAGTAGTCAAGGTAATCTCAACTTTAATTGGCGACTCGTTCATTGCTCTCCCAAAATTATTGACTACGTCATTATCCATGAACTTGCTCATCTAGAACACATGGATCACTCGACAGGTTTTTGGAATCTAGTTAAAAAATACGATCCTGATTATCTTCAACATCGAGGTTGGTTAAAGAGAAATGGCTTGACTCTGGGGTAATATGTTAGGATATAAATATGAGAAAATTTTTCCAGAAAAAAAATAAAATTTTAGACAAAACCGCCAGCTTACTTCATCTGAAAAAAGAAACTCCTTTTGATAAATTTCTCAAAACTAGCCTTAGAGTACTAATGTTACTTGCTCTTTTTCTGGCCGGCTTTTTAGCAGCCAAGTTACAAAATCTTTACTAACCAGCTTTAACTCTGCTGACCACATTGCTCATTAATCCGCCCTGGACTAAGTCTATTGCCAAACCTAAAATCACTGCCACTACCCATGAATCGATTCCCATTCCGACTAACTCAGCAAATCTTCCCATTAGCCAAATTGCACCAGCATTAACCACCCAGTATAAAAGCAACCAGTGAGTGCTAGTTAACTGGACAGTCTTTTGATTGGCAAGATATTCTACAACTGGCATCACTCCCACAGCAATTAAAGAGACAACAGCCATGGCGTAAAATGCACCCATTACTGGGGAGAGCATGTGATGACCCAGCACCACCGCTTGAGGAAAAAATAAATTAGCTAACAAAACCACTAAAGTACCAGCGATAGTAAATGAAACCCAAGCTGTACTCAGCTGAGCAAAATTCATCACCATATGGTCGAGATTAACGTTCCGATAAGATTTCTTTGGCATATGACCCTTTCTAATAAGAATTGAGTATTAATTATTCAAAGCATAACATGAACTCTGTTATCATAGCCATATGTTAACCATTCTTCACGGAGAAAATGTCGTTGCCTCTCGGGATAAATTAATCGAGCTAATCACTCAAGCTAAGGATAAAAACAAAGCCGTAGAGCGCTTGGATGCCAAAAAGTTAGATCTAGGTACTCTAGAAACTAAACTCGTCAAACAAGATTTATTTGGTACCGAGAGAATCGTCATCATTGAGGGTTTACACTCACTCCCGCGATCAAAACAAAAAAGTTTATCTATCGAGCTGATTAGTCAGAGCCAAGTCGAGATAATTTTGTGGGAAAAAAGGCAACTCACACCCTCAATGTTAAAAAAACTATCCACCGCTTCAATTTTTGAGTTTAAGCTCAGTAATGCTTTGTTTAATTGGCTGGATACACTACGTGGCAATGGTAAAAATCAAGCCAAACAATTAGAAACACTCCATCAAGCACTCGAGATAGAAGACCCTCACCTCTGTCTGGTTATGTTGGCTAGACAAATCAGAATGCTCATTCAAATAAAAGATAATGGAGTGATAAAAGGACCGCCTTGGATGGTGAGTAAGCTTAAAAAACAGGGTCAAACTTTTGAACTCAAGCAGCTTTTAGATCTTCATACAAAGCTACTCGAAATAGATCTGCGTCAAAAAACTTCTACTAATACTTTGGAACTTGACCAAGAACTTGATCTTTTATTACTGTCCATGTAGAGTGAGATTCATCAATATAAATATCTCTAACTGAAAAAGGAAACTATGTATAAGCTCGTTAGTAATATTAATCCTCATATTTTCCGTGGCTACGATATTAGAGGAGTCATGGGTAGCGATCTCAATGAAGATACTTACTATACTTTAGGCAGAGCTTACGCAACTTTTTTACAACAACGTCGTATTCAAGAAGCAGCAGTCGGGCATGACAATCGTAATAATTGCCAAGAATACACCAAAGCTTATATCGCTGGTTTAAACGAAGGAGGAATCAACACTATTTCTATTGGCTATTCCATGAGTCAAATCGTTTACTTTTCTTCTTATGCTTTTCTGATTAAAGGCGGCACCATGATCACCGCTTCTCACAATCCCAAAGAATACAACGGGTTAAAGATCGGGGTGGGGTACTCAGATACGATGATTACTGAAGAAATTCAGCAGATGAGACAATTAGCTACAGACAAGAAGTTTATTGAGCCTGAAAAAAAGGGCACTAATCGCGACTATGATCTCTTCCCAGAATATAAGAAGGACTTACTAAAACACTTCAATCTTCAGAAAAAATGGAAGGTAGTAGTTGAAGCTTGCAACACTGTTTCTGGAATGTTCTATCCAGATATTTTTCGCGAGGCTGGCTGTGAAGTCATTGAACAAAATACCAAACTCGATGGCAACTTTCCCTTGGGAGCTCCAGACCCAACTGAATCAGGAGTCCTAGAACGTCTTTCTAAGACTATTAAAAAAGAACGGGCAGATATTGGTTTTGCCTATGATGCTGATGGCGATAGAATGGCAGTTGTCGATGAAAAAGGCCAAGTGCTGTGGATGGACACCATTGTGGCTATCTTTGCCAAAGACGTGCTAGATTTCATGCCTGGTGCTCCAATTATTTACAACACTCTCTGCTCCAAACAAGTTGATGATGCCATTCGCGAAGCTGGTGGAAAACCGATCATGTGGCTAACTGGCCACTCATTTATTAAAGCTAAAGTTAAGGAAGAGCGATCTCCTTTTGGTGGGGAGTTATCAGGACATATCTTTTTTATGGATAACTTCTTTGGTCATGATGATGGGGCTTATGCTAGTTTGAGACTTTTGTCATATCTAGAAAGAAAAGATCAGATTTTGAGTGAAGCGGTGGCGGAGCTCGCTTCATACGTGAGTAGCCCAGAAATTAAGTTTGGTTTGGCAGATGATATTAAATTTAAATTTATCGAAACTGTTATTCAAGATGAGTTTAAAAAACGTTGGCCCAAAGGTGAGTATGTCACTATCGACGGAGTCCGCATGGATCTAGATGACCGCATGGCTATTATCCGCGCCTCTCAAAATGGACCTTATATTACGGTTAAATTTGAAGGCAAAACTCAAGAAATATATGATGAGATGAAGGGAATCCTAAAAGAAATTTTAAGCTCTCACAAAGAAATCAATTGGGATGAAGGAGTCAACATCCACGCCTTAGATTAAAATATAAAAATTATTTGAAAAAGGAATATTATGAGCGACTCTCGTCAATTTGATTTTTCAAAAGCTGTCAAAATACTAGATAAATCTAATGTTTTAGGCTCAATAGAATCTCTAGCCGACCAAGTAAAACACGCCTGGGAATCAACTCAAGACATTGAGTTCAAGCCTACCGCAGAAATAAAAAATGTGGTGGTAGCTGCCATGGGCGGATCTGCATTAGGACCCGATGTAATTAAACATCTCTTCAAAGATCAACTCACCGTTCCTTTTGAAATCGTAAATAGTTACTCCCTTCCTAAATATGTAGATGAAAATAGCTTAGTCCTTTTATCAAGCTATTCAGGAAACACCGAGGAAGTAATGACTTGTGCTAAATTGGCTCAAGAAAAAAAAGCTCAAATTACTGTCATCACTGCTGGAGGAGAGCTAGCTGACCTAGTTCAAGAACACAACTATCCCGCGTATATTATTGACCCACAACACAATCCCTCCAACCAACCTCGGATGGCAATTGGCTATGCCATCATGGGCAGTATTGGTTTACTGGCTAAAGCTGGAATTATCTCTGTAGATGAAGATCAAATGCTAGAAGTTATCACTGCCATCCTACAGATAGACGAAAAGTGTCGAATCGATGTCACTCTAGAAAATAATCAAGCCAAGTTACTGGCTCTAGAGCTTATCGATCGCAGACCGGTTTTAGTCGCATGTGAATTTTTATCAGGTGCAGTTCATGTGGCTACCAATCAATTCAATGAAAATGCCAAGTATTTTGTTGACTACAAAATAGTTCCTGAAATAAACCATCATTTGTTAGAGGGACTTGATTTGCCCAAGAGCAATGCCTCAAGCCATATTTTTGTTTTCATTCAATCTAGCCTCTATGACTCTCATAATCAAAAGCGCCTTCTGCTTACTCAGCAGGCAGTAGAGAACAAGGATATTGATACCCTGGTAGTTGAGTTGAAGATGACTAATAAATTTACCCAGGTCTTTGAGCTAATCACCCTCATGGCTTACACAAATTTTTATCTAGCCATGCTCGAGGACATTAACCCAGCGCCAATTCCAATTGTAGACTGGTTCAAAGATCAACTAAAAAAATGACCTAACTCTTTTGATAATTGCCAAGTTAGGCTAAACTATTAGATATGGATAGACCTGCCTTGATCGATCTAGCTGGAGTTGATAAATTTTCCAAAACAGAAGTTGGGGAACAAGCTCAATTATTGGCTAAATTAGCCAAAAAAGGTATTCCTGTTCCTCGTACAGCAGTCATTCCTCGCTCAACGCTAGAGTTAATTGTTTATAAGAGCAATCTAGCTGATACCTTAAAGAAAATCCTAGGCTCGAACTCTTCTCATCCAGATCAACAGCACGTCTTGCTCGAGCAAATTCAGCATGCAATTAGACACATAAATTTACCTCAAAAAATCACTAAAGAAATTCTGAGTTGGTACCATCACACCCCTGGTTTTATAAAAGTTTTTGTAGATGATGATGATCTAAGCAATCAACTCCTCCATGAGAACATCGAGGGCGACGCCAATTTGATTGACTCTATCCTTTCTGTTTGGTCACAACACCTTCATCTTGATTATACAAATCAACAGTTAAAGCTATTCGCCCAACCAATCTTAATTCAACACCAAGGCCAACCTGAAATATCAGGAGTGGCTCTGACTCAATCACCTCACTCCAAATCGCAGTTGCAGATTTTGTCTGCTTGGGGTGTTTATGATCAGCATCACTTTGAAATTAAGCCTGATCAAATAAATATTGACGTACGAACTAAACAAATTACCCAAAAACAACTCAATCCTCAATACATTCAGCTCCAAAGGCAAACAGATTCATTATCAGAAAAGGCGGTCTTACACTACAAACAAGATCAACTCAGTCTTGATCAAAATCAAGCATTTGAGTTGGCTCATCTCATCATCACTGTGAAGAGATCAATTCTCGGCAATCATCTGGTGGAGTGGTACTACCAAGCTGGTCAATTTTATATCAGCAGTGTTTTAGCTGCTGAAGGCTCAACCTCACTTGAAACAAATAAAAATAAAACTGTTCTAACTGGTGATTCGTTTCAATCAGGCATTATCAATGGAACCGTTTTCCATTTAACTCATAAAAAACAGCTCAAAGACATTGATTTTGGCCAGGTAGTAGTGGTTGATAAATTGATTCCTCAATATCTAGCTGCTCTAAATAGAGCCGCGGCAATTATCTGCGATCAAGGATTTTCAAGCCCGATCTTAACCAAACACATTCAGCAACATAGCTTGCCAACTATTATCAATACTCGTCATGCCACTCGATATCTCACTCCAGGATTGTCGGTGATTGTGGATGCTAATGCCGGCCGAATTCTAATTCATCACCCAGAAGCCAAACCCCAGCCAACTTTGCCCAGATTAACTATTACCAAAACCTATATCTCGGCTGGCAATCCTCACAAAGCTGCTAAATATGTTACTAACGAAGTCGATGGAATCGGAGTTCTGCGGAGTGAATATACCTTTGCCAGTCTCGGAGAACATCCTCTACATTTATTGAAATCTCGCAAAAAACAGCTCCTTAAAAAAGCTCTCAAGAAGACTATCCAAGCCTATCAACAAACCAGGCCCAACTTGCCCATTATCTATCGCTCACTAGACTTTACTTCTCAAGAATACAAGGCTTTGGCTTATGCGACTAATTATGAGCCAGAAGAGATTAACCCCTATCTAGGTTATCGAGGCGGTCTGCGAATTCTTAATAATTTTGACTTGCTTGATCTAGAAGTTGAGGTAATTAAAGAAGTTTTGGCAGAAGATAAAGCTCCTTTAGGATTGATGCTGCCCTTTGTGAGAACTCCCGGAGAACTTCAGTTAATCAACAATCACTTACTGACTCAACATCAATTCAAGCCTGGAGAGGGAATGGATCTTTACCTCCAGCTCAACACCCCAGAAAACATCTGGCAGCTCAAGAATTATCTACGTACACCTCTAGCTGGAGTCAGTGTTAATGTTCGCAGCATTCATGCTTTGCTACATGGAATAGATCCCGATGATCCTGATATTTACTCACTTTATCCCTATGACATTAACCTCATGCGTGAACTCCTAGAGAAAGTAATTCATGACATCAAAACTAAAGCCATCCTTCATCTTGAAAACTACAGCCTCCAGCTAGTCGAAATCGCAACTGAGCTGGGATTTGATATTATTACTGTCAAACCAGAATTTGCTCCTAGAGTTAAACAACATATTCTAGAAATAGAGGAGCAAAAACTACACGCTGTGTAAAGTTTGGTATAACTTATAGCTATGTCTGTTATTAACGGTATCTACGCACGAGAAATCTTGGACTCAAGAGGCTTACCCACTATTGAGTGTAGTTTGTGGCTAGATACTGGTCATGTTGCCATTAGCAGTGTTCCTACTGGTTTAGAAGCCGGGAAATATAGCGCTGTTTCTCTAATTGATAATGATCAAGAACAAATGACAGGGCAGGGAGTCAAAGAAGCAGTTGAAAACGTTAATAATATTATTGCTAAAGAGTTAATTGGCAAAAGCCCTCTCAAACAAACTGAGGCTGATCAAATATTGATTAACCTTGATGGCACTCCAAATAAAGCTAAGTTGGGCGGCAATGCCATCTTGGCTGTTTCTCAAGCTGTGCTTAAAGCTGGAGCGATGAGTCTTGATATGCCTTTGTATTACTATCTGCAACAGAAATATAAACTCACCGATAGTTTTGATATCCCTACCTGCATTTATAGTATGTTTAATGGAGGAATTTACGGCACCGGCAATCTTGATCTAAAAGACTTTGCTGTCATCCCAGCCAGCCATGTTAAATATGATAGATCACTCAATATGGCGGTGACTTTCTTTCATAAGCTAGAGAGTGTTTTGACTTCTAAAGAAGCGGTCCGCTGCGTGGGCAAGGTCGGGGGTTATGCCCCCAATCTATATGCCAATACCGACGCCTTTGAAATCTTGATTGAAACTACCAAAACTACTCCTTTCACTTTTGCCCAAGATATCTTCTTTGGAATTGACGTTTCCGCGTCTCATCTACACAGTGATGGTAAATATCTACTCCGCGACCGAACTGCGCCTTACACTGCCGCAGAATTAATTAAGTATTATCAAACCTTGCGTACTATTCATCAGGTGACGCTGATTGAGGATCCTTTCCAAGAAGATGACTGGGAAAGCTGGCAAGAACTAACTAAAGAGCTTGGTGACACCACCAATGTGGTGGGCAATATTCTTCTGACTGCTAATAAGCAACGACTCCAAAAAGCGATTGATAAAAAAGCCTGCAATGCGGTCGCAGTCAAGCCAATTCAAGTTGGCACTATTAGCGAAACCATTGATTTTATCAAAACTGCCCAAGAAGCTGGATTAAAAGTGATGATCTCTCAGCGCAGTGGTGAAACCAACGATGATCTGCTGGCAGATTTAGCTGTTGGAGTAGGAGCTAATTTTGTTAAGTTTGGCGCTCCTAACCGAGGAGAGCGAGTCGCCAAATACAACCGACTCTCAGAAATCTATCAACAGCTTGTGGATTGGACTCAAGCGCAGTAGAATCATATTTCTTAACAAGGAAAACCTATGACTTTTTTACAAGCTGGAACAGTGGAAATGTGGATGTCTAGTCCTTATGCTTTAGTTATTTTAGGATTACTGTCTTTTTCTGAAAGTTCTTTCTTCCTCATCCCACCTGAAGTCATGGTCATCCCCATGGGAATTGCCGCTCCAGAGAAGGCTCTTGGTTTAGGATTGTTTATCTCACTACTATCTTTATTTGGGGCCATTTTTGGTTACTTCCTGGGTCTAAAGGGAGGCAAGCCAATTCTCAAGCGTCTCTTTAAAGAGAAACACACCCAAGCCGTAGAGAAAATGTTCCAAAAATATGATACCAAAGCTATCTTTATTGCGGCTTTCACACCAATTCCCTTTAAGGTCTTCACTCTTTCAGCGGGAGCATTTGGTCTAGATTTCAAAAGATTCATCGTTGCTTCCATCATCGGTCGCACTTCAAGGTACATGATCATCATGGGCCTAATATATTTTTATGGTGAAAATATTCGCTACTTTATTGAAAATCAACTAGACATGGTTATTGGTGTCGGGACTATTGGATTGATAGTCGGTATTGCCTTTTATAAAATAGTTATTCCCTTTGTTGAAGAAAAATGGCTCAAGAGATCATTCAAGGATGTTTTGACTAGTTGGATGCAACGTTAAAGACCCAAAACGAATTATTTGCCTGATAATTTTATTATTTCATTACTTTGATATATTTTGTTAACTAAAGATATAGTTGTCTGTTCGTATCATCTTCGGATATGCTTAATTTAATTCGGGAAACCTACGCCCGAACAAGATTAACATTAAAAGGAGCCCATGGCAGTCATACTTTATAAACGTCAACGACAAATCTTAGATTTTATTGCTCAATATATTCAGCAAAATGGCTACGCGCCTACCCTCCAAGAGATTGCCAACTCTATTGGTGTTTCATCACTGGCCACAGTACACGAACATCTCCAAGCATTAGAGAGAAAAAAGGTCATTAAACGCTTTGATGGGCAGGTCCGAGGGATTGAGTTGCTGGACAGAACCTTTCTTAGTAATGATGAGGGGATCGATGTCCCCATCATGGGGTTCATTGCTGCTGGCAAACCCATCGAGCCCTACACCGACCCCAATGCAACTTTCAAAGTTTCCCCAGAAATGATCTCTGGCAAGAAAAGAGCCTACGTCCTACAGGTCAAAGGACAGTCAATGATCGAAGATCATATCGATGATGGTGACTATGTAGTCATCGAAGAAACCCAAAGCGTTGAAGACGGTGATATTGTAGTAGCGCTACTTGATAATGGTCTGGCAACGTTAAAAAGATTCTATAAAGAAGTCACTCGAGTGCGTCTAGAACCAGCCAACGCCACCATGAGCCCCATCTATGCCACCAATGTCCAGATCCAGGGCAGGGTAGTCGGCTTGATTCGGAAGTTTCAGTACTAGCTTAAACCAGTGTTTTTAGGTCAAAAATATTAGCAGACAAGCTCTGAGACTGCTAATGAACCCCCAATTTTAGATATGCTTGATGTATCGGGTTATTTGTCTGGTAAGAGCTGCTTTTCTGAGTACTTTTGATCTAGATTGACATAGCACCGTAACACATAAAGATAATCAGACAAACGATTGAAATACTGCAGAATCAGGCTTGAGACCTTTTCTGTTGTAGAATACTGATAGATCAATCTTTCACATCGCCTACAGACAGTCCGAGCTATATCTAGCTGAGCAGCTAACTTGGTGCCACCGGGGTGAAGAAACTGAGTGTGCCAATTTTTACCCATTAACTTCTGCAAAGCTTCAGACTGTTTCTCTAATCGATTCAGGGCTGGCTTCTTGAACTTGACTGCAGCCTTGGCAATAACCGCACTGAGTTGATATAAGTCTTGCTGGACTTGTTCTAAAACTTTCTTTTGAGCCACAAAGTCACTCTCACAGTGAACTATGACCATTCCTATCCAGGAATTGAGCTCATCTAAGGTGCCGATCACACCGATTACCAAGCTATCTTTAGCCACTCGCTCTCCATTAGCCAAAGAAGTTTGGCCAGCATCACCGGTTTTGGTAGAAATTGAGTTCATTGCGGTCAGTATACTAGTTTTTTACCCACGGGGCAGAGGATAGTATTGGTCCATAGACATCATTTTTGAGAGCAATCTGCAGCTCTTTGATTTCTTTTTTGGTGGTGGCTCGTTTCTGGAACTCAACCTGACTGGTTTGAGTAATAACTGCCAAAGGTTGAGCTTCATTGGCCTCACCCATCTCTAAAACTGCTGCTGCTGCCAGTCCTTCTGCCACATTAACCTGGGTCATCTGTAGATCACGACCAAACAGATCGGGAGTTCCAATTTTATTATTGAGTGCTTTAAACCCACAATGTCCTAATGCCGTCCCAGTCGTACCCCACTTTAGCGGCTGGGCTTTACTATCTGTAATTAATACCCCCAGCTGTTTAACTTTGAATTCTTTTCTGAGAAACTGCCAGATTTCTTTGGCAGATTTATAAGAATCTTTGGGCAAAAAAGCATAATATTTACCGGTATTAGATTGATCAATCCCGGCATCAACGGCAATCGCTCCATGTTTGATGGCAACAACTAAGTTATATTTGGAATGACTCTCATCAATGTAAGCCTCAGCTTCTTTTTTAACCAAGATATGTTTCTCAGCTGGAGTGCCTTTTTTAATCCTCGCCACGCTGCCTTCACACAATGCCACCACTTTGGAGGTCACCACTACAATGCTTCTTTCTTCTAGATCGCGGAGCGAATCTCTAATTAAAGCTAATAGGTCATAATCTTTTTTAACAATTGGCGTTTGGATAGCTCTAACTTTCATTTGCCCAGATTATAGCGTCTTTCACGGTATAATGAAGGCTCGAAGATGAAATTTAAACTCAAGTCAAACTACCAACCCACCGGAGATCAACCCCAAGCGATAGAGAAGTTGGTCCAGGGCATTAATCAAGATAAACCGCACCAAACTCTGCTGGGTGTGACTGGGAGTGGTAAAACCTTCACCATGGCTAATGTCATCGAGCAGGTCCAGAAACCTACCCTAGTCATTGCCCACAACAAAACTCTAGCCGCCCAGCTCTACCAGGAGTTTCGCGATTTCTTTCCTGATAATGCAGTCAGTTACTTTGTGAGTTACTACGACTACTACCAACCCGAGGCTTACATTCCCACCACTGATACTTACATCGAAAAAGAAGCCCAGATTAATGATGAGATCGACAAACTCCGCTTATCGACCACCACTAATTTATTGACTCGTAACGACGTCATCGTAGTGGCCTCAGTCTCTTGTATCTACAACTTGGGTTCACCGGTGGAGTATGGGCGCTATATTCTAGAGATTATTGAAGGTCAATTGGTGCAGCGTCGAGATTTATTACTCCGTCTATCTCAGCTCCAATATGAGGCCAGCAGCGCTGAGCTACATCGTGGTAGTTATCGCTTGCGCGGTGACACCATCCAACTCTGGCCAGCTTATGAAGACAAGGCACTCCGGATTGATACTCTGGAGGATAAAATCACCAAAATCGACTGGATTGACCCGGTCACCGGGACCAAGATAAATCCAGATAAACTGACTCTCTATGAGCGCCAACAAAAGCAGTTTGTGATTTACCCAGCCAAACACTATGTGATTGACCCCAAAACTCAGACTGAGCAGTTTGCCATGATCTTTGAAGATCTCAAAAAAAGACTTAAGGAGTTTAAAGATCAAGATAAGGTTTTTGAGGCCCATCGCTTAGAACAAAAAGTTAAGTATGACTTGCAGATGATCAAAGAGTTTGGTTTCACTAATGGGATCGAGAACTACTCCCGCTATTTTGATGGCCGCAATGTCGGTCAGCCACCTTACACGTTATTGGATTACTTCAAACATAATGCAGCCGAGTTTGGTAGCGATGATTTCTTGACTGTCATGGATGAGAGTCACATGAGTATTCCTCAAATTGGAGGGATGTATGCTGGTGATCAATCACGTAAAAATACTTTGGTTGATTATGGTTTCAGGCTACCTAGTGCTCTAGACAACCGTCCGCTGCAGTTTGATGAGTTTCAGGCGCGTATCCCGCAGGCAGTTTATGTCTCGGCTACGCCACGAGAGTGGGAGATTGAAAACAGTGGTGGCGAAGTGATTGAGCAGTTGGTCAGACCGACTGGTCTATCAGATCCAGTGATCGAGCTGCGCCAAACCAAGGGGCAGATCGAAGATTTGATTATCGAGATTATTAAGCGCAAACAGCTGGGGCAACGAGTCTTGGTGACAACACTGACTAAAAAAATGGCTGAGGCTTTGACTGAATATCTGAATGACCAGGATAAGATCAGGCAATTGGTAGAGGGTTTTATTGCCAAACGGGATGAACAAGCGGAACAAATTGACCCAGACAAAATTATCTTGCAGGGTGATTTGTTACCGATTGATGAGATGAAAGTTGAACCGATTGAGTCCGCGTACCAAACTCAAGCAGAGTTGCCCTTAGAGATTGATCTGCGACAACGGTTGTTGTACCCCAAAGTAGCTTACTTGCACTCCGGAGTGGAGACGCTGGAGCGGTCGGATATTTTGGCTGATTTGCGTAAGGGAGTCTATGACGTCATCGTAGGGATCAACTTACTGCGGGAAGGCTTGGATTTACCAGAAGTGACTTTGGTAGCGATTTTGGATGCCGATAAGGAAGGATTCTTGAGATCTAGGATTTCAATGATTCAGACTATGGGCAGAGCCGCCAGGCATATAGAAGGCAGAGCGATTTTATATGCGGATAATCTGACGGGGTCGATGAAGGTTGCGATTGGGGAGACGTTGCGCAGAAGACAGGTGCAGCTAGAGTATAACCAAAAGCATGGGATTGATCCTAAAACCATTGTCAAACCCATCCGAGACCGAATGATTGAGAAGGTGGAAAAAGAAGAGCTGGAAAAGGGTGAAGGGGTGTTTTTGGTGAATCTAGGTAAAGAGCAGGTAGACCTAGCTGCAGTAAATGCCGATGCGCTCACACCAGATGATAAAAGAAAAATGATCAAAAAACTCAGGACTAGAATGAGACAGGCGGCAGAAGAAATGGACTTTGAACTCGCCGCCGTGCTGCGGGATAAAGTGGGAGAGTTGGAATAAATTTAATTTGAAAATGAAAGTTAAAAAAAACCAACAAAAAACCCGCTGTTGCGGGTGTTTTGCCTAGAATTTGCGGTCTTACCCGTAACCCTGGCTTATCAAAATTTAGTATAGATGATCCCCAAAAATAAGCAAGCATTAAAGTGTGGACGCGACGAGGATCGAACTCGCTAATTCCAGATGATAAGCCAGGATTCTGCACCAGCAGCGCGCCCAACACCCTATCAGCTAAACACACTGGAACTACTTAAAGCGTAATTACCTTCACCCTCCTAATTTAGCCCCACCTACGCTATAATGATTGTTCGTATTTTTTACGCCAATTTACTATGATTCAAGATAAAATAGTCGTTTCTGGAGCTCGCGAGCACAACCTCAAAAATGTTGACGTTTCCATCCCCAAAAACAAACTCATTGTTTTTACCGGCCTATCTGGCAGCGGTAAAAGCTCGCTTGCCTTTGATACTCTCTACGCTGAAGGCCAACGTAGATATGTCGAAAGCCTCAGTTCATACGCCCGTCAATTCTTAGGTGTGATGAGCAAACCCGACGTTGATCAAATCGACGGTCTTTCACCCGCTATCTCCATTGACCAAAAAACTACCTCCCACAACCCTCGCTCAACCGTGGGCACGATTACCGAAATCTATGATTACCTGAGATTACTCTACGCCCGTATCGGCCACCCTCATTGCCCAGAGTGCCAGCGTGAAATTGCCACTCAAAGTGTAGATCAAATCGTCGGTCACATCATCACTGAACTCAAAGAAAAGACTCAAAATAACGCTCCGACTAGATTTATGATTTTGTCCCCAATAGTGCGAAATCGTAAAGGTGAGTTTGACGGTTTGATGGAAAACATCCAGAAAAAGGGCTATGTTCGCGCCAGGATTGATGGCAAGATCTATGATCTTAACGAAGAATTAAGTCTTATCAAGACTAACCGCCATACCATTGAAGCCTTACTAGACCGGCTGACTATTTCTAAAAAACAGCTCCAAAACACCTCTGAACTTAAAACATTCACTAGCCGTTTATCCCAATCCATTGAAGAAGCTCTCAAACTTTCACAAGGCTACGTGGTGATCAGTTTTGTGAACGATGCTTCACTCAACTTTCCCGAACAACCTCAACAAGTAGAGAATCGATTATTCAGTGAAAACCTAGCTTGTAGCCATTGTGGCATCAGCATTGAAGAGCTCGAGCCGCGTCTATTTTCTTTTAACTCTCCTCAAGGAGCCTGCGAAACCTGTAATGGTTTGGGTTCACTCTTAAAAATCGATGCCGGAAAAATGATCGCCCCCGGATTAACTTTGAGTGAAGGCGCAGTCATTCCTTTTGCTAGCGCTTTGGCTCACGGCACCTGGTGGAGTAGACTCATTAAAGCTGTCATCGCTGATCGCGGCTATGATTTTCGTCAAACCCCCTGGGAAGATTTTGATGAGGCCACCAAAGAAATCATGCTTCGCGGCTCAGATAAAGTTTATGAAGTCAGCGGTGAAAATCGTCAGGGGAGAATGACTAGTATCGAGCAAACCTTTGAAGGCTTCTTAAAAAATCTTGAGCGTAGATATCAAGAAACTGCCTCAGATTTTATTCGCCATGAAATTGAAAAATACATGCAGCAAGAAGTTTGTCCTAGCTGCAATGGCGACCGACTCAAAGATGAAGCTTTGGCGGTCTTTGTAGATGGGAAGAATATTGCTGAGATTACCGCCCTCCCTATTGATCTAACTCTGGAGTGGGCTCAGCATGTTTTTAAAGACAAAGTCTTAAGTGAAAAAGAGCTTGCTATTGGCGATTCGATTCTCAAAGAGATTAATGCCCGACTTAAGTTTCTAACCTCAGTCGGTCTCGAGTACATTAGTCTCAATCGCGAAGCTTCTACTTTAGCCGGTGGAGAAGCCCAACGAATTCGACTGGCTTCACAAATCGGCACTGGCTTGACTGGAGTCATGTATATCCTTGATGAACCCACCATTGGTCTCCACCAACGTGACAACCATCGTTTGATCGATACCCTTAAGAATCTTCGTGATAAAGGCAACACCGTCATCGTGGTTGAGCATGATCGAGATGTGATCATGGCTGCTGACGAAATCATAGATTTTGGACCAGAAGCTGGTAAGTTGGGTGGAGAGATTGTCGCTCAAGGCCCTCCTGAAAAAATCAAAGTCAAGAAAACTTTAACCGCCAAATATCTCGCCCGTAAAAAAGATGTCAAATATAAGCAAGTGATCCCTCAACGTCAGTATCTTGATCCAGATGCCGTCGCGGTGACTCAAAAAAATGAACCTGTCATCAGGCTTGAGGGTGCTAATAAACACAACCTTAAAAAAATTGATGTTGAGTTTCCGCTGCGTACTTTTACCGGTATCACCGGTGTTTCTGGGAGTGGTAAATCCACTTTGCTTCATGACACTCTCTATCATCAGCTGGCTAATAGTTTGGGTTATAAAACCAACCACAAAGCGGGCCACGTTGATAAAATCACTGTCCCCGAAGAAGTCAAAAAAGTGACTTTAATTGATCAAAGTCCAATCGGCAAGACTCCACGCTCCAATCCTGCTACTTACACTAAAGTTTTTGACTATATTCGCAAACTCTTTTCCACTACTCGTGAGGCTCAAATCCGCGGTTATAAAGCTGGTCGTTTTAGCTTTAACGTCAAAGGTGGTCGCTGTGAAGCTTGTGAAGGAGATGGGCAAATTAAGATTGAGATGCAGTTTTTACCAGATGTCTACGTAACTTGTGACGTTTGCCTTGGCAAGCGCTATAGTCAAGAAACTTTGGAAGTTAAGTATAAAGGTAAAAATATTTACCAAATTTTAAAGATGGAAATTGAAGATGCCTATAAATTTTTTGACGGCCATGCCACGCTGCGCAGCAAACTCCAAACTTTATTAGATGTGGGTTTGGGTTATTTAGAACTAGGTCAACCCGCCCCTACCTTAAGTGGCGGTGAGGCTCAACGCGTCAAGCTGGCTAAAGAACTTTCTGGCAGAATCAATGAGCACGTGGTCTATCTCTTAGACGAGCCTACTACCGGCTTGCATTTTCACGATGTTCAAAAATTATTAAATGTCTTGCATCAGCTTGTAGAGAACAATAACACTGTCATCGTCATTGAACATAATCTTGATATTATCAAAAATGCTAACTGGATTATTGATTTAGGTCCTGAGGGCGGCGACAAGGGTGGGGAAGTAGTTGCCACAGGCAAACCCAAAGACATTATTAATCACAAAAAATCTTATACCGGTAAATACCTTCAGCAAGAACTCTCTCTTAAGAGATAAAAAAGCAAACCCCGGTTGTTAAGCCGGGGTTTAAAGCACGTTCTCAAGACTACTTGTTAGGGTTTTTAAACCCAAGAATCTCGAAGTAAATCCAAATAAAAGCGGTAATTACGAGGAACTCTCCCATAACAACAAGGAGTAAATGCCAATTCGGGAGTACATAGTGAAGCGCCGCTACGCTCAAGCCCATTAAGATTGCGGCCGAAGCCGCGTTCTTCTTAGGTAATTTTTCTTGTTCCAATCCATATAGACTATTTCCAATGATTATGGCACAAAGAAAAATCAACATCATGATCATCAACGCTACGAACAGCATGCCTATTCCCACCACAGCAAACATTGTCCACCTTCCTTTCTTGAATTCGATTTGATTTGAATGTGCTTAGGAGCACCAATTAGCTAACAACCGTCGCTGGCGAGATGCCAAAAGCGGGTTATTAGAAAACTAGTTTTCCATACCATGTATTATATCCTATAATAATATATAAAGCAATATCTGTATAGAAAAAATTATTGATAGAATCTCTCTGCCAGGACTAGAAAAGCAAACCCCGGCTGTTACACCGGGGCTGATTGCAAAACACATTCAATTTTTACGACTTTTTATTTTTTGGGTTATCTTGAATCCTAATCAACCCATAAAATATAAGAATGACTAGAACCGCCGCCGCCGCCGCTACTCCCAGAGAATTGGGCCAAGGCAGAAGGGGGAGCATTGCTTTCAACGCCATCCCTCCAAAAGAGATTAAAATTAAGATTGGAATTAGATTGAACAACCCTGCTCTTTTCTTTTCCCCCTTAACTATTAAATCCTGTTCAATACCATGAATCCAGTTTCCCGACACAAGGCCGAGAAACAAGATGCAAAAGATGAATGTCAATATTGCCGGGATCTTATACCATAGATCCATTTTATCCTCCTTTGAAACTGATAAGATTGAATTTTGAATGTGCTTTTAGGAATTCCAACATATTAATAACTTTCATTGGCGCAGAGCCAAAAACAAGTTGTTAATAGATTAGTTTTCCATAGCCCATATTATATACTAAAATGATATAGATGGATGTATTTCTCCTATAAACCTATTAGCAGTAAATTTCTGCTAATGCGGTAGAATAAAATTAATGAAAACTTTTTACTTGGTTCGTCATGCTCAATATGCCAACCCACGTAAAATTTTAGTTGGTCGTCTACCTGTAGAGCTTTCGCAAGAGGGCAGAAAAGAAGCTGAAAAACTAGCTGACTTTTTTGCCGACAAGAAAATTTCCAAAATCTATAGCAGCCCAGTTTTAAGATGTCTTCAAACTAGTGAAATTATTGCCCAAAATGAAATCCCCATCCAAATGGATGTTCGGATTGCTGAAACTATCTCGGCCTTTCAAGGCTATTGGGAGGAACTAGATTGGTCTCATTTTTATAAACACAATCAAAGTTTGGGTGGTGAATCTCCTCAGGATATTCAAGATAGAATGATTGATTTTTGGGAAGAAATTAAAGACCAAGTAAAAGGAGATGTCATTATCTGTTCACATGGCGATCCACTTTATCTGCTTTATGCTCGCTTAATTGGCTTACCTACTCCAGACATCAAGAGTATTTTTGATGTTCCCGAAGAAGAATATCAATCTAAGGGTTCAATCAGACCCGTTATTTACGATAATGGTAAAATTTCAATTAGCTCTCTCATGAAAGCCAAAGATTTATGAATCTCAAAGCAAAATACCTCCTTAAAGAAGCTGAGGAATTTCTCAATACCAAAGCTTTTGACGCCGCTCATGACTTGTCACATCACCAAGAAGTTTGGGCAAATGCCCAACGCATCAAGGTAGAAGCTAAAGAAAAAGTTGATCTCGTCGCCTTACAAATTGCTGCCATGTGGCATGACGTGGTGGTAGGTAGAAAAAAATTAAACCGGAATAAAATCAAGCAACAAACCGCCGCCTATGTTGAAAAAAGAATGCAGGCTTTGTCTTTTCCTGTCAACACCATCTCCAAAGCTAAAACTGCCATTCTCCAACATAGTGAAAAAGATATTCAGACAATTGTTGAGAGCAAGATCCTGGCGGATGCTGACAAAATCGAGTGGACAAGTGCGGCAAGATTTCAACGTCTTTACCAAGAAATCACCACCGGAAGATTAAAGAAGATTAAGATTTTCGCCTACAAAAAAATGTTTAAAAACAACTTCAAAAAACTCTCCGACAAAATGCATTTCAAGATCAGTCAAAAGATATTCCAAGAAAAAACCAAACTCCTAATGAAGAACCAAGAAATCAAAAAAATAGTCACTAAACTTGGTGAAGATTTAGAAACGTTGTTGAAGTAATATTTAGATTAGTCTCCATATTTTTTTCCATCCTCCTAAGTCGTGTATGATAAACTCAGCGCTATGAGAAATGATTTCTGGAAAAAACTTTCTACAGTTTTACTATCGATATTTTTTTTATTTCTAGTTTTTACTGACTCTGTTACTGCTCAAGAAAACTCTGACTATTTTGATACTAAACTTCACACCACCGTGACTGTTAATGAAACTGGCTTAAGTAGAGTCAAACACGAATTTGTCATCACCAACAAAACCCCTACTACTTACATCAGTCAATATGGACTCAAGATCAGCTCTAGTGAACTAAAAAACGTGACCGTGACCAGTCTTGGTAAGTCCATAACTCCAGAGGTAGTTCCCATTAAAGCAGGTCAACAATCTGGACCCGGACAAACCAGCATCGGTATTACCTTTCCAGAAAAAATAGTGGGCGAGGGTAAAATCAGAAAATTTACCATTAGCTACTCTCATCCTGACGCCGCTGTAATTAGTGGTGGTATCCTAGAAGTCGCTCTCCCTCCTCAGGCCAATCCTCAAGACTATTCAACATATACTGTGACTCTAATCACTCCCACCAAATTTGGCGGACCAATTAGAACTACCCCTGAAAAAAATGCTTTTACCGCCAACGGCAGCCAAGTCATCACTAGTTTTGAGAGGGGAGAAGAGAGGGGTGTGTTTGCTCTTTTTGGCAGTATTCAAATTTTTGACCTAGATCTGACTTATCATCTAGAAAACTCCACCAATAATCCTGGTTTTACTCAAATTGCTTTACCTCCAGACACTACTTTTCAGAGAATCTTTTATCATCTCCTTGAACCTCGACCTGAAAAAATTGAGCCTGACCCAGACGGCAACTGGATTGCAACCTATCAACTTCCAGCCAGCAGCGATACAGTGGTCAGTCTTCAGGCTACAGTCAAACTTTCCCTGGAACCAAATGAGTTTGTACCAGTCCCTCCACCCACTCAAGCTCTACTCCAAGCTCAAGATTATTGGCCAGCAAATCACGCTGATTTAAAAAATCTGGCTCAAACCTACACCACACCCAAAGAAATCAATGATTTTGTGGTTGATACCCTCAACTACAACACAGCTCTAGCTCTACAACAACCAGAACGCCTGGGAGCAATTGGGGCGCTGAATAATCCCAATCAAGTTGTCTGTCAAGAATTTACCGATCTTTTTGTAGCCCTAGCTAGATCTGCGGGAGTTTATTCTCGTCGCGCCACTGGTTATGCTTACTCCCAAAATAGTGAGTTGCGCCCCTTGAGTTTAGTGGAGGACATCCTGCACTCTTGGCCAGAATACTATGATGATCAACAACAGCGCTGGATACCAATTGACCCCACCTGGGAAGATACCACTGGTGGAGTAGACTACTTTCATCAACTAGATTTAAATCACATTGTTTTTGCCATCAATGGACAAGATAGCGTCACCCCTCATCCTGCTGGAAGCTATAAAGATCAAGATTCAACTCAAAAAACTGTTCATGTAGATTTTGGATCCAAATTTCCAGAGGAAGATTTGATTTTTTCAATTGCTGTTAAACCTCAAAAAATCATGGGGATTAGCATTCCTGGTTATTATAATTTGGAAATTACTAACGCCACTGGCCTGGCCTACTATCAACTTCCGTTTGATATCAAAACCCGTTCAAATGACATAATTGTCAAAGCTGACTCGGTAGAAATTGAGGCCTTGCTGCCTTTTGCAACTCAGCAAATTCCGTTTACTTTGGAAAATCAAAGCAGTTGGTTGCCAACACACGATACAATAGAGTTAAAGATTCTAGATGATAACCAAACATTCCGCCTCCTCACCAGCCCACCCCTTGGGAGCATCTTTGCCAACAGCTCGACCTACCTTTATCTGGCAGGAGGGATTATCCTCGTTACCCTCTTCGCCGGGAGTCTACTGGTTTACAAACGCAAGCGATAAAATTCTCTATGTTGGAAAAGCCAAGAATTTAAAGAATCGCGTTCGTAGCTATACTCACCTGAGTGATCTATCTTCAAAAATTAAAAGCTTAGTTAAAACTGCTCATCAAGTTAAATTTAAAGTTTTAGAAAGTGAGCTAGAAGCTCTTTTGATCGAGGCTGAATTAATTAGACTCCATCAACCAGAATTTAATTCTTTATTAAAAGACGATAAGACTCCTTTATATATCCAGATCACAAAAGATGACTATTCTCGAGTTTTAACCATCAGAAAAAAAGACCTCGACCATAAACATCTCACCGGCATCATCTTAGGTCCATTTCCTAGTTCAAGTAAAGTTGTCGAGGTATTGAAAATCGCTCGCAAAATTTTTCCTTGGTGTAATCAAGCTGGAGAACAAAATAGTAACTCATCAAAAGAGAGAAGAGCTTGTTTTTATTATCACCTCAAACAATGCCCTGGGGCCTGTGTGGGAGAAATTTCTCCTCAAGATTATCAACAATTAATCTCATCTTTAGTTACTTTTTTACAAGGCAAAAAAAAGACTGTTCTCAAACAACTCCGCCAACAATTAAAAAACGCTGCTACCCAAGAAAATTTTGAAGCAGCGGCTCTTATCAGGGATAGAATTAAACTAATTGTAGAAGTCACTCAGCAAAAATATCAGCTCAAACCAACTCTGGTTTTACCCAGCTTAACCAATGATTCTCATCTCGAAACTTTACTACACTTTCAAAAAATACTCTCCACCTATCTCAAACTACCTAAATCTTTCCCCCTGACTAGAATTGAGGGTTATGATGTTAGTAACACCTCAGGAAAGTTAGCTAGTGTTTCCATGGCAACTTTTATTAATGGTCAACCATCCTCAGAACACTACCGGATATTTAACATTAAAACCCTAGACACCCCCAATGACTATCAAATGCTCCAAGAAGCCCTTCTCAGGCGCCAAAATCACCCCGAATGGGATAAACCCAACCTAGTGGTGATAGATGGGGGTAAGGGACAACTCCGGTCAGCCTTACGTAGCTGGCAATGGCCAGGCATAGTCATCAGTGTTGCCAAAAAACCCGATAGAATTATCATCCCTACCAAAATAGAACGTCAACCTAAGCTAGCTATCGAATATCAAATCGTTCCTTTACCCTCAACCCATCCCGTACTGCGCCTAGTAGCTCATATTCGCGATGAATCACATCGATTTTCTAGAAATCAACATGCTAGAAGAAGAATGAAAAATATGTTTAAATAACTCTATATGAAATTATTAAAACCTCTCATCGTTTCTGGGCTAACTATTTTTTTTCTAGCCTATTTATTGCCTACAGTCAGCTACATGGACTGGACTACTCTAGCTCTGGCCACAGTTACTCTAACTTTACTTAACAAAATTGTCCGCCCGATCCTAAAAATCCTATTTTTACCCATTAATATTGTCACTTTAGGATTATTTTCTGTAATTCTAAATGTCGCTTTGCTCTGGTTGGTAACCTATCTAGTGCCAGGATTTAACATTGCAGCCATGACTTTATTTGGAGTTGAGTTCAATAATTTCTTCTCCTTACTTATCATCTCGGCGGTAATTGGACTTTTTCAATCTTTTCTAGGTTTTCTCCTCTAGAAAAGGTATAATATATTTTCAATGAAAAAATTAACTAAGATTTTTACCATTCTGGCTGTTTTATTGGGTCTACTTACCCAATCTAAGACGGCTTTAGCCCAGACAACAATTCCTTTACTAGAAGAAAGATTAGTTATTGAAGCCACCGACTCAGCTGAGGCTACACGAGAGGCAACTTTGGCTTCTCCTTCAGCAGAGACTGTCCAGAAAATTAAAGAAAAAAAAGATCAAGATATTACTGAGACTGAGGGTGAGCAAAAGAGCAAACTAGTTCGTTATCTAGAAGAAAACCCTCTCCAAAACCCTAATTTCACCAATCTTTTTCAACAAGCCATTAGAAATGCGATTAAAGAAGGGGTTCCTCCCAACGTCATTGTGTTGGTTTTACTATTCCCGCTAGTATCTTCATTTATCGCTGCCTCCAGACACATTGTGGGACTGCGAGGTTTTGGAATTTATGTGCCCGCAGTTTTATCTGTCGCCCTAGTTTCTACCGGAGTCATTGAGGGAATTGTGATGTTTTTGGCCATTGTGGCAGTAGCTATTCCTGCCAAAAGAATCTTGCGCCGATTCAAACTTCCTTATCTACCTCGAACCGCGATCTTACTTTGGTTCGTATCATTAGCCATTATGGCAGTCTTACTATTGGCTCCTTTGCTCAATCTAGTTACTTTGATGACCGTCAATATCTTTCCTATCATGATCTTAGTTTTGCTGGCTGAGAATTTTCTGGATGCCCAAGCCAGAACTAAGCCAGCTGATGCTATTGCGCTTACTATTGAAACTCTGGGTCTGGCAGTCTTATCGGGATTAATTCTCCAATGGGAAGAACTTCAAAAGTTTGCCTTACTACAACCAGAATTACTCATTATCCTAGCGGTTGTTATCAATTTAGTTGTAGGAAAATTTGTAGGACTGCGATTTTCTGAATATTTCCGTTTCCGATCTTTAATGGAAGAAGAGTAATGTCAGTAGATAAAAAAGAAGACCAATCATGTCAATCAAACCCGCACATATTCTGGGACGAAACGGACGTTATCGTTATACTGCCCTGAATCCTTTTGTAGCCAAAAAAATTGGTTTTTCTAAACTTAGAACTAAAGAGCTATTGAAGACTAATGATATTGCCACCGCTGAGCTTTATCATGTTTTTGAATCACCAGAAGATCTAGAAATAATAAACTGGGAGACTATTCCCGTTCCCTTTGTGATTAAACCAGCTAGTGGTAGTGCCGGTAAAGGTATCTGGGTCATCAAGAAAAAAGTAGAGGATAAGAGTCTCTGGGTTAATAATCAAGGAAACAAACTTGCTAAAGAAGATTTAGATCTTCATATCCTCAATATTCTTGATGGTGAGTTTAGTACTTGGGGTAGTAACCACAAAGCATTGGTGGAAGAAATGATTCCTCCACATCCCAAGTTGGCAAAATTAGCTTATCAAGGCACGCCTGATATTAGAGTAATTGTTTTTAACTCTGTTCCTGTCATGGCAATGGCTCGTATCCCCACTAAAGAGTCTAAAAGCAAAGCTAATTTAGACCAAGGTGCGATTGGAGTGGGCATAGATATGGCTTCAGGGGTCACTATTCACGGGGTAAAAGGAAAGAAAAAAGACATCAAATTTTTCCCCAATACTAAGAAAAAAGTTCATGGAATCATGATTCCTCAATGGACAGAAATATTGGAGGTTGCCGTCAAGGCTGCCAATGTGGCTGGCTACAAATATATGGGAGCAGATCTATTCATTCATGAAGAAAAAGGACCCATGATTGTGGAGCTAAATGGCTTTCCTGGATTATCAATTCAATTAGCCAATGATGCTGGTCTGAAAAGACGTCTTGAAAGAGTCGAGGGCTTAGAAGTCCGTAATGCCCAGCACGGAGTCAAGATTGCTCAGGCATTATTTGCAGAGGTTTTTATTGATGAAAACAAAGCTGGGGAGGCCATCCCGATTATTTCCTACCGGCCCACTGTTCAAGTCTTTGATGATAAACGCAAGCCTCATACTACTGATGCATTGATTAATACTAGTCGCTATCGCAGCGCTATTAGTCAAGAACTGGCAGAAGAACTCGGCCATTACGATATTGAGGATTTGTTATGGAGACAAAAAGAAATTGAAGGCAGCGTGCCAGTCATTGAAATCAAACTAAAAATTAAAGATCAAACTATTAAAACCGCGATGGTAGTTATCAAACGCCTCAACCGTACTTCTCACAAAATTGAACTGGGAAGACGTGATGTACAGGGATTTTTAGTCGGGGATAAAAAATCATGAGCTTAATAAAAAAACTAACTCCCATCAATTTATTAGAGGAAAAAGAAAAATTTTTTGCTGATGAAAGCTATAACCCTCAGTTTATTTATGAAGAGAATGTCCCCCCAGAAACTCTTTTGAAATATGGCCAACCACGAAAAGAATATGCTCAACTAGCCACTGAGATATTAGACAAAGCTTTTTATAAAAAAGATGAAACTGATTTAATTAAACTGGAGGGAGTTGAGTTAACTCAAGAAGAAGTCACTAATAAAATTGTAAAATTTCTTGAAATGCATCGCCTTGAAAACAGATATAAAATCATCTGGTCTTCTTCGTTTATTTCTAGAACCACCATCACCAGTGATTCAATAAAACTCAGATTACCTGTTAACTTTCGTCAAAAAGGACTAGTGGGCATGCTTTATCATGAGATTGGCACCCATGCTCTACGAAGAGTAAACTATGAAGAACAGCCTTGGTTTAAAAAAAAGAATCAGTTAAAATTTAAAAATTATCTATTAACTGAAGAGGGATTGTCAGTTCTTCACTCTCTCATCCCACAGAGTCTCCAGTTAGCTTATAAACCCGCTTCGTTTTACCTAACTTCTTACTTTGCACAGACCCATTCCTTCGCAGAACTTTGGCAGGAAATGAAAAAATATATTCCTGATCCTGAAAAAAGATGGATTAGGGTCATCAGGCAAAAAAGAGGACTTGAAGATACATCTCAACCTGGAGGATTTACTAAAGACTTAGTTTACCTCGAAGGTTTAATCGTGGTCTGGAAATGGTTACAATCAAATGACTTTGATCCTACTCAGCTCTACTTTGGTAAAATGGCCGTCGAAGACGTCCAAAAAGCTGTTAAAATGAACCCGAATTTTAAACCTCAACTACCCAGTTTTTTTCTTCTTGATAAAAATCAGTATCAAAAAGATATTAAACAGATTGGACAAGCTAATCTCATCAACCAAATACAATTATGAGCACCATCTCTCCAGATAACCTAAGCATTAGCCCAAGACTTTTATATCAAGAAGCACAAAAACGCGATATTAAATGTAAAATTTTTGATAAATACACTCTCTTAATGAAGAAAGAGGCTCAGCAGTGGTATGTTCGTGGATCTAGAACTTCTTGGCAATCATCGGTCGGGAAAAGTCTAGCTGACTACAAGCACCTCACTAAGATTGTTTTAAATCACTTCCATATCCCAACGGCAAATTTTGTAGTTGTCAGAAATATTAGAGAAATAAAAAAAGTTAATAGCTTGAAATTCCCTTTAGTAGGTAAGCCGACGGTAGGAAACCATGGCGACGATGTGGTGGTGGGAATAAAAAATATTACTGAGGCAGAGAAATATGCCACTCGACTATTTGAACATGGTTTAAAAAAAGAGGATGAGTTTGTACTTTTTGAAGAGCAACTCCGGGGAAAAGAATATAGAATACTTTGCATTGATTATAAGTTCGTGGCTGCTTCATATCGAAAAGCTGCTTTTGTAACTGGTGATGGAAAGAAAACTATTGAGCAATTAATTGATGAGAAAAACTCTCACCCATGGAGATCTAAAAAACACTTATCTCCACTGACTTCTATTGAGATCGATGATCTAGTTAATTCATATCTAGAAGAACAAGGTTATGAGCTCACATCAATTCTCAATAAAGGCAAGGAAGTTGGGCTAAGAAAAACTGGAAATTTATCAACCGGTGGAGAAGCGTGGAATGTTACTAATGAGGTTTGTGAAAAAAATAAAAAGCTCTTTGAAAAAATTGCTACCGCCTGCGATTTAAATACTGTTGGAATAGATGTCATATGTAATGATCTTTCTCAGCCCATTACATCCCAACCACATGCTGGAGTAATCGAGGTAAATGTTTCACCAGGACTGAGAATGCATCACTATCCTCTCCAAGGAGAACCCATTGATGCAGCTGGAAAAATCCTAGACATGGTAGAGAAAAAGCTGTGAAACTAATCGTCTTGTCAGCAAAAAAAAGTTTCGAAGTAAATTGCTTTATTCAAGCAGCCAAAAAAAAAGACATTAAAACTGAACTGATTAAATATCAAGATATTTCTCTAAACAGCAAAACTAAATCTACTCAGATTTCTCAAAAAATTACTAATGCTGATTTCATTATTAATAAAGCTAGCGAAGATCCCCATCAACTTCCCCTTCAAATAAGAGAGGCTCTATTTAAAACCATTCCCGAATTTAAAAATAAACTCCTTAATGGAGATACCTATCATGATTTTCCAGTATTTTCTAAACTTATACAAACCATAGTTTTTGCCACTAATGATATTCCCACTCCGCCCACTACCTACAACAAGTCTAATTTAACCGATCAACTCCCTGTGGTAGCTAAAGGCTTATTTGGTAACAATGGCTCAACAGTAAAATTGATCAAAACTAGGAAGCAATTGGAGGCATTGTTCAATAGGCCAACCTCATTAAATCCACTTCTACAAAAAGCCCTCCCCTTGGGTGAAGACTATCGAGTGACGGTTCTTGGCAATAAAATAATTAATATGTATAAAAAAATATCTCCTGATGGTAAATTTTTAACAAACATTACTGCAGGTGGAAAATCAGTGAAAGTTGAGGAGAGTAGAAAAAAGGAACTATCAGCTTTAGCCTTAAAAACAGCTCGAGTTTTTAACTGTGAATATGGGGGAGTAGACATTATGTATGATTCCAACCGTAAACCACAAGTTTTAGAAATTAACAGAGCTCCAGGATTTTCCACGTCAGGCATAACTCAAGCTGAAACTGTCATTGATTATTTACTTGAAAAACATCAATGATCACTACATTTGTCTGATGTAAGTTATAATTAATCTCATGAAAAAAGGAAAAAAAGTAGCCCTCGGAATGTCCGGCGGAGTCGATTCTTCACTAAGCGCCCATCTCTTAAAAGAGCAAGGTTATGAAGTCACTGGTGTTTTTTTGGAATGCTGGCGTGCTCCAGGTTGTAGAACCGACCAAGATCGGCAAGATGCACTGAAGATTGCTCTCAAGCTAAATATTCCTTTTCAAGTTTTAGACTTCAAACAAACTTATCATGACAAAGTAGTTGAGTATTTCTTTGATGAGTATCAAGCCGGCAGAACTCCTAATCCCGACGTGATGTGCAATAAAGAAATTAAGTTTGGATTATTTTATGACTGGGCAATGGAGAATGATTTTGACTATGTTGCCACTGGTCACTACGCCAAAACCAAAGCTGATCAGCTCCTAACCCCTAAAGACGGCTGGAAAGATCAAACTTATTTTTTGTATTTAATGACTCAAGAACAACTCCGACACACTTTATTTCCCCTGGCTGATTTAACAAAAAAAGATGTCAGGATCCAAGCAGAAAAACGAGGAATTCATGTGGCTGACAAACCAGACTCAGTCGGGATTTGTTTTATTGGTGATATTGATGTCAAGAAATTTATCAAAGATAGGCTGGGAGAAAAACCAGGGGAAGTGATTGATGTCAAAGGAAATGTGATTGGCTCTCACAACGGAATTTGGTTTTATACCATTGGCCAACGCCATGGCTTTATCATTAATCCCGATTCTTTAATTAAACAAAGTGATGGCTCAATTATTAAAAGGACTAACTTACCACCATTTTATGTGATTAATAAAGATGCGGGGAAAAATCAACTCATCGTTGGTTTTGGTCCTGATGCCCACCAATTAAAATTTGCCATTAGCGACTTCCATTTAATTGATAAAAGTGAAAAATTACCCAGCACACTTCTCATTCGTATTCGTCACACGGGTGAGATGTTGCCAGCAAAATTAAAAAAGAAAGATGGCAAACACTTAGTTGAGCTCAAAGAGCCTACTAAAGGAATTGCCGCGGGCCAATCAGCAGTCATTTATCAAAAAATTGACGAAAATAATTATAAATGCTTGGGTGGAGGAATAATCAACTAAAGCTTCTCTAGAACCCCTCTTTGACACCTCAGGTTTACTTGCTATAATAACGATCCTTACGAGATAAAGTCCACTCATGGTGGAAACTCATCTTTTATTTCATTAATTTTACTTAATGGGTTCTTTAACAAGTGAAGATACTTATCTATTATATTCTGTGTCTGATCTAGACACAGTGATAGAACACGCTAATTCATTTTTTTGTGTTTTTTGTAAAAAACACACATCAGTTTAAAAAAGGATAACAATTATCTGGGGAATACCCAGACAATCAAACTTTATTTGAGAGTTTGATCCTGGCTCAGGATGAACGCTGGCGGTGTGCCTAAGGCATGCAAGTCGAACGAGAAACTCCGCTTGCGGAGTGGACAGTGGCAGACGGGTGAGTAACACGTAGGAACCTACCCTTTAGTGGGGAATAGCTCAGCGAAAGCTGGGGTAATGCCCCATGGTCCCTATTACTGAGAGGTAATAGGGTAAAGATTTATCGCTAGAGGAGGGGCCTGCGCCCTATCAGGTAGTTGGTAGAGTAATAGCCTACCAAGCCGATGACGGGTAGCCGGTGTGAGAGCACGACCGGCCACAAGGTTACTGAGACACGGAGCCTACACCTACGGGTGGCAGCAACCAGGAATATTGCGCAATGGACGAAAGTCTGACGCAGCGACACCGCGTGTGGGATGAAGCTCTTCGGAGTGTAAACCACTGTGGCGAGGGAGGAATAAATGACAGTACCTCGCTAGAAAGCACCAGCTAACTACGTGCCAGAAGCTTCGGTAATACGTAGGGTGCGAGCGTTATCCGGATTTACTGGGCGTAAAGGGTCCGTAGGCGATTTGATAAGTCTCTTGTTTAAGCCCGAGGCTTAACTTCGGACAGGCAAGAGAAACTATTAGAATTGAGTTAGTTCGAGGTAGCTGGAATTCTTGGTGGAGGGGTGAAATCCGTAGAGATCAAGAGGAACGCCAATCGCGAAGGCATGCTACTAGGACTTAACTGACGCTAAGGGACGAAAGCTTGGGTAGCAAAAGGGATTAGAGACCCCTGTAGTCCAAGCCGTAAACACTCCTTGCTAGTTGTTCCTGATTTCGATCGGGAGTGACGTAAGCTAACGCGTTAAGCAAGGCGCCTGGGGAGTACAACCGCAAGGTTAAAACTCAAAGGAATTGGCGGGGGAGCGTACAACCGGTGGAGCATGTGGTTTAATTCGATACAAAGCGAAGAACTTTACCTGGGTTTGACATCTAGCTGCAACGCTTGGGAAACCAAGAAGTCTTCGAGAGTGCTAGACAGGTGATGCATGGCTGTCGTCAGCTCGTGTCGTGAGACGTCCGCTTAAGTGCGGTAACGAGCG